>Ga0207831_100004_pt1 | contig 748599 bp, 584 predicted proteins | sample TtanPargueraPR_7_FD_187741 | JGI IMG/M metagenome (GOLD analysis project Ga0207831, IMG submission 187741) | Aerobic enrichment media microbial communities from Bioluminiscent Bay, La Parguera, Puerto Rico - Tt and M1 (2) (SPAdes) | ecosystem: Environmental > Aquatic > Marine > Unclassified ...
CTGCAAAGAGAGAGCTGTCGAAGGTGAAGCCGATGACTAGGGTGAAGTCGTAACAAGGTAGCCGTATCGGAAGGTGCGGCTGGATCACCTCCTTTCTAAGGAAAATAAAGTGAAACTGAGGTTTCTACTTTATAAACAATTAAGGAAACTTGAGAGTTTAATATACTATTATTTAACTGCTGAAAAAATGTTGAAAAACTATTGACATTTTATAGAAATGTGATATTATATATCATGTTCTTATGGAGGGGTTCCCGAGTGGCCAAAGGGGGCAGACTGTAAATCTGTTGGCACCGCCTTCGAAGGTTCGAATCCTTCTCCCTCCATTAAAGATTTGACTTTGCTTAGCAGGCAAATTCTTACAATGTAAATATTTATTTGTTAGGCATAAGATTATTCTTTATGCCGGAGTGGCGGAACTGGCAGACGCACAGGACTTAAAATCCTGCGGTCCTTAAAGACCGTACCGGTTCGATTCCGGTCTCCGGCATTAAATAAAAAAAGTATTGACAAATGCTCTATTATCTGGTAAAATTGTTTTTGCTGATTCAGCCCAGATAGCTCAGTCGGTAGAGCAGAGGACTGAAAATCCTCGTGTCGGTGGTTCGATTCCGCCTCTGGGCATTGATCGAAACACTAACAAAAAAATAAAATATGCGGGTGTAGTTCAATGGTAGAACACCAGCCTTCCAAGCTGGATACGTGGGTTCGATTCCCATCACCCGCTTTTATGCGTGAGTGGCTCAGTGGTAGAGCATCGCCTTGCCAAGGCGAGGGTCGCGGGTTCGAATCCCGTCTCGCGCTTTTGTGTTCCAAAAAATTAATATTATGATGGGTAGTCGCCAAGCGGTAAGGCACTAGACTTTGACTCTAGTAGGCGTAGGTTCGAATCCTGCCTACCCAGTTAAAAGATACGTAAGTATCTTTTTTTTGTGTGACAGGAAACTAGGACTTACAATATTATCAAACCCATGCATATAATAATTGTAATAGACTGAAAGGGTGATAAAATGTACAAACCGCAAGTTTTTAATTTTAACACTGTGGATGGTATTACAAAAAAACAACTAGAAGAGCATTATGATCTATATGTAGGTTATATTAATAAATTTGGAGAAATAAATGATCTGCTTAAACAAAAAGACAGCTATGAAAATCCTAACTCAACATACAGCACATTAAGGAGCCTAAAAAAAGGTGAATCATATTCATTGAATGGAATTATACTCCATCAGCTGTATTTTGGTAATATAACAGGGCGTAAGTCTAAGATACATGGTAAGATACTGGATATGATAAATAGAGATTTCGGTTCTTATGATAATTTTGTAGAGATGTTTACTAATACAGGGTTAAGTATGAGAGGATGGGTAGTATTAATCCAAGGAGAATATAATGGAAAACTTCGTATAATAGGTCAAGACAGTCATGATGACGGAACTGTATATAATGGTAAACCAATCCTTGTTTTGGATGTATATGAACATGCTTATATGATTGATTTTGGTATCAACAGAAAAGAATATATTAAGGTATTCTTTGAGAATATTAATTGGGATGTTGTAAATAAAAGGTTAGAGGGGACTAAGATAGTTTCATATAGATAGATATATTTAATTCGACTTATATAGATTGAATCCAAGTTTTTTACATTCTATTATTATTATGCATGAATATAATTAGGTAAATATATATTTAGAGGTTGTATTATGTTAAGAAATGTATTTTTTATTCTTATCTTAACTGTCTTTGTATTCATAGCAGGAGGATGTAAAAAAGAAGTAGCCCAAGAAGTAGAAGCTAGATTTGTAATCAATGATGAAGTTATAGAAGATATAGTAGAGGGGTTATGGGTGGAAGTAGCTCTAAAAGAAGAAGGACATAAAGTTATTGTAAGAGAAAATAATGAAATAAAAAAAGAAATGATATGTTCAGGTGGAACAAAAGAAGAGCCAACTTTACTTGGAACTTTCAATTTAGAAAATAGAGGATTATGGTTTTACTCCGAAAGATTTAAAGAAGGGGCAAAATATTGGGTAAGGATCACAGAACAATATTTATTTCACGGTATTCCTAGAGATAAAGATTGGAATATAATAGAAGAAGAACAAGATAAGCTAGGTGGACCTGCAAGTCATGGATGTGTAAGGCTTGGAGAGGAAGATGCCCAGTGGTTCTATGAAAATGTTCCAGATGGAACTACAGTAATTATTCATGAATAGATTTAAAAATACCTTGAAATATGTTAGTATTAATTAAAGTTATAGTTTAAGAACTGTTAAAATTGATAAAGATAAAAATAATAATATAAAAGTAATACTATTGTAAAATCTATATGATACAATGAAACAATATAAAAATAGTGCAAATGAACTAGTTGAAAGAACCTAATTATTTAGGGGGAAATGAAATTGAGAATAAACAAATATATAATTATCCTAATGGTTTTTATATGCTTTCTTCTAACAAGCTGTAAAAATGAAAAGAAAGTAGAAGTAACCATTGTGGATAGTGATACAACAAGTACAAAATCTGCTGACTTAGAAAGTACAATTTCAGATATTGATTTTAATGAATGGTTATACTTTGGGAATCCTGATGACAATTACAAGATATATAGAATGAAGACAGATGGTACTGGACTTACTAAAATAGCTGATGCCAGATTTGACGGAATAAGGAATCTAGAAAACTGGATCTATTATATTGATACCAATGAAAAATATACTCCAGCAAAATTAGCACGTGTTAGTTGGGATGGTACAGGCAAAGAAATACTTTCTGAAGAGGATGTAAATGCTTTCTGCACAAGTGAAGATTATATATTCTATATATTTGAAAATAACATTTATAGAATACAGAAAGATGGTTCCCTAAAAACTAAAATAGTATCTACAGAAAACCAAATCTATTCTGTAAAATATTATGGGGATACTGTTTTTTATAGTACTGACCAGGGATTATTCAGTATTGATAGTGATGGGAAAAATCCTAAGCTGCTATTAGAAGGAAATTTCACTAATTTCAGCGTAAGCAATGATAGAATATACTATTTTGATAATAAAATGTATAGTTGTGCTTTGGATGGCAGTGATGAAAGACAATTATTTGATTTAAGTGTTAGTGAGGTTTTTGTAGTCGATGATGTAATCTATTATAATCAGGATGAATATCTCTACAAAATAAATAGCTACGACGGTAAGACCGATAAAATATTTATTGACGAATCACTTAATGACTTTTATGAGAAAGACTGTTACTTATATTTTTATGGTCAAAATAGAATATGGAAAGTAAAAACTGACTTATCAGAGAAGAAAATTTATATTGGAACAGGCGGAGAACAACATCATAAGATGTACATTAAAGTTGATAACAGGATTTTCTCCAAAAACTTTGAAAGTCTAGATAGTGCTGATGAGTTATCTTCTTACAAGCTTTACGAAGTAGTTGGTGATGATATGGGTAAAAAGATATCAGATATAGCTATCAACATGTTTGACACCAACAACGGAAATGTATATTATACTGATGCAGTAGATAAAAAATTATATTGTCTCGATATTAACATGAATGAAAAAAAGTTAGTGATAGATAAGATGGTAGGTTCATTCATCATATACAATAATTTCATCTACTATACTGATATGAATGATAATTATAAGTTACATGCTTTTAATATAAGAAACAATGTTACTACTAATATAACCAATATACCAGTAAATAATATTAAGCGTTCAGGGACCACTATCTATTTCTTGGATAACAAGAAGAGAATTGGTATATATAACCCTGGTACAGGTAATGACAGCAGATATATCAATGTATTTACTACTACCTATGATATTGTTGGAGATATAATATATTATAAAAATGAAGATGATGACGGTAGACTGTATAAAATTAAAAATGATGGAAGCGAAAACATCAAAATCACAGAGAATACTATAAAAGATATATATGCCAACGATGAAAATATCTATTATGTAGAAAAAAACGGAGCTAATCTATTATATAGAATCTCTAACAATCAGACACAAGGAGAATTCTTGGACATTATTAGTATGGCTTATACTGATATGGAAATAATTGATGGTAAGTTCTATATGAGTGTTGCTTCGGAAGGTGGAAGTTATTATACTGTAGAAAAATACCTTGAAGACCTGAAATTTGATGTATCCTTTGATATGGAAAAACAGGTTGATGATAAGTGGAAATACTTTGTTTACAAAGTGGATGGCTATATGGGTTATCTCTACAAGTATAATGTTGATACTAATGATATAAAACTTATTGTTGATAAATGGGTTACAGATTTCCAGATAGAAGGGAAATATATATACTATACTGGATTAGATGGAATCAACATTAATTTTACTACTTATATTGATAGAATCAATCTGGAAACTGATAATATCAATAATATAATTACTTTTATTGACCCTAAGATATATAATATATCCTTCAAAGTTATGAAGGATCATATATACTATTCTCTAGATGATTCTACAGATGGGTGTATATGGAAAAAGAACCTGATAAGTGATGGAAAAACAGTTATAGTGGATGATAGCAGCAATCTAGAGAATATAGTTGATGGTTGGCTCTACTATCAAAATAGTAACAAAAGGCTTGCAAGAGTTAAATTGGATGGTTCAGATAAACAGACTCTCACTAATACTTATAGTGAATTCATATACGCTGATAAGAATGAGTTATACTATCTAAGCATAAGTGGTGAAGATAGTTTCAAAGGTATAATCATCAAAAGAAATATTGATAGCGGTTCAAAGGAAGTTGTTGTTAACAAGGAAATAGCAATAAGTGATTTAATTGTTGTAAACGATAAGTTATATTATAATTTTGAAGGTATCAATAGGTATGACTTTAGAAATGATAACACTACTAAGGTTTATGATAAGGAAGTTGACTATTTTTCCTTGGTAGGTGATGTATTGTATATCTCCGTACATGAAGGAGAAAATTATAAAACAATAAAAATGCCTTTACAATAAATATTTGGGCTGTCTTATAGACAGCCCTTTACGTTATAATAAGATTATAAATCAGTTTGGAAAGGACTTTATACATGAACGTATTATTAGTTGGGATAAATGCCAAGTTTATTCATTCTAACTTGGCAATAAGATACTTGGAGAAATATTGTAGGGATTATAAAAATAATATTGAAACAGTGGAATTCACAATCAATAATCTATACGATTTTATACTACAAGAGATATATAAGAAAAAACCGGATATATTATCTATTTCCTGTTATATATGGAATATAGAAATAGTTAAATCCTTGGTAAAGGATTATAAGAAGATATCTCCAGAGACTACAATTATTCTTGGCGGACCAGAAGTTTCCTATGATTCAACAGAATTAATGGAAAGATATAAAGAAATAGATGTAGTAATTGTTGGAGAAGGGGAAGAAACCTTCAATGAGCTTATGAGACATTATGTTGATGGATTAAGTACAATTAATATGATAGATGGTATTATATACAGAGAAGGTAATGAAATATATAGAAATACACAACGTAAGCCTCTTGGACTAGCTCAATTACCTTTTGTCTATGATGAAGGATTTGAGGCATTTGAAAATAAAATAATCTATTATGAATCATCTAGAGGATGTCCTTTTAATTGTCAATACTGTTTATCCTCTATTGAAAAAGGAGTAAGGCTTAGAAGTTTGCCTATTGTATTGAAAGAATTACAATGTTTTCTTGATGCTAGAGTAGTACAAGTCAAATTTGTTGATAGAACCTTTAATTGTAATAAAAAACACGCTCTAGGAATTTGGAAATATCTTCACGAACATGACAATGGATATACCAATTTTCACTTTGAAATATCAGGAGACTTATTAGATGATGAGACTATAGATTTTTTATCTAAAGTAAGACCAGGACTATTTCAACTTGAGGTTGGAGTGCAATCCACTAATGAAGTGACAATAAGCAATATTAAGAGAAAAACTAATTTTGAAAGACTTTCAGAGGTTGTCAGTAAGATAAATAAGGGAAATAATATACATCAACATCTAGATTTAATAGCTGGGCTTCCTGGGGAAGACTATATTTCCTTCGGTAAGTCATTTGATGATGTCTATAATTTGAAGCCACATCAGCTTCAATTAGGCTTTTTGAAGATATTAAAAGGTTCAGGATTGAAAAAGGATGCAGATAGATATGATATCCTGTATAAAGATAAAGCACCTTATGAGGTACTTAGAACCAAGGAATTGACTTACGATGATGTTTTGAAGTTGAAGATGATAGAAGAGATGGTGGAAATATATTATAATAGCGGAAACTTCTATTATGCTATAAAATATATAGAGAGAAGTTTTGAAACACCATTCAGCCTATATGAATCTTTAGCAAAGTATTGGTTGAAGAACAATTATCATGAAGTTAATCATAATAAGATTAAGCTGTATACAATTTTATTAGAATTCTATCATGATATTATAGAAAAAGACGATGTTAATATTAAGCATATTCTTCGATTTGATATGTACTTACAGGAAAAGGTCAAAAAATTTCCGTATTGGTTAGAACGTAATGATAATCATAAAGAAGCTATAATTGATTTTTATAAGAATGAGGAAAATATTATTAAGTTCCTACCAAACTATCAAGATTATACTTCCAAACAAATTAGTAGAATGGCACATTTGGAAATATTTCCTATTAACATCATAAAATGGGCGGATGATTTCTCGAAACCTATAGAATACAGGGAAATAGCAGTATTATTTGATTATCATAATAGAGATATATTTAGAAATAATGCTAAATATGTTCAGGTAATAATCTAATTTACAATATTTCCCAGGAAATGGGAATATTTCCCAGGAAATAGAAAATAGAAAGGAAGAATTTTTATGGCAAATAATAAGACGATAAAAAAGGTTCTTAACTTATTAGATGAGAATTATCCCAAAGATATAAAATGTTATTTAGACCATGAAAACCCTTGGCAATTACTTATTGCTACCATATTAAGTGCTCAATGTACTGACGATAGAGTTAATATTGTAACAAAAGATTTATTCAGGAAATACACATCTGTCAAAGATTTTGCTGAAGCAGATATAAGTGAACTGGAACAAGATATTAGATCAACTGGTTTCTATAGAAATAAAGCTAAGAACATTATTGGATGTTGCAGGACATTATTAGAACAACATGATGGACAAGTCCCGAAGGATATAGAGAAACTGGTTAAACTTCAAGGGGTAGGGAGAAAGACGGCTAATGTAATTAGAGGAAATATCTATAATATCCCAAGCATAGTTGTAGATACACATGTAAAACGTATATCAAAAAAATTAGGATTCACTGATTATACTGACCCTGTTAAGATAGAATTCGATTTGATGGAAATATTGCCAAAAGAGCATTGGATTAGATATAATACCCAAGTAATTGCTCATGGACGAGCTATATGTACTGCTAGAAGTCCAAAATGTGAAAGATGTTTTTTACTGCCTTATTGTAAAACAGGACTTGAGAATATGATTAATGTTATTGATGAATAAATTAGCCTATATGCCCTAAGATATTGTAAAAACATTCAAATCATGATACTATAATGTAGGTTATAAAAAGAATAATTAGCTAATTTAATACTTGTCATTATTTTGTTATGAGATATTATTTTAGCGTTATATCAAATAAAATAATTCATGCTTGCTTTTAAGGTAAGATAGGGAGGATGAACATGGAAAAACCAATAATAATTGGCATTGCTGGAGGTACTGGTTCAGGTAAGACAACTCTAGTGAATAAACTAAAAACTGTATTAGGTAACGAAGTAGTCGCTTTAACACATGATTATTATTACAAGGCAAATGCACACCTTGAATTTGATGAGAGAAAAATGCTTAATTACGATCACCCTAATGCATTTGATACGGATATTTTAATAAGTGATTTAATCAAGTTGAAGAATGGTGAATCTATACAACGTCCTATCTATAGTTTTGTGAAACACACGAGAGAAAAAGAAACAGTGACAGTAGAGCCAAAAAAAGTAATTATTATTGAAGGTATCTTAATATTTGAGAACAAGGACTTAAGGGATTTGTTGGATATTAAGGTGTATGTGGATACAGATGCTGATGTACGTATTATCAGAAGGGTTCTTAGGGATGTAAAGGAAAGAGGAAGAAGCCTCGATTCCGTTATTGACCAATATCTTAACACTGTAAAGATAATGCATGAGGAATTCGTGGAACCAAGTAAAAAACATGCAGACATTATTATACCAGAAGGTGGTTATAACGAGGTGGCATGTTCAATGCTCATTGATAAGATTAGAGCACTACTTAATGAGTAAACCTAATAAAAAGAGAGGTATTTAAAAAGTGTGTATTATTAATATAAACGCTGAAAATATTGATTACGAAAGTGCTCTGGGGAAATTGGGGAATTCAATAAAATTATATAAAATAATTCTAGTAGGCTTTAAGAATAAGTATGCTAATGCATATGATGAACTGGTAACATTAGGCATAGAAAATAACTATACAGAAGCGAAAATTTTATCACATAGTTTAAAGGGGGTTTGTGGTAATCTTGGAGCTAATAATCTGGAAATTATATCTAGGGAGCTTGAATATTCCTATTTAAATGAGGATAATAAACACTTACAATTACTAGATGACTTTAAACAAGAGGTCCATGTGGTTTTAGAGGATATAAATAGTATTTTAGAATGTATTAATGGAACTAATGAGTCTAAATAAATTTTAGCCATGAACTGAGGTGTCATTATGAAAAACTTTGTAGCATTTGATATAGAGACTACAGGTATAAGCCCGATGGATAGTAGAATTACTGAAATTGGAGCAGTTAAAATAGTTGATGGTAATGTAGTAGATGAATTCAATCAGCTAATAAACCCAGAAATATCCATTCCTGACAATATCGTATCACTTACTGGTATTACTGACGAATTAGTAAAGGATGAACCTACAATCAATTATGTATTACCGGATTTTATTGATTTTTGTAAAGGATTTGATATACTTGGTCATAATATAAAATTCGATTTCAGCTTTATAAAAACATATGCACTAAAATTAAATATGACTTTTGAAAAAAATGCTCTTGATACATTGACCATATCAAGAATGGTATTAAAGGATTTGCCTAGCAGGAGATTGGGCTATTTATGTGATTATTATAGAATAGATTATCTAAATGGTCATCGTGCATTCAATGATGCATATGCTACATATCAGTTATATAATCAGCTTAAAACGGATTTTTATGAAGAGAATAAGGAATTATTTATTCCAAAACCAATCTTGTGGAAACCTAAGAAAACTTCTGCAATTACATATAAACAAAAAGCTTATCTGGCTGCACTAATAAGAAAACATAATGTAGTCCTTGATAAGCAGATTGACGAATTATCTAAAAGTGAAGCCAGTAGAGCTATAGATAATATTATTAATACATATGGTAGAGCAAAATAAATATAAAAATTGAATTAAATAATCAAAAATTATAAAGAGCTTAGAGCATTTAATATTTTATCCTTCAACATAAAATCAGTATTGTTGATTTGTGAGTATAGGGAATTAAAGCTCTTAGTATCTTTTTTTATTTTATATAATTTTCCAAGCAATATGTAATGATTGCTGATATCTGTTTTGATATTTACGCCTATCTCTAGAACCTGAACGGCGGCGTCTATTTGATTGTTTTCGTATAATAACTTCCCCCACTTGTATAGATGTTTTATAAGCATTGTATAATGTTCTTCATACATGATAAGAGTATCTAAATTGGCAGTACCGTACTCTATTTTAAGGTCGGTATTTGTTTTGCCATGAAAATTGACTATTTTATGTTCTAATAATTCCAGGACTTTATTTTGAATATATATTATGTCATCAGAACACTCTTCTTTAGTTAAGATAGGTAATTCATTTTTATCAATATAAATATAATCAAGATTTTCAAGGGATTTTTTTCTTGTGAACATTGCCTTTTCTTCTCTTGCCCAAAAAGTTTTGCTTGTATTCTTAACTGTTTTATCGGCTTGGGTCATTTTTAATTTGATAACAATAATTAGTATGATGAATGATAATAAAAAAATTGGTATTGGCATTATATCACCTCGTTTTGTCAAAAATAACTTCTTTTATCTTTTGACTAATAGTGTTATTATAATATATAATTAGTAGTAACTCAATGTTTATGAATATAAAGAACTAGTATATAAATAAAAAAGGGTATAAATTATTATTCATGGAGGGAACAATATGAACATATTCAGAAATAGAAAATTTATGAAAAGAGTAGCTTTAGTAATAACTGCAATAATGGTTGGTAGTGCTGTTGCAATAGCATTAATTCCATTTATAGCGTAAATTCGTTTGATAATAACACAGGGGACTATCGGAGAGATGTATTAACCGATAGTCCCTTTTTTATAGTTCTTAATTGAATTGCTTATAATTACCTAGAATCTTGAAATGATGACAATCCTTGGACATCTTCTCAAGAGCTTGTCTAATTATATCATTGTTGATATTACCCTCAAAATCAATATAGAAATTATACTCCCAAGGAGTATTTCCCCTAGGTCTGGATTCTATTTTTAACATATTGATATTATTTTCTGCAAAATGCTTTAGAACGTGATACAAAGCTCCCGCTTTATGTTCTGTAGATAATACTACACTGATCTTATTACAATCTTCATTAACCATTAATTTCTTTCCTAATATTATGAAACGTGTTGTATTGGTGTTATTAGAATTTATATTTGATGCTAATATGTCTAGATTGTACAGTTGAGCTGCTTTTTTACTGCCTATTGCTGCTATTTTTTTATTTCCCTGCTTCATAATGTATTCAGCACTTTTTGCAGTATTATAATAGGGTACAAGCTTCCATTTATAATTATTCAAGTAATTCTTGCTTTGCTCAAATGCTTGGGGGTGAGAATATACTTCTTCTATATCTTCCATCTTACAGCTTTTTATTCCCATAAGATTATGATTGACTTTAACATGGGTTTCTCCAACGATATGACATTCATACTTGTTAATCAAATCATAAACATCGGAAATAGCTCCTGTAGAAGAATTTTCAATAGGAAGTACACCATATTCTATTGTTCCAGATTCTAATGAGGTACATATATCTTCAAAATTCTTAACAGCTATTGTATCAACTTCTTCTCCAAAATAATTATATAATGCTTCTTCCCCAAAAGCTCCTTTAACACCTTGAAATCCTACTCGTAATAATGACATGAAATCACTCCATTCAGGTATATTTATAATTGAATTTTAGTCTTAACTAAATTAATATTAATTTTATAAAGGGTATTAACTAATAAATATACAGAAACATTAGTATAAAGTCAAATGTTTATATATTTAGTTTTAATTAATATAATATGTATTATTAGTACAATATACTCTAATAAATCATCAAAATAGTCTATGTTGAAAAATGTAATAGAATATTTTATAATTATAGTGATTGAAAATTTATAATATGGTGATTATGATGCTAAGACGAATGTATACAACAATTAGCCAAAGTATAAGAAATATGAAGATATTCTATAAATTAATGTGGTATATCATTTTTATTGGTATGATACCGATTATTACATTCAGCATATCATCATATAAAAATACTCATAACCAAGTAGAGCATCAATTATTTCAGAGTAGTGAACAATTATTTAATAAATACATAGATGGTATTCAATTCAAACTAAACGTATATGAAAATCTGACTTGGGGAATTATTGTCAATGATTCAGTTCAAAAGATTCTATCAGAAGCAGATAGATGGCAGCAAAAAGATGTCAATAAAGTACACGAAAAAATATCCAAGAATATAGATATAATGTATAAAAGCAAGAGGGTCAATGGTATTTATAATATAATGCTGTATTCCCTTGATCCTAATTTCCCTAGAGATGGTCATAGTGTCTCTAACATAAGTATGATATCTGAAGAGCCCTGGGGAAATAAAATGAATATTGACAGTAAGGAAATGACCACTTTTTTCTATGAGGTGCCAACGTTAGATGATAACATAGTTTCAATAGTAAGACCTATCATTGACATTGCCAGTGAAAATTGGAACATCATAGGTTTGTTGAAAATAGATATATTGGATAGGGAATTGTTTGGGCTTAATAAGAAGACTGATAATGATTATAAAAACAGTTTGTATATAATAGATGATGAAGATAAATTAGTCTATTACGAAGGGGATTTACAATACAAAGAAGATGGATTGCAGACAATCAATTCTTTGCATACTGAGAATAATACATTGACTTATAGACAAGTGTTAGAGAACAAAGATGTAGTTTTCTATAAAAAAGTCAATCGGTATAATTGGAGAGTTTTCTTTGTAACCCATTATTCCTCCATTTATGAAGTGATAGAAAATGAAACCAAGAGTATAGTCATATATGGTATCATCGTAACCTTTTTAGTCATTTTGATAACAATATTATTTTCTAAGAAATTTTCAAGCAGAATACAGGTTTTATACAAAAAGATGTTAAAGGTTCAAAAAGGAGACCTTGAAATAACTGAAAATGTTATTGGTGAAGACGAAATAGGAGAATTAGATAATTATTTTAATGGTTCAATAGAAAAAATAAAATCACTCATAAGAGAAAATTATATAGAAAAAATAGAAAAAAGGGAAGCTGAACTGGTTGCACTACAATTTCAGATTAATCCACATTTTCTATACAATACATTGGAATCCATCAATTATATTGCTGAGATTTATGACTGTAATGAAATATCTATAATGAGTCAAAAGTTGGGAGAGATGTTCAGATACAGTCTCAATAAGGATTCAGAAGAATTTGTTATGTTCTATCAAGAAGAAAATCATATCAGGAATTATATTGATATCCAGAATATTAGATTTGATGATAAATATAGTATTATAACTAATGTAAGTGAGGAAATCAAGAAATATAAGATACTAAAGTTCATTTTACAGCCTATAGTTGAGAATGCTATAAAATATGGTTTTAGAAATAGGGAAAAAGGTACAATTAAAATAGAAACTGAAGTGGTTGAAAAATACCTGATGATGACTGTTACCGATGATGGTATTGGAATTAGTGAAGAGATGTTATCGGAGATAAATGAATTCATTAATGATATGTCTTTTAACCTAGACCAAACTCGAGGAAAGAGCATAGGCTTAAGGAATGTGAACTTGCGAATTAAAATGACTTGTGGAGATGAATATGGAATAGAAATAAAGAGCGTTATAGGTATAGGAACAAAGGTTATTTACAAATTGCCGATTTATTTATGATGGGGGGCATGATATGTATACTTTATTAGTTGTAGAAGATGAAAAATGGATTCGTAAAGGTCTTGTACATAAACTTAAAAAAGTTGATTTGCCGTTTGGAGAGATTCATGATGCCAGAAATGGTATTGAAGCAATAGAAATAATAAAAGACAATGATATTGATATAATCATTACTGACATCTGTATGCCAGATATGGATGGTATAGAATTGATAAAGAAGGTAAAAGAATTCAATAAACACATAGAGTTCATTATTATCAGTGGTTATTCAGAGTTTCGATATGCTGAAGCGGCTATCAATATGGGTGTGAAGAGTTATCTTTTGAAACCTACTACAGATGAAGATCTAATGTCAGCTCTTGATAAAGTGATTTCTCGTATAGAAGAGAAAAGACAATACAATAACTTATCAAAAGAAAATATTAATATAAAGATACGTAATGAGAAATTGACCTATGAAAATGAACTGAACTATTTATTAAAATCAAAAAAGCATGACAGTAAATTCTTACAAGACAATTATCCTATTATGTATAATAGTAACCAATATCAATTGATTGTACTGAATATCAACTATGATGTAAAAGGTGAATGCAAAAATAATTACTATGACATTGAAGACGTGAAGACTAAGATATTTGATTATCTGGTTACTAATATTCATTTAGACAATTATTATGCATTCAACAACATGGATATACTGAATCAAATATTGATTCTGATATGGGGAGATGCAGAAAAGTTAAAATTGACTGGTGACAGTATAAGTAAAAAATTATTCTATGATTGTTTATCTGGAGAGCAGATTTCCAAGACCATAGGTATCAGTACTATACTTACCCTTATTGATAATGAACTTTATAAATCAGCCAAGAAAGCTCTTGATTTAAGACTTATCTATGGTCTTAATAAAATCTATACTGGAGAGCATATTGACTTATCAAATGAATTCTTGTTCCCTAAAAATGAATTGAAACTACTAAAGAAAAATATTGAAAGAGGATATATCAAGAATGTTGAAGTACTGCTACAAGAGATATTTTCAAAAGATAGATTCAGAGAATCTAATGCTGGGAACTTGTACTTCTTATATTCAGAGGTAGTAAATACTATATATGAGACATTATATTCTACAAGTGTAGATATACAGAAAGTTACTCAATACGATTTATCACAATATGATATTATGAACTATGCCAATAGACTAGAAGATATTTCAATATATCTATATAGACTCATTGAGAATAGACTGATAATAAATAAAAAGACACCTATAAATTGTCGGGAACTGGTTGATGAAATTACAAAATACATTGACATGCATTATGAAGAAAAGATCAATGTAAAAAGTCTAGCAGCTAGATATGGAATCAATCCTAACTATTTTTCTACTATATTCAAGGAGCAATTAGGAGTAACCTGTACTAAATACATTACGATGAAGCGACTAGAGTATGCGTGCAGAATGCTTAGAGAAACAAATATCAATGTTGAAGAAATAGCCGAGAGTGTAGGTTATAGCGATCTTCAATACTTTTATAGAGTGTTCAAAAAAGAATTTAATTATACTCCTATGGAGTATAGAAATGGGGCTGTCTCGTAATCTTTTACGTTACGAGAACAGCCATTTTATATTTCTTAGAGATTTGTCCAATGGTATCCTAAGAAAAATCCATTAGATTATTAGTCTTTTACTTATATAATCTATATATGTTGAATGAATAATGAAGGAGGATATGGTGATGAAGAAATTAAGAGTATTTCTAGTTCTAGCTTTTTTTGCGACATTCTGTATGGTAACACAAAACGCCAATGCACAGCAGCCTTATGCATCATATTGGTATCCAAATGAATTACTGGAGTGGACACCAGAGACAGATGAGGATTCAGCGTTTAATAGAGGAGTAATTCCTTTGGAAAACCGGTTTACTGGAGATGGGGTTAATAGTAATGCAATGGCAGAGCCAAAGATTCAGATATTGGCTACTATGAATCCAAGTACAAGTGATAACCCATCCCAAGGGTCAGATGTATTTGATAGGTATACATTCAACTATTGGCAGTATGTGGACTCATTAGTCATGTGGGGTGGTTCAGCTTCTGAAGGTATAATCGTTACTCCTAGTGCAGATGTAATAGATGCAGCTCATAAAAATGGAGTTAAAGTTTTAGGTTGTGTCAATTTCCAGCCTGATTATTATGGTGGTCAATTACAATGGGTAAGAGAAATGATACAAGAAAATCCTGCAGGGGTATTCCCTGGAGCAGATAAGCTCATTGAGGTTGCACAGTATTATGGATTTGATGGATGGTTCATGCATGAAGAAACTCAAGGTGCCACTTCAGCAGATGCAAAACAGATGCAGGAGTTCATGAAATATTTCCAGGATAATAAGCCAGAAGGAATGGAGCTTCACTGGTATGATTCAATGAGCAAAAATGGAAATATCCAATATGAAAATGCTCTTACAAGCAATAATGAAATGTTTTTCCAAGACGGAAACCATATAGTCACTAATGGATTTTTTACAAACTATTGGTGGAATGATATGTCTTCATCACGTGATAAGGCAATCAGCCTAGGTAGAAGTCAGTATGATGTGTATGCAGGAGTTTATACTGAGGCTAATGGTTATAATGAACCAAGCGGTCAATTCTACGTTGAGTGGGATGGAGTTTTTCCAGAAGGTCAGGAAGCTAAGACTTCCATAGGAATCTATAGACCTGACTGGACATTCAGAAGTTCTTCAGATGGAGATGATTTCTATGCTAGAGCAAATCGTTTTTGGGTAGGAAAAAACAGGGATCCAAGAAATAATGACACATCAGATTATTGGAAAGGTATAGCTCATTACATAATAGCAAAATCACCAATTGACAGTCTTCCATTTACAACTAATTTTAATACTGGTAATGGACATATATATGCGGTAAATGGAGAAGTTAAACGTAATAGAGATTGGAATAACAGAAGCTTGCAGGATGTTCTGCCTACATGGAGATGGATTGCAGATAGTACTGGTACTCCTTTATATCCAAGTATTGACTGGACAACTGCATATTATGGTGGAAGTTCATTAAAAGTAAGCGGTGTGTTAAGTCATGATAATGCAACACATCTCAAGCTTTACAAAACTAATCTTCCAATAGATTCTAACACTAACTTATACATAACTTATAAAACACCATTAAATGAATCACATATGCAGGTAGGTATTTCTTTTGAAGATAATAAGGATCAATTTACTTATCTGGATGTAGGAACATCTACACCAAATGAGTGGACAACAAAAACAATATCATTAAGTGGATTTGCCGGTAAAACAATAGAAAAGATATCATTAAATTTTGATAGTGATACTACTATAGCAGATTACACAATGAATGTAGGGCAGATATCAATAAGAAGTACAGATTCAAGCGTACTTCAACCAGTTTCAGGGTTGACAATTGTAAATAATGACATTAGAGAAGGTTTATATGCAGATGCAAGATTAAAATGGAACAAACTTGATGGGGATGTTGAAGTATATGAAGTTTATAGAGTGAAATCTGATGGTACAAAAGAATTTATTGGGGCTACACCTAATAATGCATATTATGTGTCAGAAATGCGACGTGATGGTTATGAAACAGAGACAACTCTAGAAGTAATAGCACTTGATAAGAATTATAATCATGGTCAAGTGGCTAATGTATCGTTTCAGTGGCCACCATATCCAACTCCAGTAGCAGATTTTACAGTAAGCAAGACGTTGATTAAGCCTAATGAAACAGTTACATTTCATAATAAATCTACAGAAGCTACCCAGTCAATCACTTGGAATTTCCCAGGAGGTTCACCAAGTAGCAGCAGTGAAGAGAATCCACAGGTAACTTACACTACTGAAGGTATTTACAATGTAACTTTAACAGCAACTAATGAAATGGGTGAAGATGTTGAGACTAAGGAAGAACTGATTGTAGTTTCTAATGACATAACAGTAAGTAATATAGCTGTATCTAAAAACGCTACAGCAGATACCTTCGTATCAGGAGAAGAACCATCAGGAGCAGTTGATAATACAGTAAGTACTAAATGGTGTGCAACAGGATCGGAACCTCATTGGCTGGTAGTAGAGCTTGGTTCAGAATATGTTCTTAGTGAGTTTGTTGTCAAGCATGCTGAAGCAGGAGGAGAAGGCTCAGGCTACAATACAAGTGATTATAAAATACAAGTCAGCAACGATGGAACTAATTGGACAGATGTAGTTGATATGAAGGGTAATACATCAGCAATCAGTAATCATGCTATAGCCCTTACATCAGCAAGTTATGTAAGATTATATATAACAGATGCAGGAGGAGATTCAGCTGCACGTATTTATGAATTCCAAGTAATGGGATACAAAGACAGTGGCTCATCAACATTACCAGGAAGCTTTGACTTATTATCTCCAGCTAATGGTTCAAGCTGGATATCCCGCAATAATACTTATTTTGATTGGGGAGATTCAATGAACGCTTCCAGCTATCAAATTATTGTTGATGATAATAATGATTTTGTAAGCCCTGAGATAAATATATCAGATATTAATGAGAGTAATTATACATCTAATATAACACTAAACAGATTAACAACCTATTATTGGAAAGTTATTGGAACCAATAGTAACGGTTCTACTGAGTGCAACAGTGTATCATCTTTTAGAACTAGTTTCTTCTAACAAACAATTAATCTATAAAAGAGGCTGGTTTATATTGATGACAGCCTCTTTTATACTTGAACCTGCAAATTTAGGGGGAAGATAATGAAAACAATGACAGCAAAGGCACCAAAAAAAATAGTAAAAAGTAATAAAAGATCAGTATGGAAAAGAATATGTAAATACAAGATATTATATCTGTTTTTGTTACCTGCCATAGTATTCTACTTTGTTTTTGGTTATATACCAATGTATGGGGTAACTTTAGCCTTTAAAGACTTCAGATTTGATACTGGGATTTTAATGAGTCCTTGGGTAGGATTAAAATACGTTAGAAAATTTTTTACTTATTTCCAATTCGAGTTATTGATACGAAATTCATTTGTCATCAGTTTTTTGAAACTGCTATTAGGTTTTCCAGCACCGATCATATTAGCATTAATGCTTAACGAAGTTAGAATCAATAAATTTAAACGAGTAATCCAGACAGTAACATACTTACCTTATTTTGTATCATGGGTAGTTGTTGCTACCATATTCAGCAAATTCTTATCTCCACATCAAGGACTTTTCAATGATATAAGAATGGCTATGGGTAAAGAACCAATATTCTTTTTAGGGTTTGCAAAATGGTTCTATATTGTGATTATATCTTCTGATATATGGAAGAATATAGGATTTAATTCGATTATATATCTGGCAGCTCTTAGCAGCATAGACCCTATGTTATATGAAGCTGCTGCTATAGATGGAGCCAGCAAATGGAAACGGCTGATTCATATCACTTTACCGGGTATCATGCCTACAGTTGGGATATTGTTCATATTGAGCATGAGCGGTTTGTTAAAAGCAGGATACGAACAGATTATTCTATTCCAACAACCGCCTACAATCCCAGTATCCGAGGTTTTGGAAACTTATTCAGTCAAGGTTGGTTTGCAACAAGGTCAATATAGTTATGCTACTGTAGTCGGATTGTTTCAGTCCATTGTATCTCTCATATTGATTGTTGTCACTAATCGTATAGCAAAAAAAGTTTCCAATACATCTCTTTGGTAGGTTTCATATGACAATGATTGGAGTGATTTTACATGGTTGAGAAACAATCTACAGGAGGAAAAGTATTTAAGGTACTTAATTATACACTTCTTAGTGCATTAGGTTTTGTAACCTTCTACCCTTTTTTCTACATATTGATACTATCCTTAAATGATGGATATGATGCACTTAAGGGTGGATTATACTTCTGGCCTAGAGTTTTTACACTTGATAATTATATAAAAGCTTTTGAAGATCCATTGATACTTAATGCCTTCGGCGTTTCAATTTTTCGGACTGTTGTTGGAACGTTTCTGTGCGTATTCCTGACAGCCTTAGCAGGATATGCATTATCTAGAAAGGATCTGCCTGGAAAAGGGATTATAACATTCTTCTTTTTCTTTACAACAATATTTACTGGCGGATTAATACCATTTTTCATATTACTTAGAAGTCTTCGTTTGACAAGCAGCATATGGATTTACATATTACCGTACCTATACCAGTTTTTCAATATTATAATTATGCGAACATATTTCCAGACCATACCAGAGGAATTAAGGGAATCTGCCACTATAGACGGATGTGGGGAATTGAAGATATTCCTGAAGATATATTTGCCCCTTTCTCTTCCTATGATTGCAACAATAACATTATTCTATGGAGTTGGACATTGGAATGATTGGTTTGTAGGCGCATTCTTTGTATCTGATAAAAAACTGAAACCGGCAGCTACTATATTACAGAAAATACTTAGCGAAACCAATTTTGAGCAAGCTACTGATACAAAGAACATGAATTATAACATTAGTCGTGCCAAGACAACGCCAGAAGCCTTGAGAATGGCATTTTTAATGATAATTACTCTGCCAATAGTATGTGTTTATCCGTTTCTACAAAAATATTTTGTCAAAGGCATCATGATAGGTTCAATAAAAGGGTAAATAAGTATTTATCCATTGCATTTTTGTAATGGTTAGATAGATATATAAAATAATTTAGGGAGGTTTTCACATGAAAAGAAATATCAAAAGACTTTTCTGTACAGTAATGGTAATTATGTTGACTTTTTCAATTTTCACAGGTTGTAGCAAAGATAAGGAAACTAATATAACCAATACTGGTGATGGTAGTAAGAATGAAGCTGATAATAATAAGGAGCCAATAGTGGTTAAAGTGTTCTCTTGCTGGAATGGTTCAAGTGGTAATGCGCCTAGAGACCATTATGATAATGTAGTAGCAAAAAAACTTTTGGAAGAAACAGGTGTAATTCTTGATATTGAATATGCCACTTCCTCAGAATCAGAGAATCTCAATATGATGTTCTCATCAGGGGATGTTCCTTATGATTTGGTTACTGCACCTTATTGGGGCGGTAATGGAGGAGAAACTGCAATAATTAAAAGAGCCAGTAGTCAAGGTATGGTAATGCCTCTAGAAGATTTACTTGACGAATATGGTCCAAATATCAAGGAATTTGAAAAAGGATGTGCCAAAGATTTTCTGGAAAACGATATTTACTGCAAGGAATTTGACGGACATACATATGTTATCCCATATCAATTACCTGCTACACCAGAAGACAACAAAAACTGGGGATACTGCGTATATGTACGTAAGGACATCATGGAAGATCTAGGTTGGAAACCAGAAGATTTCGACCACTCAGAAAAAATATATGAGTTTTTGAAAGAAGTGAAAGAGGGAGATTTCCAAGATGCTAATGGAAATCCTGTAATTCCAGCAGGTAACTGGCACAATGGATGGGATTATAATCAATTAACACGTTCATATCACACTGGTTATATGTGTGGATTCTGGGTAGATCCTGATACAGATAAAGCTATTGTAGATAGAAGAGGTCCATTAGTTGTTGATGAGATATTATTTATGAGAAAATTAGTATCTGAAGGTTTATTTGACCCTGAAGCTTTTAGACAAAATGATACTATAGCAAAAGAAAAACATGCTGTGGGTAAATATGCTCTACATGGAGTTCACTATTTCCATCAAAAAGATTTTTATAAAAACACTTTATACAAAGAGCATCCAGAAATGGAATATGTTCCAGTAGGTCCAATCAAAAACAGCAGAGGACAAACTGGCGGTAATGCATTAAAAGGTAGAGCAGGATCACCTGCATGGTTCATACCAGAAGATACAGATAAAGAAATAGCAGAAGCAGCCATAAAAGCTATTAACTATCTAAATAGTAAAGAAGGTAAACTGTTGGCTTTTTATGGGCTGGAAGGTGTACATTATGATATGGTTGACGGTAAACCAAAGATGAAAAAAGAATATATTGATATGAATAAAGAAGGTAATCTCAAGACAGAAACAGGTATTCAAGGAGAGTACAGAGAATTTATCTCACTCTATCCATATATAAGTGAATGGGGTGAATTCACTCCAGGTGAATCCGAAATACCGGATGCAGCTTATGAACATATCATCAAAGATATCGTTCCAGATACAATTGTAGAAGGATACAGAGCCAGCAATTTTATAAACAACTACGAAAAGAAAGACGAAATCAATGAACTACTAAACGGAGATTTATGGCGTGACTACCGGGAAAGAGCATACTTCGCCTCATCAGACGAAGAAGCTAAAAAGATTATTGATGAATATTGTAAATATTTAATTGATGGGGGAATCCTAGAATACGAAGAATTCATCAATAGTGAGGCAGATAAAAGAGATGATAAAGTTTTATTCTAAGGAGGTTGTTTTAAAGTATTATATTAAAAGAACTATTAAAAAGTTAAGTTGTCAAGATAAACCAAGGATTAATAATTAGTTATTGGTTTCGGACTAAAATAGACAACGGTCGTATATTGAAATCATATATAGTGATAATTACTCTCGTTACGTTTGTTGCTTCTAGCTGTTTATAAGGGATGGCAACAAGCCGTAAAGGTCGTTATTATCACTATATATGATTTTCTTTACATTTACCACTCTTTAGCCAGTTAAAAATAATTAAATAAACCTTTCCAGAAAGTTAAATAATAGTTTTATTGACAATCTTAAATCAAGCATTAATAATTAGTTCTTGGTGTAACTTTCTTAACATGTATTAATGAGGCTTAGTGAAAATATAATTGAGATGTCGAGCGTAAATAGTATAGGGGAATATGGAGCAGTGAGCCATGGACGGCGAACTCAGCCCTTTAAACATGGACGTTTAATGGGCTGACGGAATATTCCCCTATACTATTGGAGCGACTGTTGTCTACTAATAAATATATTTCTACCAATTATTAGGAATTAACAAAAAAATTATAAAAAAACCTTGACATTTAACCTTTTATTCTATATAGTTAAGAACTAATAAAACAATTTTTAAAACAATACTACGAAATTATAAAATATAAAATATAGAATAAGAAGTGATATTATGATAGATTTAAATAAGAACCTAAACTCAAATTCATATTATTTTTACTTTTTTAGCTGGGGCTTTTACTTTTTTAGCGCTGGTTATTTTGCATTAAAAAAATTGAATGTATTTGAGAAAAACTATCATAAGAAGCTAATAACGAATTTTTAAATGATGAAATTTAAAGAAGCTCTTAGGAGCTTCTTTTTTTTATATATTAATTAAGAATACTATGCGCAAAGTATTTATTATAAGTAAATCAACTGTTGTTTTATAAATAAGAGCTTTATAAATATGAATGGAGGAATAACAAATGGTTATAGTAATGAAAGCTAAAACACCAAGAGTAAATATTGATAAATTAATTAAAAAGTTAGAAGATATGGGATTAGGTGTCCATGAAACAATTGGACAGAACTACAGTATATTAGGATTGATTGGAGATACAAGCAAATTAAATAAAGAGCAGATAGAAGTTTATGATGATGTTGAAAAAGTAATGAGAGTACAGCATCCTTTCAAATTGGCAAGTAGACTATTCCATCCAGAAGACTCAGTAATTACTGTTGGAAATACAAAAGTAGGTGGAGATAATCTAACTATCATAGCAGGTCCTTGCTCTGTTGAGACTGAGGAACAAATGATAGAGGTTGCCAGAGATGTTAAAAGAGCTGGAGCAACTTTACTTCGTGGAGGGGCTTACAAACCTAGAAGTTCACCATATAGTTTCCAAGGACTTGGTGAAGATGGATTAAAATTATTAAAGAAGGCAAGTGAAGAGACAGGTCTACCTATTGTAACAGAAGCAATCTGTTTAGATACAATAGATGTAGTTGCCAAATATTCAGATGTAATTCAAATAGGAGCAAGAAATATGCAGAACTTCGCGCTTCTTAAAAAGGCAGGAAAATTAGGAAAACCTGTTTTATTGAAAAGAGGTTTGAGTGCTACTATTGAAGAATGGTTAATGGCAGCTGAATATATCATGTCAGAAGGAAATGAAGATGTAATTTTATGTGAAAGAGGTATACGTACTTTTGAAACATATACTAGAAATACTCTTGACCTAAGTGCAATACCTGTTATAAAAGAAATAAGCCATCTGCCTATCATCGTTGACCCAAGTCATGCAACAGGTAAATGGAAAATGGTAAGACCTTTATCAAAAGGAGCTGTCGCAGTAGGAGCAGATGGTCTTATGATAGAAGTACACAATAATCCAGAATGCGCTTTATGTGATGGAGCTCAATCATTAAAACCATCAAAATTCAAGGAACTAATGGATGAGTTGAAGATCGTTTAATTATACTGAGATGAAAATGTTATGATTTGGTAACCTACCAATTGGAAAAGTATGCTATAATTATGTTACCTAAATGAATATGAAGCAACTTAGAGGTGGAAAAATAATTATTAAACAATCTAAAATGACAGTAAGGGGGATATTAGTGAATAAGAAGATAGTAATATTGTTAGTAAGTATTCTGGTAACATTGAATATAGCAGCTGTTCCTGCATCAGCAGCTACTGATAGGCAAAACTATGCAGGGGATCAGTTACATACACTTGGACTTTTAAAAGGTTATACTGATGGTACACTTGCATTGGATAATAATATTAGAAGATCAGAAGTTACGGCTCTACTAGTAAGAGCATTAGGCTATAGCGACAAAGAAGTACCAGGTGAAGGGAAACAATTTAGTGATGTAAAAGCCGATTATTGGGCTGTTCCAGATATACAAAAAGCTTATAAATTAAAGTTGATTGTAGGAGATACTGGAGGAACATTCAGACCACTTGATAATATAAGTTATGCAGAAGTTGTAACCATATTGGTTAATGCATTAGGTAAAAATGATAATCTTGAAGGAGAATGGCCAACCAACTATATTGATAGAGCAAAAGAAATAGGTATCATCCCTCAAGAGAACAACGGAGATATAAGAAGAAAAGTCACTAGAGGTGAAGTAAGTGTCTTAATATGGGATACCATATTAGTTAATCTTAATAAATAAAACATTAAATAATAAATGGACTCTATTAAGCTTGCTGATGTAATTTATACATACAGTTAGCTACCAAGAGTCTGTTTTTTATTATTATAAATGATATTTAGTAATATCGAGCGTAAATAGTATAGGGGAATATGAAGCAGTGAGCCATGGACGGCGAACTCAGCAATGTTAAACATGGACGTTTAATTTGCTGACGAAATATTCCCCTATACTATTTTCGCGACTGTTAGGTTGATAATTAAACCCTCAATTTCCCATAAAACATATTATTCAATTGTTTTATAGTATATTCTACAAAAAATAGTTTGATTTTAATTACATAATTTTCCAATATTTTTTTTATATTAGTGTTAAAATACTTAAGAGGGATAAGTGTATATTAGATTTTATATTGGACAAAATAAATAAAAGCACTAAAATAAGTAGAATCATTAATATAATTAAATAAGGAGTTGTTTTGATATGCGTAATGTTACATCTGATGTACTTGTTGCATATGCTTCCAAACATGGGAGTACCGAAAAAATAGCGCACTGGATTGGAAAAGAGATCAGAGGAAATGTAGATGTACTAAATGTAAATAACGTTCATAATCTAAATTATGATTATATTATATTGGGAACACCTATATATGAACACGAACCTCTTCCAGAAATGAGTAGTTTTATCAATAGAAATAAAGACCAGTTGGAAAACAAGAAAAAATCTGTCTTTGTAGTTTCTTCTGATAATGAAGTAAGATCAAAAAGAGAAATGAATATTGAGGCCTTTACTAATATCATTCCAGGAGAAGTTAATCAAACTGCAGTATTTGCAGGAGAAATCGACAATAGCGAGTTAAGTTCCAAAGAGTTAGAGAGTGTAAATAGTTATATGAATTCTATTTCAAAACCCACAGGTAGTTATAGTAAATTAAATGAGAAAAAATGCAGAGAATATGGTAAATCACTTAATAGGTTTATTTAGCGTATAGCTTTATGATTAATGCATCTAGTAAGCCTATATATACATCTTAAGTTATGTATATATAGACTTATTATTTGTAATGATATTTATCCAAAAGATATGATAAAAAAGTACAACTTATGCATTCACAAAATTTACTAATATATCATTTTTTTACAAAAGAAAAAATAAATTATAATAAGGGCTAGAATTTATATAGAGGGAGGATGCTCTAATGGAGGAACCAAAGAATAATAAGAAAAAAAGAAAATGGTTACTAGTAACAATAATCACTATAATAGTAGTTATTGTCGCTTTAGCATGCTATTTTTTTATAAGATACAAAAATATGGAAAAGGTTGTAAAAAGAGATGTCATCTACGAAGGAATAAGTATCGAGGGGATAGACATAGGTGGTTTATCTAAAGAAGAAGCATTAGACAAAATGAAAGTAATTATAGATGAAAAAATATTTGATAAAGAAATAAAAATATCATATGAAGATAAAATATATACTAAACCTTATAATTACTTTGAATTCAAATCCAATTATAAAGAAATTGTAGATAAAGCTTATAATTTGTTCAAGACAGGCAAATTAAAAGAACGATATAATAAAATTAATAAATTAAAAGAAGATAAAATTGATTATAGTGTAGAAAACGTATATAATGAAGAGAAAATAAAAGAATTTGTTAGTTCTATCAAAAATGACTTTAATATAGAGCCAAAAAATGCTATAATACATAGAAAAAATAGTGAATTTATTATAGACAAAGAAGTTAATGGCTTAAAATTGAATGTTGATACGAACGTAGCCAATCTTAAAAATGCGATTGACAATTTTAAACAAGAATTAGAACTTGTTGTTGAGGTAACAAAACCAAAATACACCAAAGAATATTATAGTAATATAAAAGAAGTAATAGGTGAATATAGCACTGCACACAATAATAATGAAGCAAGAACTCAGAATCTAAGAATTGCGTGTAATAAAATAAATGGAACTATTTTATATCCTGGTCAAGATTTTGCTACCCATGTAGCAATAAGTCCTATAAGTTCAAAAAATGGGTATAGAGAAGCCCCTATAATCATTTCAGGCGAAGTAAAAGATGGGCTTGGTGGAGGAATATGCCAAGTAGCTACTACTCTATATAATGCTGTCCTAATGGCTGAACTGAAAGTAATTGAAAGACAAAATCATTCTATGCCAGTATCTTATATAGAAAAAGGCAAAGATGCTACAATGTCAGGTAGTCATGTTGATTTTGTTTTTGAAAACAGTAGCAACTATCCAATATATATCGAAAGTTTTGTATATGGTGGTAAACTCTGTATGAGATTATTTGGTAACGACGAGAGAAATAGTAGCAGAAAGATTAAATTCCAATCAGAAATCATTCAAAAGATATCTCCACCAAAAGCTACTTATATAACAGATAGTTCCTTGGCACCAGGTGCAAAGGTTACAAAAAGAAAAGCAATAAATGGTTATAAAGTAAAATTATATAAATTAATTTATGTAAATGATAAATTAACTGATAAACAATTAGTAAATACCAGTTATTATAAGCCAGTTGGTGCTATAATAAGAGTAGGCAAGAAAAAGGTAGCTGAAGCAAATGAACCTGTTGAAACTATGGAAGCGACTAATGTAATAGAGGAAGAAGAAACAGTAGAAACATTGAAGACTATAGATGATGATGAAAAAATTACTGGAGATACTGTAAAAGGTACTGAAGAAATGGAAGAAGAAATTGTAGAAGATATAGAAGAAGATATAAAAATAGATATAGAAAAAGATGTAGAAGAAGATATAGAAAAGAATACTGAAGACAGTATTTCAGATGATAAGATGGATAATAATTCAGAAGAAGAATTAGAAAAAGCCATAGATGATACTGTTTCGATTCAAGAAGATTCAGAAAACATAGAAGATATGGAAAAAAATGAAGAAGCTACAGACGAAGGAGTCGATAAAGATGAAGCTGGGAAAAGTACCGGAGACAGTACTTAAGAGATCTATATTTAAACAACTTAGTACACATAGAGATGAAGTCATTGTTAGACCTAATGTTGGTGAAGATTGCTCAGCAATAAAATTTGATAAAGATGAAGTATGTGTTGTATCCACTGATCCTATAACAGGTGCAGTAAAGGATATTGGTTCACTAGCTGTTAACATAACAGCCAATGACTTAGCTTCTAGTGGTGCTGAACCTGTAGGCATCTTACTTACATTGCTTCTTCCAGAAGGTTTTATGGAAGAAGAATTGAAAGAAATCATGAAAGATGTTAATTATCAATGTAATCTATTAAATATTGAGGTAATGGGCGGTCATACGGAAGTAACTAATGCAGTGAATAAGCCTATTATCTCAGTAACTGGAATTGGTAAAGCCCTTGAAAACAAGCTAGTCCTAACAGGAAAAGCAGAAGTGGGACAAGACATCGTTATAACAAAGTGGGCAGGACTTGAAGGTACTGCAATTATTACTAAAGATAATGAGGATAAGCTAAGAGAACATTTTAATTCAGATCTTATTGATAATGCAATGAAGCTAGGTGATTACATATCTGTTGTAGAAGAAGCAAAAATAGCAGTGGAATATGGAGCCACATCCATGCATGATGTAACAGAAGGTGGTGTGTTTGGAGCTTTATGGGAAGTCGCCGCTTGTTCTAACGTAGGTTTAGAAGTTAAACTTGAAGATATTCCTATTAAACAAGAAACCATTGAGATATGCGAATATTATAATCTGAATCCTTATAAATTAATTTCTAGTGGATGTATGATTATTACTACATATAATGGGGAACTGCTGGTAGAAAAGTTAGAAAAAGCAGGAATTGCTGGTTCAGTAATAGGTAAAATAGTAGAAGGAAAAGATAAGATAGTTATTCAATCTGATACTAGAAGAGCATTGACCCCACCAAAGACAGATGAATTGTATAAAGTTATTAATGCCTAGATTAATAAATAAATGAAAGTGGAGGGACTATATATGAGACAAGAGATTTTAGGTATATTAGAACAGAATTGCAAGGTAACAGTTGATGATCTGGCCACAATATTAGATAATCCAAAAGAAGATATTGCAAAAGAGTTGACACAACTGGAAAAAGAACAGATTATATGTGGTTACCATACAATAATTAACTGGGATAAAACAAATATTCATAAGGTAACAGCATTGATTGAAGTAAAAGTAACACCACAAAGAGGACAAGGTTTTGATAAAATAGCTGAAAGAATCTATAGATTCAAAGAAGTTACAGCTGTTTATCTAATGTCAGGTGGTTTTGATTTAACAGTTATAATAGAAGGAAAAACAATGAAAGAAGTAGCATTATTCGTAGGACAAAAGTTAGCACCTCTTGAATCAGTATTAAGTACAGGTACTCACTTTGTACTTAAAAAATATAAAGACCATGGTATTATATTAGAAGAAAATAAAAAAGATGAAAGAATGGCGGTGACACCATGAGGTTAGAAGACAAGCTATCAAAAAAAGTAAAAGTTATTCCACCATCTGGTATTAGAAAATTTTTCGATATAGTATCTGAGATGGAAGATGCTATTTCATTAGGTGTAGGTGAACCTGATTTTGACACTCCTTGGAATATTAGGGAAGAAGGAATATATTCTCTAGAAAAAGGAAAGACTTTTTACACTTCCAATTCAGGTATGTTAGAGCTTAGAGATGAAATATGTAAATATCTAAAAAGAAAATTTGGATTAGACTATGATTACAAGTCAGAAACTTTGGTGACAGTTGGAGGTAGCGAAGGAATAGACCTAGCATTCAGAGCCCTTATCAATCCTGGTGACGAAGTATTAATTCCAGAACCTTGCTTTGTATCTTATAAGCCTTGTGCTTTTTTAGCAGGGGCAACTCCTGTTACTATACCATTGAAAGCAGAAAATGAGTTTAGATTAACACCTGAAGAAGTTGAAGAACATGTAACAGATAAGACAAAGATATTAGTATTATCATTTCCTAATAACCCAACAGGTGCTATTATGGATAAAGAAGATTTACAAAAGATAGCTGAAGTAGCTATAAAGCATGATTTGATTGTTTTATCAGATGAAATCTATGCAGAACTTACATATGGTGAAAAACATGTTTCTATAGCATCTCTAGATGGTATGAAAGATAGAACAATAGTCATAAATGGATTTTCAAAAGCATATTCCATGACAGGCTGGAGAATGGGTTATGCAGTAGGTCCGAAAGAAATAATAGGACCTATGACCAAAATACATCAATATGGAATTATGTGTGCGCCTACTACAAGTCAATATGCAGCTATTGAGGCAGTGAAAAACAGTGATTCAGATGTAGAAGAAATGAGAAAAGCATATAATGGTAGAAGAAAAGTAATGATTGAAGGTTTCAGAAGTATGGGACTTGAATGTTTTGAGCCATTAGGAGCTTTTTATCTGTTCCCATCGATTAAAAGGACAGGTTTAACATCAGAGGAATTTGCTAATAGATTACTTATGGAAGAAAAAGTTGCTGTAGTACCAGGTACAGCATTTGGTGACAGTGGTGAAGGATTCATCAGATGTTCTTATGCTTATAGTATCAATGATTTGAAATTGGCTATTAGTAGAATAGAAAAATTTGTAGGAAGATTAATCAAATAACATACAATATTAATATAATTATAATAGACTCTGTTTAGTAAAAAAAGCTAAATAGAGTCTATTTTTATTTTATTATAAATCATGTTTCCTAAGTCTTGTGGATTGTTGTTGTATAATTTGTTTGGTGAATATAGCTTTAATTGTATGTTAATGATTTCAATAATTACATTGTTGATAAAATTAAAAATAAATGATATAATAATTTGAAAATAAAATATAATTAAAAAAAACAAACACTAAAGAAAAAGGAGATAGTTTTATGAAAAAAGTATTTATGATGATATTGATTGGGGTTTTAATGTTATCTAATGTGAATATTTGTAGGGCAGATACAGGACCTATTCAGGTTCAAGGACTTATTACTATTCCTGAAGGTTATGAAGATGAAAGCTTTACTATAACAACAAATATCTACAATAATGGTACAGGTTATAGAAACGTAACTATAATAATACAAGATAATGATATTAACCTAAGTGTTGATAAAACTCAACTAAGAATACCAGGTAATCAAGGTATCAATATAAAAATTACTGGGACATACCCAAAAGCAGATAACAACAATATATTTGCTAATTTGAAGATTGTGGATGATCTTAATTATACAAATGACCAAGAGATTCATTTTTTTGCTCCAAGTATTTTGAAAAAAGATACTGACGATCCAAATGACCCTACAGATCCAACAGACCCTACAAATCCTACATATCCAAGTTCCAGACTATCACAGGTTACCAATGTTCAGATTCGTTATGATGAAGCAAAACAATCTTATATAGTCACTTGGGATCCTGTAAAAAATGCAAAAGGATACATGATAGAAATGTACAAAAATACAAGTGACAATAGAGATCAATATAAAAATGTATTAACGAACCAAGTAGAATTCAAAACATGTGAAGTGGGAAAATGTAGAGGTTTCAGTAAAGTAATATTCAAAATATATGCATATAGTCCTAAACGTTTAGCTAGTCATAGTATTGCATCATGGTGTTCAACTGCTAGGAGGAGTGGGAAGAATTTTGGTACAATGGATTGGTATGAGTATATAGAACAAGAATCTGAGAATACGCAACCACGAAGGGGTACAGGTAGTCATGCTGGAAATACAGGAAATACAAATACAGGAAATGGTAGCAGTACTAGAAGACCTGGTCGTCGATAAGGTTCTGTAATAGCCATTAACCAGTAAACTAAAAACCCTCTAGATAATATTTATTTATATTAATCTAGAGGGCTTTTATGTTTACACAGGAGTAGTTATATACTCGTCTGTTTATTATTTGTTGTTCTTACAATTTGCACATACTCCATAAAAGAATATTTTTTCATACATGATTTCAAAATCAGTATCTTCTTCAACATATTTCTTAAGATTCTCCAATTTCATAGTGTCCAAGTCAAAAACCTTGTGACATTGTAGACATATCATGTGTGGATGAGCTTTGACATTGGCATCATATCTAAAGCTGTCTTCTCCTACATTGAATTCTTGAACTAATTCTGCTTTTTTTAGAGTGTCTAGAGTTTTATATACAGTGGCTAAACTCATTGTTGGATGTGTTTCTTGTAAGCATTTATAGATATGTTCTGCACTAGGATGCTCTTTGCTGTCATATAATATTTTGAATATAGCGATTCGTTGAGGAGTAACTTTTAATTTGTGTGCTTTTAATAGCTCAGCTATATGTTGCATACCACAGTCTCCTTTCAATAATAATTATTATCTAGTAACTATTATACTATACTTATATAGTTTGTCAAGTTTTATAAAGGTATTTGAAATAGTTGGAATAATTATTCTGATAGACTTGAATTACTTTTTCTATAATTCCCAGGTGACATGCCTACATTTTTTTTGAAATCATTGCAAAAATAGTATTCGCTATTAAAGCCCACTTCTTTAGCTATTGTTGACATATCTTTATTAGTACATTTTAATAGATATGCAGCTTTTTTCAGTCTAACTTTTTTAATATATTGATTCACGGTTTCGCCCACTGAATTCTTGAACAGTCTAGAAAGGTGACTATAACTTACATGGACAGAATTAGCTACATCATTGACGTTGATATCTTGATAATAGTTATCTTCTATGAACTGTATAGTGTTGATGACAATATTATTATCAAATGAATCATCTTTGCTTCCTATATTGGATTTCAACTCTGATAAATCTTGATTCGCATATTTAGACAGCTTAAGAACAATCTGAAAAAAGGCTAATTGAAGTTCTAATTCAGAACAGCCTTGTCTACCTAGCTCTAATAGATTCAATACTCCATTAAGAATAGTACCATCATCTGTCAGAGGTTCTGAACCAGTGGCGTATATAGATTCTATCAATTGCTTTGATTTGATTAGATTTAATTGTTCATTATTAAAAGCACTGTTAGTCACAATCTCCCAGCGCATAGAAAAACCAGTATGTCCAATTCCATCTTCTTGACAATGAGAATGTAATACTCCAGGAGCTAATGTATAAAACTGCCCTGGAGTAATTTTACGTTTTATTCCGTTAGATGTGGTAAAAACATAATTATCCGTTATATAATGAAATTCAAAGAAAGAATGTTTATGCTTGCTCACATTCCAATCAGGATCAGTATCCATATAATGAATACCTAATATCTTTAACTGAATATTGTTTACTAATATATCTTTATAACATATCTTATTTAATAGCATGAAATCATCTTCATAATCTGATAAATTAATTTTTATATTTTCTCTCATACAGTTACAGCCTTTCTATTAAATATTTATTATATGTTACTTATACAGTATACCAAATATAAATATTCAATACAATAAACTATAACTTGATTTATTCAACTAACTACAAAACTAAAATAGCCAATACTTATATTATTCGAGGAAAAAGGGTTTTGTAATTATATTGACGGTTACTTCATAGCAAAATAGTATATGTATATGTGGAGTAGTGAGGCAGGACGCCGAACCCAGCTTTTAATCTGACAGCCCTACTGGACTGTCAGAAATAATAATGGACTCGATGTCCATTATTATTTGTCTAGTTCAAGGACGAACAAGTAGCTGGCGGAACATATACATATACTATTTTGCAAAAACCAAGTCAGAACAAAACATTTTTTCTGACCTACTGGTAATATAATTTATAATTACTTGAAAAGTTCATTCCATGTTTCAAATACTTGCTTCACATTTTCAGGTTTAGCACCTGGACCAAATTCACATTGTGCTATACATCCACCGTTATCCCATAGATTGTTTTTAACCAATTTTACTGCATCTTTGATTTCCTCTGTGCTTCCATAAGGTAATAGATTCTGTCTATCAATCTCACCCCAGAAAGTTATTTTACCTTTGAACTTAACTAGTTCATCCATTGGCATACAAAATAGTTGTGAATTAATCGCATCAAGACCTAATTCCACTAAATGTGGATAAATATCTAATATATATCCATCTGAATGCATAAATATTTTTTTGCCATGGCTATGAGCTATATCTATATAGTCCTTATACATTGGTTTGAAAAGCTCTTCCCATATACTAGGATTTATTAAAAGACTTTTCTGTGAACCCCAATCATCCATAAAAGATAATCCATCAACATCGGTTTCAGCCCATTTTGTCAATAGTTCACAGTAGAATTCATGCATTTTACCCATGAAATCAAGTAAACCTTGAGGTCTTAACATTAAATCAATAAATAGATTCTCAGTACCTCTAATGAATTGCAGCTGTTCAAAAGGTCTAGGACAGCAACCTCCAAAAACAAATTTATCTGAATTCTTGCAGAACTCATTTATTTTTTCTTTATCTATTGTTAACCATTCCCTAGGAATATGGATATTGTTTACATCTTTCCATTCTTCATCTTGGATCAATGGTTCTTTAACCTCGCCTATAATACCTTTTTGGTAATTCAAGAACTTACATCCCCATGCATCTGTAGACTCTCCAATATCTGTAGGGTCACCTTCTGAGATGTCCTCTTCAGCATAATAACCTGGCGCTCCATCAAAATCATCAGGATAATCCTCATGTAACTTAGCCAATTCTTCAGGGTAATGGTTGTTAGCCCATGGTAATACCCATTTTTGCCTAGGTGCTCTTTCTGGATTATCAAAATTAAGTGTTTTGTATACTAATTCTCTTGAATTCATAGATTAATCCTCCCTATTTATTTAAGTTGAGTTAAGTATAACAATATAGACACTGGTTTATTTAAGAAATCATATTATTTTTTTATAAAAAAATACTTTAAATCATATTACATAGTAAGATATATCCTATTTTGGGAATAATAAATGGTATAAAATACCAATATACAATTTATGAGTAATAGTATATAAGGTTGAACAAATAAGGGTAATATGGTAAAATATTTTTTATTGGAATATTTATTCAGATTTAGTATTTTTGATATTTCTAACGGAGATATGGACTAGAATTGAAAGGATGAATAGCATATGTCAGTAATAAATGTAGAATATATTAACCCATTTATTGGAGCAGCCCAAAAGATTTTAAAAGATGTATGTCAATTAGAAACTAAATTACAAAAGCCCTACTTGAAAGATGCAGAATATGAAGGAGACCTATTGGCTGTAATCATAGGTGTTACAGGTAATATAAAAGGACAAGTCATACTATCTCTTAATATTAGTACTGCATGCAATATAGCTTCTAAAATGATGATGGGTATGCCAGTTGAAGAATTGAATAATATGGCAAAAAGTGCTATTAGTGAATTATCAAATATGATACTAGGTAATGCAGCTACAGCATTATCACAAAAAGGATTGACAGTTGATATTACTCCACCATCAATATGTTTAGGTAAAGATATGAATATTATGGTTAACCATTCTAAGAATATATGTGTACCATTAAAATTTTCTGATGATAGTCTTTTCGAAATAAATATATCAATAGTGGAAGAATAGAAAATAAGGTGAATTGAAATGAACATATTATTACACGAACCAGAAATACCATATAACACTGGTAATATTGGAAGGACCTGTGTTGCTTCAGGTACAGCTTTACACTTAATTAAACCTTTAGGTTTTTTTATTGATGAAAAATCAGTAAAGAGAGCAGGACTTGATTATTGGGATGATTTAGAGTTATATTTATATGAAGATTTTGATGACTTTATTAGTAAAAATCCTAATGCAACTATTTACATGGCAACCACTAAAGCCAAAAAAACATATGCAGAAGTTAAATACGAAAAAGATAGTTTCATCATGTTCGGTAAAGAGAGTGCGGGAATACCAGAAGATATTCTAGTAAAATATCCAGACACAAGTATTAGAATACCAATGGAGCCTAACATTAGATCATTAAATTTATCAAATGCAGTTGCTATAGTATTGTATGAATCTCTAAGACAACAAAATTTTGCTCATATGCAATTAGAAGGACAATTAAGGAATTATAAATGGTAAAAGGACAGCTTAGCTGTCCTTTTTAGTATAATGAAACTTTGTTTTTATAGAAATTTTTTAAGTTAACCGTTTTGTTTTATTCTGCAAATGTACGTAAAAGTCTTATTTTATGTCTAGCTACTTCAATAACTCTATCTCTTGCTATGCCCATAGCCGTTTTCAAAGGAATATTTTTTCCACTCTCACTAAAAGCTTCTAATAATCCTTCATTATATGCTAATACTAAGTCTGTACCTATGTTTATTTTGGCAACACCTAATCTAACAATTTCAATAATATCTTCATCAGGGGTATTAGAGCCGCCATGGACAACAATTGGGATATTTACTTTATTTACGATTTTTTCAACTAGGTCAAAATCAATTTTAGGTTTTGATGAATAAATTCCGTGAGCAGTCCCTATAGAAACAGCTAAAGCATCTATATTAGTACGCTTAGCAAATTCTTCAGCCATATCAGGATCGGTAAGTCCAGAATTTCTAACGGATATGTCACTGTTTGCATCAAATATTTTTCCCAATTCTGCTTCGACTGAGACACCTCTCATATGAGCATAGGAGACTACCTTTTTGGTTGTTGATATATTTTCTTCAAAATCGTCTGAAGATAAATCTATCATTACTCCTGTAAAACCACCATCAATACATTTTATTGCTTGCTCATAAGAGTTGCCATGATCTAGACTTAATGAAATTGGAACTGTAGATTTTTTTGCTGCTACTTTAGTTAAAGCTGTCATGTAATCTATGCCAGCATAATCTAGATCAGCATGATATAGTTGTACGATTAATGGGGAATTTTCTAACTCAGCAGCTGTGGTAATAGCTTGGACTGTTTCCATATTAGACACATTTAATGCAGGTACAGCGTATTTATGTACACGAGCATGATTCAACATTTCTGTAAAAGGAACAATACGCATAATAATTCTCCTTTCGATAATAATATTATTTTATTGGTTACAATTTTAATAATATCACATGTTAATAATTATTACAATGAAAAAAATAAAGTAAAAATGCAATATAAAATTGACATTATATCTATAATATTGTATAATGTGACTAACAATAAAATCGAAAAAGTTATTAAACAGTATAAAAATAATATTGCTTAAAAAATTCATCTATATAATAATTATTTTTTAGATAATATTAATTGTTAAGATGATAGTATTAATTTTCCACTAATTATATAAGGAAGGAGTTGTGATATGAACTACTCAATAGCTATTGATTTAGGAGCAAGTGGAGGGAAAATGATATGTGCTTACTTTGATGGAAGTCAGGTGAATGTTTTAGATGAATATCGTTTTAATAATATACCAGTTAATTTTCTTGATAATCTATATTGGGATATATTCGGATTATACAAAGAGATTATTGCGGGATTAACTAAATTTGGTAAGAAATTTGGTCAAGCTGAGAGTATTGGTATTGATACTTGGGGTGCATCTTATGGATTTTTAGATATCAAGGGAAGGTTGTTAGAACCAGTTTATCATTATAGAGATGATAGGACTATAGGTGTTTTAAAAGAAATGTATACTATAATTCCCAAAAAAGAAGTATTTGACTTAACTGGTTGTCAATGTGAAAGAAGTTATACATTACCCCAACTATTCGCAACAGTTAAGGATAAAGAAAGAAGTCTGGAACTTGCTGATAAAATGTTGCTGTTACCAGATTTGTTAGGATATTTTCTGACAGGAGAAATCTCTACTGAAAGAACTATTGCAGGTACATCAGCTTTGCTGGAAGCATCTCAAGAGGGTTTTTGTAGAACGCTTTTTGATAAATTGAATATACCTACAAAAATCTTAACAGAAATTGTAGATGCTGGTTCTGCAAAGGGTGTAGTAATTGACAGCATTGCAAAAAAAACGGGTATAAATAAAGCCAAAGTAATATCTACAGTGGGTCATGATAGTGCTGCTGCTGTAGTTGGTATCCCTAACTTCAAAAAAGATGATCTATACATTAGTATTGGTACTAATGTAAGTATGGGGACAGAGCGGAATAAACCTTGTATTAATGATGAATTTTATAATTGTGGATTTAAGAACACTGGAGGATTAAAACGTAAAATTATTTTATATAAAGATTTTGCAGCATTTTGGATAGTGAATGAATTAAAGAATGAATGGAAACAAAAGGGTAAGGATTACAGTTATGAAGATTTGATTAAATTAGCAATCAATGTTAAGAATAATAATTCTTTTATTTCGTTAGAAGACGAAGATCTTAATAGTGTAGGTAATAATATGCAAGAAAAGATAGATGATTATCTTATCAGAACTGGACAAAATTCATTAAATAATGATGGCGAATATATAAGATGTATATTTGAGAGCATAGCTCTAAAAATAAAATATTGTAAAGATAAAATGGAGCAAAGTATGGGTATAAAACTTAATGATACATATGTTATTAATGGAGGAAGCCGAAATGAATTACTTAATCAACTAATAGCTGATGTATTAGATAAGCCTGTAAAAGCAGGGATGCCAAATGCTACATTAATAGGAAACATGTTAACGCAATTCTATGCCAATGGATATCTAAAAGACCTAGAAGATATACGTTTTGCATCGTCTAAGTCGTTTGATATGAAGTATTTCATTCCTAATTCAAGTAAAAATTGGGATGAGATATTGGATATAGCAATTAATAAAAAAATAGTTTAATAAGAAAGGGAGAATAATATGGATGTAACAGCGATTAAAGAAATTCTAGAAGTGTGCGAAAGATTAGATAAAAAAGGTATGGTAAATGCGTACGAGGGTAATATATCAATAAAACGTGATGGATTTATATATGTAACTCCAACGGGTAAAAATAAAGCTTTTTTAAAAGAAGAGATGATAGCGGTTTATGAAGAAAAAACAATGAAACAAGTAGCAGGAATTTATCCTGCATCATCAGAATTTCCATTACATTTATGTGCTTATAAGGAAAGGCCAGATATTGAAAGTGTTATTCATTGCCATGCGCCTTACCTAACAGCATATTCATTATGTAATAAGCCTATAGAATCCAGAGCATATCCAGAAATGATAGGAAACTTCAAAAAAATTGAAGTAGCGGAGTATGGTACTCCAGGTGGGAAAGATATTTTTAAGGGTGTTAAGCCTTTGATAGCTAAAAAAGATATTGTAATTATGGCTAATCATGGAATGATAGCTGTTGGAAAAACAGTATATGATGCAATGAATAAATCAGAGGCGGCAGAGGCTATAGCAAAAGTACTATATCTTGCTGAAAATATTGGAGAAATCGTTGATCTTCCTGACGATGAGGTGCAGATGTTTTTGAATAAATAATAAAAGCATATGCTTTTGTTAAATAAAATTTTGGAGGGAATTTTATGAAGAAAATTGTTATATCATTATTATTAGTTTTATGTTTGGCAGCTACTGTTCTTGGAGGGTGTTCGTCAGGTGATACTAATACTGACAAAGAAAAAATTACCGATAACAATGACACTACTAAAGATAACACTTCCGATGACAAGGTATCAAAAGATACTCCTACAGAAGTTAAAATTTGGACATGGTCACCTATTTCACGTACTATGGATAAAATGATTAAAGCTTTTAACGAAAATAATCCTGATATTAAAGTAACATATACCAATTATAATTTTTCTCCTGAATATCTATCAGCTCTTGCAGCTGGTGCTGGCTCTAATTCTCTACCAGATATAATTGGTTTGCAACCTGGCTCATTTACACAACAATACAAAGAGTACTTAATTGATCTTGGGAGTTATGCAGAAAACTCATGGGGAGAAAATTGGGAAAACAATTTCTACAAGATCAATAGTAATCAAATTCAGTTAGGTAATGCTGAAGGTGATAATAATAAGTATATTATGCCATGTGAATCTCAGATAATAAATATTTGGTATAATACACGTATATTTGATGAGTTGGATTTATCAGTACCAAAGACATGGGATGAATTAAAATCAGTATCAAAAAAATTAACAGACAATGGTTATGCTCCATTATACTTTGGGGGAGCAGATGGATGGCAGCATGTTAATGTATTTCAAATGTTAGCTCATCAAATGGTACCTATAGATAAAGTTCAAGATGGTACAGTTAAATGGACTGATCCTAAGATGTTAAAAGCTATGGAAGCCTTTAAAGATATGTTTGATTCTGGTATCATGCAAGTAGGTTCTTTATCAAATCATGCTTATCCTGATGGTGTTAATCTGTTTACTGCTGGAAAAGTAGGTATGATGGCACTTGGTTCTTGGTGGTTGCAAGAATATACTGCTCCAAAACGTGTAGGTGCTGTTGAAAATTGGGATTTTGATAATTTCTATTTACCTTCATATGAAGATGGTGGACAAGTTTCTCCTCCAGTAGGTGGTATTGATTTTGGATATGGTATAACAAAGGATTGTAAGAATCCAGAAGCAGCATGGAGAGTTATAGAAGCATTTTCAGCAGGGGTTGGAATTCAAGCTGCTATAAATGATCTGAACAATTTACCTGCATATAAGGGAATTATACCTGAAGGCGATATTTCTGAAAAAGTTAAGAATCAATCTATGACATATGCTGAATTATTAGATAGTGCTTATAATCAAAGAATTGGTGAGCCATCAATTGAAAATGCTTTGCAGAATGCATTATCTGGTGTAGCGGCAGGTCAGCTATCACCAATGGAAGCTCTCGAAGCTATTCAAGAAGAACAAGATAAAGTTTCTAACAAATAAAATGAAATAGTGTATAATAGCGAAAATTAGCAAATAGCTAATTTTCGGTATTATATGGGGTAATTCGCAGTTCATTTCTTGTAGATGGATGAAAAAAATTATGGAGATGGAATATTATGATTAAGGAGAAAAAAAGAAGAAAAGATATGACTGGATATTTGTTTATTGCGCCTGCAATTATTTTCTTTTTGGTATTTATTGTATATCCCATAGGTTTTATTAGTTATGGTAGCTTATTTAATTGGTCTTCTCTTTCTAATATGACATTTGTAGGATTGAAAAATTTTGTGGAGTTGTTTCAAGATAAAGTATTTATAATAACATTAAGAAATACATTGCTATGGATATTAATAACTATAACTATACAAATGGTATTAGGGTTTATTTTAGCTTATATTATAGAAGAAAAAGTAAAAAAATATAAATCATTTTTCAGAACTTTATTTTTTATACCTGTTGTAACATCGGTAGTAGTTATTTCTATAGTCTGGTCCAATATGTATTCGCCCTATCAAGGGTTATTGACTAATTTCTTATATAGTATTGGGTTTGGTTCGCCTATTAATTTGCTTGGTGATGTTAATAAAGCCATTTTTGCAATTATGGTGGTAAATATATGGGAATGGACTGGATGGTCTATGATTTTATATATAGCAGGTTTGTCTGAAATATCTCAAGGGATTAAAGAAGCTGCACTTATTGATGGTGCTAAGGGATTTAAAAAGATTTATCATATTTTTATTCCTCTTACAGCTCATGTGCATAAATCTTTGGTTTTACTTGGTATTATTGGTTCGCTGCAAACTTTTGCGCTTGTTTATTCAATGACTAGTGGCGGTCCCAACTCTGCTACAGAAGTTCCAGGAACATATATATTTAAAATGGGTTTTCAAGTTCAGAGAATGGGATATGCTTCTGCAATTTCAGTGATTATATTATTGTTGGCTTTAGTGTTAACTGTAATGCAGGTGGTTACTCTTGGATCGGGCAATTTTATAAGCAAAAAAGGGGGAAAGTAGCGTATGAAATCTAATAGATATAGTATATATTGGAGGATTGGATTATTGATTGTAGGGGCTATTTCGATGATACCTCTTATTTATCTAATTAGTATGTCCTTTAGAACTCCAGAAACTGCTTTTGACCCTGTTATATTCAAGTGGCCAATAGTATTGGATAACTACAAAACTATATTTGCTGAAAATGAATTATATAAGAATTTTATTTCAAGTATGATTATTACTGTAACAACTGTTGTTTTAGTAACTCTTTTTGCATCCATGGCAGCATTCGGGTTAACAAGAAAAGAAGTCAAATTTAAGAATGGAATATATAATTTGTTGCTCATTACTCTAATGGTACCTATTTGTTCTTTGTTAATACCGTTGACACAAATTAATAGTTCCTTCAATATGTTAAACAAATATCAGGGGTTAATCTTACCTTATACAGCACTAGGTATACCTTTTGCATTAGTAATACTGAAAGGTTTTATGGACAATTTTCCAACAGAAATTGAAGAAGCCGCTAAAGTTGATGGTTGTAGCAATTTCATTCTTTTCTTTAAAATTGTTTTGCCTACATTACGACCAGGAATAATTGTTGTCGTTATCTGGCAGTTCCTAACAACTTGGAATGAATTTCTATTAGCTCTAGTTGTTATGTCAGAAAAAAATATGAAAACACTAACTCTAGTACCAATGTTGTATCAAGGGCAGTATTTTAGTCAACCAGGAGCATTGTTCGCTATCTTGGTTATAATTTCTATTCCGATGATTGCTTTTTATATACTTGTTCAAAAATACTTCGTACAGGGGCTTATGAGTGGTTCTGTCAAAGGATAGAGGTGATTTTTTATGGCTGTAATTGGAATTGATCTAGGAACAACAGCATGTAAAATAGTGGCTTATAGCAATGATGGGAAAATTCTAAGTAGCAAAAGACGTGAATATACAATAATTACACCTAGTCCAAAGAGGGCTGAAATTAATCCTGTTGAATTTGTTGCTTGTGTAAGCGAATGTATGAAATCAGTTGTTGCTACCTGTGATGAGCCTATAGTTTCTCTCAGTTTTTCTAGTCAAGGAGAAGGTTTTGTAGCATTGGATAGAGAGTTTAATCCTGTTTACAACATAATTTTATCATATGATAAGCGAAGTATTGAACAAACTAATAAATTAAGAGATCAATTAGGAGAAGATTACTTTTATAAAAAAACTGGTCAAATATTAGGCTGTATGGGAACAGCTTCTAAGATTATGTGGTTGATGGAAAATAAAGATAAGCTTTCTATAAAGCCGAGTTATTTTGTTTGTATTAGCGATTTCATCATTTCTCAACTAGGATTCATACCCGTGATTGACTGGTCTTTGGGTGCTAGGACTATGATGCTTAACATACATACAGGCGAATGGGATGAAGATATTCTGGATGCAATTGGGATTGATGATAGTATGCTTCCTCGAGTACATCGATCTGGTTATATATTAGGAGAAGTAAAAGAAAAGTATGCAAAAGAATTTGGTTTGCCAGAAGGTGTAATCGCTGTATTGGGTGGTCATGACCAGCCTGTTGGTATGTTGGGTTCTGGTGCTTATGAACAAGGAGAAGCAACATATTCATTAGGTACAACAGAAACTATAGTATGTAAGATGAGTAAATTTAATGAAGAGCTAAAAAAATATGGATTATCCTGTTATCCCCACGTATTAAAAAATCAATTTGTCACTTTGGCTGGTAATTATACTGGGGGTATCTTACTTGAATGGCTTTGTAAAGAAATGTACACTAAAGAAGAAATATTTGATGAAAGTATAAATGATACTATTTATGATTGTATTAAAAGGATGAGTGAAATACCAACTGAATTGCTGGTTTTGCCTCATTTTACTGTAACGGGTTCTCCATGGAACGACGAAAAAAGTGTAGGGGTCATACATGGATTGACACTTAATACCTCAAAAGCACAAATAATTAGAGGGATTTTAGAAGGAATTACATATGAAATTCTTTTAAATTATGTTATATTAAAAGAGAATAATATAAACATTAGCTCTTTAATTGCAATAGGGGGTGGAACAAGTTCAATTAAATCATTACAGCTAAAGGCTGATGTTCTAGGTGTGCCGATAATAATTAATCATATAAAAGAAGCTGCATGCAGAGGAGCTGCATTAATAGCTGCTGTAAATACTGGACTTTTAACCAACTATAGTAGTAATTGGGGAATGAGTGATAAAGACATAATAAAAATTATTCCTAACTACGATAATTCTAAATTTTATAAAAGTATGTTACCTGCTTACAAGGAATTATACTATTTATCAAAAAACATAAATAATATGATTATAGAAAAGAGAAATGAAAATGAAAGATAATCAAAAGGAATCTATTCTTGTCTCAAGAAAGTATTATAAGAAAAATAAAATATTGGGTATTTTGAGGTATAATCAAGAAGTTTCTAGATTTAAAATAAAAAAGATGACTTCTTATAGTATGACTACAGTTATACAGACCGTTGATGAACTAATTGAGGATAATTTTATTGTTGAAGAACATTGTAATGAAAATAGAGTAGGCAGACGTCCGCTATGGCTAAAGTTAAATCCTGAAGTAGGTTATTTTATTGGTGTGGATTTTAATGCAACAAGTATAAATTGTGTCTGTCTTAATTTTCTTGCAGAAACAATAGTGTCAATTAAAACTGATATTAATTATACTTATACGTCAGAACAAATTATTTCTAAGATAATAGCTACTATATATGAGATTATTGATAAAATTGGAACAGATAATCCTAGAATTTTTGGAATAGGTATAGGAGTTCCAGGTTATTATGACAGTATTAAAGGAATAGCAATTGATTATGCGCCTTTGCCAAAATGGAAAAATGTAGTTTTGAAAGATATTATTCAAGAAGAATTTAAACTACCATGTTATATAGAGAATAATGTTTCTGTTATGGCATTTGCGTATAAGTGGTTAAAATATCAAGGAGAACCGGATGATTTCATCTTTGTATCTATACGTAATGGTTCGAGAATAGTCCCCATAATAAATAATCAATTGTTTTTGAATAAAAAAGGATATGCAGGACAGTTAGGACACTTGAAAATGCCCAATAGCAATAGGTTATGTACATGTGGTAAAAGAGGATGCCTTAACGCAGAAATAACAGATTGGGCAATTAGAAACAAGGTGGTAGAAGCTGCTCTTAGCGGACAATTTGAAAAGACCAAGGAAGAAATGAATTATGATATTAATGAAATTACTATTTATACCTTTCTAGAATTAGTGCATGAGAGAAATCCTGTTGCGATGGAAATATTGAATACTTCTGCCTATTATCTTGGATATGTTCTTGGTGGGGTTATTGATATTTTAGCACCAAAAACTATTGTATTAAGTGGTAAACTTGCAAAACTAGGTAATGTTTTTATTGATGCTGTTAGGGAAGGAATAGTTGATAATTCTATTTCGGAGAATAACAAAAAATTAATTATTAAATCATCTGATTTTAATGATGATATAGGTGCAATTGGAGCTGCGGCATTGGTTCTGCAAGAGGAATTTGAATTTATTAATAAAACTGTTTGATTTTAACTAATAAAAAAATCTCCTTCCTGATTTAACAGGTTGGAGATTTTTTTTATTTAAAAGTTTAAAAGGTTTTTAAACAGTTCCTTGAGCATACATTGCTTGAGCTACTTTCAAGAAACCTGCTATGTTAGAACCAACTACGTAATTTCCTTCGTCACCATACTCTTTTGCAGCAGTACTGATGCGAACGAAAATATTTTTCATGATGTCTTTTAATTTTTCATCTACTTCTTCAAAAGTCCATGATAAACGCATACTGTTCTGTGACATTTCAAGTGCAGAAACAGCTACACCACCAGCATTAGCTGCTTTTGCAGGAGCAAACATGATGTTGTTTTCGATATATACTTCAATCGCTTCTGGAGTTGATGGCATGTTAGCACCTTCTCCAACTGCTTTACAACCATTAGCTACTAAGAATTTAGCAGATTCTTCATCTATCTCATTTTGAGTTGCACATGGTAATGCAACATCACATTTGATAGTCCAGATACCCTTGCAACCGTCAAAGTATTTTGCTTCTGGATGATCTTTCACATATTCTTTGATACGTTTTCTTTCAACTTCTTTGAGTTGTTTAACAGCATCTAAATCAATTCCGTTAGGATCATGGATGTATCCATTAGAATCACTAAGAGCTACAACTTTTGCTCCTAATTCCATAGCTTTTTCAGTAGCATAGATAGCTACGTTACCTGATCCAGAAATAACAACTGTTTTGTCTTTCATAGAATCGTTATTGTGTTTTAGGATTTCTTCCATTAAGTAGATCAATCCATAACCTGTAGCTTCTTTTCTTGTTAAACTACCACCATATGGTAAGCCTTTTCCAGTTAGTACACCTTCATTAAGACCTTTGATTCTTTTGTACTGTCCATATAGATAACCAATCTCACGTGCTCCAACTCCAATATCACCAGCTGGTACGTCAGTATATGCTCCTATGTATTTTGAAAGCTCAGTCATAAAACTTTGACAAAATCTTAGGATTTCATTATCTGATTTTCCTTTTGGATCGAAGTCACTTCCACCTTTACCACCACCGATTGGTAGTCCAGTTAATGAATTCTTGAATATTTGTTCGAAACCGAGGAATTTAATAATACTACCATTTACACTTGGATGGAATCTAAGACCACCTTTGTAAGGTCCGATTGCACTATTAAATTGTACTCTGAATCCACGATTGACTTGAGTATTACCTTTATCATCAATCCATGGTACTCTAAAAATGATGAATCTTTCAGGTTCGATAATACTGTTGACTACGCTTTCGTACTCTGGGTATTTATCCAACACTGGATCGATAGAAGAAAGAACTTCTTCTACTGCTTGCAAAAATTCTGGTTCGTTCTGATTTCTTCTTTTCACTGTTTCAAAAATGTGTTCAGTGTTCTTTAATTTCATAATATCACTCCTTAATGTATAAATATGCAATGAAATATGATTGTGGAATATATAAAAATTGCATAGTTTTTATTGCCTTAAAAAAAATTATATCACAAAATTCACTAGTTTAATAGGGCAATATGGAACTTTATTAAAATTTTTATATTATTTTTAATTACTTAATTAGATGATATGATGCAAGTTAGTAATAATATTGCATCATTAATTGGTATTAGGTGCAGATGTATAAATATTATACAAAAGTTACTAGAAAATTTAACGTTTTTGTATATTATCTACTAAAGACATATGTTCATCTAGAAAGGATTGCAATCTAATACTTTCTATAAAATTTAAATAATAATTGATAACTTTAAATATTAAAGTAATATATATATTTTGGTGTTGACCCATATTAAATATTCTAATTATTATTAAACTATGTTAGTAAATAAATTATATGGAGGTGTTTAACTATATTTATTATTAGTATTAAAAATTAATGGGAGGTTAAATTATGTTTAGGAGAATGAGTTTGAGAGTTTTAACATTAATAATGGTATTTATGGGAATATTTAGTCTGACATCAATTAGAATAAATGCCAATACCATTAATGTAGGTGGTACTGCCAGATTTAATAATACATGGTTATTGGCAGGACCATATGACAGCGATTATTCTATTGGTTCTAATGTAAAACCAGTGGAAGGGGGCTATATGGATGGACACCAATGGGAATATTTTGATGATCGACTATATAATCGTAATTTAGATGACTATCAGGATTTATATGGTTATTACACTGTAAAAAAGGATATTGATGTTCAGGGTAAAAAAGTATATTTACACAGTTATGTGTATAGTCCTAGTAGTAGAATTGCTTATTTGAAAATAGGAACCACTGGAAATCATACTGCTTATGTTAATGGAAACAACATAGGTACAAGAACTAGCCCTGAAGAAGTATCAAAAGATAGAGATACTCATATATGTACATTAAATAAAGGATGGAATAGTGTTTTAATAGAGATTAAACATACAAGGGTCCATTATTTAGGGTTTTACGCTAGAATCACAGATATAGCAGGTAACGAACTATCAGGATTAATCTATTCAGTTAATGGTGACAATAGACCGTTAGCCGTAACTACCAAAAATCTATCATTTACACAAAATAACATGCCTATAGGATACAAGGATTGGCCTTATATAGGGATGGATAGTATATTGACAGAAAAGTGGTGGCGTCCACAAGCCTCCAAATTTGAATTTATGGCAGAAGGGGGAGTAGCTGGTTATACTTGGAGCCTAGAAAACGGCTTACTGCCAGACGGTTTAACCCTATCATCAGATGGAAAAATAAGTGGTACTCCTTCAAAAATAGGTTTGTTTGATTTTACCATCAAGGTTACAGACAGTAATGGAGATACAGCTACAAAATCATTATCTATAGAGATAAAGGAAAGACCTAACAGATGGCATGAAGAAGCAAGACAAAGTGCTTTAATTCATAATGCCATGTCCTATAGCCATGCAATAGATAATAATTACTCGTTAGACTTATGGGCAAGAAGGATGAGGACTCAAGGAATCAATTTCGTTTATCTAGAGTCATATCAAGCTTGGCCAAATGGATTTTTCTGGCCTGCCCCAAGTGCAGCAGCTGGTACAGAGGATTGGTTAACAGACCAAGTAGAAGCTGTTAAAAGACAGGGAATAAAATTTGGATTATATTATGGTGGTATTCCTACATGGAATGGTGTCATGCCATCATCTAGCGGATTCGTTAGAGATGTTGAAGATTTGATCAAAAGATATGCACCTAAACAATTTTTCTTTGATGGTTATCCTAATAATCAGGGGAATACGGATGCAATGTTCAGTATTGTAAGAGTATATGATCCAGAGATCATTATAGAAGCTAACCCTGATCCAGAATTAGGAGATTGTGATACAAAAATATGGGAAGCGCATGGATATTGGGGTAATCCAGCTCCAGATTATTGGAGAGCTAATGATACAAAAGCTAATCCTCTTGAAATATGGAGAGCTCCGTACACTAGTGAAATGGGAAGTGCATGGACTGGTTACCATCATGGGAATATCCTAGATGACTGGCAAGAATTTGCTAAAATCAATATAGTTGAAATGGCATCAGGATATATAGCTAACTTCGATCAATTAATCCAAAACAGTAGGGTATTGCAGGATGGTACTGTACAACAAGGATTTGACTTGGACATATTTGCACCTACAGTACAGAAATTAATTAAGTTGAGGGAAATGTATAGTAATTGGCTGAATCCTGTTGGTAAACCAGGCAAATTAGAATCTTTAATAGGAACTTATCCTGCACCATACAATGGAAAATGGGGTTATTCAACATATAGGGATAACAACATTTACTTACATATGATTGAACACCCAGATTTTATACCTGATAGTACAGGAGATGTTTCCAATACTAATAAGACAGGTGTACCAAGTACTGGTAGTGTGACCATAAGTTTTGTGATGAATAATGTTACGAGTGTTACATTACTCAATGATGATTCTTCATTGAATTATACACAAAATGGTAATGAACTAACTATTGATTTATCATCAGTTGCAAAAGACCCTATTGATACAATCATTAAAATAAAAACAGATAAAGAATGTGAAGGATATGAATTAACGGATATTAGAGTTTCTAATAAACAAATATCAAGTGGTACTATACATGTTGATGTAGAAGGTTACTTGAACAATTTTGCTGGACTATCAATAAGTAACAATCAATTTGATAATATTGCTTATGAGAGTAGTGACGATAATATAGCAACAGTAGACAGTAATGGTAATATAGTTGCAGTTTCTCAAGGAACAGCAGATATCAATGTATCAGCAGTATATAATGGGATAACCAAAAGTAAATTGATACAAGTTCATGTTGGACCACAATTGGATATAAGTGTCAATGAAAAGCTTATTAGTGCAGTACTAAAAGTAAATGACTGTGAAGCATATTTAAAAATGTTTCATTTAGGTTATGGTGATATTTCAGTAGAAGGTATTGGTATAGAAGGAAATAGTATAGATTTGGTCAAAGCTGATATAACCTATAAAACTGATATGCCTAATATTATTGATTTAATTGATGATAAAGTCATTATTAAACAAATGTTGTCAGAGACAGATAAGCCTATTCGTGTGGCAGTATGGGCTGATATAGAACTTAATCAAGGAGGTCAGTCAAGAACTGTAACTACAAATAAAGTTTTTGTAGATATAACACCGCTTAGGAATATGGCACAGAATAAACCTGTAGCTTCTAGTGAAAATAGCGGAACTGCCGGTTATGCTAATGATGGAATCATCCATGAGCCAAATGGTTCAAAAGACAGTAGATGGATAGCCGCAACAGGGGATAATGGAACATATTGGCAGGTTGACTTAGGTTATGTACAACCAATTGATAATGTAGAGGTCAGATATGACGCATTAAACGCTTATTGGAAGAATGTGCCACGAAACATAAGTATCCAAGTAAGTAATGATGGAAGCAACTGGAATACAGTAGTCAATAAATCAAGTAATATACCTTCAGAAGGAAGTGGTGATGGTTATAATTATTTTGATTTATACAAATATGATATTAATAATGCTACTGGTAGATATGTAAGATTATTATTTGAAGATGGTTCCACTAATGGTATTAACCTTCTTGAGGTATTGGTAAATGGCAGTGATATAGCAGATGAGTTGGCTAAAGTAAATGTAACTGGACAGGAGACTCAAACAGGTGTTGCAAACCTTACTGTAGAAGGATTAACGGCAACGGATGAAGTTGTAGATATATCCAATGGAGAAATTAAGGTTGTAAGTTGTGATACCGATGTAGTCTCTGTAAATTTCGATAATACTTTGAATGCTGAAAGCCAAGGGTCAGCTACTATATATGCTGTTGTAAAATTAGATAATATGGTAAAAGCTGGTTCTATTACAGTTGATGTAGATAGTTCAGGTCATATTAATTTTGATTATCCATTAGAAACAATAACACTTACAGCAGATAAAAGTTCCTTAGGTGAAGGCGAATCAGCACATATTGCGATAAATGGCTATTTATCAAATGGGCAGGTTACGGATTTGAGTAATGCTTCTATCCAATATAATATTATTGAAGGTTCGGAATATATTACATTAAATGATAATACAGTAACAGTCAGTAATCTTCCATTAGGTACAGCTGATGTAAAAATTCAAGCAGTAGTAACTCTTGATGGAATAATAGTAAACAGTAATATATTACAATTAGAGATTGTTGGTCCTACTAATCTAGCGTTGAACATAATTCCTACATATAGCTCTAGTGTAACAGGAGGAGAAGGCACTCCAACAGACGGTGTAATTAATTCAGACTATTTCTTGAATCTAAGTGCTTCGGGGAGTCAATGGATGCAAATTGACTTGGGAAATGTTTGTGATATCAATACATTGAAGGTATGGCATTACTATAATGATGAAAGAACTTATAAAGATGTTGTTTTCCAACTATCAAATGACCCTACATTCAGTAATGGTGTAGTAACTGTTTTCAATAATGACACAGATAATTCATCAGGACTTGGTGTAGGTGCGGATACTGAGTACTCTGAAACCAGTGCTGGTAAAGAGGTTAGCTTTAACCCTGTTAGTGCAAGATATATAAGACTTTGGTCAAATGGAAGTAATATAAATGAATGGAGTCATTATGTTGAGGTTGAAGTATATGGAGAAGTATCTCAACAAAAAACAAATGTGGCTCTTAATAAATCAGTAACTGCTAGTTGTACTATAACAAACCCTGAAGGAGGTGAGGGAATAGTTGATGGTATCATAGATACTATTTGCTATACTAATCTACAAGATACAGGTACACAGTGGATACAAATTGATGCAGGAGAAAGTTTGGATATAGATACATTGAAGGTATGGCATTACTATGTTGATGGTAGAACTTATAAGGATGTAATATTCCAATTATCCAATGATGCTGACTTTAATAGCGGGGTTACAACAGTATTTAACAATGATACTGATAATTCAGCAGGTCTGGGTATTGGAACTGATGAAGAATATATAGAAACTAGTAATGGAAAAGAAGTTAACTTCAATAAAACAAATGCAAGGTATATTAGATTATATACAAATGGAAGTAATATAAATGGTCTAAATCATTACGTAGAAATAGAAGCTTATTAAAAATTCAATCATAATTAAAGGAGAGAGAGTATGTTAAAGATGAAAGGTAGAGGCATATTATTTGCCACGATAATTGTTATGTTCATGTTTATGAATTTTAATCCATCAAGTGTTGTATTTGCAACTTATACACCTGGTACAGCTTCATTTATAAACACATGGCTGGTTGCAGGACCCTTTGATAATTCCATAAATCTAGATTTATCAATGAATCCAAAAGAAAGTGACAACATAGGGGGAAAAACTTGGGAGTATTTTGATGATAGACTTTTTAATCGTAATTTAGATGATTATCAGGATTTATATTCATACTTCAAAGTAAAAAAAGGACTTCCTGTTACAGATGGAAGTGTAGCATATGCACATGTTTATGTATACAGCCCTACTTCAAGAAGTGCTAGATTCAGAACTGGATGTAGTGGAACTTCTCAGGTATGGATAAATGGAACATCAGCAGGAGCTATTTCTACTGCTGTAGAGGTTGATAAGGATTCCAGCGATTTCAGTATATACTTGAATGAGGGTTGGAATAAAATATTAGTAAAACAAGTATTGAATAGAGTCAAGTTTTGGGGTTTTTATGGAAGAGTATGCGATAGTAATGGTAATGAAATCAGTGGACTTGAATATTCAACAAATGGGGGAACTGGAGAATTAACTGTCAATACAAAAGAGTTGGCATTTACTGATAACAATATGCCTAGTGCTTTTAGTGAATGGCCTTATGTCTGGACAACATGTACTAGGGATACAGCTAATTGGAGACCTCAAGCATCCAAGTTTAGATTCTACGCTCAGGGAGGAACTCCAGGATATACTTGGTCAATTGAGAGCGGTGCACTTCCAGATGGTTTAACGTTAGCAAGTGATGGTACGATAGATGGATACTGTGCAGCAACAGAAGGTAAATATGATTTTGTCGTAAAAGTAACAGACAGTGTTAACAGTACTGCAACTAAAGCTTTAACCATTGAGGTAAAAGAAAGACCAAACAAATGGTTGGAACAAGCAAGACAAATAGCTCTTATCTCATGTGGTCCAACTTTAAATGTTAACTTGGATCCTAATTATTCTGCGGATTTGTGGGCTGAAAGAGCAGTCAGACAAGGTATACAAGCCGTATATTTTGAAGCTGGACAGCAAACACCTATCTGGTGGCCTTCAGTATATGCTCCTGCAGGGACTAAAGACAGCATAACACCATATATGGAGGAAATAAAGAGACATGGATTAAGGTGGGGGATATACTATCCTTCAGAAGGTGCCGCTAATAAACATTATTCATCTAATGGATTCTTCATTGATGTAGAAGACCTGCAACTAAGATATAACCCGGATCAATGGTTTTTTGATGGTAATCCTTATACCAAAGGAAATATAGATGCTATGTATAGTATAGTAAGAGCTTATAGGGAAGATGCAGTTATTATTAGTAATGCTCCTCCAGAGCAGGGAGATGCTGACCTAAAATTTACTGAGAATGCAAGATATTGGGATAATGTTCTTGGAACTGCTTTGCCTTGGGCTACGCCAGATAATAAGAAAACGGCTATTCAGGCATGGAGGCATCCATTTGCAAAAGTCAATGATAAATGGTCTCAGTGGCATAAGCGACAGGTTAGAGATGATTGGAGAAATTTTGCTAAAGCAAATATTATTGAGATGTGTACTGGACAAATAGCAGATTTTGACCAAATGCCAGGAACTTCAAGAGGTCCTGGAACAGATACTAACTGGTTTGAATTAAAATTATGGCCTATAGAGAGTCAGCAATTCATAGATATGAGAGAAGCCTATGCTCATTGGATCAATCCAATACTTGAATCACTTATAGGTACTGATCCTGGTCCATTGGATGATACTTGGGGATATTCTACACAAAGAGATAATCTTATATATATGCATATCATGAAAAATTCTGTAGGTAAGAGCGGAATGCCTAGTGGGGGAAATATTGTAGTTTCTCCTGTGAATGATACAGTAACCAATGTAACCTTGTTAAGAGATGGAACGGTTCTTCCATATACCCAAAATGGGAATAGCTTGACTGTCGATACTTCAGGAATTGAAGTTGATTCTATTGATACTGTTATTAAGATTGAGACTGACAAACCATTTACTGGTTTCAAATTGACAAGTATTAAAGCAACTGGAAGTAAAACAGGTGATTCCACTATACAAATCAATGTTGAAGGATATTTGAATCACTATGTAAGCTTAAAAGCTGATATAACACAAATTAGTTATACAAGCAGTAATACCAGTGTTGCAACTGTGGATTCTAATGGATTGGTGACAGCCGTAGGAGAGGGTACAGCTACTATAACCTCGACAGTTGAACATGATAATGAAGTAAAAGCAGACTCAATTGATGTAAAAGTAGAAACAGGTAATAATATACGGGTAGCAGATACATTAATTGGCGCTGTAGCCAGAGTTGCAGGCAAAGAGATATATTATGGTAAAATGTATCATCAAGATATAACAGAGAATATAACTATTGAAGGTAGAGGTGCTAAAGGTGGTACATTAGATATATCAGGTGCATCAATAACTTACCATACAGATAATACGGAACTAGTAGAGATTGATTCAAATGGTGTCATATCAGTCAAAACTACAGTAACTGACTCTGAACAGGTTGCCGTATGGGCTACTGTTACATTTAACGGAATCACAGTTACTACTAATAAAGTATTTATTGATGTTAGTGATGAGAAAGTAGTAAGTGAAAATAAACCTGCTACAGCAAGGGATTATAGCGAAACATTTACACCAGATAAGGCAAATGATGGTATTGCCTTACCAGCAGATGGTTCAGACAGTTCAAAATGGCGTGCTGGAAGTATTGCAGATAATGGATGGTGGCAGGTTGATTTACAGGATGTACATAGTATTTATTCTGTAGATATAAACTTTAACGATAGGGATGATGGATATATAAATGTACCAAAATCTATTACATTCCAAGTAAGTAATGATGGTATCAATTGGACAACCAAACTATCAAAAGTTACTAATTTACCTAATAATGGAGATTACAGCTGTACAGAGGCTAATAATTACATATTGGCAGCAAATGGAAGATATTTGAGATTATTATTCGAGGATGGTGCTCAAGGAGATGCAATTGAAATAGCTGAAGTAAAAGTCTGGTCAAAAGATACATTAGCTGACCAAATGGTTACTGTATCATCTACTTTCAATAATAATTATCTTGGAGAAAATGCAGTCGATGGAGTAATTGGTCAAAATGGTACTGGTGAATGGGCATCATTAGGTGAGTTGAATCCATGGATACAAATAGATTACTTGAATGAACCTAAAACAATAAATAAAATCACATTATATGACAGATCCAATACTGATGATAATATTTTAGGTGGTACATTGACTTTTAGCGATGGCAGCAGTATTTCAGTAACAGGAATTCCAGCAGATGGTTCAGCAAAAGAAGTATTATTCCCACAAAAGACAGTATCATGGGTAAAATTCCAAGGATCAGGTGGTGTAGGGTATAACAATGGTCTATCAGAAATTGTTATAGAGAATACAAATTTGCCACCAAGCAATATAGCACCTCATGCCACTACAACAGCATCATCTGAGTTTGATAATAGATATGTTCCAGCTAATGCTATTGATGAAACTGCCAGTGAATGGGCCTCTAAAGGGGAACTTAATCCATGGATTCAAATAGATTGGAGTACCAGCCAGACAATCAATAAAATCTTATTAAGTGATCGTGTTAATACCGATGATCATACGCCTGGAGGTACATTAACATTCAGTGACGGCAGTAGTGTTCAAGTAACGGATATGAATAACGATGGTACTCCATTGGAAGTGACATTTCCAGACAAGACAGTAACATGGGTTAGATTTCAGGTGACAGGTGGTACAGGATACAATAATGGTCTAGCCGAATTAGAGGTATATGGTAATTAATTGACTACTATAAGCTACATAAAAGAACTTTACAAATTAATATTATCATTAAATAAATGAGATATGGCAATACCTTGACCACCAATCAGGTATTGCCATATTTATTAGAATATAAACTTTTATGAGAAATACGTAAAATTCAATGATAGTATACAATAATATCTATAATAATTTTAGAAATCTTTATATTTTATTGTTTGATATGTTAATAATATTTTGTATAATTTATTGTAAAATATTGGTAGGGGAGGATGGTTGAGACTAGTTAAAATTAGTAGCATATAAGTGACTAAATAAGTAAAGGAGAAAATATTATGTTCAAGAAGAATCTGTCAAAAATTTTAGTAGGTATATTTACATTAATGACTATATGGAGCTTTAATGGAACAACTACATCTAATGTAAGTGCACAGATGGCGTTATCAGGTAATGCACCATATATAAACACTTGGCTTGTATCAGGACCATTTGATACTGCTTTAACAGATTTCCAAATGACTCCAAAAGTTGGACAAGATATTAGTGGGAAGAAATGGGAGTATTTTGACGATCGTATCTGGAATAGATCCTATGACGATTATCAAGATCTATATGGGTATTTTACAGTTAAAAAAGGTATTGATACAAAAAATAAATACGTTTATGCTAATACATATGTTTACAGTCCTTCGGCACAGAGCGTTGAGTTCAGATTTGCTGCCAGCGGTTCAAATCGACTTATTGTAAATGGGGTGGCTCTAACATCACCGTCTACAGTGGTTGAGCCACAAAAAGATCAACAAAAGCAAACAGTTAATCTGAGCCAAGGATGGAATAGTATTTTAATTGAGATCTACCATTCTTATACAGATGATGTGGCAGAGGGTAAATTAATTGATGGAATCATGAATTTACCTGATAAACATGGGGAATATCTAGGTTTTTATGGTAGATTAACTGATACAAACGGCAATGAAGTATCCAATATTCAATATTCAGTTACAGGTGAAAACACTTCCTTGACAATCGATACACAGACATTGTCAGCAGAGGATGTTGTATCTTCCGATGTAATGGGTAGAGGATTGCCAACTAACATTCTACCAAAAGGATATGTTGAATGGCCATATGTATGGAATGCAACATTATATTCAACAGAACAGTACCGTGTTCAAGGAAGCCATTATCAGTTTCAAGCAAGTGGAGGACAACCAGGATATAGTTGGAGTATTGTTTCTGGTGCACTTCCAGATGGACTAACATTAAATGCAGATGGAACCATTGATGGATTCTGTAATACAATGGGTACTTATAATTTTACAGTACAAGTAAAAGATTCTCTACTTAATACTGCACAAAAAGAATTAAGTATTATTGTAAAAGATCGTCCTAATAGATGGTTTGAAGAGGGTAGAGTATCTGCATTGTCTCATTGTATTCCTATATATGATTGGTATGTAGATCCGAATTTCTCTTTTGATTTATGGGCTGAAAGAGCTAAGAGACAAGGTCATTCTCTAGTATCTATTGAAACCCTTCAGCAACATCCTTACTGGCCATCAAAATTTGATAATCCAGCAGGTATAAATGGTGCTAATCAATACTTGCCAAGAGATGCTCAGGGTAAGGTATTAGATGGGTTAATGGAAGCAAAAGAAGCCATAGAACGACATGGTATGAAATTCGGTTTATATTATGGTACTACTTATAATGATGTATTTTTCCATGATATACAAGATTTAGTTCTTAGATATGAACCAAAATATCTATATTATGATGGACCACAGAGTAGAACAGCCAATAATTTTGATATTCTATACAGTGTTGTTCGTAATTACAGTGATGAGATAATTATTAACTCTAATGTTTGGAGTGGAGAATACGGTGATGCTGATCTTAGAACTACTGAGGCATCCCATATATATAGTGGTTCAAGAGGTACATTACATAAAAAAAGAACAATAGTGGAACCTTGGAAATCAATCATTACTAAGAATAATCCAAATCCATATTATAATAAAAGGGATGATTTCAGACAAGTAGCAAAAGAGATGATTATGAACGCAGCAAGTGGTAAGGTGGATAATAATGATCAGATGCCTATTATGAGCAGAGGTCCACAGTGGGATTCGCCTGAAGATGTTGCTACAAGATATCCAAAATCAGCTCAAGAATTTATTGATGTAAGAGAAGGTCTTATCGGTTGGTTTGCACCAGAGGGGAAAACTGAAAGACATGAATCCACAACAGGTACAATGCCTTATTTCCTAGACGGATGGGGATATACGGATGATGGAAAAGGCAATATTGATAAATTTGAAACAGGTCAAGGTCCTGATTGGGGTTTTGCAGTATCAAGAGATAACAATATATATTTGCATTTTATAGAAGGACCTTATGGTAAAAAGGGTTATCAAGGTCAGTCATCGGTTACTATCAGTCCTGTAAATGACACAGTAACAAAAGTATCTTGGTTAAATGAAGATACACCTTTATCATTTACACAGAATGGTAATAGTTTAACAATTGATTTATCAGGGATTACTGCAGACCCAATAAGTACTATCATAAAAATTGTTACTGATAATCCTAATAGAAAATACAAATTAACCAATATCATACCAACAGGAAAACAATTAACTTCAAGTACGCTGAAAATAAATGTTGAGGGGTATATGACATATACAGCATTAAAGGTTCCTTTTGGTATTGGTGATGTGACTTATTCAAGTAGTAATACAAGCGTAGCAACTGTTGATTCCAATGGTGTTGTAACAGCGACAGGACAAGGTCAAGCTACAATAACTGTACAAGGAACTTATGAGAATATTACAGTTCAGAATACCATAGATGTTATTGTCAATTCTAGCAATGTGATTCGTGTAGATGATACACTTATTGGTGCAGTTCTGTGGGTAGGTGATAGAGAAACTTATGGAAAATTCTCAAGTCTAGAAGATATTCCATTTACTATTGAAGGACGTTCCCAAAAAGGTGGACCTATTAACCTGGATTCAGCAACAATAACTATGAAATCAGGTATAGTTGATTTGGATGGCGGTACACATATGCAGCCAGTTTCCATAACAGAATTACCAGTATTTACTTTTTCCATTGGAAAGATGACACCAAATGTTGTTGATGAAGAGACCAGAGTTGCTGTCTGGGCTGAAATAAATCTTGATGGACAACAAGTAACAACTAATAGAGTATTTATTGATCTTGTTCCATCAGTGAACCTGATTAATGAACAAACAACCATTACTGCAAGTAATAGTTCAGGTAATTATACACCAGATAAAGTAAATGATGGTATATTAATTGCTTCTGACGGAACAGATAGCTCCAAATGGTCTACATCAGGTACTGGTTCATCATGGATAGCCTTTGATTTACAGGAACCAAAAGATATAAGTACTATTGAAATTAACTTCAATACGTTGGAACAACTGTATATTAATACACCTCAGTCCATGGAGATTCAAACCAGTACTGATGGAATGACATGGTCAACGGTTTCAACAGTTACACCGCCTAGCAGTGGCAGTACTGCATACTTTGGTTTTTCCAATAGATTCAGCATTCCTCCAACAAAGACTCAATATGTACGTTTACTATTCCCACAAGGAAGTGCTGACGGGATTGCGGTTGATCTACTGGAAGTTAAAATCAATGCAGGTCCAGTGAATATTGGGTTTAATAGAACAGTTACATCAAGTTCTACCATTACAAATCCAGAAGGTGGAGCAGGTATTGTTGATGGGGTAGTGGATACTGCAGCTTTTACAAACCTTCAAGATACAGGTGCACAATGGGTACAAATTGATTTGGGTCAGAGTGCTGATGTACACAAACTAAAATTATGGCATTACTATGCAGATGGAAGAACTTATAATGATGTTATTATGCAGTTATCCAATGATGCTGCATTCAGTACAGGTGTGACAACAGTATTTAATAATGATACAAATAATTCAGCAGGACAAGGTACAGGAAGTGATTCAGCATATGCTGAAAGTGCCAGTGGTAAAACAGTGTCTTTTACCCCTGTAAATGCAAGATATATAAGGTTCTGGAGTAACGGCAGTAATGTAAATGGTTATAACCATTATGTAGAAGCAGAGGTTTATGGTTCATTAAGTGATACACCATCTACACAAACTAATTTAGCGCTAGGCAAAACAGCTACTGCATCTTCTACATATTCATCTTCCTATACAGCTGATATGTCTGTTGATGGTAGTTTAACAACACGATGGGCACAGCAAGGCGGGGATTATAGTGAATGTTGGCTCAAGGTTGATTTAGGAGAAAATTATTCTTTAAGTAGTGTGAAGACATCCTTCTTTGTTGCTAATGACAACCACAAGTACAAGTATAAGATTGAATACTCCACAGATGATACAAATTGGAATATGTATGCAGATAATACATCTGCCTATACCACACAATCAACTGTTGAAGATACCAATAGTGCTACTGGTAGATATGTAAAGATAACCATAACAGATTCAAGTACATTGGGTAGCAGTATAGGTGAGTTTGAAGTATATGGTGAGTAGTTGATCCATAACTAAATATTAATTGTAATTATATAGGTTATACTCATTTTATTTAAGTGAGTATAACCTTTTTGCATATCGCATATATACATGATTTTAACAAGTTTTTGTATAATTCGTTACATTATAGAGAAAAGAATAAGGGATACCTATAAAAATCGTAGTAATGTATATTTTTCTATGTTGACCATAATTTCAACACTCTGATATGGTTAAAATGAAATATTTGTAGCATGGATAAATAATGAAATAATAAATAAATGATGGAAGGAGAACAGAAATGGAAAAGGTCACATTAACACTTTTAGGAGCAGGACAAAGAGGCATGGGTGCTTATGCTCCATATGCATTAGAGTATCCAGATGAAGTTGAATTTGTAGCTGTTGCAGAAACAGACGAGGAAAGAAGAAATAAATTCAAGGAATTACATAAAATCAAAGAAGAGAATTGTTTTACTACTTGGGAGGAACTTCTTGAGAAGCCTAAGATGAGTGATGCAATATTGATATGTACAATGGATGATATGCATTATGAGCCAACCATGAAAGCATTGGAAAAAGGATATCACGTTTTATTGGAAAAACCAATGTCCAACAATCCACTGGAATGCGTAGAAATGGGAGATTATGCTGAAAAGAATAATAGAGTATTTTCCATCTGTCATGTATTAAGGTATACTCCATTTTTCTCAACTATCAAAGAAATACTGGATGAAGGCAGAATAGGTGACATTATTTCAATTCAGCATATAGAAAATGTAGCTTATTGGCATCAGGCACATAGTTTCGTAAGAGGAAATTGGAGGAATTCAGAAGAAACAAGTCCTATGATACTTCAAAAATCCTGTCATGACATGGATATATTCTCTTGGCTTGTAGGGAGTAAATGTACGAATATATCTTCTTTCGGTTCATTGACTCATTTTACAAAAGAAAATGCTCCAGAAGGAGCTCCTCTAAGATGTCTAGATGGATGTCCAGCTAGAAATGAATGTGCATTCTATGCTCCTAAAATATATATTGACTGGAAAGATAATTGGCAGGCAGATGTATTAAGATCAGTAGTAAGCAATGATACAAGCCATGAAGGATTATTGAAGGCATTGAGAGAAGGACCATACGGTCGTTGCGTATATCATTGTGATAACAATGTTGTAGACCATCAAGTAGTGAATATGGAATTTGAAAACAAGGTAACAGTAGCTTTTACAATGTGTGCATTTACTTATGAAGGTGGAAGAGGTCTAAAAATTATGGGTACCAAAGGTCAGATAAGAGGATTGTCTGATGAGAATATCATAGAAATAACCAATTTCAATACAGGTACCACAGATACAATCAAGGTAAAAGCATCAGGTGGTCATGGTGGTGGAGATTTAGGTATTATGAGGGATTTCATCAAATTAGTGAAGTGTAATGGTGAAGGTGGTTCATTAACATCAGCAAGTATATCCGTACAAAGTCATCTAATGGCTTTTGCATCAGAGGAAGCTAGAATCAAAAAGAAAGTTATCAACCTGGATGAGTTTGTAACTGAGCTTAAGAAATAATTTAATAATAGTAAAGATTTCTTAGAAGGAGGTAAAGATTAATGACAAAAAGAGAAAGAGTCTATAGAGCCATAGCACATAAAGAAGCAGATAGAGTGCCAAAAGGCGAATTATATATAGACCCAAGCCTTGCTAACAGTTTATTGAAGAAAGATTATCCTCTTGATTATTTCCACTTCCAAAGAGACATAGAAGTAAGAGAATTACTAGGAATTGATATGATTAATTTGGGAGATTGGCCAACAGAAGAGTTGGGAGAAGATGAAGAGGGTAATAAAATCTACAGAAGTAATTATGGAGAAGAATATATATTCAATGATAAAAGCAAACACATCATTAAACCAGGGCTTATGAATATTGAGGATGCAGAAAATTATCCTATACCTGATATAACAAAATGTTCTGGTAAACTGATAAAAAGGTTTGCAGAAGAGACAGACCTATTTGTATTTGCTCAAATAGGGGGGCCTATAAGCATGATAAATGAAATGCTTGGTATGGAAGATTATATGATATATACAATGACAAATACAAAAGAAATCAGGATACTGGCAGAAAAAATAATGGAATATGAAATTGCCAAAGCAAAATTGTTTATTGATAACGGAGCTAATGCCATTCTGATTGCAGATGATATGGCTTATAACACATCAACATTTCTGCCTTTACACATTATGGATGAGGTTGCTTTTCCCTATTACAAAATTGCAGTTGAAGAAATAAAAAAACATAAGGATGTCCCTGTTTTTCTACATACGGATGGCAATATTAACAATGTTCTTGGAAAAATTACAGATTGTGGATTTGATGGTTTACAATCTTTACAGCCTTCTGCTGGTATGGAAATTGAACAGGTGAAAAAAGATTTTGGTAAGGATTTATGTCTTATGGGCAACATTGACCTTGATTACGTCATGACCTTTGGTTCTGTACAAGAAGTAGAAGAAACAATAAAACGTACTATTGATATTGCTGCATCAGGAGGAGGTTTTATTCTAAGCACCTGTAATATCTTAGTTGATGTTATCCCACCGGAGAATGCATTGGCTATGTATAATACAGCGCACAATTATGGAATATATACCCGTTAAATAAATTAAAAAGGAGATGGATTCTATGAACAAAGATAAAGGTTATATTGTAACTCATACACATTGGGATAGAGAATGGAGATATCCTTTATGGGAAAATAGGATGAAATTGGTTGATTTAATGGATGAATTACTTGGCATTCTTGAAAGCAATAAGGACTATAAAGCTTTCATGCTGGATGGTCAAAGTGTAATGGTGGAAGATTATCTTGAGGTAAGACCTGAACAAAAGGATAAAATAATAGATTATGTAAAAGAAGGCAGAATGTTAATTGGTCCATGGTATAGTCTTCCAGACCTTTATCCTATAGATGGGGAATGTCTTATAAGAAATCTATTAAGGGGAATACGTTATTCTGACAGTCTAGGTGGACATCTAAAGGTTGCTTATGAATCTTTTGGGTGGGGACAAACTGCACAATTCCCTCAAATATATAAGGGTTTTGGTCTTGACACTGTTATTGTTGGCAAAAATGTCTCTAAAGAACGAGCTCCTGAAAGTGAATTCATATGGGAAGGACCAGACGGAAGCAAAGTATTGGCTACAAGACTTGGTCAGCATGCACGTGCAAACTTTTTTATGAATGCTTATATTGATATTATGTATGGTAAACCATATCTATCGGACGAATATAAATATGATTGGGGTAATATGGGTGCCATATACCATCAAGCAGATGAAGAAAACCACCATACTGATTATGTCAAATTGCAATATACTGAAAAAATGCATGAAGAACGCATAAAAGATGCCATTGACCTGGCATGGGAAGCTACAAATGATACAAATGTAAAAGATCATAGGGTTCTTATGGATGGCAGCGATTCTACTACACCACAACCTATGATAACGGATGTAATCAACAAAGCTAATGAAATTTATGAGGATAAAGAGTTCATTCATTCTACATTAGAAGAATATACAGATAAGCTAATTGAAGTACTGGACTTTGATCAGTTGAAAATAGTAAAGGGAGAATTGAGAGATGGTCCTGCATGTAGCTGTTCAGCAAATGCATTGGCAACAAGACCTGAACTGAAGATACTTAATAAGAGAGTTCAGAATTCACTTCTACGATCCGCTGAACCTCTATCAGTTATTGGAACTATGATTGGTATGGATTATGATACTAACTTCATAGATATAGCTGAGAGATATATGCTGCTTTCTCATGCACATGATTCTATTAATGGTGTTACCCAAGATAAAACTGTGGATGATGTAAAATATATGCTAAATCAAGCATTAGAAATAAGTGAAGTCATAAATAACAAAGCATGTAAACAGTTAGTTAAACAGATAGATACCAAGGATTTTGATTCCAAGGATATACTTCTTATGGCAGTTAACCCTTTAGGGAGAAATAGAAAAGAAACAGTCAAAGTCTATATAGATATACCTAGAGAAGAACAAATGTGGGATTTTGATATACAAGATAATCTTGGAAATATAATGGAAAAACAAGTGATTTCCAGAAAAGAAGAAGTTGTACCAGTAGATGATATGCATTCAAGACCTTGGCCGTTCTATATAGACAGATATTGCATTTATATGGATACAGGAGTAATACCAGCAGGGGGATATAAAGTCTATAAGGTAGTACCTAAAACACATTTTAATAGAAAAGCCCTGTTCTGGCCTGAAATGAGAAAGAGTAAAGGGAATGAAATTGCATGTTCCACTAATACTATGGAAAATAAATACTTAAGAGTGAAAGTAGAACCTAATGGTACTATTAGTATCATCAACAAGGAAACAGGTAAATCCTATACTAACCTTAATTACTTTGAGGATACAGGAGATTGTGGAGATTACTGGATTTATTACCCACCATATAATAATAAGACTTTTACAAGCTTAGGTAGTGAAGCAAGGATATGGGTAGAAGATAATGGTCCATTGTCTTCAACAATAGTTTCAGAGATTAATATGAAGCTTCCTGCATATTCCTATAGACCAGATAATGGTGTCATGGGAGATAGCAAGAGAAGTGAAGAGGAAAAAGATATTTGTATTACAAGCTATTATACGCTGAAAAAAGATTCCAAGAAGGTGGATATCAAGGTTAAGATCAATAATACAGCATTTGATCATAGATTAAGAGTCATGTTTGATACAGGGATAGATACAGATTATTCATATGCAGCAGGACATTTTACAGTTGATAAAAGACCTATAACACCATTGAAGGATAAAAACGGTGAATACTATCCAGAAATGCAGACATTACCTATGCAGAATTTTATCGGACTAAGTAATGATAATGATGGATTAGCTGTTATTAACAATTGTCTAAGTGAATATCAAGTTATGGATAATCAAGAAAAAACCATAGCTATTACTTTATTCAGAAGTGTAAGAAACATTATATGTACAGAATTCCGTTCAGCAGGTGTATTCTCTCACCAAATGGGTGGACAGAGTCAGGGAGTATTAGAGTACGAATATGGTATATATGTTCATGAAGACAGTTTTGAGAACAGTGACGTTTTTGATATTGCTGATAGATTCAATGTACCAGTAAGATTAGTTCAGACTTGCAAGCATTCAGGTGGTTATATGCCATTGGAAAAGAGTTTCTATATGATAGAACCATCTCAGTTGGTTATGTCAGCATTTAAAAAGGCTGAGGATAGGGATAGCTTTATTATTAGAATATATAACCCAACCAATAATATTGTAGAAGGTAAAATTTCAATTAACATGGATTCAGTTGTCAAAGAAGGGTACATAACCAACCTCAATGAAGAACGTGAAAATAGAATAGAAATCACTGAGGAAAATAATGTTCATGTAAGTGTGGCTGGTAACAAGATACAGACCATAGAATTAGTGTTAGGAGGAAATAATGAATAAGATTATAGGGCTAGAGAACATGAATTTTGAAGGACATTTTCATGAGTTGGAAGCTAGTGAAAACAGAATGTTCAAGGTTGGAGTAGATGGAGTAGAGCATATTCTAACACCGCTGGATAGAAAAGTTGAACTTATCACATTCAAGGATAAAACATTGGTATATGTCAAATCTGCGATGGGATATCCAGCAATCTATCCTTTAGCAGATACTTCCTTTGAAGGTCCAGCTGAAGCTGTTCTTATGGATCTTGATGGAACCAGTGTTTATAGTGAACCTTTTTGGATGTGGATCATTGAACAAACAACAGGAAGACTAATAGGTAATCCAAAGTTTAAACTAGAACATGAAGATGAACCACATGTTTCTGGACATTCTGTATCGGAGCATTTACAGTATTGTATTGACAAATATTGTCCAGATAAAAGTGTAGAAGAAGCAAGGAAATATTATTTTGAAATAACTAATCATGAACTTAAGGAAATAATGCAGGGACGAGGACATACCAATGCTTTTAAGCCTACGGATGGATTAAAGGATTTCCTGATGGCGCTAAAAGATAATAACATAAAAATAGGTCTTGTAACATCAGGTTTATACGAAAAAGCTTGGCCAGAAATTGTGTCTGCATTTAAAACACTAGATTTAGGGGATCCTAAGGATTTCTATGATGCAATAATTACTGCAGGACAAGCTTTGAGAAAAGGTCAAACAGGAACTTTGGGGGAATTATCTCCTAAACCACATCCTTGGCTGTATGCTGAGACTGCAAGAGTTGGATTGGGAATCAATCCTTCCAAAAGACATAAAGTAATAGGAATAGAAGATTCAGCAGCGGGTGTTTTATCAATAAGGCTGGCAGGTTTTTCTGCCATTGGTATAGCTGGTGGAAATATTGAAGCAAGTGGAGTTACTCCATTCCTACACTCCAAATATGGTAATTTGATGGATTCTCTGCCATTGATTCTTGGAGAGAAATAAGATATTATTGAAAAAGGACTGTTGATTATATGCATTGGGTATCAATGCTTTATAACACAGTCCTTACTTGATATATGACATTTTTCATATAATAATTAAGTGATTCTTTGATTTTGTCTGTATTGTCCTGGAGTTATTCCATAAGCTTTTTTAAAGGCTGCATAAAAACTACCTGCGTTCACGAATCCAATTTTATCAATAATATTATTTATAGACATGTTTGAACTTTTTAGTAATTCCTTTGCATTTTCTAATCTTACCTCAAGTATGTGTTCAGCTACTGATTTTGATGTTAATTTCTTATATAATCTACCCAAATATATTGGAGACATATTTACTTCTGTAGAGATATAATTTAGACAGAGGTTTTTATCCATATAATTATCCGTGATATAATCAGATATTTTCTTTAATAAGTCATCATAACGATTGCTTAGATTGCTTTTTAATACTTCATGAATTTCATTAAATGTATCCAATACATATTTATTAACATCTTCTATGATTTCCATTTTGTTAATCTTTACAATAAAAGTATTTAGGTTATAGGGAATATCATAGCCTGAATTTTGATTAATGCATTCTATTGCTTGGTTGATTTCATATGCCAAATGTGTAATGGTTGATTCAAAAACCGTATAAGGATAATCATAAGTGCTATTAATAATATCCATATAGATCTCATTAACTTTTTCTAGCTTATTAGCCATTAGTGCATCCAATAATATTTTTTCTTTACTGATTGGATAAACATATTTGCCTAAACAATTATTTTTGATTTCATCAGTTATTATGATACTGTTATAACCAGAAAACAAACGGTACTTGGAATATTCAAGAGTATCTTGGTATAGTTCAGATATCTCATCATAACTTTCTGTAAAGGAGCTGATAGTACCAGTTACAGAAACTTTGAGGTATTTATGGATAGAGGATTGAATTTCTTTACATAGTTTTGTGAGTTTTTCATTAATACCTGAATTACCTTCCATAATATTGTAGATAACTGCAATCTGATCATTTCTTATATTTACACATTCATTCATATAATGAGGAGAACAGATTTCTGAGGTTATGTTCATCATAGCATACTTTAATAAATCCCTATCTGATGCATTATATTTGTTACAGAATTCTTGGAATTCATCTATTCTAAAAAGTATTAAAAGAATCTGATTTTCTGCAGTAAGTTTAATTTTTAATTGATTGAATTTCATTTGTAATGTTATTGGATCAGTTAATACTTTTCCTAGTAATAAGTTAATGAGAAATTGTTGTTTTAACTGGTAAGACGATTTTCTTTTTTCTGCTTCCAATTTTTTTAGCTTTTCAGTCATTTTATCAATAGGTTGATATATCTTACCTGAAATTATAAGAGAAGATAGAATGCCTATAAGCAGAATGATGAAGCTAATTATCATAACTTTTAATTTCATTCCTGTTAATCTACTCATAATATCATTGTAAGGAGTAATTTGAACAAATTTCCAATCAAAAGAGTCAGAAGACATGTATGTAACTAAACAAGATTTTCCATCTACATCTTCAATAAAATAACCTGAATCCTTTTCTGAATGGATAATCTTCTTTACATATTTTTCATTGGATACATTGGATAGGATTTCTTTATTCTTGTTACTTATTATCATAGTACCAGTATGATCAATAATATAAGTATTGCTTTGTGGATTCATGTCCAATGAATTGATTGTACGACGTATCCAATCTTCTGAGATATTCAATATAATAGCTTTTCGGTAATTTTTTTTGTTGTTGCTGTAATCACAGAATAAAAAAGTAAATACATTTTCTATTTGATTGTCTGTAAATGTAATATTAGGGTTAGGTATTTTTCGGAAAATAGGTGTATCTAAATCATAATCCATATCACTATTCAAGATTCTTATTATATCTTTATCAAAAAAATCTAGTTCACTGATGAATGTGTTACCTTCAATATTAGAATAAAAGCGTTTTTTCTTAGTGTCATATAGATAAATGGAATGTATGAAAGGAGCAGTTTTACTGTAGGTATTAATTCGTTTCAGTCCTGTAGTGATTTCGTTTGAATCTAAGGAATTATAAAATAATAGTTGGGATATATCCGTATCCAAACTAACTTGTACTGCCAGAGTTTTGGCAGATTCCTTCATGAAAGTGGCGCTATAACTAACTTGGGACAAGCTGTCTTTTATAAAATTATTGATTATTGATAAAGAAATTCTTTCAAAATTGAAATATAAGATTGATGCTAAAAACAAAATAGTTGTTACAACAGATATGGTCAGGGTTAATAGAATATTTTTGTATGTCTTCTTTTTACTGAAAGTTAAAAAATTCATAGACCAATTCCTTTCGTTCAGCAATGATGGGTATATTAAATTATAGAGTATGTATAAATTATAGTCAATGAAATTGTAGAAAACAAAAGCTCTTGTATATAAAAAATATATATGTTTAAAAATCGTATATGATTTTGTATAGAATCCATATGGATGTATTCATGTGGATATTTAAACTTGGATGATAAGTTCCTATAATGAAAACTAGTAAGCAATAAATACATTTCAATAGCTAAAAACTAAAACGACATATGAAAGGAGGTAAGAAAAATGAAAATAGGATTTACAGTAAAGAAAAGAAATAAAATAAAAGTATTCAAAAAAAGTTATCAACTTACATTAATGAGTCTGCCCGCCATTATACTTTTCATCATATTTAATTATGTACCAATGTTTGGTATAATACTTGCATTTAAGAAATTGAAATTCAACTTAGGGTTTTTTAAAAGCCCTTGGGTAGGATTAGATAATTTTAAATTCTTTTTTCAATCTCAGGATGCTTGGACAATTACTCGTAATACAATTGGATTGAATGCATTATTTATTGTTGCTGGGTTGGTTGTTTCAGTTGCATTCGCAATCTTACTTAATGAAATAAGCAAGAGAGTATTTGTAAAGACATACCAGACAGCAATGTTCTTTCCATATTTTCTATCATGGGTAGTTGTAGGTTATATGCTCTATGCTGTACTTAATGACCGCCTTGGTATATTGAATCAAGTACTAGAAATATTTGGTATGGAACCTGTCAGTTGGTACTCCAATCCCCAGTATTGGCCAGTTATCCTATTAATAGTGTATTTATGGAAAAATGTTGGGTATTTATCTGTAATCTATTATGCTGGTATCATGGGAATAGATAATGCTCTAATTGAAGCTGCCATTGTTGATGGTGCAAACAAATTTCAGGTCATCAAATCTATTATACTACCTATGTTGGTTCCTATTATCACTGTTATGACATTATTACAGATAGGAAGGATCTTCTATGCCGATTTTGGAATGTTTTATTATTTACCTAATGATGTAGGTGCTTTATATCCTACTACACAAGTTATAGATATATATGTTTATCGTGCATTAAGGGTTACTGGACAGGTAGGAATGGCTACTGCCGCAGGATTTTTCCAAGCTGTAGTAGGCTTGTGTATGGTATTAACCTCTAATTTTATAGTAAAAAAATATAATAAGGATAATGCAATTTTCTAGTAGAGAATATGGAAAGAGAGGAGAGTTTATGAACAAAAGGCTTAATCAACCTGGTCCGTTATTGACAAGTATAATTCATACCTTATTTATCTTGTTCACTGTATTATGCATATTACCTGTACTATTGGTAATATCTATATCTCTATCATCTGAATCTGATATAATAAATAATGGTTTTAGGTTAATACCTTCTAAAATATCTTTTGATGCGTTTAAAGTAGTATTCAGTAATCCTATGCAAATATTGAATTCCTATCTTATAACTATTTTAGTTGCTGGTTTAGGAATAATTTTTGGATTACTGATTAATTCCATGATAGCATATGCCTTATCAAGAAAGGATTATCCTTATAGGAAACAATTATCTTTTTTTGTTATATTCACTATGTTGTTCAATGGTGGACTTGTACCTTGGTATTTAGTCATCAGCAAGCTTAATCTTCCCAATACAATATGGGTATTGATATTACCTTACCTTGCAAATGCTTGGTACATAATAATACTAAGGACATTTTTCAAGACAATACCTATAGCTATTATAGAATCAGCTAAAATAGATGGTTCCAATGAATTCAAGACATTTATAAAAATTATTCTGCCTTTATCCAAACCAGGATTAGCTACAGTAGGATTATTTATTCTATTGATGTATTGGAATGACTGGTGGCTGGCAATGTTATATATAGACCAAGAGAAACTAATTCCGCTTCAATATCTGCTTTCGAGAATGATGTCAAATATTGAGTTCCTGTCAAAGAATATGTATATGGCTCCTGGTACATTGGATTTAAGTAATTTCCCTAATGAGACTGCTAGAATGGCTATGTGTATTCTGGCGGCAGGTCCTATGTTGTTTGTTTTTCCTTTCTTTCAAAAATATTTTGTTAGAGGGTTGACTATAGGTTCAATAAAAGGATAGATTAAAATAAGAGGAGGAAAGAAAATGAAAAAAATAAAAGGTATATTAAGTATATTACTTATTGTCATTTTGGTATTTGGTTTTGCAGGGTGCAGCAAAGATAATAATAGTGATTCTGGTGCTGATACATCAAAAGGTATATCAACAGATGAAGGAAATAAAGAATTAGAGCATGTTAATCTGACCTGGTATTATCCAGGAAGTTATCCTTTCAAGGATCAACAACTTGTATTTGCAGAGGCTAATAAGATAATTAAGGAAAAAATCAACGCCACTGTTGAATTCAAGGCGCTTCCATGGGGGGAATATGAAGATAAGATGAGAGTTGTTATGGGAGCAGATGAAGATTATGATATAGCTTTCACCTCCAACTGGTTTAACAATTATCATTCAAATGTTGCAATGGGGGCTTATTTACCATTGAATGACCTGTTACCTAAGTATGCACCAACTCTATATAAATCTGTACCTGAAAAATTCTGGGAAGCTACTAAAGTAGATGGGCAGATATATGGTCTTGTCAATTATCAAATCTCAGCAAGAACAGCTGCTCTTAATATGAAAAAAGAAAATGTTGAGAAATTAGGTATAGCAAAAGATACAGTGTTTGATAGTATAGATGATTTAGAACCTTATCTTGAGAAGGCAAAGGGAATATTCCCACCTGATATGATACCTATTTTATCTGAATGGAGAATGTCATTACAAGAAGCCGTTGGACAGGAATGGATTGCAGGAGCTTCTATACCAGGTGCAATATACCTTAATGATAAAAGTGCTAAGGTTTTCAATCAATTCAAGTCAGAGGAATTTAAAAAGCACGTTGAGAGAAATAAAATATGGGCTGAAAAAGGTTATTTAGGTGGAGATGCATTATTCAGTGCAAAAGACACAGGAACTTTTGTTAATCAAGGAAAAGTTATATTCAGTGTTGGCGGAACTTGGAAGCCTGGAGTAGATGAGGAAGAGACTGCAAGAAGAGGCTATGAATTCTGGGTAAAACCATTATCTGATGCATATGTGACAACAGGTGGTATTATTGCTACTATGCATGCTATCAATTCAAACTCCAAGAATCCTGAAAGAGCTATGATGTTAATGGAATTGATGAATACTGATGTTGAACTCTATAATATTATTGCATATGGTATTGAGGGAACACATTATAATAAGTTGGAAGATGGTACTGTAGAGGTTATTCCAGATGCTGGTTATAATCCAGGAACCTTGTGGCTCCACGCAAGTACTTTTAATGCACATATCATGAAAGGTATGCCATTAGATGTATGGGAACAAACAAAGAAAATTAATCTTGAAGCACAAGCGTCTCCACTATTAGGTTTTTCATTTAATCCAGAATCAGTAAGTGCTGAAATGGCACAATGTGAATCCGTAGTTAATGAATTCATAAAATCTTTTGATTTTGGAGTAGGAGATGTAGATTCATTATATGAGAAGTTTGTAGAAAAGCTTGATAAAGCAGGAGCTCAGACCATTATTGATGAGATACAAAGACAAATAGATGAGTGGATGGGTAAATAAGAGTTTATAGAAATACATTAGAAGGGCTGTCATATAATTTGACAGCCTCTTTAATATCTTCTGATATGTAGTAAAAATAGAATTCTGCTTAGCTGATTATCTTATTCTATATATCTATTATTTCATTAATATACACTTTTCTTTGTTCCATAGAACTTTTTATGGCAGCCATGACCATTGCAAGGCTTTTAATATTATCTTTGCAATCTGTTTGAGATGGAATGCCATTTTTCAGTGAATCAATCATATCATTGATGCATCCAGCATGACCTTCTTTGGAATTATCATCATTGTCAATAATATTTCTTTCATATTCAGCTGGAAACATATTTTGAGTATCAGATGGTTTTTCATACCATGGAGCACTTTTACCATCCCATCTAGCAGCACCATCACTTCCCATAGCACGCCAATCACATTCCCAGCTTGTAAGATTACCCTTGGCACACCATGAACCATTATAAGAGAAAACAACATTATCAGTCATTTCAAATATACAAACTGCACTGGCATTACCTTTATACCAAGAGCCAGAAGGATTGAATTCATGGCAGTATACAGAAATTGGGTCACGGCCTGAGATGAATCTAGCCTGATCAAAAGTATGAATTGCCATGTCTAATATGAGAGGGCTATCCATGATGTCCCTAAAACCTCCGAAATGTGCTTCTATATAAAAGGAAGCTCCTAAAAACCCTAATTCGCCTATCATTTGTTTTTCTATAATAGATTGAAAGCTGCGTATATCTTTTAGAAATCTTCTGTTCTGCATAACAGAATAGGATCTGTTCATTTTGTCAGCTGTTTTAACCATATCTATAGCATTTTCCATAGTATCTGCCAAGGGTTTTTCACCAAAAACATGACAATCTGCTTTTAGTGAGGTAGTAACTATTCTATGATGAATTTCTGGTATGGTATTATCAATTACAACATCAGGTGTTGTATCAGCTATAGCTTTTTCAAAATCAGTATAAGTATTACAGGTTAGGTTAAAATCATTTCTTTTGTTTATTGCGTTATTCTCATCTAAATCAACTAATCCCACTATTTCAATATCTTCTCTTGCTTTTAATGTGGTAAGCCAATTGTTACTTATTCCACCACAACCAACTTGAAGGACTCTTAGCTTATTATTCATATTATTAACCTCCTGTTATCTATCTTTCCAACCAACTGGGTTTTCTATAAAATTACCTCCACGGCATTGTTTTAAGTAGTTTAGTGCATGAACCTGACCAGTTAATTCAAGTTTACCATTATATACTGGGTCATGATATCCTTCAATATCAATACTTCCAGTATAGTTATTCATTCTTAAGATAGAAATTATATCTGTCCAGTTGCTGTCACCAAAACCTGGAGTTCTATGCCATGCAAACTGTTTGTATCCACCAATACCATATTTTTTAATGATGTCCCAATCTATGGTTGCATCTTTTCCATGAACATTGAATATCTTACCTGCCCATTTCTTTAACTGAGGGATAGGGTCTATGAGTTGTACCATTTGATGACATGGTTCCCACTGTAAGCCAAGATTATCTTCTGGTAAAGCGTTGAACATTAATTCCCATGCAGCTGGATTATGGGCTATATTCCAGTTACCCTTTTCCCAGTTTCCACCCATGGTACAATTTTCGAAAGCTATTTTTACTCCTTTTGATGCCGCTCTTTTAGAGAGTTCCCCAAACACTTGTTGAAATTTATTTATTGAATCATCAATGCTTTTATCAATTACTCTTCCAGTAAATCCAGTTACTAGATTTGTACCAAAAAGGTAAGCATTATCAATAAGTGTCTCCCAAGATTTCACTGCATCTGAGAATTTTGTACTGTCAGAAAGGGGATTGGTGAATATGGATAAGCTTGAGATTGTAATTCCCTTTGGAGCTAGATAATCTGTTAATCTCTTAGCTAATTCTTTTATATCAGTTTTACCAATAGTTTTCCAAAATGTTATAGAAAATGTTTCAAAACCATAGTTTGTTATATCTGGTATTATTGACATGGCTTCATCAGCGCTTATTAATGTACCTATTTTAATTTGTTCCATTTTTTATCACTCCTATATTTGAGATGTTAAGTAATATTCATTTGAGTTAGTATTAATACTATGATAATATTATATTACATTGAAAAGAAGCCAACTAGCCATATTATTGACTAATAGTAATACAATATTGACATTTTAATATATAATGTTTTTAGTAATTAGGGATTTTATTAGGAGGATGAATAATGAGTAAGATTATAGAAGAAAAAGGTTATTTACAAACAGAATATGTTAGAGAATCTAATTTCCCTCTATCCTTATATAATTGTGGTGTTGATAGAATCAATAGCCTTCGTCCTCATTATCATGACAATTTTGAAATTATATATATAAAGGAAGGTAAGATCAATATAAGAATAGGTAATGAAACATATTATTCAGAAGGTGAAAATATTTTTTTCTCTAATATGTTTCAGGTACATTCTGTCCAATCAGCAGATGGATTGGAGAGTAAGTTCCATGCAATATTATTTGATAAACAGATGCTTGATACTATTAATATGAATGATTATTATATGAATTATATTAAACCCTTTTTAGTAGGGGAGAAAAGATTTCCAGCCATGATATCTTCAAATAGTGATTTGTATAAAAGATTGACCCAGTCTTTGAATCTGATTATCAATGAATATAATGCTAAAGAAAGAGCATATGAGGTTTTTATTAAGACGGAGATAGAAAGAATCTTCGCTTCAATGGTAAGATATTGTGAATCCCTGGATTCTAGTGATGGAGATGGATTTTCTGTACTACATAAGAAAATAATGGATGATATGTGGGAATACGTACAAAGTAATTATCAAAGGGATATATCTTTAGATGAAATATCCAAGGTTCTTAATATAAATAAACATTATTTTTGCAGACTCATAAAGAAACTGACAGGGAAACCATTCACTCAACTGCTTAATATGCATAGGATACATCAAGCAGAAATAATGTTAAAAGAAACAGATATCCCTGTCAGTGAGGTATTAGAGATTAGTGGATTCTCTAATCAAAGTTATTTTAATAGGATGTACATGAAGTATACTGGAAAAACTCCTACTGGAACTAGAAAAGGTTCTACTAATCCTCAATAGCTGCTTTTTGTTCCATGACTGCTCTTAACTTAGCCATTACTTCATCATCAAATTTATTTGTTCTATCATAGAAGTATAGTCCATTTTGTTCTTGTTCTACATCATATAGCTGTGTATAACATAGGGCACATATAGAAGGATTCTTGATAAGTACTTCTGTCAAGCCAACATATCTGTTTACAAATTCTTCTATACTTTCAGGTCGGTCACCATAACCCCATCCGCTCTCATCATTAGAATTCCACCAGATACCGCCATACTCACTTATGAAATAAGGCTGACCATCATATTTTTGTCGATCAGGAAAGCTCTCAAATACTTCTCCACCATTTGCCATAGGTTCAAAATCTTTTGCGAATAACTCCACATCCTGTTTATAATTATGTAAATCATATATATCTGTAACAACATGGAAATTACCACTAGTATCAATAACAGGTCGTGTTGAATCCATTTTCTTAGTTACATGATAGATATTTCTTAATATGTCATCATATTGCTGGTGACCATGTAAATCCCAAGTTTCATTGAATGGACACCATCCTATTAATGCTGGACTGTTATAGTCTCTTTCTACCGCTTCAATCCATTCAGGAAGATAAGTATGCAGTGAAGAGGCTTTTGTATGGTCAATACCCCAGTTGCCGTATTCTCCCCAAACAAGATACCCCATTTTATCTGCCCAGTACAAGAAACGTCTTTCAAAAACTTTTTCATGTAGTCTAGCGCCATTGAACCCAAAAGCTATTGATAGCTCAATATCTTTTTTTAGGGCTTTATCTGAAGGTGCTGTATAGATTCCATCAGGATAAAAACCTTGGTCAAGTACTAGACGCTGGAATACTTTTTTCCCATTGATTAAAATGGCTTTATCTCCAAGTTCTACTTTTCTCATACCGAAATAGCTATTAACTGTATCTAGTTGATTATCCCCTTCTAGCTGCAATTCAAGATCGTATAGCTTTGCATCTAAAGGTTGCCATAAGTGTAACTCTGATAGATCTATGGATAACTTAGCACTTGAGCCTGTAACTTTTATTGAAGCATCTCCAACAATTCTATTATCATATTTTGCTGTTACATTAAGTTTTTTACATGAGCATTTACCAGACAATGAAAGGTCAAGATGAACTTTGCTATTGTCTACATCGGGTACTATTTTAAATGCCTTAATATAATTTTTTGGAACATATTCTAACCATACTGTTTGCCATATTCCTGTGACACGAGTGTAGAAACAACCTGTAGAGTTATATTCTGAACATTGTTTCCCGCTTGGCTGAGTACCTGTACGAGTATCATCTTCAGCATAAACAGTCAATGTATTCTCTCCATCTGATACAAAAGATGTAATATCAAAGGAGAAGGGGGTATAACCACCTTTATGAGATCCAATGTACTCACCATTGACCCATACTTCACAATAATAATCCACTGCTTCAAAATTAATTATAAGACTACCATTCTTCCAATCAGATGGAATAGTAAATGTTTTACGATACCATACAGCATTCAGGAAATCTTTGTTATTGATTCCTGATAATTCACTTTCAGGGCAAAAGGGTACTTGAATTTTGTGAGGGAAATTAGATTCTTTTTGAAGATTTCTTTCTTTACCTGATTTAGAGAAATCATATTCAAAATCCCAAGTACCATTAAGATTCTGCCATTGTTTCCTTACCATTTGTGGACGAGGATATTCTTGACGTAAAGGATTCATTTTATCTACCACCTTAATTGTTATTTTGTTTTATATTATATATGGATTAATAAAGTATTCAATGATAATTTGGTGTTTTGTATTGACTTATTGTTTTGTTTTTGTGTAGAATGAAAAGGGTGATAATATGAAATATAGGATTGAAAGATTAAAATATGATGGTAAAGAGAAAAAAGGTTTTATAGTAGACCGTACACAAGGAACTGACGATTATCTATTTTTACATTTCAAGACACCTGTTAATATATATCAACAAAAGGAAATTATAAAAATCAAGCCTGGTGCATGCATTTTATTCACTCCAGGTACAAAACATTATTTTGAATCTATTGAATGTGATTTAGTCCATAATTGGATTCATTTTGAGCCAGAATATAGTACAAGATTTGATGAATTCGGTTTTGAATATAATAGAGTATTTTATCCATCCAGAACTAATTATATTACTCCAATCATAAATGAAATAGAGCTTGATTTTATTAATAAGCCTTTTCTATGGGAGGAAAATGTTTCAGCTCTGCTAACTAACCTTTTTGTCAAACTATCTCGTGAAGAACGCAGCAAAACAAGAGATTTATCCAGCGGCATGATTGAAATAAGAGAAGAATTCAATCTTTTCCGTTTACACCTTTATAGTAATTGCAGTCAAGAGTGGAATGTTGAAAAAATGGCTAAGATATTAAGTCTTAGCAGGTCAAGGTTTTCGGTATTATATAAAACCTTTTTTGGAGTCTCACCTAATGAAGATTTGATAACTGCTCGTATCAATAGAGGAAAATATCTTTTAGAAAACAGTTCTCTAACCATTTATGAAGTTGCTGAAATGTCTGGCTACAAAAATGTATTTCATTTTATAAGACAGTTCAAGAAATACACTGGAACAACACCAGGGATGTTTCGGGGTATTTAAGTGTTGAAAATATATAATTTTTTAAGGGACGCCATCTTGGCTTCCCTTAAATTAACCTCTAAAAAATATTTTGAACTAAATAAAAATTATTTTACCTCATAATGGAGTTCAACAAATTGATTTAATTTTCTTATATTCTTTAATTTCAGTTCCAATTCAAAATCATTTTTCTTGAATAACGGTATTCCATGACCTAATAGTGTAGGTGCTATAGTAATAATAAACTCGTCAACTAATCTCTCTTTAATAAAAGAGTGTAATAGGTTGCCACCACCAACAAGCCATATGTTTCCTCCATCCAGTCTTTTGATTTTATTTGTAAATTCCACTACATCTTGATTTATAAATTCTACATTTTCATTCTTACCGCTTTTTGATCTAGAAAATATGTAACACTCTTTATTCTTGTAAGGAAAATTACCTTTTTCTTTTTCAATAATCCAATCATAGGTTCTTCTTCCAATTAGAATAGTATCAACTGTGTTATAGAATTCAGAATATCCATTATCTCCTTCGCCTTCCGTTTTAAATAACCATTCCAAGGAGTCATCTTCTGTTGCTATATAACCATCTAAACTTGTTGCGATATATAAAAATAATTTTCTTTTGGCTAACATCCATAAACCTCCATATTAATAAAATTTTAAATATAATTAGGGAACAATAATTTGCAATTGTGTAATAAATTATGGTTAATTTATATTCTAATTATAACATTAATTTCAAGATAATATATATGTTTATACAAATATCGGCTCTCTATTCATTGAAGTCTAATATTAATGTCAGATTTAGTCTCTTCTTAATTCATCATAGTAATCTTTCATGATAACTACTTTGTCCTCTAATCTTGATTTCTCCGCAGCGAAACCGATTATATGACTTTCTAGGGACATTTCTGCAGAGGTAATCATTTTCTCAAGTGTTCCTCTTGCTTTACCTACAAAATCATCCATCATACGGAAATCTCCACCACCATGAGGATCGCCACTTACACTAACATCAATTATTTTTTCATCTGGATGTTCACATGGTCCATTTAGATAATTTTTATAAATTACATTACCGCTATTCAGGTTACCGTTAATCTCACCATTGGTACCATAAACATTAATGTATCTATCACATTCTGCTGTTGGACCACACATAGTAAATGTAGCTGTTACACCACTTTCAAATTCAATATTAACTACTTGATGATCTACTACATCATTATCACATTGATATACACATCTGCCATATGGACCTTCTTTTAAGGCTTCTACCAAAGCTTCTTGTGAATCTTCAGCAGTAACGTACATCTTAGTCCAGCTGTCACCAAAGTATATTCTTTGAACTGAATATGGACATGTATCCACATGAGGACAACCGTCTAAACATCTTTTAGAAGCATTTCTTGGCATATGTTCTTCATTAAAATATAGAAGACTACCAAAAGAAGATACTTTCTTGGATTTTTCCCCAGCTAACCAAACCAGTAAATCTAGGTCATGGCATGATTTTGATAGTATCATTGGACTTGACGTAGCTGTATTTCTCCAATTACCACGAATATAGGAATGAGCATAATGAAAATACCCAACGTTTTCTTTTAACTCTATTGTGATTAATTGACCTATTTCTCCTGATTCTATGATTTCTTTTATCTTGGAGAAGAATGGAGAATATCTTAATACATGGCAAATATCTATTGTCTTATTTAATTCTACAGCCTTATCAACTATTTCTACACAATCTTTTGGATGTACTGCCATTGGTTTTTCCAGCATTATATTATAACCTTTATCTAAGGCTTTTAGGGTGGACTCATAGTGCATATCATCCATTGTTGCATTAATTAAATAATCACATATCCTTGGTTGGTCCAATAACTCATCCCAACTGGTGAATGTCATTTCATTATCTACATCATGTACTTTTAAAAATCTTTCCATCTTACTTTTATCAGGTTCTGCAACAGCTATTACTTTCAGGTTTTCTGGGTGAGAATGAGCATAATTACCAAATGCAAAATAACCTCTGCTTCCAGCACCTAAAAGACATACATTAATTGGTTTATCCATATGTATAACCTCCTTCTATACATTAAAAAATTATACGCTAATGCTAACATATCATTTATTCACATACAATAAGGTTACTTATAATTTAGAGATATGTTGTTAATTTATATATGGATAATGGCTAGTACTATTATATTAGTTCTTATCTGCGGTATTAAGTTGGTTTTCACATACCATCAAACGGTAATTACTTAAAGTGACACCATAGTATTTCTTGAAAAGTGTATAAAAGTAGTTAGATTGTTCAAAACCTGATTTCTCTAGAATAACCTTCGTGGATAGATTAGTTGTATCCAGCAAATTTTTAACGTTATTCATTCTTGTATCTAAGATATATTCAGCTATAGATTTACCTACAGCTTCCTTGAATAATTTTCCTAGATAAACTGAGGACATTGATAAAGAATCTGCGATAATATTTAAACAAAGTGTTTTGTCTGAAAAACTATCCTCAATAATTGTAATAACATTTTTGACAATAGATTCAGTTCTATTATTGGAGGACTGAGATTTATTAAGTGTATTTATAATCTCTTCAAACAACTTGAAAAATACTTCGTTGATTTCGTCCAAGGATTCAAAGGTACCTATTTTATTAAGAAATTCTTCAAAGGCTGTTGTAAGTTTTATTGCATTTGATTTTTTATCGTTGTTAACATTGGTATAAATAGTAAATACCATATACATTATACATGTCATTATATTGTTATAAGAATAATTGGATATGACTGACATGATTTTTAAATAAGCTTTTTTTGCTTTTTCAAGGTTGCATAGCTTCAATGAATCCAAAAGCATTTTCTCCTGATTACTTGGAAAGGCAAAATCATCAGTATTTATGTCATTCAATATTACTGGAGTTATAATACTGCCATGTCCATACAGTATTCTATACATGGATAACAGCTTAGTATCATTTAATACAGTAGGTATCAGGTTTGGTTTATCAATTAGGTATCCTAAAGTTGCTGTTAAGGATATATTCAAATAGGTCTTAATATTATTTTGCATATTCAATGCTACTTTTTCTATTTTGGTATATAGTTCATCTTCCATAATAGGAGAAGTTGATATATTCAATAATATGCATATATAATTGTTTTCCATATCTATAACTTCAAAATTATAATCTTTAGGTATGGTTTCGTCTATTATATTTATTATAGCGAATTTATATAAAGTCCTATCTTGGGCATTATACTGTTCCATAAAATCGGTATAATTATCTATCTTTAATAGAACGGGGAATAATGGTTTATTGAAATCAAGGTTTATATTAAGTTCTTTTAATCTATTCAGTAATTTATCTGAGTAATTGAATTCTGATGTAGTCAAATCTTTCAATAATTTGTTTTTTTGGGATTTTATGTTATGTTTATTTTTTCTCTCCAATTCTTTTGTTTTACTCATAATCTGGTTAAAAACCGTATTGAGGAATTTTACTTCATTTGCTATATCATTATTTTTATTTAGTTTGGTTTTCTTTTCAATATTGTTGATCAGTATATTAATAGGAGAATATATTGACCTAGACATAATGATAGAAAAAATAAGCCCTAATAATAATACAATAAGACAGAAAATCAGGGTTGTCCATTTAACTTCTTCTATGGTGGATACTACAAATCTATATGGTGTCAAACTTACAAATTTCCATTTGAGCATATCAGAGGATACATAAGTTACTACGTATTTTTTATTGTCGATTGTTTCAGTAAATACCCCTGTATCTTTTTTGGAGTCCAAAATCTTCTTGATATATTTTTTATCAGAAGCATCTTCCAAGAACATTTCTGGTGAACTGTGGTTGACAATTATACCATCCTCATTGATTACAAATATGTCACTGTCATAATCATGTGTTTGTGATTCCAAAGAAACTATTGTCTCAGTTAGATAATCAGCGTTGATGTTTAACATGATTGCACCATCTAAGGTAGAATTTTTAGTTGGTGTATTATAGATCAAGTATGAATAAACATAATGGTAGTCATAAATTCCAGAAGTCAATTCTGATACAGGTATTTTTCTTGGTATAGGTATAAGTTTTATATTCTTCTCTTTAATGCTATTGAGTAGAGTATTTGCTTCTTGGTCATAAAAGTCTTCTGTACTGTAGAATCCGTTTGTCTGCGTTGACATATACAAGTTAAGGGAATTATTGTAAATATATATCGAGTTAATATATGTATTAGCGACTGTCTGCTTTTCTAAGGTACGTAAACTATTACCCATTGAATAGTAATCGATGGTATCTCTATATAGAAGAGGAATGACTCCATTATCCAAGAAAATAGCTCCACAGTAGTTTTTGGCTAGATTATCCATGTAAGTGGCACTATAACTTATCTGTGATAATATCTTTGAGTTAAAATCATCCATTTTTTTATATGAAGATTTTGCATAGAAATTATATAAGAATGAAGACATTATTATAATCAATATCGTTATTGTAATTGTGAATGAAAATAGAAGTTTTTTGTAAATGCTTTTGTTTTTAATAAACATAGGGATGTTCATAATAATCACCTTATTTTTTATGTAGTCTTTATTTTTTATTATGTAAGAATCTATAGAATTATAGCATAGAAACTTGTTTGCGTTAATACATTTGTTTCATTTTAGAAGAAATGTACAATAATTAGAGAGCCCATTTTAGGGAAATGGGTTAAGTTTACTTAAAAATAACCATAAAGAAAGCTCCTATCTGTATTAGCAGATTGGAGTTTAAAATAAACATTGTATTATGTTTTTGGGGGGAATGTAAAATATCTATATACTAATCTGGTATTTCAACAAATTTAATTGAGTATAGATCTCCGATTACGTCTTCTCCAGTTTTAATATCTCTTAAAACTATATGATCTACACCGACTTCTTTTAGAATACCATCTTTATCAATGAATGTACCTGTACCCAGTAGGAAATTTACTTTCATGAATTTACCTATTTTAGTTCTAAGATATCCTTGAAGATATGCAGGATTAGTGATAACTGGAGGTAATGGTCTTGGAGTAGTGTCAACATTATTGTCATCATTGTTAGTTTCTGTTGTGAAGTTATTAGTCCTTAGAGTTGTTTGTCTTGATGTCATTTGTTTAGGATATGGATATCCTCTTTTTTGTCTTAGGGGTGAACCATAGGTTGTTGGCATATACTGCTCATTATTTCTATTCATAAATAACTCCTTTTATTAGTTAATTATTTTATGGGATATTGATATCTTCTATTTATTATCTTTTGTTTCTAAATCTATAATCTTAATGTTTTAAGTGTCTTTATATAAATCTGTGGGATCAAAAAAGCAATGTTTTCTTATTCTTGAATTATATATTCCAGTTTCATTATAAGGGAAATAAGGAGGACATTGTGGATCAAAAGGATTCATATACCATAAGGTAGTACCTATATTATACAGTTTATTACCTGCTAAAGCCCAATCTGCTATATCATAATGAATCTGCTCAGGAGGACTTGCCCAGATAGTTTGAGGATTAGCTACACCGCCCAATACTGATCTTACACAATCGAATTGACCTGGTTGAAATATAACTTTACGTAAATCTCCTTGATTAACCCTTTGATACTCTCCTTCAGCCGCATGAACTCTATTCATTACTACTGTGGCAACTGCTTTCATTCCTATTTCGCCTTCTCCACCAGCTTCACATTTGATTATTCTTGCAAGTAATTCTCTAGCTGAATAAGCCATCTTTCCATACCTTTTTGTTATACTTACTATCATTATATTAATACTTCATAAAAGTTGATACATAATTTTTATAATCCATAAAAAACCACAATACATCTAGTGCAGAGGCTTATATTTATTGATTATAAAAGAATTAGAGACTGTATTTTTAAAAATTAGAGATAAGTTGATTTTTCGTTGTTGTGGGCTGGGGAATTACATGATAACATTTTTGTCAAACAAATCATTTAGTGCTATTGGTTTACATCATATCTACATATATCTTTGCATTCACCAAGATAGAAAGGAGTTTTTTATGAAATGCAATTTATTTAAGGGGAAGTCTAATAATAAAAAAAACCAATTGATAACAAAAGATAAAGGATTACCTTTTACAAAAGAAATATCAAAAAAGAGGACACTATATCTAATGATGCTTCCTGGGCTACTATTCTTTTTTATTTTTCATTATCTACCTATGATAGGTGTAGTGATAGCTTTTCAGGATTTTGATCCAGTAAAAGGATTGTTTGGGAGTAAATGGATTGGGCTCAAGAACTTCGAGTTTTTCTTCAAATCCGATGCTATGGCAACTGTAACTTTCAATACTATATTCTATAATGTCATTTTCATAGTAACTGGTTTGGGATTATCTGTTTTATTCGCAATATTATTTTTTGAAACAGGCAGCAAGATTTTAACTAAAACTTATAAAAGTATCATGCTTATTCCATATTTCATGTCATGGATAGTTATGCAATATGTACTGACTGCATTTTTAAACATGGATTCAGGTATCTTAAATAAAATATTACAGACATTTGGAATAGAGCCTGTTAACTGGTACTGGGAAGCATCTTATTGGAGATGGATATTCCCAATAGCTTATTTGTGGAAAGTGGTGGGTTATTACTCTGTAATCTTCGTAGCAGGTATTACAGGTATTTCAACTGAATATTATGAGGCAGCGAAAATAGATGGAGCCAGTAAAATAAAACAAGTACGTTATATTACCATTCCTTTACTCATGCCTATCGTCATTACATTATTCCTCTTACAAGCAGGAAAAATATTCTATGGAGGACTTGGAGATTGGAGTATGTTCTTTACTTTGCCTAACGAGACTGGGTTCTTATTAGAGACAACTGATGTTATTGATACTTATGTTCTAAGAGCTCTACGTGGAATGAATGAGCCTGGAATGGCAGCCGCTGTAGGACTTTATCAATCATTGGTTGGCTTGATTCTAGTTACATTCAGTAATTACCTGGTTAGAAAATACGACAAGGATAGTGCTCTATTCTAATTGAAAATACTTATAGATAGGAGGATGAAAAATGAGTAGAAAAAAGAAAAAGAAGAAAATAACTCTTCCACAGATTATTATTAATATCATATTTATTTTAGTAGGATTATTTTGCATAATGCCGCTGATTCTGGTTTTATCAGTATCCTTTTCAAGTGAACATGCAATCATAACAAATGGATACAGCTTTTTTCCACAAGAATTTACTTTTAATGCCTATAAATATATATTAACAGGCTCTAAGACATTGATAAAAGCTTATATGGTAACTATATTTGTAACAGCCATAGGTACTGTCTGTCATGTTTTCATAACAGCAATGTTCTCTTATACATTATCCAGACAGGAATTGAAATATAGAAAAGTAATATCCTTTTTAGTATTTTTTACATTACTATTCTCAGGAGGTTTAGTTCCAACTTATATACTAATATCTAGATATCTACATTTACAAAACCATATAGGAGTATTTATATTACCGTACTTGACCAATGCAATCCATGTACTGATAATGAGAAACTTCTTTAGGGCTATACCGAATTCCATCATTGAATCAGCAAGAATAGATGGTTCAGGTGAATTCAGGACTTTCTTGAAGATAGTATTACCAATATCATTACCATCACTTGCGACTATTGGATTATTCATAGCTGTTTTCTTATGGAATGACTGGTTTACACCATTATTATACATAGAAAACCCTAACTTATATAATCTGCAATTCCTATTACGATCTATCATGACTAATATTAGTTATCTAATAGGTAATATAGAAAAATTCCGTGGGCAAGAAGAGATATTCACCAACTTGCCAAACGATACTGCAATGATGGCAACTTGTATAATGGCAATCGGACCAATTATAATTTTATATCCATTCTTACAAAAATATTTTATAAAAGGTTTGACATTAGGTTCAGTAAAATCTTAGAATGATTTTATTCTGGAAATTTCCAGATAAAATAAATATTACAATTTAGGGGGTAAGACCATGTTAAAAAAATTTTTTATGTGTACTTTAGCAATGATGTTGATTTTTTCATTATTGCTGACAGGATGTTCAAAGAAGGAAAAAGAACCTGCAACAAACGTTGAAGAACCAGGAACTAATAATGACAATGCTAAAGGAGATTCAACAGAGTCAGAAGGAGAACTTGATTTTGTAAAATTAACTTATTACTTTGCAAATTCTCCAGTAGAAGACTTGAAACGTATTAATGACTTAGCTAATAAAACTATCAAAGAAAAGATTAATGCTGAAGTTGAGTACAAGCTATTAGACTGGAGCCAATATGCTCAAAAGCTTAATCTAATGATATCATCTGGAGAACCATTTGATATGGCTTTCTGTGGTAGCTGGGGTGAAATGAATTATTTCCAAAATGCTGCTAGTGGAGCTTTTTTACCACTTGATGATTTACTGGATAAATATGCACCAGTATCCAAGTCAAGAGTTCCAGACCAAATCTGGGATGGTGTAAAAGTAAATGGTAACATCTATGGTGTAGTTAACTATCAAGTTTGGGGTATGGCTAATGCCAGAGGTATCCAGCTTAGACAAGACCTAGTTGATGAATTTGGTTTTGACTGGAAATCTATTAAGAAATGGGAAGATATAACTCCTTACCTTGCAAAAGTTAAAGAAAAATATCCAGATATGGTAGGAATGGAATACGCTAGGGACGTTGATAACTTTGCTGGACTTCCAACTATATATGGAATGGATGCTGTTGGAGATACTAAACTAGTTGGTTGGGTAAAAGTTGGCGAAGATAAAGTAAATGTTATCAATCAATACAAGACAGATGAATACAAAGAGTATCTAAAAGTATTCAGAGATTGGTATCAAAAAGGTTATATCAAAAAAGATGCAGCAACTCAAAAAGATATAAGTGCTGATAGAAAAGCCAATAGGGTAGCAGCAATATATGCTAATGCTATACCTGATATGGTTGATATGCCTGAATTATCAACTTTCACAATGATGTCTATGTCACCAGACAAGAAATCTTATACAAGAAGATTTACTGAACCTTTCATCAGTGCATCAGCACCATCTGCAACAGTAATTACCATTGGAGCTAATTCCAAAAATCCTGAAAGAGCCATGAAGTATATTGAACTTGTAAATACAGATGATTTCTTATTCAATACTCTTACTTGGGGAGAAGAGCATGTAGACTATGAACGCATAAGTGACAAGCAGATAAAAGTATTAGACGATGCTCCTTATAAATTCAATTACAACGAATGGCAAATGGGTCAATCCTATGGTAGATATTGGTGGGATCAAAATGCAGACGTTGAAATGAGAGAAAAATCATTAGGTATCGTATATGAATACGACAAAACTGCACAAGCTTCACCAGTAATAGGTTTTGTATTTAACTCTGAACCAGTCAAGACTGAAATAGCTAACTGTAATACAGTATTAGACAAATATCTCTCAGCTTTAGGTTCAGGAACTGTAGACCCTGACGAAGTATTACCAAAATTCTTAAAAGAACTCGATAAAGCCGGAGCCGAAAAAATCATCGCCGAAAAACAAAAACAAATAGACGAATGGTTAAAAGCAAACGGTAGATAGTCCAAATTAAACTATATAAAAGGTTGATGGTTAACATAATTCATCAACCTTTTGTCTAATTAAAACTTATTGCCTTACTTTAATTGTTTTATTATTTATATTTTTATATTAATTGTTTAGATGTTCTATTTAAGATATGAAATAGCCAATAGGTATGTAATTTAGAAGAAAAAGTGTTTTGAGATAATATTGACGGTTATTACATGCTAAATAGTATATGTATATGTGAAGTAGTGAGGCAGGACGCCGAACCCAGTATTTAATCTGACAGCCCTACTGGACTGTCAGGAATAATAATGGACTCGATGTCCATTATTATTCGTTGAGCTCAGGACGAGCAAGTAGCTGGCGTAACATATACATATACTATTTTGCAAAAGCCAAGTCAGAACATAACATTTTTTCTGACTTACTTGTATATATCTTAAGAATCATAAATTATGTTACATTTCTAAAGCTATAGGAATGTGTTATAATATCTAACTATGTCTCGTACAAATTATGGAGGTATGTAATATGATAGAAGTTTTAAATCTAACAAAAACCTATGGAAGTCATAAAGCACTAGATAATATAAGCTTCAAAATCAACAAAGGTGAAATCATTGGCTTCCTAGGTCCTAATGGTGCAGGGAAATCAACAACAATGAATATTATTACAGGATTTCTATCTAGTACAGAAGGAACCGTAAAATTAGATGATATAGACATTCTTGAAAATCCTATCGAATTCAAGAAAAAGATTGGATATCTACCGGAAATACCACCTCTATATATGGATATGACCGTAAAGGAATATTTGACTTTCGTTTGTAAATTGAAAAAAATAACTAAAGACAAAATAAAACAAGAAATCAATAGAGTTACAGAACTGACAAAAATAAAACATGTAACAGGAAGATTGATTAATAACTTATCTAAAGGTTATAAGCAAAGAGTTGGATTAAGTCAAGCATTAATTGGAGACCCAGAAGTTCTAATCTTGGATGAGCCTACCGTAGGTCTTGACCCAAAACAGATCATTGAAATTAGAACATTGATAAAAGATCTAAGTAAACAAAGAACAGTAATATTAAGTACTCATATATTATCAGAAGTCAATGTAGTCTGCGATAGAGTACTTATCATTAATAAAGGCAGGATACTTACCAGTGATACAGTAGAAAATCTAACTAGAACTTTAAGTGAAAGTAACAGAATATCAATAAGACTTAATGTACCTGAAACTAATAAAGAAAATATCATAAGTGATATTATGAAGATACCTGGTGTGAAGGAAGTATTGTGTTTAGGTCAGTTTGAAAAAAATACATCTGACTATTTGATCTATGTAAAAGAGAATAATGATATTCGATTGAATATTTTTAATATGTGTAAAAACAGCAATTATCCATTACTTATTTTAAAACCGATTGATTTGACTATGGAAGATATTTTCTTGAAAGTTACAGAAGGATAGGAGGATATTACATGATAGCTATATTAGGAAAAGAATTCAAACATTACTTTAAATCCCCTATAGGATATGTGTTTATGGGTTTCGTCTTCGTTGTATTTGGTATTTTATTTACAGTAAATCTATTCTATCAAAATAGTGATTACAGCCAAGTGGTTGGCAGTCAAATAACTATAATGTTTGTTCTGTTTTTTGGTACACCACTTATTACAATGAAATTATTAGCAGAGGAAAAAAATAAAAGAACAGACCAGCTGATTATAACTTCACCAATAAATATTACTGATTTCATATTGGGCAAGTATTTTGCTGCATCAGGTTTGTTTTTGTTAACCATAATATTAACTATGATTCAACCGTTGATTCTATCTATATTCGGAGAGATTCCTATACCAAAAATAATAGGTTCTTATATAGGTTTTATGTTGTTAGGATGTTCTCTTATTGCAATGGGTCTATTTATTTCAGCCCTATCCAGCAGTCAAATGATTGCAGCTGTTGTTACTTATATAGTATTTTTGGCTATCCTATTCTCTGATACAATCATTTTAACTTTGCCAAAAGATAGATTAAGCTCTATATTATTTGCAAGTCTCCTAGTGATAATTATAACCTTACTAGTATATTTTATAGTGAAGAATATTGTTATAACTATTACAATCACTGCTATAGGTATTGCAATCATTGTCATGATATACATAGTTAATCCTATCTTTTATGATGGTTTTATGATTAATTTCTTTGGATATTTTTCCTTATTAGCTCGATTTAAAACCTTTACTATGGGTATTTTGGATTTGGGGTCTATTATTTACTATATAAGTATCAGTATCATGTTTGTTTTTTTATCAGTACAAGTTATAGAGAAAAGAAGGTGGAGTTAAATTGAAATCACAAAAACTTAATTTCAACACAAAACATGTAAAATATGGTGGTTATTCTATAGCTATTACAACATTATTAATCGCAATTATAATCATATCTAATTTATTTATTGGGAAACTGGATTTGAAATTTGACTTGACTAAAAGCGATTTTTACTCTCTATCTGATAAGACTAATAATATAATTACTGGTATATCCAATAAGGTAAATATCTATGTATTAGAAGAAACAGGTAAAGAAAATATAATGTTCAAGGAGATTCTTGAAAAATATGATACTGGTTCTGATAATGTGTCAGTCACATATAAAGACCCTGTGTTATACCCAATGTTTGCTGAGAAATATAAGAAAAAAGATGAAACCATAAACATGGGTAGTATCATCGTAGAATGTGAAGGCAAGTTTAAAGTGATAGATGTTTATGAGCTATATAATGTTACATATGATAACTCTCGACAGCCTGTAATCCAGTCCTATGATATTGAAGAAAAAGTAACCAATGGTATTGTATATGTAACAAGTGAAGTAGAGCCTGTAGTATGTGTGGTAAATGGACATGATGAAATGAAAATTCCTCCAGTGTTAAAAGAGAGGTTAATTAAAGAGAATTATCAAGTTAAAGATATAAGCATATTAGAATCCAATCTTAACCCTGATACTGATATTTTGCTTTTTATGTCACCTCAGTTTGATATGATAGAAGATGAAGTAAATAGATTGAAGGAGTACTTTGGTAAGGGTGGTAAAGCTGTTTTCATGTTGAACTTTTCAATCCCTGAGCTACCTAATTTTGAGAAAATACTAGCTAGATATGGAATAGAAGTTCAAAAAGGAGTGGCTTTTGAAGGAGATCAATCAATGATATACCCGGGACACCCTAATTTTCTTATGCCTTATGTTGCTAAGCATGATATAACAAACTCATTGATCGATGATAAAATACCAGTTCTTTTTCCTTTATCCATGAGTTTCAAAGAATCAGAGTTCAAGTCTAAGAATACACAAGTAACACCATTGTTTGTTACTTCAGATAAAGGGTACTTGAAAACTAATCTTGACGCAAAAACCTATGAAAAAGAATCAGTTGATATAGCTGGTCCCCTTAATCTAGCCATGAGCAGTTATGAAGTTTATTATGAAGGACTTAAAGCTGTAGAGACTAAATTATTGGTTATTGGTTCTTCTTTTATTCTAGAACCCAATATGGTACCATTGAATTCTTTGGGTAACATAGATTTTGTTATGAACACATTCAGCTGGATGTCAGGAAAAGGAGATATTACTTATATAAGACCTAAAGCGGTAGATTCTTATAAAATATTATTATCAGGCAGACAAGTGGTTATATTAGGAACAATATTTGTTGTTATACTTCCTTTGTTAATTATTGGATTTGGTACAATAGTGTGGTTAAGGAGGAGACATCTATGAGTAGAGGCAAAAGAATACTCCTTATGGTTATTGGTCTAGTTATTGTTATAGGTCTGTATTATTCTATTTCTAATAAACAAACCAAGCAGGTTGAAGTAGATAGTTCCTCTGAAAATGAAAACATCGTATTGCATAACTACGAAATCAGTGGAATAGATAGATTGATACTAAAAAAAGAAGACAAAAATATTATTTTAGTTAATAATGAAACACCTACTATTGAGGGGTTACCCAATGTTAAGCTTAATATCAACAGGTTAAGAAATAGCTTCAACATATTTGCTAATTTAACAGTTAATAGATTAGTTGAAAAGGATGCTGAGGATTTGGCTAAATATGGCTTAGATAAGTCTAATGTTAGTATTACAGGTATAATAGAAAAGCAAAAAACTGTTATTATACATCTAGGTAACAAAACCATGGATGGAACAAGCTATTTTATTAGATTGAATGAAGATGATAATGTATATCTTCTTGACGCTAATTATGGAGATTATTTTATGTTGGATATTGAAGATTTTAGAGATCCTACATTACCTAATATAGATAAACAGTTAATTAGATATTTATATATTGAATCAAAAGGTAATAAACCTATAGAAATTTCTTATAAGAATGATTCAGATAATAAAAAGGGCATTGGATTATTCAGCTTGACTAAACCCTATAATGTACCTAAGGAAATAAACTATAAGGTATTTGATGAAATTATTAAAAGTATACCAATATTCTCAGTAGAGAAATATATTGATGATAAGCCGTCAGATCTGTCAGTATATGGATTAGATGATCCAGTACTCAGACTTAAGCTCCAATCAGAAAATCAGGAATTGGATATATCAAAAGCAGTAGATATTCTTTTTGGGGATACATTTGATGACTATATATATTTTAAATATGCAGATTCTGATAGTGTTTATGGTATGAGAAAAGATTTTGCAGAATACATATCAAGCATTACTCCTTTTGATTTAGTTGATAAAAATATACGTATGGTCAATATTAAAAATATCAAAAAAATGGAGATAGGTATTAATGATTCGATTTATACTTTTAACATTGATGATGCTTATATAAAAGATGAAAAGGGTGTAGAGCAATTAAAACAAACATTTTACTATGAGGATAAGAAATTGGAGGATGAAGTCTTTAGAGAGTTATATCAATTGGTAATTGGTATATCTGGGGATGCAGAAATAAATCAGCAGGATAAAGATATCATAAAAGATGAAGTAAAGATTATCTATACTTTCAAGGATGATACCACAGAAACTATTATTTATACTAAATATGATGATCTGTCTTATTTACATGAGTTAGAAGATGATATATATTTTCTTTGCTCAACTAAGCAATTTGAATTGTTATATGATAAGTTGAAAGAAATTACTAATTAATAATAAGCCACCCATTTATAAACTTCTAAGTTAATTTATAAATGGGTGATTTTTAATTATTATTTGTTTTTCGTTATAGTCAATGTAAAGACGAATTCAGTTCCTACATTTATTTTACTATTAACATTTATGGTTTCACCATGAGCTGTAATTATCTCTTTTACAATGGATAATCCAAGACCAGTACCTTTTTTATCTTCACCACGTGACCGGTCAGCTTTATGGAACCTATTGAATATATATTTGATTTCATCTTCTTTGATACCTGGACCATTATCTTTTATAGATATATTTACTTTATCCTTGAACTTTGTTGTTTCAATGGTTATTCTATCACCTTTATTACAGAATTTTACTGCATTATCAATAAGGTTGTAGATGACTCTTTCGATTTTATCTTTATCAGCAGATACTATGATCTGTTTTTCATCAATCAACAGAGTAATGTGCATTTTTTTCTCTCTTATCTTACCTTCAAATTTGATTAATACTTCTCTAATTACAAGATGTATATCAAACTCAGTGTAATTAAGCTGTACTCCATTATTTTCTAGATTTGTGAGTAATAGAATCTCATTAGTCAAGTTACTAAGTCTATTAGTCTCATCTAAGACTATGTTAAGATATCTGTCTTGATTTTCATGAGGTATGGTACCATCTAATATAGCTTGTACAAAACCTTTTATAGACGTTAATGGTGAACGGAAATCATGGGAGATGTTAGCTATGAAGCTTCTACGCATTTCTTCCAATTTCCCTAATTCAGCAGCCATAAAATTCAGGTTAGTAGCAAGTTCTCCTATATCGTCATTGGTATTTATTACGATTCTACTCTCAAAATTTCCATTAGCTATGGACCTTGCGGTTTTATTCATCTGTTGGAATGTTTTAGTAATCCTTCTTGAGAACAGATACATCAACATGATGGAAAATACTAATGAAAATAGTAAACATATAATAGTAAGATTAAAGAAATAATTAGCTGTTTTCTTGACAGCGGGGTAGGGTGAATGCATTACTATTATTCCTTTAACGTCATTATTCATCTTTATGGGAACAATTACAGTTATAAGAGGAGTAGAGGACAAACCATAGAAATCTCCTTTTAACGTAACGATTTCACCTTTCTTAGCCTTATCAATACTAGGATTATCTACAACCAGCTTTTCAAATGAATTAACACCTTTTTCTGAATCTATCTGAACTGTACCATCATTGGATAATATCCAGATTCTTGAACCGATATTATTACTCATGACTACAATCTGATATTCAAAATTTAGTGCTGCCATTTTAGTCTGGTCATAGTAAGCAGCCAAATATCCTTCGCTTATAGCTTCTCCAACATTTATCATATTCTTCTTTTGGTCGTTGATAAAAAAAGATTCAATAATGTTAGTTATTAAAGTTGTTAATATCATAAATATGATTAGTGTCAATATTGCATATATGAAGAAAAATTTATTAACAAATGATTTGAACATTATTTCACCTCAAATTTATATCCTATACCCCAGACAGTTTTGATACCCCAATATTCTGTTTCTTTTATTTTTTCCCTTATCCTTTTTACATGGACATCAACAGTTCTTGTATCTCCGATATATTCATAACCCCAAATTCTATCTAATAGTTGTTCTCTAGTGAATACTTGATTAGAATTGGAAGCCAGGAAATATAGAAGTTCAAGTTCTTTTGGCGGCATCTCAATTTTCTTATCAAAATAAATAACTGTATAATTAGATAGATTGATTGTCAGATTAGGTACTACCACTTGCTTATTCTTATCATCCCACGGTTGATATCTACGAAGGACTGCTTTTACTCTAGCTGTTAGTTCTTTTGTATCAAAAGGCTTTACCATATAATCGTCTGCACCTAACTCTAGACCTAGGATCTTATCAAAAGTTTCTCCTTTGGCAGTTAACATGATTATAGGGATATTGCTTATTTTCCTTATTTCTTTACATATATCATAACCATCCATTCCTGGAAGCATTAAATCCAATATTACTAAATTAGGCGCAAATGTCTGAAAAGCCTTTACTGCATTATTGCCGTTATGAACGAATTTAGTTAAATAACCTTCTTTGTTAAGGTATAGAGATATTAACTCCGTTATGTTAGGATCATCATCAACTATGAGTATTTTTTGTTTTGATTCCATACTATCTACCTCCTTATTTGAATTCAACTATTGTTACACCAGATTCACCTTCGCCGTAATTACCGATTCTAAATGATTTCACATACTTAACTTTTCTAAGGAATGTATGGATAGCTGCTCTAAGAGTACCGGTTCCTTTTCCATGTATAATAGTTATTTGTGGAAGGTGAGACAAATATGCATCATCAAGAAATTTATCCAATTCTCCTAATGCTTCTTCAACACTTCTTCCACGCACATCATATTCAGTAGATATTGACATGGATTTGGATGAAATGTTATTTTTATTTTTTGGTGCTTTGTTGTTATAATTCACTTCTGCACTTTTAACATAACTTAGATTCTTGATGTTGACTTTTGTCTTCATGATACCTAATTGAACTTGAACATCCCCCTTGGCATTAGGAGGCTCTAGAACAGTTCCTTTTTGGTTGAATGTTGATACAAAAACCGTATCTCCAGCTTTAACGTCTTTTGGAGATTTGGTATTAGCCTTTTTAGTCTTTATACCTGTTGATAAATTCTTTTCCAATGAAGAAATAGATGAACGAAGTTTACTTCTCTGCATTTCCATTTCTTTTGAGTTATCAGAATTGGTACGAAGCTTATTCATGCTTTTTATTATGTTATCTGCATCATCTTTTGCGTTATTTAGTATTTTGTATGCTTCTTCTCTTGCTTCAGTAAGAATTTTATCTTTTTGTTTCTGAATCTTCTCACGCTGCATCGTAACCTTGTTTTTCAGTTCTTCTGCTTCTTTACTGTATTTCAGTGCTTTTTCTTTTTCCATTATTGTAGTTTTCTTACTGATCTCAAGTTCTGTAATAAGGTCTTCAAATCTTATTTCTTTATGTTCTAATAATTCTTTTGCATCCTCTATTATATTATCGGTTAAACCTAATCTTTTGGATATGGCAAAAGCATTACTTTTACCAGGAATTCCTATAAGTAGTTTGTAAGTAGGTCTTAATGTCTTGACATCAAATTCGCAGCAAGCATTTTCCACACCTTTTGTAGAAAGAGCATATACTTTTAACTCGCTGTAATGGGTAGTGGCTATGGTAAGAACTTGCTTCTTATGAAGATTTTCTAGAATAGCCATAGCTAAAGCGGCTCCTTCTGTAGGGTCTGTACCAGCTCCTAATTCATCAAATAGTACTAATGAATTGTCAGTGGCATTCTGCAGGATGTCAATTATGTTGGTCATATGGGATGAAAAGGTACTAAGGGATTGCTCAATGCTCTGTTCGTCTCCAATATCAGCGAATAGATCATCAAAAATAGCAAGCTCAGATTTATCAAAAGCAGGAATGTGAAGACCTGCCTGTCCCATTAATGTTAATAGCCCTACTGTTTTTAATGTTACAGTTTTACCACCTGTATTAGGTCCTGTAATCATGAGGGTTGTGAACTCTCTACCTAAATGTATGTCTATAGGTACAACAGTCTTTTTATCAAGTAAAGGGTGACGTCCTTTTTTGATATTTATATATTTGTCATTGTTGAAAATAGGTTCTGTACCACCTAAGGATATTGATAATTCACCTTTTGCAAAGATGAAATCTATTTCTGTCAATATTTTCATGTTACCAGCTAATTCTTCCTTGTGTTCAAAACACATGGAACTAAGGATAGCCAATATTTTCTCTATCTCTTGTTTCTCTTTTGTGAAGAGTTCTTTTATTTTATTATTCAATTCCACAACAGACATAGGTTCTATGAATAATGTAGAACCTGAAGCTGATTGGTCATGTATCATACCTTTGAAACTACCACGATATTCTTGTTTTACAGGAACACAATATCTATCATTACGTAAAGTGATTATTGGATCTTGGAGCATGTTTTTATAAGTGCTGGATGTAATGATTTTGTTAAGGTGTTCTTTGATCTTACCATTGGATACCTTCATTTGTCGTCTTATATTATATAATTCATGGCTTGCGTCATCGGATATTTCTTCTTCAGAAATAATACATCTAGTTATTTCCTTGTATAATGGATTAAGTACTTCTATAGCATCAAATAAACCATATATGGTATCTAGATTATTAGCGGTATTAGAATCTTTTGCTGATTTTGCATATGATTTTACATGTCTGGATACTCTTAGTACTTCCCCAATATTCAATAGTTCTACTTGTGACAGATCACCGCCTATAGCTAATCTTTTGATGGATGAACGAATATCCCTAAGTCCACCCAATGCTAATGAACCTCTTCTAAGTATCATAGTTGCTGCTTCAGAAGTCTCTTTTTGTTTGCTTCTTATGATATCAATGTCACAGTATGGAACTAAAGAAGATGATAGTTCTTTTCCCATTCTGGATGAAGTTTTACTTATTAACTGTTCTATTATTTTATTATATTCTAATGTTTTTAAAACTTTAGTATTCATTTTAACCACCTTATTATTATTATTTAGGTATCTTACATATGATAGGATTCATTTATATTTTACATCAATATGGTCTATTTTAAAAGTTAAAACTGATTATTTCCCTTATACAGTGCCCCATATCGTCCTGGAGCATGTCCGGTCATACGTTTGAACTGCTTGCTGAAGTGATAGATATTGTCATATCCTACCTTCTGTGCCACATCTTTTACTTGGCTGTTGGAGCTTACTAATAAATATTTTGCCCTATTTATACGTGCTCTTATTAGCTCTTCTTTTGGACTTTGATTGAAGAAGTCTTTATATAATATTGAAAACCTGGAACGGCTAAGAGCTACAAGAGAAGCCATTTCTTCAATTGTCCATGGAACTTGAAGATTGGTTAAGATTTCTTCTCTGGCAATCTTGAATTTTTCGTATAAAGCAGTATTATGTGGGTCTTCTATATAGTTGTTCTGATATTTATTTTCTCTAGCCAACTCTATGAAAAAGTTATTTAATAGAGCACTTACGTTTTCTTGCCAAAACATGTCTTTTCTTATGAATTCTCTTTCAAGTTTTTTGATTATGAATCTAATAAAGCTAAAATCTGATATAGAAAATATAGTGTTAGTAGGTAAATCTAATTTCTCTAAAAAAGATTCTACATTATTATTAGCTGTAAAATGAAACCAATCATTGATAAATCCATTTTTAGCATTATAGTATTTCTGAGAATGGTCTGGTGTAAAAATAATACAGGAATTGGGTTTTCCATTAATACTTACTCCCTCTATATCTATAGTGATTTCTGTTATGAAAAAAAGAAATAAATAATCACCTGATCCATAAGGTCTTTCTATTTTAAAATTATTATCATGCTTATAATCATATCCTACTGCATTCAATTTTAATTCTATATTAATCACCTCTATAAAACAAAATGACAAATGAAAACGAAACATTAGTTCATTTACCAAGATGGGTTATTACAATATAATTATACTATATTTATTATTATCAAAGCAATATTATATAAAATATATTAGAGAAGGAGCTAAATATGGTTAAATACGTTATTAACGCAAGTAAAAAGAAATCACAAATAAGTAAACATATTTATGGGCATTTTTCTGAGCATTTGGGTCGTTGTATTTATGGAGGCATATGGGTTGGTGAAGAATCGGATATACCCAATACACATGGTTGCAGGAATGATGTTGTTGAAGCATTAAAAAATATTAATATTCCTGTACTTAGATGGCCAGGAGGGTGCTTTGCAGATGAATACCATTGGAAAGATGGAATTGGTCCTGTGGATAGAAGGAAAAAAATGATTAATACCAACTGGGGTGGTGTTGTAGAAGATAACAGTTTCGGAACTCACGAGTTTCTGGAATTTTGTGAGCTGATTGGTGCTGAGCCTTATATATGTGGTAATCTAGGGAGTGGAACAGTCCAAGAGATGTCTGAATGGGTTGAGTATATGACTTCTGACAGTATTTCACCAATGGCTGATCTTAGGAAATCTAATGGAAAAGAGAATCCTTGGAAAGTTAAATATTTTGGAGTTGGTAATGAAAACTGGGGATGCGGAGGAAACATGAGACCTGAGTATTATGCTGATGAATATAGACGTTATGCCAGTTATGTCAAAGATTATTCATCTAATAAGATTTTCAAGGTTGCTTGTGGACCTTCAGCTGATGATTATAATTGGACAGAAGTCCTCATGGAAAGAGCTTGTAAATATATGCAAGGGCTAGCTCTACATTATTATACAATAATAGGACCTTGGGAAAACAAAGGTTCTGCTACTGATTTTAGTGAAAAAGATTATTATAGAACCATGGATAAGACTCTATATATGGAAGAATTATTAATAAAACATAGTGCAATTATGGATAAATATGATCCAGATAAAAATGTGGCACTATTGGTTGATGAATGGGGTAGTTGGTATGATGTTGAACCTGGGACTAATCCTGGTTTCCTGTATCAGCAGAATACAATGAGGGATGCAATGATAGCTGGTATTAATCTTAACCTGTTCAACCAACATTCAGATAGGGTACATATGGCGAATATCGCTCAACTAGTTAATGTGTTACAAGCCATAATTTTGACAGAGGGTAGAAAGATGGTTCTAACACCTACTTATCATGTTTTTGATATGTATAAAGTCCATCAAGATAATACATTGGTAGAGAGCTATATAAATACATCTGAAATTACATCAGAAGAGTATAAAGTCAGAGATTTGGTTGAATCAGTATCATTAGATGCAAATAATAAATTGTATATTACCATATGTAATACAGATTTGCATAACCCCAAATTAATCAATACTGAACTTATTGATTATACTCCTAATAATTATGAAGGTAAAATTATCGCAGAAGCAATGAATGCACACAATACTTTTGATGATCCTCAGGTAGTATCAATGAAAGATTTTAATGATGTAATACTTAATGAGAATGGTTTTACAATGACCTTACCCCCATGTAGTATTGTAAGGATTACCCTTGAGTAATCATGAAATATATATGTAAAAGATGTATGGTATTTCAGGAGGATGAAGCTGAACTTTTACCAAAGATTCAAAGTTATATAGATACCTTAGATAACAGTATCAAAGTCCATGAAACAATTTATCAAGAGCGGTTGCAACATTGTGAAAATTGTTCGGACTTAATCAATGGCATCTGCAAGCATTGTGGATGCTTTGTTTTGGTTCGAGCTATAAAAAGAAAATTACATTGTCCTCACCCTAAATTACCTAAGTGGTAATTAAACAGTGTTTTTTATTTTAATATAATACTAAAATTTTAAATTTATATTACAAATATATTAAAAAATATGTTATAATGTATTTGGCTAAAATTGAAAATAAACCAATTATATACATAAAATAACAAAATACTGTTAAAGGTGGGGATAAAAAATGAATTGGGGGACTAGGCATAACGTTAAAGAGCATAAAATCAAAAGTCGCAAATATATAACTTTTGTTATAATACCTGATCCTACCAAAAGTCCTAAGACCATTAAAATACCAAAATGGATTAGGTTCCCTCTACTAGCTTGTGTTATTGCTGTAATAATATGGGTGCTGGTCACAATGACAGATGTAGCTGATGTTCAAAATAAAATGGCAACTGCTAATCTCAATCTTCAAACCAATACATACGAGAATAGTGATAAAGATGCAAAGATCCAGCAATATGAAGCAGAAGAGGCTGAGAAGTTTTCCAAGTTGGATGATCTGCAAGAACTATATACGCAGATTCAAAACAAGCTCAAAGAATTAGAGGACCAAAAGCAGGATATTGATTCCAAGCTTAATGGTACTGAGAAAACTACTGACAGCAAACCAGTAGGTTCCATAGAGAGAAAAGCTTCTGCTGAACCTTTGGTAGCTGAATTTTCAGCATCAAGAAGTACTAATATAACTGCATCTTTAGATTTATTACCCATGAATAGCCAAGAAGATGAGTCTGATACGGCAAAGCAGGAAATATCGGTAGAGGAAGATTTTCAAGCTAAAGCAGAAGATTTAATAAATAAACTTCAAGAGACAATGAAGTTGATTGACAGTGAAACTAATACTTATAATAAACTTAATGATAAAGTTGATGAGATAATACCATATTGGGATGCTTATCCTTCAATGTTACCTGTTAAGAATACATGGGTTACAAGTCCATATGGCTGGAGAAAAAATCCTTTTGGACGTAAAGCTTTTGAATTTCACAGAGGTGTAGACTTAAAAGCTAGTTATGGAACAAGCGTATATGCTACTGGTAAAGGAACTGTTGTTTTTGCAGGATATGACGCTATATATGGAAGATTGGTAATTATTGACCACGGATATGGCATTACTACCAAATATGCACATAATTCCAAATTACTGGTTAAAAAAGGTGACAAGGTCAATCGTGGAGATAAAGTAGCAAAATCAGGAAGTACTGGTAGAAGCAGCGGACCTCACGTTCATTATGGAGTCCTTGTAAATGGTGAAACACAAAATCCAATGGATTATATATATAAAGGAAAATAAATTATATTGATTAACGAAATTTTATTACAAAAATTTGTTCCAATTTGTACAAAGGAGAATTGAAATGATTAAGCAAAAGAAAAAAGCAACTTATGACAAACCATCCACTATAATAGGAAAAGATACAACATTAGAAACTTCTATTCTGAAATCCAAGAATTCAGTACAGATAAATGGTAAGTATTATGGAGATATGGAAGTTGAAGCTAGTGTAGCTATTGGAGAAACTGGATACATTAAAGGTAATATTGAAGCTGATTTTTTGTTGGTAGCAGGTAAGATTGAGGGTAACATAAAGATTGCAGGACAACTTCATCTGACTAAAACAGCGAAAATAACAGGAGATATTAATACAGTTAGTATCATTATTGATGAAGGCGCTCAAATAGATGGTAATTGCAGCATGTCAAATGTACAAAATAATGTTAAGCAAATTGAGAATAATAAAGTTAAGTCAATTGAAAATAAAAATAAAGATAACAAATAGTATAAAACCAAAATTCAATAATAATAATTTATTTATCCAGATTATCTGAGTATATTGCTTAGATGGTCTTTTTTATTGATATTTAACATAATGCTAAATTATTCAAAATTATTAACAGAGAGTTCATATTTTATTCAAAGAAAATGAGTATAATCTATATATAGAATATATGATTAACCAATTGAAATAATTGTACTTACAGATTTTTGATACCAAGAGAGGTTAATCTAAAAATAAAATATTTGGAGGAATATATATGGACGAATTCAAAAGATATGATGAGAACGGAAATGAAATCAATGGTAACGAAAATAACACTAACAATGTAGACGGTAATGATTATGGTGATGTTGTAGAAACAACGATTATCAAAAGTCATGCCGATGAAAGTAATGATAACAGTTTGTCGATGGAGAAACATAATCAAGCTTATTCAGATCAATGTTTTCAAGAAAGAATAAAAAATGAAGAAAAAAAAGCTCGTAAGAAAATTTTTACATGGAAAAAGGTAATAGCTTGTGTTTTAGTAGCAGTTCTTATGGGTGGAGCATTCCAATTAGGTATGGAAGTCACTAAACCATTTTTTGAAAAATTTGTAGGTTCAACAATATCTCAAAATGATGATTCGAATAAATTCGCTTTTGAAGATAAAAACAATACAACAGCATTAACTGAGGATAATCTAAAAGAAGTAAGTAGTGATTATACCTCGGTAATAAATAAAAACTATGAATCACCAGTTGTTGCAATAGCTGAAAACATGAAGCCTTCAATAGTTACAATTACAAGTGTTGTCACTGCTAAAGATTGGTTCAACAATCAATATGAACAAGAAGGTACTGGTTCAGGTATAATATTTGGAGAAAACGAAGATGTTATATATATTGTAACTAATCAACACGTTATAGATGGTGCTAGAAATGTTGTGGTAACTTTCTTCAATTCTGAAAACATCAATGCAAAAGTTGTTGGTTATGAAAGAGATTATGATTTAGCAGTTCTATCTGTAGCTAAAAAGGATATGAAAAAAGAATTATTGGATAGTATTAAAATCGCTAAATTAGGTGATTCTGATAAGATAAAAGTTGGAGAACTTGCAGTTGCTATAGGTAACCCTCTTGGAAAACAATATAGTAATACTGTTACAGTAGGATACATTAGTGCTATTAACAGAACACTAGAATCTACTGATAAGAGTTTACCACTTATCCAGACTGATGCAGCCATCAACCCAGGTAATAGTGGTGGAGCATTAGTTAATGCACAGAGTGAAGTCATTGGTATCAATAGTTATAAATTAGCTTCTACGGATATAGAAGGTATGGGATTCGCTATACCAGTCAATGAAGCAAAACCGATTATTGAAGACATTGTTAATCAAAAGGATAGACCAGCATTAGGTATTAGAGGTATAGACGTTACAGAAGAAATGGGTGATTTCTATGGATTGCCTATAGGAATACTAGTTAAAGAAGTAACAGAAGGCAGTGGAGCTGAAAAAGCTGGACTTAGATCACAAGATATTATATTTGAATTTGGTGGATCCAAAATCTTCAATTTCGAAGATTTACAAAAGGAAATTGAAAAATATGAAGTTGGAGATACTGTATCCGTAAAAGTGGCTAGAAAAACCAATAATGGTTTTGAAAAAGTAGAACTGAATGTGAAACTAACTGATAGACAAAGTATCATGTAATTAATAACAGGCTTTGATTATAATAACACGATAATCAAAGCCTTTCTTAAATTTTTATAAAAGAAATAGGAGTTTCTTTTTTTTTTATACAAAATAGGGTATAATGTAAGATGAATATTTGAAATCAAATATTATTTAAGATTGGAATTTATAAAAATTCATTATTTGATATACCAGATAGTGAAAGTATATAGATTATGATATAAATTGATCGTGGTTTTGAAAGGAGTAATATATGCGTTACATAGTAGACATGAAAGAAGGAGAACAAATACAAGACCATTACTTGTGTGTTAATAAGCAAGTATTGAAAACAAGAGCTGGTAAAACCTACTATTCCCTAAAATTACAAGATAAAACAGGTGTAGTAGATGCTAAGATATGGGATTTGAATGACGGTATTAATGATTTTAGTGAGCATGAATACATTAAAATCGATGCTTTGGTTATAACATTCCAAAACTCCATACAGCTTAATATAAGAAGATTGAGAAAAAGCAGCGAAGGAGAGTATGACCCAAGAGAGTACATTCCAGTATCCAACAGGGATATTAACGAGATGTATTCAGAATTACTTACATTTGTTAACGATATTGATAACAAATACCTTAGTGCTTTAGTTAAGAAATTCTTTGTTGAAGATAGAGAATTCATTAAAACTTTCAAAGAACATACAGCTGCAAAAACAATGCATCATAGTTATCTAGGAGGTTTACTAGAGCATACTCTCTGTGTACTCAATATGTGTAAATTCTTTGCTGGTAATTATAAAGTGATCAATAAGGATATATTATATACTTCTGCATTGTTCCACGATATAGGAAAGATAAAAGAGTTGTCAAAATTCCCTATTATCGAATATACTGACCCTGGTCAATTGTTAGGTCACATAATGATATCTACTGAATGGGTTTCTGATAGAATTAAAGAAATTCCAGGTTTCCCAGAGGATCTAGCTTACATGGTAAAACATTGTATCTTAGCTCATCACGGAGAATTGGAATATGGTTCACCTAAGAAACCACAAACAATAGAGGCACTTGCTCTACATTTTGCAGATAACTGTGATGCAAAATTAAGAACATTTTCTGATCTATTAGAAACAAGCGATGTGGAAGATAATTGGTTAGGATGGCAGAGAATCTTCGATTCAAATGTTAGAAGAACAAGATATTAATTAATAAAAATAAATTCTATGTGGGGGCTTTCTCATAATACATTTCTTTTACTTTAGAGATAAGCGTATTTGTATTATGGGAATGCCCTTTTTATATTAATGTATAGAGGATGAATAATCATGAAGGCAAAAAATGTTGAGTTACCGGTAGTTAAGAATGAATATTATGAGATGGTTATAGATGACCTAGGGATAAATGGTGAAGGTATAGGTAAGATAAATGGCTATACCCTATTTGTTGATGGAGCTTTACCACAAGAAAAAATCAAGGTAAAAGTCATCAAGACTAAAAAGAATTTTGGGTTTGGAAAATTAATTGATATCTTAGAACCTTCAATTCATAGAATTGACCCTGTGTGTGATATAGCAAAACGATGTGGTGGATGTCAGTTGCAGCATTTATCCTATGAGGGTCAATTAAATTATAAACAGAAAAAGGTACAAGATATTATTGAGAGAATCGGTGGTATAACTGATATAGAAGTCAACAAAGTAATAGGTATGGAAAAGCCTTATTTCTATAGAAATAAAGTCCAATTCCCTGTAGGAGGCATGGGAGATGATTCTGTAAATATTGGATTCTATGCCATGAGAAGCCATAATATAATAACTACAGATAAATGTTATATTCAACAGCCAGTAAATAAGGATATTATTGGTGTTGTTAAAGAGTATATGTTGAAGAATAATGTAAAACCATATAATGAGGTAACTAATAAGGGTGTTGTTAGACATATTGTTACTAGAGTTAGTTTTCATACGAAAGAGATTATGGTCGGTGTTGTAATTAATGGTAATAAGTTACCTAATAGTGATGAACTGGTTAGTAATCTTAGGAAAATAGAGGATGTAGCTGGTATATTTATTAGTGTTAATAAAGAAAAGACTAATGTTATCATGGGTAATAAGATAAAGATGCTATGGGGTAAACCTTATATAACTGATTATATTGGAGAAGTTGCCTATAATATTTCGCCATTATCTTTTTATCAAGTGAATCCTGTACAGACTGAGAAGTTATATAGTAAGGTTTTAGAGTTTGCAGATTTGTCAGGGGATGAAATAGTATGGGATGCTTATTGTGGGATTGGTACCATATCGTTGTTTTTAGCAGGTAAGAGTAAGAAGGTTATGGGAGTAGAGATAGTTCCAGAAGCTATAGAGGATGCTAAGAAGAACGCTGAGTTAAATGATATTAGTAATACGGAATTTTATGTTGGCAAGGCTGAAGAGGTAATTACAGGAAAGTATAATGAAGGTGTCAGGGCAGATGTTATAGTTGTTGATCCACCTAGAAAAGGGTGTGATAGGGAGCTGTTGGAGACTATTATGAAGATGCAGCCAGAGAAGGTTGTGTATGTGTCATGTGACCCTGGTACTATGGCTAGAGATGTTAAGGTGCTTGGGGAAGGCGGTTATAGGGTTGAGGAAGTTCAGCCGGTGGATATGTTTCCTCAGACTGTGCATGTGGAGTGTGTGACAGTACTACGAAAATTATAGTATCCTAACTGAACAAAATCAAGTCATTGCTAAATAAAACAAATCAAATAAATATTGGCAGTAAAACAGAAATTCCACTATAAGGTATTATAATGGAATTTCTTGCATTAATCTTAAAAGTAATGTAATAAAAATATATGGTAGAGTAATATGAAACTGTATGGATGTATCAGAAAGCTATTGCAGAGATTTATCAAACTACATCGCAAAATATCACACTCCATATAAAAAATATTTATGCTGAAGATGAAGTTGAACAAATGACAACTTGTAAGAATTACTTACAAGTTCAAAATGAGGGTAGTAGACAAGTTAAAAGATCTGTTAAATTTTATAACCTTGAACTATTTTGATGAACTTCTTGAGCGTATCAAAGATATTAGAGCTTCTGAAAAGAGATTTTATAAGAAATTCACAGATATCTATGCGTTGTCGATAGACTACAATCCTAGTTCAAGTAAAGCAAAAAACAGTAAATCAAGGCAAGCAAATAGCTTGTCTTATTTTTTTGTATGAATCTTGATTTAAACAATAAGCAACAGATTGAAGATCAATCACGTTTAATCAGATAATAGTATTTAATGGAGAATTATTGATTGTTGGCACGTTATGACGAAAAGTTGTCATGAAGTGTGGTTCGTTAACCACTAAATATTTATTATAATTACAGTATATAATTTGTAATGTTTAAAAAAAATTACGATAGTACTGGAGTGGTTATGATGCAATATAGGAAACTAATTAAAAATAGCGAAGATTTATCGGTTTTAGGTTATGGATGTATGCGACTGCCTACTAAAAATGGTCGAATTGATGAAAAGAAAGCCGAAGAGCAGCTTCTATATGCTTTTAATCAGGGCGTAAATTATTATGATACAGCATACCCTTATCATAGTGGGAAAAGTGAGGTTATGTTAGGTAAGTTTATTAAAAATAATAAAATTCGTGATAAAATTTATATTGCTGATAAACTGCCAGCTTTTCTGGTTAATAAACCTGAGCAGATACAATCATTTTTTAATACTCAATTAAAGAGATTAGATACACATTATATTGATTATTATTTAATGCATATGTTGGATAGTTTAAAATCATGGGAAAAGTTAAAGGAATTTGGTATTCTTGAGTTTATTGAAGAAAAAAAGAGAAGTGGACAAATAAGGCATATTGGATTTTCATTCCATGGACGACCAGAAGAATTTATAAAAATACTTGAAGATTATGATTGGGAATTTTGCCAAATACAGTTTAACTATCTTGACGAATATAATCAAGCAGGACTCGCTGGACTTAAAAGAGCTGATGAGCTGGGAATAGGTGTTGTTGTCATGGAACCTTTAAGAGGAGGTAATCTTGCAGCAAAAGCACCAGAAAAAGTGAAAGCTAAATTTGCTGAATATGAGGAACAACGTTCTCCGGCATACTGGGCTCTAAGATGGATTTGGAACCACAAAGAAGTTGGTGTTGTCTTAAGTGGTATGAATGTGGATGAGCATATAAAAGAGAATATAGAGGTTGCTAATATAACAATTGCAAATAGTATGTCAGACGATGAAATTGCAATAGTTAATGAAGTTAAAGAAATATACAAGAGTTTAATGAAAGTGCCATGTACGGGCTGTAACTATTGTATGCCATGCCCATTTGGTGTAGACATACCCGGTATTTTTTCAGAGTATAATAATAAGTATTTTTTTGGAGGTCAAATGGCTAGAATCCAATATATAGGTCGTGAAATTGGTATATTTGGAGCAGGGAAAAGTGCTGCAAATCTATGTACTCAATGTGGAAAGTGTGAGAAACACTGTCCTCAATCAATTCATATTCGTGAAGAGTTAAAGGATGCCCATAAAGTACTAGATAACAGGTTGATGCGCTATGGACTTAGTGTGGTAGCTAGATTTATGGGACCACGTCGAGAGAAATAGGCAGACCTATAAAACTATATAAATAAAATAGGAGGTAAATAACATGGCTAGAAAAAAATTATGGATTGATAATTCAACTAAGAATAAGAATTTAAGTGGAAAAACAGGGGTTGGTCTAGAAACAACAAGACAATTAATCAAACACATGCAAAAGATTTGAAGGTTGTTAAAGAACTGGTGAATAAAACATATAAACTTGTTGGATTATAATAAGAAGATAGGAGTGGTGAACTTGTTTTATAATATAAATTTTGATGAGAATAGTAGAAATATGTTTGAGAGTATTGGTATTGATAGAGAGCTTCTTTTAAGAGAAGCAGGTATTCCTCCAAGAGCTGTTGATGATAATAAGTTCCAACTCACTTCAGATCAGTACAAGAGACTAATAGAGGTAATGGATCAACATATAAACGCTGAATTTACTGTAGAAATATCAAAAGTAGATTCAGTTGCCTCTTTTAATCCAGAGTTTTTTGCAGGATTGTGTGCTGAAAATGGCTTAGAGTGCATTAGAAGAATATCAAAATATAAGAGGCTTGTTGCACCAATTGAAATGAATTTAGTTGAGGACAATGAAAGAATATCTATATCATATGTATACAATGATGGGACACCAGTACCATGTATGATGTTTGTTTACGCTCAAATAAGCATCTTATCTATTATTAGAAAAGGAACAGGTATAGAAACATTAAAACCAAAAAAAATTTGTGGATCATCTGAATACCCAATAGAAGCAGTTAAGTATTTTAATCTAACTCCTTTCATAACGAGTGAAGGTAATGAGATTGTTTTTAGCAAAGAAGATTTAATGAGACCATTCATTACTAAAAATAATAGAATGTGGGATTACTTAGAGAATGAATTAAATCATAGATTGAGAGAAATGGAAGTTGATCAAAGTTTTTCTGCTATAGTAAGGAGGACATTATTGGACCTTCTACCTTCAGGTATTAGTAATGCAGAAAAGATATCATTTGAACTGGGTGTGAGCAAAAGAACACTACAAAGAAGGCTAAAAGAAGAAAATACAACTTTTAATCAACAATTAAACCATGTAAGAGAACTAATGGTACGAAATTACTTAAAAATGGATATGGGTTTAGATGAGATAGCTTTTCTAGTTAACTATTCAGATGCAAAATCATTATCAAGAGCTTTTAAAGTATGGACTGGAATGAGTGTGACTGATTATCGCTATAGGCTACAGAGTTCGGTCGAATAGAGGTACTCAGTAGATATGTATTTCTCATCACACTTCAAATGCAATACTTCTCTTTAGTTTTTTTTTAATCAGAGCTATTTAGTGATTGTATTTGCCCAGGATGTAATTGCTTGCCAATCACGGAAGTCGCCTTCTGGAGCTTTTACATTTTTTACAATCCATTTTTCAAAAGGATTCAATGTTTTCAACACCAGTTTGCCACCAAAGCAGGTGATCTCTCGAGGATGTATACGTTCAATAAATGGCTCTAAAGATTTGGGATAAAACCTGCCTTTTATTTGTTCAATCGGATTTTCATGACCGGTTGGACCACAGATATAAAGCCAAACAGGCATTTTTTCCAATGCCTCGATGTTCTTTTTTAAAAAACACACAGCTTTTTTATGCCAAAAACCGATATAAACCGAACTGCCGAGAATGATTTTACTATAAGGGGTTAGATCTTTTACTTTACCAGCATCTAGAACATCTACCTGAAAGCCTTTTTGCCTAAGTGTTTCACCGATTTTTTCGGCAATCTCTGCAGTAGAGCCTTTTTTTGAGCCATAAGCCACTAATACTTTTTTATTCATTGGTTATTCCTCCCTTATTAATGTCATGAGCGCATCCTGATATGAACGATAGAATCAAGAACAGTAATCCTGTACCTAACGTAGAAACCATTATTGTGCTGATTTTGTCCGCATTAGATACGCCAGGCACAAATCCAAATATGGCGATTTGCAATGCGAAAAGTATCAACAAAGTGCTGACAATTAGAAAAGGTTGCCACAGCTTTGATAAAAACTTGCGCATACCTGCAGGTAGAGTCTTTTGACACCAGTTAAGGGGTCTGTTGATGCAAGTGGACATTGCCCATCCTATTATAAAGAATATTACCTGACCTATTCCACCACCGACTAAAAACAACAAGATAAACAATGACAGAAATATCACAGATGCATGCTTTTTATGCATAAAGCAAGACGACCAGATGATGATGGCAGTCCCAACTAACATGGCTGCAATACCGGTTATAAGAAAATTCGGGATAATAGTAAAGGCTGGTTCATTTCCATGTAGCCACATTCTGTTTGCTTCACCAATAGCATTAATTAAATAACCATTCGTCGGATTATTACCTTGGAGTGTTTCAAAAATACCATGACCTATGCCACCTATACCGAAAACGACACCGAGTGTGGCAACAATTGTCTTGATTGCGTGATTGATGTTACCCTGGTTCGAATTTTTTGTGTTTATCATTTCTCTACCACCTTGGTTTGTCTAGATAATACATTATTAATCATTTGATTAATCTTTTGCTTCCGCAATTTTTCATCATAAAAATCTGTATCCAAATATCTGCTATAAAGCTCTGGTTCAAGTACAATATGGTGAAATGGAATCATTAATTGCAAAGCGATAATATTCAAATCTGATTCATCTAACTCGGGCATTATCTCTTTCAGCAAAGGTATGACTAATTTGCAAGAGCTCTCGCATCCGGTTTTAAGTTCTTGTGAAATGGCTATTTTACATATACTGGGATATCTGAATGCCGCATCTGCTGTAGAGAAGAGTATATTCCGGAGTCTTGTCTGTGCATCGGTACCTGTGTGGCTATTTGGATTAAATTTTTCAATAATATCACCCATCAGCGTTCCTACAACCTGACTAAGCAGATTCTCTTTTGACTGATAATAATAATTGATAAGCGCAAGATTTACACCAGCTTTTGATGCAATCTCTCTCGTTGTTATCTGTTTATCGTTTTTTCCCTCAAGCACTAATTCCATTGCAGCTTGGAATACCTTATCTTTAGATTTTGCTTCATCTAAGTTCATATTATAATACCTCTATTAAACGTATTTAAACAAGTTTTAATCGTGTTTAATTTTATGATACATCACATCACAATGATTGTCAATAAATTTTGCAAAAATGATTGAGGCATTCATAAAAAGATAACAATATTTTAAAAATAGTGCTGTCTTAGTGAGACAGCACCATTTTAGCTAATCATAGTTCTATTCTAATAAAGATTTATCAATGATTTTATCAAAGTGAAGACGGTTCTTTACCAATTTCACCTATTGTTTCCCAATGACGATTTTGAAGTGATTCTAATGAGCGTTTTGCATACTTATCAAAATCTTCTTCATGACCTACCATTGGATTCATGGTACATCGTACAGGTAATCCAACTAAGAAACGTTTAATACATCCTTCATTACACCGTGTACAACGAACAATATCTTCCGTTTTTCCTTCAGCATACTTATTCACCCACTCTGGATCAGCTATTTGTTGTCTACCTTGTGAAATCATATCTACATCTCCATTTCGAACTGCTTCATCTGCTAATTCTGGATCATGAACTGATGGACAAATTAGTGGAATGGTTAATCCTTGTTTAACTATTTTAGCTTTAGGCAATACTTGACCTTCTTTTTTTGGAATAAAGTCACTCATACATTCATAAGACCCATCTGATAAATGAATGAAATTAGCGCCATAGCTTTCTAATTTTTTAGCTACTTCATTAGCATATTCAGGAGTAATATCTCCTTCAATTTCTACTGATGCACTGATTCTAACACCGATAACAAAGTCAGGTCCTACATACTTTCTCATTGAATCAATACTTTCTTTGATAATTCTTAGTTTGTTATCCAATAAACCACCATATTGGTCAGTTCTTTGATTTAATCTTGGAGATATAAATGAATGTAATAAGTATCCATGAGGAGCATGAATCTCAATTCCATCAAATCCTGCTAATTTAATACATTTTGCAGCATAACCATAATCAGCTATCAGTTTACTGATCTCTTCTTTTGTTATTTCTCTTGGTATTTCTCCAATAATATGCATACCAGGTACATTACTGATCTGTTCAAAGGCTTTTATTGGATTGGTACTAATTTTTTCATTATAACCAAGTGTTCTTGCTAGGGAGAGGGTAGGTTTCATATTTGTTGGAGAGCCTAAACCAGTTATTAGTTTATGGTGGCGTACATGATATCCAATAGGTGAAGCGGCTACTGGTTGAGTGGCTCCAAGATCGCTTGTTCCTTGAGCACCGGGACCAATAGATACTTGTGCAATGATCTTTGCTCCAAATGACTTGACATGCTCTACAAAATCAGCCATTTTAGGTACAAAAGTCTCATCATAAATTGCTAAATTATTATATTTACGATATGTATCTGCAGTCTCGTGGTCAGTACCTCTCATAGCTTCAACAATAATCATTCCAGTACCACCCATAGCTCTTGCAGCATAATAAGCTTTTTGTTGTTTACTAGGAAAGTGCATTGGAGCAGTATAATTCATATTCATTGGTGCCATAACCACTCTATTCTTAATAGTATGATTTCCTATTTTGATTGGTTGTAATAGAGGTTTTTCTTGATTTGACATAATTAACTCTTCCTTTCATATTTTAGTATAATCGTATATTAGGAATTTCGTTATATTATCCTAAAAAAAATATTACATAAGTTTATCTAGGATTAGCAATAGTTGATCAATTTCTTCATGGGTAAGTTTTTTTGTAAATTCCATTATTTTTTCTTGACGCATGGTAGTAACTTTGATTAATGCATCATGTCCCTTTTCAGTTAATGTTGAAACGACCATTCTTCTATCTTCGTCACTGGTTTTTCTAACAATATAACCTTTTTTTACAAGGCGGTCCATAGTCTTTGTTGGAGTACTTACTGCAACTTCTAATTGCTGAGCAATTTCTTTTATTGTTTTTTCAGAATTTAATCCAATAGCATCCATAATACCGATTTCGGCAATTGTAAGATCACCAATATCCATATCAGAGATTTTTTTGATAATATCTTTTTCAATAATACCAACTAGTCTTTTAAATTGTAGAAAAATGTTGTCTAATCGATTGTTATTCATATTAATTTCCTTTCATTACCATAAATATAACGAACTTCCTTATACTAGTTGCATTGTATCATTTAATTATTTTATTGTCAAGAATAATTCCTTGACAACTTCTGTCTAAGTTATATTATAACATTAGACAGAAGTTGTCAGTTTATGAAAGCAGGTGGTTATGTGTATAAAAAGTTTGAAAATATAGATGTAAATAATGAAAAAGTAAAAAAAATTATAAATGCTTCATTTGAGGTTTTTAGCAATAATGACTATGAAAAAGCTTCAACCAATATGATAGTCAAAAAAGCTGATATTTCAAGGGGGGTATTATATTACTATTTTAAAGACAAGGAAGAATTGTACAATTTTTTAATATATTTTTCATATAAAAGTAATATTGAAGCATTAAATAAAAATATTGACTGGACTGATAGTGATTTTTTGAATAGAGTTAAACAAACTTTAAACATTAAGAAAGATATAATGACAGAATTTCAACATATGCCTATGTTCATGACTAATAACGATGTAAAAGCTCGTGGATTTAAGCTTAAGAATATGTGTGAAGGCTATAAACTATTAAAGGATAGAATTTTTGAAGAGAATATTGACTTTAGTAATCTGAAAGATGGAGTAGACGTAGAAATGTTTAAAAAAATTGTAGTTAGTTCACTAAAAGGAGAGCTGAATGATTATATTGAAAAAAACGGTAATAATATTATTGGTGACGATATAGCTAAATTAAACATATTACTGGATAAACAATTAGATTTTTTTAGAAATCATTTCTATAAATCATAGTATAACTAATGTAGGAGGTTAAAGTTATGGATAAGAAAATTTTTTCTTTTAACACAGCTAATATTCCCAAACTTACTGAAGTTGGTGGGAAAGCTAAAGCTTTAATAGAGACTACAAAAGCAGGTTTTCCTGTGCCAGAAGGCATAGCATTGTCAGTGGCTTTTTTTGAAGAATGGTTGAAAGAAGTAAAAGAATCAGAAGAGTGGAATTTATTGATAAAAGATACTTCAAAAGAAAACTGTGACAAAGTTAAAACTATGGCAGAAAAATTTATTCTAACTAGTAAGCAAAAAGCAGAATTCGAAGCCAGAATTTCTCAGTTAGAAGGTAGTGTTTTTGCTGTTCGTTCTTCGTCACCAGAAGAAGACTTGGAAGGTACAAGCTTCGCAGGAATGTACGAGACATTTCTAGGGGTAACAAGAGATAGTCTAGAGAAATTTATTGCAAGAGCATTTGCGTCTTGTTTTGATTTTAGGGTAATGGAATATAAAAAGCAAAATAATATAGATCTTATGGGTACATGTATTGCCGTAATTGTTCAAAGACAGATAGTTTCTGATGTAAGTGGTGTCGGTTTTTCGCTAAATCCACTTAACAATTGCTTTGATGAAGTTTTTATAAATGCATCATTTGGGCTAGGTGAAGCAATAGTGTCAGGTATTGTGACCCCAGACTCATATATATTTGATAGTGTTAAAAATAAAATAATTAAAAAAGAAATAAATGAGAAAAAAACGGGACTTTGGCTTAAAAATGATGGAGGGATAGAGGAAAAACAAAACGCTAACCCTAAAAAAACAGCATTGACAGACCAACAGATAAAAAAGCTTGCCCACCTAATTAAAAAATGTGAAAAACATTATGATAAACCTATGGATACAGAGTGGGCTTTTGAAAAAGGTGAACTATATCTTTTGCAATCAAGACCAATTACAACGTATATCCCTGTTTTAAAAGAGCTTATGACAAAAGCTGGTGAACCCAAAAAACTCTATATCGACTATAACCTTATGATGCAAGGTTTTGGAGAACAAATGTCAGTTTTAGGAACTGAATTATGGTATGAAATGTTGTGTGTTATAAAAGGTGGCGTAGGCAAAGGTGGTTTAAAAGGTATTATGCCAACTTTACACGGTAAGTGTTACATGGATGTTTCTAATATGTATTTGGGGTTTGGTAAAAAAAATGCATTTTCTATGATTAAACAGATGGCTGAGAATATAGGAAATACAATAGGGGATTTGGACATGAATGAGTACACCCAAATGCCAGCTACTACTGAAGCCAAACAGGCTAAAAGAAATACAGTTAAATATGGGTTGGGTATGATAGGACCAGTTTTTAAAAGCATGGTTTTAGACTATAAAAAATCAAGAGACAGCTATGTTAAAACCGCAAGCACATGTTTATCTGAAATAGAACAAATAACTAAAAATGAAAAATTTAGTATGGCAGCTAAGAAGATGCCTGATATATTTGGTGTAGTTTTAAATGAAATTGGAGCAACAATAGCAGGAATGTTAGCTATTAAAAGTATTGAAAAGATGTTTAGAGGCAAGGATGTTGATGACCTCATCATAAATCTAGGTATGGATCTAGAAGGTAATCCTACAAGTGAAATGGGGCACCTCCTTTATGAACTTGCATCTCACCAAGATTTCAAGAATACAAGTACAGAGCAAGAATTTTTAGATAATATTAGGAATAAAACATACTCTAACGATTTTATGGTAAAATACGAAACTTATTTAAAGAAATATGGTGTAAGAGTATTTAAAGAAATTGACGTTGCTTCTACAAGAATCCACGAAGACCCAAGTTTGCTATACGAAAAACTAGTTAATATAAACACAGATAGCAGTCAACTATCTAATGTTTCTATAAGAAGCAAACATGCTTATGACAAACTCTTCAGTATTGCAAAAGATGGTGGCTTTGAAAAGAAATTTGCTAAGAAAGCCGAAGTATACAAAAACACATTTGGGTATAGAGAGCACCCAAAATACATTATAGTTTTCACTTTTGCTAAATTACATGATAAGGCACTTGAACTTGGCAAAAAGTTAGTAGCTGAAGGCAAACTTGCAAAAGCGGAACATATATTTGATTTGCACGTTTCACAAATAGAGCAGATAGAAAAAGGTCTGGATATAGATATTCAAAAATGCAGAGAAATCAACCTTGAGCAATATAAAACAATGAAAAATATTAAAGAATGGCCTTTGATTTTTGATAGCCGTGGAAAAATTATAAACTCAAAAATTGAAGCAAAAGATGGTGATTTTGTAGGAATAAAAATAGCTCCTGGTAAAGTAACAGGTAGAGCTAAAATATTACGCTCGCCATACGAAAAGCCACTTGACGAGGGTGAGATTTTAGTGGCAAAAGCAACAGAACCATCTTGGACACCCATATTTATTAATGCTGCGGGAGTTGTTATGGAAGTTGGTGGACCACTTCAGCATGGAGGTATTATAGCAAGAGAGTATGGAATACCATGTGTGAGTGGACTTGTTGGTATAATGGATATCTTAAATGACGGAGATTTAATTGAAGTTGACGGTACAAACGGTATTGTTAAATTGGTGCAAGAAGTAAAACATACTACTAACAAATAGTTTATAGCTCTATGAAGTTAAATAGATGGGTGTAAAAAAGAGAGCAAAAAGAATTGAATTTTGCTCTCTTTTGGTTCAATTTTCTTTCCTACCCATTCTTACACTTTATAAGCATATGCAAATCCATTATATTCAATTTCAGGTTTTGCGAAAAGATTACTGTGGATTGCATTTATTCGCTTAAATCCATAATGATCATAGAATCCATAATTACATCCAGCATCTGTCATTAAGATTATATTTCTAATACATTGGTTCTTACAGTAGTTAATATACCTGTTCATCAGTTTTTTGCCTAACCCGTTTCCTCGGGTATTTTCATCGACAAAAAACAAAGTTATTTCATTATCGTATTTCTTTACGTCTTTCATTATTTTTTCATTATCTTTTACCATTATAGATATATTTTTAATAGCCTGTATTCTTTTGCCGAATTCACCGGTTAACCATCTAAATATAAAGTTTATACCTAATCCGATATAGTTTAAGGATAACTTTTTTTTATTAATTGATCTAGCCATTAAAATTCCTACTAATTTGTCGTTTTCATCTACAATTAAATCATGATAGTCACTGGCAATCATAGAATATTTGAAAAATATTTTGTAGAAATAAATGTTATCTTTAATTCCTTCAAAGCATTTATCATAATGCCATGTCTTTCTCATCATTTTTGCTGCATCCAGTGTATATGAACTTTTATATTTAACAAACTTGAATTTCATATATTTTCTCCTCCTTTATTTTTAAATTATTCTTATAATGTTAAATAACACTCATGAAGTTCGAAAATGCAGTTATAATGTGTTATACTTTTTATAATATTTTATTGTAATTATTTGACTTTAAGTTCTTCATCTACTGTTAATTTAAAATGACGTGTTAGAATAAGAATCATCTCATTAAATTTTTGTATATCTTCTTCTGAATAGTGTTCTTCAATTTCGCTAACAGCATGATCAAGTGACAGGTCGTATACTTTGAATAAATCCTTTGCCTTATGAGTAGTTGAAAGATAGTAGGTTCTTTTATCTTGCTTACTTTGTTTCTTTTCTACCAGCCCAAGCCGTTCTAATTCTTTGACTTTAAGAGTCACAGATGATTTTGCAATATGTAGTGCGTTTGCAATATAGCTAACGGTACAGTTTTCAGTAGAATCTATAAGATCAAGATATAGTAAGCTGTTATAAGTAATTTTATTATCAAATTTTGAGTTGTTCATTAGTTTTAGTTCATTTAAAATATAATCTTGATAGAATTTGATAATATTGCATCTTAAGTCCATTTTAATTCTCCTTTTAGTTAGGTTAATATAATTATAATAGACTAACTAAAAATAATTGTCAACCTCTATTTAACTGAAATATTAATTGATTGCTAACAGCATTAAAAAATATAGACTATAGGAATTATAATATGAATTAAGGTCACACTTGATTTATATTGAATAGTGTGATATTGTAAGGTAAATATGTAGTGCGAAGAAGGAAACAAGTAAAAACAGGTAAAGTTTTACAGAGAACATCCGGTCGGTGAAAGGATGTAAACTAACTGTCTTGAATACATTCCGGAGCAGCTGCCTGAAAATATTTTAGTAGGGTAAGACGGGTACGCCCGATATAGCGTAAGTGTGTGACAGCACACAAAGAGGAGTATTTTTTAAAAAGATACTTGAACCAGAGGTGGTACCACGAAACTTTCGTCCTCTGTCCCTTTTTTATTAGGGACAGAGGACTTTTATTTTTTTATGGAGAGTTTTACTTTTTTATTACTCAAGAACTAAGTTTGTTTTAAGAGGAACATTGTTTTTTAGAATTATATGAGTAAAACAAAATTGATGATTTAATTTAGGAGGATTTTTTAATGGATATTGAAAAAAAACAAAAAGGTGGAAGATTTCGCAGTCGCTGGGGATTTATTTTAGCATCTGTGGGTTCTGCTGTAGGAATGGCAAATGTATGGGGATTTCCAAATAAACTGGGGAGTAATGGTGGTGGAGCATTTTTATTAGTATATCTATTTTTTATTTTTATTTTTAGTTATGTAGGCTTACCTGCAGAGTTTGCTATTGGACGCCGTTCCAAAACAGGAACTTTGGGTTCTTATGAAAACGCTTTGAACACACGCAGTAAAAGAGCTGGGAAAATAGGTGGAATTCTTGGCTGGTTGCCATTAGCAGGCTCAATGTGCATTGCTATAGGTTATGCCGTTATTGTAGCCTATATATTTAAGGCTTTGATTAATTCCTTAACAGGTAATTTAATGACTGTAGATACTGGTAAGTGGTTTGAATCTTTTTCACTTACGCCTCATTCTGTAATACCATACCATGTTATTATAGTAATAGTAACTTTGTTTACGCTATTCTTAGGAGTAAAGAGTATTGAAAAAACAAACAAAATTATGATGCCTTTATTTTTTATCATATTTATTGTTTTGGCAGTACGTGTTGCAATGCTTCCAGATGTAATGGAAGGTTACTTGTTTATGCTTATTCCACGCTGGGAGGTACTCAAAGACCCAATGGTATGGATTTGGGCTATGGGGCAAGCATTATTTTCACTGTCCATTACAGGAAGTGGGATGATTGTTTATGGTGCTTATTTAGGAGAAAATGAGGATGTAATTTCTGTGGCTCGTAAAACTGCTCTTTTTGATACTATTGCAGCACTTATTGCAGCCTTGGTAATTATTCCCGCATGTTTCTCTTATGACCTTGATGTTGGAGCAGGTCCAGGATTACTTTTTGTTACACTGCCTACCATTTTACAGGATATTCCTATGGGTCGTATTTTTGCAATTATTTTATATGTTGCTATGATTTTCGCAGGTATCAGTTCTTTGCAAAATATGTTTGAAGCAGTTGGTGAATCTTTACTACATAAGTTTCCTAAACTCAATCGTAAAGGAGTTCTATGCATTTTATGTTTAATCTGTTTAGGCTTTGGAATAAATATGGAAGCTATCTTCCAGTGGGGTCCATGGATGGATTTTGTATCAATTTATATTATCCCTATAGGTGCAACATTAGGTGCTGTTTGTTGGTTTTGGGTAATGAAAAAAGAAGATTTATTTCTTGAAATCAATAAGGGTAGAACTAAAAACCAGGGAAATGCATGGTATTTTATTGGTCGCTATGTATATGTTCCATTTGTCATTATCCTCTGTTGCGTAGCTTTGTTTATGAAAGTAGCTTTCTAATTTGAATTCATTTTTAATTTAACGCTCTGTTTTAAAGGAGTGTTGATAATAGAACGTATAAAAGTGGACAATCTAATTTGTCCACTTTATTTCTTAATAATTTAAGATTGCTGATAAATCTAATTGATAAATTGCAATTTATATACTTGATCTTATCTTCAAATTAAGTACAATAAATTAAAAACTAATCAAAAAACTTCCCCTTGAAAAAATTCTCATTGTCAAGTTTCTTTGCCGTAAGCCTGAACATGACGCAACCATCTGGGCATACAATGTCCTTGCTATATTTAGAACTGCCGCCAATATTCTGTAAATCACCACCACTTCTTACCGACTCCATGATTGGGAACATAATCATCATAACTTTGGAACAGATACCTTGTCCATCCGAATTCACTGGACAGCCATAGGTGCAGGTATATTTATCCCCCACTTCCTCACCGTTTCGGCAGTACCTCTCTGTATGGTCACTGCGAAGAAAGCCAGTTACCTCAATTTCAAATTCGTACTCCTCATCATACCATTTTTTCATGATTTACCTCCAAATTCTAATTTATTAAGTAGTTTAATAAGCAACTTAATCGTATAATAATTCAATTCTTGGATACTTTATATTCTTATTATACATAATTTATGGATTATAATTCCAGTAATTATTGAAATTAAATTGTATTTTATTCAAAAGATAACTGCTATGAAAAAAGCTTAAAATGATTGACAATTAGGGCAGTCTTAATTATTATATAAATAGGGCAGTCCTAATTTGTTGGAGGTGAAGAATTGGAGAAAAAGAAACGAGGTCGCCCAACTGACAATCCTAAACGTTATAAAGTAACTGCAAAATTAGATGTTGAAAGCAAAGAAATTTTGGATACCTATTGTAGTGAAAAAGATGTAAGCATGATGGAAGCAATAAGGCGTGGGATTAAGAAGTTAAAAGATGACCTTAAAGGATGAAAAGAAGTAGTGTTAACTATTTATAGATAGGTATACGCAGCTATTAAAGCAAACATAGTATAAATAAAAGACAGGATCGAAAGCAACTCATTCAATCCTGTTTTTTTTGTGTATAAGCTAAAATAAAAGTAAAAACAATATATTAAACAAAAATAAATAATATTTAAAATATAAATAAAAATTGTAATATTATAATAAATAACATAATAATACTACTAATTATAGCGATGAAAAATACAATTTTGATATTGGAATTCTACAAATTTTTTGTTAGAAATGATTTATAATATTTTAGGATTCAAAAAGGAGGCGATAATAAGAAGATAAACTATATTAAATAACTAAACAAGTTATAACTGGCATATTAACTACTGCTTGTAAACTTAATATTAGACCAACGCTGTTAATAGATATTTATAGTAACTGGGTATAGTATATAATGTTAATGGAGGGTATAAAAAATGAAAAAAGTTTTAAGTATATTTACCGTTTTAGCTTTAATATTAAACATGGGTATGACAGTTTTAGCACAAGAAAGTGATAATAATTTATTAGCTGAAAAAGCTACTCAAAGAATATATATTGAAAGTGAAGATAATGCTGAATTAGGTCCATTATTTGATTATGATGGATATATTGATTTAGATTATTGGTTCAATAAAGTTCCTGGAACAAACACATATGAATTATACGCAACAATAAAATCAGATAATTTTTTGACCAATTATATTAAATGCACTTACAGTGTAGTAGATACTAGTTATTTCTTCCCAGATACATACATGAGTGATAAATATATCAACAAGGCATATCCAGCGACTAAACATCAAACACTGTATATTGGAAGATTTACTGTACCAAGTGATGTAGACAAAGTAAAAGTTGTTCAAGAAAATCTACAAATCTACAACCTTACAAAAGCTATGTGGGTTAATTTTGGTAATTGGTCAGGAGCATTTACTTTACCAAAATAATATAAGATGAAGGGATGAATATAAATGTTTATGAGAAGAACTATAGAAGATGTAATTAAATATATTGAAAGTAACTTTTTATGTGAAGTCGTTAATGAAGATTGTGAAGAAAATTCCTATTTATTGAACAAAATGATTGAAGTAACCAAAGATAACATAGACAATTATATAAAAGGCAATGATATAAATGTACAGTCATTAAATATTAAAATGTATAAATTGTTTTCTACAGGAAATAAGGATGAGTTTTTTGAACAATTCTTAGAGGATAATGATTTTGAAAAGGAATTTATTTTTATTATATTTGAAAAATCAACAGAATATATTTATTGTTCTTCAAACAAATTATATTCTTTTCTAGAAATATATAAAGGTGTATCTGAAGAAGATGCAACAAGTAATAATATAAGATATAAGCATTTTTTATTTTTGAAAAATGAGTACCCAGAATATAAAGAACTATAATATCTTTGTTACAGTAATGCTTAGGGGTTATAATTGAAAATTGGTATAAAACCTATAAACAAAAATATAGAAATAGTGTTATATATTAGCATCAGACAATTTTGGTTTGATGCTTTTTTTAATCTTCTATGGTTAGATGAATAAGGTTCTGAGATATTTTTTGCGTTTTTGAACATTTATCCATATTTGTACAGTATTGAACATTTATATGATATTGATTATTGTTTTCGTTTTTATTCAGAATTATAATTACAGTACAATATGTTTCATTTAACAGGTATATTGTATTGTTTTTGTAAGGAGGAATAACTATGAAGAGATTAATGGATTTTTTATTTGGCGTTAAGATGACAATTGTATCAGGTGTATTTCTAGTATTAAGTTTAATATGTATGATTTCAGGAATACAGTCTCCTATTGATTTCGCTTGGGGTGCAGTTTTGATTTCTGGTATACCCATGTTAATATTAGCATTACAGAGATTAATATTTGAGAGATGGGTATCTTCGGCATTATTAATATCAATGGCTATGGTTGCATCTGTTTTAATCGGCGAATTTTTTGCGGCTGGTGAAGTTGCTTTTATTATGGCGATAGGTGCCATATTGGAAGATAAAACTGTAGAGAAAGCACATAAAGGGTTAAAGAATCTTATTAACCTTACACCAGTAAAAGGAAGAATACTTAGGGGAAATGATAAAGAAGAGTTAATAGATGCAAAAGATATTAAACTAAATGATAAACTAAGAGTATTACCAGGAGAAAAGATACCTGTAGATGGGGTCATAGTAAATGGCAGTTCATCTGTTGATCAATCTATAATGACAGGAGAATCCTTGCCAGTTGATAAATCTATGGGTGATGATGTATATTGCGGAACTATTAATTGTTATGGAACTATTGATATAGAAGCAATTGCTGTGGGAGAAGATTCATCACTTAAAAAGATGATAAAGATGGTTGAAGAAGCTGAAAATAATAAAGCTCCCATGCAGAGAATTGCAGATAAATTAGCTGTATGGTTAGTTCCTATAGCTCTTTTAATTGCTATATTTGTTTGGCTGATTACTGGTAACGTAGTAAGAGGCGTAACTGTTCTTGTTGTTTTCTGTCCTTGTGCCCTGGCATTAGCAACCCCTACATCAATAATGGCTGCCATTGGTCAGGCTACCAAAAAAGGTATTATTATAAAATCTGGAGTAGCATTAGAAAGTATGGGTAAGGTTGATACAATAACTTTTGATAAAACTGGAACATTAACTTATGGTAAATTAACAGTTAGTGATATATATTTTGATAAGGATATAATCGACAGAGAGAAATTTTTGACATTGGCATCAAGCATTGAGAGGCTATCTGAGCATCCATTAGCTAAAGCAGTGGTGGAAAAAGCTAAAGAGGAAAATATAGATTTTATAGATTGTAAAAATTTTTCAATGACCCCAGGAAAAGGAGTAAAAGGTATAATTGATTCTAAGACCGTATATTGTGGAAAAGTAAATTACTTGAAGGAAAACAATATTACAATTGATAAGCAAATAGAATACAAGATTAATGAACTTCAAAACAAGGGAATGGCTCTAATAATTATGGCAATTGATGATAAATGTGTTGGTGTAATTGGACTGTCTGATATAATGCGTAATGATGCAAAAGATATTGTTGATGAATTGAAACATATGAATACAGAAGTGGTATTACTCACAGGAGACAATCAAAAAACAGCTAATTTTTTTGCTGAAAAAATAGGTATATCAAATATTTACAGTGATCTATTACCGGAGGATAAAGTTTCCCATGTTAAAAGATTGATAAATAACAAGAAAATAGTGGCTATGGTTGGAGATGGAGTAAATGATGCGCCAGCATTAAAAACTGCAGATGTAAGTATAGCAATGGGTACAATGGGTTCTGATGTTGCAATTGAAGCCGCTGATATTGCGCTATTAGGAGATGACATTGGTAAAATACCATATGTAAAAAGACTTGCAAATGCAACTGTAAAAACAATTAAATTTAACATAACATTGTCGATGATTATTAATGTGCTCGCAATAATAATGAGTGTACTGGGACTTTTGAACCCTATAACAGGTGCACTTGTCCATAACGCAGGATCTGTTCTTGTTGTGCTGAATGCAGCATTGTTGTATGATAGAAATTATGAGGGTAACAAAAATACCAGGTTAGCTAAAGCTATGTAAAAGGATACATATTTAAAAATATATATGACCATTAAAAATTAAATTATACTTTTGATTATGTATAAATAATAATCAGCAACTTTTTCTGGTGAATCTTTCAAATTATGGCTAAACCACCATCTTATTGTTTCAACAAAGCTTGATACAATATGATTATTTATATAGCCTTTATCAATGTTAGATGTATCAATTGGTTGAATAACAGTAGAAAAAGAATCATAAATGTATTCTTTGAAGTAATTCATAAATACTCCGCTATCTTCAAAGGTTAACATGGATTTAATAATTTTCTTATTATCTTTTAGATGATATAAAATATGAGTAATATAATCATTAAAATCTCTGGCTTGTGAAAAATCATGGGTTGCTTCCACAAAAACTTTTTCGGCGAATACATGTTGAAAAAGTTTTTGGCATGATTTATATAATAATTCATCTTTTGTTTGAAAGTGAGAATAAAACGTTGATCTTCCAATGTTGGCTCTTGAAGTAATATCCTCAACAGTAATTTTACTGTATTGATTTTCTGCAAGTAATTCGTCAAATGCATCAAATATTAATTTTTGGGTTCTCATGGACCGTCTATCTAATTTACCATTCATTGTATCACCTTCAATAAAATATTAATTTATATATTACCTATTTGTTAAAAATATAGATGTAAAGTTAATCTTAATATGATTAATTTAGTCGCATATAGTGATTGTACAAGATGTTAAATAGCAAGCTAATTATACTATGTTTTAAGTAATTCGTAAAGATGGAAAGACTTATATTAAATAGTCTGTAATCATATACCGTATCAAATTATTTTGGTTATAACATGTAAGGATTTTATGATAAAATATGAGTTATAACTCGTGTTTTATGATTAGGAGATGATTAAATGAATTATATTAAAATAGATTTAGGAATAACAAATACATATCTTTTACATTTAAAGAATGGCTATATGCTGATTGACACAGGATATAGCAGTAACTATGATTCATTTGTTAAGGGATTAAAGAAGAATAACATTGATATATCACAGATTAAATACTTATTTATAACTCATTATCATGATGATCATGCTGGATTTGCAGCGAAATTAAAAGAAGAGTTTAATATCCCTCTAATAGTACAAAAAACTTCTGTTAGTTTATTATCTAAGGGTGATAGTGATGGACAGGAAATTGAATTTCCAATTACAAAAAGAGTTGGATTCATTTTTGGTTTATTTTCTAAGTTTCATAATGATTTTAAATATCCACCTGTAATTATAAATGAAGAAGATATTATCATAGATGGAGACGATAAAAATATATTAAGAAGTCTTGGTATACCTGCTGATATCATTTTTACTCCAGGTCATACTTGTGATAGTATGAGTATTCTTTGTGATGATGGAGTAGCTTTTGTAGGAGATGCATGTATGAATTTTCTTAAGTTCTTAGGAGCAAATTACCGTCCTATTTACTATACTAGTTTAGAGAAAATGTACAGTAGTATAGAGAGACTAATTTCTTTGGGAGCTAAAACGATTGTTCCTGCACATGGAAAGGAATATGATGTAAGTAAACTTATTGATATGCTTAGGAAAAAAAGAAGTAGGATTAAATAGTAATACACTGTATATCAAAAGTAAAGGTAGTATTATTAAGATTTATACTACCTTTTGCATTAAAGTATTCAATTTCGCTCATAGATAAACGTATTAATCATATTAATGTAGTTTTCAGGATTTACAATTAAAGCAAGATGTCCCCCATCTATATTATGAACAACTGTAGATTTTGGCATTAATCGTATTAAAGCATCTCTAAGTTCATCACAAAAGAAAGTGTCTTGTTCAGAAAAAATAAGCATTACCTCATTTTGGAAGGTTTCAAAATCAACTGGTTTATGTGTTCCATATTCGTTCATCAAGTCTCCTAGGAGTAAATCCATGTGATACCAATATTCTTTAGTGATAGATTCTTTTAACAAATCAATAACAGAGGAAAAGTCTTGTGTGGTTTTATACCCAGAAGATACTTTTTTAAATACTAGTTTCAAAAATGGTGGTAGTAATATATTAGGAACAAGTCTATCCTTTCTAAGGTTCTTCTTTAGTTTTTTAGGATTAATGAATTTGGTAATATTAGCAATTCCATTATATGTCAGGTCATTATACATAGAACATGTACCTGATAATATCAAGCCTTTCAATGATTCAGGATGACGTTTTGCCATGACTTGAGCAAATAGTCCTCCATAGGATTGTCCAACTAGATAAACATTATGTATATCCAATTGCTTCAGTAATTCTGTAAAAGCATCAGCTAATTTGGCATTTGTATTAAACCCTTTTGGGTAATTGAATGTTAATAGATTATATTTATCTGCAAATGAACTGAAAAGTAAAAAGAATGAATCAGCTAAACCAGTCCCACCAGCAAGAAAAACTAATGTTACATCCTTTGCTGGACTAATATTTTTATAATAACGGTAGGGAAAATCTTTATTATCAATATGTGCATGTTGTATTGGCATCAGAGCATCGTATTTCTCATATTCTGCCTTTATATTTGTATCTATCATAACTAACAACCTCCTTATAATGATTATCTATTAGCTTGAATCATCCATAACCAATATCTGTGGCACACTTGTGCCATATGCTTTTAATGTAGTATAATACTAAAATAAGTTTTTTACAATAAATTAGCTAATATAGGCACAATATTCAAAAAATGTGCCATGAGGAGTAGATATGAAAGAGATTACGGTTACTCAGACACAAGAGTGGATTATAAGTGCATTACTTACGTTAATGGATAAGAAAAATTATAGAGAAATTACTATTGTTGATATTGCTTCAACAGCACACATAGGTCGCAGAACATTTTATAGGTATTTCAAAACCAAAGATGATATATTGGTTCTATATTGTAATGTTATTCTAAAAGACTTTGCGAAAAAAATTCGTAGTAAAGAAGAGATAACGCTATATTCTGTTAGCGTATCTTATTTTGAGTTTTGGAATCAGCATTTGGATTTTCTTAAGTTGCTACGTAAATCGGATATGCTATATTTTGTTGGTGATAGATTGCCTGAATTCTTGGCATATGTTGCTGTATTAGTAGATCATGTTATGCCTGAGGAAATAGAGGATACAATGAAGCGACAGGACAGTTATTATTATGCTCATTATTTCAATATGGGCGGTTACTGGAGCATTACGACTCTATGGATGGAGAAGGAAAATCGTGAAACACCAGAAGAAATGGCAACAATAATTGAGAATATAATATATAGAAAGTTATAGTTAAATATGAACTTGGTTGTAAGGTAATAAATTTCAATGGCTTAGTGTTATAGGAAATGAAATTGACTGGTATGTTGGTGAATGATATAATTTTTACATATTGATAATTAATAATATTAATATAATTCTTGAAAGAGGTGAACTCGTTTTGAGATTTAAACGAATTAATTGCTCGGTGCAGTTATTATAATCTGATAGCAGATTGTGCCGAGAATAAATAATTTGTTATCAGTTAACTGCACTGTTTATAGTATCTATAATAAATAAAAAGGAGCAGTTACAATGAATTTAGAAGAATTAAGAAGAATATGGGAATCTGAAGAAGCCCATGCATTCAAAGGATGGGATTTTTCATATATAAAAGATAGATGGAACAGTGAAGATTTACCTTGGGATTATTCTATGATAGTTTTATCATTTCTTAAAAACCAGGATAAGTTATTAGATATGGGAACGGGAGGCGGAGAGTTTGTTCTTACACTGAAACATCCATATGCTTTGACTTATGTTACAGAAGCATATCCTACAAATGTAAAACTTTGCAAGGAAAAGCTTGAACCCTTGGGAATTACTGTGAAACAAGTATATGAAGACTACAAATTACCATTGAAAGATAAGAGTTTTGATATAGTAATTAACCGCCATGAATCATTTGATTATTGTGAAGTGAATCGTATATTAAAAAAAGGTGGATACTTCATTACCCAACAGGTTGGCGGTAAAAATAATTATGATTTATCATGCAGTCTCATAGATAACTTTAAACCTCAATTCCCTAATCATACATTAGAAAATAATGTTGATAATTTAATAAAACATGGTTTTAAAATATTGAAATCAGATGAGGCATTTACTCCTATATATTTTTACGATGTAGGTGCTTTGGTTTATTTTGCTAAGATAATTCAATGGGAATTTCCTGGATTTTCAGTGGATACTTGTTTTGATAATCTTCGTAGATTGCAAAAAATAATTGATGTCAAGAAGGTCATACAAGGTACTGAACATAGATTTTTAATTGTTGCACAGAAAATATAGGTTTTGTAGAAATAGTATTACAAATACTAACCATAACTATAAAAAAAGAGAGGTTAATCAATGGATAAGCAAGAACAAAAACATAAGCGACGTGTTAGATATAAAGGGACTCATCCTAGATCTTATAAAGAAAAATATAAGGAACACCAACCAGAAAAATATGGAAATACAGTAGCAAAAGTCATTAGTAAGGGGAGTACACCTGCGGGTATGCATATCTCGATTTGTGTGAAAGAAATATTAGAATTCTTACAAATAGCTCCTGGACAAATTGGATTAGATGCGACATTAGGTTATGGTGGTCATACGTTGCAAATGCTTAAATGTTTAGAATCAAAAGGGCATCTGTATGCACTGGATGTTGACCCTATAGAATTATCACGTACTAGGGAACGTTTAGAAAAGTTAGGTTATGATGATAAAATTTTAACTATAAAGCAAATGAATTTTTCCAATATAGATCAAATTACAGCCGAATCAGGACCATTAAATTTTGTATTAGCAGATTTAGGTGTATCTTCAATGCAAATAGATAACCCTGAAAGAGGATTTTCCTATAAGAATGAAGGTCCCCTAGATCTAAGATTGAATCCCAACAAGGGGATATCCGCTGCCCAACGATTAAAAGAAGTTTCAAAAGATGAGTTACAAGGCATGCTGCTTGAGAATGCAGATGAACCTTATGCAGAAGAAATTTCCCGTGCAATTATATCGGAGATAAAGAGAGGAACAGATATATCAACGACAACTAAATTACAATGTATAATAAATGATGCTCTACAATTCATTCCAAAAGACACAAGAAAAGATGAGATAAAAAAATCCTGTCAAAGATCTTTTCAAGCATTACGAATTGATGTTAATAATGAATACGAAGTATTATATGAATTTTTGGAAAAACTTCCTGATAGTCTTGCTCCAGGTGGACGTGTAGCAATACTATCGTTTCATTCAGGAGAAGACCGTCTAGTTAAAAAATCCTTTAAGCGTTTATTACGTGAAGGTGTGTACCAAGAGATTGCTCCCGACATTATTAGACCATCAGCAGAGGAATGTCGCATTAATAGTCGTGCTCGTTCTACTAAAATGCGTTGGGCTATAAAAGCATAACAATAATATTTCAATCAAACAATTAAGAACCTGAATTTCATTAGAGAAATTCAGGTTCTTTGTATTTTATTGTTATATCAGATTTCTATCTATTATAGCTATCAATAAAAAATTGAATAACCAATCTTTAGTGCATTGACAACTTATGTCGGTAAGTATATAATTGAGATAGACAGAAGTTGTCGGTAAAGGAGATGTGATAGACATAATATGAAAAAACCTACTAAAAAGCTAAACAAGAATTTAACATTATTATTAACAGGACGTGTGGTTTCAGATATAGGTTCAAGTATTCAAATGATGATTATGCCGTTGTATATTATTGACATTGGCGGTTATGCTGCTTTGGTTGGACTTTTTTCTTTTATATATTTATTACCAATCCTTCTTATATATCCCTTTGCAGGGGTTATGGGAGATCGATTGAACAGAAAAAAAATTATGGTTATAGCTGATTTCGTTAGTGCTGGGATTGTTTTAATATTGGCATTTATATCAGGTACTGGTCAAATGCATATAGGCATATTGTTTGCGATGCAGGTTATTGTTGGGATAATGTATGGATTTTTTGATCCAGCAACTAAGGGAATGGTGCCCCAGCTTGTAAAAAAAGAGGATTTGGCTAAAACTAATTCTAAAATAGCAACATTACGAATACTTGCTGGATTGGTTGCACCATTGATTGGGGTAACCCTTTATACCAATTATGGAATAACCTTATTATTTCTCATTAATGGAATTTCATTTATGATTTCTGGATTTAGCGAATTATTAATTGATTACAAGTTTAATAAAAAGACAGTCACCAATGGATTTATAGGAATACTAAAGGATTTAAAAGCAGGTGCGGTCTTTATACGAAATAATACTATGATTCTTCAGCTAAGCTTGTATTTTCTATTGGTTTTTATGTTTATACAGCCAGTATTTGGTGTAATACTTCCTTTGGTTTTCAGAACAAAATTAGCCTACAGTGACACCCAGTATGGATATCTACAGGTAATATTATTAGCTGGGGCTCTATTGGGAAGTATTCTCGTAGGTGTGATAGGTAAAGATAAAAATCTAAAAAAATTGTTGGTATCAGGTATAGGTATAGTAGTTGTAGTAATGTTTGTATTTTCAGGATTGACTTACCAAGGTATTATTACAATTCTTGGTAACGATAGTATTAGTTATTTTATACTTTTCGCAGGGATTCTATTTTTACTATATACATCAATCATGTTTATTAGCGTCCCTGTACAGACTTTAATACAGAATGTGACACCAGAAGATCATATGTCCAGAGTTTTTTCTATCGTGGGAATGATAAGTAAAGGAGGAATGCCACTTGGTGCACTTATCTATGGTGTTGTACTTGATCTGATTGAGATTCATACAGCGTTATTTATAGCCTCAATATTTGTATTAGTAGTTTCAACTGTTTTTATTAAAGCATTTAGTCGGATTAAAGTGGTGTAGAAAGATTATGTATAGGAGTGAACACAATGATAGACAAATTCAAACATATTGACTTGAATAATGAAAAAGTACAAAGAATTGTAAACCGTGGTTTTGAAGAATTCAGTAAACAATCATACGAGAAGGCGTCAACAAATCAGATTGTTAAAGATGCTAAAGTTTCAAGAGGTCTACTATATCATTATTTCAAAGATAAAGAAGACTTATATGATTTCCTAATTTACTATTCAATAAAAATAGGAGTTGAAGAATTAGAGAATAAAATTCACTGGAATGAAACAGATTTCTTGAATAGGATTAGAGATACAATTAGGCTTAAGTTGGAATGGACTGACAAATACCCGTATCTATTTGAATTCTATGACAAGATAGATAGAAAGAAAGTTCTTGAATATACACTACAAAGTGAAATTACAAAATTAAAAGAAAAATTTTATAAACATAATCTTGATTTCAGTAATATCAAACAAGGTGTAGAAGTACAAAAATTAATTAACTTAACAGGATATACTGTAAAACAGATTACTAAAGAGCATATGGATAGGTATTTCATAGAAGGAACAGTTATAGATAGGGAAGCATTAATGAAAGAGATAGATATTTATCTTGATTTTATTAGAGTTAATTTTTATAAGAATTAATAAGATAATAAATAGAAGATAGGGAGGTTATTATATGATTTATTTATTTAGTGAAAAGAAGGTACCATCATTATCTCAGGTGGGGGGGAAAGGAAAAGCATTAATAGAGACATATGGAGCAGGATTACCTGTACCAGAAGGTCTTATACTATCTGTTGACTTCTTGTCTCCATGGCTTAGAGAAATAAAAGCTTCAGATGAGTGGAGAAAGCTTATAATGGATGTAAGTGTTGATAGTTGCAATGCTGTCAAAACAAAAGCTATGGGATTGAAACTTACTACTTCAATGGCATCAGAACTTGAAAAACAAATTGACAAACTGGGAGAGGAAAATATATTTGCTGTACGTTCTTCATCACCCGAAGAGGATCTAGAAGGTACAAGTTTCGCTGGAATGTATGAAACATATTTGGGTATCACTAAAAAAACACTTGAATCACATATAGCTAAGGCTTTCTCTTCTTGTTTTGATTTTAGAGTTATGGAGTACAAAAAGCAGAATGATATAAATCTAAAAGGTACTTGTATAGCTATTGTTATTCAAAAACAGATTGCATCAGAGGTAAGTGGTGTAGGTTTTTCCATTAATCCAAATAATAATTGTTATGATGAAGTAATGATTAATGCAGCTTTTGGACTTGGTGAGACCATTGTATCTGGTACAGTAACTCCAGATACTTATGTTGTAGACAGCGTAACCAATGAAATTATTGAAAAAAAGATTAATGACAAAAAGATTGCTCTATGGTTGCAAGAAAATGGTGGAACTATTGAAAAACCAAATAAAAATCCTAAAGATAGTGCTTTAAATGATAGTCAGATAATAGAACTCACTAAGCTGATTAAGAAGTGTGAAACTTATTATGGTATTCCAATGGATACAGAATGGGCATATGAAAAAGGGAAATTATATCTATTGCAATCAAGACCCATTACAACTTATTTTCCACTCTATGAGGAATATAGAACCAAACCAGGTGAGATAAAACATTTATATATAGATCTAATAAAAATGACTCAGGGATTTGAATATTCGTTATCAGAACTTGGAAATGAAATGTTTGCTAGGATGATTGAAAATGCTAAACAAGGAATTATGCCAGAAGGTAAAGAAGGTATATTGTATGCAGTTGCAGGACGACAATATATGGATTTAACTAATTCTGAGAAAGCTTTTGGCTTAAAGATGGTAAGTAAATCTATAGGTAACTATGATGTGCCTACTAGAGAAATTCTGAAGTCATTTGATTTTAATAAAGGATACCATCTAGATAAGAAACCAAAAGGTGTCAATAGTTTGATTTCAATGATGATCAAGATAAGTTTTCAAGCTATACCCGCTATAATCAAAGCGAAAAAAGATCCTAATAGTGTTATGGATTCATATTTCCAAATGGCTGAAATTGCTTTTAAAGATATTGACAGTATTACCTCATCAGATAAGTATTTTGATGAAATAGTAACTGAAATAATGATCATTTTTAATACAATAATGGCTAAAGCTATGGGATTGGCTGGAGTGCTTGGTGCAGAGAATGGTATCAAGAAAATGTTTGAAGGTATGGGTGTTGATAATGAAATCATTGCACTAAGTATAGATCTTCCAGGAAATCCAACAAGCCAAATGGGTTATAGTTTAGTTGAATTAGCTTCATATGATGAATTCCAAAAGATAAATTCAGGTATAGAATTTAAAAAAAGAATTCAAAAAAGGAATTTTTCAGAGGAATTTTTATCAGCTTATGATAAATTCATGAATAGATATGGATGTAGGTGTGTTGGAGAAATAGATACAGCAGCTATTCGACCTTATGAAAATCTTGAAGAATTCTATAAACAGTTGAAGTCAATCAATGTTGATGATAACGCTATGAAATATTCAAAGGTCAAAAAAGAAAAAGCAGTAGCTAAGTTGAATGAGTTGGCTAAAAAAATAGGTAAAAAAAAGAAATTTAACAACTATTTAAATGTTTATAAGCTCTTGGGTATTCGTGAGCATCCTAAATATATGTACGTTTATGCAAATGATAAAGTAAGACAGTTAGTTCTAAAACTTGCAAAAGGATTTGTTAAAGAAGGTAGACTTGATACTGTAAATGATATATTTATGGTAAAATCCACTGATATAGGGAAAGCCCAAAGAGATAGGAATTACGATTTAAAGAGAGTTGTTATTGCTAATAAGAAAAAAAGGGAATTAACAAAAAATGTTAGAGAATGGCCTACTATAATTGATTCAAGAGGTAAAATTTTTAGATATATAAGAGAAAGTGAGTCAGGAGATTTTGTTGGTGACCCAGTTTCACCTGGTGTAATTAGAGGCAAGGCTAAGGTGCTGCTAACACCTTTTGAAAAACCTCTACTCAAGGGTGAGATTCTGGTAGCTAAGGCGACAGAACCAACTTGGACACCTGTATTCATTAATGCTGCTGCTGTTGTTATGGAAGTAGGGGGACCACTTCAACATGGTGCCATTATTGCTAGAGAATATGGAATACCATGTGTAACAGGTATTGAAGGTGCAACTACAGTAATCAAAGATGGTGATATTTTGGAGGTTGATGGTTCAAGCGGAATTGTTAAGATTATTGAGGAATAATAAGAGTTAATTATATCGTTCTTACCCTAAAATATGTATTTTATATAACGTAACTAATGTTACCGAAATAATAGAAGATATCATCTATAATATTTAGTATATCAATGAAGGAGAGGGTCTGAAATGATAGAAAAAATATATAAATATAGCATAACAGATGATAAAGCGGTAGAAAGAGTTATTATGGACGATAATATTAATTATATTCATATGGTGTTTAATAAGAATGATGGTTTACCAGAACATTTTTCTAATTCCAATGTATATATGACAGTTTTAAGAGGTGTTTTATCAATCAAGTTGGATGAACAAGAAATTCATGAGTATAAAAAGGGTGATATATTACAAATACCTTTTAAGACTAAGATGAAAGTTACTAATTTAAATGAAGATGTATTGGAATTGATCGTTGTAAAAGCACCTGCACCATCTAAATAATATTTAAAAGGTAAAATCTTTAATATTCAATGAGATTTTACCTTTTGTTTTGTAGAAAGGTAACTGATGATTAATAGAATAATTATCAGTTATATCATAATTAGGGGTATATTTATCTAAAATAAATATAGCAGAAAATATCATGTAGTTTCTTTGGTAATTAGATAAAATGGATCTATATTAAATCTAAGAAAGAGGTAAACTATATGGAGAAAGCAAAAGTCAACATTTTTGAATTGAATGGAACTAACTACGAGATTGGTTATCATCTGGGAAAGATGGCTATGAACCACCCACAATTTGTGAAAATGCAAAAGTGTCCTAACGGTACTTTTACAGATGAACAAGCAAAAGAAATGACCCAGATATTTGACAATTATTGTCCAGGATTAAATGAAGAACTACAAGGATTCGCAGAAGCTATTGGAGCAACAAGGTTACAGATGATCTATTATGCCATGACCTATTTAACTCCAGGCTGTTCACTACTTGCGGTACTTCCAAACCTTACGGCAAATGGTCATGTGATGGTAGCTCGTAATTATGAATTTTCTCATAAGATGGAAGATCTCTGTTTCTGTAAAACCAAGGTTACAGGAAAATACGTCCATATGGGTGGAAGTGTTATGCAATTTGGGCGAAGCGAGGGAATAAATGAATGGGGATTGATGGTTGGGCAAACTTCATGTGGTATGCCTGTGGGCAATATGGAAATGATGCGTAAGCCAGCTATTACAGGTTTGCAGTTTTGGGCGGTGATACGTTCTCTTTTAGAAAATTGCAAAGATGTGGATGAAGCATTACAATCTCTCATGGATATGCCCATTGCATATAATATTAATCTGATTCTTGCCGATAAAAATGGTAGAGCTGCCTTGTTTGAAACTCTTGATGGTAGAAAAGCGGTACAGAAAATTGATGGAACTACTACAAAGCAATATATACATTCGACAAATCATGCACATCTTCCAGATATAATGGAAATTGAGCCATTGGCTATGGAACATTCGGTCTGTCGCTATGAATATATTAAAGAATATATGGATGAATCTAACCAATTAAATGATAATGATTTAAAAGAACTTCTCCTTTCAAAATATCCTACAGGGCTGTGTTGCCATTGGTATGATGAGTTTTTTGGAACAGTCAAAAGTATGGTTTTTGATGTTACACTGGGAAAAGTTGATATTTGCTGGGGCGGTATTGCAGCAAACGGCTGGAAGACATACTTTTTAGATGAGGAGCTGCAAGAGGAGAATCACATGGTCAATATTGAGGTAGAGCACCCAACTTTTGATTTTAGCAGATTGGTATAAGTAAGAAGGAGGACAGTATGGAATATCTAGACATATTAGAACGGGCAATTATATATATTGAAAATCATCTATCTGAGAATATCAATGTTAATGATGTTGCTAAGGAAGTGGGATATTCCTATTATCACCTTACTCGTATTTTTCAAGTTGTGCTAGGAGAGAACATAGGAAACTATATAAAAAAACGACGACTTTCTAATGGGGCAAATCAATTGTTATACAGCGATAAGAAAATTATTGATATTGCATTAGAGAACGGGTTTGACTCATCAGAGGCGTTTAGTAGAGCGTTCAAATCCGTTTATTCGGTAAGTCCTAAAGAATATCGCAATAACCGATTGGAGGTTTTCATCGGTAACAAGAAAGAAATTAGCATTGATTTGTTGAAACACATAACAACTAATATTACTGTTCAGCCAGAAATCAAATATATTGAGGATATACATGTAGCAGGTATCCAAGGAGTATCTTCAATAAATAATATTTATTCTTTGTGGCAGGAGTTTGATAAAGTCGCTGATACAATACCTAATAAACACATTTCAAAACGAACATTTGGAATATGTGACCAGCTGCAGGAATCTCATACAATAAACTACCATATGGATTTTTCAGAAGTTATAGGTATAGAAGTTACAAGCTATGATAATCTCCCAGATGGTATTGTAGCTAAAACAATTCCTGCAGGAAAATATGCGGTATTTACCCATAGAGGGTTGCTTAGTGAAATTCTTAAAACCTACGAATATATTTGGGGAACTTGGATTTTACTTACAAAAGAAGTTCTTGATGAAAGAGGGAGCTTTGAATTATATGATCAACGATTTTTGGGACGGGATAATGAAAAATCAGAGATGGATATTTATATTCCTGTTAAATAAGAGAATAGTCATGATACAAAAAACATAATAAATATAAATTGACAAAAGCGTTTAGTTGGTATACACTTTTGATATGGATAAAAAAATAAATATAGCAATCGAAAAATTCATGATGATGACTGAAAAAATAGCTAATGCAGGAAAAACACCTCTCAACTATGGAACGGATGTACTCATATATAGAAGTGAGATACATATTATAAAATTGATTGGAGATTATGCTGATCTACATGTTTCTGAAATAGGGAGGAAATTTGGAGTTACAAAAGGAGCCATTTCACAGGCTCTGAAAAAATTAGAAAGAAAGGGGTTAGTTGAAAAATATCCTGATGAAACTAATAATGCTAAACTATTAGTTAGGTTGACTGATGAAGGTAAGAAAGCATACTCAAACCATGAAGAATATCATAATAAATATGATAAAGACATTTTTTCATATTTAAAAGGATTAGATGACAGCTCATTAGAAATGGTGTTAGAATTCATAGAAAAAACAAGTGAAATGGCGGAAAGACATATATAAATTTTTTTTATATTAACGTATACATACTAAACGAAATCAATATTAGATAAGATATTACAATTTAAAATAGTAATAAATACCGTATTCAAAGCTAGAAAATGTATAAAAGAAGAAGCTAACCATCAAGGGGGTTGATGAAGAAAGGAGGATGGGGTTTAATGGATTCAAAATTAGATGACACAATGATTAGTTTGATGAATAGAAATCATAAGAGGTTGACATACCAGAGAAAAGAAATTCTAAAAATATTAAATGATAATGGGAACAAACATGTATCGGTTGAAGAGATTCAAAGATTGGCAAAAGAAAACAATGTTATTTTATCAATTTCAACAATCTATAGGACTATGGATATCTTACATAAAATAGGTGCTGTAATTAAACATAACTTTGGTAATGGTATTGCTGAATATGAGATTTTTGAGGGAAATAAAAATGCTCATCATCACTTGATTTGCAAAAAATGTGGAAGGATAGAAGAGGTTTTTGGATTAGTGGGAGATAATTTTAATAATCAAATATTCGTAGAAAAGGGATTTAAAGTTGAGTATCAACGTTTAGAAATTTATGGATATTGCAAGGAGTGTATGAAGAATTCTAAATGACGAGTGGATAAATTACTTGACAATACCTACTGTTTCTATAGTATAATAATGAGTGAAAATGATTATCATTATTAAAATTATATTATATGCTGTAGAAAGAAGGTTATAGGGTGAATAAACAATATATTATGTTGGATGATGGGAATAAGATTAGTTATATGACCTATGGTAAGGGCAAGAAAGTAGTGTTTTTTTTTCATGGGCTCGTAGGAGGTTCGTATATAAGTAAAGATTGGAAAAAGGAAATAGAAGCCAAAGATATCACTTTAATTGCTATTGAAAGGTCAGGCTATGGGGATTCTTCTAAAATTAAAATGAAAAATGTATCTCAATGGATTCCGATAGCAAAACAAATAGCTAAGCAATTAAAACTGTCTAAAGTTGATTTAGTGGGTTGTTCTGCTGGGGCGCCATATGCATATGCAACTGCTAGTGCTCTTGAAGAGATAGTCGAAAAAGTATATATATTGGGAGGAGTTCCTTCAGCTTATAAAGATTCTGTACTGAAACACTATGATACTTCGAACCAAGAGGCTTATAAAAGCTTTATGACCAAACCAATGAATGAAATACAGGAATATTATAAAGAACAATTAAATGATTTTAAAAAATACCTAGAAAAAGATGAAGATGATTATATTGAAAAGACAATAGATGAAAATCTGAAACAAGATTGTTTTGGTATATCTCAAGAATGCAAACTACAAATAGAGAATTGGGGAATGTGTCTATCAGAGATTAAGCAGCCTATATTTTTACATCATGCTGTTAATGACGAGATGGTACCATATGAAGCAGCCAAGGAAATGACTAATTACTTGCAAAATAGTAGCTTTGAAGAGATACATATAAATGGAGATAAGGTACATATTAGTTCCATTTCACAAGCTTTTTTACAGTTATTAAATGTAATAGAATAATTTTAAAAGATGATATATTAAGAAGGATATAATACGGATTTTACGATTACAGGTAAATCTAAGGAATTGGTAATATAGGTAAATAATAATGGAATTTAGGTGGTGCAAGAAGGTTACTATCTTATACCACCTAAAAAGTTTTATAGTTTATGATTGATTGTTGATACTATTTTCTATCATTTCAAGAGCCAAGTTTATGTCAATAGCTCCATGTAATGCATTTCTAATATTGTTGCCAATTATATATTCTAAATCTAGAGTGTTAATATTTTTATTATTCAGTAGATGTCTTCTATTACTTGAGATAATCTCAGGTATCTTCTCCAGCCAAGGGAAAATGGAGAGGATCTTATGATTCGAATAAACCTTTTTATTTGGTGTACTTCCCCCAAGCATTGTTATAAGCAAGGAAACAGCATCGCTATATATTAGTTTGAGAAGATTATAACAAGCATCTATTTTCTTAGATGTCTTGGAGATTCCAATGATTCCACCACCTACAAGGGGTTTGTCGCCAGGCACATTAGCATAACCTACATTACCGATTACACTTGAATACTTACTGTTAACAATATTTTTAAAATGATTGGAGTAACAGATTGTCATGGCAATCTTACCAGCAGAAAAATCCTTGATGACATCAGTCCAAAATGAATAATTTTCACGTCCTGTTGTCTCATAGGACTTTTTATAATTTTCAAAGGCTTCTATTGTTTTAGGAGATTGAATATTGATTTTATCTCCAGTAAATAACTTTGGATTATAACTTAAAGCTCTAGTTAAGAATTCACTTGAGCAGGTTAAAGAAGACCCTGTACATGTATTACCACCTTTTGAAACATCAGTTATGTTATTTGTCAAAAAATCCTCTATAATAACATACTCATCAAACGTTTCTGGAATGGTCAGCTCTTTTTTATAAGTTTCATAAAACATTCTTCTAATCTTTGCATCTTCAAATATATCTTTTCTATACAATAACAGTTGACAGCTTGGATCAAGGGGAAGGCAGTAATTTTTCCCATCTATCAGTGTATATTCTCCTATATTTGGAATGAAATCGTCTAAAATACTAGAGAAGTCCAATTTTGTTTCTTCCAGAGGAAGATAAACATCTTTGCCTAGGCTTTTTAGAGCAACCATATCCATTCTTATCAAATCATATAACTTAAGGTTGTCGGGAGAGTTAAAAATAGTTGTAAAATCTTCAAAACTATACTTGACTATATTTAATTTTAGTCCTGTTGTTTTTTCTAAATATGGTTTTATCTTAATGATGACATTGGTTGTAGGACTATCCAACATTAACAAATTAAGGGTTTCATCAGATTTGGTTATGTTAGGGATAGTATTGAATCCATCATTATCCAGTATTAATTCATTGTTAATCAAATTTTTTTCATCATGGATTATATCAATGGTTTCTTTTGCTAGTTTTCCATAATCTCTATGGTAGATTTTATATTTATTAGTTAAATCAATATCTTTTGAAGAGATAATAACAATGTCGCAGGTTATATTATTTCCTAGAATTTCTGATGCTTCTATAAGTGAATTTGCTTTTTCTAGAGAAGAGGTTATTATCAAATCCAATGAATTCATGTTATTACATATATCAAGTGATTTACTAAAATTAAAAGAAGTATCACAGCTTACATATTCTATATTGTTTGCCCTTCTCAATTGCTCATTTATGTGGTAAAAATCACAAAATATACTACGTTCTGAAAACAATAAAATATTTTTATGGTTATTTTCATTTATATATCTGTTCAGGTCATTTGAAGCTTTTTCGGTATTAAAAAATATATTATAAATATTGTCTTTATCTACGTTGATCTTCTTATCTAATATTATAATCTTAGTTTTATCAAAAAAAGCCTGAGAATAAAATTCGGCTGGATTTTCTAAAGAAGATACTACAATAATATTTTTGCATCTTGATATTAGTGCTTTATCTGCATGTTTTTGTTCTAGAACAGGATTATATTTTGAAAGATATAAGTCAAGACTTATACTAAGTTTATCTGATATAAGTTTTAATGAGTTATAAAAATCCAAGTACCTGTTAGTTGTAATATCTGGGATAATAAGGGCAATTGTTTCTGCTAAGCCACCTCTTAGTGAGCTTGCGTTCTCGTTTTTTGTATAACCCAATTGTTTTGCAGCTTTTTCAACTAGCTCAATTTTTTCGGAACTTATATTACCACGTTTATTTAAAACATTAGAAACGGTTCCATATGAAACTCCAGCCAGCTTTGCAATATCTTTCATAGTAGCCATTACTTTTACCTCCTTATAAATTAATAAAATTATATCAAAAAATAAAATTATAAGCAACATTATTAATTAGAAAATGATACGTTTCAAAAATGGAATATATATTGATACGTATCAAATAAAAACGCATGCTATTACAAAATTTTAAATTCAATAAATAATTTGAGTATAAAATCATGGAAATTATACCCTTTAAGTCGAAAGAATAATGTAAAGTGAGTATTGGTTATAAAAAAATAATATCTAAGAGTTATAATCATAATGACAATAATTGGAAGTTAAATTCATATAAAATTATATAAATACAATTGACACGTATCAAAAATAATGATATTATAATTTCAAAAGGAGGAATTAAACTGAAAACTAATATAAAAAAGCAATTATTACATTTGCTAGAAGAAAAAGGAACACTTATAGCTGTACATAGGGGGAGCAGTACAGGCAATATTATTGAAAACACAATAGCATCTACAATATGTGCTACAAAAATGGGTGCTGATATTGTTGAGTTGGACATTGTCAAATCAATAGATGGTGTATTTTATGGTTTCCATTCAAAAATGGAATTGAGATTATTTGGTAGAGAGTTTGATTTAGAAACTATGTCATCAAGTGAAATCGATAAGCTTCAATTTATTAATACTAATATGAAACCTACAGGATATAAAGTTGAAAGAATAGCTGACATACTAAACAAATTTAAAGGAAATACCATTTTTAATCTTGATAGATGTTGGTTATATCTAGACGAACTATTACCATTTTTAGATGAATTTAATATGTATGACCAATTAATCATAAAATCACCACCTGAAGATAAATTTTTGGATTTGTTTGCTCGCCTTAATGACAAAATATTATATATGCCTATAGCAAGGAACATGGAACAGATAGAAAGAATTCTTGAACATGAAATAAAACCTGTTGCAATAGAACTTATTTTCACTGATTTAGACAGTCAAGTGGTGAGTGAAACTACAATTGGTAGGCTTAAAAAAGCTGATTTGCTCCTATGGGCTAATGCTGTAATTGTTGGACCTAAAAATGTTATTGCAGGACCACTTACAGATGATAAGTCGATAATTGAAGGTTATGATAATGGCTGGGGTAAACTAATTGATATGGGATTTGATATTATTCAAACTGATTGGCCATCTTTATTAAAAGAGTACAGACAAAATAGACAAAAAAAGGAGAAATAATATGAAAAAAATTAAATTATTACTTATGGTAGTTGTGTTAATTGTTTCATTAGCTGGGTGTGGTTCTTCTGAAAAAACTAAAGATAATAATAGTGAATCTAATAATCAAGTAAAAACAGAGAAACAAGATGAAGTTGTAACTATTAATTACTATGGTAAACCTGATACTGATTTCGAAAAAAAGGTCATTGAAGATTTTGAAAAAGAGTATTCAAATATAAAGGTTAATTACGTAGAGCTTGCAGGTGGTTCAAATGAAAAACTGACAACCATACAAACTGTTTTACAATCTAAAGATTCGACTATAGATGTATTTGCGGCAGATGTAACATGGCCTTCCATATTCATAGCTGCTGGATGGGTTGCTCCTCTTGATGATTTATTGAAAGAAGATATTGATAAGGGACTTCTTGATGAATATATTTCAAGTGCCTTAGGTGCCTTTCAAAATAATAATCTTACTTATGGACTTCCATACATCTCAAATGCTGGAACTCTCTATTATAGAAAAGATTTACTAGATAAATACGAAAAAGTAGTGCCAACTACTTGGAAAGAAGTAGTTGAAACAGCAAAATATATCTTGGAACAAGAGAAAAATCCTAATTTAGTTGGTTATGGTTCTGCATGGAAACAGTCAGAGGGACTGACTTGTACAGTAATGGAACATTTTTGGGATCAAGATGTCTATATCTATAAAAATGGTAAAGTTGATTTGGACAAGGAGAAGATTCAGACAGCTTTACAAGGGATGTATGACATGATCTATACTGACGGTGTAGCATTAGAAGCGACTCCTACATTTGGCAATAGTGATGTTAGAGAAATAATGCAAACTGGTAATCTTATCTTTTCAAGAGATTGGATAAGTCAAGCAGGTAAATTTATGAATCCAGAAATCAATACTGTTGCTGAACATGTTGGGATCGCACCAGTTCCTGGTGGAAGTTCACTTGGTGTTTGGGGACTTATGATTTCTGAGTATTCAGAGCATAAGGAAGAAGCTGCATTATTCTTGAAGTATAGAGCTAGTAAAATGGTTCAAATAGAGCAAGCAAGTGCAATACATCAATTACCTGCTGCTGTGGAAGCTTTCCATGATTCCTCAGTAATAGAAGTTTTTCCTGCGGCAAAAGAATTATTACAAGTAATGAATAATGGTGAACCGAGACCATTAACTCCATTCTATGGAGAAGTTTCAAGTATTATTCAAGTTGAGACTCATAGTATGTTGACTAAAGGTATAACTCCTGAAGAAGCGGCGGCTAACATAGTTCAAAGAGTATCACAAGTAATAGATTAATATCTGATATAAGTATAGTTATACTTATGTTTAAATAAAATACAAAGATAATACGACAAACAGTATTATCTTTGTATGATTATGAGGTGTAGAATGAAAAGACAAAAAATAAATGGATACTTACTCCTGTTACCCAGCTTACTTCTTATCTGTGTTTTGATATTGGGTCCTGCAATAAAAACAATATACCAAAGCTTTTTTGATATGCGAACCCAGACTATGGCATTAGGATTTGACTTTGTAGGGCTTGAGAATTACAAAAAAGTTTTTCGGGATGAATATTTCTTGAAGGCACTAAAATGGACTTTACAGTTTACTGTTATTTCGGTATTTTTTGAGATAATAATAGCAACAGGGTTAGCGTTACTTATGAATAAGAAAATGCGTGGACAAGGATTGATCAGGCTCGTTATATTACTGCCTTGGTCCATTCCTGTAATAGTTGCTGGTATAGTATGGACAAAGATTTTTAGTTATAACGGGATAATAAATACTGTATTGATACAGTCGGGCAGTATATCAGAAGCAATTAATTTCTTTGGTATACCTCTATATTCAAAATTTGCTGTAATAGTGGCAGAAATCTGGAAGGCGACACCATATATGTCGTTATTGATATTAGCAGGTCTGCTTACAATTCCAAAAGAGTATTATGAAGCATCTCAAATAGATGGAGCTGGTAAAATCAAAAGTTTTATCCATATTACATTACCTTGCTTGATGCCTACTCTATCTGTAACCTTGTTATTTAGAATAATAGGTCTTATGAGATCTTACGGATTGATGGTAGCTATGACTGGTGGTGGACCAGGTGGAGAGACTCAGACAGCGGCAATGTATGCGGTTGATAACTTTTTTAGATACGGAAAAATAAGCTATGGTTCTGCAATATCAGTTGTCATGTTGCTTGTATCAGCGCTGATAAGTTTGTTGTTTGTAAATAGTTTACAAAGTAAGGTGGAGTAATCATGAAGAATAAAATATATAAAACTTTGAAAATAATGGCTTTAGTACTATTCGTGTTTTCAATGCTCTTTCCAATTCTATATGCATTGTCCACATCGTTTATGACAACAGCTGAAATAGAGAGTTTTCCAACAAAACTAATTCCTAGTAAAATAACATTTGATAATTTTAAGGATGCTTTTAGAATTCAACCAATTATGCACTACGTAAAAAACAGCTTTATCATAACTTTTATGACAGTTTTTATAAACCTTATAATTGGAAGTATGGCAGCATATGCCTTAACTAGAACTAATATTAAATTTAAAAAACTATTTTTGATTTTTGTACTAACAATTACCTTGTTGCCATCAATAACTATTATTAATCCTATATTTCAAATGTACAGTAAACTCAATTTGCTTAATACTTATTATGGGCTAGCGCTTATAGTGGCTGTTCTTGATCTGCCTATGACAATATGGTTTTTAAGTGCTTTGTTCAAAGACATTCCTATAGAATTTGAAGAAAGTGCTGAGATAGATGGTGCAAACTTATTCCAAAAATTCGTTTATATCCTTATTCCTATTGTAAAATCGGGGCTTTTTTCTATTGGTATATTGGTGTTTATTAATGCTTGGAATCAGTTTTTAATACCTCAAGTGTTAAATACATTCCAGTCACACAGGACTGTTGTAGTTGGGCTTACAATGTATCAAATAGATGAGTTCATCCCATTTGGAACTATATCTGCAGCCAGTATGGTGACGATGTTACCTATTATAATAATGGTTCTATTCTTCCAAAAAAGAATAATAGGTGGAGTGCTCAAGGGTGGATTAAAAGGATAGTCTTAATACAAAAAAGCGAAATTTCTGATCTTTGAAGAAATTTCGCTTTTTTTATTTATAAATATATGAATTAATCAGCATGGTTTACCTTCTTTTACTATCCATAATAAATAAAAAATTAATAACTTAATAGAATTTTTACATATCTAAAAGCAGAAATAAGGTATATACTTGATAAATTAATTAAAATTAACTATAGTTAACTAATTTAATGCTGGAAACAATTAGCAACTAATAATAAAACTTTTTATCTAAAGTATACTAAAACATAATCAAAAATACTATATTATAGTCAAATTAACCTAAATAAAAACATAAAACATAAAAATGTTATTGACAAAACCACCTAATAATGGTAAATTAATAAACATAAGTTAGCAGTTGTTAAGTAACAATACTTATATTTGTTAACATGATAAGTATTATGAAAAGGATTAGGTGATAATTTATGAGCACAAGGGTTATGAAGCAATCGAAGGGAAAAAATAAAAAAAAGAAATTCGTGAAGCAGTTTAAAAAAGATTATCCGTTATGGTTATTTGTACTTCCGGGAATCATTATTACCTTTATTTTTAGTTATATCCCTTTATACGGAGTTCAAATAGCATTTAGAAATTTCAATCCTAAGTTAGGTTTTTTTGGGAGTCCTTGGGTAGGGTTACAGCACTTTACAAGATTTTTTGATTCACCTTATTTTTTTACAACAATAAAGAATACATTTGTTCTTAGCCTGTATTCGTTGATAGCAGGATTTCCTATACCAATTATCTTAGCGTTGATACTGAATTCTTTTCGACACAAAAAGTATCGTAAGGTAATTCAAACAGTTACATATGCACCAAATTTTATTTCAACAGTAGTTATGTGTGGTATGTTGTTGCTTTTCTTATCGCCTAGTGTGGGTATCATTAATAATGTCATTGAATTTTTTGGGGGAAACAGTATAAATTTCATGGCTGAAAAAAGTTATTGGAGGCATATTTACGTATGGTCGGGTGTTTGGCAAGGAATGGGCTGGAGTTCAGTAATATATTTCGCAGCCTTGTCGTCAGTCAGTCCAGAGTTGCATGAAGCGGCAATCGTTGATGGAGCGACTAAGTTTCAGATTGTCAGGTATATCGATTTTCCAAGTATCATACCCACAGCAACAATTTTATTGATTCTTAGTTGTGGAAGTATCTTATCCGTAGGTTTTGAAAAAGTTTTCTTATTGCAGAATGATTTGAACTTAAGTGTATCTCAAGTAATCTCTACATATGTGTATAAAGTAGGTCTTATTGACAATAATATCTCCTATTCTTCTGCAATTGGGTTGTTTAACTCAGCAATAAATGCAGTTCTATTGATTGTAGTAAATAAAATATCTAAAAAACTATCTGGTATTAGTTTGTGGTAAGGAGAGATTAAAATTGAGGAGAAAAAAACGTTCAAAACAAGACAAAATATATGACGGAATCATCTTTGTGATACTTACTATAATCTTTGCTATAGTAGCATATCCGTTGTACTTTATAATTATTTCATCCATAAGTAATCCAGAAGCGGTTTCTAGTGGTAAAGTATTTCTGTTCCCTGTGGGACTGACATTTGATGGATATATGGAAGTTTTCAAGAATGCCCAAGTTGTTACAGGATTTGTAAATTCATTATTCTATACATTTTGTGGTGTTATGTTGAATCTGACTTTGACATTGCCAACAGCATATGCTTTGTCAAGAAATAGATTCGGGGGAAAGAAAATAGTAACTTTATTCTATGTAATCACCATGTTCGTTAACGGGGGTATGATTCCTACATATTTAGTAGTAAAAAATCTACACTTATTAGATTCTATGTTTGCTTTGATTTTGCCAGGAGCATTGGGTGTTTATAACATGATTGTGGCAAGAACATTCTTTAAGATGAATATTTCAGAGGAGTTGTATGATGCTGCAGCCATTGATGGATGTGCAGAGACAAAATTCTTTTTCAAGATTGCATTACCCTTATCAAAAGCGATTATCGCCATTATGGTGCTTTATTATGGGGTAGGACATTGGAATTCATATTTTTCCTCATTATTATATATGAAAACAGAATCAAAGTTTCCATTACAGCTTGTACTAAGATCAATTTTGGTTCAAAACCAAAGCCATTTGTCCCAAACAGTTACAACAGCAGCTCAGCAAGAGGCGCTAGAACAAAGGCGACAATTAATGGAATTGATGAAATACTCATTGATAATAGTTTCAAGTTTACCAGTATTGATTATGTATCCATTAGTACAAAAACATTTTGTTAAAGGTGTCATGATTGGTTCTATAAAAGGATAGCTAAGAATATGAACTTAAGTCTTTAGCAAGACTTGGTTATATATGCTAATTAAAGGAGGAAGTTTTATATGAGAAACAAAAAAGTAATTACACTTATGTTAGTTTTTGTAATGAGTCTTACAATCATATTATCAGGTTGTGGTAACAAAGGGAGTAAATCAACGGGGAAAACAGAGGAAATTAATACAACTGTAGACGATGATGGAAAGATCAATGGATTGATGTACAAAGAAGGGTTACCTATTGTAGACCCAGAAGAAGAGTATTCCTTTTCAATCTTTACAGATGGAAATAAAACAACAGATGAATTCTATCTAATGCCTGTACTAGAAGAACAAACAGGAGTTAATGTAGATGTTCAGCTTTTCCCTTATGAAGTAGCAAAAGAAAAATACAGCTTATCACTTAATTCAGGAGATTATGCAGATTGTATTGGTGGATGGATCATGTCTGCAACTGATATCTTGAGATTTGGTGTGGAAATGGGAACATTTATACCACTTGAAGGATACTTTGAAAAATTTGCACCAAATATCCAAAAAGTCCTTGAACTTGAAGGAGTTCGTGAAATAATGACAGCACCAGATGGTCATATTTATTCTGTACCATATGTATTAGCAGCACCAAAGGTAGATTTCAATCCTTATATCAATACACGTTGGTTAGAAAATCTAGGACTTGAAGTACCAACTACAACAGAAGAATTAAGAGATGTATTACAAGCATTCAAAGAAAATGATGCTAATGGAAATGGTGACCCTAACGATGAAATACCATTCTCATTTGATCCAGTAAACAAGAAATTAGGTTATTACGCAGGATGGTTTGGAATGCCTGTAAATGACTATGGATTCACTATGGTAGATGGAGAGTTGACATTTGGTGCCAACAGTGATGCATACAAAAATATGATTAAATACATGAGAGATTTATATGGTGAAGGCTTATTAGACCCAGAAATGTTCACTATTGACCAGGCTCAATGGAAAGCAAAAGGAAGTACTGACATCTATGGTGTTGCTATGATGTATGGAAGCGGTGATATCATGCCTTTTGAAGCAGGAGAAATGCCAGATTGGGTACCACTTCCTGTATTGAGTAGTGAGTTTACTGACAAACCACTTTGGTTCCGTGACAGTTATGGAACAACAGTACTTAAGAACCAAGTAGTTATTACTGATAATGCAAAAGATCCAGAGGTCATTGTAAGATGGTGGGATAATATGTTTGAATTAGAAAATTCTATTCAGACTAACGGAGGTCCTTTGAACAAAGTAGTATTCAAGGATGGAGATAATTATTACACAGACAACAGCAAGTTGACAGAAGAAGAAAAAGATACATATAGCTGGGTAAACTTATATCCACAATCTTTACCAAGATACATACCTACTGATTTTGAGTTTGTTGAGAAAAATCCTATCTTCAAGGAAAAAGAGAATGTTGATAAAATGTATGAACCAAATCTAGTTTCCCATACTATACCACCTTATTGGGCAACTGCAGAAGAAAGTTCAAGATTATCTGATCTTCAGACAGTTATTTCTGATTATATCAAAGAAAAAACTGCTCAATGGATTGCTGGACAGGCGAATGTTGATGAAGATTGGGATAACTACATAAAGCAATTAGAGAAACTTAACCTTAATGAATATATTGAAATGCGTTTGAATGCACTCAACAAAAATAAATAAATACTTATGTAAGATGGCTATGATGTAAGTCATAACCATCTTTATTAGAATATATAGCAATGGAGGATAATATGTCAGAATTAGAACAATTAGAAGAAATAGAAGACATGGTTGAAGAAGGCGTCCATAATTATAGTACCGAAGAACATTATGTAGTACCAACAGACCCAAAAGTGCTTGCCAAACTTGAATGGTTTCAAGATCAGAAATTAGCGCTGATGATGCATTGGGGAGTCTATTCTCAGATTGGAATAGTAGAATCTTGGGCATTAAGTGATGCTGATGCAGAATGGTCAAGAAATTGTGTTGATTGGGAAGTAACAGGAGAAGAGTTCAAAAAACAGTATTTTGATATGAATAAAACTTTCAACCCTATACGTTTCCAACCAGAAAAATGGGCTGAAATTGCCAAAGAAGCAGGTATGAGATACTTTATCTTCACAACAAAACACCACGATGGATTCTGTATGTGGGATACTAGTTACTCTGATTATAAAATAACCAATGAAGACTGCCCTTTCCATACCCATAGATATGCAGATGTATGTGCTCACCTTTTCGAAGCTTTCCGTAGAAAAGGAATTGGTATAGCTACTTATTTCTCAAAAGCGGATTGGCATATAGATAGTTATTGGAGTACTAAATTTGAAAAAGGAAGTTATCAGAATAGAGGACCATCCTATAATCCATCTGATTATCCAGAAGAGTGGGAACGATTTGTACAGTTTACCCAAAATCAAATTATGGAATTAGGAACTAAGTATGGAAAAATAGATATCATGTGGTTTGATGCTGGATGGGTTTGTAAGGAGAATAATCAGGATATACGATTAGGTGAAGTAATTGACAAAATAAGAAAGTTCCAGCCAGGAATGTTATGTGCTGATAGAACTGTTGGCGGAGCTTATGAAAATTATGTAACTCCAGAACAATGTGTACCAGATAAGCCACTAAGTATTCCATGGGAAAGCTGTATAACTTTAGGCAATTCCTTTGCATATTCTTATGAAGATAATTATAAGGATCCAAGAGAAGTAGTTAATCTACTCATTGATATAGTTGTAAAAGGTGGTAACTTAGCAATCAATGTTCCGCCACAACCAGATGGACGTTTACCTCAAGAAGCCATTAGTTCATTAAAAGGACTAGGACAGTGGCTAAAGATTTATGGAGACGCAATTTACGGTACTAGAGTATGTGAGCCTTATAAAAAAGATGGTATTGCATTCACTAAAAAAGATGATACAGTATATGCCATTCAAGGATTCAACAATAAGACAGATGCTGTTGAAACAGAAGTTTTTATACCTTATGAAGGAAATGTTAAAGAAATCAAATGCCTCAAAACAAATGAAGTGCTTGAATTTGACAAAAAAGATAATGGATATATGGTACATGTACCAGAACATCACTCAGATGAAGCACCATACGCAAGAGTTTTTAGTTTAATATAGAGAAAAAGGAGCCCCTTATGACCCACATAAATTTAATTGGTTACGTATCAATAAAAGACCTAAAAAGATTCAAAGAAGAAGATATAAAAAAATCTGAAGTAATTAATTTAGCATTTGCAAAAATCTCTGAAGGAAAAGTTGTTTGTGATATTCTTTCGTATATTCCATACCTTGAAAAAGCAAGAGCTATCAATCCTGACATTCGTTTTGTACTATCCATTGGAGGATGGGGTGCAGGAGGATTCTCTATAGCATCAAAAACAGTGGAAAGCAGAAAGATATTAATTAAATCAGCCATTGATCTGATAGAAGAAGCAGGACTTGATGGAATTGATATAGATTGGGAATATCCATGTATCAGTGTTGCTGGAATAGATGCAGCCAAAGAAGATAAAGAGAATTTTACACATTTGATAAAAGAATTCCGTATGTACTTAGATGAAAGAGGTATGGAAGATGCCTTGTTGACTATTGCAGCAGCAGGGGATGAGTATTTTATTAAATGTACTGAAATGGATAAAATTCACCCTTATCTTGATTATGTTCAATTGATGACTTATGACCTTCGTGGTGGATTTACAGTTGTTACAGGGCATCATGCTAATTTGTATAGCTACCAAGAAGATCTATCAAGAGCAAGTGCTGATAAAGCTGTAAGAAAATATATGAAAGCGGGTGTACCAGCCAATAAATTGGTAGTCGGTGCTGCTTTTTATTCAAGAATGTGGGAAGGGGTTCCTGATGTTCAACATGGCTTCATGCAGATGGCGAAAACCACAGGAGGCTATGGACCAAGTTTTCATGATCTATTGGAAGGTTACATTGATAAGAATGGATTTGTTAGGTATTGGGATACAGAAGCAAAAGCACCTTATTTATTTAATGGAGATTGTTTTATCAGTTATGAAGATCAAGACTCCTTATTCCATAAGATTGATTATATTCAAAAACAAGGATTATATGGATTGATGTATTGGGAATACGGAACAGATCGTAGTGGTACATTATTAAGGTTTATTGACCAAGAAAGAAAAAAGATAAGTATCAATAATGGAGGAGAAAGCTAATGGAAAAATGGTTTGAAGAAGCCAGATTAGGAATTTTTATTCATTATGGAATATATGCGGTAGATGGCGTTGCAGAATCATGGTCATTTTATCATAACCGTGTTCCATATGATAAATATATGAAACAACTGGATGGTTTCACTGCATCAAAATTCGACGCTGACCACTGGGCTGATATTATTGCAAAATCAGGAGCAAAATATGCGGTGTTAACAACAAAACATCATGATGGAGTAGCACTTTTTGATTCTCAGTACAGTGATTTGAATGTGGTTAAAAGTACTCCAGCCAAAAGGGATATTATAAAAGAATATGCAGAAGCCATTAAGAAGAGAGGTATAAGATGTGGTATGTACTATTCTCTGATTGATTGGTCTCATCCCGACTATGCTAGTGTTTTTGAAGATGGAAAAGTTCCAGAAGATCTCTCTGAGGTTAATGGATATTCCTATCCAGCAGATGGAAAGCAGGATTTTGAAGCTTGGGAAAGATTTTTAGAATTTAATAATAATCAGTTAAAAGAAGTTCTAAGCAACTATGGAAAAGTAGATTTGTTATGGTTTGATGGAGATTGGGAACGTAGTGCAAAAATGTGGCGCTTACCTGATTTCAAGGATTACTTAAAATCATTCAATGATAAGTTGATAATAAATTCAAGATTACAAGGACATGGTGACTATAAGACACCTGAACAAGGACTTCCTATTACAAGACCTGAAGGTCCTTGGGAATTCTGTACAACAATAAACAGTTCTTGGGGTTATGTTCCTGATGATAATCATTACAAATCCTTGAATCAGTTGATTCGTATGTTTTGCGATTGTATAACAATGGGTGGAAATATGCTATTGGATATTGGTCCAAAAGAAGATGGAACCATTGTACCAGAAGAAGAAGAACTTCTAATAGGCATTGGTGATTGGATTAGAGATAATGAGGAGGCAATATACGGTACAAAAGAAGGTATAATGACTCGTTATTATCTAGGAGGATCTACAATGTCTCATGATGAAGAAACCCTTTATCTGTTTGTATATGATAATCCAAAAGAGAATGTATGCCTAAAAGGTTTATGCAATAAGGTTAAGAAGGCTACTGTATTACATTCAGGAAAAGAGTTGAACTATGAAATTCATGGTGGTGTACCTTGGTTTAATATACCTGGAACCATATGGTTTGATTTAACACCAGAAGATTGTCATGAAAATGTAACTGTATTGAAGATAGAAGTTGAAGGGAAAATAGAGATGTATGGCGGCAGTGGTGCTGTTGTAACACATAACTAGGAGGAAAAATGAATTCATTAAGAGTACCAATACCTAAGATTGATTTCAATCCACCGGTATATTATTGTAAGCGAGCAACAAAACCTTTTGTTCTTGATGGAAACCTACATAAAGAATTTTGGGAGGATGCTCCATTCACTAGTCTATTTGTAGATATTGAAGGGGATAATAAACCCAAACCTTACATGGATACACAAGTCAAGATGTTATGGGATGATGAGAATTTTTATTTTGGTGGAATTCTCCATGGAGAAGAAATATGGGCAACTTTAACTGAAAGAGACTGTGTTATTTTTCACGATAACGATTTTGAAATCTTCATAGATCCAGATTCAGATACCCATGGTTATTTTGAATTTGAGATGAATGCTTTTAATACAGTGTGGGATTTATTTTTAACAAAACCTTATCGTGATACAGGAGGAAGACCTCTTAATGGATGGGATATCAAAGGGCTTCAGTCAGCTGTCAAGATTAAAGGCAAAATAAATGAAATCAATCCAGATAATAAATATTGGATGGTGGAAGTTGTAATTCCTTTTGATTCTTTGAAAGAAATGGCACCAAAATCACAAAAGCCACAAGTAGGTGATTATTACAGAGTTAATTTCTCCAGAGTTCAATGGCATGTAGATACTGTTGATGGAAAATACGTTAAGAAAGACCGTCCCGAAGAAAATTGGGTATGGTCACCAACTGGCTTAGTAAATATCCATTACCCAGAGTTATGGGGATTCGTCTTTTTTACTGACAAAGGTGAAAGCTATGATATTCCTCAAGTGGAATACCTAAAATGGAAATTAAGAAAATATTATTATTATGAACACAGATATTATGATAGATATGGCAGTTTTACTACAGATATCACTGCTTTAGATATGGAAATGGAAACTTCTATTTGTCCAAGGATTGAAATTTCTAGTAGAAGCTTTGAAATCTCTTGCTTAACAAAAGATGGAAGTAAGCAAGTAGTTATTTATCAAGATGGAAAAACGAGTGAATTGGAACAAGAAGAATATGAAAAGAAACTAAGAAAAGTTCCTTATTCATTGATGCAGGAGATGAATGAGTCAGAACAAGAGTGTATGAAGTTTCTCTATGAGTTCATGCCTTTGTCCGATATTGCTGATTATGACCCAAAGCTATTCTTGCAATTTGTCCGTCATAGCCTATGGGTAAAAGAAAATATGCCTTGGGGAGATATAATTGATCATAATGATTTCTTGAATTACGTACTCCATTTTAGAGTAAACAATGAGGACTTGGAATTCTATAGTTCAGTATTTTATGAAGAATTAGCATCGAGGATTAAGGGATTGACCATGGAAGAGGCAGCTATTGAAGTCAATTATTGGTGTTTTGAAAAAGCCACTTATCAGTCAACTAATTCACGAACTGGTTCTCCTTTTACAGTGATTAAAAATGCTTTTGGTCGATGCGGAGAAGAATCAACTTTTGTAGTAGCAGCTCTTAGAAGTGTTGGGATACCTGCAAGACAATGTTATACCCCAAGGTGGAGCCATTGTGATGATAATCATGCTTGGGTGGAAGTATATACAGAAAAAGGATGGCGTTTCTTGGGAGCTTGTGAACCAGAGGTACAGTTGAATCATGGCTGGTTCAGATTACCTGCATCAAAAGCAATGCTTATTCACAGCCGTGTACTTTCAAACCGTTGCTCAGACGAAGTAATTACAAAACAAACGGGTCGCATGACTGAAATTAATGTTTTATCTCATTATGCTGAGACTAAGAAAATAATTGTTTCAATCAAGGATGAAAACAATTGTCCCGTACAAGATGCAATAGTTCGATTTGAGGTAGTCAATTATTGTGAGTTTTATCCTATTGCTCAATTAAAAACTGATGCTCAGGGTAATGTATCTTTTGTAACAGGTCTAGGGGATTTAATGATATATGTATATAAAGGAAACTCTTTTACCTATAGTAAAATGGATGTTTCCCATGAAGAACATAAGGTTCTGACTCTAAAAGATGAAATACATATGGCTTCAGACATAGAAAACTGGATTATGATTCCACCAAAAGGCGGTATAGATGAAGAACAACCCTATACAGAAGAAGAAATGCAAGAGCAGAAAAGAAGAAATGATAAGGCTGTAGAGCAGAGAAAAGCATTTGAAGAAACCTTCTTCAATGAAACCACTGGTAAAGAAGAAGCAAAGAGATTTCCACTACTTAATGAAGAAATTTCTGAGTGCTTAGTAAAAGCTAGGGGAAATCATAAAGAGATTCTAACTTTCTTAGATGATAGTTCCCAAGATGAGCTATATCTGAAAGTAAAACTGTTAAAAGCTTTACCACAAAAAGACTTATCCGATATATTGGCGTTGGATTTGGAAGAGCATTTTACATATTCAATAAAATATAGAGATGATTGGGAAGAAGATATTTTTGTTCAATATATTATGAATCCAAGGATATGGATAGAAAAAATAAGATTGTATAGGAAAGAGATTCTTACATTCTTTACAGAGGAACAGAAGAAATGTTTTAGAGAAGAACCATTGGAATTAAAAAGATGGATGGAATCTAATCTATACCTAATAAAGGATAAGGAATACTCCAATCTAAACACTTCTCCTACAGGAATGCTGAAGGTAAGAGGCGGTAATAAAATATCTCATAACATTTTCTTCGTTGCTGTATTACGTTCATTAGGTATTCCAGCAAAGATTGAAAAGACTGATGGAAAATTAGCTTATTATAAAAATAGACAATGGCAATACATCTACGAAGATGAAAATGTAGATTCCAAAGAAGTTGGTAAACTAATATTAACTCGTGATAATAGTCATGTGGAATATTATAAAAACTATACAGTATCACGTTTTGAAAATGGATATTATAAAACTTTAGAATTAGATGAAATACCTTGGGAAGATAATCAAGTAGAATATACCTTAGAAGAAGGATATTATCGAGTGATTACAGCTAATAGACAACATGATGAATCTAATAGGGTTCGTGTTGTTAATTGCCAGATTATAAAAGATCAGTCCATAACGGTACCATTGATTCTAGATAAAGGCAATAATGAAAAGAAACAAGTTGTAGTAAAAGATTATTCTCTGATCTCTAAGAACAAGGAACAATGTAATTTATATGAATTTATAGACACAAAAAGGATTGTTTGCTGGATTAAACCAGGAGCTGAGCCTACAGAGCATCTGCTCAACGAGATAATTGAATTGAAAGAAGCATATGGACAATTATCCAAAGAGGTTATCCTATTGATTCAACACGAAGAAGAATTAAACGATCCAACCTTGATGAAGGCTTGTAAAGAAGTATCATCACTAAAAGTTCTAGTTGAATCAAGTTTTAGTTTAGATAATATATATAAAGGATTCAATATGAAAGACTGTAGATTACCTTTAGCCATGATTACAGAAGATAGACAAGGAATCTTTGGATGGTGTGGTTATCAAGTAGGTATCGGGCAGTTACTTATAGAAAGCATTAACGATTAGATTTGTTAGCTAATTAATACTTAACTTATTGCCATGAGTTTCCCAAAATGTTATAATGTCAAAGGATAAGGAAAATGTTAAAAAGGGGAGTCTAACAATGAAGAAAATCAAAAAAGTTACTATGCAAGATATAGCAGATGCATTAGGAGTTAGTAAAGTAACAATTTCTAAAGCATTAAATGATAAAGATGGTGTTGGACCTGAATTAAAAGAACAGATATTACAAAAAGCTGAAGAATTTGGCTATCGTTTATCAAAAAATTCAAAAGATAAAGTGAAGAATATTGCTATATTTTTAGACCACAAATATTTTGGTGAAGGCACAAAAGCATACTTCTATGTAAAAATCTATCAAATGATATCAAAGCATTTAAGCGAAATTGGTTACATTGGAGTTCTCACAACAGTAAATCCTATCAATCATGGAAAGGAACTGGAACAAATCATTAGTAATCAGAACATTGAGGGTATAATCATTCTTGGAAATCTGGAAGAAGAATTCTTGTCAAAAGTCAGAAAGATAAGGTTACCCAAGGTATTTGTTGATTATTATGATGAACTTTCCAATACGGATTGTGTTCTTTCTGAGAATATCTACAGTACATATGAGATTACCAAGCATCTACTTAATTATGCACATCATTACATTGGTTTTGTAGGTTCAATCTCTGTAACTCAAAGTATATCAGATAGGTATCTAGGATATAAGAGAGCTTTGATGGAAAGAAAGATACCCATTAGACAAGAGTGGATTATTGATGATAGAGATGCACATAACGAAGCAATAGAGTTCCAACTTCCAGAAGAGATGCCAACAGCTTTTGTATGTAATTGTGACGAAACAGCACATCGTTTTATTAAATGCTTGAAAAAACAAGGTTATAGAGTTCCCGAAGACATTTCAATCGTAAGCTTTGATAACGATATATATGCTGATATCTGTGAACCAAAATTAACAACTGTCGCTGTAGACATTGAAGGCATAGCAAAGACTACAGTGAAACTGATTAAAAGAAAAGTAGAAAGATCCCCTTATTATACAAAAGGAGTATCAATGGTGAATGGTAAAATCATTTATCGAGATTCAGTGGCAAAGAATTAAGTAGGATTTGGAGGAGTAGAAATTGGCAAAAATTATTGGAAATAAATTAGAAAATATACCATGGCAGGAAAGAACTGAAAAAGATTCTATGCCAATATGGAGATATTCAAAAAATCCTATTATCAATAGAAATGCAATACCTAGTTCAAATAGTATTTTTAACAGTGCGGTTATACCTTTTGAAGATGGATTCGCAGGTGTATTTAGATGTGATTCCAAATCAGTGAGTATGAATATCTATGCTGGTTTCAGCAAAGATGGAATCCATTGGGATATAAACCACGATCCTATTGAATTTCAAGGGGAAAATGAAGAAATACTCCGAAAAGAGTATCGTTATGACCCAAGAGTATGTTATATAGAAGACCGTTACTATATAACATGGTGCAATGGTTATCATGGTCCCACAATAGGAATGGGTTATACTTTTGATTTCAAGACTTTCCATCAAACGGAAAACGCATTCTTACCTTATAATCGAAATGGAGTTTTATTTCCACGTAAAATAGGCGATTATTATGCAATGCTCAGTAGACCAAGTGACACAGGACATACACCTTTTGGTGATATCTTCTACAGTCAAAGTAAAGATATGGAATATTGGGGTCATCATCGTCATGTAATGAGTACAGTTAAAGGTAAATCAGCTTGGCAAAGCACAAAAATTGGTCCAGGACCAGTACCAATAGAAACTGACGAAGGATGGTTACTCATATACCATGGTGTTATAACTACATGTAATGGTTACGTATATAGAATGGGATGCGCACTTCTTGATTTAGACGAACCCTGGAAAGTAAAAATGCGCTCATCTGATTACATATTAGCACCTTATGAATTATATGAATGTGTAGGAGACGTACCAAATGTAGTTTTCCCATGTGCCACACTAACTGATTCAGAAACAGGAAGAATCGCCATATACTATGGCTGTGCAGACACAGTTACTAGTCTAGCCTTTACAACTGTCGATGAACTAATGAAATACATGAAGGAAAATCCATTATAGATTATATTATATATAAATGAAAATAGGGCTGAATCAGCCCTTTTTTGTTTTTAGCAAAAGAATAATGATGATTATACCGAGCAGAGATAGTATAGGGGAATATGGAGCATGAGCCATGGACGGCGAATTCAGCTATTTAAACATGGACGTTTAATTAGCTGACGGAATATTCCCCTATACTATCTTTGCGACTGTTAGGTTTATTTTATTATAACGATTTCATATAACATTTTTCACCCTCTATAGAATCTAATTCAAACCCCATCTTCAATAGATATTTGATATGCTGCTCATTTGTAGAAAAACTAACAAGGTTATAGAAACCTTTATCAGTAAAATATTCTTTATTCTTATCAAAAACATATTTAGCTATCTTGAAATCCCTGTATTCAGGAACCACAAAATCAAGACTTATCTTAAGGGTATCATCATTTAATTTCGTTGACATGAATATTCCAGCTGGAACCATGTTTCTTAAAATATAGAAAGCTACATCTGAATCTTCTATACTGAATTCTGATTCTGAGAATCTATCAATCTCTTCTTTATAAAAATCAAGAAAATAATCATAATAAAGTGAACGTTTTTTGATTGGCAGTATCTTAAAATATTCCTTATAGTTATATATCTTGAATAAGAAATAGATATTAATGAAACATATACATAGATTCATCAATCCTACAGGTAAAGCACCTATCAAAAAACCATACAATGAAAACAATAAAGAACCAATTAGACTTATCCATCTCAATTTTATTATAGAACTCATAAGTAAAGATATTAAAACAATAAGTGAAGCTAAATAACCTAGCCATTCAAGCCAATTATCCATGGTGTAACTCCTCTCTAGTGTAAGTGGTGTAATACGCCGTTATTCTCTTTTCTTCTTGGGTTATTATTACCATTTTAATAAAATAATATAATCATGTGAGTAGTTCATATACAAAGACTGTTAATATAATTTATATGATGCAGAATAAATGTTAAATAAGTTGTTTCATTATAACAGATATTCTATACTAATAAAAAGGACATTTTAGCTTGTTTTAGAACTTTTTTATTTTATGAATACACGTTATAATACTTTATAAAGGAAAGTCACAATGCAAATACTAATTTACATATAAATACCTAAAGTTGCTTTAGGTAGGAAGGGGCAGATTATGAGGTATAGTATCACAGATTTAGCAGAAATTCTTGGATGTACCACTAGCGCCATCCATTACTATGAAAAGGAAAATTTGATAAAAGTAGAGAAAGGGAAAAATGGTCATCGTTATTACAATGTAGTAGATGTATTCAGATTGCTTTCTTATGCTAAGTACCGCTCTATGGAAATTCCTATGAAAACCATCATTACCCAATTTGGTGGAAATGAAAATAATTATAAATTAATAGAAGAAAGAGAAACAAGATATCAACTAGAAGCAATCAAAAAAGCTAAGTACTATATGAACTTAGCAGATGCCATTGAAGATCATCTTGTCAGCATAAGAAGAATCCAAGAACTCTTGAATAAATATGAGTTGGCTCAATCTCCAGAAGTCACCATTATGTGTGATGATGAGTGTGGATGGCTGTCAAAGAAACGTAGTTCACAGAAAATAATTCACAAGTGGGTAAAAGCCATGCCTATTGTACAGTTAGGGGTAATTAATGAAAGAATGGGAATGAGTAATTTTGGATATTTGGTAAGGACTGAGAAACTAGAAGAACTAGAGCTACCAGCAGGAGTATATACCAAAAAATTAGAAAGTACATCTTGTCTACACACAATAGTAGTGGCAGATGAAGATTTTACCCTGAATCCTCAAAAAGTCTTCAAAAAAGCATTTGATTATGCTGACAGCAAAGGTCTTGAAATAGGGGAAACAGCTTGGGGTAAGATACTATTGGTAGAAGTAGAAAAAGAAGCAAAACTCCACCCATATATAGAATTATGGATTTCGATAAAAATATAACAATATCCTCTTGCAAGTAAAGTTCCTTTATGTTCTATACTGAAATTAACATCAATATTAGATGTAAGATAGTTGATAACAAAATACATTTAAGATGATTTTCAGGAGGGCGAAAGATATGAAGGAAAAGTATAAGGTACTTTATGACCCAATTAAGATTGGCGAATTGGAAATTAAGAACAGATATGTCCTTGCTCCAATGGGACCAGGTGGAATGTGTAACGCAGACGGTAGTTTTAACGAAAGAGGAATAGAGTTCTATGTGGAACGTGCAAAAGGTGGAACTGGATTAATTATGACTGGTGTAACAATGGTAGAAAATGACATTGAGAAATGTGCATTACCATCTATGCCATGTCCTACACTCAATCCCTTGAATTTTATTACAACTGGTAATGAAATGACAGAAAGAGTTCATGCTTATGGTTCAAAAATCTTTTTACAATTGTCAGCAGGATTTGGACGAGTTAGTATACCATCTATAGTGGGAAAAGTAGCGGTAGCACCATCACCAATACCACATAGATTTTTACCAGGAGTTACATGTCGTGAATTGACAAACCAGGAAGTAAAAGATTATGTAAAAGCATTTGGTGAATCAGCAGCCATTGCAAAAAAAGCAGGATTTGATGGTGTTGAGATACATGCAGTACATGAAGGATATCTATTAGATCAGTTTGCTATATCTTTCTTTAACCATCGTACTGATGAATACGGTGGATCATTGGAAAATCGTTTAAGATTTGCTTGTGAAATAGTGCAAGAAATCAAGAAACGTTGTGGAGAAAATTTCCCAGTATCTCTTAGATATAGTATTAAGAGTTTCATCAAGGATTGGTGTAAAGGTGGATTACCAGATGAAGAATTCCAGGAAAAAGGAAGAGATATTGAAGAAGGAATTGAAGCAGCTAAAATACTTGTTGAAGCAGGATATGATGCATTAAATGGAGATGTAGGATCTTATGATTCATGGTACTGGAGTCATCCACCAATGTATCAAAAGAAAGGATTATATCTTCCATATAATGAAATCCTTAAAAATGCTGTAGATGTACCTATTATAACAGCAGGTAGAATGGATGATCCTGAATTAGCCAGCGAAGCTATAATATCAGGACAAACAGATATGATTGCATTAGCAAGACCACTTCTTGCAGATGCTGATATACCTAATAAGATATTTGAAGATAAATGCGAGACTATCAGACCATGCTTATCTTGTCAAGAAGGGTGTATGGGAAGATTACAGACCTTTGCAACAGTTTCTTGTGCAGTAAATCCTGCATGTGGACGTGAAAAAGATTATGGATTAGAAAAAGCAGAACAAATCAAAAAAGTTCTTATCGTAGGTGGTGGTGTCGCAGGAATGGAAGCTGCAAGAGTAGCAGCTATTAGAGGACACCAAGTAACATTACTTGAGAAAAACGGTTATCTTGGTGGAAACATCGTTCCAGGAGGAGTTCCAGATTTTAAAGAAGACGATCATGCACTTATTAAATGGTATGAAGTTGTATTAGAAGATTTGGGAGTAGATATTAGATTAGATGTTGATGCTTCAAAAGAAATCATAAAATATTTTGCACCTGATGAAGTACTTATAGCTACTGGGTCTAACCCAAGACAATTAGCTATCAAAGGTGCTGACAATGTTTACGTTGCTGAGGACGTGCTAATGGGAAAAGAAGCTGTTGGAGAAAAAGTTGCAGTTATTGGTGGAGGTCTTGTTGGTTGTGAGACAGCTCTTTGGTTGAAACAACAAAATAAACAAGTCACTATTATAGAAATGCAAGATGATATTCTTAAGATAGGTGGACCTCTATGTCATGCTAATCATGATATGCTTCATGAGTTAATCAAGTACAATAAGATTGAGGTTAAGACAAGTTCTTGCATTAGCGAAAAAACAGAACAAGGTTTTGTGCTAAATGAAGATGGAGAAAAATCAATTATTGATGTTGATAGCGTCATTGTTGCTATTGGATACTCTTCACAAAAAGATTTATTCAATGATATTAGATTTGATATCCCTAATGTAAGATTAATTGGAGATGCTAATAAAGTACAAAATATTATGTATGCTATATGGAATGCATATGAAGTAGCTAAAAATATCTAGGATGTTTTTATAGAGACTGTGTAGAAGATTAAGCATTAATATATAGTATACATTTTTAAAGTAAGATAATAAAAGATAAACCTCCATAGTGATATATTTCAATGTATATCACTATGGAGGTTTTTTGTATATTAGGACTATTTGATAATAAGCTATCATTTATTGATTGGTTGTTCGTAAACATACATATAATTACATAAAGGTACATAAAGTTATAAAAAGGGTTGAAAAAATATTTTTAGTATGATATCATAAAGAAAAAGAAAGGCGATGATACAAATGGAAAATAAATTTTATACAGTAGACCAAGTTGCTGAAATGTTGAAGATTCACCCTAAGACAGTGCGAAAATACGTAAGAGAAGGGAAATTAAGAGGTACAAAAGTTGGTAAACAATGGAGGGTTACAGGACATGATTTATCCTTATTTATGGAAGGTCAAGAGAATATCGTTCCTGAAAACTTCCATGAAGTAACACATGATTATTCTGTTTCAGATAATAAATCCAATAATACTAATGAGAAGATTTCTGTTTCTACAGTAATTGATATTGTAGTTAAGAATAGAGATGAAGTAGATAGAATTTCAAATACTCTAGTAGCGGTAATGAATTCAAAAGACCCTGAGTATGGAAATTCAACAATCAACATTCAATATATTGAAAAAAACCATAAATTAAGAGTTATGCTATGGGGAACAATCTATTTTACTGAAACGTTACTAAACTGTATATCTGTATTAACAGATAATAATGATTAAAGAAATGAGGGAGATAAAATGAAAACAAACTCAATCTATAAATCTAATGAAGGAAAAGCTTTGATAATTAATCATTATGATAATCTTATAAAAAAGTGGCCTGTAGACAAAGAAATTATCAATGTTAATACAAGTTTTGGTAATACATTTATTATTGCAAGTGGGGATGTAGGAAATAAGCCTATTATTCTACTTCATGGTTCTTCAACAAATTCTGTCATGTGGATGGGAGATGTTGAAAAACTCAGTGAAACTTACAGAGTATATGCGATAGATATAATTGGAGAACCTGGGAAAAGTGATGAGAATAGACCAGATATGAATGGTGACCATTATGGAAAGTGGTTAGACGAGGTCATAAATGCTTTAAGTATTGAGAAAGCAATTATTATTGGAAATTCACTTGGAGGCTGGATGGCATTAAAATATGCAACTTATAAGCCAGAAAAAGTTGAAAAGCTTGTTTTGTTAGCCACATCAGGCATTACTAACGGTAAGATGTCTTTTATGTTTAGGGTTATGCCATTGATGCTTTTAGGTGAAAAAGGTATTGATAGATTAAATCAAATTGTGTATGGCAATGAAGTCATACCTGAAGAAGCTCTAGAGTTCGGTAAGCTAATCATGAAGCACTATAGACCACGTATGGGATCTTTACCAGTATTGACAGATCAGGAATTGAGTAAGTTAACAATGCCTACTCTATATATGGGAGGAGAAAATGACGCATTATTGCCTACTAAGAAAATTGCAGATAGAATAAGTAGGATTATCCCAAAAGCTAAGATTAAGGTTTTAAAGAATACTGGGCATGTATTGATTGATGTGGTTGATGATGTAGTAATTTTTTTGGGTGGATAGTTATTGAAGAAGAGATTAAATATTTTATAGTATCATTACAGTATCTATAAGAATTATTTAATCATCCCTTCCTATAAAATGTATGGTAAAATAGCTTGTGTACAAATACTTGTTTTACCTGTGTTGATATAAGAAATATATATAATGAAAACCAAAAAATACTATATGATGGTGATAAAAAGATATCACGCGTTGGAATCTATCTACCGTTGAAATAATAAATATTAGAATAACTACCAATGTATAATCAGTGGCATTACTTAACTTCTATCAGTTGAATTTAAGAACTAAGTGTTCCCAATAATTATTAACAGGTATTATTCCATCAAGTACGATATTAATTATTATAGCAATAACGCCAACAATTAATAATATTGCATTAGCTTTGTTCAAATGGTCGTTTTCATATATGTACTTAGATATTACAGGAATTCTTAAAAAGAACATTTTAGAAATAAACCCCCATAGACTAGTTATTACGATAAATATACCAGCACTGAAAAAAACTTCTGTATCTGATAATTCTTTTATAAAGTCAGTGTATTTCCAAGCAAAAATGAACCACAGCGGATAATGGATTATTGGACTTGTAAACCAATTAATATTTTCATGAGTATAATTTTCAGAATTCATAACAACAGACCTCTCAATTAAATGTAACATATTTAATGCGTATTGCTTTATTCTACCATATATTTTAAAGGAATGTATAGAATGATTATTTAATAATAATAATGGGAACTGTCATAATATAATCATTAGACCATAGAAGAATACCTTTTATAATCTAATTATATTGTAAAGTGGGTGCTTGCTGTAGTTAATATATTAATAGTTACTTTTATGAAGCTTTTTCTGATAAGTTCCATTTGACACCTATAATGGTTATCTAATTTGTTTTCAAATAAAACAAATCATGTTGCAAGTTAAACTGTCCACTGCCATATATTATACATCTAATTACATAAATATGGTAAAATAATGTTATCAAGGTGATTACATATTAAAACATACTTGTCAGACAATAATCATTCAACAGGACATTATACTGATTCAGAAAAGATTCTACTTCAAATCCAATGTACATAAAACTTTTTATTCGTCCATGTGTTCGATTTGAATTTAATAATCGTGAAGGTTATAATCATGTTAGAGATGAAATTATTAGAATGGTTGGAAACTATTAGATTTAAGTTGAAAATTATAAAATAATTGATGAGAGAGTGATATGATGATACAAAGAGCAACCTTGTTAAAACTGAGTTCACTTATTGAAGAAGAAGTCGTTCTGAAAATTAATGGATATGATGTTGTAGGTTTTGCAACTATAATTCCCTATGCCATATTTGAAGGTGAAGAGTATGATGTTGAACTGTCCATTACATGTCTAGATGACTTGGAGCTTAATGAAATTACAGAACATACAAAACAACTTAGACGTATTGATGATACCTTTAAGTATAAGTTTCAAGGTAAACTAATAGAGAAGGGTAAATTGGATGTAGGTATAATCATTGAAGATGAGTTACTGGATGAATACCAATATCTTATTGGAAAATATATTGAAATAACTGTAGATAGAATACATGTAGAATTCTTATGAATTAATGTTAAATCATATAAAATAATAATTATATAAAGTATTAAACTATACATCAAAGGTATAGATTCTGAAGGCATTTGGTATTAGGGAATGGCTTTGGCTTTTTATTGACCCATGAGAAAGCCCCTGAAAAGATTTTCGGAGGGGGAAAGATATTAAAAACACACTTTGTAGCACTTACCTGAGATGGTCTTGTTCTGCTATAGTGATTATTGTTTTATAAGATAACAAGAATATCACTAAGATATTGTATCACATATTTATTTTAATAAGTAAAATACGTACAGGAATTCCAAAACGGATTTCCTATACATATTTTTATTTATCCAATTTCTTACCAGTTTCCTACTAAAATCTTCATTGTCAATTTCTTTGATATATACAGATATCCATATTACCGTATGTGTTATTGGGTCTGTTTTCTATTATCAAAAATAGCTTGTGTCGTCCCCTAAACTAAGGTTTTATCAGATAATAACAGTAAATATTAACGTCTAAACAGAGCAAATTCTTAAAGTAGATATATGCAGTTTAAGTTGATAAATTAATTTGTATTCATAGATTATATTATTTAAACATAATATGAAGACAATAAAATTATATTTATTATATTTTTTTCAGTTTTTTGTAACCTTTTCAGTTTTTTTACCCTTATATAATTGAGAGGGTTTTTTAATTCAAAAATAATAACTAAAGAAAAGGATGAAGAAAATGAGAAAAATTAAATTATTATTATTAACAGTTTTATTAACATCAGTATTATCTATGGGAGTTAATGCTCAAGAAAATCAAATCAAAGTAAAAGATATTAGGGTAGGGCATACATTTCTTAGATCTATGGCCAAACCAAAAGATGATCCATTAGCTTATATTTCAGATTTTATAACTGACTCAGAGTCTTGTATAAGTATTAGTAGTTCAACTTCTTCTACTATGACTTGTGATAGCTTGAAATTAGAAATTAATGTTCAAGAGAAAAAAGATGGCTCATGGGATACTGTAAAGACCTTTACATATACAGAATATAATACGTGTATGATTAGTAAAATACCTTGTTATCATGAAATAAAGGTGGGTTCAGAATATAGACTTAAAACATACCATTATGCAACTGTCGATGGAACTAATTATTTAGATGTAAATACAACAGCTTCCATTACTGTAAAATAAATATAATATATTCAATAAGCTTAGTATTACATTTATATCAACTGTATACTAAGCTTATTATATTAGTAATGTAATGACATAGTTATGTCTAATACTTCTTGTTTACTATTTCCTTGTACTTCAAATTCAATATCACCTATAACAAATAAACTAATGGTCAAAGCATCATTTTGAATGATATTATATTCTATATCATTATTATTAAAAGTTTCAATGTTAAATAAATCTTGATTATATTTAACTAAACCAGTGGAATCTCTATCAGTAATATATTTTTGGTTTATTTGTATAATTCTATTATCATTACTGCACATATAAATAATTATATTAGTACCAGAATCATTCTTATTTATATTTTGAACACTGAAATCATGTGGTATTATAGGTGATATAAAATTTCTATCACCATTGTCATTAATTTCTACTATCTCATTATCTAACTCATAATCTCTATTTTCTTCAGAAATCTTATATTCTCTAGTATAAAATTGAATTGTATTATCATTTATACTATGAAATAATCTTTTAAATAAACTAGCATTACTGGATAAATCTAATGAAATTAGCATAATCAATAGTAGACATGCTGTTACAACAGATTTATATCTTCTTCTTATAGTATAGTTTCTTTTTAACTGGTCTTGATGTAATTCTTTAAGGGTATTGTTCCATATCTTATTTTTTATTTCTTCATCAATATATACACTATCATTGCTATTTTCTAAATATATGTTTAGTTTTTTATTTAATGTTTGATATGACTTGTTTTCGAACTTCTTCATAAGCAGAATCCCTTCTTAATTCTAATAGCATTTTACAACGATTTAGATAAAAAATAATTGATTAAATATTAAACACTATAAAAGTTTATATATTACAATAAAATTATAAGTATTTTAATAGTAACTATTATTACAATAATTATATTATAACAATAATTTCAACTATTAACAAGATAAGCTTATTATAGTTATTGAAATAATTATGTAAGTAATCATCATCAGGATATATTGAATTTCCAGCTGCCTCACTACTGAAGTTAGAGATATAAATTCATGCTATACACACTAAGTAAGATATTTATATTTTTAATCATTTTGTGTTATTGTATATTAATTAGAAAAAAAGTATACTCATAATAGATTAAAAAAAGCCGCTAAATGGCTTTAATACTAGCTATATATATAGTACAGAATAATACAATGAAAGAAGAAGGTGAATAAATATGAATATAACAAAGAGCAAAAAGATCACCAATGGTGAAACAAGTAGCTTTCTATTAAATATTAAGAAATACAAATACTTCTATATTCTTTTATTACCAGCAATTCTATATACCTTTATATTTAACTATTTGCCATTAGGCGGAGTCATAATGGCTTTTCAAGATTTTGATATCATTAAAGGATTCAGTGGTAGTGAATGGGTAGGACTTGATAACTTCATAAAGATATTTACAATGCCAAACTTTTTATTGGCTATAAAAAACACTTTCATATATAGTGGTACAATATTGTTTCTAGGATTTCCTTTACCAATAATATTAGCTTTATTATTCAACGAACTAAGGAATCTACGATTCAAAAAAGTTGTACAGACTATCAGTTATATGCCTTATTTCCTTTCATGGGCATCAGTAGTAGCTTTATTCTATGGTTTCTTCGCAATAAATGGTTCCTTCAATGATATGAGAGTCTGGTTATTTGGTGAAGGCATTGAAAGAATCAATATATTCATGGATGCAGGCAATTTCCTTAAGATAATATTTTTCTCTCACGTTTGGAAAAATGTAGGTTGGAATTCAGTAATATTCTTAGCTTCAATAGCTGCAATCAGCCCTTCATTATATGAAGCAGCAATAGTAGATGGATGTGGAAGATTCAAGCAGATATGGTACATAACTCTACCTAGTCTATTACCAACAGCAATTATTATCTTGATCCTGAATACAGGAAGTCTTATAGTTTCAAACTTTGAACAAGTGTACGGGTTACAGAATCTATTCATACAAGAACAGACAGAGGTAATTAATACCCTTGTATATAGGCAGGGTCTTAATATTGGTAATTACTCTTTAGCTACAGCTTTTGGGCTTACACAAGGTATAGTATCCTTCCTGATCGTATTTGTAGTTAATAAAATAGCGAAAAAACTATCTGGTATTTCAATATGGTAAAGGAGAGGATAATATGATAAAAGTTAAAAAGAAGGTTAATGGAAGTTCAGTATTTGATGTTTTTAATATTGTATTCATGATTTTACTATGTGTTGTTACTGTTTATCCTTTTCTCAATCAACTAGCTTTGTCGTTGAATACTGGTAGTAATGCCAGTTTTGGGGGAGTTACTATATTTCCTAGAGAATTCACAATGGATAATTTTAAGACATTAATCACTAATCCAAGTATTAAGGATGCTATCATAGTTTCTGTGACAAGAGTAATAGCTGGTACAGCTATTGGATTAGTTGTAACAACAAGTGCAGCTTATGCTATGACATGTAGAAAGTTACCAGGTAAAAGCGTATTTATATGGTTTCTACTATTACCTATGTTTATAAATGCAGGTATAATTCCTAACTTCATACTTTTTAGGAAGCTTCATTTGATTAATAATTTCTTAGTCTATATAATTCCTGGTTCATTTGTGTTTTATAACATGATAATTATACGTACTTTCATGCAGGGTATTCCAAAAAGCTTGGAAGAATCTGCTTATCTGGATGGTGCTAATGAAATACAAATCCTGTTCAAGGTTATCTTACCTTTATGTAAACCAGTTATGGCTACAATCTGTTTGTGGGTAGCAGTAGGGCATTGGAATGATTGGATGAGCAATCTATTGTATATAACTAAAAATCATCTTAACACACTACAATATATCCTATTGAAAGTAGTAAAGGAAAGTGAAATGACACAGAGCATCTCAGAGACTGCCGCACTTACAGGTAAAGCTGTTGCAAAACCAACACCAGAAACTGTACGGGCAGCAACCATAGTACTTACAACTCTACCAATCATCATGTTGTATCCATTCTTACAAAAGTATTTTGTAAAGGGTGTTACTATAGGTGCAATCAAAGAATAAAAAGTATAATATGAGGTTGTAAATAATACAACTGATTCATTATAATAAATATAAATAAAAGGAGGAAATACATATGTTTTTGAAAAAGACTAGAGTATTGGGGACATTAATTGTATTAACACTTATTGTTAGTTTATTAGGTGGATGTGGCAAGAAAGAATCTGTTGATAGTTCTAATGGCGGAAAAGATGAAAAAGTTGCAGCCAAAAGGCTACATTTAACAATGTGGTCAGCACAAGATACAGATTATATCGCATCAGAAGTACCTAAAAAAAATATAGTCAAGAGTTGGTTAACAAAAGAAACAAATGTTGATTTAGATAATATCTTCGGTAATGGCGGAGGTTCATTGGATAGTAAATTGACACAGCTTCTGGCAGCTGATAATTTACCACATCTATTAAGAACAAGTGCTTTAACACACCTTACAAAATTGGATGAAGCAGAGAAACTTTGGACGTTGACACCAGAAATGCTTCAAGAATATGCGCCTCACGTATGGGAAAAGATACCTGATTATATGTGGGAACAAGCAACTATAGATGGTAAGATAATGGGTATACCATTTAATCTAGGTGTTCAAAAAGGTATTAGTGATGATATATCAGAAAAATTATATGATGCAGCTAGTTTACCTAATAGTGATGTTATGTTTGCGGGGCATACATCTGTATGGGTTAGGGATGATATTCTAAAAAAGATATATCCAGAGGCTAAGACATATGATGAATTAGTAGAATTATTAAACGAGAAAAACGAACCAATTGGTGAAGAAATAATGGATGTGCCAATTAAGACTACCCAAGATTATATAGACTTTTTCTATAAGGTCAAAGAACTTAATCTAAAAGAAGGAGATAAACCAGTTTATGCCTTTGGTTACAATGGTGGAGATAACTGGATGGCGTTATCATTTTTTGGTGCTGACTTAATGGGATATAGAGGTCATTTTTATACAGGTTCATGGGATCCAATCAATGAGAGAGTAAGACTTAACTTATTAGAACCTGTATTCAAAGAATCAGCCCTTGTTCAAAACCGTTTGATTAGAGACAAAGTTTTTGAGCCAGAATCATTAGTACATACTCAAGCACAATTTGTTGAAAAAGTAAAAAATGGATTATATGCATGTGCAATTTTAAGTTATGTAGGACAACCTGACATTATCAACAAGGAGTTGAAAGATGCAGGAAAGGATTTCCAATATCGTCCTTTATATACTCAAATTCCTAACAAAAAAGAGTATCCAGATTATAACGAGAGACCAACATGGTATGATATGGTAGGCTTATTGAAGACTATCAAAAAAGATGATCTACCACAAGTATTGAATTGGATAGATGTTCAATTTACAGATGAGTTTGAAGATGTATATTATTGGGGATCAAAAGAAGACGGATTATACATAGAAGAAAATGGTAAGAGAAAATTCAATGATGAAAAATTCAATAAGTATTTTGTTGATATGGATACAAGTCAAAGTAATCTAAGTGAATTTGAAGGATTAGCTAACGATCAATGTACAGTATATACAAGATTCATGTTACAAAGTGAATATTATCCAGTAGTGTACAATGATAATATAAAATATTTACCAACCAATATGTCAGGATTCAAGTTCAAAATGTCAAGTCCTCATGTAAAAGATTTACAATATTTCCCACCAGCTCATCCATGGTCACCAGAATTTGCTGATATACCAGAACTTCAAGAATTCTGGAATGCAAGACAACAGTGGGAAGATCCTTTCAAATTAGTTTTTGTTGCCAAATCAGATGAAGAATTTGAAGAAAAATGGCAAAAGGCTACTGATACATTAAAATCTGTAGCTGATATAGATAAAATGCTAGATCAAATGACTGAAATAGCTAAGAAAGAAGCAGATAAGCTAAAAGAATTAAATAAGTAGGCAATTTTCAAAAAATGGGTTAAAGAGAGAGTAGGGTATAAAAAATGATGATTTCTAGGGATAGGGTCATCATTTTTTGAATTGAAAATTATAGGGAATTATGTCACTTTATGATAAAATAGAATAAAGGGGGATTGTTTGATGTTTAATGTGTTAATAGTAGATGATAATCTATTAGATATAAAAGGTATGATGAATAATATTGAATGGGAAGCTCTAGGACTTAGAGTTTGTGGGACTGCTCTAGATGGGTTGGAAGGTTATAAGAAATCCATAGAATTAAAGCCTAACATTGTTATAACTGATATCTCAATGCCTAGATTAAATGGTATTGAGATGACAAGGAGAATAAAAGAGGAATTACCAGAAACCAAGTTCATTTTCATTAGTTGTTTTGATGAATTCGAATTCACCAAGAGTGCAATGGAATTGAATATCAATAGATATGTACTAAAGCCAATAGATATAGATGAATTACAAGATGCCCTTATATACATGATTGATATTTATCAAAAAGAGCTTGCCAAAAAACTGGAAAAACAAGAGTTAGAGAAAAAAATAAATGAGAGTTTACCCTTGATGATTGAGAATTTCTATTATGATTTAATTTATGGAAAGATAAGAAATAATGAAGATATCATTAACAGGATGAATTATCTAAATATTTACAGGTCTTTTAAATGTTACAATGTATTTTATATAGAGATTGATAACTACGAATTGAATTATTCTAATATATCCGTTGAAGAAAGATATAAACTCATAGAAAGAGTCAAGTTCTGTGTAGAAGAAACAGTGTTACAAGAAAAACAAGGATTCGTTATTAAAAATGATTATAGAAGTGTTATTGTTGTTCTATACTTTGATGAAATAAAAGAAGAAAAAGTTTTACTTGATGAAAGTGTAATCTATGCTATCAATTGCAGGGAGTATATCAATAAAGTAGCTGATATGAATATAACAATGGGGTTATCAGGAATATCCAATGAATTAAGCCACATTAATGATTTATTAAAAAATGCTCAGTATGCTGTTGAATCAAAATTCTACAGTAGAGGAAATGCCATCATCATGGCTAATGAAGTCATGAAAAGAACTAATGAATGTGAATACGATCTAATTGAGATAAAAAACGAATTATCCCATATATTTGAGGAGATGGATAGAGACAAGGTAAATGTATTTCTCCAAAAATACTATGGTCAAGTAGAAGATCTATCTACTAATCATCTAAAATCTTTATCTTATTCTATCATCAATATAATACAGGTTTTATTATTAGAAAGAAATCTAAGTTTTAGTGATTTTGTGGATGATGAGTTCATTGTGTGGAAAAAACTATCAAGATTTGAAACTATTGTGGATATAAAGCAATGGATCAATAATATCATATTAGGTATCATTGAACTTATAAAAGATAGAGAAACTAACAGGTATAGTAAGATTGTAGAAGATATTATTGAGATAATAGAGACAAAATATAGAGAGATTGATAATATAAGAGATATATCGGATTCTCTATATATCAGCAGCAGTTATGCTAATCAGATATTCAAACAGCAAAAAGGAATTACTATATTCGAATACCTGATCCAAACTAAGATAGAAATGGCTAAGAAAATGTTACAAGACCCATATTGCAGAATTTGTGATATTTCTAATGAATTAGGATATAAAAGCAACGCTTATTTTACATCAGTATTCAAAAGACATACTGGAATAACTCCTAAAGAATATAGAAAAAGATACAGCAAATAAAGGAGTAGATAATATAATGAAGATAAAAAATTTTTTAAACCAATTGACGTTAAAAAGTAAAATAAGAATTAACTTGATTATATTTACCATGATTCCAATTATAATCATAACCATATACATCAACTGGATTATCAAGAAAAATTATATGGAAGAACAGTTCAATATTATAAATGAGAATCTACAAAAGTGCACATCTCTTATCGATATGGAGTTTAAGACATATATAGAAAAAGGTACATATATTCTATCCAATACTTATCTTAATAACAATATAGATAATAATTTTCAAGACCGTATAGAAGAAGCAATCCTATTCAATAATCATCTGAAAATGTTGTTTGAAGGTATAAACCCTGAATCTTATTTAAGTAATCCCTTTTCAATATATACAGACAATGAAACCGCCCTTTTTAATCCATATATAAATGATATCCAAACCATTAAGGACAATGTAGAACTTGGTAAATTAAAATATATGAAGTTAAACAATGTAATATGGACCATAGAAGAAGAGAAAAACGGAGTAGAAGAAGTCTCCATCAATTATTATAGAAGACTCAACATGAATAACAAAACAGAAGATATCTTAAGATGTCATATACCATTAGAAAAAATACGATATCTACTGGATGAAATCGGAATGCCTAATAATGGCGTAATCACTTATTTTGATGACAAAGGAGAGCTTATTTACTACAAAGAATCTCCAGTTACAAACCCCATCGATATAGATAATATTAAGAATAGGAATGAAAAAAAGTATTATATATTCGATAAAAAACTACAGAATGGGCATATGATAACTGTTTTTGTACCTACTACTTTTGTGAAAAAGAATGATATAAATGTTTTCTTGATTATATTAAGTATCCTATTATTATTTTTCCTTGTTATAATATATGTTTCTAATTTTACTTCTAGAAAAATAACCAGTGGGTTGGATCAATTTATCAGAGTGATTCAAGATAACAAAGAAGAACTTTTAGTAGAAGAGATGCAAGATAATAAGGAAGATGAGATATCTTTTATCAAAATACGATTCATAGAAGCTATAGAAGAAATAAACAGTCTATATAAGAAGACTATGGATTATAACAATCAATTAAGTAAAACAGAAATGGAATTATTACAAGCTAGAATCAATCCTCATCTACTATACAATTCATTATCAGTTATTAAATGGTCTGCACTGGAAAAAGAGGATTATAAATCAGTTAAGATGATTGATACAATGACAAGTTATTATAGACTTGCCTTGAACAAAGGTAATAATATAATGTATGTTCGTGACGAAATCAAGATGATTGATCAATATGTGAGGATAAATGAATTCTCAAGATCATCCAAGTTTACCCTAGATACTAATATAGATAATGATATCTTGGAACTATTTGTTATAAAACACTTATTACAGCCGATTGTTGAGAATGCAATTTTACACGCATTTGATATGCATAGCTCGGAAGAGAAGATAATAACTATCAATGGTTATGAAAAAGATGGTTTCATAATATTTGATGTCATTGATAATGGAGAAGGAATGGACGAGGATAAGATCGACGAGATTTTGTCATTTAATTATGTATCTAATTATGGAGGATATGGAATTAAGAATCTAATAAAAAGAATAAACCTATATTATGGAGCAGGAAGCAGGTTGGATATAAAAAGTGAAATAGGTAAAGGGACAGAAGTTAAAGTAAGGATAAAGAATATCAATAGAGAAGAGTTAAGAGAAAAAATGAAAGGTAAAGATATAAAATAGAGATTTATCTGATGACAATAGATGAAAAGTATTTATGAAGATAAGTATATAGAAAAGATTAATATAATAAATTGATTTTATCAGGCATTTGGACTAGAATATATATATGAACCAAACTCTTATTCATACTTATGAAAAGTGAGGGACTGATATGAAAGCAGAAGTTTTTAATTCATACAACAAATATATGATTTTAAAACATGCTTTAAAAGAAAACAATGTTTCACAGACATGTAACCTGTTTGGAATTTCAAGAACCACATATTACAATTGGAAAAGGGCTTATCTAAAACATGGTATGGTGGGACTAGAGATCAAAGAACACAAAAAGCCTGTAATGCCTAATAAAGTCAATAAAACAATAGAAAATGAAATTCTATCTTATGTACAAAGATTTCCTGAAGATGGACCCAATAGAATCTACTATGAGTTAAAAGCTGAGGGTTTTGATATTGGGGTATCGGGGATTTATAATGTCTTGAAAAGAAACAATCTATCAAAAAAAGTTCAAAGACTACAATATTCTAAGAACAAAAAACAAGCTTCTAGAGGAAATAGAAATAATAGAAACTTAATAAGATGTTTTGAAAACCCAAAAAAATCCTATGTAGGTTATCTAGTCATTCAAAGAATCGATTTTATAGGTACATTTGAAGGTATTGGTAAAATATATCAATATACCCTCTATGACACTTATTCAAAATGGGGTTCTGTCAAGATCTATAATAAAAAGCAAGACATAGATATGTGGGATTATTTTGAGCTGAAACTTGGTTACTTGATGAGTACTTTAAACTTAGACATTGATAATTTATTAACAGAGAAAACAAGAGAATTCATACCTTATTTTATTAAAAACAATAAGTATAAGGATATCATGAAAGATTTTAATATTAATCACAATTTCATTTCTCACGAAAACAATTCTATCTTTGATGATATGGATGAATTCAATAAATTGTTGGTAAAAGAGTTCTATAGCAAAATTACGAAAGAAAATATTGACTCTTTCAATAAGGTGGAAAGAGCATTACACAGATTCCTTAGACATTATAATTTCTCTAGAAAGATATCTAATGGCTGTAATGCAGGAAAAGTACCGGCCAAGGTCATCCTAGAAAGAGTAGCTCACAATAATGTTGATCTAGAAACATTACCACTTTGGATTCTGACTTTGATCAATTCTCTAAAGGGGGGTGATTACAATAAAGAAAAATGATTGTAAGGTCGCTGTTATCGGTGGGGGTATTTCAGGGCTGGTAATAGCTGAAGGGCTACAACAAAAGGGATATGGAAAGGTTACTGTTTTTGAAAAAGATAGTAGGGTAGGAGGTAAATTACATACTATATGGTATAAAGGAAAATCTTATGAGCTAGGTGCTCTTTTCGGTCTGCCTTCTCAAAATAGTCTAAAAGCATTTATGAAGACTCATAATATCAAAAATGATGGACCAAAATTATCACGGGTCAACTATGATGCAAATGGTAATAGAATTATGCAGATACCAAAAGAAGATTTAGATGATTTTGTTGAAGAACTAGATAGATTTCCTCATATCCTCAATGAATACAAATCTCTAAAAAGAGTGAATATCCATAGTATAGAAGATTCCATTATGCTCCCTTTTACAAAGTGGTGTGATATAAATGATTTTAGGGTCTTGAAGACAGTATATGTCAATTATTTTACAAGCTATGGGTTGGGAGATATTAATGTTATACCTGCACTTTATGTCCTTAGGATATTGGATTATGAGACATTAATGTCTTTTATGGAACTTCCTGAATTCTGTACATGGGAGAAAGGAGTTTCAACATTCATAGATTCCTTGAAGGATAAAATAAAAGATATCAGGTTGACCCAGAATGTTAAAGAAATCACTAAGATGGATAATGGAAAATTATGTGTTCATACTGATTTTGAACAATTAGAATATGATAAAGTTGTTATCACAGCTCCACTTAATCAATTTACTACTCTTTGTGATACAGATTACCAGATGAATCAATATTTTGGTTCCATAAAATATCAAGATTTCAATGTTTATGCATTTATAACTGAGAAGATTCCAAAGAAATGTGGTTTTGTACTAGAAAATCTATCTATAGAGAATAAAGGACATGTTATTATATGGAATTCTAGATGGGATTCAAGTAATGGTGAAGAACTGGTAATGGTTTATGCTTATAATTCACCTGAAAGGTCCAAAGAAGAATCATTAGAGATTATTAAACGTGATTTATTGAAATTGGGTTTTGTCAATCCAAGGCTTTATCAATTCAAGAGTTGGCATCAGTGTCCATACGTAGATACCAGTACTCTGAAAAAGGGATTTTATGATAAAATAGAAGAAATGCAAGGGAAAAACAACATATATATAGCTGGAGAGATTATGAGTACAGTATCTATTAATAACTGTATAAAATTCTCAAATTATATATTGAATAGGTATTTTTAAGAGTTGCTTAGATGATTTTAATCATTTTTGCAACTTTTTTACTTTCAAGTATAGTTTACACTTATCAATACATTATTCTCTCTAATCAGCATTATATATAGGATTAGAGATATCATTTGTGTGTAAACCAAACTTGAAATAGAAAGCCATTAAACCTTGATTTTACAAGGTTTTTGCTTTTTTGACAACAACATCATTTTCAAATATACTGAGAGTGATAAAATAATAACAATCTTTTAGAATTAAATTTATAAAAGTTAATTAATTACTTTCTATTTTTTAAGCATATAAGGTCAAAGCGCTTAGATATGCGTCAAAAACATTCCAAACTAACCAATATATGAGACATAATACCTTCAATTTAAAACTTTATGAGAAAAGGAGATAGATAAAAATGGATACATACAAGGTTCTAGAAATAAAGCAGAGCGTGTTTGAGGATAATAATCGCCAAGCAGATTTGCTTAGAGAACAATTGAAAAAAGAGAAAACTTTTCTATTGAATCTAATGTCATCACCAGGTTCAGGTAAGACGACGACTCTTACAAAAACAATTAACGCTTTGAAAGATGAGATGAATATCGGGGTAATGGAAGCTGATATTGATTCAGATGTTGATGCTAACACAATTTCTCAGACAGGAGCAAAAGTAATTCAACTTCACACAGGAGGCATGTGTCATCTTGATGCCGATATGACAAAACAAGGCTTGATTGGTCTTGGAACAGAAGGAATTGATTTTGCTATTCTAGAAAATGTGGGAAATCTAGTCTGTCCAGCTGAATTTGACACAGGCTCATCAAAAAATGCCATGATCTTAAGCGTACCAGAGGGAGATGATAAACCTCTTAAGTATCCTTTGATGTTTAAGATAGTGGATGTTCTATTGATTAACAAAATGGATGTCATTGAATATTTCGATTTTGACCTGGAAGCTGTAAAAGAACGTGCTAAAAAATTGAATCCAAATATCAAGATAATTCCTATATCCGCTAGGACAGGGGAAGGAATAGATGAATGGGCTGATTGGATACGTACTGAAGTGAAAGAATGGAATCAATAGGTATCATATAAAAATAAAATTTGGAGGGAATAGGCATGGTTAACGAAAAGGTATTGGATCTTGCGAATAAGATAAGCAGGACAAAACGAGGTTCTAAGATGGAAATAAAACCTGAATATCCAGAATATAAGATTTTGGAACCTGTTGTAACAGAAGAAATGGCAGAAGTAGCACTTTGTCTCGAACTAAGAAAACCACAGAGTGCAGAAGAAATTGCTCCCAAGTGCGGTAAATCTGTAGAAAAAACAGCAAAACTGTTATGGGAATTAGCAGTTGCAGGTGTAGCTTTTGTCAATAAGATTGACGGTGTTGATAAATATTGGCATGAAATCTGGGTCCCAGGTCATATGGAAATGATGGTCAATAATAGAGAGAATGTAAAAAAATATCCACAGATAGCTATAGCCTTTGATGAATACGGAAAAAGAAAAGGTCCAATGGGAGTAGGTGTTTTTTCACCAGGAACAGGTCCTATGCGTGTAATTCCTATTGAAAGTGCAATAGATGGGGAGACTAGAAAAGCATCTTATGAAGAAGTATCCAAATATCTTAATGATAACACTATTTTTTCAGTTTCAGATTGTGCTTGCCGAACAACAAGAGAGGTTATGGGAGAAGGCTGTGGTCATCTAAAAGAAGATATGTGTATTCAAATGGGTCACGCTGCTGAATATTATATACGTACTGGTAGAGGACGTGAGATTACAAGAGAAGAAGCATTTGAGATTATTAAAAAGGCAGAGGAAAATGGATTAGTACATAGTATACCAAATCTAGATGGTTCAGGAAAAACTCATGCTATCTGTAACTGTTGCGGTTGTTCATGTTTTTCAATGAGAATAGCAGAAATGTTTGTAAACCCTGATATGGTACGTTCCAACTATGTCTCACATGTTGACCCAGAAAAGTGTGTTGGCTGTGGTGAATGTGTAGAAGTGTGTCCAGTGAATGCATTAAAATTAGGACAGAAAATATGTGCAAAGAATCCAATTGAAGAAGAGAAGAGAAAAGATTTTCCACATAATACTGAGTGGGGACCAGATAAATGGAATACAGATTATCGTATAAACAGGAAAAATGTTGTTGATACAGGTACTAGCCCTTGTAAAACAGAATGTCCAGCCCATATTTCCGTTCAAGGTTATATCAAATTAGCATCTCAGGGTAGGTACAAAGAAGCTCTGGAACTTATTAAGCATGAGAATCCATTTCCAGCAGTATGTGGCCGTGTCTGTCCAAGAAAATGTGAATCAGCATGTACAAGGGGAGATATTGATGACCCAGTTGCTATAGACGAGATTAAAAAATTCATTGCAGAACAAGATTTGACAGAAGAAAATAGATATGTACCAAAGTTACGCCATGAATATGGAAATAAAATAGCTATTATAGGTGCTGGACCTTCAGGTCTTTCATGTGCTTATTATCTAGCTCTAGATGGTTATAAAGTAACAGTATTCGAGAAGCAAAAAGTTCTAGGTGGTATGCTGACACTTGGTATTCCAGCTTTTAGACTTGAGAAGGATGTAATTAACGCAGAAATAGATATTTTAAGACAATTAGGTGTTCAGTTCAAGACAGGTGTTGAAGTAGGAAAAGATATCAGTCTGAAAGAACTAAGGACTCAAGGTTATGAAGCATTCTATCTAGCTATTGGTGCTCAAGCAGGTAGAAAACTTGGATTAGAAGGAGAAGATTCAGAAGGAGTAATAACAGGTGTTGATTTCTTAAGAGATGTAAATTTAGGTAATGATATGAAACTAGATGGTAATGTAGTTGTCATCGGTGGTGGTAACGTTGCTATTGATGTTGCAAGAACAGCTACGAGAGTTGGGTCACCAAAAGTTGAAATGTTCTGTCTTGAAAATCAAAAAGAAATGCCAGCTCTACCAGAAGAAATAGAAGAAGCATTATCAGAGGATATAGAAATAAATAACTCATGGGGACCAAAACGAATTATTGAGGAAGATGGACGTGTAGTAGGAATCGAATTCAAAAAATGTATTTCAGTCTTCGATGAAAATGGAAGATTCAATCCTACTTATGATGAAAATGAAACCAAAATGGTTGAGACTAATCATGTATTGATATCAGTAGGTCAAAGCATGGATTGGGGTAAAATACTAGATAGCAGTAAAATAGAATTAAATAGAAATAATACTATAATAGCAGATTCATTTACTTTGCAAACAGGAGAACCAGATGTGTTTGCTGGTGGAGATGCTATGACTGGACCTAAGTTTGCTATTGACGCTATTGCTTTGGGTAAACAAGGAGCCATATCAATACATCGTTATGTTCAGCCAGGACAGAGCTTGGTTCTTGGTCGTGATAGAAGAGATTTTCATGCACTTGATAAAGATAATCTAACACTTGATGGATATGATCGTATGCCTAGACAAAGACCACTTCATGTAGATGGTAAGGAATCAAAGAAAACTTTCAAAGATTTACGTACTACATTTACAGAAGAGCAGATCAAAAAAGAAACAGAACGTTGTCTTGGCTGTGGCGCTACTACTGTAGATGAATTCATGTGTCTAGGTTGCGGTGGATGTACAACTAAGTGTAAATTCGATGCAATTTCACTTGTTAGGAAATATGATAAAGAAAGTGTAGATTTAGAAAAACTTAAACCAATAGTTGTCAAAAATATGATTAAACGCAAAGGCAAAATTGCAGTTAAAAAGGTAACAAAAGTCTTTAAAAATTAATCTGAACATGTTGATTTTAACCTTTTGTATAAAGTATAAACATTGAAGATTCATAAGTATAACATAAGGTCAGGTGAACAAAGTGCATGAATTAGGAGTTGTAATTGAAGTTGTAAAGACAGTACAAAATATTGCTGAGGAGAATCAATTGACTAAAATAGATTCCTTGGTATTGCAGATAGGGGAATTATCTTCAATGATTCCTAGATATATCAAGGAATGTTATCCTGCCGCTGTTGACGGTACGTTATTACAGGATACCAAATTGGAAATTGAGATTATACCAGGTAACGCTCTTTGCAAAAACTGCAATAAGGTTTTCAATCTTTTAGAAAACAAAGGGAAATGTCCTCATTGTGGGATAAAAGACTGGGAGTTGTTAAGCGGAAAAGAGTTCATGATAAAAGAAATCGTCGCTTGTTAGAAATCTTGTAAGAATACTGATTTAACAAAAAATGTTGTAGGAGAGTTTATATGAAATTAAAAAAAGATTTTTTTAATAGCGTAGCAGACTCGTGGGATGAAATGTGCAACCATGATATGAAGAAAGTTGAATACATACTGGACTTAGTTGATATACAAGCGGGAAGCAGGATTCTGGACGTGGGTACTGGAACAGGAATTTTGATTCCAAGTTTGTACAAAAGAGTTACTGGTTCAGGTAAGATCAAAGCTGTAGATATGGCGGAAAAGATGATAGAAGTAGCTAGGAAGAAAAATAGTTTCGAAAATGTAGTCTTTGAATGTAAAGATATACTTAAAAAAGATAATGATGAAGAATACTATGATTACATTATCTGTTACTCCATGTTTCCTCATTTTCACTGCAAAGAAGAAGCAGTAGAAAAACTTTCAAGGAAATTAAAGAGTGGTGGAAAACTTACTATCTGTCATTCTCAAAGCAGAGAAGCCATTAACAAGCTTCATAAAAGAGTTGATGATACTGTTAAAGAAGATAATCTGCCTGAGATGGAAAAATTAGAGCAATATTTTTCAGAATCTGGGTTGGAAGTTGTAGAGCAAGTTGATAATGAGGATATGTTTGTAGTAATAGGAAGTAGATAATTAAGTATGTAAAAGAATCATAGAGAAAAAATATAGTAGCCGCAAAAATACTTATTGTAATTGTTTGCGGCTATTAGTTTGTTAAAAAGAATATTGACAAGATTATATAAGTATAATACAATATAGACGACCGGTCGTATACTATAAAATCATCAGGAGGCTAATATGAAAAATAAAATTAAAAATATACTTGAGAATCACGAACTATTAAGATTGGCTACTTTAGATAAAGAAGGATTTCCTAATGTAAGATCTGTAGATTTTGCAATCAATCCAGAAAACGAATCCAATATCTATTTCACAACTTTTAATAAAACTAGAAAAGTTGAAGAGTTGGAAAAGAACAATAAAGTGTATATAGTTGTTGATAAGGCAGCTTCTAATATTGAGGAATTAGCACAGATACAATATATTAGAGCTACTGGAAATGCTTTTAAAGTGGATACTCAAGAAGAAGCCAATCAAGCTATGGGATTCTTACTAGGCAAATATCCATTCCTTAAAGATTTACCTGGAGACCCATCTATGATGAGTATTTATAGAATTGAACTTGACAAAGTAGAGATAACTGATAATAGTCTTGGATTTGGCCATGTAGATACACAGCAATATTAAGATTAACCCCAATATTATTAGCTGGAGAATTTATTCTAAAAATATACTTAAAATCCAATTGAATTATATAATTATCTCAGTTATAATAACACCAATGAAAGTTATGGTGATTATATGAATAAAAAAGAAGCAATCATTCTTACAGCGGCTCGTTTGATTCACGAACATGGGTATAATCATGTAGGTATAAAAAGCATACTAGATGAGTTGAATATTCCAAAAGGCTCTTTTTATTATTACTTCAGGAGTAAAGAAGACTTGGGTATTGCTATAATTGAGCTTTATATAAATGATACCTCAGATTGCCTTGACCATTGTGAAAAGAATCTAAAAGGATTAAAAGATTTTTTTAATATTTTCTTTAATCGATTAATCGAATTAAGCTTGAAAAGAGGATGCCCTGTAGGTAATCTGATCTTGGAATTAGCTGATGAGAACGAGTTATTCAGAAATAAACTTATGGAATGGTATAGTGTTGTTACAACATGGATTAAGCAAATATTAACTAGTGAAAACATTAATAATCCAGAGGAAAAAGCAAAAGCATTATTTGCAGCATTTGAAGGTACAATGCTTGTATCAAAGCTTGAAAAGGATAAAATCCATTTTGAAATATTTAATAACTATACTTTTGATGGAATAATCAATAGTCGAATTAATGGATAAATTTTAGATTAAAAGATATAATAGTTAACATAAAATCAAAAGAGGTTTGTACGTTAGTGTATATGCCTCTTTATAAATTTAATATAAAATAGTTTGGAAAGGAGAATCAATATGAACATAAATAAGTTAAAAAAAGCGGAGAAGGCATTTTTTATGGAATATCCTCAAGGTTTTCAAACTCCGGAAATGATTAAGATGAGTAAAAAACACAAAATGGATAAACTAGTGGATTTTGCTCATGATAGTTTCTCGTTATCAGCATTAGAAAATATTGATGAATCAGCTGAGAATATGATTAAGATTGTATCTCGTTCATCCATGGTATCACTTTTTGAGAAACCAAAATTCAGAGATGCGGTAAAAAGTATGAGTCATGACGAAAAAAGCCTACTTGTTTCAGCTTTAAAGGAATTGATACATGGAAATGAAGAAACAGGATTTAATCAATTACTTGATATACTGACTAGATTCAAGTTGGCAAAATGGACTCTTATGACTGTTTTTCGCTGTTATTATTATCCACAACAAGACCTGCTTTTCAAGCCTACAACAGTAAAGAATGTTATTGCTAAATATGAGTTAGAAGGTTTGGTATACAAACCAAGACCAAGCTATGATTTCTTTGTAAAATATCGTAATGCAATTAATGATATGAAGAAACAGGTAGATGATTCTTTATCGCCTAATAATCCAGCTTTTTCAGGGTTTTTAATGATGACAATGGATGTAGATGTGAAATAATAATCAATACAATCATATATTAATATAAATAACTACATTATTATCTTTTTAATTGTATATATAAGGAGTAATATTTTCTGTAGAGATAAATTTTATGAATATATACTTTTTGGAGGGATAATATGAATAGACAACCCAATGTGCTTATTATATTAACAGATCAACAGAGTCGGTGGACATTAAGCTGCTATGGAGGAAATGAAATACACACACCTAATATTGATTCCATAGGAGAAGAAGGAGCTATATTAACCAATTTCTTTACACCTAGTGCAGTATGCACACCTTCTAGAGGTTGTTTTATTACTGGAAGATATCCTCACCAAAATGGGGCTTATACTAATGATGTGCCCTTGAATGAAGATGAAATCACTTTAGCACATCTATTACGAAATGAAAACTACAAAACGGGATATATAGGTAAATGGCATTTGAATGGAGCACACTATCCAGGTTGGATGACAGCAGATACTTCCATGGGATTTGATGACTGTGAACATATGTTTAACTGCGGCCATTATAAAAATGTTATTGAACAAACTAATGACAAGCCAATATTCAATTTTGATATTGGAAGTGGTAGATACATGACTGATTGGATAACAGATAAATCACTTGACTTTATTGAAAGAAACAAAGAGGACAAGTTTTTTCTAATGGTCAGTATACCAGATCCACATACTCCCTATAATGTTAGGGAACCATATGATAAGATGTTTGACCCTAAGGATGTAACTATCCCTGATACCTTTAACGAAGAAAAACTACCAGATTGGGCAGAAGACGATGAATGGGGTAGAGAACAATTATTTTCAATCAACATGAAGGACAGAGAAGAAAAATTCAGATACTATAAATCACAATATCTAGGAGAAGTTAAGTGTATTGATGATAATGTAGGAAGAATACTTGAATATCTAAAAGAGAAAAACATCTTAGATGATACTATTGTAATATTTACAACAGATCATGGAGACTATATGGGAGAACATGGATTGTTATATAAAAATAATCTATATGAATCAGTATACAGAATTCCTTTCCTCATCAGATGGCCCGAAAAAATAAGAAAAGAAACAACAGTCAAGGAATATATTACTGTAGTTGATTTTCAACAAACTATTCTAGGCTTGATGAACATACCACCAAGTGGTAGAGAACAAGGAAGAAATGCCAGTGAACTAATAAAAGGCAACAAAATCGTATGGAACAACGAAGTTTATATTCATCCTAATGAAGTTCCAAGAGCTGGAATAATAACAGAAGAATATGAATTAGCATACGTAGGCAGAGGATTCAATAAAGAACCTAATCACCAGTATAAAGAACATATCCTATTCGACCGAATAAATGATAAACAGCAAACAAATAATTTATATGGCAAAAAAGAGTATGAATCAATCATCTCTGAATTAACAAATAAAATAATCAACCACCATAAAAAACTAGGAACAAATACAGACGTGCTACCCAAAATATTAAGAAATGAATCTTAGCCCTAAATATGCCATAAAGAAGTAAAAGTGTTTTGTGACTAAATTGAAGGGTATTCGTAGCAAGATAGTATATGTATATGTGAATAAAATACTTTTTCTGACATACTTATACAATAATATAATTAAAACGGTGATATTATGAATACAAAATTTTCAATTGGAGAAATGTCAAAATTACATAATATATCAATAAAGACCTTACGCTATTACGATGAGATAGGTCTATTCAGACCCATTGAGATTAATGAAGATAGTGGATACAGGTACTATTCCCATGAACAATTTGAACAATTGAATACAATAAAATACTTGAAATTTCTAGGAGTACCTTTAAAAGATATTAAGGATTATTTGGAAATCAGAGATATTGACTATTACCTAGAAATGCTACACAAAGAAAAAGATATTGTTACTGCAAAAATAAAAATCCTAGAAAAGATTACTAAAAGATTAGACAATCAAATAAAGGAAATCAATCAGGTAAAAAAGTTAGATAATATAGGTATTGTCCATATAAAAGATATTCCAGAACGAAAAATAATTAGTCTAAAAGAAGAAATCAATTCTAATTATCAACTAGAACTTTCCTTACGAAAATTAGAGAACCTAAGTAAGAAAAAATTACCTATTGTAATTGGACGAGTAGGGGTAACTCTTAGTATGAATAATGTTATTGAAAATAATTATAGAAACTATAATTCCGTTTTCATTCTTCTTGAAGAAGATATGGAGAGCAACATGATAACAACCCTAAAACTAGGTAAATATGCTAGCATATATTATAGAGGTTGTGACCACAAAGAATCACCAAAATACTATAAAATGATACATGAATATCTTAAAAATAATGGTTATAAAATAAGTGGGGACAGCATTGAACGAGTAATAATCAATGAATATAAATCAAATAACGCAGATGATTATCTTACAGAGATTCAAGTTCCAGTAATACATTTATAAATAATATTCATTAAAATAAAGGTGGTTAAGTAAAATAAATAACCACCTTTAATATGTGAATAGAAAATAGACTATATCTTAAACCTACCTATAACGTTCTGTAGATCAGTTGCCATATTAGCTAATGATTCACTGGCATTAGCTATTTCTTCAATAGCAGATGTTTGTTCCTCTGTAGAGGCTGATGCTTGTTGAGTACCTGCTGCATTTTCCTCAGCTATAGCAGCTAGATTTTGAACAATACCAAGTAGTTCATCTTTTTTTGCATCTATATCTTTACTCATCTCTTTTAGTTCATTGGTTGTTTCTCCGTTTAATTTTACGGAATCAGAAATTTCATTGTACTTATCTTCAGCAAATTTTATGTATTCTACTTGATCTTTTATAATATCAACAACTTGATTTATTACTTTTACTGATATTTCCGAGTTTCTCTGTAATTCATTCACGGCATCATCAATAACTTTAGTTGAACTAGCGGATTGCTCTGCAAGAGTTCTTATCTCATCAGCTACTACAGCAAATCCTTTACCTGCTTCTCCAGCTCTTGCTGCCTCAATTGCAGCATTTAAAGCAAGCAGATTAGTCTGTTCAGCTATCAATGAAATAACTTGACTTGCTTTACTGATATTATCTACACTTTCACTAGTTTTTATTATTCCATCATAAACTTCTTTAGCCCCTTTACCACTATCATCAGCTTTTTCTGTTAAAGTATGTATAGTCTCCAGACCTTCTTTGGTTAAGTCAATAACTTTATTGGATATATTGTATGACTTATCAATTGTTTTGATATTCTGTTCTATAAGGTCATTCAATTCTGATAATTTGGTGGTGCCATCTTCAGTTTCTTGTGCTTGAGATGAGGCACCATTGGCAATCTCTTCAATGGTTACAGCCATTTCTTGAGAAGCTACAGCGGTTTGTTGGGAAGTAGCAGTTAATTCTTCTGAGGATGATGTTACCTGTTGAGAAGCGTCTATTATATTATATACAAGAAGCTTAAGGTTCTCATTAATCTTCTCAAAAGATTTACTAAGTAGTCCTATTTCATCTTTCCTGTTTAGGAAGCGTTTAGGAATATCTTGTGTCAAATTCCCTTTGGCTATCAACTCAGCATGTTCAGAGGCTTTTATTATTGGCGTAGCTATCATATGTCCTATTCTTAATATTAATAAAGATACTATAACAAGAATAATTACGGAAATAATTATTAAGGTTACTTTTAAAGAAGATAAGCCAGACAACATTTCAGATTCTAATGCGGTTACTGAAATACTCCATTCCGTGTTATTGATAGGAGCATATCCTGTTATTTTTTGGTCTCCAAAATAATAATATTCACCACTACCAATTTCTTTGTCCATCATTTTCTTTGTTATTTTTGATAATTGATGATGATCTTTGTTGTCAAGGGATTGTTGATATAAATCGGTTCTATTAGTAACCAAATCAATATTCTTATGTCCCACAATAATACCTTCAGAATTTACTACAAAAGTATATCCTGATTCTCCTAATGTAATATCACTTACTAATTTACTTAGACTACTCCCATCACGAATAGCTACTAAACTACCTGTAATTTGATTGTTATATTTTATTGGAGTGGCATAAGCTATAACTAAAGAATTAGAACCTACCTTACTAACCAAAATATCTGATATGTTAGATTCACCTTTTAAAGATTTCTTGATATAATCTCTATCTGACAAGTCAACAGTATCTCCATTAGTACAAGACCCGTTCCCTGTTTTATCTACAATGTACATCCTAAGATGACCACTTCTTGAAACTTCATCTTTTAGGACATTTAATTTATCTTCTATTGAATGATTTGGATTGTAGATGATATCATTATTTGCAACAGTTTCCAGATTGACAATTTGTCCATTAATTCTACTTTCAATAGTTTTAGCTGATTGAACTGCAATTACTTCTAAATCTTCCTTTTTACTATTAATCAATGAATTTGACGATAAGATATAGGAAATAATTCCGAGAGATCCTACTACAATAATAAAAATGATGCTGAATACTAGAATAAGCTTTGATTTTATACTTTTCATTGCTACACCTCCAACTATATTATGTATTTTGAGTATAACAAAATTTACATAATTAGTCAATATTTTACAATTTTATTAACTGAAAATCAAATAATGATATCTATTCTCAAAATAGTTTATATTTATAATAATATAATAAATAAAAATAAACATACTATATTTTGTGTAAATATAAAAATAGATACCAGTGTGAAGAATTACTATATACAACTAAAAATACTTTATAATGACACATGATTTTCTTCCTATTTGCTTTAAAACTTAGTAAGTTTATGTTGACTCTACCCTTACTGGATGGTTTTTAATATAAGTATCAAATTAATTCGCTTATCAGGAGGTTATTATGTTAGGTACAATAGTCAATGCAAGTGCAATAATTATAGGAAGTTCTGTTGGAGCTACCTTCAAGAAAGGTATTAAAGAAAAAAAGAAAGCAATATTACTTCAAGCAATAGGACTAGTAGCCATCTCATTGGGAATCACATGGATAGTTACTAATCTCAGTAAAAGTAATGAACCATTATTATTTATTGCCAGTATGGTCATAGGTGGGCTAATAGGTGAAACTATTGATATAGAGGAAAAAGTAAACCGACTAGGGAAAAGATTTAATAGCAGTAAAGATAATAAACTCATTGAAGGACTGACAACTGCTGTACTCCTTTTTTGTGTTGGTACCTTATCTATATTGGGACCTATAGAAAGTGCATTAAAAGGTGATAATACTCTACTTTTCACAAATGCAATGTTGGATGGTATTACATCCATGATACTGGCAACAACCTTTGGAATTGGTATCATGCTATCAGGAGTAATATTATTTGCATGGCAGGGAACTATATTTTTGTTGGCTCAGTTCATAGGACCATATGCCACTCCAGAAATACTTAATCAAATATCTATTATTGGAGGGATACTTATTTTTAGTACAGGTATCAATATACTTGAAATAAAGAAGATAAAAACTATTAATCTCATACCGGCTCTTTTTATACCTGTAATCTACAATATACCATTCATCAATAAATTCTTTAATGAAGTATTGAGCTTTTTTGTACATTAATTATTTTATTCCTAATAGATAGAATCAATGTGCTATTGAAAATCTATGAAACAAATATACTCTAATGTAATAGTTTTGATATTTACAAGTTATAATAATTATGATAGAATGAAAAATGACTACAAATGTAATGAGTTGAATGGTACTTAATAAAAATAAACTTGCATTCTAAAACATTTAGTTAGTTGTATAGTATTAAAACTACAAGGAGGAATAAAATGTTCAAGAAAAGTTTCAAGATAATTATACTCATGATAGTGGTAATGGCATTAAGTATAACAAGCTTTGCAGGGGGATGGGATGTATCATCAGCAAGCTCATGGGCGCAACCTGAGATTGAAGAGGCTTATGCCTATGATCTTATGCCATATAAACTCATGTCAAGTAATTTGAAAAATAAAATTACACGTGCAGAATTTGCTTCACTTGTTGTCAAAATGTATGAAACAATAACTAGTGAAATAGTTGAACCAGCATCACTAGACACTTTTACAGATACAGATGATGCAGATGTGCTAAAAGCTAATACACTAGGGATAATGTTAGGTTCAAATAAACAAGCTAAACCTGAAGATTTAGTTACAAGACAACAGATGGCTGTTATGTATTATAGGACTCTAAGTAAAGTATATGACTTCTTTGGAGAAGAAATGGAAAACACAGATGGAGTTTTAACAATCAATGATAAGAAATCAATAGCTGACTGGGCTGTAGAAGCTGTGGATTATATTAATGAAAATAATATAATGAAAGGCAGTAATGGTAACTTTAATCCAGCAGATAATGCGCCTATTGAACAAGCGGTCATTGTTGTTAAAAGAATCTATGTAGATGAAAAAGATTTGGCTGAGGGCACTAGGAATATTGATTTATCTAAGGGCTATAGTTATAAATTGGATGCATATGGAGAAAATTTTACTGTTACATATAATGCTAATGGAAAGACAAAAACCATAAAACCAGGGGATAATTCAATTTTAGGTATCTATGGAAATGATGCTGAAAATTCTAAGATTTATTATAAGGTAGTTGACAAGGATATAAATGAGGAAACAGGTGCTAATTCATACAGTTATGATGTTGCAACTAATGAATCCACTTGCTTAGATGATTATTTCGGTTATGAAATATCAACTATTGCAATTATAGATAGAGGAACTTATAAAAATAATATTCTCGTTTATCCATATGAAGATACTGTGAATGTATATACAGATAAACTAGAATTAGTATGTACTCTTGAAGGAATGGTTACTGCTGAAAATGCAAATACAATGATTGACAATAAATTGAATCCGCCAACAGCATCTATGGAATTTGATAATAGACTTCTTTATGGTAGCAATAAAGGAGATGCAATTTCTACTAGCTATTTTAATTTATATGGAAGTAAAGAGTCTAAAACAATTCAACAACAGATGTTAGGATTAAATCCTTGTTCAACTATGCAAGATATAGAAACTGGTAATGGTCCAATGTTATTAGCTTGTGATTCAAAAGGAGATAATTATAAGCTTGATGTTTCTATGCGTAGTATTGATTGTAGATTCCAGGTTAAGACAATAAATACACATGATGAGGCTGCAAATGCAGGGATAGTACTTGGTGTTTATAAACCAGGAACTGGTAATGATCAATATCACGGTTACTATATAGGAATAGCTCCAAAAAGAAAAGAGGTTTATGTAGGAAGATGCAATTATGATTGGAATAGATTACTTACAGCCAATATACCAGACTATATAGATCCTTATGATTGTCGTGTACATGTTACTCTTAAAACTAGTTACATGTTTGGAAGTTCAAGTTATAATTTGACTGTCACATTAGAAGGTGAAATGGAAGACGCAGTTGTCATTGATAATAAGTTCTTAGGTAGTACATCTGGTTCTCATACTTCTTATGGGGCAAAATATATACCAAGCTTTTCAGGGGCTTTTGGAATTAGATCATACAAGAGTGATGTAGAGTTTCCTTACTTTGAAATAACTAGGAGATAGAATTAAACTAGGAAATACAGATTGGCAATAATACAGGGGGATGTATCCCCCTATATTAATATACAACAGATGTTTAATATTTATTTTACAGGTCTTATTTTTGGACCTTTTTTCTTTGCTTTTTTTCGTATTTTTCTTCTAATTATAAATATTATTATAAGTAGTATTAAACCTATACCAATATATAATTTTTTATCAATATTTTTTTCTACAAATGCTAAATTAAAGCTGTTTGAGTTGGATTCAAATGTTAGATAACTACCATCTGCTTTTGATTTGGCTTTTTTCCATTTGTTACCTTCTTGTTTATATAAGATAAATTTCTTTTTGGTTTCCGGTTTCTTGATTCTATAAGTGTATGGTTTATTAGATACTTTACTTAATTGTATACACCATTCTTCAATTGTTTTATGATTATCAATCATTTTAGTAGGTGATTTCACTTGTTCTATTTTTAGGGTTTCATCAGGGTCAAATGATCCTTCTACCAACAACTTTGGATGAGGATTGTCGCTATCTGATGATAATACTTGTATCATTGGTGTATATATTGCTTCCAGCTTTTTTGAAAAGGTCAAATTGTTATAATCAAATGATGGCCAGCTGCTATAGTATCCTTCTTTTTCAGGAATTACAGGCAGTTTATTACTATCAAGGGAGTCTCCATATTCAAATGGTATTTCTTTGACTATTACATCATCAACTACAAAAGTTAATTTGAATGATTTAAATGATTCTGGCAGTTCTTCATTTAGAACAAATTCATCATAAGATTGAGGAATGGCTTTTCCTCCATAACTTATACTGTCTACACCTTCAACATTACCTTCAACAAAATAATTGTTTGACATTTTACCACTTATGTCTCCTGCAATAGCACCGGTAAATTCATTAGACTTATTAACCTTCACTAACGAAAGACAATTATAAATGTCAGTGGCATATCCAGCTATTCCGCCTACATAATCTTTGCCGCTAAGCTCGCTTAGAGAATAACATTTTCTGATTACGCTATTAGATGAGCCGACTATACCTCCTGTGTAATTACCATCTAGACTTTCTATAAAACCATAATTTTCACTTTTAATAAGTAAGCCTAAATCCATTCTACCTATTATACCGCCAGCGTAATTCTTCTTTGCTTCAATATTACCTTTGTTCATAGATGACATGAGCAAAGCTTTTGTCTGGTATTTGAAATTGAAAGATGTATTACCTTTATTGATTATATCATCTTCTGGGTCAAAGTCATATTCAATTGCCATTGAACCTGCGATACCGCCTATATTTACATCACCAAGGACATCACCTTCATTATAACAATCTCTTACTACACCTTTTTCCTTGGCTGATTCTTCTTCAGGTGACTGGTCTGAAATATCTTCAAACAAATCTTTGTTATCAAAAGATAAGGAGCTCAATCCATCCCTTATGATATCAACAATAATTTCAAACTGTTTATTGACAGCTCTTAGATTACTATGAAAAGAATCAGATGAACCTTTCACTTCTTCATTGAGCAAAGATAATTCTTCAGATATACTATCTATTTCTTCAAATAAGGAATCACTTGTTTCGGTTACATAATCTTTTAACTTAGGTATCTGTAATTTCTCATAATCATTAATCTCTTCAATTATTGATTTTATGTCTGTCATAGCATTGGTACATTCTTTAGAACAATTAGTGAAATATTCCATACCCTTGGAAATGTTTTTCATAGCCTCAGTGCTAGCTTCTGTTGCAAGATCCAAGTCTTCTAAGACATAATCCATATCTATCAATGCATCATTCATGTTAGTAGATAGACGTTTCATATCTTCAATAGCAAAATCTATATGTGCAAATGCTTGTCTAATAAGAGCTTGGTCATCAGTAAATTCTTTATAGAATACATCAAGAGCATGTGTTATCTTGGTATTAGCACTGGTAAGGCTATCTTTCATGGTCTTAAGATTCTCTTGTATATCTTCACTTATTTTATCCCAGTCAGTACTTAGTGGATTATCCACTTTTTTTAATGCATCTGCTATTTTTTCTAGAGCTTCAATACCTGCCTGTGCTGCATCATCAAGGTCTTCTAAACCACTTTTCAGTTCTTTGATAGCTTTTTCCATCTCATCTGAATTCTCAGCAGCTTTTTGAATGATTTTAGTTGCCCCAGAAATATTATTCAAAGCTGCAGTAGCATTGTTATGTGCCAAATGCAGGTCATCAAAAGCATCAGATACATCTTTTAAACTATTATTGATATCTTTTGATGATTTAGCTAGTTGGTCAAAGCCTTTTCTGAACTCATCAAAACCTCTAGTCAATTCCTCAGATGCATTTACAAATGAATCAAGTACAGGTTCTAATTGATCCATAGTATGTCTTATTCTATCTATACCAGTATTAGCTACGGCGGTTGAATCATCAATATAATTAGTTGTATAATTAGCTAGGTCATGCATTTTATTAGAAGCAGAGGAAGTAAGGTTATTAAGGTTATCCAGTCTGCTGGAAATAGTTTTTGAAGATTTATCGCTGTCATTAATTAATTGATTAACCTGTTTATTAAGAGTACCTAACTCATTATCAATCTGTTCTAGAGTATCTTCTGAGAATAATAAGCGGATAGAGGGTTCTGCTTGACCGATGACACCACCTATATCCTTACGTCCTTTTACTATTCCATAGTTTCTACAATTAGATACATAACCAGTTTGCCTTCCAATTATGCCTCCTATATTATAACCTACATGATGATAACCAATAGCACCTTGATTTTCACTGGATTCTACGATACCTTGATTATATCCTACAATACCTCCAGTATCAGTTAAAGCATCAATATTTTCAGTTGAATTCAACTGTTCTATATTTATGTCTTTTATATTATAAGATGCCATATCTTTGTTTTGGACTATACCGTCATTTGTTGTATTTACATTACTGTGATTGACACATTCTGATATGTAACCTACATTCTGACCTACGATTCCACCTATGTAATGTTCTCCTATTATTAGACCATTAGATGTACAATTAGCAATCTTACCAGATTTATCATTGTATCCAGCTATGCCCCCAATGCTTGTTGAACCTTTGACAGTTCCATGAAAAGTACAATTAATGATTTGTCCTCTATTTGTACCAACAATCCCACCTATTTCTTTCTTGGTACCGCTAGGTCTTACATTGCCTTTTACAGTAAGATTTTTGATTATACCATTCTCCTGTAGATATCTGAACAATCCTTGGTCGGAGCCGGATTCATGAGTATTTAAACCATTTATTGTATGGTTGTTTCCGTCAAAGATACCAGAGAAGCTTGGTATTGGTTCAAAAGTTATAGAGGATAGGTTGATATCACCTGTCAATGTAACGATAATGTTCTCTGAGAAGGTATCCAAACGACAGTTCTCTGATAGTTTTTGCAGATCCTCAGCTGTATAGATGTATATGACATTAGAAGTTGTTTCTGCTGTAGCATCATAAGTAAATGTGAATAACATCAATATTGATAATACAACAGATAGATATATTTTTAATCTTTTCAATCTACAACCTCCTCTCTCATTTCCAGTTCTTTATTATCAGTTGTTACGCTTCCCATTTCAACGATACCTTTTACTTCGCCTTTAATGGTACCTTTTATTTCTGCATCTACATATCCTGAGATATATCCTTGTAATCGACCATTCATTTTCAGATTTCCTCTATGTAGCGTTATTATTCCTCTTCTTTTTAATACAAAAGCAGTTTTTTCTATTATTTTATCACCAAACAACAGTGTTTGAGGTAGTACACCCATAACTAGGATGAGAGATATTATGGTACCTCTTCCCAAGCAGGTTCCGATAGAGGATATTGCATAGTCAGATGTTATTTTGCCAATCAATATACCTGCTGATGCTAATATGGTACCTGATGTAATGATGGTTGGAAAAGCCTGATTCAGCGATTGTATCATTGCCTTATTTATTGGCATGAATTTCTTTAATTCCATATAGCGGCTCGTTATTACTATGGCATAATCTATGGTAGCCCCCATCTGTATTGATGTAACAACAAGATAACTCATGAAGAATATATTGGTATCTTGAATTACTGGAAAAGAGAAATTGATCCATATACTACCTTGTATTGTTAAAACCAATAACACTGGAACACCTGCTGATTTAAAGGTAAATAGTAAGATAATCATTACAAATAGCCCTGATAGAATACTGATGATTAAATTATCTTTTGCAAAAAATGCACCCAGGTCATTATCACTGGTAGTAGCACCTGCGAAATGTACTTCATCATAATATTTATTAGCTATAGTATGGAATTTATCTAACCAGCTAAAAGCTTCTTCACCTTCTTCAGGCATATTCAAATTCAGTAATAACCTTGAATATTTATCACTTTCCAATTGAGCTTTACCTTCACATAATTTCTCATACAAATCATTCATCTTATTTTCTAGTTCTTCATCTAGATTATAATATCCAGCTTCTTTTTGATTGTATAGGAATATAAATATATCAATCAAAGGTACGCCGTATTCATCCAAACCGTTGACCAATTTACTGTATGTACCTTGTTCAATTGCATAAGCTTGATATAGTAATTTTGATATTTCTATATCTATGTCTATTAATTCGGCAAATTGTCTTGGATTCAGTTTGTCAGTAACAAAATATCTGTCATCTACTTTGGTGTTTGCAAGTCCAATAGCAGAATCTGTTACTTTCAGTTTTTCATAATCCTTTAACAGCTTGCCTTCTAATTCATAATTTCCTGATGGTACCATAATCGCTAACAGATTATTGCTTCCAAAGGTTTCTTCTATCTTTTTCTTAGCAATTTGAGTCTCATTTTGTTTTACTGTAGTTAAAGTACTATAACCATATACATAATGAGTTTGATTTGATAAATAAAGCGCACCTACTACAACAACAACAAATAATGGAGGAATAATGTATCTTGACTTTACTACGAATTTTCCCCAATTAGTTATTGATGGTACAAAGTTCTTATGTACAGTTTTATCCATTGAGTTACTAAATACCATCAATAATCCTGGCATCAATGTAAAAACAATCAATAAGCTGAATAATAAAGCTTTTATTAGAACAAGACCCATATCAAAACCTAGTTTGAACTGCATGAACATCAAAGCCATCAAACCAGAGATTGTTGTCAAACTACTTGATGAGATTTCAGGGATTGCTTTACTAAGTGCTTTAATTGCCGCTTCTCTTGCTGGTAGATGTTCTCTTTCTTCAGTGAACCTATGACATAATATTATGGCATAATCAATAGCCAGTGCTAATTGCAGTACTACCGCAATGGAGTTGGATATAAATGAAATCTCCCCATACAAGAAATGGGTACCCATATTAAGTATGGCAGCAACACCAAATGTAAGTACTAAAACGGGTATTTCCATATAAGTTTTTGAAGTAAAAAGTAAAACACCTAAGATAATGAATATAGCTACAACTAAAACCAATTTTATTTCAGACTCTAATGAAGCAACTGAATCTTCGGTGATGGTACTGGATACGTAGTAATCGTAGTTGTCTAAATAAGCAAGAACTTCTTTCATGGCATTTTGTGTTATTTCATCTTTATCTTCACCTTTGAAGGATATTGAAAAAAGTGCTGATGCCAATTTGTAATGATCTATACTTTCATCAAACTCAATACGAGAAACACCTTCTATTTTTTCTAGATCCTCTTTTATTGATAGAGCTCTGTCATATGTAATATTTGATACCATAACTTTTGCTGTCCCATATGTTAGGAACTCTTCTTCCATAATGGTAAGCCCTTGCCTTGTCTGAGTTGTCTCAGGTAAATATGTAGTGATATCATTATTAACAGATACCCATGATTTAGAAAAGACGCAAAATATAACTAGTATTGTATATACTAGAAAAAAGGCGTTTCTTTTATCAATAATTTGAGTTGATAATTTTTCCATAAATGATACCTTGTTTTCTTTTTCTGCCATAAGCTACCCTCCTTCATGTAATTGAATGTATAAAAGAAAGTATAAAACAATTACCAACAATATACAATAGTCATTTTTACAAGATATATATATTATATTGTTTTGTTTTTTATGTATATAGCATAGTATAACCTACATAAGAATTAAGATATATTATAGATTATAATAGAAAATTAACACTTTCATATTTGCTTTTAAAAACTTATAATATAACTATAAGAAATGAGGCGTTGAGATGGCTGATTATTATAAGATGACCTGTTCTGTAGCTTGTAATAGCTTAAAAGGTAAGCATCATCCTTATGGATGGGATTTAAATATATATAGAGGTTGTGAGCATGGATGTAAATATTGTTATGCCATGTATTCGCACCAATATATGAAATCAAAGAAGTTTTTTAGTGATATTTATGTAAAAACAAATATTGTAGAACAGTTGGAGAGACAGCTTTCTAGTTCAGCTTGGAAAAGAGAAGTAGTCAATATAGGTGGTGTTACCGACAGCTATCAGCAGGCAGAAGAACACTATAAACTTATGCCTGATATCCTAAGGCTTCTTATAAAGTATAAAACTCCATGTATAATCTCTACAAAATCAGATTTGATCTTAAGAGATTATGATTTGATTGCAGAGCTTTCAGATATTACCTATGTTAATGTTGCTTCAACCATTACTTGTATGGATGAACATATTCGAAAAAAGATAGAGCCTAATAGTGTAGAATCCACTAGAAGGTTTGCTATGTTAAAAGAGTTTTCTAAAACCAATGCTTCAACTGGACTGCATTTTATGCCTATCATTCCATATATAACTGATAACAAGGATAATGTAGAGTCCTTATATTATAATGCCTCTAAGTGTGATGTGGATTACGTTTTACCAGGTGTACTTTATTTACGAGGAAAGACTAGAGAGGTATTTTTTGATTTCATGTATCAAGAATTTCCTCATTTATTTGAGCAATTCAAAAACTTATATAGTACTGGTGGAGCAGATAGGAATTATAAGGATAAGCTATATTTGATGGTAAATGAATTAAAGGATAAGTATAATCTTTCAAGTAGTTATACTAAGCCATATAAGGAGAAGTTGAATCAGATTAAGTATGAGCAGTTATCTCTTTTTTAACATAAATAATGAATAGATCTTTATTGATAATATTCGTACAACCGTATATAATGTAATTTAAATTAGTTATAGTATAAAAGGGGAGGATATTTATGGAATATATGTCTGTTAGAGAGACTGCTACTAGATGGGGGGTATCAGAGCGGCAAATCCAAAAGTTATGCAAGGAAGAACGTATATTAGGTGCGATACGCTTTGGGAAATCATGGGGGATTCCTGAAAATACAACTAAACCATGGAAATAAATCATTGCTGTGAAGGACGCTTTGAATGCGACTTTAAATCGGGAGAAGTGGCATACCTTGGTGAGGGCGACCTAGCTATCAATTCTCTTGGCAATCAGCCGTATTCAACGTATTTTCCTCTTTCTCATTATCATGGGATTTCTATATTGATAAATATTCCTCTTGCACAAAAAACTATAAATGATGTTTCAGAGGTACTTGGTAAAATAAAAATCAACCTATATGAACTATTAGAAAAGTTGAAAGGTGATTGTTTCATTATGCGTGCCACAAATATTGTACAGCATATTTTTTCTGAGCTCTACAATGCTCCAGAAAATCTTAGAGCAGGTTACCTACAGTTGAAGGTTATGGAACTTTTACTTTTCCTAGATTCAACTGATCTAAAAGAAGAGAGTACGGAACGACAGTATTTCTATAAAGTACACGTAGACACTATCAAAGAAATTAAAACATACCTTACAACCCATATAGAAGAACGTTTTACTCAACAGGAGTTGTCAGAGCGGTTTCATATACCTCTTACAACAATGAAGTCATGTTTCAAAGGTGTATACGGTATGCCACTTTCTTCTTATATGAGAGAATATCGGATGCAGGCAGCTTCGGTAATGTTACAAAATTCTAATGAAAGTATATACATGATTGCTAAATCTGTAGGATACGAAACCTTTTTATACCTCCGCTATAGGTCATTATATACGTTTATAAGAATGATATCAATATTAATAATAAATATTGGAGTAAATTGATAATGATAATCATAATTGTTATTGATAATATACTAATATATTGATATAATTAGTATATTATAAGATTCTGAGATGATTGGCAGGGGTAATTATGACAGTACATATAGATTCAAGGCAGGAATATATGAATTTTTATAAGAGTATTTCATCTGTAAAAGAAAATGGACATGAACTTATACTAAGTATACTACCACAATACGGGGCTGGAAAAATCAATATTATAAATATATCAAATTATCTTAGCATTATGATATTGGATATAAGATTGAAGGAAGATGTAGATATCACATATAAATTACCTAATCAACATTTTGAAATATCTTGTTGTTTAGGCGGTATAGCCCAAATATCAAGTATTAATCATAAGACAATTAATATTGAAAAAGATAGTGTTATATTGTTAAACTCTAGTAATGACATTGAAATCAGTGGTAACATGAAGTTATTTAAGAATAAGAAGTTTGTTAATATGGCTTTTTCTTTTGATAGAGAGACATATAGTGAATACCATAAGGTAATAAGTAAGGAATTATGGGGAGAAGTACTGACTTCTGATGAAGTCAAAAAAAAACATACTATCTTAGCAGAGAGGTTACCTCATATTAAAATTCTGTTTTTAAGTATATATAATATAGATATAGAGAACGGTAGTCTTAAGAAACTATACATAGAAAGCAAGGTATTAGAGATAATAACTCTAGTAGCATATGCTAGTTGTGATGAACAGAATAAAATTAAGTTGAACGCTTATGAAAAAGAGCAGATTCAGAGAATCCCCGATATAATGATGAAGAATCCAGCCAATCCACCTATGATTGATTCACTTGCAGAGACAACTAACATAAATGTCAATAGGCTAAAAAAAGGATTTAAATATCTATATGGTGACACAATATATAGTTATTTCAAAAAATTAAAATTACACAGGGCAGCTATATTAATTCAAACAACTGATAAAAGTATGTTGGATATAGCTCAAGATGTAGGATATTCAAGTCAAAGCCAGTTTGGAGCATCATTTAAAAAGTATTATGGAGTAACACCTCTTGAATTTTCCAAACAAAAATATTTGTTATGACGTATCTTTTTGGGATAAAATTGAATCGGATTCGGAGATACAAAAAAATCTTCCTTTAGTATAATGTTAGGAGTGGCTAACAAATTAAATGCTAAAGGAGTTTTTTATGTCAAAATATATAATAAAAGGTACGAAAGTATTATTAGAGCTGTTAGATAAAAAAAGTAAAAACAATATGATTAAGTCTATATTAGCTGATTTATTGTCAGTTGGATGTAGTATAATGCCTATGTTTGGTTTGTATAATATCATAAATATCATCCTTCGTAAAAGTGATTCAAAAGGCATGTTCATGTGGGCAGGTATCATTTTTATATCTATTATACTTAAGATAATATTTCATGGTAAAGCTATAAGAATATCTCATATAGTTGCTTATAAAACACTATATAACATAAGGAAAGATCTAATTTATAAATTTTCCAGATTGAATCAAGGATATATGGACAGTAATTCTTCAGGGAAATTAAAAAGTATTATTTTTGATGATATTGAATCATTAGAACAATTCTATGGACATCATATTCCAGAAATATTATCTAGTATTGGAATTCCACTAGTTATGGAAATAATTTTATTAATATTGGACTTGAGAATTGCTATAGTAATGCTTATACCTGTAATTATATTTTTGATATGCTTACATAGAACTAATGTGTTACAATCCAAAAATTTTGAAAGTATGTTTATGACTCAACAGAATCTCAATGCATCCATGGTTGAATATATAAATGCTATGAAGGAGATAAAAATATTCGGAGGTAATAAAAAAGTTTTTTGGAGATTTCAACAATCAGCTGACAGTTACAAAGAATTTATGGTGAAGTGGTTTAAAGACAGTAGATATCTAATGACTACTAGTGATATTATTTTATCTTCTGGTATTGTATTTGTATTCCCAGTTGCGGGTTATCTATATATTAATGGAAATATTGATATTAGTAAGTTCTTATTATATCTATTTGTTTCTCTATGTTTTTATTCACCATTAGCAAAAATACCACAATTTACAGATGTGTTAAGTATAAATGCTCATATAGCAGAACGTTTACAGATGTTATTAAATATGCAGGAACTTAAGAATCATGAATGCCAAGAATCGCATGTATATAATGGAGATATAATTTTTGATGATGTTTCTTTTGGATATGATGAGAAGAAGGTTATCAAGAATCTTTCGTTTACAATAAAGAAAAATCAAGTTGTAGGTTTAGTTGGACCATCAGGTGGAGGAAAAAGTACAATAACAAAATTAATATCAAGATTCTGGGATGTTAATGAAGGGAAAATTTTTATTGATGGTGTTGATATAAAAGAAATATCTACAGAGAATCTAGCGAAATCTATAGCTTATGTAACTCAAAACGTAAGTACTTTTCATATGTCTGTTAGAGATAATATAAAGATGGGTAAACCTGATGCAACAGAAGAAGAAATCATATGGGCTGCAAAAAATGCTATGTGTCATGATTTTATATTAAAACTTCCAAAAGGATATGAAACTCTTTTAGGTGAAGATGGAATTAATCTATCAGGAGGACAGAAACAAAGAATAGCAATAGCAAGAGCATTATTAAAGAATGCTCCTATTCTGTTATTGGATGAAGCAACTGCTTATATGGATCCAGATAATGAAGAACAATTGCAAAAGGTATTGACTAGATTAATGAAAAACAAAACGGTAATAATGATTGCTCATAGACTTTCTACAGTTATTGATGCGGATAAAATATTAGTCCTTGACAAAGGAGTAATTAAGGAAGAAGGAAACCATAATGATTTAATAGGAGTAGGTAAGATATATAAAAAAATGTGGGATTGCTTTAAATATGGTAGTTCATGGACTCTAAGAAGTAAGGAGGCTGAATAATGTTTAGATTAATAAAAAGAATATTAGCTCTAAGTGGTAAAAAAAGGAAAGATCTATATATAGCAAATTTCTTTCAATTAATACAAGCAACTTGTGAAGGAATAGTCTATATAATCATTTATTTGGCTATAACTCATTTGGTTTCTGGCACATTCGATAAAACAATACTATTACAGTATTTTCTAAGTTTGTTAATAGTTATATCTCTAAGATATATATTTTCTTATCAAGTAAATAGACTGCAAGCTTCAGCAGGATACGAAATAATGAGGGATATCAGAATTGATGAAACCAAGAAATTGAATAATCTGCCATTAGGTGTTTTTCAAAGTAGAGGTATAGGGAAGTTATCATCAACTTTTACAACGGATATGACATTTATTGAAATGCACTGTATGTATGCAATATCAAGATATGTAGCAGGTATGAGCATTATTATTATGACTACAATAATTATGTTGATAGTTGATTGGAGATTAACTTTATTAGCTGTTTCTGGTTTTGTACCAGGATTTTTAGTATACAGGAATTCTAAGAAAAAGCTATTGATTAATGGACAGATACGTCATGAATCACAACAAAAATGTATATCAGCATTAATTGAATATCTAAATGGATTAGAAACTATACGTTCATATCATATGACAGATAGAATATTCAGTAATATATTTGATAAATTGAATAAGTATAAAGATGCATCAAGCCGTTATGAAATTCAAGCTATCAAACCAATGGCATTGTATCAAATATTAATTAGAATAGGAATGGGTATGATTTTTATTGGAGGGCTGGCATTATATGTAAATAACATTGTCAGTTTAGAAGTTTTTATATTCTTTGCTGTAATCAGTACTTTATACTATCAGCCAATTGAATCAATTTTTCATGACTATGGCACTCTAAATATTATGGGTGTTGCTCTTGACCATCTAGATGAATTAAAAAAAGAAAAGCCTCTAGACAATCAAGGCAGTAAAAACATTAGAAATTCTAATATAGAAGGAAATAGGATTAATTTCTGTTATCCTAAAAGTGAAAAAAATGCTATAGAGGGAATCAATTTTAGAATGGAACCTAAAACATTGAATGCTATAGTAGGACATTCGGGTAGTGGTAAAACTACTATGCTATATTTGATTTCCAGATTTTTTGATATTGATAGTGGAGAAATAATGATTGATAAGCATAATGTGAAAGATATAGAGTATGGTAATCTTCTTAAGAATATTAGCGTTGTATTCCAAGATTCATATTTATTGGAAGATACTATATTCAATAATATAAAAATGGGAAGTGAAGATGCCACCCATGACGAAGTTATAGAAGCTGCTAAAGCTGCATGTTGTCATGATTTTATAATTGAATTGGAAAAGGGTTATGACACTGTAGTAGGAGAAGGGGGTAATACCCTTTCAGGAGGGGAGAAGCAAAGAATAACTATAGCCAGAGCTATCTTAAAAGATGTCCCAATAGTTTTACTGGATGAAGCTATGGCCAGTATAGATCCAGAAAACTCATGGCAGATTAAAAAAGCGATAGATGCATTGACTAGAGATAAGACAGTAATTCTTATAGCACATACACTGGGATATATAAAATATGCAGACCAGATTATTGTTATGGAGAATGGAAGGATTGAAGAACATGGCAAACACGATTATCTCATAGAACGTAATGGGATATATAAGAAAATGTGGGATATACAGCAGACTACAAAAGAATGGAAGGCTATCAATTAATGAGTAGGACAGCAATATTAAAGAAACTGTTTATTTCTATACTAACATTGATATTAGTTACTTTCATGTCCTTTTTGCTAGTTCAGATATCACCTATAGACCCTGTAGAAAGTTATATTAGATTACATGGTTCCAATCCAACGGCTGAAGCTGTCAGGGTAATCAGTAAATCACTTGGATTGGATAAACCATTGATAATACAGTATCTATTATGGATAAAAAATGCACTAACATTAAATTTTGGAAGTTCATTAGTAACAGGTAATCTGGTTGCTCATGAATTTTCAGGTGCTATACCAAAAACTCTAACAATGGTGTCAGAAAGCATATTGATTCAGATTATAAGTATATTTTTAATTGGAACTCTAATGCAGCTAATCAATAATAAAATAATAAAAAGACTAATAGAGATTATTAATATTGCATGTTTATCAATACCTTTATTTTTAATTGGAACAATAGCCATTGATATATTTGCTATGAAATTAGATATAATAAATGTATTGAATTCAGGTAGGCTATGGCCTGCGTTATGTTTGGCTGTACCCTATACTGCTCTGTATAGTAATATGTTAAGTACGAATCTGGATAATCAGATGAAATCAGAATGGGCTGTTTATGCAAGATGTAGAGGTATATCAGATAAGAGAATCTTATTTTGCCATGCAATGGGACATTCCATAATTGAATTACTACCAAGTTTTGCACAGAATGTTGGAATACTCTTCGCTTGTTCTGGAATCATTGAAGCTGTTTTTTCATATAGAGGTGTTGGTAATCTAATAATAGAAGCAGTTATCCATAGGGACATACCTATGATTCATGCCAGTGTACTATTTCTAGCAATTATAATATTGTTAGCTAATTTTATTTCAGATATTTGTAAAATAATTATTGGACGTAGAGGTAGAGGAAGACATTATGAATAATAAGACAAAAACAAAGATTATATTAGTTATTATTGTGTTTGTATTACTTGCAATGAGTAATAATTTCACTCCTCATAATCCTGTAAAACAAAATTTATCTATACGTTTGCAACCATCTTCCAAGGAATATCCTTTTGGTACAGATACACTAGGTAGATGCGTTTTATCAAGGGTTTTGGCTGGAGGGAAATTAACGATTGGTATTGTAATTCTGTCTAGTACAATGGTTCTTATTTTAGGAACTGTGTTTGGACTTATAAATGGACTATATAGCGGAAAGTTGGAAATAGTTTTTGAAAGCATAATAAATATGTTTACAGCACTGCCACCTATAATATACATCTTAGTTTTTGTTGGTATATGGGGTGGAGGAGCATTTACTATGATATTATCGCTAACTCTATCTAATTGGGCAAGAGTAGCTAAATTAGTAAAAGCAAAGGTTGATATTGAGAAAAATAAAGCTTATGTATTTTGTGCTATAACTAGTGGTGCTTCAAGGAAAAGATTGATATTTGTACATATCCTGCCTAATTGTATAAGAGAGATATTAGTATTCATGAGCCTAATATGTGCAGATATGATTATCTTAATCGCTAGTTTTTCTTTTATAGGGATAGGATTAGGGTCTGATACGGTAAATTGGGGACAAATGATTGCTGAGGGACGCAGTAAAGTAAGAATCAGACCAGACATAATATTATATCCTGCTATAACAATATTTTTATCAACATTTTTATTTAACTATATTGGAAAAGAGACAGATTAGGGGAATTAGGATGTTAAGTATTAGAGAGCTATCAGTAATTACCAATAAGGACGAAGCATTAATCAAGGATGTCAGCTTTGATTTGCATAGGAAAGAATTGATATTTCTGACAGGCAAGAGCGGATGTGGAAAATCAACTATCTTAAAAGCAATAATGGGAAGCTTAGATGATAATTTGAAGGTTTATTCAACCAAATTTCAAGTTGATGATATAGATGTTAATAAATTGAACAATAGAAGAAAAAGGCGTTTATATGGAAAAAACATAGGATTAATTCCTCAAAACCCAATGAATGTCTTTGATCCAAGAAAAAGTATTAGAAGTCAGATATTAGAAAGTTATAAGGTAAGTCTGGATATCAATAAAAAACAATCTTTAATTTTAGCAAAAGACATGTTATCAAGTGTTAATTTAAAAGAAGTAAACATAATATTAGATTCATTGCCTCATGAGCTGTCAGGTGGAATGTTACAAAGAGTAATAATTGCCATTTTACTTGGAATAAAGCCTGATTATATATTAGCAGATGAACCAGTCTCTGCATTAGATGAAGATAATAAAAATGAAATCATCAAATTGTTATTATCTTTAAAAACACAGTCAGGGCTATTGATAACAACACATAATACTAAATTTCTAAGTTGTGATAATGACAAAACATTGATAATGAAAAACGGAAAAATAATTAAAGAAGAGAAAAGAAATAACTTAAAACCAGTATATAGTGATATTAATTCAATTGATAATAATTATTGTAATGAGGGAGATTTCAAATGGACTGTCTACAAGTGAAAAATGTAATAAAGAGATATTTGCAATTAGATGGTAAAGAAAAGGAAGTCTTAAGAGGAATTGATTTTACTGTAAAAAATCAAGAGACAGTTAGTCTTCTTGGAGAAAGTGGTTGTGGTAAAAGTACCCTTGCAAGAATTATATTAGGAATTGAAAAATTAGATAAAGGTAGTATTGTCATTAATGATACCTCAATAGAAACCTTTAGCTATAATAGGTATAGAAAAATCAGGAATAGTATTCAAGGTGTATTTCAAGATTCTACTGGTTCACTAAATCCAAAGCTTACTGTGTTAAAAAACATGGAAGAGGGATTAAAGAATATAAGAAAGATAAAAAAACATGATAGAAAAAGACAAATATTAGATTTAATGCAACAATTAGATCTACCATTGGAGATATTAAAAACACCAGTTAAAGGACTAAGTGGTGGTGAGCAGAGAAGAGTATCTTTAATTAGAGCTTTATTAGTAAGACCAGATATTTTAATACTAGATGAGATAACCAGTGGATTAGATGTTGAGTCCAAGGAAAAGGTTATATCATTATTGAGTACATATAAGAAACAGTATAATTGCGCCTATCTGTTGATAACTCATGATAAATCCTTAGCTTATAAGATATCAGATAGGATTTTATATATAGAAGAAGGAATTATTACAAAACAAGGTGAAAGGAAAAGATGAAGAATGAGAAAAAATATAATAATGCTAGTGGTAATGCTGATTATGGGGATCATGTTAACAGGATGTGGGAAAGATGATAAGAAGGAAAAAGTTATTAGTGAATTAGATCAAGATAAAAATGCAGAAGTCAGTAAAGTAGAAGATGACAAGGAGAAAGTATTGAATATGGGTTTTGGTGGTAATCTAGAAAATTATACTCCAGTTACCGCATATGGATTGAACTTTACTCCTGTTAATCTAGTTTTCGAGACTTTGGTAAAATATGACAATGGAAAAATTATTCCTTATCTTGCAAAATCATGGAAATGGAATGAAGAAAATAATGAAATAACTTTTTATCTAAGAGATGATGTAGTATTCCATGATGGAGAGAAGTTTAATGCTGAGGCTGTTAAATTAAACTTTGAATGGCAGAAACAAAATATGTTATTTACATATCTAAAAGGATTACATCTAATAAAAGAAATAGAAGTTGTTGACGACTATGAAGTAAAGTTAAAATATGATGCCCCTTATTATGCGGTTTTGCAAGATTTGTCATCAGCTAATCCAGTGGGAATAGTATCTCCGAAAACTCTTGACATGAATAATTTTGAAGTCATTAATGGATCAGTTGGAACTGGACCTTATAAATATAGTGTTTACGATAATAATATTGGTACCACATTAATGGTAAATGATGATTATTGGGGGGAATCTCCTAAATATGATAAAGTAGTTATTAAATATATACCGGACTCTAATTCTAGAATAATGGCATTAGAATCTGGAGAGATTGACATAATATTTGGGGCTGATTGGATTAGTTATGACGATTATACACAAGAGGTACAGGTAGATAATATAGATGGAAAGATTGCCAAGCAGACAACTAAAACTAGAAATATTCTTCTTAATGCAGGTTCAGATATTTTATCTGATTTAAAAGTTAGAGAAGCAATAGTATATGCTGTTGACAAAGAAGATATTGTCAATAATCTTATGTATGGATATGAAGAGATTGCCCCTAGTATTCTAGATGATGACTTACCTCATTGTGATATTAAATATGATGTTAATAGAAAGTATGATGTAGAGAAAGCAAAAAAATTATTAGAAGAAGCAGGATGGAAAATCTCAAATGATGGTATTAGAGAAAAAGATGGTAAAAGACTCTCTATCAAATTTATATACCAAATGGAGCGTAGTCTTAATAGTGAAATAGCTGAAATTATCAAAGCACAATTAAATAGAATTGGTATCGAAGTAGAAACAGAAGGACTAGAATTAATGACATGGTTCCAAAAAGGTGGGATGGGAGAATTTGATATGTCAATTGTAAGTACTTATGCTACCCCTAATGATCCACAGAATTTCATCAGTCCAATGATAACACCTCAGACACCTGGAGACTGTTTATCTATAAGCTCATTAAGGGATTATGATAAATTTAAAAAATTAGTTGAAACATCATTAATAACAGCAGATGGTGAAGAAATTGATAAATTGTATGTAGATATACTCAACTATTTGAATAATAATGCTATATATTTACCTATATCATATCAAAAGGAAATGGTATTATACAGAAAAGATAAGATTAAGGATTTTAAATTCGGAGGGTGTCCTATTAATCTAGATCCAACTTTGATTAAACAATAATCATAATATAATAAATTTAATATTTTATACTATACATTATTGATATATAATAAGAATATATTATAATCTAATAACAAATTAGGATACTTAAGAGAGTGTATAATTAATTGAACCAAATACTTTTGAAGGGATGATAATGTATGTATAAAATTAAAAAATGTTCTAGGGTATCAGATTCAATTGTATTCAAAGCTTTTACAGATGGATTTGCAGACTATATGATACATGTTGAGATGGACAAAAAATATTTTATTAATAGATTCTTCGGACCAGAAGGAAATGATAGAGAACTTTCATTTATAGCATTCAAAGAAGATATACCAGTAGGTATAATTCTGGGAGGAGTTAAAGAAGGGGAAAATGTCAAGACGTTAAGATGTGGTGGTATGTCACTTATTCCTTCTGAAAGAGGTAATGGACTTGCTAAGACTTTAATGGAATATCATGAGAAGAAATCTAAAGAAATTGGATGTAGGCAGTTATTTCTTGAAGTAATAAAAGGTAATGACAGAGCTATAAACTTTTATAAAAAGATGGGCTATGAAAAAGTATATAATTTAACTTATAGAAAATGGGAAATTAAAGATAAGAGCAACATAGGTATAAGCCCTTATGACAATAAAGTGGAAGATATGACTTTTGAGGGTATTAAATCTTTAAGAGAAATTGAATATTCACATTTACCATGGCAAAGTGATTTTCCTTATTTCAAAAATATAGAGTGTAACTATTATGGTATTAAGGAAAAGGGAAACATTGTTGCAGGAATTGTAGCAACCAATAAACGTTTAATTTACTTATGGGTACATCCAATGTATCGCATGAAAGGATATGGAAAGTCATTATTGAACAAAGTTATTACAGAATTGGAACCAGAAGAGCTTAATGTCTCATATACTAACAATTCACAGGTACATACTTTTTGTAATCATTTGAATATGAAGATGGAATCAATAAGTCAATTAGAGATGTATAAGTGGTTAGCTTAATAATAAATATAGCTATTTTGTCAGCCTTAGAACTCCACAATGAGTTCTAGGGCTTGTATTTTATAGTATGAATTTGTTCTGAAATTATTATAAATTGAGTTTTTGTCCATATTAACTACATCGTTATTGTTTAACTATTAAATTATGCTAAAATAATATATAATATAAGTAAGATATGTTAGACAGCATATAATATACCAACAGATGAGGTGACCATTATGTTCGAAAAACTCGTAAGGAAGCATTCAGTGCAGATGGTAATATTTTTTATATGGTTTATTAGTGTACTCATATCTGGGTTATTGACTTTATTTATAATGAGAATTACGTTAGATGAAAACTATATGATTGCTTTAATAATAGCTTGTTCAGCTGCAACTGTTGCTTCACTATCAACTTCCATTCCCACAACTCTAGTGTACAAAAAGATAATAAAGATGAAAGATGAAATAATTAAATTATCTAAAATAGACGGATTGACTAAGTTGTTGAATAGAACCTCATTCATGGAATTATATGAGCAATTAGTTAAGGTATCCATTGAAAAGCAAGATAGCTTAGCAGTAATTATATTCGACTTAGACCATTTTAAACGTATTAACGATTCTTATGGTCATGCTGGTGGTGATAAAGTCCTTGAGAGAGTAGGTACAATAATTAAACAGTTATTACCAAAGCAAGAACTTATTGGTAGGTTTGGGGGAGAAGAATTCATAGTTGTTTTGCATGAAGTAACAAAAGATGAAGCTGGAGTTATTGGTGAGAGAATTAGACATGAATTAAATAGCAGTATAATATATAATGAAAAAGAAATTAATTTCACTGTTAGCGTGGGAATCGTCCATACAAGTCATTGTAATTTGAATACTGATAATCTAATAAAAATTGCTGATGATAATTTATATATTGCCAAAAGAAATGGAAGAAATAATACTAGTATTGAATATGTGTAAAAAATAGAAATGAAATAGTATAGAATGTATCATGAATTAGATTTGATGAAAAATTATAAGGTGATTTATTTACTATAATGAAAAATTGAATAATAATAATTAGGAATATGAAGCGTATTAATTACAAAAACTTAGTATGTATTGAATAGAAGATGTAACTAATTTATAATAATATAAACAGTATCTTTTAATATTAAAAGAATGAATCTTAATAAGCATAAATATCATAGAATCGGGAATGTGATAATATATAATAATATATAAGAGGTGAATTGCTTTATGGTAAAAGATACAAAAATTAGTTTTTATCCTCATGAGATTATAAATGAAGGAGATAAATTTTATTATTATAATGCTGTAACAAGTTCTTTATATGAAATGGATGAAGTTACCATCAAAATTTTAAATAATGATATAGATGATATAATTGATTCTGCATATGAAGATAATATGAATTTTATGAAACAAAATTTTATTGTGAGAACTGAAGAAAATGAAGTTACTCTTGATGAAATCTATAACAAGGTTGCAGTGTCTAGTTTAATATTTAATCCTAACCAGCTTATACTTATGGTTAGTCAAGAATGTAATCTAAGGTGCAGTTATTGCTATGGAGGAGATGGAGAATATAATCTTAGAGGCAAAATGAAATATGAGGTTGCTAAGAAAGCTGTAGATTATTTCGTATCACATTCAAAAAAAGATAAGTTGAATATCTGCTTTTTTGGTGGAGAACCTTTGCTTAATTTTGACCTTATAAAGAAAATAGTTGCTTATACAAAAGAATTAGAAAATGAATTAAATAGAGAATTTACATTTTCTATGACAACAAATGGTACAGTTATTAATAAAGAAATAGAGAGATTCATAATAGAACATGATTTTTCTGTTACTATAAGTATTGATGGAGACAGTACAGCTCATAATAGTAATAGATTTTATGGTAATAAAAAAGGTTGTTATGATGATGTCATTAAAAATACTGCTGGACTTAGAGAGATGGACAAGTTGTCAGCTAGAGCTACCCTTACATCTAATAATACAAATGTGTTCAATATCTTAGACCATCTTATTGACTTAGGTTTTAATAAAGTTACTTGGTCACCAGCTATGAATATGATGACAAAAAAAGATATGGGAGAGTTAATAGATAGTCAGAAAAAAGTTATATCAAAGGTTGGAGAACTAATTAATGCTGGTAATGTTGAAGAAGCAAAAAAATACAGTCAGATAATAAAATTATTCAAAAAAATTCACAAAGATGGTATTAGATTAAAGGCTTGTGGTACTGGTACTAATATGATAGCAGTAGGCATAGAGGGTGACATATATCCATGCCATAGATTCGTTGGTATTAGTCCAATTAAGATAGGTAATATTTTTAATGATACACCTTGCTCCAATCCCCAATTCTACAAGAGTATAGATGTCAGGGAAATGGAGGAATGCCATAATTGTATTAGCAGAAATATTTGTTTGGGAGGATGTCCACAAGTGACATACGAAGCCAATCATAACAAGAATATACCTAAAGAAACTTTATGTGACTATAACAGGGAAACACTAATTCAGATTATTAGAACATATATCAATATAGATAAGGAAGTGCTAAAAAAATGTTGGGGTAACAAATGACTAGGTTTTAGCTAAGATTTATTTCAATAATAATCTTGATTAAATTAAAGCTCTATCAAGAAAATTATTGGTAATAAGTAAATATTCTATGATATGTGAAAAAGGGGGAGATAATAAAAGTAATTATTTAACTAATCTCCACTAGTATAGTACTGAATTTTGAGTATAGACAGATAGTGTAAGTTTATAGTTATGTACGGCAAATAAAAAGGTGAAAGGAGTGTGTACAAGAATGAAGCAAATCAATGAATCCAATGTAGATATAAAAGATTATAATGAAGAAAATACTGATCATTGTTACTGGTGTGATACAGAAGAAGATATGTAATAGATTAGCACTGGTTTTAATATGAAATGATATTAATTAGTTAAGTACCATTCTGATATTAACTTTATAGAATGGTACTTTTTGTTTCTATTTTTATATGATAACTTTGAACCTTGTTAATAGGTAATAGATAGAGTATAATGTATCTCAGAAATGTAGGAGGACAATTATGGATAACAAACCTAAAGCAGTACTATTTATGCTGATTTCTGCGATTGCTTTTGCTCTTATGCAGACGATGGTAAAATTGGCTGGAGATATACCAACATTTGAAAAAGTTTTATTTAGAAACTTAGTAAGTTTATTTGTTGCACTAAGCGTTATTTATCGTACAAAAACACCTATGTTTGGGAAAAAGGAGAACCAAAAATATCTGTTAGGAAGATCTCTTCTAGGATTGGGAGGAGTAGTTTTTTATTTCTACGCCATCAACAATCTTATTATGGCGGATGCGGCGATGCTTAACAAGTTATCACCTTTTTTTGTAACTATTTTTGCTTGCATATTCCTAAAAGAAAAATTGAATAAGATTCAGATTCCTTCATTAATTATAGTATTCATTGGAGCAATGTTAATCATTAAGCCTGAGTTCAGCTTTGAAGTGTTGCCAGCAGGAGCAGGATTGCTCTCGGCGATATGTGCAGGAGCGGCATATACAATAGTGAGATCATTAAAAAATAAAGAAAATCCATCTACTATTGTGTTTTATTTTTCTTTCGTTTCTGTTATCGTGATGATTCCATTGACCATAATGAACTTTCAGATGCCTACGGGTATGCAGTGGGTGTACTTAATAGGAACAGGTGTTTTTGCAGCTATGGGTCAATATGGATTGACTTTTGCATATAAATATGCACCAGCTTCTGAAGTATCTATATATAACTATACCACTATCATTTTTGCTGCAATAATGGGCTTTCTTGTATGGGGAGAATTGCCGGATTGGCTTAGTTTATTGGGAAGTATCTTAATTATTGTCACAGCTGTTGTTGCATTTATATACCAGAATAAAGGTATTGAGGAATAAAATCATAGGACATCAAAATTTCTAATACTTCATATAATGAACTAGTTAATACTTGTGAATTAACATTAACGTAGTTAAATAAAATAAAAATGGTATTATGATTTTTAGGGAGGAGTTATTATGGATACAATTATCGTTTATGAAAGTAAGTACGGGTCTACTAAAGAAATTGCTAAGGACTTGGCTATGGTATTTGGTCCTGCAACATATTGTACAACAGATGAGTGGAAAGATGAATATCAAAATAGTGATTATATTATTATAGGTACACCTATCTATGGGGAAAAAGTTAATCCTAAGATATATGATTATGTGTATATGAACAGGGAATGGCTTAGTAACAAGAAAGTATTTTTGTTTTGTGTCAGTTTAAGAGAAGAAGGTGCAGAGATATATTTAACACCTTTGAAAGATATATTAAAAGAAAGTGTTGTTTCTACAAAGGCTATAGGTGGTAGACTTCTACTTAATCAGTTGGATAATGAAGATTATACCATGATGAAAAATTTCAGTAATGCATACGGAATGCCATTTCAGGACGTTGACTCATTTAATATAAAACAAATTACAGAGTACGGGTTATATATTAGAAAACAAAGAGATTATTTGATTAGAATGCCAATAGAAGAATTGAAAATCTATATAGAGGAATTTTTAGGAAAACATAATACATGTGCTCTAGGTACAGGATATGACAACTTAGTAAGAGCTACCCCAGTAGAGTATACATACAATAAAGGGCATATGTATATTTTAAGTGAAGGTGGGTTCAAATTTGCTAATATATTATTGAATAATTATGTTTCTATTGCAGTCTATGATTCATTTCAAGGAATGAACACTTTGGCTGGTTTACAAATGACAGGAAAAGCAGAAATCATTGAAGACGAATGTGAAGAATATCTTGCTTATCTCAGGGAAAGAGGAATAAGACAAGAAAAGCTGCCTTCTCCATTACATCTTATCAGTATAAAAATTGAACATGTGGAAATATTGAGCTCTGAATTGAAGAAAAGGGGCTATGGGGTAAAGCAGTATTTCAATTTTTTGAAAGAGACCTAGATTTAATCTAAGTCTCTTATTCTTTCAATATCTCTTCCGCCACAAGCTTACTAGACAATAGCACAATAGAAATTCCCGTTCCAGGGTGAACTGAGTTTCCTACAAAATATAAATCATCTACAGTAGGTGATTTTATATGAGGTCTGAAATAGTTAGTCTGTAATAGAGTAGGGCTAAGTCCAAAAGAAGTTCCCCCATAAGAATTAAATCTTGTTAACATATCATAAGGAGTTGTTACACTTTCATAAATTATATTTTCTTGTATATCTGATAATCCTTCTATATTAGAAAGTTGAGCAAAAACTCTATCTTTCATTTTGTTGATGGTTTCTTCATTCCAAGTAATATCATTGGATAATAGATTAGGTACACGAACTGTTATATTCATACATTCCGTATCTTCTTTTGCCATGGTATCATCTATTTTGCTTGGACAATATATATATAATGAAGGATTCTCAGGAAGGTTTTTAAAAAAAGCTGATTGGATATTTTTTTCAAAATCATCACCAATATAAATATTATGAACTGATAGCTTAGGATATTTTTTCTTAAGACCTAGATGCATGATAAATGTAGAGCAGGAATATTTCATTTTAGATATTTTCTTATCAGTATATTTACCTTTAGCTTCATTATCTTTAATTAATTCTTTAATGGCATATGGAAAATCTGCATTACACACTACTATATCAGCTTTATCAATTCCAGATTTACTTTTAATCCCTGTTGCAGAACCATTCTCTATAACTATTTCTTCGACAGGAGTATCAGTTATTATTTTTCCACCAAATTCATAAATCATTTTTTCTAATGCTTCTATATATGAATACATACCACCCTCAAGATGTGTAAGACCATATAGCTGACTTATGGTGGGAACTAAATTGTAGATATTAGGACCATCAAAAGGAGAAATACCAACATATAGAGATTGAAAAGCAATCAGATTTCGTAGATTGTCATTATCTATATAAGAGGATATATGACTGTAGGCATTACTGAATGTATTGATCTTCAACATTTTTTGTAATGAAACAAAGTTAAAGAAATCAAGAGGTTGATTAAAAGAATTATTAAGAAAATATTTATTGGCGATTAGATATTTTTCATATACTTTAGATAAAAATTTATAGTAGCCTATTGAGTCCTTTTTTGATAAAGCTTCTAAGCTTTCAGTGAGTTTGCCAATATCCCTGAAAAGGTCAAAATGAGTCCCATCAAAATAGAATGCTCTATAGATAGGGTCTAAATCTATAAAATTAATATAATCTTTATAGTCCTTACCAACATATCTAAAAACATCCTTATATATTTCAGGTGTCATCAATATAGAGGCGGTGAGATCGAATCTAAAACTATCTGTCTCAATAAGATTAACTCTGCCACCTATTCTAGTATTCTTTTCATATATGGTCACATTATATCCTTTACTTAATAATTTTACAGCTGTAGCCAAGCCACCAATACCAGCACCAACTATTATTACGGATTTATTCAATTTAATTGCTCCTTCAAAAGGTAATAACTTATTTTTTGATTTTTTGATATAAATTATACTTATTGTGAGATAAAAAATAATGCTTATTAATAATAAAAAATCCATTAAATAAAAGTTTACAAAACAGGACACTAAAAGAGAAGATATAAAATTTTAATTGTGCTAAACTTTTACTCAGGAGGTGAAAAAATGGAGTGGTTAACGAAACTAAGTAAAGCAATTGATTATATAGAAGAAAATTTGAGAGGAGATATCTCATATGATGAAGCTGCTAAGATTGCTTGTTGTTCAAAATACTACTTTCAACGAATGTTTTCCTATGTAGCAGATGTTCCACTATCAAGCTATATACGCCGTAGAAGAATGACAAAAGCCGCTTTTGAACTACAGACAAGTGATAAAAAAGTTACTGATATTGCCTTGAAATATGGTTATGATTCTCCAACTTCTTTTAATCGTGCTTTTCAGAGGGTTCATGGTGTTTCACCTACTGCTGCTAGAAAAGAGGGTACCATTTTAAACTCTTATCCACCTATTAGTTTTAGCATTAAGGTTACTGGAGGTGAAAGTATGAGGTATAGAATTGAGAAAAAAAGTCCTATAAAGATTGTTGGGATCAGAGTTCCACTGAAAGAAGAAGTAGAACAGAATTTTAAGATAGTGCCAAAGTTTTGGGGAGAAACATTAGATAGCAATATATTCACTGAAATATGTAAACTGCCTGATAAAGAACCAAAGGGTGTCTTAGGCATCACTGAATATAAAAATCCAGAAGAGATATATTACTATATTGGTGCATCAACAGATAAAGAGGTTCCAGAGAACATGTCTGTCTTGGAAATACCAGAAGCTACATGGGTGATTTTTGAATGCGATGGTCCTTTACCAAAATCAATTCAAACCATATTTAGACGTTTTTTAACAGAGTGGTTACCATTCTCTAGCTATGAATATGCAAAATTGCCAGATATAGAAATCTATCCTGTAAGGGGTGATAAATCAAAAGGTATGCATTCAGAAGTATGGATAGGAGTTAAGAAGATCAAGGAGGATGACAATGAAATATGATATAAATATCAGAGATATTGAACCAATAAGAGTGGCAGCAATGGGTTATAAAGGAAATATTACTCAAGCTTCCAGACAGTTTCCCAATGTATTTAAATCCATTAGAGGAAAATCAAACGGGGCACCATTTTTTGCTTATTATGATGTAGATGAAAAAAATGGTACAGGTGAATTGGAATTATGTGTTCCTACTGGTGAAACTCCCAATAGTCAAGGGATAACAATAAAAGAGTTACCAAGGGTAAGAGCAGCATGTCTTACACATATTGGAGGATATGATGAATTACCAAAGGCTTATGAAGCAATGAGAGATTATATAGAAGGTAGTAATCTGAAGGTACAACCACCTTGGAGAGAAGTATATATAAAAGGACCTGGATTAATACTCAAAGGTAATCCAGATAAGTATATTACAGAGATAATATTCCCTATTAAAGAGGGGGAAAATAATGCTGGCGATTGAGACTGACAAACTGGTTAAACAATATAAAAATGGGGTTAAAGCCCTTGATGGTTTGAATCTAAAAGTGAATAGAGGAGAGATATTTTCTCTTCTAGGACCTAATGGAGCAGGAAAATCCTCTCTAATCAATATACTAACAACTTTTTATAAACCCACATCTGGTAAAGTTACCATCTTAGGTAAAGATTTATGTATAGACCCTTCCTGGATTCGTACTCAGATAGCTTGTGTGGCACAGCATATTTCCATTGATGAACATCTATCCCTTATGGAAAATATGATGTTTCAAAGCAGGATGTATAAAGTGGATAAACAAGTAGCAAGAGAAAGGATTAATTCATTGATTAATAGTTTCGGTCTTGTAAGTTATCTAAAATATCCTACATCATCATATTCAGGAGGGGTAAAACGTAGATTGGATATAGCAATGAATATGGTATCACTACCTAGAATACTTTTCCTCGATGAACCAACTGTAGGTATGGATGCAATATCACGAAAATCAATGTGGGAAATGTTATTAAAGATCCGTGATGAATATAAAACTACCATTTTCCTTACAACACATTATCTGGAAGAAGCAGACCAGTTGAGTAATAATATTTGTATTATGAAACAAGGTAGAGAATTAGCACATGGAACATCTTCGAGCCTGAGAGGGATTATCAGACAGAATATGATTCATATAGTATTCACCAACAAGAGGGAAGTTGTAAAATATAAAAATATGCTTGATAGTACTGGTTTAATCAAGTTCAGTAAGACAAGAGATAATTCTATTTTTGTAGGGGTAGAGGATAGTAGAGTAGGGTTTAAAGCCATCAACAAATGGCTGATAGATAATACTGTGAATTTCAGTGCAATTGAGATTGTAGAACCAACATTAGAAGATGTATTCTTAGCATTAACAGATTCAAACAATAATAGAGGGGAGGTACTTATATGCTGAATTTTCTATGGCGTAATATGAAATGGCGTTTTCAGAATCCTATTTCAATATTGATACCAGTATTACAACCGTTTATCTGGCTTGTTCTATATAGTGCTGTAGCAGGACAGACAATGAAAAGTATAGATAACACTAATTATACTGCTTTTATTTTACCAGGACTTATTGTGTTAGTTGCCTTTGCATCATCTTGCAGTGGTGGAATAATCAATTTCATAAATAAGTCTAATGGAAGTTTCTATAGGATACTTATAGCTCCTGTAAGTCGAATATCCATAGTACTAGGTCAAATGCTGGAATCAGTATTACTATCCTTTTTAGAAATTGCTATTTTATGTATTACAGGACTTTTTTTCTCGGTTAGAGTAGCATCTGGGGTTTTGGGGGTTTTATTGATAGTCTTATTAATATTCTTGACAGCGTTCTTTATGTCAGGGTTATGTTATTCCATAAGTCTTATGCTTCCTAATGAAGTTATCTATGAAACCATAATGAATGCTATAGTACTTCCTGTTTTCTTTTTAAGTTCTGCGTTATTTCCTGTAGACAATTTGTCTGGTGGGCTGAAAGCAGCAATCAATCTCAATCCTTTTACCTATGTGATTAACTCTATACGAAGTCTAATATTTGGAGAATCAATAATGTTAGGTGATATCTTACCTGTCATATTACTCTTTGTTGCTTTGTGTTTTTTAAGTTTTGCTTTTGCCTTTAGAAGGCTCAAGAAGATTACATTATGATTTAATAAAAGCACTAAGACCTAATCTTTGTGCTTTTAATTTATTATTAATAACTTATTCATTGTATCAAAATACAATCTCTTTGATACCTAATTTTTTAAATCTAATATATAGAAGAATTGCACAGAGGCTTAACGTTAATGTAGTAAAAATACTGGTTTCAATTCCATATTGCCCACCATTAAAAATGTTGTTTCCATTAGTTGAAAGACTAAAAATGGAAGTTGAATGTTCATCTATACCAGATAGGTTAAGACCACAAACATTTAATAATATAAAATTCCAGAATGAGTGTAATCCACAAGCAACATATATGTTTCCATGGTTAATGATATATAATGAAAAAATGATGGATATTAAAAACAGGTTGATTACTCCAGTAATACAATAAACAAAATCAGCTTGAAAAAGTGATGGAAAATGTGGTAATGCAAATAAAAATGAACTAATAAAAATTGACATGGTAATTGTAACTCTTTTTGAGAGTGATTTCATCAAAAATCCACGGCAAAATATTTCTTCCATTGCTCCTTGAACTATAAAACCACCCATGAAAGCTATAATAATTGTATAATCAATACTTTTGCAAAGCCCATTAAACTTAATTGTTCAAACTAGAATGTTTAATCCTATACACACTGTCAATAATAAAATAGCAATAATTATGCCCTTAAAGTATTCAATATATTTTTTATTAAAGCCCAGTGTTCTTATAGAACGGTTTTCAAATATTTTGCAGTATAAAATAACAACTATAATATGTACACCATAGCCATAATATTTCATCAGCTTCATAGTTTGTATACTTAACATTTCACCTTGAAATAAATTATAACCTAATATTAAATGTAGACTTATTGCTAGAACTTCAGCTATAAGTATTGAAGCAAAATAAATTAATATAAAAGCCAATATTTTTTTTATTACATAAAAATATGTACTTACATTATTATTCTTATTGAACGGATTTACATTAATAAAGAATTCTTTGATAAATTTAATAGTAGCATTCATTGTTTTACCCTCCACAAATTATATTGAGGGGAAGCCATTAGTTAAAAAATATATTATCATTACTATTGCATCAATAGATATTAAAGCAACTATAATTATAATTGCTAATTTGAGAAGCCTGGATACTATATCATTATGCTCCTTTTTTGTTTCAGTAACTTCAATATCAAGGGTATGCTCATAAGCCTTTGGTGTTGACTTTTTTCCTTTTACAAGTTCATCAATGGAAACAGCAAAGTATTCACTAAGTAAGATTAACTTAGCAAGTTCTGGTGTAGTTTCATTTAGTTCCCACTTGGAGATGGTTTGTCTTGAAACATTAAGCTGAGCACCAAGTTCATCTTGGGACAATCCTTTAGCTTTTCGTAATGATAATAAATTCTTGCCAAAACTCATATTTTCACCTCGCTTAAAATAGTAGCACTTTATGTTAAGTGCTACTACCAATTATAGTTTGAAATATGACAACTAAACTTAACATTGCTGTAAAAAAGGTATTCCACAAGTATTTTTATAAATAATTACTAATTTTTTTTAGGTTAAGATTGGTTACTATATTAATTAAGTATATTTTAACATGATGAATAAGTTAATACTATGATTAATTATTAATAGAAAAATACTTTTTGATAATTAAGAAATATGTTAACCTAATAATTATAATAGATGACATGTAGAGGTGATATGATGAAAATTATATTCAATGAATCAAGACAAATATACATATCCATGATTAATAAAGTTCAAGATTATATAGAAAAACATTTGGATGAAGAACTAACTGTGGAATTACTTGCAGGTATTGCTTCATTTTCTAGTTTCCATTTTCAAAGGATTTATAGACAGATAACTGGAGAGAGCCTATATAGTTATATAAAAAGACTACGTTTAGAAAAAGCTGCATTTCTATTAGCAACCAATAATAACAGAACTATTCAAGATATAGCTTTATCACTAGGTTACTCTAACCAATCATCCTTTGCTAAAGCTTTTAAAAACAAATTTGGAATGAATGCAAGCAAGTTTAGAACTCTCAGTGAAAACGATAGAATGAAAATTATTGATAATATAAATAACGCTCATGATAGCACGAATGGAAAAGTATATGATAAAGAAATTGATTATACTACTCCTATGGAATTATCTGTTCAGATAATAAAGCCAACAAAAGTAGTTTATATAAGGCATACAGGATCATATAAGGGAGATAGTAATCTTTTTGAACAGTTATTTACAAAATTATATTCATATACTAGTTCATTGGATATTGTAAAAAAGGATTCAAAATGGTTTGTTGCCTATCATGATTTTGGTGACTTGACAATGGAAGAACAGCTTAGGCTAAGTGTATGCATGTCAATAGACTCAGATGTTAGAACCAATGGCGAATTTGGCAGTATGATTCTAGAAGGTGGGAAATATGCAGTAGGAAGGTTTGCATTAAAACCAGATGGATATCAACTTGCTTGGAATTATATGCTATCAAAATGGCTTCCAGAAAGCGGTTATGTACCAGATGACCGTGTGTTTTTTGAATATTTTCCACCAGAAGACAATATCAACCATAAAGAGGAAAAGATTGTTGAAATATTTATCCCTATAATTCCTCTTTAGAAATGGAGGTACTATGGAAAAATTACAATTTCAGCCAATAGGAGATTTTGAATTAATAGGAAAAGCCAGTAATGAGCTTAATAATATGGCTAAGATTACATTAAGAAAAGGAATGGAAAAAGCAATTACAGGATTAAGCAATTTTAGTCATTGCATAATTTATACTAAGTTAGAGGATAAAATCATGTGTTACGGCACAAAAATAGAGGATATCAATGTACGCAAAGGGGAAATATTCATTGATGAAATTGATGTTAAAGGTGATATTGTAGATATAAAACCATATTTTCCATGTGAAGAGAAAATACAAGATACGATTATCAACAAATCTGCTACTATTCCTTTTAAGGGAAATATGATTGGTAAGTACGTATATATTAATAAAAAAAGCGTAATCAGGTTAGAAGAGTCAAAACATCTTACAACTACAGAGATACAATCTTTCTTGAAATTAATAGAGAAAGGTGATTATCTTAGGATACTTTGGTGGTTTCATAGATATGATAAAAAAGATTATCGTAAAACTAGGATGTGTAATCCACCTTATGAAAATGCGCCTAGATGTGGAGTTTTTGCAACTAGGTCACCTGTAAGACCTAATCCACTGGCATCCACAGTTATAAAGGTGAAATCTGTGGATAAAGTTAATCATTTCATTGAAGTCTGTGGATTTGATGGTTTTGAAGATACAAATATTTTACAGATCATGCCTTATAATATTGTTACTGTTTTTGATGATGTAAAAGTTCCAGATTGGGTGTCACATTGGACTGGTTATAAAACGTTTCTGGATTCTAGTAGAAAGATTCAAAGTACTAACAGAAATTCTAACAGAAATGTAAACAAGAATGAACAGATTTTTATACAAGAGCTTGAGCCAAAAAATAAGTTGGAATTAGAGAATATAAATTCTAATGAAATTATTGTTGAAAACGCTTCTATCCATAATCTAAAAGATATTTCTGTAAAAATACCAAAGGATAAAATTACAGTAATAACAGGAGTTAGCGGAAGCGGTAAGTCTAGTCTTGCCTTTGATACCATCTATAATGAGAGCAGAAAGCAGTTTATGGATTTAATTGCTTCCAATACACACATAGATAATGCTTACAATGATTCAAAAGTTAAAAGAATAACTGGATTACAACCTGCTATAGCTATAGAACAGAGAAACCTAGGAATGAATCCCAGATCAACAGTTGGCTCCGTGTCTAGAATTGGAGATTATCTAAGACTGCTATATGCTACCATAGGTGAAAGAGTATGCCCTTATTGTAATGAAACTGTTCCTAAAAATAATGTTTGCAGTAAATGTGGAAGTATTTTTTTCCCACTGACACCTTCTGTATTTAGTTATAATAATCCAGATTATATGTGCCCTGTTTGTAAAGGATTAGGGGAAGAAATGAAAATAGATGTTAATCTTATTATTGATAATCCTGAGAAATCAATTTTAGATGGAGCTTCTCTCTGGTGGGGAAACCTAAGAAAGTTTAGGGATAAGCCTAATGCTAACTGGATGAAAGGAGAAGTCCTCGCACTGGCTGATGACATGAAGGAAGATTTGGAAGTACCTTTTAAGAATCTATCAGAGGATTTCAGAAAACAACTTTTTTACGGTACTAATGGCAGGGAAGTCAGTCTTGACTATATGAATTCTAATGGAAGAAAAGGCACTATAACAAGACCTGTTGAGGGTGTAGTAAATATTATGTATCGTCTTATGAAAAATAATAATAAGGATAAACCGCTAACTCACCTGGAACGATTTATCGTTAAGAAAAAATGTGATAGTTGTAAAGGGGAGAGGTTAATAGATGAAGCACGACTAGTCAGAATATGTGATACACGCTATCCAGAAGCTGTTTCCATGAGCATAAATAATCTTAGGAACTGGTGTCATACAACATATGATTATCTAAGTGATAGAGAAAAAGAAATGTCAAAAAGTATTTTTATCAAGATATTGTATAGATTAAAGAAAATAGAACAAGTAGGATTAAGTTATCTTAGTCTTGATAGGAGTGTTCCTACTCTATCAGGTGGAGAGGCTCAGAGATTGAAGATAGCTACACAATTTGGTTCTTCTTTTACTAATGTTCTCTATATAATGGATGAGCCATCCAAAGGACTTCATCCCAGAGACTACGGGTTTCTTATAAAAACAATAAGTGATTTGAAAAAGTTGAATAATACTATAATTATGGTAGAGCATAAAAATGCTTTTAAGGAAATAGCAGATTATCTGATAGAGATAGGTCAGGGAGCAGGAAAATATGGGGGAGAATTAATTCGAGCAGAGGAGATTGTGAGAGAAAATAATATTTTAAAATATAATAAAGAGGATGATATAGATATAACTAGGCTACAGGATTATGATTATCTTGAAAAATTAGATTTGAAGCCTATTGGTGAATCCATAAGTAGAGACAAATTGTTAGAGGTAAGAGGTATAACTACAAATAACCTAAAGAATATTGACGTCACCATACCCTTATCAAAATTGACTTGTATTGTTGGGGTTAGTGGTTCAGGTAAGAGTAGTCTCATATCAGAAACTTTATACCCAGCAATATTAAAAGCAACTGGTAAAAAAACTGAATCCATTGGGAGATACAAAGAAATTATTGGAGCCTGTAATCTAAAAGAAGTTCATTATGTTAGCCAAAAGCCTATAGGAAAAACTCCTAGGTCGAATCCAGGAACATATACAGGTGTATTTGATTTAATAAGGGATTTCTATTCCAGATTGGAAGCAGCAAAAGAAGGTAAATTGACAAAAGAACATTTTAGTTTTAATAGTAAGAAGGGTCAATGCCCTGAATGTAAAGGAGCTGGACAGATAGCAGTTCCTATGCATTTTATGCCAGATATCTACACAGTGTGTTCTAAATGTAAGGGAAGAAGATATCTTGATAAAGTATTGGAAGTAAAATATAAGGGGTATTCTATAGCTGATTTACTTGAATTAGAGATAAAAGAAGTAAAAGAGATATTTAGGGAGCAGGAAAAAATATATACTATACTTGATATGTTAGATAAAGTAGGTGTTGCCTATATAAAATTAGGTCAGAGTGCAACAACTCTTTCAGGAGGAGAGGCACAACGAATAAAACTTGCAAAAGAGCTATGTTCAGGTAAAACAAAAGATGTATTATATATTCTTGATGAACCTACAACGGGACTTCATGATAAGGATGTGCAAAAACTTATAAATATTTTGGGAGAACTAACGAATAATGGGGCGACTGTTATAGTTATTGAGCATAACCCTATGGTAATTAAAAGAGGGGATTATGTTATTGAGATGGGACCAGAAGGTGGAGATTTGGGAGGTTATATAATTAGAGAAGGATGGTTAGGGCATAAATAATAATTTAGAAAATGACTGATAAACAGAATCTGTTTTCAGTCATTTTTTAAGTAATGATTTAACATAGCTGATACAGATTCATCACTAATAACGTGTTCAATAGCACATGCATCCTTGTCAGCTATGACTGGGTCAATATTTAATATTTCTATTAAGAAACGACTGATGACATGATGTTTATGAGAGGTCTGTTCAGCTATAATTTTTCCTTTTTCTGTTAATACGATTTCTTTATATTTTTCATTAATTATTAAACCTTTTTTAGTTAATGTGGTCATGGCGCTATTGGTACTGGCTTTTGTGACACCAAGACGTTTAGCGATATCAGATACTCTTGCACTTCCATTACCTTCTCTTGATAATTCGTATATTGCTTCTAGATAATTCTCCATAGTGAAAGTTAGTTTTTCCATTAAATCTACTCCTTTACGTTCTTATATCATTATATCAAATAAATACTATTATTAAAATATTTTATTTAATAACTATTTTTATGACATTTATCAATAAATGTTATAGCAGAAATAACTATATCAATACATTATTTACCATGTAAATATACAATATTAGTAAATATATATCGAAATTTACAGAAAAAAGTATTATTTTAGACTATAAAGAAATATGATGTATTATATTAAATTTCATTAATTTATTAAAAAGTAACAATAAACACAAAAATATTGAAAAATAGTATAGAATAGTGTATAATTAATTTGGTTTATACTAGATAAGACATAAAAAGCTATATTATTAGATAATAGTAAATATAGATATTATTAAATATAGTCATTAAATAGTATCTAATTTAGTTAATTAAGTAATATAGTATTTATTTACGCTTGTTTTGGCTTGGATGAAAATAATAGTTTAAGTTTTAGATTAATTTATTAAGGTTCAATAATAAAATTACGAAGAAGGGATAGAGGATATAATTAATGAAAAGAAAAATTACGATATTGTGTCTATTTGCGGTTATAGTAGTAGGTGTAGTCGTTTATTCCATATTACACTTTTCTAATGATGATGTTTCTAATGATAAAGATGCTATTATAAATAGTACAATACAAAAAACTATGGATAAAGGGAATATTCCAGGTTTATCTTTATGTTACATTGATGGTAATGATACATATATTAATTCTTTTGGTTATTCAGAGCTGGATGATCAAACAAAAGTAGATAATAGTACTTTATTTCAAATAGGATCTAATAGTAAAGCCTTTACAGCATTTGCTGTATCACAATTAATCAAAGAAAATAAAATTGAATTAGATGGCAAGGTCAGTGATTATCTAGATAATTTCTATCTTAATTATTATAAGAGTTATAGAGGGAAAAAATATAATGGGCAAGTTGATGTTACTATAGAACAATTACTTCATCATACAAGTGGAATACCGACTAATAGTATAGTGGATATCCCTGAAAGTAATGATGAAAATAGTTTGCATGATACAGTATATGGTTTTTCAAATATGTCACTTAAAAATTATCCAGGTTCTAGATTTGAATATGCTACCATCAACTATGATATTCTAGGTCTAATTATTGAAAAAGTGACTGGAGAATCATATGAAAAATATATGCAGGATAATGTTTTTGATAAGTTTGGTCTGACAAATACCACTGCTGAGCAAGTCAGTAATATATCTTCAGGATATAAAGAAAGTCTATTTGGGATTAAGAAATATGATGCGCCAGTTTACAAGGGTAATACACCTGCTGGATATATTGTTTCTGATATAGAAGATATGTGCAGATGGATAAAAATCCAAATGGGAATGATTAGCACAGAAGATTCAGAGCTATTGCAAATGACTCATGAAGCCAATCACGCTAATAGCACTGGTTTAAATAATGCATATTACGCTTCTGGCTGGTATTGCAATGAAACTGTAGATGGAAAATTAGTTTTTCATGGAGGTGATAATCCTAACTTCTCATCATTCATTTTATTCAATTCTGAGAAAAAAATAGGTGTGTGTGTATTAGCAAATGTAAACTCTGTGTATACCACAAGCTTGACTGAAAAAATATATAATATTTTAGAGGGTAATCATAGGATTGTTAAAGCTGAGGATACTGTTGGAATCTTAAATAATATATCTAGATTTATAATAGGATTTTTCCTTATATTCATTATAGCGGTTATAGTATTAATAATTAAACAAATCATAAGAATAAGCTATTTGAAAAAAAATAAGACAGAGAATTATATTAAGACAAATTATAAGAATGCAGTAGTATTAGGGGTAATATTAACAGCATTTATAGTAGGGATGAGATTTATACCTAGATTATTCTTTGCTAATGCTGGATGGGAATTTGCAAGGGTATGGATGCCTGATTCATTATATATTGCGGCTAATGTAGTTTCAGTAGGTTTGGTATGTTTCTTTATATATTATGTGCTCTCTAGTTATAAAGTAAGTGATGAAACCTATAATCTTGTACCATTAGTAATCGTAAGTGCAATTAGTGGGTTTGGAAATTCAATGATTATTTTTATGATAAATATGGCTATATCACGAGGTGAACGTTTTGATAAAGTATTATTCACATATTTTATCATAGGATTGTTGATATACATATTCGGTCAGAGAATAGTAAGATTCGACTTGATAAAAATATCAAATGAAATCATTTATAAAAAGAGGATGGACATAACATCAAAAGTCCTTGAATCCAATTATGAACAGTTTTCAAGTTTGGATTCTGGTCAGATAGAAACTGTTTTGAATAATGATACTGAAGTAATAAGTAACTTCTCCAATGTGTTGATTACAGGTTTGACAAGCCTTATTACCATAATATGCTGTTTCGTTTATCTTGGGATAGTCAGTATATATGGACTGGGTATAGTTCTAGGAGTGGTACTTATTGCTGTTAGTTTGTACATGCTTATTATGAAAAATGCTAATGGGCATTTAGAAAAGGCAAGAACTTCTCAAAATGTATTTTTCAAACGTATTGGTGATATGATTGGTGGATTCAAGGAATTAAGTCTCAACCATGATAAGAAAATGTCTTATAAACAGGATATGAAAGAGACTTGTGAAGATTATAAAGACAAAATTAAAAAAGGAAGCTATAAATTCGCAGGGGTCTTCATTGTTGGAGAATCTTTATTCACAATTGTTATAGGAGCAATAGTATTCATATTTCCAATAGTATTCAAGAATCAAAATATGCATCTAAGAGAATATGTATTCGTCTTATTATATGTTACAGGACCTATAAATGCTGTTCTTAATGCTGTACCGAATGTTATACGCACAAAAATCAGCTGGAACAGAATTGGAGAATTGATTAAGAAATTGGATATAAACTGCAAAGATACGGATGCCTCTTCTAAGAATGATAGAGTACATGATTTTCATAGTATCAAGATTGTAGATGGAAGATACAAATATAAGGTTGAAGATGAAAACGGTTTTGAAATAGGACCAATCAATGCAGAGTTTGGTAAAGGTCAGATATCATTCATAGTAGGTGGAAATGGTAGTGGTAAAACTACTTTGGTAAAACTTCTAACAGGTCTATACAAACCAGTTGAAGGTAAGATTTACATAAATAATAAGAAAGTGATGTTAGATGAATTAGGTAAGTATTATACAACAGTATTTAGCGACTTCTATCTTTTTGATAAATTATATGGAGTAAATATTGAAGGTAAGGAGGGAGCCATAGAAGAGTATTTAAAAGAATTAGGATTGTTTGAAAAAGTCTCGATCAAGGAAAATGAATTTTCTACTGTTAAACTTTCAACAGGTCAGAGAAAGAGACTAGCACTATTAATAAGTTATTTAGAAGATAAACCTATTTTCTTATTTGACGAATGGGCAGCTGACCAAGATCCTGTTTTCAGAGAATTCTTTTATACTGAATTATTGCCTAAACTAAAAGAAAAAGGTAAATGTATAATTGCTATAACCCATGATGACAGATATTTTAATTTGGCAGATCAGGTAATATGTATGGAATTTGGAAAAGTCAAAGACCAGAATTATAATCTGTTGGAATATTATTGATAATATTATAAACGGTCGCCATTATTTAATGAGAGGAAGAATATAAGAGTGATAAATGTTGAAGTAATAAACTCAATTGACAGAAAAGATAAACTTGATGAAATATACAAATTCAGGTTTGAGGTATATATTGAAGAATTAAGTTATCTTAAAGCGGGATATGACGACTCTAATTCTTATTATTCAAAGCAGGAGTATGATATTTATGATGAATATTCCAGACATATCATTTTAAGGAATAATAAGGAGATAGTAGCATATGCAAGAATAATTATTGATAAGGGTCAGGGATTACTGATATTAAATAAAATTGGTGATCAACAGTTTTTGAATGACAGTGATAAAGTTGAAGTAAGCAGAATGATGGTGAAAAAGAATCACCGTTATTCTAGAGCAATAATAATACTTATGAATGAAATATATAAGAACCTGGTTGATATTGGAAGTAAATACATATTTGCAGATACTTTCCAGGATTCAGCTAGTTATCACATATGTAAAGAGATGGGTTTTAAGGAATTAGGGGTAAAGTATATAGATGAAACTTACAATCTAGATGTTGATTCAGTTGTATTATTTTCAACATTGAGTGAGCTTAAGATAAATTATTTCTTGGAAATGAACAGGAAAGAGGAGATTTCAAATGGTTAAAAACGTTCTACTAATACAGCCGCCTATTTTCAAATCAGATTTAGGTGTTGATGTAATTCAAGGTGCATATTGGAATAAGCTTGATAAAAAGATGAATGACATAATAATAGAAAATAAACTGGATAATGGAGTTAATGGATATCATGCCATAGAACCCAATATCGGTTTGCTTTATGTAGCGGCATGCTTGAATAAATGTGGTTATAATCTTAAATATGTTGATTTCTCAGTGGTTGATAATGATGTTAGAGAGACCAAAAAAAGACCCATCAATGAAGAGGATATAGAGAAAGAGATAGGACAGATACCTAAGGATTTTTTACAATTCGTGGCTATCTCTTGTATGACAGTAAATTATAAATGGGCAGTCAAGATTGCTGAAACTATAAAAAGTATAAATAGTGAGTGTATTGTTGTATTAGGCGGTGTTCATGGAAGTTTTGAATATGAGAATATACTCAAAAGCACAAAAAGCATAGACATAGTTTCTATTGGTGAAGGAGAAGAAACTATGGTAGAAATAGCTGATATGTTTTTTGGGTATGGGATGGATCTTGATAAGTTGTCTTCAATAAAAAGTGTAGCATTTCGTAAAGGAGATGGAAGTATCTGTCTGACTCCAAAAAGAGAATTCATACAAGATTTGGATACCATTCCTTATCCTATGTATGAGCTTATTCCAAAACACATTACAGATGATGTAATGATAAGGGTCATAACCTCTAGAGGATGCAGTAACAATTGTTCTTTTTGCGTTCCAAGCAAAATATTTAATAAATTAAGGTTCCGTAAGGTCAAGTGTGTAGTAGATGAATTGGAATACTATAACAAGACACATGGATGGAAATTATTCATGATAGGTGATTTGAATTTCCTTAGCTCGTATGATTATGCACTTGATTTCTGTAATGAGATCATTAAGAGAAAACTTGATATTGTATGGATATGTCAGAGTAGAGTGGATTTGGTTGATGAGAATATAACGAAACTCATGAAAAAAGCAGGTTGTATTCTAATCTGTCTAGGCATTGAAAGTGCTGACCAAGATATTTTGGATCACACCAACAAAAATACAACAGTGGATAAAGCTTTGAATGCTTGTAAAATGGTTAAGAATGCAGGTATTCGTTTGTATACATATTGGGTTTTTGGATTGCCTAATGAATCTCATGATAGTGCACATGCCACCATTAAACTATTAAGGCGATTCCTGGATGAAGATGTAATTGATTTTACCCATTGTACAATGTGTACTCCTTTTCCTGGGACTGAACTGTACAAGCATCCAGAAGAGAATGATATAACTCTGTTAACCAATGATTACGATGATTATTGGTTAGGTTGTGATTATCTAGGTGCAGGACTTCCTGTAATGGAAACTAATGAATTAAGCAGATATGAAATCTATGCATATTGGCAGATGGCACTTGCTGTAGTAGCTGGAAATCTGGATTGATAAAAATATAATAACAATTATGTATTAATAGGAGATAGAATCATGTACGAAAACAAAGGATACAAATTATATGATATTGATGATATAGATTGCATGAGTGATGATGAGGTCAAAACTATTAATCACAATAGACTGAATACGAAACTAACTGAACTTCTGAAAATACTAGACTGCGATAAAGTTTATAAGGATGCTGACAATTGTGTCATAAAAGATTCAGAGGGTAATGAATACATAGATTTCTTAGGAGCCTATGGAGCCATGAATCTAGGAAGCAATAATCCTCATGTAATTGATGCGTTGGATAAAGTCAGAAATAAGCTGAATCTAGCATTTATCGGTTTGAATCCTTATGAAGCCGGGCTGGCAGAAAATCTTGTGAAACTTACTGATAAACAATTGCAGCATGTTTTTTTCTGTAACAGTGGCTCTGAATCTGTGGAAAGTTCACTTAAAATGGCACGAGCTGCTACTGGTAAAAGCAGAATAATATATTGCAGAAATTCCTATCATGGTAAGAGTTTTGGTGCGTTGACTGTTACAGGTCAAGCACATTACAGACAGAAATTTGAACCATTGATTCCTGATATGATTGAAGTTCCTTATGGAAACATAGAGGAATTGGAAAAAGAATTAGCCGAAGGTGCCGCAGCATTTATTGTTGAACCCATACAAGGGGAAGGTGGAATAATTACACCACCAGAGAATTATTTCAAAGAAGTCAGAGAACTATGTACTAAGCATGAGGTACTTCTTATCTTGGATGAGGTACAGACAGGATTTGGAAGAACAGGAACTTTTTTTGCTTATGAACAAGAAAATATAGTACCTGATATCTTATGTCTGGCAAAATCTCTTGGCGGTGGAATAATGCCAATGGGTGCTTGTATATCAAAAGAATGGGTATATCAAAAAGCATATGGTGAACTTAGTACATGTATGCTCCATTCAACTACATTCGGTGGTAATACATATGCATGTGCCGCTGGAATAGCAACAATAGAGACTATTGTGAAAGAAGATTTAGTAAAAGAATGTAAAGAAAAAGGCAAGTTTCTAATGGAAGGACTTAATAATCTGAAAGAGAGATATTACGGTATAAAAGAAGTAAGAGGCAGGGGGCTCATGGTTGGTGTGGAGTTTGAAAATAATATTGATGACACCTTGAAAGAAGCTAATGGCATCAAAGAACTTCCATTCAACAGTTACGGAGCATATATAGCTTCAGGACTTATAAATGAATATGGCATAGTTACTGCATATTCAACAAATAACATGAATTTGATTCGTTTAGAACCACCATTGACTATTACCTATGACCAGATAGAGAAATTTTTATCAGCACTGGGAAATCTTCTGTTAGAAAATAGTGAATTTGACATCTGTAATGTTAAATGAAAAGAGGAATGATTATGAATGATTTGTTCAAGTTAGAATATGTCTTACAAGCAATGAAAGAAAATGATAGAAACTATGTTGAATATTACAATGGAAGTACATATTTCAAGAAAGTGTTTTCCGATATGTATGTTGATGTTATGAAAGTATCCTTATGCTTGAAGAATAAAGGAGTGCAAAAAGGCGATAGAGTTGGAATAATAGGCATGAATTCTTATGAGTATATGATTTTGGATCTGGCAGTAATTACAAATGGATCTGTATCAGTACCTTTTCCAGAAAAAGATTTCAAGGGAAAAATTCAAACACTATCCAAGGAATATAATTTAAAGCTATTCTTTGCTGATGAAAAATATGTGAATGATAGTGAAGAAATCATTAATCTTGAAAATCTATTATTAGATGCTGAAAAAGAAGATTATAGTGATTTGGAAATGAATGAAATTGAAGATGAAGATAATTTTACGATCATATTTACTTCGGGAACGACAGGTGTACCAAAAGGAATAGAAGTAAGGAGCAAATGTGTACAGGAATGGATGGAGCATCTAGTAGATTCATATGATCTTACAGAAGATGATAAGATCATAGATTTTCTTACACTATCTATATCCAATGCAAGACTATTTGTATATGCTTCAGTTTTAGTACATTTCAATTTGGTGCTGACCAACACAAATGAACTATTACGTGTACTTGCACTTTCTAAGCCTACAATTATGCAGGGAGTACCATACCTATTTGAAACATTTTATAGAACATTCATGAGCATGACACAACAGACTTTCAAGAAACGTTTTAATTATAGGTTATATCATGTGTTAGACAAGATATTGCCATCTTCTATGCTTAGAGGACTTCACGAGAAGGTATTCAAAAGCTTAAAAGATCTCTTTGGACAGAATATGAGAATTTTAGTTACCGGCTCAGCCCATACAGATGAAAATTTATTGAAGTTCTATGAAAAAGCAGATTTAAGAGTTTATGAGGTATATGGAATAAATGAAGTTGGTCTGGTATCAATGAATAATCCAAAAGCATACAGGATTGGAAGTGTAGGAAAACCTTTCAAGACTAAAACAATAAAGATAAGTGATAATAATGAAATACTGATTAAAAGTGATTTTTCTTGGGGTACTGGTTATATAAATGATGAAAACAACAGCAAAAAAACTTTTAGAGAAGACGGTTATGTAGCCACAGGTGATTTAGGTCATGTTGATGAAGATGGTTACTTATATGTTGAAGGAAGATTGAAGGAAGTCCTTATTCTGAGTAATGGGGATAAGATACATCCACGAATCATTGAAGATGATTTGAAACAGACAAACCTAATCAAGCAGGCAGTAGCAATAGGTAATCAGAAGCCTTTTATCAGCTGTATTATTGTTTTAGAAGATGCCAATACACCAGTCAACAAAATAAATGATGCAATAAATGAAATCAACAAAAGATATTCAGATAATTTCAAGATAAAAGAATTCATTATCGCTGATAGTCCATTCACTGTGGAAAATGGATTGATGAATTCAACATTGAAGATAAATAGAAATGCTGTATACGAAGCATATAAATCAAAGATAGAAAAACTATACACATAAAATCTGATAATTATGTGATGTATAGAAATGGAGGATAAAATGAAAGATACTTCAAAAATAGTTTTAGATATTATATCAAATATTGTGCTTAAGAAGAAAAGAAAGCTTGTAAAACCAGAAGCCAAACTTAGAGAAGACCTTGGACTAGATTCCATAAAGATGATAGCAATTTCAGCTATGCTTATAGAGAGTGGAATAGATGTTAATTCAGCGGATAGCAATGTTGATCTGTCAAGAATAGAAACAATTCAAGATGTAATAGATATTGCCGATGAAATCGTCAATAAGGGTAAATAGATGAAATAAATTTGGAGGTATAGAGAATTGAAAAATTTTGACAAAGAACAGTATGAAAGTGATTTCAACAGCTTACATCACATACTAAACATGTATCAGAGAAATCATTTATTTCAAGATGCTACACCATTAACATTATCTTTTTTAGTTACCAACAGATGTAACTTAAGGTGTAAACATTGTTTCAATCATGATGTAGATAAATCATTAATTGAAAAAGTAAGAAAAGAATTGTCCTTGGATGAAATAGAGAAGATGTCCAAATCAATGGGCTTTTTCCTTAATGCATTGTTATGTGGAGGAGAACCTTTCCTAAGAGAAGACTTATATGAAATAGTTAGGCTGTTTAGAATGAATAATCATGCAAAGGCATTTTCAAGTAGTACTAATGGACAACTTACAGATAAGATAATAAAACAAATGGAGCATATAAGCAGTTATTCCAAATATGAAAACTACTCCTTGAATTTTTCCTTTGAAGGTTTTGAAAATGAAAATGATGAGATAAGAGGAAAAGGTACATTCAAGAAGAGCATCGAGACATGGAATGAATGTAAAAAATTAAATAAGATATACGGAAATATCATTCAGAATGTTGTCGTAACAATGAACTCAGTTAACCAAGAAACACTTCCTGATTTCTTCAAATGGGTCTATGAAACATTGAAACCAGATAGTGTAATGATGCTTTTGGTAAGACAAAGCCCAAGAGGCGGGGAATACCTAAAAGAAGTTGAACCTAAGAATTATGAGAATGCAAGAAAAATATTGGAGCAGTATACTCTACAGGGACTTAATGGTAGATGTGATAAACCAACTACATATATACCAGCATCACAATACTATTACACCAATAGGACATTGAAATCGGGAAAAAGAGAGTTTATGTGTTATGCAGGTAAGCATGGAGCATTTATTGATTTTGATGGAGAAGTCAATGTATGTGAAGTCTTCAATGATGTGACCTGCAATAATAAACCAGTGTCCATGGGTAACTTAAGAGATTACGATATGGATTTCATAAAATTATGGAATAGCGAACAAGCGTTGAAAGTGAAAAATATGGTAAATCGTCATAAGGTTTGTGAACAATGTACACATGAAACAGAAGGTATATTACCATCTCTATATTTTGAACCAAACTTCTTTGGAATTGAAAGCATAGAGAGTAACAAATAGATATACCATCAGGTTAGTGGGAGAGGAAGGCAGGAAAATGAAAGTAGGAATTTTATCAGCCAGAACGGGAAATGGTCATATAAGTGTGGCAAATGCGTTAAAGGGTTCATTTGAAAAAAGGTCTATTCATGTGGAGGTTTTCGAATCTTTTTATGAGGACTTGATGATTAGCAATAAGATAATAAGTGATTATTATAATTTTCTAATGATGACTTCTACACCACTATGCTATAAATTCAGTGAACTCTCTTATATGACTAGACCTGACCTATCAGAGGATTTTTATGCTGGTGTTGAAAAAAAGATAAAGGATTTTATTATAGATAATCAGTTTGATGTAATTATATCTACATCACATACTATCAACTTTGCAGTGATACGTGCATTGGAGGAACTGGGATTAAGAGATAAAATCAAATTCTATATTGTTGTTACTGACCCATATGTACCTATTTCTGTAGGATTTGATGTAAAAGGTGCAGATCGTTATTTCTGTACAGGAAGCTCTGTCAAAAAATATCTGACCAAGAACATTGATGAAAAATACATATATGAAAATGCATATCCAATCAATGAAGTCTTTTTGAAAGAGTACACAGAGGCTGAAATATCAGAGATATATAAGGAATTGGAACTGAGTCGGGATAAGAAAATACTTCTTATCAACAGCGGTTCACAAGGAGCTTTTCATTGTAAGGAATATCTAAAAGAAGCAGTAAAAAAATTCAATGATCTTCAGATAATTTTTATATGCGGTAAAAATGAACCTCTTTATAATATCGCTAAGATGATCATAGGAGAAAATGAAAGAGTCAAGATACTAGGTTATGTAAATAACATGAATGATATTCTAAGGATATCGGATGTGGTTCTGACAAAACCAGGTGCTAATAGTTTTTATGAATGTATTTACATGAGAAAACCTATGCTTCTTGATAAGATGGAAGGCTTCTTATATCAGGAAAAAGGAGCAGCTGATTTTATTAAAGAACATGAAATAGGTGTAATAGTAGATAGTCTAGATAAATTTACTGAAGGCATCAATGATATTTTAGAAAGATATGATACTTATGTATCAAATCTTCAGCAGATAGAAAAGATTAACGGAGCTGATGTCATAGTAGATCAGATAATTAATGTTTAACAAGAAAGGTGGGACATATTTATGATAATTGATATGCATACTCATCTATCGGATATACGAGTATATCCAGATTATTGGATTCAGAATATAAAAACAACAATAAGAAAAAAGCTGGAAAAGGAAATTCCAATCCAAGTATCAGATGATTTTTTACAGAACTATGTAAATAATATTTTGGATGATTTTAATGGAGAAAAAAAAATCAAGATAATGGATGAATGTGGAATTGATAAAGCTGTTGTACTGCAGGTGGATTTTGGATATGGTAGGCAAGAGCCAGATAATCTAAACAATATTATAGATATTCATGGTGAAATGTTGAAAAAATATCCTGAGAGGTTCATCGTATTTGCAGGAATAGATCCAAGAAGGGGGAAAAAAGGAGCTGATTTATTTGAAAAATGTATAAAAGAATATAAATTCAGCGGACTAAAACTTTATCCTCCATGTGGCTATGAAATAGATGATAAAGGTTTATATCCATTATATAAAATATGTAATGAATATAGACTTCCTGTACTGATTCATATTGGACCATCTTGGGAAGATATGAAATCCACATTCAATTATCCAGATTCTATTTTAAAAGTTTCAAAAGAATTTCCAAATGTACCTTTTGTATTAGGACATGCAGCATTATTGTTTTATGAAGAAAGTCATAAATTGCCCTTAATAAGAGATAACATATACTTGGAAGTATCTGGATACGAAAAAATGATAGAGCAGGAAGCTTTATTAAAGGAACGTATGAAGAATCTTATGAAGGATTGTCCTGATAAAGTAGTGTACGGTTCTGACTGGCCTATGTATCGTACAGTTAAAGAGGATATTTCATACTTTGAAAGTTTTGATTTCATGACAGATGATTTTAAGGAAAAGTTTTTTCACAAGAACGCCTTAGATCTGTTAGGAATGTGAAGGTGCTTATACTGTAATGGAGGTAACTATGGAGAATAAACTATCTATTGATTCTACGAAAAACAAAGAATCATTTAATTATGTAAACTGTTTTGAAAAACCACTAGGATTAATCCTTGGTAACCATGATGAGAATATCAAGAATAACTTCTTTTTATTACTTAAGTTAATGCAAAGTTATAACATCGAATGTTTTGATGACGCATCCATTTTTTACACAATCGAATATAACGAAGCCTTAGCCTATATATTTGAGGATATGCTCAATATACAGATGAATATTCAGAAAACCCACAGAGCTAATTTGAATAATGTAATTAAAAATAATATTGATAATGGAAGATTTGCCCTAGTTCCAGGGAATCTAAAAGTATATCCAGGCAGTGAGTATTATGAGGAATACGACTGGAAGCATTTGATTTTGGTTAATGGTTATAATGATGAAGAAAAAATTTACTATGTTTGTGATAATACCCATGAAGAAGGAAATGATGGAAGCCAGTATATACATGGAACAATTGATTATGAGCTTCTTGAAAAGCTATTTGAATCAGCCGTAGATAGTTTTGATATTTCATCTGTATGGAGCTTGGATATAGAAGAAAATGCTGGTTTATACTCAGAAAAAGAAATGCTCATGAATGTATTGGACCTATATCTATATAATCGCAGTGAACAACCATATATGGAAATTGATCTTATGAATACTGTTCAAGATAAAATCGAAGCGGGTGAAAGAATAAAAACCAATTGTGAAGGGGAAGAAATCCTCAAGAGTATGGAATTCATTCTATTAAGAACCATACGTTACAAAGAATTTTTCTATCAAGAGATGGTTACTAAACTACGTACACTAGATTTTGATGAGAATATGGTCAACAAAATAGAAAATGTAAGCTTAAAAATAACAGAATTCTGGATGAAAATTGCTAATTCAGTTCTTATTAATTATCATTTGATGCAGAAATTTGATATGGATGACCAGATTATCAGAGTTATGGCAAAAGAAAAAGAGATGTTTAGGTTATTAGACAGAGTTAAAGGTCAATTGGATAGTTAAAACATATTAGAGATGCATTAAGGGAGAAAATCATGAATGATATGAAAATAAGAAAGGATAACGTTGAAGATGTACTTGCACTTAGTGCTGTTCAGACAGGAATATTATATGAATATCTTATAAAAGAAGACAAGGAATTATATATTGCCCAGATTTCATTACATCTTAAGGGAAAACTTGATATAAATGTTATGAAAAAGGCATGTGAGATGGTTAGTAACAATAATGAAATGTTAAGGTCTGTATTTAGATGGGAAAGGCTGCAAAAACCCATCCAGATAATATTAAAAAATCACAAGGTACCTTTTGGTACATATATATTGAAAAATGAACCAATACACGAGGCTCGTTTAAAAGCTGAGAAGCTCATGAAAAATGAAAAAAGTAATGGTATTGATATAAGGATAGAACCAGTGAAGATAATATTGTTCCAATATGAAGATGACAGTCATGACTTAGTTATTACATGGCATCATATAGTATATGATGGATGGAGCAATATGATTTTACTAAGAGAAATCTTTCAAACCTATGAAAAGCTGCTTAATGAAAAATATCCAGAGTTTGATAAAAAAGCCAAATACAAAGATTACATTAAAATGTGTAATGAATTCAAGAAATCCAACGAACATAAGATGTTCTGGAAAGAATATCTTCATGAATATAAAGCTAATGATAATCTATTAAGGGATATACAAGGTAATGGTAAAAGGAATATCACAGCAGAATATAGTTTCAAACTTAATGAAGATATGATAAAAAAACTGGAAGACTATTTATGTAATAAAAGGACCACAGTAGCTGATTTCATATATATGGTATGGGGGATTTTATTATATAAGTATACTAATATAAGTGATTTTGCAATTGGAGTAACATATTCTGGAAGAAACAATAAGATAAGAAACATTGATAAAACAATAGGTTTGTTCATAAATACGCTGCCTTTAAGAATTAAGATAGATGACAGTATGAAGGTAGATGATGTATTGATGAATATTGCTGATGATAAAGAAAAGATGCTGAACTATGAAATGAGCAACTTGATTGATATAAAAGAGTATTCTGGGCTGAAATCAGATGAAGCTTTATTTCATTCACTGGTAGTTGTAGAAAATTATCCAGTAGAGATGGGAAAATGGCTGGATAATGATGAAGGTGGTTTACACATTGAATCTTATTGTTCAAGTGAAAAAAACAATTATGATCTGGTATTGGGAATTTTACCTTCAGATGATTATACATTCTTAATACAATATTCCAAGCATTATTATACAGAAGAATATATTCATAGGATGGCAGATTATCTAAATAATCTATTGGAGATTATTTTAAATGGCACAGAGGATATATTGATAGGGGATATAGATAAATATACTTCTGAGGAAATAGAGAAGATGAAGACTTTGACAAATGATATAGAAGAAAACATGGATTTTGATATAGATTCTTTTTTATAAATTGAAATTGCAGTGTAAGGAGAGTAGCAATATGAGCACAGATGTATCAAGCAAGTATCTAGAAGGAAAGAAATATTGGGAGGAACAGTTGCTTAAGATAAATGACTGTGGAGTCTTGCCAAGAGATTTTATGTGTGATGGAGAATATGTAACTAGAAAATATTCATTTTGCTTAGGCAAAGAATTAAGTGACAAAATGAATAATCTGTGTAAGGAAAACAAAATAGTTCTGTTTATCTATTTGTTATCTGGATTCAAAATCCTTTTACATAAGGCTTCCCAAAAAAAATGTGTTGCTCTTGGCATACCAGTTTATAAGGAATCATCATTTAATGAAACTGTTTTTACAGTAGGGCAGTTCAACGAAGGAATGTCAGTGAGAGATCTTATAAAGGCAACCTCCCAGACCATAAAAGATGCTTATAAAAATCAATTCGTTCCATTAAAAGAAATATTTTCATTAGATGATACTAAGAAAAAGGAATCACTAAGATATATTTTAGCATTAGACAGTATCCATGATATATCAAAAATCCAACATACAGCTCAGTCAGGCGATAATGAAATCACAGTGGTGATAAGAGAAAAAAATGGTGAGCTGTCAGGTGAAGTTACATATAACAGCTTGATGTTTAGTGAAAATACCATTAAATCATATATGGAAGTTTACATAAAATTATTAAGTCAGCTCATAGAGAACAATTTGAAAAAGGTTATAGACATAGCTGTAATTGAAGATGATGTGTCAGAAAGTATACATAAAAGTAAAGAGAATATCACTGATTCAAATATAATGAATGAAACAAGAAGCATAGAGTTAATAGATATTTTTCAAGATAAAGTCAAAAAATATGGAAAATGTAATGCAATAGTAGATAATGGAAAAACAGTTACATATGAAGTATTGGAACAAAGAGTAAATAAAACAACTAGACTATTGAAAGAGGAACAGATAAAAAAAGGTGATGTTGTATGCATCATGGTACATGATGCTGTTAGTGCTATCGAAGCAATTTTAAGTATTTCTTCAATTGGTGGAGTTTATGTTATAGCAAGTCCTCTACTCAGTAAAGTCAATAAGGATTACATTCTAAAAGACAGTGGTGCTTGTTTTGTACTTACAAAAGAAGAAGATTCCAGTGACTTCGAAGTGCTAGGTTTACATAATTTATATGAAAAGGAAAAAAACAGTAATAGTGAAAAAGATATGCTATGCAGGTTGTATAAAATAGATGTGGACGGTGTTCCAAAAGGAATAGATATAAATAAACAGCAGATGATTAATCACTTGAAAAACGTAAAAAGGATTATGGGAGAATGTGAAGAAGAAAGACGATTGGCAATGTCTGTGACACTTTCGCCTACAGCTTCTTTATGGGCAGTGAGTATATTGTTATCAGACAATATTGTACTATATTCAGTATCTGATCAAACTTTGAACAATAGTATGTACATGGAAAAGTTTATTGAAGAGAATAAAATAACTTCTCTGACAGTACCAGCTTTTTGTACAGATACTGTGATGTCGTATAAGTCAGTATGTCTTGAAGAAATATATTTGCTAGGACTTATTAAAGATATCAATAATTTGATGAAATACAAAGAATCAGAAAAATGCAGATATGTTTTTGAGACGTTTGAAAGCTGTACATTTTTAGTTTTATATGAATTTAACAGGGATTCAACTGAAAGTATGTGGTTCACATTAGGGGAGATTCCTGATAGATATAGATTATGTGTTCATGATGAAAATAACAAAGAGGTACTTAATGGTCTTCCAGGGGAATTATGTATTTTAGAACTTGATAATGATAAAAAAGATAATGACTACAGACAGACCTATTATACAGGAATCAAAGCAAGAAAAAGTTTGGATGGCAAAACAGTGGAGATATACCACTGTGATGTGGTGGATAATGCCGCTGATTTAGTGGAAGATGAAGATAATGAACATGATATAACAGATGTAGAAAGAAATCTTATTAAAATATGGAAAAATGTTTTGAATATAGAAAAAGTAAGTGTTAAAAAGAAGTTTTTTGATATGGGCGGGAATTCAGCGCTATTGTTGAAAATGGTTGCTGATATTGAAAGATTATATCCCGGTGTAATCAATGTTGCAGACGCCTTTTCATATCCTACAATAAGGGAATTAGGCAATTTGATTAACCGTAATATGAATAATGAAAAGGATAGAAAAAAAATAGGTTATAAAGATATTATTAATTATTCAAGTAACCTACAAGAAAAATACTTTGTTGTGGAAAAAAACAATAAAAAGTATTCCACATTGATTTATGATTTGGATGAAGATTTATGTATGGATGTTGTAACTGTAGCAGAGAAGCTTAATATATCAGAGTTAAGTATTATAATGGCTTCATTTCTAAGAAATATAGCAAGTGCAGGTGATGGCAGGGAAGCTGTGACACAATTTGTAAGTGATACTGAAGAGAATATTTCTATTATTGAGTTAGAAGATTATGATGATGATATTTCCAATTATCTTAAAAAATTAGATAACACATATCACACTAAGGATTCTAAGTTCAATATAAATGATATCAATAGAGATGAAATACATAAGATGGACCAGAGAGTAATGTCATTATTTTATGATATAGATTGTTACAATTTCAATCAGGATATCTTACTTATATACGATATGCTCCTTGGGGTTAGTTTGTCTGATGAAGAGATAAGTATAATATTCCGTTTTAACAGTCAGTATCTTAACAAAACCTTAATGGGAAATTTATTCAGTAATATTATAGATGATCTTGAGATAATGGTTTCAGATGTTATAGAAGTGAATTAGAAGATAAGTAAATGGATTATAAGCCTAAGGAGGTAGTTTATGAAAAAGACAGCATTGGTTTTTTCAGGTCAAGGTTCTCAGTATTCAGGTATGGGAAAGATGGTATACGACAATTATAAAGAAGCTAGACAAATATATGAAGAAGCTGCTGATATACTGGGTTTCAATATAAGTAAGCTTTGTTTTGAAGGTAGTAGAGATGATTTGATCAGTACAAAAAATACACAGATAGCAATATTGACAACTAGTATTGCTATGTATAAAGCGTATGAGCATGAGATAGGACTTGAACCATATTGTATGGCTGGACATAGTCTCGGTGAATATTCTGCACTTGTAGCTTCCGGAAAACTAAAATTTCAGGATGCACTGAAGATAGTGGAGACTCGTGGAAAACTTATGCAGGATGCAGTCAATGAAAAAGGCGGATGTATGAGCTGCATCATTGGACTAGATTCACATATAGTTCAAAATGTATGTAATAAATATTGCAATAGAGATTCGGTTGTTATGATTTCCAACTATAATTCCCCTAAACAGAGTGTTATTTCTGGTAATGATGAAGCTGTGTCATCAGTATGCAGGGAACTGGAAGAAATGGGAGCAAAAATAATTGAATTAGAAGTAAAAGCACCATTTCACAGTATATTAATGAAGGAAGCAGCAGATAAAATGGCTGTCTATCTGGGGGATTTTAAATTTCAAGATACCCAAATGCCAGTTATCTCTAATGTTAAGGCAGAACCTTATAATGACACCATGGAAATATATAAATTACTTCCTGAGCAGATAGTAAAACCTGTAAGATGGAATGAGTCAATGATTTTTATGGAGTATATGGGTGTTGATACATTAATAGAAATCGGTCCAAAATCTGTTCTGAAAAAGTTGACAAAGCATAATTGCCCATATGTTGATGCTTATTCTTATGATATAGACGAAGATGTCCGAGAAATTCGTAAAAAAGCTGTTTCATGTTACGGTGCCAAAAAAGATGAAGTAGACTGGAATATCTTTATTGAAAAGTGTATTGCATCAGCAATATCCACTAAAAATCGTAATTGGGATGAGAAGGAATATGATGAAGGTGTTGTAAAGCCTTATAGAATGATAAAAGAAGATTATTACTTGATGAAAGATAATAATGAAAAGGCGACTATGGAAGATGCAAGGAAGGCTTACCATATGCTAAGTTCAGTATTAACCACTAAGAAAGTATCAGATGATGAAAGAAATTATATAATGAATGAACTATTTTACGGAATATATAGTAATTATGTAGATGATATAGCTGGTTAAATTATAAAAAGAAGGGGTCGTATGATTTATGGACACAGTTAATATGAATGAGAAAAATAAACATAGGTTTTTAGAAGTTAATGACCAGGATATAGCTATTATCGGAATCTGTGTTAAGTTACCTATGGCAGAAACCCTAGATGAATTATGGAATAATATCAGTAATGGGAAAAACTGTGTTAGTGAGATACCTGAGTCAAGATTAGAAGATATAATAGACTACATGGATTTTTGTAATAAGGATTCAGATAATACAGTATTTCCTAAGGCAGCTTATCTAGAAAGCATTGATAAATTTGATTATAGTTTTTTTAATCTATCCCCAAGACAAGCAAAACTTATGGACCCACATCACAGAATATTCTTGGAAACAGCATGGAATGCATTTGAAGATGCAGGCTATGGCAAAAATAGAATAACAGGCACAAGAACTGGAGTATTTGTTGGATTCAATCCAAGACTTGAATATAAGAAAATGATAATGGAAACAGGACAAGCATCAATGTCTGAGGCATTGACAGGTAGTCTTCCTTCTGCCATGGCAGGAACCATATCATACCTATTAGACCTGAAGGGACCCAATATGAATATAAATACTGCATGTTCCTCTTCTTTGACAGCTTTACATACAGCTTGTCAATCAATAAGGAACAAAGAATGTGATATGGCATTAACGGGAAGTATAAGATTAAGTATCACCGTTGATGATGATATCAAAAGTGCAGATATAGGAATAGCATCTCCTGATGGAAAAGCTAAGGTTTTTGACGATAGTGCTGATGGAAGTTCAGGAGGAGAAGGCTCAATAGCTGTTCTATTAAAATCTTTAGGTAATGCAATTGAGGATAGAGATAACATATATGCTGTGATAAAAGGAAGCAGTATTAATAGTGATGGAAGATCTGCAAGCCTGACATCCCCTAATGCGGCGGCTCAGACAAGATTAATCTGCAAGGCATGGGAGAATGCAGGTGTTGAACCTGAATCCATCACTTATATTGAAACACATGGTACAGGGACCAAATTAGGGGACCCTATTGAGATGGAAGGAATCAAAAAAGCTTTTGATACCTACACTAACAAGAAACAGTTTTGTGCAGTCGGCTCAGTGAAAACTAATCTAGGACATCTTGATACTGCGGCAGGACTACTTGGAGTGGTAAAAGCTGTATGTGCTTTGAAGAATAAGCAGATTCCACCTAATATACATTTTAATCTACCAAATAGAAAGATTAATTTTGAAGATTCTGCGGTTTATATTAGTAATAGACTCATGGATTGGAATACAGATATATATCCTAGAAGATGCGGAGTCACTTCTTTTGGATTAAGTGGAACTAATGTTCATGTTGTGTTAGAAGAAGCAGGTGCATACAAAAGGAAAAAAAGAGAAGTAAAAGAGGATATTCGAGTACTTAAGTTAAGTGGGCATTCAACGAATGTACTTAAAAGACTTATATCCACTTATTATGATTATATAAAAAACAATAAGAGTAATTGGAGTATTGACGAATTATGTTATACAGCTAACACAGGTAGAGGAGATTATACCCAGCGTATAACCTTTATTTTCAAATCCGTTGATGAGCTAATGAGTCAGATGGATTGGGTTATAAATAATGGATTAAACTTTGAATACGAAAAAGGAATCTTATATGGTAGAGCAGATAATTATGATGATGATATAGATGAAAACCAAAGAGAGAGAATAACAGAAATAAGAAAAACAAAGGATTTAGATAAAAAGTATCAAGAGATTCTTGAGTTATGTAAACTATACGTTAAGGGTATCCATATTGAATGGAATGTACTGTATGAAAAGAAAAGATACCATAAAATCAGTTTACCAGTATATCCTTTTGAACAAACAAGATGCTGGATTGATGTGGACGTGAGTAAGGGTAATGTACATAATAAATCTATTATAGATGCACCTGTGAATATGCCAAATGAGTATGAACGAAAGGTATCAGACATAAAAGTGACAGGGGACAATATGTCTTCTGTATCACCTGTTGTAATAGAAATGGCTCAGATAGTAGCCTATAGTTTAGGGTATGACACCATTTCCATGGAAGACAGTTTCTTCCAACTAGGCGGTGATTCCATACAGGCGTTAAAGGTCATAAACCGTATAAATGATAAGCTGGATGTACATATTGAAGTAGCTGATTTACTGAAAAATCCAACAATCAGCCAGCTAGGTGAGATTATCTCAGTTTCTAATGATGATGATATCATAACACCAATAGAAGAGCAGGAGTACTATGAATTATCTTCGGCTCAAAAAAGAATATATTATCCATGTCTATTCGAAGGAAGTAGTACAAGATATAACCTTACCAATGCAGTAATTATAGAAGGTGATGTAGATACTGACAGGTTAAAAAATGCATTTCAGTCTTTAGTTGATAGACATGAAGTAATGAGAACAGGATTTCATCTCATAGATGGAATACCTAAAATGAAGATCTATGACAACATAGATATGGATATAGAGTATAGCCAGTCTGATGGCACAGATATAGAAAATATCATCAAAGATTTTAGAAAGCCATTTGATCTTGAAAAAGCACCTTTGGTTAGAATAAAACTCGTTAGGATAAGTAGTAATAGAGTGTACTTGATATATGATGTACACCATATTATATTTGACAGTTATTCATTTGGAGTGGTTCTTGAAGATTTGATAAAAATATATAACGGTTCTGTTTTATCTGAACTGAAAGTACAGTATAAAGATTTTGCTGCATGGCATAACAATCTCATAAAGACTGATAAGATGAAAAAACAGGCAGATTATTGGTTCAATGAATTTAAAGAAAAGATACCTTATACAATAATACCGCCATGCACAGGGGATCATCACCAAGAAGAAAATTCTGGTGATAGCCTATGGTTCCATGTAAGTAAGGAGCAAACTGAAAAACTCAAACAAATTGCTGCTAAAAATGATTCCACACTATTTATGACCTTGTTATCAGTTTATGGAATATTGGTATCAAGATATATTAGTCAGGAAGAAATCATTATCGGTAGTCCCATTGCAGGAAGAAATCACAAACAGACTGAAAATTTAATAGGAGATTTTATTAATCTTCTTGCTATCAGAATGAATGTAAATCCTAATAAGAATTTTAATGAACTATTGAATGACGTAAAAGAAAAGTGTACAAAAGCTTATGAAAACCAGGATTATCCATTTCAGGAGATAATACAGAAATTAAATGTAAAAAGACAGAATGATGATAATTCATTATTTAACGTGTTATTTGCTTTCCATAGCAACTTGAAAAATAAAGAGCTTAGATATGGTGATTGGAAGATATTAGAAGGGGAATATGATGTTAATGCGGCAACTTTGGATTTGACTATGGATGTAGAAGAGACAAATGAAGACCTGATGTTCAATCTGTCTTACAGCAATGAAGCATATGACAGGATATTCATACAGCAGATGATAGATAATTATAAAAATATTCTGGAACAGGTAATCAATAATCAAAATATCAAATTGGATGATATTGCATTACTCTCACATTTAGAAGAAGAAAAAATGCTTATTGATATGAGCAAGGGAGAGGAAATAGGTATCTCCAGTGAAACAATAAATGATATGTTTGGAAAAACATTCAGGGAATATAGTAGCAAAACAGCTGTTGTAGGGCTAGATGGTGCCTTGACCTATAAGGAACTAGATGAAAAATCATTCAAGCTGGCAGCTATATTACAGGAAAATGGTATAGGAAAAGATAAAGTTGTGGGATTATTGCTTAGAAGAACCAGCAACATGATTGTTGGTATGGTTGGTATTCTAAGGTCAGGTGGAGCATATCTGCCAATAGATCCAGAATTTCCACAGGAACATATTAATTATATGCTGAAAGATAGTAAAACTGATATTATCCTAAGCGAAAAAGAGATAATATCTAGGGTTGGTATTGATAACAATGAATATAAGGTTATCAGCATAGATGAAATAGATGAAAAAGAATATATAACAGACAATAGTATTAAGGAGTTCCAATATTCAAGTGATGCATTAGCTTATATTATCTATACTTCAGGGTCAACAGGAAAAGCCAAGGGAGTAATGATTGAACATAGAAACTTATATAATTTCGTTTTAGGTATGAAGAGAAATCTAGAATTGAAGAGTGAACATACTATGTTAGCACTTACAACAGTTTCTTTTGATATATGGGGACTAGAGTCCATATGCTCAATCGCTCAGGGATTAGAAGTCATAGTAGCAGACGAAAATCAACAGAAGGATATGTTTTTGCTTAGAAAACTAATCATGGACAATAATGTTGATATTATACAGGCGACACCTTCAAGAGTTCGTATGATGCTGGAAGATGACGAATGTATGGAGATGTTTGAAAAAGTTAAGCTTCTTCTCGTTGGTGGAGAAAAATTGGACAAATCATTATTGGATAAGGTCAAAAAAGTATATAAGGGTAGAATTTTCAATATGTATGGACCAACAGAGACAACAATCTGGTCCTCAACCAGAGAATTAACAGAATCCGAAGAAATTACCGTTGGAAGACCTATTCTGAATACTACTTTTTATGTTATGGATAATGAGCTTAGACTAAGACCATTAGGATGTCCTGGAGATTTATATATTGGTGGTTCAGGATTGGCTAGAGGATACGTTAATAATGAAAATCTAACAAAAGAGAAGTTCATCTTGAATCCTTACAATAAAGAAGAAAAAATATATAAAACAGGTGATACAGCAAGATGGCTAGCAAATGGTCAATTAGATATATTGGGAAGAAATGATAATCAAGTCAAGCTCAATGGTCATAGAATCGAGCTTGGTGAAATTGAAACCATATTAATGCAGTCAAGAGGAATTCAGAGTGCAGTGGTTTTAAAATGGGAAGAAGAAAACAGTAGTTATCTATGTGCTTATGTAACTGGACAAGAAAAGATAGATATCAATGATGTAAAAGAATCTCTCAAGAGTAAGCTGCCATATTATATGTTACCTAAGTTCTATGTTCAATTAGATGATATGCCACTGACTCTAAATGGGAAGATAGATAGAAAACAAATGCCAAAACCTAAGCATAGGTCCATAGATGACAATTTCATCGGGGCTCAAAATGACATAGAGAAAAAGATAGTATCAATATGGGAAGAAATTTTGAATACAGAGAATATCGGTCTCAATGATAACTTCTTCGATGTGGGAGGAGACTCGGTATTATTGGTACAAATGCAGTCTAGAATCAAAAAAGAATTTAATTGTGAAATTAGTATTGCAGATTTCTTTGATAATAGTACAGTTTCAAAAATTGAACAACTATTGATTACTGCCAAAGATAATAATACTCGTGAGAGTTCCTATGGAACAATACATATGCCTGAAAAATTCTTCTCCAAGAATGTTAATTCAAGCAGTTACGCCAATATGTCTTATACAATAAAGAGCCAAGAACATGAAATGATCAAGAAAGCATCAAAAGTAAAAGATCATAATATATCTGAGTGGTTGTTAAGTATATTCACATATCACCTATATGGTATAGCTGAGAGTGAAGATTTTACAATGTACACTACCGTAGGGGATATAAAGGATATTTCAATAATGGACATTGTAAAAGAGGAAGAAATAAATGATATAAAAGAGCTGGAAAAGTTCTTGGATAATATAAAACAAAAAGTTTACATGAGTAAAAAAGAAACAATAAGTAATATAGGTAAAGATAATTTGATTAAACTTGATAATGAAATAGGTATGATATTTGTAGATAAGCCATTAACTGGATCACTGACATCCATCTATGACGTAATTATTGAGATAAAAGAGTCAACCGACAGTATAAAAATAAACATGGAATACAGTGAAAAATTATCAAGAAATGATATGAAAATATTCTTATCACAATATATAAAATTGATAAAGGCAGTGTCAGAACTGTTTTTGAAATGATGCCATGCAGATTGATAAGGGAAAGAGAGGCTGAGGATTCATGTTAAGATTTGATTTAGATGATAATATACTGGATGAAATAGAAGAAATATCCTCACGTGATATAGCTATTATTGGTATTGATGTAAATTTACCTAAAGCAGGCAGTCTGGATAAGTTTTGGATAAATCTAAAAAACGGAAAAAACTGTGTTGATGATATGTCAAGAAGCAGACAGAAAGATGTAATGGACTATCTTAGGCTTAGAGGGGAAGATGATGGTAATGTCAGATTCGCAAAAGGGGGATATCTAGACGAAATAGATAAATTCGATTATGAATTTTTTAAGATTTCCTATAACGAAGCGAAATTGATGGACCCAAATCAACGTTTGTTTTTGGAAAACGTCTGGAAGGCTATTGAGGATGCAGGATATGGCGGAGAAAAATTAATTGGAAGTAATACTGGGGTATACGTAGGATTTACACCTGGAGGAGAGTATTATCAATATATCAAAGATGTTGATAAGAAAATGATTCCTTATGCAGAGACAGGAAATCTTAGTTCAGTTGTTGCATCACGAATTTCATATATCTTGAATCTTAAGGGTCCAAGCATGATTGTAAATACAGAGTGTTCTTCATCGTTGGTAGCACTGCATCTAGCATGCCGCAGTCTCAGGAATAACGAGATAGATGCTGCATTGGTTGGTGGAGTAAGAGTAGCTTTTTGTCCAGTATACTCAGAAGAAAAATTAGGTATAGAATCTGATAAAGAGATGATATGTACATTTGATGATGATTCCGATGGTGCGGTATTCGGTGAAGGAAGTATAGCATTAGTTATAAAACGTTATGACAAAGCAATCAAAGATAGAGACAGTATATATGCAGTTATAAAAGGAAGCTGTATCAATCAGGACGGTTCGTCAGTAGGTATAACTGCACCTAATGTTGGGGCACAAGAAGAGGTAATCTGCGGAGCATGGAAGGATGCAGGTGTTTCTCCTGAGACCATTTCATATATAGAAACACATGGAACAGGTACAAGATTAGGGGACCCTATAGAGGTGCAAGCAATAAACAATGCCTTTAAAAGATATACGGGTCGTAAACAGTTCTGTGGTGTAGGCTCAGTGAAAACTAATATATCCCATCTGGATAATGTTTCAGGAATGGTATCTCTTGTAAAAACGGTTTTAGCGTTAAAAAACAAGCAGATTCCACCAAGTATAAATTTTAACTGTCCTAACAGGAGAATTGATTTTGAGACATCACCGGTATATGTAAATAATAGATTATCTAATTGGGAAATCAAGGATACTCCTAGAAGATGTGGTATCAGTTCTTTTGGATTAAGTGGAACCAATAGCCATGTTATCTTGGAAGAAAATGAAAATAATATTAAAACACATAATACTGATAGTAATGAAACACCTAAGATATTTACAATTTCAGCAATTAAAAAAGAAGGACTTACTTCGCTCATAAGTGATATGAAAAAATATCTTACAGCAAATAGGGAAATAGATATTTCTGATATATGTTATACCATGAATACAGGACGTGGACATTATAATTATAGATTAGCATTTATAGTATATTCTCTTGATGAATTATGTGAAGCATTGGACTTTATATGCGTAAATGGTTTAGATGGAGAGCTTCCTAGGAATATAGTATATAAAAAACATATTGTGGTATCAAATAAAAAACAAAAACGTGATACAGATGAAATCACAGAAGCAATTAAGAAAGATTATAATAAAGAATCAAAACGACTTGTAACAGAATATCTGGCAAATGATACAAAGAAAGATATTTTAGAGAAACTTTCACTTTTATATGTAAAAGGTTCAGATATAGAGTGGGAAAAGCTATATGAAAAAGAAGAATTATGGAGAGTGAACCTTCCCACATATGTATTTGAAAAGAAAAGATGTTGGCTGGATATAGAAAAAAGTGAGGATAAACATCCTCTTATTGACTACGCTGTTATAAATTCCAAGGAGAAGACTTATTGTTTTCATACTAAGTTCAATCTAAAGAAGCATTGGGTACTCAGCGAACATAAGATATTTGAGAGATACATTGTACCGGGAACAGCATTTCTAGAAATGGTTAGAGAAGGTATGTATAGAATCACCAAGGAAGAAGGAGCGATAGAATTTAAAAATGTAGTGTATCTAAGCTCTTTGTATACAATAGGTGACGATTCTGTGGAAGTACAGACCTTAATACAACAAGATAATGACTGTTATAAATTCACAATCGGCAGTGGTTATCATGATGGTGGTGTACATGGTAAAGAGTGGGATAGTATCTATTGTGAAGGACAAGTAATAACTAAGGTTAATTCAGATGAGCTTGATTTGACTTTTTCAGAGGTAAAACAAAAATGTACAAATAAGGTTGAATCAGCTGGTTCTAATAGAAAACAGAATCAGATATTTTTGGGAGAACGCTGGACCAAGTTGGTAAGAGAAGTATACAAGAATGAAAATGAGGTTCTTGTAAAAATTGAACTGCCAAAAGAGTACGAAAATGATTTGGAAGAATATTATATCCATCCATCTATATATGATATGGCTATTAATGCTGTTTCACAGAATGTTGGAAATGCAGTTTATTTACCATTCAATTATGGTTCACTAAAGGTTTTTTCTAAGACTGAAAAAACCATATATACCTTTATACATAGAAATGATAAGGAAGATAATTCACAGATGGTTTCTTGTGACGTTGTATTATTTAATGAAGATGGAAGGATAATTGCAAAGGTAAAAGATTTTATTGCAAAGAAAGTTAATAGACCTAAGCAAAAATATGATGATTCCTATAGTTATAAGATTTCTTATAGGGAATGTACTAATGTACAAAAAGATAATGATTATATAGAGAAGCCTGTCCTTATAATAGGAGCTGAAACGAAAAAAGCTTCTGGCATCATTGAAAAAATTAAGAAGACTAGAAAAAACGTTACAGAGATATATTTATCGGAGAAATATGAAAAGGTCAGCAGTAACAAGTTCTATATTGATAATACACAGGAAAGCTACAGTAAAGTACTTAGCCAGTGTATTAATGATAATATGCAGATTATTCACTTGCTTTCACTTAATGATAATAACAGCAATGATATAGATAGTAATCTACAAAATGGTGTATATAGTTTATTGAAGATAGCTAGAAGTATTATCCATATGAAGATTCAGTATGAACTGGATATAGTACTAGTAACTGATTATATGAAAAAAATAGGTGAACAGTCCAGAATAAATCCATACAACGGTTGTATGGCTGGTCTGGGTAAGGTATTGACTAACGAAGTTTCCAATATACAGTGTAGAGTACTAGATATAGACGATCTGAAAGTTTCAAGTGAGATAGACAGTGTAATAGAGAATATAAATTCCCATGGTACACAGTTATACACAGCCTATAGGAACGGTAAAGCTTATGGAGAGGTTATTGAAACTGCCAAATTACCATCAGCTGATAATTTTCAAGATATGATTCAGGAAAATGGTGTGTATATTATTACTGGAGGTATGGGAAGTCTTGGAATACGTATAGCTAAGTGTATTAGTGATAGTAAAAAGACTAATATAGCATTGATTGGAAGAAAAGAAATAAAACAATTAAATGATATTAATGATAGTAAAACTTTAAATAATCAACTTGAAGAAAATATAAATATATTACGCAGTATATCAGAATCAGGCACCAATATAACTTATTATAGGGGAGATGTTTCAGATAAAAGTGATATGTCAGGTATTTTTAATGAATTACGTAATAAGTTTGGTAAGATAAATGGCATTGTGCATGGAGCAGGAGTTATAGATGATGCTTTTGTTATGAACAAGACAGATGAGAGTTTTGAAAAAGTACTTAAGCCAAAAGTATATGGCAATAATACATTGTTGGATATTACTAAAGATGATAAATTAGATTTCTTCATTAATTTCTCATCAATTTCATCATTATACGGTTATCCAAGTCAAGGTGACTATGCCGCTGCTAATGCATACCTTGACTCTAGTGAACCATTACAGGGAACACAGGTGACTAAGTATATAACTATCAATTGGGCACCATGGAAAGATGCTGGAATGGCTTATGAAAGCAATCAAAAGGATACAGGAGTTTTCAAGATGCTACCAACTGATATCGGGATTGAAGCATTCAAAAGAGTACTGTTAAGTGATAATAGAAATATTATTATCGGAGGAATAGACTACGAGAAGTTAGAAATTTTCTATGAAAAAGCGGGATTACAGTTTGATGATGAAATCCTTAAGCATATGAAAAATAAAGGTACAAAAAATAGATCAGTACATAATACAGTTAAAGACAGTAACAAATCAATACAAAAAATTAGATATGATAATGCACCAGTCGAGAAAGAACTCATTAAAATCTGGAATGACATATTAGGATTGGAGGATATAGATATCTACAAGAGCTTCTTCAATCTAGGCGGTGATTCCATACAGGCAGTCGCATTGTCAAAGGCAGTAGAACAAAAATATCCTGGAATAGTAAAAGTATCAGATATATTTACATATCCATCAATAAATGAAATGACACAATATATAACAAGCAAGTTGGATATTGAGGTTAAAGATACTGATAATAGATTCACAATGATAACTGATGTACTTTATAAACTTGAAAAAGGTGAGCTGTCTGTAGATGAAGCAGAAAGACTTATTGACAAAAGTTAAATATTATAGGAGATGTGGCATATGTGTGGTATTTGTGGTTATGTTGATTTGAAAGATGAAGACCGTATAGACAGGAATGTTCTGTTAAGCATGATTAATGTGCTTGAGCATAGAGGACCTGACGATACAGGTTATCATATTGAACCTAATATAGCATTAGGATTCTCAAGATTGAGCATAGTGGATTTGGAAGGTGGTCATCAGCCTCTGAACAATGAGAACGATACAATTTTTTTAATATGTAATGGAGAGATATTCAATTATAAAGAATTAAAGAAAGAACTCATAGAAAAAGGTCATACTTTTCGTTCGAAATGTGACGTAGAAGTCATATTACATCTATATGAGGAATATGATACGGATTTTATTAATTATCTAAATGGTCAGTTTGCATTTGTCATATATGATAGTCGGAAGAAAAAGTTCATATGTGCAAGGGATAATGTAGGTATAGCACCATTTTATTATACAGTTGTAGATAAAATGTTTATATTCGGTTCAGAGATAAAAGCTATCTTACAGAATCCTTATGTAAAAAGGCAAATAGACCTTACTGGTTTGGACCAGATTATGAATTTCCCAGGAATGGCAAGTCCACGTACTCTATTCAAGAATATCAAGAGTCTTGAGCCGGGGCATTTCCTTAGTGTAGACAGGACTCATGGAATTGTTAACACTGAATATTGGGATTTGATCTATCAAAAGGAAGATGAGAAAGAAGAAATTCATGATGAAGAGTATTATATAGAGCATCTAAATGACCTCCTTACAAAATCCGTGAAGAGAAGATTACAGGCAGATGTACCAGTTGGTTTCTATCTAAGTGGAGGACTAGACTCAGCTTTGATTGCAGGGAAAATATATGAAGTTGGTGAAGGTATTCAAAGGAATTCCTATTCAGTTGATTTTAATGATAAAAGCATTTCAGAAGGAAAGTATCAGAGACTAATGGCAGGGAAGGTGAATTCTATTCACCATGAAATAAGATTTGACCTTAACTCTATTGCTGACAGAATAAAAAAGGCTGTATATCATTCAGAAAGTGCCCTAAAAGAAAGTTATAATACAGCTTCACTTGCCTTATCTAGTGCAGCTCGTTCTGATAATGTAAAAGTAATTCTTACTGGTGAGGGTGCTGATGAATTATTTGGTGGTTATATTGGATATAGATTCGACCAATTAAAATCCAATCAGAAGCAGAGTCAGCCAATGACAGATGAATTAAAAAGAGAAAATGAGATAAGAGAACAGTTATGGGGAGACGAGAATTTCTTATATGAGAAATATCATTATAGCTATTCCCAAAAAGTAAGAGAATTGTATTCAAAAGAAGCTAATGCAGTATATGATGAATTTAACTGCTATAAGCATCCCTTAATCAATAAGGAAAGGATTAAGGACGTAAGCATATTTAACAGAAGGTCATATGTTGATTTCAAATTAAGAATGGGTGACCATTTACTTACCGATCATGGTGATAGGATGGCTCTCGCCAATTCTGTAGAGGCTAGATATCCTTTTCTAGATAAAGATGTGATAGAGTTTGTAAAGAAAATTCCTACAAGCATGAAGTTAAAAGCTTACAAAGAAAAATATATATTAAAAAGGACTGCTGAAAAGGTAGTTCCTATGGAAATAATTAAACGTCCAAAATTTGCTTTTGTAGCACCAGGTAGTTCGGACCTGCTTAAGATGAATAATGAATATTTTATGGATCTTTTATCGTATGAAAAAATAAAAAGACAGGGAATATTTAATGCGGATACTATTGAAAGGTACAAAAAACAATATTTAAAAGATGGATTCAAACTTAATGTTCCATATGATGATGATATGTTAATTATTGCTTTGACTTTTAATATATTTTTGGATCAATTCGGTATTAACAGTCTTTCATAAAAAGAGGATGGAGGAAATAGTATGTTTAACACAATACAGGATAAATTACTGGAAGCATTGAAAAAATATAATGAAAAAACAGCAGCAGAATATAATGAGAAAAAAGTAACCTATGAAGAAATTGATCATAGGTCAGAAATTATAAAAAATATACTTATTGCAAAAGGAATCCCACAAAAAACACCAGTAGGGATACTTCTTGACAATAAAGTAGAAATGATAACAGCCATGATAGGAATATTAAAAGCAGGTTGCATATTTGTTCCTCTTGATGAAAACTATCAAAATACCAGATTGAAAATCATGTCAGAGTGTGCAGAACTAAAATATATCATTACAGACAAAAGAAGTGAGGATCGAGCAGAGATGATACTCTCTCAAAAGGAAGGAATCATAATAGTGTCTGATAACGAGGACAAGCAGTTTGACTCCGAGCACATTAATTATGACCCAAAAGACCCTATCTACATATTCTTCACATCAGGAACAACTGGTAAACCAAAGGCAATATTAGGCAAGAACGAAAGTCTGTTGAACTTTGTAGAGTGGGAAGGTAAATACCTAGGCAATATAGAAAACCTAAGAGTTAGTCAACTGACTTCTCCAGGTTTTGACGCAGTGATGAGAGACATATTCACTACACTATGCCATGGAGGAACCATTTGCATTCCAGAAAAAAGAGAAGTCATACTAGATGGAAAAAGACTTGGAGACTGGATAGAAAGATCAGAGGTAAATGTAATACACTGTACACCAACTCTATTCAGATTGATAGATGAAGCAAGAAACGGTAAAGAGAGATATGAAAAGTTAAAATATGTAATGATGGCAGGAGAAAGAATCATACCAAAAAGCTTGAAGGACTGGTATGAAAAACAAGGAGAAAAAGTACATCTAGTAAATTTCTACGGACCATCAGAAACAACAATGATAAAGACCTATTATGAAATAAAGGCTTCCGATACAAATAAGAGCAGTATATCTATAGGTAAGCCAATGGAAGGAACCAGAATACATATCCTGGATAGAAACATGAAGGAATGTATGGATAATGAAGAAGGAGAAATATACATAGAAACAGAGTATATGACTCTAGGATATTACAACAACGAAGAAATGACAAAAGAAAAATTTGTGGAAGTAAGAACCGAAGAGGCAGAAAAACTGATGTACAGAACAGGTGATTACGGAAAGAGAATGCCTGACGGAAATCTTGAATACATAGGAAGAAAAGACAGACAGGTCAAGATAAGAGGGAACAGGATTGAACTTGGGGAAATAGAAGGAACCATGCTCACCTACCCAGGAGTCAAAGAATCCCTTGTACATGTTGAAGAAGAACAGGAAAAAGCCAAGTACTGCAGCAGATGTGGAATCACTTCAAAATACGAAGGAGTAATCATAGGTGAAGACGGTGTTTGCAACGTATGCAAGAAATATGAAAGATATGAAGATATAACAGCAGAGTACTTCAGACCCCTTGAAGAACTAGAACAAAAACTCAAGAATAACCCTTATGAAGGAAAATATGACTGTCTATTACAATACAGTGGAGGAAAAGACAGCACATACGTATTATACAAGCTTGTAGAAATGGGAGTAAGAGTACTTGCATTTGTATTTGACAACGAATACATATCAGAAACAGCCTTTAAGAACATAGACAGGGTAGTAAAAGAATGCAACGTAGACTGTATAATACAGACTCAGAAGGATATGAACAAAGTATTCCTTGAAGGATTAAATGAAGAATGCAGTGTATGTAAAGGATGTTTCAGAGTACTTAACATACTAAGTGAAAGATATGCCTATGAAAACAAAATACCATATATAATAAATGGATTATCAAGAGGACAGATATTCGATGTAAGACTCTATGACATATTTGAACAGGGAAAACAAATAGAAGATGTAGAAGAAATAGAAAACAAGATATTTGAACAAAGATGTCTATATCACGCTAAGAAAGATTATGTAACCAAAAGCCTTGGAGAAGAAATGATAATAGACAGGGAGATATTAGAAAAGACAGAAGTAATAGACTTCTACAGATATACAGACGTAACCAAGAAAGAGATACTGGACTTATTAAAAAGCAAGAGTCACCATTGGAGTCAGCCACAGGATACAGGCTCATGCTCCAGTAACTGTAGGGTAAACGATGTGGGAATATACGTACAGAGAAAAAGAAAAGAATATGACAATTACACTTTCCCAAACAGCTGGGAGGTAAGACTAGGGCATATAACCCTAGAACAATCATTAGAAGAACTAGCTGAAGAAGTGGACAAAACAAAAATAGTAGAAATAATGAAAGAGATCGGATACGAAGACAGACTGGAAAAAGAAGATAGAAAGAAAACCATAGCAGGATACTATATATCAGATGAAAGAATAGAAGAAAATGAATTATACGAGTATCTACGAGAAAGACTTCCAGCATATGAAGTACCATCCAAAGTAATGCAGATAGAGAAGATACCTATTAACATGAATGGAAAAATAGATTATGAGAAACTGCCTAAGATAGGAGACATACAGCTTAAAAAGAGTGTAGCCTATAGAGATGAGATAGAATTGAAACTGGCAGAAATCTGGAGTGAGATACTAGAGACAGACAACTTTGACAGGGATGATAATTTCCTTGCCATAGGAGGTCACTCATTAAAGGTAATGACTATGATTTCTATGATATATGATTCTTTTGAAGTTGAATTACCATTGGAAGTTGTATTCAATAATGCGGTTATCAGCAAAATAGCTGATTACATAAGAAACAATAATAAAATAAAGATTGATAAAATAGTTAATATAGGGCAGAAAGAATACTATGAATTATCACCAGCCCAACGAAGAATAGTCTACATAGAGAAATATGAAGATGTAAAAACAACTTACCATTTAACTAATAAATTCATGCTTAATGGAGTAGTTGACGAGGAAAGATTGAATGATGCATTTATGAAATTAATCAAGAGACATGAATCCTTAAGAACTTCCTTTGAACTTCACGATGATGGATTCGTGCAGATCATAAATGATGAAATTGATTTTAGATTGACTGTAATTTCATGTAGAGAAGAAGAAGTGGATGAATATATTTCTAGCTTCATTAAACCATACAATTTAGAAAAAGCACCATTATTCCGTGGGGCACTAATAAAATTCAATGAAGAAAAGAGTATGATAGTTCTTGACCTCCATCATACAATAGCAGATGGAAAATCAGTTAGAATCATTCTTCGTGATTTGCTTGCTCTATATAAAGATGAACCATTACCTGAATTGAAGGCAAGATATGTTGATTATACCCAGTGGTATAACAGGTTAGTACAAGGTAAACGAGAAGAACAAGAAGCGTACTGGCAAGGTGTATTAAAAGACTATAACATTACCAAAGGTCTTATGAAAGACTTTGAAGTAAGTGGTGAGAGAGAATACAAAGGTGGAAAAATAACTGAGTATATATCAGAAAATCTATATAATGCTTTGAATAAGTTAGCTGTTGAAAATCATACCACAGCATTTATACTTCTTTTTGCTGCTTACAATGTTTTATACAGCAAATATACAGCAAAGGAAGATATTGTTATAGGTACACCTATTGAAGGAAGAGAAAATAATGAACTTAAGGATATGGTAGGTATGTTCATAAATTCTCTTGCCATAAGGAGCTACCCAGAAAAAGAAAAAACTTTTTATGATTATCTAACCGAGATGAAGGATGTAGTCATCGGTGCTTTTGATAATGATGAGTACCAAATCGACAATATACTTAATGAATTATCAAAGGATAGTGAGGTTATAGACAATAATATTTTTGATGTTACATTTGCTATGCAGTATATTGATACATTATCTGAAGATATTGCAGGGGTAGAGGTAGATTACTTGAATGAAAACAACGTGATGGAATTTGAGAATCTAAGAGTCATAGTCTATAGCTATGAAAACACATTAATTTTATCACTTGTTTATTCAAAAGATTTGTTCCGAGATGAAACAATAAGCCAGATGATGAGAGATTATCTCAAGATATTAGAAACAATAACAGATAACCCTTATATCAAGATCAAAGATATAAATCTTACTAATGAAGTGTTCAATGACATCAGTAACGAAGAAGAATTAGATGTAGGCTTCAGTTTTTAATCAATTAAGCAATTGACAGGTAGTTATGCAGTATATAAATGAGGATGGTGGAAATTATGGTTAACACGATACAGAATAAATTACTGGAAGCATTGAAAAAATATAATAGCAAAACAGCAGTAGAATATAATGAGCAAAAAGTAACCTATAAAGAGATTGGTCATAGGTCAGAAACTATAAAAGATGTACTTGTTGCAAAAGGAATCCCACAAAAAACACCAGTAGGGATACTTCTTGACAATAAAGTAGAAATGATAACAGCCATGATAGGAATATTAAAAGCAGGCTGCATATTTGTTCCTCTTGATGAAAACTATCAAAATACCAGATTGAAAATCATGTCAGAGTGTGCAGAACTAAAATATATCATTACAGACAAAAAAAGTGAAGATCGAGCAGAAATGATACTCTCCCAAAAAGAGGGAATCATAATAGTGTCTCATAACGAGGACAAGCAGTTTGACTCCGAGCACATTAATTATGACCCAAAAGACCCTATCTACATATTCTTCACATCAGGAACAACTGGTAAACCAAAGGCAATACTAGGCAAGAACGAAAGTCTGTTGAACTTCGTAGAGTGGGAAGGTAAATACTTAAGTAATATAGAAAACCTAAGAGTTAGCCAACTGACTTCTCCAGGTTTTGACGCAGTGATGAGAGACATATTCACTACACTATGCCATGGAGGAACCATTTGCATTCCAGAAAAAAGAGAAGTCATACTAGATGGAAAAAGACTTGGAGACTGGATAGAAAGATCAGAGGTAAATGTAATACACTGTACACCAACTCTATTCAGACTGATAGATGAAGCAAGAAACGGCAAAGAGAGATATGAAAAGTTGAAATATGTGATGATGGCAGGAGAGAGAATCATACCAAAAAGCTTGAAGGACTGGTATGAAAAACAAGGAGAAAAAGTACAGCTAGTAAATTTCTATGGACCATCAGAAACCACAATGATAAAAACCTATTATGAAATAAAGGCTTCCGATACAAATAAGAGCAGTATATCTATAGGTAAGCCAATGGAAGGAACCAGAATACATATCCTGGATAGGAATATGAAGGAATGTATGGATAATGAAGAAGGAGAAATATACATAGAAACAGAGTATATGACTCTAGGATATTATAACAACGAAGAAATGACAGAAGAAAAATTCCTAAAGGTCAGGACAGAAGAAACAGAAAAACTGATGTACAGAACAGGTGATTACGGAAAGATAATGCCTGACGGAAATCTTGAATACATAGGAAGAAAAGACAGACAGGTCAAGATAAGAGGGAACAGGATTGAACTGGGAGAAATAGAAGGAACCATGCTCACTTATCCAGGAGTCAAAGAATCACTTGTACATGTTGAAGAAGAACAGGAAAAAGCCAAGTACTGCAGCAGATGCGGAATTACTTCAAAATACGAAGGAGTAATCATAGGTGATGACGGTGTTTGCAACGTATGCAAGAAATACGAAGGATATGAAGATATAACAGCAGAGTACTTCAGACCCCTTGAAGAACTAGAACAAAAACTCAAGAATAACCCTTATGAAGGAAAATATGATTGTCTATTACAATACAGTGGAGGAAAAGACAGCACATACGTATTATACAAGCTTGTAGAAATGGGAGTAAGAGTACTTGCATTTGTATTTGATAACGAATACATATCAGAAACAGCCTTCAAGAACATAGACAGGGTAGTAAAAGAATGCAACGTAGACTGTATAATACAGACCCAGAAGGATATGAACAAAGTATTCCTTGAAGGATTAAATGAAGAATGCAGTGTATGTAAAGGATGTTTCAGAGTACTTAACATACTAAGTGAAAGATATGCCTATGAAAACAAAATACCATATATAATAAATGGATTATCAAGAGGACAGATATTCGATGTAAGACTGTATGACATATTTGAACAGGGAAAACAAATAGAAGATGTAGAAGAAATAGAAAACAAGATATTTGAACAAAGATGTTTATATCATGCTAAGAAAGATTATGTAACCAAAAGTCTTGGAGAAGAAATGATAATAGACAGAGAAATATTAGAAAAGACAGAAGTAATAGACTTCTATAGATATACAGATGTAACCAAGAAGGAAATCCTGAACTTATTAAAAAGCAAGAGTGACCATTGGAGTCAGCCACAGGATACAGGCTCATGTTCCAGTAACTGTAGGGTAAACGATGTGGGAATATACGTACAGAGAAAAAGGAAAGAATATGACAATTACACTTTCCCAAACAGCTGGGAGGTAAGACTAGGACACATAACCCTAGAACAATCATTGAAAGAACTAGCTGAAGAAGTGGACAAAACAAAAATAGTAGAAATAATGGAAGAAATCGGATACGAAGACAGACTGGAAAAAGAAGATAGAAAGAAAACAATAGCAGGATACTATATATCAGATGAAAGAATAGAAGAAAATGAATTATACGAGTATCTACGAGAAAGACTTCCAGCATATGAAGTACCATCCAAGGTAATGCAGATAGAGAAGATACCTATCAACATGAATGGAAAAATAGATTACGAAAAACTGCCAAAGATAGGAGACATACAACTTAAAAAGAGTGTAGCCTATAGAGATGAGATAGAATTGAAACTGGCAGAAATCTGGAGTGAGATACTAGAGACAGACAACTTTGACAGGGATGATAATTTCCTTGCCATAGGAGGTCACTCATTAAAGGTAATGACAATGATTTCCATGATAGTGGATAATTTTGATGTTGAATTGCCATTAGAGGTGGTATTCAATGATGCAGTTATCAGTAAGATTGCTGATTATATCAGGAACAATGCCAATGAGGATACTGATGAAATAAAACCTGTTGAGAAGAAAGAATATTATAGAGTTACTTCAGAGCAGCTAGGATTCTATATGCAAGAGCAGTTAAAGGATTGTCTTACAGGCAATAATATTGCAACGGTAATTGATATCAAAGGTAGTGTTGATGCAGTAAGGCTGGAAGATGCTATCAGAAAGATGCTATATAGACATGATATATTTAGAACATCCTTTGATGTGATTAACGAAGAAATTATGCAGATAGTTCATGATGATGTACCTTTCAAGTTGAATATAGTAACAGAAGAGAATTATGATATCGGAGATTATGTAAAGCCATTTGACCTACAAAAGGCACCTCTTATAAGGGCAACATTATTCCAAAATGAGAACAGTACAAAACTGCTTCTTGATTCTCACCATACTGTGGGAGATGGTTTATCTGTAATGATAATGATAAATGAGCTGGCTGCACTATATGAAGGAAGAAATATGGAGGAGTTATATATACAGTACAAAGATTTTGCACAGTGGAAGGCAGATCACAAGGAATCCATAGATACAACAGAGGAAAAAGAGTATTGGAAGAAAAACTTTGAGAATTATAATTCTATAAAAGGTAAAATTGCTGGATTTAACCCAGAAGAAACAGAAGTGTATGCTGGAAATGATATAGATGAGATTATAACAGACACTACTCTATTAAATAAATTAAACAAAGTAGCCAAAGAAAATAGAACTACACTTTTTATGGTATATTTTTCAGCTTTCAATATTGTATATTCTAGATATACTGCTTCAGAAGATGTTGTAATAGGAACACCTTTACATGGAAGAAATTATGGTGGACTTAGTGATATGATTGGTACTTTTGCTAATGGTGTACCACTTAGGAATTATCCTTATGGAAATAAGACTTTTGCAGAATTTATGGATGATGTCAAAAAAACACTTATAGGTGCAATTAATAATCAGGAATATCATGTTAATGAAGTCATACAGGATTTGACAAATGGGCAATATCATAACACATCATATTTATTTGATACAGTATTCACTATGTTTATTCTAGATAGAGAATTCATAGAGAGTGATAATATCACATTAGAATACGAAGATGATAAAACAACAGTAGAAACACAAAAGATGAGAGTAATTGTCAAGATTCTCCCTGACAAGACTAATATAAAAATAAAATATGCATGTGACCATCTGGAGAAAAACATGATTTGCAGAATGATGGAAGATTATAAAAAAGTGTTAGAGGTCATTTCACAAAATGATTCTATTAAGATAGAGGATATTAGTCTGGATATGGATATAGTACAAGACACAAAGATAATTGAAGCTGATGTGGATTTTGATTTTTAAACTACAAATACTATAGTGTGTATAGAGGTGACGTATGAAAGAAGTAAGGAGATATATACTAGAGCAGGTTGCATCAGGCAGTTTGGATAAAGAAAAAGCTGCCAAGATGCTTATGGAACTATATGATTATGTATTATCTGAAAATAGCGTAAAAGAAGAAATTAGTATTAGTGAAACAGAGGATTTGGATAAAAGTAATCATTCAGACTTTGAAGATATAATAAAGGATTCACAGGAAAAAGAATATTATCCAATGCTTCCATCACAAAAGATGATTCTTCTACATCAATTCATGAAAAGGGATACTGCCTATAATATCCCTCGTGTGCTTTTTCTTGAAGGAGATGTGGATGAAGAAAAGATCAACGATACATTTAAAACAATAGTAGAGAGGCATCATGCCCTAAGAACATCATTTCATCTTCATCACGGTGAATATATGCAGAAGATCAATGGGGTTTCTGATTTCTCTATTGAATCCGTTGAAGGAGATGAAAAGAATATAGAAGATGATATACGGTCATTCGTAAGAAGTTTTCAACTTGATAAGGCACCTTTGTTCAGGGTAAGGCTTATTAAATATGATAGTAAAAAATATGTCCTTCTTATGGATATCCACCACATCATTTCCGATAGAAAATCAATAGTTGTCTTGATGAATGAGTTTCAGCAGCTATATCAAGGTATAGAGCCAGTGAAGATGGAAGTTCATTATGAACATTATGTTGAATGGTACAACAATTTCTTGAAATCGGATATAGGACTATCAAAAGAAAAATACTGGTTGGAACAGTTTGATGATGGAAAGATGTCAACAGAATTGAAAACAGATTTTTCAAAGGAAGGTATAAGAAAATATACTGAGAAATCACTATATCATGAATTTCAGGATGATTATCGTGATAAGCTGTTACAGTTCTGTTCTAGTAATGGTGTCACATTAAATATGCTTATGCTTTCTGTATATCATGTACTACTATGGAAATGGCTTGGAAAAGATGATTTGGTAACTGGCTTAAGCTGTCAGGGAAGAACCATAAAAGAAGCTTATAACATGATAGGTATGTTTGTTAATACTCTTGCCATAAGAAACTATCCTTCAGGAGAGAAGAAGTACTTCGATTTCTTGAATGAGACAAAAGAGATTCTACTGAATGCTTATTCTAATCAGGAGTATCCTTTTGACGTATTGACGGATAAGATAAGACAGAAGTCAAAGATTAAGGATAAATCATTGATAAATACATTGTTCATAATGCAGAATACAGATTATGGTGAGCTTGAATTAGGTGACATAAGAGTAAAACCATACCATGATTATATAGAGACTGATGGACGTTTTGATCTACAGATAAATATATTCAATTCATCAGAAAAACATTTGAATATATGTTTTATATATAGTAAAGAATTGTTCAAGGAAGAGACCATAAAAACATTATTGAATGAATATATAAGCATACTGAAACAAGTCGTTGAAGAACCTGAAAAATTGCTGAACAATCTTGATATAAATCTATAAAGGAGAAGTTTGAATAGTATGGATAGATATATGAAAAACATAATAATATCCAGTAACAAATATGAGAAAGAGCATGATTACTGGCTGAATATTTTATCTGGATGTGAAAAGAGCAGTATAATACCATATGACAATATTAGTGATAGTAAAGATAGCAATATGAAAGAATATGAATATGTTTTTGACAAAGCTATATATGGGAAAATGAAAGCACTATGTAATAATTCTCAATATGCCATGTTCATTCTTCTTACCACTGGAACAGTTTATCTGACCCATATGTATACGAATCATAATGAGGTTATGATTGGTTTTTCAATACTTGCTGACAGTGATAAACAGAGCAGAACCAATGCACTGTTGGCTCTAAGATATAACATGAATGATGATAAAACATTTAAACAGTTGCTTATAGAATGTAAGGAGAATATAAAATCAGCATATGAAAATCAAATATATCCACTATACCATGTTTTTCAGTCCTTACAGCTTCCTATGTATAAGGATGAACCATCATTCGGGATTGTAATTGAGATGGAAGGACTTCATGACATAGATGATACCTACATAGAAAGTTCAGATGTGATATTTAGGTTCAAAATGGAAAATGACAGTCTCAGTGTCAGGTTAATCTATAAAGAAGAATTATATAATATTGAAACTATACAAAACATTTCAGAAGACTTAAATAAGTATATGCAGTGTGTTATGGAAGATTATAATGTTCTTATTGGTGATATTGATATTTTGTCAGAACTTACATTGCTTTCATGGAAAGAAAAAAAGGAAGCAGTTAGATTAAATAGTATAAAAGATAGTGATGATGAAGTAGAAGAAGATGAGGATATATATGTTGCTCCAAGGAATGCTAGAGAAGAAGAACTGGTAAAAGTATGGGAAGAGATTCTAGGCATTAAGGATATCAGTGTTAAAACCAGTTTTTTCAAATTAGGTGGAGATTCCATCAAAGCAATCAGAATGGTTGCAATGCTGTCTGGCTATAAATTCTCAGTGAAGGATTTATATACCTATCCAACAATAGAGAAGTTGAGCAGTGTATTAAAAGAATCTGATGAAGTTATAAGTCAAGAAATGTTTACTGGAGAAGTTGCTTTATCGCCAATACAAAAGAACTTCTTTGAAAATAAGGATATGAATTATTCTCATTATAACCAGTCATTATTCCTGTATAGTGAAAAAGGATTTGATATGGATATTGTAAAAGAAGTAATGGAAGGAATAATTACTCATCATGATATGTTGAGAGCCATGTATAGATTAGAAGACAATAAAGTGGTTCAGGAAGTATTATCTACGGATAAAGAGAATATAGAAAAAGTATTCCGCTTAGATAAATTTGAGAATATTGAAGAAAAAGATATATTATCCTCTATCAATAATGTACAGGCTGGACTAGATATAGAAAATGGCCCACTTATAACAGGGGTATGTTTCCATAAATCAGATGGGGATCATCTTCTATTGGTAATACATCATCTATTGATTGATGCATTTTCTTGGCGTATCATTCTTGAAGATTTTGCACGTGGCTATAACCAACTTCTAAATGGAGAAAAACTGAGATTAAATAATAAAACCCATCCTTATAAAAAGTGGGTCGATAGATTAATGCAATATGTAAATGAAGAAGAAATAAAACAAAGCCAAGATTATTGGATGAAACTTGGAGACAAGCTAAAATCTCAAAAAGATGATCATGATAAATGTATGACTAAATTAAAAGACAGAAAAGATTTTGCTGTAGTATTTTCTCAAGAGGAGACAAAATTAATTCAGCAAAAAGCTGGTGAGCTTTTTATAAATATGGATTATGTAATATTAGGCTGTATTGGTCTTGCCCTTAAGAATAACATTGATTTTAAGAATTTTGTTGTTGATATTGAGGGTCATGGTAGAAGTGAAATAGATGAAGACATAAATATTGCAAGAACTGTTGGATGGTTCACCAGTGTTTATCCTATATATTTATCCATTGATGAAAATGATATCCTCAAATACATAGAAAAAGTCTCTGATAATATAGAATCAGTACCAAATCGAGGACTTGATTATGGAATTTTACGATACTTGTCCAAAGATGATATATCAGAAAAGCAGGATTTTGAATCGGATATCCGTTTTAATTATCTAGGAGAATTCGACCAGAATATAAACCATGACTTGTTTGCAATATCTGATATGGATTTTGGTAATACCATAGATGAAAATATGCTTCTAGATTACATATTTGATATAACTGGATTGATTATAGAGAATAAGCTGAGGATTAATTTCAACTATATCAAAGAGATAATTGACGAAGGAGCTCTTAACTGTATTACGGAGAATTTAAGAAAAAATATAGCCCTGTTCCTTGACTATAATAAAAATGAGGATGTGGCACAAAATGAAAAATCAAAAGTATATATTGATGGATTAAAGCCATTCAATGATGTAATATACAAAGACTGTTTTTATAGTGCCTTATTCCCAGTCCTTGAGTTTTATAATAAGAGTATTAAAGAAATACTTTGCAATGATGTGTTCATCTATGATGGTTCAGATAACTATGAAAGTATAGATACAACATATCTGGTTAAGGATAAATTAATTCCTATGTTCAATAAATGTGGATTGAAGGCTAATAGAATTATTCGCAGCAATAATATCATAAGCAACATAAAAACTGCACTGAAAAAAGGCAGATTGGTTATTATACAGATAGACTGTTATTACAGTTCAATACGTAAGGATACTTATGAGAAAGAACATTGGCCACACACAATACTAATATATGGATATGATGATGAATTAGAGTCTGCATATGTTCTGGAACAGAGTGATAAGAATATATTGGACTTTACAGAAAGAATTATGAGCTACAATGACATTATCAATGTATATGATGGTGCCAAGAAGAATTTTATTAGAGATAAACAATATCCATCATACATTGATTTTAGCCTCAAACCTTCACAGGAAGTATCAAGGAAAACAGATGAAGAATACGCTAAGATGTTGATGAAACATATGCTAAACCACAAAGATGAAGTAATGGAGGGACTTGATAGACTTCAGAATTTCATTAACAGATGTAAGGAATTGGTTAAAGACGAGCAGAAGTTTGCTGAAGCTGTAGATAGGCTGTATTTTAGTATCAATAACATATTAAAAGCACAACATGCCAGAAAATTTCAATTGGATACTGTCTTTAATGGACAGCTTATGGATATGAGTGTATTGAATGAAATAATACGAGGTTGGAGATTAGAGATGAATATGATAGGAAAGTATATTCTGACTAAGAGATTCAAACCAGAATCTTTACAGAAGACAGGGGAAAAACTCGAAAATCTATATCTAATGGAAAAACAGTTTATTGAAGAGCTTATGAGCAAATGTGTTGATGGGATTGAGACTACTATGGAGATAGGAGGAGAATGATGGATAAGACTATTGATGAAAAATTCAAAAGCAAACTTATGGAAATTTTTCAATTAGAAGAAAATGCCATTGTGCTTGATGTATCACTAAGCAAACTAGGTGTAAGTTCAATATATTATATTAAGATGGTTGTTGGTATGGAAGATTTGTTTAATATTGAATTTGATGATGAATGTTTGGATTATGAAAAATTTGAAACACTATCAGAAATATTAGAGTATATCAAGAAAAAAATCAGCGAAAAGCAATAAGATTATAGTTTACATAAATCTCATATACAAAAATAAATTGAAAAAACATTTTGTTAATGATAAAATTAAAATGTTAAAAAATTAAAATAAATTAAAATATAATATAATGAATTGTATATTGAGGCAATAATTTGTTTGATTATAGATGTTTTGTATATGAGATAAGTAAGAATTACTATAAATTAATCTGATTAAAGTGATATGATTGAGTGAAATAATAATAAGAAAATCATAATCTTGATGAATGGTAAACAGAAATGAGGAATGCTGCATGAAGGAAGGTAGCCTGTATGAGTTAACCTTGCCACAGAAAAGAATATGGCTGACACAAATGCTTCATCCAGATTCAGTCATGTTCAATATAGGTGGATATGTTTTAATAAAAGGAAGTGTAGATGTCCATAGATTGAAGAGAGCTATTATTTCATTCATGGATAATAATGTTATCTTTCATATCCGCATTACTGGAGATAGTGACAAATATTATCAGTATTATAATAGAATGAAAAATTATACAGAGAACGAAATATCCTATGTTGACTTAAGTAAATCCTGTTCTAGTCAAGAAGATTTGGATGTATGGGTGCAAAAACAAGGGGAGATCCCCTTTGTTCTAGAAAACAACCTTTTATACAAATTTATAGTTTTCAAACTTAATGATAATGCATATGGATATTTTATAAAATTACATCATGTTATTGCAGACGGATGGACTTTCCAGCTATTGACTGATTGCATAGGCAGAGAATATAAAAATCCAACTTCTGAAAATGTGAAAAAACAAGATATTTGTTCTACTTATGAAAGATATATCAATGATGAAAAACGTTATTTGACATCTGCGCAGTACCATAAAAATAAATCATTCTGGATGGAAAAGATGAGTAATCTTTCCTTGAGCAGTGATAAATCATCATCAGAAACAACAGCAAGAAGAAAGACATTTACATTGGACAATTCTATAAGAGAAGAATTATATGGATACTGTAAATGTAATAAGATTTCAATGAATGCTGTATTATTGACTGCCTACTTGATATATCTAAGAAAGAATACTCAGAAGAAAGATATAATTATTGGAGTTCCTTTCTGGGGAAGAAATTCTAAGAAGGACTTTAAATCTCTTGGGATGTATGTGAGTTCTGTACCTTTCAGGTTTATTATAGACGATGATGAAACAATAAAAGAGATGGCAGTAAGGGTACGAAATGAATTAATGGCATGTTTTTTTAATCATAGATACCCATATAACATAATGGTAAAAGATCTAGGGTTAACGGGTGCCCAAGGTGAAAAGCTATACGATAATTGTTTTAACTATTATAATTTGAAACTATTAGATAAAATAGATGGGTTTCAGGTGGCTAGTAGAGAATTTTTCAATGGCGAACAAAATTATTCCCTACAGGTTATCATAAGAGATTGGAATGAAAGTTCAAGCCTTGATATAGATGTTGACTATAAAGTCTCTGATTTCAAAGATAGTGAAATAGATTCAATGGGAAAACAGCTTGTTAGTGTAATCAAGAAAGTGATAAGCGATAATGAATTGAGTATACAGCAGGTTTCATTACTGACAGATAATGAATATGAAAAGTTGGTTAACCAATTCAATAATACAGAAACATATTCCGTTGATAAAACAGTTGTTGATTTCTTCAATAAACAGGTTAAAACAGCTCATGATAAAGTTGCTCTTGAAGATGGAGATGAGTGTTTAACATATGAACAGTTGAACGAAAAAATAAACCAGCTTGCTGGTTGTTTAAGGGAAAAAGGTATAGGCAGAAAAAGCAAAGTAGGAATAGTTACAGAGCATTCAATGGAGACTATAATAGCTATAATGGGAATATTGAAGCTGGGAGGAATTTTCATTCCCATTGATAGTAATTATCCAGAGTCTAGGATTAAGTATATAATCGAAGATACTGCTATGGATCTGATTTTAACCAATTTGAATGATTTTGAATTACAAGAATGCTCAGTTGATGTAATATACCTAGATTATAAAAACATGTTCTGGAATAAAGATTATTGTAATATAGACAGTATGTGCAGTATAGATGATTTAGCATATATATTATACACATCGGGAACTACAGGGAAGCCAAAAGGTGTTATGGTAGAACATAGGGGGCTTGCTAATTACATAATATGGGCGGATAAAATGTATGTAGATGGTGCCGAAGGGGCATTTCCTTTATTTACTTCTTTGTCCTTTGATTTGACCATGACTTCTGTTTTTACCCCATTAATCAGTGGAAATAAAATAGTTATCTACAGGGATGATGAAGATGAATATGTGCTCCACAGAATTATGAATGAGAATAAGGTGCAGGTAATAAAGTTAACTCCTACACATATGTCTCTACTGACAGATAAGATTTATAAGAATTCTTCCATAAAAAGAATGATTGTAGGTGGTGAACAGCTCACTACGAATCTTGCCAAAAGGATAACATTGAATCTGGGAAGAGATGTTGAGATATATAATGAATATGGTCCAAGCGAAGCAACGGTTGGATGTATGATATACAAATATGATATGAATAGCGACAAGGGACACGTGGTTCCAATAGGAAGTCCAGCAGCCAATACTAGAATATATATCTTAGATAATGACTTGAATCCTGTTCCTATCAACAGTTTAGGTGAATTATATATTTCAGGTAAGGGACTGGCAGCAGGATATATCAATAGAAGTGAATTAACTGCCCAAAAGTTTGTTGACAACCCATTGGAGAATGGAGAAAGGATGTATGCAACAGGAGATCACGCCAGATTCATTAGAGAAGACTGCATTGAATATGTTGGAAGAAAAGATATGCAGATCAAGATTCATGGTCATCGTATTGAATTAGATGAAATAAAAAATGTTCTACTTGAAAACGATGCCGTCAAAGAGGCTATTGTCATTAGCAGAAAAGACAATAATGGAATGGAAGGTTTATGCTGTTACTATGTAAAACGTTCATTTGTGACAGTAGAGGACTTGAGGCAGAATCTAGCAGTGAAGTTACCTAATTATATGATTCCTAATTGGTTTATAGAAATAGATGAAATACCATTGACTACAAATGGAAAAATAGACGTGAACTCTCTTTTACAAGTACCGGTAAGAAATGAAAGGACAACAGATGGAATCGAAAGTCATAGTGAATCGGTTGACATATTACTTGATGTAATGAGAAATATACTAAAACGAGAGGAACTATCTCCTATAGACAATTTTTATGAGATAGGTGGAGATTCAGTCCAAGCCATAAGAATATCTTCAAAAATGCTTGAAGAAGGCTATAGATTGAAAGCCTCCGATATCTTATCCGGTTCAACAATAAATGACGTTGCAAGGAACATGAAGGCAATAGGTTGTAGGGAGCTTAGCCAAGTAGATGGTGAGGTTCAGTTTACTCCCATATTATCACAGTTTTTTAATATGAACCATAAGGATAGCAATTATTATAATCAGAGTGTTGTTCTAAAGATGAACAAAGAGATAAGTCACCAACAGGTAGAAAAAGCTTTTAGTTATCTAGTAAAATTTCATGATTCATTAAGGTTGAATTATGATAAAAACTCTGGAAAGCTCATATATAATGGTGCACATGATAATCATGTATTTCAAGTCATTCAATATGAACTATCTAAGTATACCGAAGAACAACAGAAAGAAATGATTATTGATAAAGGAATAGAATTAAAATCAGGTTTTGATATAGAGAAAGATTTGTTAATAAGAGCATGCTGTTTTCATATTTCTGGGCAGGATAATATATTATTAGTGACAGCACATCATATTGTTATAGATGGCATCTCATGGAGTATCTTACTTGAGGATTTTGAAAAAGTACTGAAGCAGATTAGAGATGGAAGCAGGATGGAATTATCCTATAAGTCTGCATCCTTTAAAGACTGGAGTACTTATCTCATAGGAGAAAGAACTGACAATGAACTCATAGATGAATATATTGAGAACACTGAAAAACATGAAAATCAGTTAAAGTTGTATGATTGTAATATTACATATAAAAACAGCATAAAAAGAGAATTGATTCTTCCAAAGGATAGGACAAGCCAGTTACTTAATCTAGTTAATGAAAACAATATGATAAGTGAATTGGATATGGTAATGACAGCTGTAACAATGGCACTAAATAAAATCATACCAAGTGATTATTTGATTGCCGATATGGAATGGCACGGAAGAAATGAAAGTGATGAGATAGATGTATCTAGGACAATAGGATGGTTTACCGCTATTTCACCTATTATTATTGAGAATTTAACCGAGAATATAGAATCTAAAATGAAAAATATTAAAGACGGAATAAAGAAAGCTAAGGAATACAGTAAGAATAATACATTTGTTTCATGGTACTGTCAGAATAGGATTAATAAAAAAGCAGTATTAAAAATGAATTATCTAGGTAATTACAGTTCTGTACTGGATAAGGAATTGTTCGGTTACGCAGATTACGAAACAGGTGAAGATATAAGTGAAGATAATTATATGGAAAACCCAATAGAGGTAAATGCCATAATTGTTGACTCTAAATTAAAAATCAGTCTTTGCTGTAGTTTGAACATCTTAAGTGAGATGCAGATAAATGAATTCTGTAATCACATTACCACCTGCTTTGATGAATTGATACAGGTTGTAAGAGATAATAAGGATATCAATTTTTTGCTATCTGATTTTGACACTGTTGAATTAACAGAAGAAGATATGGAAAATCTTTTTTATTAAAAAATATGAATAGATGGAGAGAAGGTAATATGAAAAAATCGTATAAAAACCCTTTTTATGAGTATGGAGAAAAGTTAAGTTCTGTTAAAGAGTTGATGATATTTTCAGCAAAAAAACACAGCGAAAAAACTGTATTCAAATATAAGCTAAGAAACAAGATAATAAGCAAGACTTATAATGAGTTATTGAGGGATGTTAAAGAGAAAGCCCAATTTTTAGTTTCTTTGGATTTGCCAAAACAGCATATCGCCATTATAGGAAAGACTTCATACGATTGGATAGTTTCATATTTATCTGTATTGTATGCAGGAATGGTAGCTGTTCCTATAGATATTCTACTTAGTACAGAGGAATATCTTGAACTTCTTGAGCGTGCTGATGTAGACCTTGTTTTCTGTGATAAAAAATATTTATCAGATATAGAGAAAAGTGATTCAAAAGGATTAAAGAAGATCATATGTATTAATGATAGTCAATCATCAGAAAATGAATCAACACTATCTAAAAAAGACGATATATCCTTGGATGATGCAGTGGACAAAAATAAAATTGATTCAGAGGCACTTGCCCTAATTGTTTTTACATCAGGGACTACTGGTAAAAGTAAAGGTGTAATGCTGAGCCAAAAAAATATTATCGTAGATGTAATGAGTGCCAAACGGATACTTGGTTTGGATGAAAGAGATACATCCTTGTCAATATTGCCGCTATATCATACTTATGAAATGACATGTGATATATTGCTGATGATGTATTACGGTGCATCAGTCTGTTTGAATGACAGCTTAAAATATATGAGCCAGAATCTAAAACTCTTCAAACCATCTGTTCTATATGCTGTACCTATGGTAGTTGAGAGCATACATAGAACGATTATGGAATCTGCTAAGAAAAAAAATAAAGAGAAGATGTTAAAGAAGATGTTGAAGCTTTCTACTGCATTGCAAAAGGTAGGAATTAATCTGTCCAGAAAAATATTTAAGAGTGTAATCGATGAGTTTGGTGGAGAATTGAAACTTATAGTTTCTGGAGGAGCTTACCTGGACCAATCTTATATTGATTTTTTTGATGCTATAGGAGTTAATATTGTACAAGGTTATGGAATTACGGAATGTTCACCATTATTATCAGCAAATCCTGACCGTTTTAAAAAGAAATATTCAATTGGTTGTGTAGTTTCCTGTTGTCAGGTAAAGATAAATGAAGATGAAAGATATGAGAAAGTCAACGGTCACTTGGTAGGTGAAATACTTGCAAAAGGTGATAATGTAATGCTTGGGTATTATAAAGATACAGAAAATACCAATAAAGCATTTGAAGGAGAATGGTTCAAGACTGGTGATATTGGGTGGATGGATGAAGATGACTATCTGTATATTACTGGTAGAGTCAAAAATCTGATCATCTTGAGTAATGGTAAGAATGTAAGCCCTGAAGAGATTGAAGGGAAGTTATCGCTTCTCCCAGTTATCAAGGAAGTACAAGTAGTATCTAAGAAAGAGAATAACACAGAACAGATACAGGCAATTATTTTTCCAGATGAACTATTTATAAAAGAAAACAATATTGATGACGTACAAAAATATATTGAAGACCAAGTTAATGATGTGAATAGGTCATTACCTGTTTATATGCAGATAGGTAGTGTAAAGTTGAGGGATACTGAATTTCCAAAGACATCTACTAAAAAAATTAAAAGACTATGAGCTACACTGTAGGAGGAAATGAAATGGAAAATATGGAAATAGAAAAAAAAGTAATCTCTATTGTAGAGGATTATCTAGATGATGAAAATATAGAAATAAACAAAGAATCTAATCTCAGGGTAGATACAGGAATAAATTCTATGGTTTTAATATCCATGATTCTGAAATTTGAAGATACGTTTATGATTACTATTGATGATGATGATATACCTAAAATGATTACAGTCAATGATATCGTAACATATATCGGAGAAAAACTAAACTAAAGTAAGGGAGGGTATCATTACGAAAGTTTTAGGAGTAATAGGAGGAGTAGGACCGTTATCAACTGCTTATTTTCAGGAACTAATAGTAAAAATGACTAATGCTAAAATGGATCAGGAACATTTGAATATGATAATCTTCAACATGCCAATGATTCCTGATAGAACTAAATACATATTGGATAAGTCAAATGATAATCCAGTTCCAGTATTGATAAATATAGCAAAGGAATTAGAAAAATTAAATGTAAGTAATCTTGCCATGCCATGTATTACCGCACATCATTTTTATGATGACATAGTAAAAGAAACTAATGTAGAATTTATCAATGTCATCAAGGAAACAAGAAAGCTGTTAATTGATAAAAATGTACATTGTGTGGGAATAATGGCTACAGAAGGAACAATTAATTCCCAGTTATTTCAAAAAGAAATGGGGAAAGCTGGAATAGGTGTGAAAGTACCAACAAAAAGGATGCAGAGCCATGTTACAGAGTTAATATATGATAATGTAAAATCAGACATTCCAGCTGATACCAAAAAGTATGACTTGGTTATTGAAGACTTAATAGAACAAGGTGCAGAGGTTATTATAATAGGATGTACAGAATTATCAGTGATAAATAAAGAACATAAGGTTGAGTATAAGGTTTTGGACACTCTTGAGTTACTGGCAAAACGCAGTATAGAACTGAATGATCTTCAAGTAAAAGAAGAATATGACACATTGTTTTGATCCAAAAAGTGGTCTGATTAGGAGGATATGACAGATGTTTTTTGAAGATTTTACAAGAAATAATAATGAAAGCTCCCTGCAAAAATCTATATATCATATGTTATACATGCTGGCTTCATTCAAGGAAGTAGAAGTCTCATTCAATGATAATATTGATACTAAGAATTATCTAGAGGGAGAAGCTGAGTTCTATCAATATGTTAAGAATCTGTATTTTGATATGTATCATAATAATGAAAAGTACAAATTGGATTCAACCAAATATGATGAGTATATGAATAGCGATAAACGAAATAAGGGGAAATTCATGGTAGAAAAACAGCATCATCAGGATGCAAAAGAATCTTCCCTCAGAAATAAATTTCAGCAGTCGGTAACATTTTATTTTAGGTTTTTATATGAATTAGGAATTAACGCTGACATATGTTTAGATACCTTTTCATTGAAAATATCTAAAAACAAATATGAAAATGTATTAAAGAATGCTGAGACAGCTAAAGTTCGTGGAGAAACCCATGAAAGAGCCGACATCCTGCTTAGCAGTGGAATTGATAGACAAGAGTATGAAGACGGTTATGTATTTTCTTGTGAAAAATATCCTAAGATGTTTTTGGGACTTGCTGTTTTGTGCAGGGCTCCTGAAAGTAAGTATAAATGGATGAATTATATGAGGCTTGATTATAAGAGATATCATTCACCTTCACCAGAAATGTCAGATATTAAAGAAACCATGCCACAAGACTCAGCACATAATATAAATATTCTTACAGAAACATTAAAAGGGATGCCCCTTAAGATGCGAGTTAAACCAATGAGAAATATTACATCAGACTTCAAATGGAAAGTGGAATTCATCTATAAGAGTAAAAGCTGTATCGGTTTCTATGTGGATTATACTTCTCTTCTGGTGTGTATATATTTTAATGATTCAAAAAACATTACTGCAATGGCAGATACTCTTAGAAATATGGATGAGGAGCTTTTTGAGTGGTATCGTAACCATATACCAGAAAGATTATGTAAATGTCCCAATAACAGATGGGTCACACTAGGAGATACAAGGCGCAGAATTTGTGGTATGTCAAATCGGCTGGATGTTAATAATCCTAATGAATCGGATATGGAAAACTGTGTAAAGGTATTACGCACATTCCGAAAATTATAATCATATTAAGATGGATGGGAAAGATGGAGATGAATAATTAATGAAAAGTATAGACACAGATTATGAGTATATTGTACTTGAAGGAAGCAGCTATGAAGTAGGTAAAATGCGTGGGGAGACTCTGAAAAATTATCCTGGTGATACCAAATACTATTATAATCTTTTTAAAGATTCTGATATACCTCTTTCCAATGAAAAGATAAAGTATATCAGAAAAGTATATGATGAATATTGCCCTGGTCTAAATGATGAAATTGAAGGTTTTGCAGAGGCATTCGGGGTTAAGTCAGATAATATAGTACTAAATACTAATTTGTTTGAGAGTAATTATGGTTGTTGCCAAATCGTAGCATTGCCGTGTATAACGAAGAATGGTCACGTTCTTGTTGGAAGAAGTTATGAATATACTCCTGACGATGAAAAAAAATTATCCATATGCAGAATCAATGGAAAGCCAGTTCATCTAGGATTTGCAGTTTTTCTGTTTGGAAGATACGAAGGGGTCAATGAACATGGATTATCAATAACTGTATCAGCAGCTGCACCAGGAGTTGAGACATCTGTTAATGGTGTAAGATTCTGGGTTGCCATAAGGAGTATTATAGAAAATTGTACTAATACAGAAGATGCAGTATATATGCTCAAGAACATGCCAATATCTTCAAATTCAAATTTCATTATTGCTGATAAACAGGGGATGGCAGTTCTATGTGAGGTTTCATGTTTTAATGGAAAGAGAGAAATGAGAGTTAAAAAAGCAGAGGATTATCTAGTATCTACAAATCATTATACAATAGAAGGCATGAAAAAGTATAATGTCGCAAAAATGAATCAATCAGTTATGAGATATAATGCTGCACAGGATACAATGAATAAGAGTATTCCAAATGTGAGTAAAGATACTCTCAAAAAAATACTAAGCAATAAACTGCCTCATGGGGTATGTTGTCATTATTATGAGGATGGGCTGGGAACCTTATATTCCATGATATTTGATTTAACAACATTGGACATTCATGTATGCTTTGGTTCACCAAATATCAATGGCTGGAAAAAATATGATATGTTTAATGAAAAGAAAGGGTCAACTAACATTAAGATTCCTTATGTTAATGAGTATCCAACTGCATTCAGCAATTTTTGGGCGAAATGCGATTAATAAATATGATAGGAGTTATATATGAAGAATTTTGTTTTTAACACACATACGAAAGTCTATTTCGGTAAAGAAAAGATTGTAGACTTATCAAAAGAAGTGACGAATTATGGTACTAACGTTTTGTTGGTATATGGTCAAGGTGCAATTAAAAAGAATGGAATCTACTCTGAGGTGGTAGAGGTCTTGAATAGATGTAATGTGGTTGAGTTTGGCGGCATTACGCCTAATCCAAGGATAAAAATGGTACGAGAGGGTATCAAAATCGCACGGGACAATAAGATTGATGTAGTTCTGGCTGTTGGAGGTGCAAGTGTAATTGATTGTGCTAAAATCATAGCAGCAGGATATTATTATGAAGATGATCCCTGGGATCTGGTTATATGCCCAGGAGAAATCAAGATAGTACTACCGATAATTACTGTTTTGACATCTTTTGGTACAGGTTCTGAGATGAATGGAAGTGCAGTAATCAATAATGAAGAAGAAGAGGAAAAAATAGGTACTTATTCTCCTTTGCTGCAGCCTGAAGTATCAATTCTTGACCCGGTATATACATATTCTTTGTCAGCAGACCTTACAGCAGCAGGAGTAGTAGATACTATGTCCCATGCAATGGAAAGCTATTTTTCAAAGGATAAGGATACATTTGTTCAAGATAGGATTGCAGAGGGAATCATTAAAACATGTATCAAATATGGTCCCATTGCAATAAAGGAAAGTGATAACTATGAAGCCAGAGCCAATCTTATGTGGGCAGGAGCACTTGGACTCAATGGTCTTACTGGTGCTGGAAAGACTTCAGCATGGTCCTGTCATCCAATGGAACATGAGTTGAGTGCATTCTATGATATTACTCATGGTGCAGGAATGGCTGTATTGATGACCAATTGGATGCGTTACATATTAAATGATAAAACAGTGGACAAATTTGTGGAATACGCTGAGAATGTATGGCACATATTTAATGAGGATGACAAGTATAAAAAAGCGGAAAAAGCTATTGAGATGACTAGAAAATTCTTTGATGAATGTAATATGCCAGTGACACTTGGTGAATTAGGAATTGATGATGAAAAATTCGAGTCTATGGCAGTAAATGCGGTGAGCAATGGTTTGCTGACTTTTGCTTATGTACCACTTAAAAAAGAAGATGTTGTAAACATATATAAGATGTGTTTATAGTAAGCAATGAAGGGATGAAAGGCTATCTAGATGACAGGAATTTACTGATAATATACAAATATCTATTCATTTGAAAGAGACCACTTTTTATAATTGTCAGAAAAGGTTGTAAATACAATTAATCAAGGTATTAATTATAGATTTATACAATGCATTAATGATGAAGAGAGAGGTTAGAGTAATGAATAAAAAAGTATTACCAGTTAAATCACCTAATGGTTTCTTGACATATAAACCATTTGATTCAACACGAATATCTGTACTTCTTGCACAGGATAAATTGTGTAAGGAGATTTACGAAAATTTTATGTACTTTAGCGTTGAGAAGTGTGCATATGATAATGGAGTCATGAAATTGGAGTGCCATTATAAAGAGCAGTTTTCAAGCATAGGAGAAAAAAGAGTACCAATAGATCTTATTCTAGATATGGATTTGGATTTTATAAAATTTTGTAAGAAATCATTGGATAAGGAATTTTATGTTTTTCTTCCAATTGAAACATCTGAAATAAGTAATTACATAAATTATAAGAAGAAACCAGTATATCATCACATTTTTATATACGGATATAATGACGATGAGAGAGTTTTTTATTGTTCTGAGTTTTTTGCTTTTTCCAATGATAAGTACTCATATCAAACAGTATCCTATGATGAGTTGAAGGCAGCATTCTATAAACTCCAGAGAGAATTGGATGAAGATAGTTTGAGTAAAGAAAAGATGCAATGGCTTAAGGATGTACATCTTCTTCATAGTTATACTGAGTATAGGGACAGATTTACAATCAACAGATTAATAGTTGGATTACAGAATTATCTTGATAAAAGAGATAATAACGGTAATAAAGATTACATAAAAAATTTATATTATGGCTATGCAATTTATGATTTATGTGATATATATATAGAATATATAGTATCCAATAATTTCTATTACCATTTTGACATGAGACCATTTTTGCTAATCAAGGATAGATTTCATTATATGAAGATACAGTCTGAATTTGTAAGGGAGAACTATGCAAGTGATTCCTCTGAAATCAATCAGATAGTAGATGAATTCATAAGATTGGAAAAGGAAGCAAGAAAAATGTTCCACCTGACTATAAAATATACAATGAGGGGAGAAAATAAGAACGTAACTAAAATATTGGAGATATTGGATATGTTAAAATTAGAAGATTATGCTGTAACGTCTAGATACATAGAATGTCTAAAGCATATTTAAGAAAGACGGAGATGATAAATAATGAAAGAGAAAGCTGAACTATCGTTACTTTTCAAAGAGTTTCAAGGTGCAATCAAGAGAAAAGACGAATATGAAATAGGTATAAAACATCTGTTAGAATTTAGAAAGGAATTATGGGAAATATATCAATTCATTTTTGATAATGTCAATGAGGAAGAATATTCTTTGATGCCTTTGGCAAAAGATAAGACAATAGCTTATTTCTTATATCATTTGACCAGGATTGAAGATATTCCTTCAAATACATTGATATTGGATCAGGAACAGATTTTCTATAAAAATGATTATCAAAAAAGGATACAATCACCTATATCCACAACAGGTAATGAAATACCTAGAGAGCAGTTAGTGGAATTTTCGAAGCAATTGAATATAGATGAATTGAAAAATTATATAACAGATGTTTTCCAAAACACTAATAAGTTAATTGAAAATATGACACTGAAAGAAAGTAGAACCAAGGTTAGTGAGGAAAGAAAGGAAAAGCTCATAGCATTGAATTCCGTATCTACAGATGAAAAAGCTTTTTGGCTTGTGGATTATTGGTGTAAGAAAAATTATAGGGGCTTGATGCTCATGCCTTTTTCAAGACATCAATTCCTGCATTTGAATGGATGCTTGAGGATATACAGGAAATTGAGAAAGATTAAAAAATAGTAGCCATTTTTTTATTTGACACATCTAAGATATTAGGATATTATAATTAATATAGGACGGTCGTCCGAATTATTTGGAGAGGATTGTATATGATGAGTAGTAAAACTAATCAGTCAGAATTAATTCTTGATGCGGCGTATAAATGTGTTTCAGAAAAAGGCTATGCCAATATATCATTGAGAGACATAGCAAAAGAGGCTAATGTTGCACTTAGTCAATTACATTATTATTTTGGAAGCAAAAAGAAGTTATTGCAAGAGATAATCAAACGAATGATTGGTAAATATACAACAGAACTTGAAAAACAGATAAAAAAAAGTCAATCAGACAAAAAGGAAATATCAAATGTATTTAACTTCATAAAAGAAGCACTAGAAAGAAATCCTGAACTTTTCAAGATACTATTTGATTTATCAAGTTTAGCTCTTAGGTCTGATTCGTTTAAACTTATGCTATCTGACCTATTTGACCATTTGTCAGGAGTTATAAAAGAATGTATTGACGAAAGCAGTTCCATAGTAGATGAATTCAAGGATTTTTCTTCCAGTACTTTATCAAGATTGATATTAGGAAGTGTTCTAGGTGTAGCATTTGAATATACTCTGGATTCTAATAAAAATGAAGATATACTTGACTCATTAGATGCTTTATCTGTGATTTTTCAATAGACCCATAGCTTATTTATAAAGACATAAGAAGGAGTTGAGATAATGGTTGATTTAAGTAGATTGATGATTTACTTTAGTATATATTCTTTTTTGGGATGGGTATGGGAAACATCTTTTGTTTCAGTATGTACTGGAAAGTTTGTTAATAGAGGTTTCCTAAAAGGTTTCTTCATTCCTATATATGGATTAGGAGCATTGTCTGTAATTATGGTGCATAGGATTATAGGGGATACTACAAATAATTACATATTAAATTTATTTATAGTTGTATTAGTATCCACATTGGTAGTTACATCACTTGAATTCTTGACTGGTTTCGCAATGGAAAGAATATTCAACAAGAAATGGTGGGATTATAGTGATAAACCTTTTAATCTAAAAGGATATATTTGCTTAAAATTCTCCATTGGTTGGGGAGTATTCATTTTTGTATTTTTATTACTGTTGCATCCTAATATTTCATATTATCTATCAGGCTTTAATGAGGGTGTCATAGTAAGTATGTCAATAATATTTACAGTATATCTAATAACAGATGTAGTATTATCAACTAAAGATATCATATCACTTAGGGAAGCTATCAGAAAATACGCTGAAATACCATTTGAAAAATATCGTATGAGTATTATAAAATGCAGAAGAATATTTAATGCTTTTCCTGATTTATTAAAATTAAATGCAGGAACACTAAAATTTGACGTAAGGAGTATTCTTAATGAAGGTGTTGAGAAGTTCAAGACACAAATCGTTAGTAGATTTAGGTAATGTAAGTGAATATAAAGAGTGTGTTTCGGAGATTTTGAAGCATCCAAATGTAAAATTGATGGAAACATTTATACAACACTCAGATGTTACTACATTGAATCATTGTTTAAATGTTTCCTATAAGAGTTTTATTATATGCAAACGTCTACATCTAGACTGTCGTGCTGGTGCTAGGGGAGGACTATTACATGATTTTTATCTCTATGATTGGCATGAAACAAAACCAAAAGAAGGTAAGCATGGTTTTGTCCATCCAAGGATTGCCCTTGCAAATGCTAATAGACATTTTAAATTAAACAAACGTGAACAGGATATCATCGCCAAGCATATGTTTCCTCTCACATTAAAATTACCAAGATATGCGGAATCTTGGGTAGTTACATTAGTTGATAAATGGATTGCTATAAAAGAAATAATAATGTAATCACTTATACAATATAACTTATTGTGGCATTAGGGAAATAGTGAGCAATCAGATCTTTGAAATATCTAGCTGCATCTTCTCTAATATCTAGATCATAACAGAACTTCCCACGTCCTTTTGGACACATTTTTGATCTATCAAATACATTAAGAACTCCCTTTAGAGCAGCGCTGTTAATGGTATCATTGGCATATCCATAAGTCATGAAGATAAGTTCAAAGAACAATTGATCTTTTAGTTTGTCATTAAGTTTTTTGGACAATGATTCCAACAATTCTCTATACATCTCCTGCCAATTATCCAAAAGGATTATAGGTGCTATATTGACACCAACTCTGTATCCTGCATTAAACATCTTGTTTGCGGCATCTATTCTATCTTCAAGTTTGGAAGTGCCTATTTCAACTTTTCTAATAATATAATCGGGATTGACACTAATCCTCATCTGAGTATTTCCATTATGGTCAGCATCGAGAAGATCATCAACCATAGCAAATTTTGTGGCGAAGGTACACGTTGCATTATCTAGTTTGCCAAACTCTTCTATAGCCCATCTCAAATTACCTGTAATGGTATTTTCAAGAACCATATCACTAGTTGAACCTATTTCGTATATTTTTTTTTCGCCTACTTGTTTGATTTTCCTTTTGACGGAATTAATCATTGCTTCTCTATTAACGAATATGCGTAGATAAGAACCTTTGAAGAAGTTACATACCAGGTAGCAATATGTACACATAGCGGAGCAACCTGAAGATGTAAAAGGAACAATGAAATCTGCAGATAGTTTATTAGGAGTTAACTGTAAACTTTTTCTGATACCAAGAACCAGATATTTCTTGAACTCAACAAATTTTTCATCAGGTGCTTTTTTAATGAATTCTACATCATGATGTTTTTCTATGGGTATCATTTCTATATTCATGTTTTTATAACGCTCGTAAAGGGTTTTCCCTAATTCATATTCTAGAATTTTCTCTTCATAAAGTACTTTTGCTGGTATAAAATTATCCAAGATATCACCTCTATAGTATTTAATATAATGATATATTTAGTATTGCTATTTCCATATAAAATATTCTTAACCAATCAGCTGCAAATCTAACTATGGATATTGGGTCAATAATGGATTATACTAGTATATGGAAACATTTATAAAAGGATAGTTTATTCTATTACTGAAACCAAGTAATAAGTTATTTAATTAAATTTTATATAAAATAATAGGAGACTAAAATGGAATTAGAGATACTATATGAAGATACACATATAATTGTTGCAAAAAAACCTCCAAAAGTTCCTTCACAAAAGGACAAGACTGGAGATAAGGATATGTTAACGTTATTGAAAGAATATTTGATTAAACAATATAATTTTAAAAACCCATATATTGGTTTAATTCATAGACTTGACCGTCCAGTAGGCGGCTTGATGGTGTTTGCAAAGACAAAATATGCCAATACTAGATTATCAGAAGAAATTAGGTCCAATAGATTTGAAAAATACTATTATACGGTAGTTTGTGGCAAGCCTAGCAGAGATAAAGGAGAATTAAGAGATTACCTTAAAAAGAATGGGAGAAATAACATATCCAAAGTAGTTGCTAAAAATGTAAAAGATGCCAAAGAAGCTATTTTAGAATATGAACTAATAGAAACCATTGAAACTGAAGAATATGGTGCTTTGAGTCTAATGAAGATTAATCTCAAAACTGGAAGACATCATCAGATACGTGTTCAACTTTCTAATGCTGCTATGCCCATATGGGGAGATAATAAATACAATGAAACTTTTATGAAAATGAAGAAATGGACACAAATTGCATTGTGGGCTGGATTCATTTCATTCAAACATCCGAAAGAGAATAAGATCTGTAAATATGAACTAAAACCAAGTAAGGAGTATCCTTTTAACATGTTCAATAATATTTAGGGGTGATTTTATGTTAGATAAATTAAAGGATATAATAGATTCAAGTAATAATATAGTATTTTTTGGGGGTGCTGGTGTTTCCACTGAAAGTGATATACCTGACTTTCGTTCTGAAAAAGGGTTGTATAAAGCAGTTCAGAAATATCATTATCGTCCAGAGACTATAATAAGCCATACTTTTTTTATGAAAAACCCTAAGATTTTTTATGAGTATTACAAGGAGAATCTTATATATACAGATGCCAAGCCTAATAACGCTCATAAAGCGTTAGCTAAGTTAGAGGAAAGAGGAAAATTGAAAGCTGTAGTGACTCAGAATATAGATAATCTACATCAGATGGCAGGAAGTAAAGAAGTCGTTGAATTACATGGATCGGTCTACAGAAATTATTGTATGTCATGTGGAGAATCTTATGATATTGATTTCATATTAGATAGTGATGATGTTCCTAGATGTACAAAATGTGGAGATATTGTCAAACCTGATGTGGTTCTCTATGAAGAGGGATTGGATGGATTAATTCTTAAAAAAGCTGTGGAATATGTTAGTAGTGCAGAAGTATTGATTATCGGGGGTACATCATTGGTAGTTTATCCAGCTGCTTCACTGATACAGTATTTCAATGGAAAATATCTAGTTCTTATCAATAAAGAGGAAACTTCCTATGATAGCTATGCAGATTTAGTTATCAATGAGCCTATTGGAGAAGTTATGAAAGGATTTCTGTAATAGGAGTATAGTTTTTTGTTTTTTGTGGTAGAAAATTAACTACTTAACATATAGTTTATAATTTCAGTTTGAAATTTTTATAAATATTGATATAATATATACTATGAATTTATATATTATAGGAGGAACTTATGATTAATCTATCAATAGAAGTATTGGATCAAGCAGGAAATAAGTTAGCAGAGTGTAGTAATACTGATGAAGTATATTTAGTTTATCAAGATACATATAAAGAAGGAGACAAAATCGTATTCAAGTCAAGTGAAAAGAATCAATATTTTATAGCACAAATTGATGATGCACTTGGCGAAGCTTTTGTGTATTTTACAGAAAATGAAGTAGTTTATAATGTGCCATCTGGAGAAAAAAGAACTAATTTTTCACCAAAAGTATTTAGCGGAAATATTCATCTACTACATTTGAGACTAGCTACAAAGGAAGAAATAGCTGGATATAAGAATCTTGCTAAAAATGTTATTGACCAAAATGGTATTGAAGGACTATATCCTCATGCAAAGGCAAATGTAGAGACAAGAGGAGAAGCAGTTTTTGCAGCAAGAAACGCAATTGATGGTGTTTGTGAAAACAGATCTCATGGTCCTTGGCCTTATCAATCATGGGGTATCAATATGCAGGATGATGCTGAGATGAAACTGGATTTTGGAAGATTAGTAGCAGTTGATAAAATCGTATTATACACAAGAAGCGATTTTCCACATGACAACTGGTGGGAACAAGTGAAGATTGTTTTCTCTGACGATTCAGAATTGGTTTGGGATCTTGAAAAAAGCTACAAACCACATATAATAAATATTGAACAAAAGAAAATCAAATGGTTAGTTTTAAAAGATTTGAAGAAAGCTGACGACCCATCTCCATTCCCAGCTCTTACACAGATTGAAGTGTATGGAGTAGAAGCTTAATATTAAAGCCTGAATTTCTTTAATAAGGACTATGCAACTAAAAGCTGATATCTGTATTTTACAGGAATCAGCTTTTATTATGGTATAATATGAACATTAGCTATCTTTATAAAGTCTGCGTTACCATAAAAAAATGATTGAAAAAAATTATAAAAGTAACTATAATTAATTATACAACCATCATATCTATCTACAAATAAGTATTTAACACAAGATAATAAGATTGAATTCATAATGGTTATGAATGTAACAATTTATCAAATGCATTATTATTCATAGAGTTTCCTCTAAAAAATTTTCAAGTTATAAAGAAATGTATAATTATCAATATCTATAGATTAAAATTTATTTGTTGCCCTAAATTAGTTGAAGAGGGAGAGATTGGATTGAAAAATATTCATGTTCTACGTACAATTAAATACAAGTTGATTATATTATCTATAATGTTGGTTGTTATTCCTACGTGCATTATAGAATTAATATTAGTAAGATCTTCTGTTAACTTAATAAAAGAAGAGACTAAAAAATCTGTATCAAATCAATTAAAAGAAGCTTCCAAAAAGATTGATTTAACACTTGAACTTGTGGAATATTCCTCTATAGATTTGTTATTGGATGATAAGCTGTTAGATATTCTTTCTGAAGATTTAACAGTGGGGCAAAGTTACAAGGATTATGAAAAAATGGTATATATCAATAGAGTATTATCAAGAAATGTAATTATGGAGACATCATTAGAAAGTATCTATCTATACGACTATAATGATGAATGTTTGTTTGCGTCTAATAGAAAAGGTTTCTTATATGTTGAAGATCTAGATATAGAATGGGAAAAATGGAGTGCACCCAACGAAGAAGCAATGCCTTGGGTACTTAGAGAAGATCCTTTTGGTGCAAGAGACAAATACTATTTATCATCTAAGAAAACCATAAAAGATGGTAATAATAACATAATCGATGTATATTTGAATGTAAATGAAAGAGCAATACATAATATGTTGGAAAATATTAATATAAGAGATGGAGGATACAAATTCCTCTTAGATGATAAGTTGAATTTTATTTCTCATGAAGATTTGACCTTAATTAAAAAAAGTATAGAGACTATTGGATTTTCTGAAAATGATTTTTCCAAAAGTCAAAATGGATTTGTTAAAAAAATTGATAATACGGAGTATTTAGTTGTATCTACTACATCTAAATATTTGAATTGGAAGTACGTAGCATTAATACCTATAGAAGGAATATACCCTGGAGCCAGTAAAATAATTGGGCTTGCAATAATTATATCATTAATAGTTTTTATTGTTGATATTATAGGAATTTTAATTATATCTAAAAGTATTTATAGTCCTATTGGAAAACTCAAAAGAGCTATGGAATTAGCAGGAAGTGGGCAGTTTACCACTAATCTGAATAATAATAGAAAAGATGAATTTGGTATTTTATATAGAAGCTATAATACAATGGTTATAAAGATTCAAAACTTGATTAATGAGGTGTATATACAGAGTTTATTAAAGAAAGAAGCTGAAATGAAAGCATTACAGAATCAAATTAATCCACATTTTTTATATAATACTCTTGATGTACTTCATTGGATGGTTAAAACTAACAATGGTGAAGATGCTTGTGATATTATTTTCAGTCTTGCTAATTTTTATAGATTGGTTCTTAGCAAAGGTAAAAATATAGTTAAGATTTCGGAAGCATTAGCGTTGATAAATCATTATCTTGTAATACAAAAAAATAATTTCAGGAAAAATTTTACTTATAGTATTGATGTTAAAGAAGAAATATTAAGTTATAATATCCCCAAACTTGTTCTACAACCTATTGTTGAAAATGCAATAATTCATGGATTTAATAACAAGAAAGACCATAAGGTGCTTAATATAAAAGGAAATATTGAGGGAGAATATATCATATTAAAAGTATGGGACAACGGAGTTGGAATTTCAGAAGATAAATTGAACGAGATAAATAGGCAATTTCATATAGCTGATTTTAATACCGATGGTAATTTTGCATTACAAAATATTAATCAACAGATAATTCATATGTATGGAAGAGACTGCGGTTTATATATTGAAAGCCAAGAACAAGAAGGAACTTGTGTTAGTATTAAGATAACTAAGCAAATCACTGATTTGTTGACAGGGGGAACTATAAAGAATGAGAACCTATAATGTACTTATTGTTGATGATTCTATATGGATAAGAGAGGGATTAATTAAAACAATTGATTGGGATAAAATAGGTGTAAATATTGTAGGCGAAGCTGAAGATGGACATGAAGCACTTAGCATCATTGATTGTAGTGAAGTTGATATTGTTATTTCAGATATAAAAATGGATTATCTTGATGGATTAAGTTTATCAAGAAAAATCAATGAAAAATATCCCAATATTCAAGTCATAATAATTACTGGATATGATGAATTTGAATTTGCTAGAAAAGCTTTACGCTATGGAGTATCAGATTATATACTCAAACCAATAAAAGAGAAAATTTTAATAAAAGCAGTTGAAAAATGCATAGGAGTTATTAAGGAAAAAGAAGAAAATAAAGAAAAAAATATTTCTATAGAAAATCATTTCAAAAAGAGTATTCCTTATCTAAGACAGGAACTTTTCTGTAACATATTTTCGGGTAGTCCATATATACATGAAGAATTAAGAGGTGAATTCAGTACTCTTGATATTCAAATTACCAAAGAATTAATTAAGGTTTATATTTTGAAAATAAATAGAGTGAATGATACTTTTTTGACCTTATATCAAATATGCAAAAAACAATTAGAAGATATAGAAGATATTGAAATCATCCAATATAAAACTGATCAAGTAGTCATTGTTGCTTCTCAAGATGAGAACAAACAAAATGATTTTTACAAACAGATTTTTCTTACCTTAGTTTCCATATGTAATCATATATCAGAAAAATACAATCAATCCATTACCATTGGAGTTGGAAAAAGTTATTGCAAATATGAAAAAATATACAAAAGTTATATGGATGCACTTGAAACTTTCTCAGTTACAATTAATGAAGGAGAGAGACAAGTTATTAAAGATGTAGTAGCGTATATCAAAAGTAATTATAGTATTGATCTGTCATTAGATATGGTAAGTGAACATGTTATGCTTAATCCTTGTTATCTAAGTAAATTGTTTAAGGAAGAGATGAACATATCATTTTCCAAGTATCTTATTAATCTTCGATTAGAAGAAGCAAAAAAATTATTGATAAATTCCAATCTCAAGGTCTATGAAATATCAGAATTAGTAGGATATCCTAATTATAGGTATTTCAGTAGAATATTTAAAAAGGTAGAAAAATGCACTCCTATAGAATATAGAGATGCAAATTATTAGATCATATAATAAAAGTGCACAAAATCTAAAGATGTGTGCATTTTTTTTTGTATATATTATGGATATAATTAGATATAATCTTAATACGCCATAATTTTTATTGGTGTAATTGAGTAAAAAGGAGGATAATATTTATGAAAAAGATAGTTATGATGGTTATGATAGTAACAATGATATTAACTTCACTTATGGGATGTTCAAAAGAAGATACACCTGCTTCAGATAATGGTAAAAAATCAGGTACAAGTACTTCTGCTGATAAAAAAACAGAAAAAAACATTGTACTTAAATTTATTATGACAACAGAAGGTGAAGAAGAAAAATTTATCAATAAAGCTTTGGAAGAAGAATTTTATCCTGATAATCCTAATATTAAAGTAGAAATAGAAACGGTACCTTTTAGTGAACTAGATAAAAAAATAGTTACAGCTCACACTGGTAATGTAGTATACGATATAATTTATACTAATCATCCATCAGTTGGAACATTCGCTGATGCAGGAATTATCGCCAATCTAGATGAATATATAAAGGAATCAGATATTGATTTGAAGAACGATTATAATACATCTTTCTCTGATTCGGCTCAGTACAAAGGTTCTCAATATGCTATGCCTTATGAAACTGATACTAGAGTACTTGCAATTAATAAAAAATTATTTGATGAAGCTGGTCTTGAAGCTCCAAAAACTATAGAAGATATGTTGCAAGCAGCAGAAGTATTGACAAAAGATACAGATGGTGATGGTAAGAATGACCAATTTGGTATGATAATGGATTTTGGTAATATGTGGTACCCAACTTATGATTTGGGACAATGGTTACTAGGAAATGGATCGCATCTATATATACAAGATGGTGATTCTTATGTTCAAGAAATAAACACTCAAGGAGCTAAAGATTTTCTTGTGTGGGCTAAGGAAATGTCTAAGTATCAACCAGAAGATTTTGTAAGTTATGATGGTACAAAGATAACTTCATCATTTGCACAAGGTAAAGTTGGTATGTTTGTATTTGGACCTTGGCATTTCCATGATCCAATACTTATTGAAGCAAAAGATCTTGAATATGAACTCATCACTAATCCTGTGGGAACTAAGAAATCTGGAGCATCTATGGGAGGATGGCATATAGCAATGGGTGCAAATTCTAAATACAAAGATGAAGTATGGAAGGTATTAGAATTCTTATCCAATCCTAAAATCAATGCTAAAACAGCTACATCAATACCTCCAATATACGAATCATATAATTATCCACCATTTAATGATGAAAAATACGATATATTTGCAGAACAGTTAAAAACTGCTGAAGTTCCAAATCCTCCAATTCCACAATTATCTAAGGTAGCTGAGACTTGGAATAACTATTTCCAAAGATATATACTTGACGACATAACACTGGATGAAGCTCTTAAAGAGGCGTCTACTGATATACAAGGGATATTAGATAAAAAATAGTAATAGCAATGATTATTATCAAAAGTGAGGAGGGAGAGTATGTTTCCATCTTTCAACAAATCAAGATTAAGTAGAAAAGTTAATATGAAAAGTATGTTATTTCTACCAACCATAATAATATTACTTGTAACTATAGCGTATCCTTTCTTATGTAACATATATTATAGCTTTACAAATTATACGTTGGTAAAACCTGTGAAAACATTTATTCTTTTTAATAACTATATAGAAATATGCAAATCAGACTATTTTATAGAGACAATTATAAGAACAATCCTATGGACATGTAGTAACATTACTTTTATGCTGATATTAGGGTTGTCCACAGCATTGTTACTAAATACCAATATAAAGGGTACTACTATCATTAAAGGTTCTATTCTTATACCTTGGGTATTACCAGAGATAGTAACAGGATATTGTTGGAAATGGATGTTATCATCTGACTACGGAATAATAAATAATATCCTAGAAAAATTTAATCTAATAAGTGCAGATTTTTCTTGGTTTAGAAGTGGCTCAACTGCAATGGGGGTTGCTATTCTCGCTAATGTGTGGAGAGCATTTCCTTTTATGGCTTTGATGTTCTATGCTAAACTGAAAACATTGTCAAGAGAGCAACTAGAAGCTGCTAAAATTGATGGAGCAGGTACTATACAAACTTTTATACATATCACTTTACCTTACCTTAAAAATTCAATACAAACAGTATGTCTTTTGGCATTTATTTGGACGTTTAATTCTTTTGGTATTATATACTCATTAACTGGTGGAGGACCAATTAATAAAACTGAGACTTTTCCATTTATTGTTCAGAAAACAGCATTTCAATATTATGAATTTGGTGAAGCCTCTACAATGTCGATTATAATGTTTTTAATCATGACATTGGTTTTATTAGCCATATATCTAATTCCGAAGACAATATCTAAAATTATCAAAGTAATTGAATAAAGTTTTATCATATATGTAGCTATAGAATATGCAAATAAATAATTTTAGGTATTATTTAACCTAAAGATTATTCAAGAGGAGTTAACTATGAAAGAATATGAATATAGTAGATTAATACGGAGAATTTTATTATATCTTTTAGAAATATTTATTTTTATCTTTACAGTTTTTCCGTTCTTTTGGATAATTGTTTCATCATTTAAGGGAGCGGGTGAGATATTTTTATCTCCACCAACAATTTTTCCAAAAGTATTTACTTTAGAGAATTATCGAAGAGCTATTTTAGAGAATGACTTGCTTTTATTTGCTAAAAACAGTATTACTATTGGGGTTTCAACTACTTTGGTGGCAACATTTATTGCTGCTTTAGCAGCTTATGGAATAGGATTTCTAAAAGTGTCTGGAAGTCGATTAATGACTATAGCTATGGTCGTTACACAAATGTTTCCTATAGTAGTACTAATCATACCACTATTCACTTTATGTAGTAGATTAGGACTTATTAATACATATTACAGTTTGATATTGTCTAATCTAGCGTTTACTGTGCCTTCAGCTATAATTATAATGAGAGGTTATTTTGCTTCAGTACCCATTGAGTTAGGAGAAGCAGCTCAGTTAGATGGGTGTAATAATTTTCAGATGTTAAGGAAAGTTATTTTGCCTATTGTAGGTCCAGGTTTAGTTTCTGTTGCTATTTTTACTTTTATTGGTGTGTGGCAAGAATTTTTGTTAGCCGTATCATTTATTTCTGATAGTAAAATGAATACATTACCTGTAGGTTTAACAAGTTATATAGGTGAGCATAGCACTGACTGGGGTGGTCTTATGGCTACATCAGTGGTAATAGCTGTTCCCGCTATTTTACTTTTTCTGTCGGTTCAAAAATATTTTATTGATAATTTAGCTGGGTCAGTAAAGGGATAAATTCAATTCAACAAACCATTTGACTATATCTAACAGAAGAAGGAAAACTTGTGCAAGAAGAACATCTAGCATTAGAACATACTCTTAGCAGTAGGGTATTAAATGCTCTCGAAAATGATGAAGAAAGAAATACACTTATAGATTTACTCAAAAAGATAGCGGATAATATTTAATCATATTTATCATCAACAATATTCAACATAAAACCCTATAATCCTCCCATGATTTGGAAAATGAGATAAAATACTACTTGAAAATTGTTATCATTTACAATATAATCAAATTAGTTGATTCTAGATATTAATAACATAGGAGGAGTTTATATGAAGAATGAAGTCAAAGCAAAAAATGAGAAAAAGAACAATAGAACAATTAGAAAAAAAATAATATTTTGCGTAAATATAATGTTTCTATTAGCATTAGCAGTATTAACGATAATTAATATATTTACTGTGAATAAATATGTGGGTAGTGATACATATAATGGAGCAATGATAAGAGAATCAATATTAATAGCTGTCATTTGTCTAATAATAGTTGGAGGAATCCTTACTATCATCATCAATAAATTATTGAAACCATTAAAAATAGCTTCAGAACACTTAGAATCAATGGCAGATGGAGATTATTCAAAAGAAATACCAAAAAATAAATTTAATATGAACGATGAAATTGGAGTCATGGCAAAATCTTTAATAAAAATGCAGGAAAATTCAATTGAACTAATAAATAAAATTAAATACGAATCCAATAATGTATCTGATTCCTCCAATACTCTTTCAGTCATTGCAGATAATTCAGAGAAACAAGCAAAAGAGCTTACAAAAGCAATGGAAAGCCTTGCTGACAGAACTATAAGAGAAGTATCCTACAGTGATAAGATCATTAATATATCCAAAACGTTAGAAGAAGATATATCTGAAACTATCGAACATCTAGATGAATCCCTTGAGATTTCCGAAGATACAATGAAACTAGGTAATAAAGGCGTTAAAATAATGGATGAATTATACAACACTACCGAGGAAAGTACAAGGAAGATAAAAGACATAGTTAAAATTATTGATATAGTACATAGGTCATCATTGAATGCAGAAAATATTATTGGTTTAATAGAAAATATTGCCAGCCAGACTAATCTATTAGCATTAAATGCAAGTATTGAAGCAGCAAGAGCAGGAGAAGCAGGAAAAGGATTTGCTGTAGTAGCAGGAGAAATAAGAGATCTTGCAGAAAACACAGGTAAAGCCACTAAAGACATACAAGAATTAATAAATAATATCCAAGAAAAAACAGGCTCAGCAGTTGATTCCATAGAAAAAATAGACAGTATAGTAAGTACAGGTGCTGACTATATGGTTAACACAAAAGACATATTTGATAAGACAGTAAAATATATTGATAGTATAGTAGATAACCTAGACGACCTAAAAAATGACCATGCCACTAATATGGTAAAAAGCAAAAAAGATATTGTAGATGCTATAAATGAAATATCTCAAATAACACATGAAACTGATTCCAGTACACAACAGGTACTAGCATCAACAGAAGAACAAATTGCATCCATCGAAGAAATATCAGCAAAAGCAGAAGAAAGTAAAGAAGCCACTGGAAGACTAACAAAAACAGTAGATTTATTCAAAATATAATCAATTATTTTTTATATAATGATATTATAATAAAATTTCAATACATCCGTTAGTTGGCAAATTAGAAGAAAAAGTATTTAGTGATTATATTGACGATTACAAGAAAGCAAAATAGAATATGTATATACTTTTTCTGACTTACATGCAAATAACGTAATCATTGACTTTTAATAACACCTATGATAATATCTTTATAGAATATAAGCCATGAAGGCTTAATATAAAGACTTATAGAAATTTAAGTTCACGACACAAACAGCCCATGAAGGGTACTAATCTAATTAGTACTTTTCATGGGCTTTTTTACGTCAAAAGAAACTCTTATTAAACGCACACATAAGCCAAAATGCAAATTCGAGCGTAAATAGTATAGGAGAATATGGAGCAGTGAGCCATGGACGGCGAACTCAGCTTTTTAAACATGGACGTTTAATAGCCGACGGAATATTCTCCTATACTATTGGAGCGACTGTTAGCCAAATTAGTTAACCATTGCTACTATTAAAAGGAGGAATATCATGAATAAAAATTTATGGGAAAAATGTAAAGAATTCCACGGACATGAATGTCCAGGCCTAGCTATAGGATACCGTGCATGTGAAATAGCTATGGAAAAAATCAATTTAACATTCTCAGAAGATGAAGAATTAGTATGTATTACAGAAAATGACGCTTGCGGAGTAGATGCCGTCCAAGTCATCACAGGCTGTACAATGGGGAAAGGCAATCTTATCTACAAAGATACTGGCAAAATGGCATTTTCATTTTTTAACCGTACCAATGGAGACAGTATAAGATTAATACTAAATGAAGTTGAAAGTGAAATGACTAGAGAACAGAAAAAAATACATATATTAGAAGCACCAGCAGAAGAAATATTCACCATAAAAAAACCAAACTATGAAGTACCTTCACGAGCAAGAATATTTAATACGGTCATATGTGAAAAATGTGGTGAAGGTGCAAAAGAAAGTAATATAAGAATTAGCAACGGAAAAAAACTATGTCTTGATTGTTATGAAGAATATACAAGAGGCTGGTAAAACATAATGAAATGAAAGATGTGATAAAAATTAATTCTAGAACAGCTGTAAATAAGAATGGAATAGAAGCATATAAAAGCTATACTGCCAAGAAGGTAGCTATAGCCATATGTTCTATCATTATAATGATTATATTATCAATTATTGCTATAAATGCAGGTTCAACTAATATAAGATTTAATGAAATATTTAGAGCTATCATTGGTCAGGGGACAGAAGTCTCTAATATCGTTGTTCTGCATATCCGTTTACCAAGAATCATTGCTGCTATTGTAGCAGGTGCCGGTCTATCTGTATCAGGATGTGTAATGCAGAATAACCTGCGGAACCCCTTAGCTTCACCATCAACATTGGGAATATCTAACGCAGCAGCTTTTGGAGCTAATCTAGCTATAATCATATTTGGGGCAGGAAGTTTTCGTAGTCTGGGAGCTGATGCAGTAATTATTAATAATCCCTATATCGTAACCTTATCGGCTTTTACCCTATCCATGACAGCGGCTTTTGTCATTTTATTACTAGCTAAGTTGCGAAGTTTTTCACCCCAATCAATTATATTAGCTGGTGTTGCACTAGGTTCACTTTTCTCAGCTGGTACTACTTTGATTCAATATTTTGCTGATGATGTACAGGTGGCTGCAGCGGTCTTCTGGACATTCGGTGACCTAGGCAGAGTATCATGGAATGAAGTAATAATAATGGCTGTTATTATAGGTATTGCCTTAATATATTTCATGTTGAAAAGATGGGATTATAATGCCCTGGATAGTGGTGAAGAGTCGGCCAAAAGCCTAGGTGTCAATGTTGAAAGAGTCCGTTTTGGTGGTATGTTCGTTTCATCATTGATAACATCAGTAGCTGTTGCGTTTCTTGGAATAATCGGGTTCATTGGACTCATATCTCCACAGATAGTAAGAAGAATAATTGGTGGAGATCATCGATTCTTGATACCAATATCTGCTATAACAGGTTCAATAATTCTATTATTTGCAGATACATTGGCGAGAACCATCATTGCACCAGTAATATTACCAGTAGGAGCAATAACTTCTTTTCTAGGAGCACCATTATTTTTATATCTATTGTTAAGGGGGCATAATAGAAAATGATTCTATCAGTACAAGGTTTAGAATTTAGTTACCCAAGTAATAAAGTTTTGAAAGACGTTTCATTTTCAATTAAAAAAGGAGAATGTCTTGCCATATTAGGCACTAATGGAACAGGAAAATCCACACTCCTAAAATGTATAAACAGGATTTTGAAACCTCAAAAGGGAGCAGTTTTAATAGACAAATCGGATGTTCAAAAATTAAACCAAACAGATTTAGCTAAGAGGATAGGTTATGTTTCACAGAGTAACCAGTCTTTTAGAACAACTGTATTTGATACTGTTCTTATTGGCAGAAAACCATATATTAAATGGGACGTTACGGAGAATGATTTGAACATTGTCAATAGAGCAATAGAAATGCTTGGATTACAAGAATATTCTTTGAGATATATAGATGAATTAAGTGGCGGAGAACTGCAAAAAGTAATAATAGCCAGAGCATTGGCACAAGAGCCTAAGATTCTTATGTTTGATGAACCTACAAGCAGTCTTGACCTAAAAAATCAATTAGAAGTAATTAGTATAATTAAAGATGTAGTGAAAAACAAGAAAATCTCTGCCTTAGTTACAATACATGATCTAAACTTGGCACTAAGGTTTGCTGATAAATTCATATTACTGAAAGAGGGCAAAATATATGCAGCTGGAGGAATAGAAATAATGACTTCTCACAATATAGAGTCTGTCTATTCAGTGCCAGTAAAAGTTGAAAACTTGAGTAGTAGGATGGTTGTAGTGCCTATATAATGAATACATTAAGTTGAATCAAACAATTACTATAAAGACATCAATTATAGTTCTATTCAACTTATATGATTAAGGAAAACATATTGAATTAAATAAATGAGTGTATAGATGCTTAAGTTCAATATATATAAATAAATAAGAGGAGATATCTATGAATAACAAAAACATAAAATTAGTGATTATAACTTTTTTAATAACGACGATACTTTTTATTGGCTGTACAAAATCTACAATTAGTAAAGATTCAAGTTCAGAGAGCATAACATTGACAGATATGCTGGGAAGAACTATAGGGATGGATACCAATGCTGAGAAGATAGTTGCTATTGGACCAGGAGCATTAAGGCTGTATTGCTACATAGATAGTGCAGATAAAGTAGTTGGAATAGAACAGATAGAAAAGGACCATCCTACAGGAAGACCCTATGCTCTTGCTAATGAGTCATTGAAGGAATTAGAAGTCATAGGTCCAGGAGGACCAAATAATTCTCCTGATGCTGAAAAACTTTTATCAGTAAAACCTGATGTAATATTTTCAATGTATGCATATGATAAAGCTGCAGTAGATGAACTGCAAGCTAAGACTGGCATACCAGTAGTGGCATTGAGCTATGGTAAAGTATCAACTTTTGATCCCGCTGTATATGATTCATTAGAAATCATAGGAAAAGTTATGAGTAAGGAAAATAGAGCTAGTGAAGTCATCAATTTCATGAAAGAATGTCATGATGATTTGAACAATAGAACAAATGATATTGAGGAAGATGAAAAATCAAATGCTTATATAGGTGCTTTATCATATAAAGGAAGTCATGGTATAGAAAGTACTTATGGTGATTATTCCTTATTTAAGGCAATTAATGCAAAGAATGTTGTAGATGAAATTGGAAAAACAGGTTCTTTAATGATAGATAAAGAAAAGCTCATTGAATGGAATCCTGATAAGATATTTATTGACTATGGTGGACTTAATTTGGTAAAAGATGATTATAGCAAGAATCCAGATTTTTATAACACATTATCTGCCTTCAAAAATGGTGAGTTGTACTCACAATTGCCATATAACTTCTATCATACCAACATAGGAACTGCAATGGCAGATGCATATTATCTTGGTAAAGTTCTTTACCCTGATAGTTTCAAGGATATAGAACCTGAGAAAAAGGCAGATGAGATTTATAAATTCCTGCTAGGTAAAGAAGTATATAAGATAATGGCTAAGGATTTTGGTGAGTTCGGTAAAATCTTATTAAATTGATTAATTCTTAGGGGATAAATAATTAATATATGAAGAGAAGGAGTAGACTAGAATGAAAGTTTTATACTATGACTGTTTCGCTGGAATAAGTGGAGATATGAACTTAGGTGCATTAATAGATTTAGGTGTGGATAAAGATTATCTTATAGAAGAGCTGAATAAGTTGACTATATCACAAGAATTCAAGATTAAAGTTGAAACAAAGCAGAAGATGGGAATTACAGGAACGAAAGTAGATGTGATTCTAGAAAACAGTAATGATAATCATACCCATGAACATACAAATACACATTCACATTATCATGAACATGAGCATACAGAAAAACATACACACCATCACGAACATAGAAATCTAAATAGTATATATAAGATTATTGATGATAGTGATTTAAACGATAACGTGAAGAAATTAAGTAAGGATATGTTTTTAGTTGTAGCAAAAGCTGAGGCAAAAGTACATGGGAAATCTATTGAGGAAGTCCATTTTCATGAAGTAGGCGCTGTTGATTCCATAGTTGACATTATAGGAGCAGCTATATGCATTGATTATCTTAAGGTTGATAGAATCATGTCTTCGACAGTAGAGTTAGGCGGTGGATTCGTTAAATGTGCTCATGGAATCATTCCTGTTCCAGCCCCTGCAACTACAGAAATTCTTACTCACATACCTGTACACATGGGAAAAGTGAATTCTGAGACAACAACTCCTACAGGAGCTGCAATATTAAAGACTATGGTTAATGAATTTACCGATAAAATAGATTTCAAAATAATAAAAACAGGGTATGGACTAGGTACCAAAGATTTTGAAATACCAAATGTATTAAGGGCTTTTTTAGGTGAAGTTGATGATAGAGTCAAAGATGTACAGACAATGTTAGAAATCAATATTGATGATATGAATTCAGAGCTGTTTGGTTATATAGAGGATAAACTTTTTGAAAATGGAGCACTGGATGTATATAAAACACCTATCATCATGAAAAAAGGAAGACCAGCCATTAAATTAAGTGTCTTAGCTAATTCAACTAGTTTACATAAAATTGAAAATGTATTACTAGTGGAGACAACTACCTTAGGTCTTAGAAAATATACAGTTGAAAAAGTAATGCTGGACAGAGAGTTCATAATCATTTCAACAAAATATGGAGATATACCAATAAAAAAAGGATTGTTAGATGGTAAAGTCATAAAAATGAAACCTGAATATGAAGTATGTAAAAGATTGGCAAAGGAAAATGAAGTACCAATAAGAACTATTTATGATGAAATATATAAATTAACTTGATTGGAGAATGCTTATGGACAAATACAATACATTAATACAATACTTGAAAAAATTAGAAAAGGTAATAATAGCTTTTTCAGGAGGAGTGGACAGTACTTTTTTGCTGTATGCAGCAAAAGAGGCATTAGGCGATAATGTAAAGGCTGTAACAATAAACTCCCCTTATATAGCAAACTGGGAAATTGAAGAATCAATAGAATTTACACAAAAAATAGGAGTAAAACATGATTTTTTAGAGGTGGATATTGTAGAAGATATAAAGAATAATCCCATAGATAGATGCTATCTATGTAAAAAATATATCTTCCAGAAGATTAAGGAAAAGGCTAAGAATGAAAATTATAAATACATTATTGATGGAACCAATTTTGATGATATAAAAGATTATAGACCAGGTATGAAAGCATTGAAAGAATTAGAGATTATAAGCCCCTTATTGATATGTGAGATTACTAAATCTGATATTAGAGAGATGGCGAGGAACAAACAATTAGAAGTATGGAATAAACCTTCCTATGCCTGCCTTTTGACTAGGATACCCCATGATACAGTAATAGAAAATACTACCTTATCTAGGATAGAAGAAGCAGAAAAATATTTGATGAATAAGGGCATGAGAGCATGTAGGGTGAGAGTACATGGAAACTTAGCGAGAATAGAATTGACCAAGAATGATTTAAGAAAGATATTTGATGAAAAAATAAGAGGCGATATTACTGATTATTTTTCAAAAATAGGTTTTGACTATACTACATTAGATTTGCAAGGTTACAAAATGGGCAATTTCAGTATAAAAGATATTGAGGCAGGTGATATGGATGAATAAAAAAGGTATTATACAGCTGTTGGAGCAATTAAAAAATAATGATATATCTGTAGATGAAGCATATGGAGCAATAAAAGACCTGCCATTCAAGGATCTTGGTTTTGCAAAGATTGATAATCATAGAGAAATCAGAGTAGGATATCCAGAAGTGATATATTGCGAAAATAAAACCATATCTCAAGTTAGAGAAATAATAAAATTCATGTTAACTAAGAATAATAATATTCTTGCAACGAGAGCAAGTAAGGAGATGTTTGAAGAAGTTAAGGATCTCCATAAGGATTTAAGATATAACGAATTAGGAAGAACCATAACTTATGAGACAAATAAAATCCCAAGAACGGAATCTTATATTGCTATAGTTTCAGCAGGTACATCTGATCTGGCAGTAGTTGAAGAAGCAAAAGAAACTGCGTTAATACTCGGAAACAAAGTAGAGGTAATAACTGATGTTGGTGTAGCAGGTATTCACAGGTTATATGCTAGACTGGATATCATTAGGGAAGCAAAGGTCATTATCGTAATAGCTGGTATGGAAGGAGCATTAGCCAGTGTAGTAGGAGGTTTGGTGGATAAGCCAATCATAGCAGTTCCAACAAGTGTTGGCTATGGGGCTAACTTCAATGGTTTGTCAGCTTTACTTTCCATGTTGAACAGCTGTGCTTCTGGTGTTTCAGTGGTTAATATAGATAATGGATTTGGTGCGGCTTATAATGCCAGTATGATTAATAAAATATAATAAAAAACACCTTTATAAAATCTTAAGAAATAATTTATCAAAAATCAATTTTTCCTAACCGGATTTATGATATAGTTAAGAAAAACATGAAAGGAAAGATTGATGTGGAGAACTATCCAGATAATTATAGCAAGATACGTAATAATACTAATAGAAAACAAAATCGCCGAACAGCAACAGGTGTCATACTCTTTTTATTAAGTTGTGGTTTAATAGCTTTTATGGCTTATAAAATAGTAAATCAGGGCAACTCTATAGCAAACGATGTTAGAAGTGAAGAAATTAATTTTCAATATGAGAGAGAAGTTACAACAAGAGAAAATGTAACTGCCCCTGAATCTATAGAAGAATATCCAGCTGATATACCTAATAGAGAAGAACTTATAGAATTAGCTGGAGAGTATTCAGATGTAAAAACCATATTAAAGAATGTAGGAGACTACCCAGATGAACTTTTAGAACTTATAGTAAGGAATCCAGAAACAATAAAATTTGTCCTAGATTATCCAAACAAATATCCAGCAGTAGATGATGATAGTTCAATAGACATCACTCAGGAATATAAGGAAGGCGATATACCACTTTTTTTACAATGGGACCAACGTTGGGGATATTATAATTACGGAAATTCTCCAATAGGACTTTCCGGTTGTGGACCAACAGTTTTATCAATGGTCATAGTGGCACTTACTGGTGATACTGAGAAAAATCCAAAATTTGTATCAGATTTCAGTTATGAGAACGGGTACTTTGTAGAAGGTTCAGGGTCTAGCTGGTCTCTTATGACAGATGGTGCCGAATCCTTTGGATTGAATTCAACAGTATTACCGTTAAGTGAAAAAACTATTAAATCAAATCTAAGAGAGGGTAATCCAATAGTTGTTAGTTTGAGACCGGGAGATTTTACTACAACAGGTCATTTCATTGTTTTGACAGGTATTACAGATGAGGGGAAAATAACAGTGCATGACCCAAATAGTATAGAAAGAAGCAATAAAGAATGGGATATAGATGTTTTTATGAAACAATCTAAAAATCTATGGGCATTCAGTAGTTAGCACTTTACATATACTTGTATGTATGATAATATTAACTTATACGAACAAGTTAAAATGAGGTGTGCTATAAATGGATATTGGTAAGGAACCAAAGTATAAACAATTAATGGATTTTATTATAGAATATATAAAAAATGGTGATCTGAAACATAACGATAAGATTTTTTCAGAAAATGAACTAATGGATAAGTTTGATATCAGTAGACATACTGTAAGAACAGCCATAAATAGATTAGTTAATGAAGGTTGGTTATATAAACAGCAAGGGAAAGGTACATTTGTATCTGACCCATCAGCTCATTTGAAAAACAAGGGTAAACTAATTGGTGTTGTAATAACTTATTTAAAAGATTATATATTCCCTGATATCATAACAGGAATAGAAGAAGTATTGAGTGAAGAAAATTATAGTATTCTTTTGGGTAGTACCAATAATAAAATTGAAAAAGAGAAAATGGTTCTTACTAATTTATTAAACAATAATTTGGCGGGTCTTATTATTGAACCTACAAAGAGTGTTTTCCCTAATCCTAATAAAGATATATATCAGAAATTCATAGATAGAGGGATTCCAATCATATATATACATGGACACTATAACAATATATCTGCTTCTTACATAGAGGAAGATGACAATCTAGCAGGTTTTATGGCAACAGAACACTTAGTTGAATTAGGACATAAGAATATAGGCGGAATCTTCAAAAGTGACGATATTCAAGGACATGGACGATATGAAGGATTCATAAATTGTTTAAGGAAGCATGATTTGCCAATCTCAGAAAAAGGAACCATGTGGTTTAGTACAGAAGATATTGGTACTTTCTACAAGGATGAATCATACAGTAAAATAATTATAGAGAGATTGAGTGATTGTACAGCAGTGGTTTGTTATAATGACCAGATAGCTCTTAGGATATTAGAGATATTTGATAAAGCTGGAATAAATGTACCAGAGGATTATTCGGTAATAGGTTTTGATAATTCTAAGATAGCTGAATCTGCAAAGTTGACAACAATTGCACATCCTAAGTCTGCACTGGGTTCCAAGGCAGCTAAATCATTGATTAAGATTATTAATAACCAAAATCTAGTTATAAAAGAAAAGATGAAACCAACACTAATAGTAAGGGAATCATCAAAAAAAATAAAATAATTTTTTTTTAACCTAACTTGTACGTACAAATTATACTAAAATAGTAATATATGTAAGTATATATTATTAATATATAAAATAAAAAAGAAAGAAGGAGATTAATGTGGAGAACATAAAAAAAATGGAAATATGGTTTGTAACAGGAAGTCAACATCTGTATGGGGAAGAAACTTTAAAGCAAGTTGCTATTGATGCAGAGACAATAGCTCAGGGATTAAATGAAAAGATTAATTTTCCTGTTTCAATAATCTATAAGCCAACTGTTACTACTAGTGATGAAATCTACAAAATATGTTTAGAAGCAAATCATAATGAAAATTGTATAGGATTAATTACGTGGATGCATACATTTTCACCTGCAAAAATGTGGATAGCAGGACTTACTAACCTAAAAAAACCTTTTGTTCAATTTCATACACAATCTAACAGATGTATTCCTTGGTCAGAAATCGATATGGATTTTATGAATCTCAATCAAACTGCTCATGGTGGTAGAGAATTCGGTTTTATTGGAAGCAGATTAAGAAAAGAGAGAAAGGTCATAGTAGGTTATTGGGAAGATGAGGAACCAATACATGAATTAGAGACTTTCATAAGAGCAGCGGCGGCTTGGCATGATAGTAAACAATTAAAGATAGCAAGATTTGGTGATAACATGCGAGAAGTTGCAGTTACGGAAGGAGACAAGGTAGAGGCTCAAATCAAGTTTGGGTATTCAGTAAGTGGATATGGATTAGGTGATTTAACTAAACATCTTGAAACAATACAACAAGATGAGATAGATGCAATATTAAAGGACTATGAAGAAAAGTATATTGTAGATGAGAAATTAAAAGAACAGGGTGACATGAGAGAATCTCTCATTGAGGCTGCTAAGATAGAAATAGCACTGACTAGATTTTTAGAAGAAGGCGGATTCAAAGCTTTTACTACAACTTTTGAAAATCTGTATGGATTAACTCAGTTACCTGGTTTAGCGGTACAACGTTTAATGGAAAAGGGTTATGGATTTGGAGCAGAAGGAGATTGGAAAACAGCTGCTTTAGTTCGTTCTATGAAAGTCATGAGCTATGGACTAGAAGGTGGTACCTCATTCATGGAAGATTATACCTACAACATGGATAAAGATAATGAGATGGTTTTAGGTTCACATATGTTGGAAGTTTGTCCATCAATAGCCCAAGGAACTAAGCTTTCACTTGAAGTACATCCACTGGGAATAGGTGGAAAGGAAGATCCTGTCAGATTAGTGTTCAATACTCCAGAAGGTAAAGCGATAAATGCTTCAATAATGGATATGGGAAGTAGATTTCGAATGGTAGTTAATGAGTTAGAAGTTGTCAAGCCACTTGCTGACTTACCTAATCTACCTGTTGCCAGAGTTTGTTGGAAGCCATTACCTGACATGAAAACTTCTGTAGCAGCTTGGATATATGCTGGTGGTGCTCATCATTCAGGATTCAGTAAAGCAATAACTACTGAACATCTAAGGGATTTTGCTTCAATGGCAGATATTGAATTGGTTGTTATTGATAAAGATACTGATGTAGAAGATTTCAAGAAAGAATTGAGATGGAATGATATCTATTACCATATAGGTAAAGGTATTTAATCATAAGTTGATATTTTAATTTATCAGAAAGGGGATTAATATGAGCAAATATACAATTGGTATAGATTATGGAACACAATCAGGTAGAGCAGTTGTTATTGATGTTAATACAGGAGAGCAGTTGGGAGAAGCTGTTACAGCATATCCTGATGGAGTAATTGATGAAAAATTACCTAATAGTGATATTAAGTTAGAACATGATTGGGCTCTTGAAAATCCAGATGATTATTTATATGTATTGGAAACAGCAGTGCCAAAAGCAGTTGAAATATCAGGAGTAGATGTGAGTGACATTATTGGAATAGGAATCGATTTTACATCATGTACCATGATGCCTGTCAATAAAGAGGGGAAAGTTTTATGTCAACTTGATAAGTATAAAGAGAATCCTCATGCATGGGTAAAATTATGGAAACATCATGCGGCTCAAGATGAAGCTGACAGGCTAAATGCTATAGCCAGAGAAAGAAATGAAGAATTCCTTAGTAGATATGGAGGGAAAATATCTTCCGAGTGGCTCATACCAAAGATATGGCAGATATTGAATGAAGCACCAGAAATATATGAAGCGGCAGAATATTTTATGGAAGCTACAGATTGGATTACAATGCAGCTTACAGGCAACCTAGTGAGAAACAGTTGTACAGCTGGATATAAAGCCATTTGGAATAAGCAGAAAGGTTTTCCTGATAAAGAGTTTTTCAAAGCTTTAGATCAACGACTAGAGAATTTAGTAGATGATAAGTTAACAGGTCCTATTGAACCAATAGGAAGTAAAGCAGGAGAATTGACAGAAGCTATGGCTGATAAGATGGGACTTAGATCAGGTATTGCAGTTTCTGTGGGTAATGTAGATGCTCATGTTGCGGCTCCAGCAGTCAAAGTAGTTAAACCGGGCAAAATGCTTATGATAATGGGCACATCAACATGTGATATTTTACTAGGAGACAAAGAAAAAATAGTTGATGGTATGTGTGGAGTAGTAGAAGATGGAGCAGTTGCAGGGTATTTTGCATATGAAGCGGGACAATCAGCTGTAGGAGATATTTTTGAATGGTTCGTCAATAATTGTATTCCTGAGAGTTATATGCAAGAGGCAGAAGAAAGAGATATAAATATTCATAATCTACTAGAAGAAAAAGCCAACAAGTTAAAGCCTGGTGAAAGTGGTTTGTTAGCCCTTGATTGGTGGAATGGGAATAGATCAACATTAGTTGACACCAATCTTACAGGTATGTTTTTGGGAATGACATTGTTGACAAAGCCAGAAGAGATGTATAGAGCGTTGATTGAAGCTACAGCTTTTGGTAAAAGAATGATTATAGAAACATTCAGGGAAGCAGGGGTTCCTGTTAAAGAACTATATGCTTGTGGTGGTTTGCCTGAAAAAAATAGGATGTTAATGCAGATATATTCTGATGTAACTAATATGGAGATTAAGATTTCAGCTTCAAAACAGACTCCAGCCCTAGGTTCAGCTATGTTTGGAGCGGTAGCGGCAGGAAAATGCAATGGCGGATATGATTCAATTATAGAAGCATCAGAGCATATGGCAAAGGTAAAAGATGAAACTTATGTACCAATCGAAGAGAATGTTCAGATATATAACAAGTTATTCGCTGAGTACAAAAGGTTATATCAATATTTTGGTACAGGTGAAAATGACGTAATGAAAAGGCTTAAGAAATTAAGTTAATCTCTAACTAGGGAGGGATAATATGTTAGAAAAATTAAAGCAGGAAGTTTTGGAAGCCAACCTTGAATTACCCAAAAAAGGTTTAGTAGTCTACACATGGGGAAATGTTAGTGGTATTGATAGAGATAAAAATCTAGTTGTAATAAAACCTAGTGGAGTAAAATACGAAGATTTGACTATAGATAAACTTGTAGTTATTGATTTGGATGGGAATGTTGTTGAAGGTGATTACAAGCCATCTTCTGATACAGCAACACATTTAGAATTATATAAAGCCTTTGAAGAAATTGGAGGAGTTGCCCACACTCATTCTGAATGGGCGACAAGTTATGCACAAGCTGGTGTCAATATTCCACCACTTGGTACAACACATGCAGATTATTTCTATGGAGATATTCCATGTACTAGAGCTATGAGAGCTGAAGAAATACAAAAGGAATATGAAAAACAGACAGGTAAGGTTATAATAGAGACATTCGACGGTCATAATCCCATGGAAGTTCCAGCTGTACTAGTTAAAGAACATGGACCATTCACTTGGGGAACAGATGCTCATAATGCTGTTTATAATTCCGTAGTTCTTGAAGAAGTTGCTAAGATGGCAGTTAAAACTTTTACTATCAAAAATGATATATTCGCACATAAGATGAGCCAAGATTTGCTAGATAAACATTATCTAAGAAAACATGGAGTTAATGCTTATTATGGGCAATAGATTGTTAGTGTAATATTATATAGGATTGAAGAATACCAAAAGAAAGTTACTGTTACTATAAATAGAAGCGGTAACTTTCTTTAGATTAGTTATTATGTCCTTTACTCAAAATTTCATTATCTTTTTTTTCTGTTACTGTTGTTCTAGAGTATCTATGAACTCATCAGTTATATCACTTATTTCCGAGACCTTAGTCTGATACATGAAATGAGAGGCTTCAATTACCTTATAAGAAGTATTTTTACCCAATCTTTTTAAATGTTCTGTATGATAACTCAAACCATCATCTTTATTTTTCTTAGCCATATTTTTCAGTGTTTCAGAAGAAATAAGTTTTATGACTGGTATATTTTCAGGAAAATCAAGAGAACTTGTTTCTTTTATATTATTTGCTTTTGATAGTGATTGATTAATAATAGTGTTGTTTATAACATGGTTACTGAATTTCTTATAATCCGATATTTCTTTTTCCGTATATCCATTTTTAACTAACTTTGTATCTGGTACTAATTTCATACCTAAACGTGTCATACCTATCTTCTGTTGAAACTTTCCAATAGAGAAACCTATATTCTCTAAACGGTTCATATAACTTGGTATGGATTCCAGTACTTCTTTAGAAGTTGAGGTTGTATCAAGGAGTATCAGACCCTTTATTTCATCAGGATATCTGCTTGCGTAATATTCTCCATTAATTCCAGAAATAGAATGAGGCATCAATATGTATGGTGGAGTAAATCCAGCTTTTTGCAATGCTGTTCTAATTTCATGGGTATAATTTTCATTAGTTCTTGGAGTATCTATTTCATCACTAAAACCCACTCCAAAATATTCTATTGTGGCTACAGTATATTTTTTACTTAATTCTCTCATTAATGGACCAAAATCAGCAGATGGCAAGGAAACTCCAAAACCAGGCAGTAGCACAATAGTTTCACTCCCATTTCCCATAGAATTAACATGTATATTTTTACCGTCAACATTAATCATTTTGCCATAGGGTTCAATCTGTTCCAGTTCTCCTTTTGATAATATTGAATTAATAATAAAACCAATAAACATAAGAATTGCCAAAATAACTATAATAATCAATATAACTTTCATGATCTTTTTACCCCGTTTCTTTTTATTTTTCTTCGACATACTAGCCACCTCTTTCTTATTTTGAAATAGTTAATTAGTTTATGGACTACTCAATATTTGGTGAAGAGATTACCGAGAAGTTTCTTGGTTTTCTGTCAGCAGATGGTTTATTATTAATGTGTTTTACCATAAGGTTACCTAGTTCTTTTAGAAAGTCATCATATTCTTCATCACTCATAAGCAAAACTGTTTTGTTCAAGAAAAGTTTATCTTTACCAAGATCAGCATCAGCCTTTTTGAAGTATTGTTCAAAATCAGCATATATTTTCATTAAGAAGCCATAAGCATTGTTTGGAGCGTTTTCAATAGTATTCTCCGATGTAATGGTAGAAAAATTTAATGAGTATACTTTTTCTACTGTTCCACGTATCCTGTTTTCACTAATTATTGTTAAAATATTAGATTCCTGCAGTATATTAATATGTCGGTAAAGTGTAGTTCGAGGTACATCATTCATGATAGTAACCAATTCACTAGCAGTTACAGTCTTGTTTGTAGCTAAATATTGTATTATTCTCATTCTTATTGGATTAAGTAAGATCTTATTCATATCCTTCATTTTAATTCCTCCTCAATTGATTCCATAAATGATTATAATACCAAAAATGGAAATGGTCAAGTAAAATAAAAAAATTCTCTAATTGATATGTTAATGAATAAGAGAATTTTTTTTATAGGTATCTATGGGTTTTAGAATATTTGGATATGGTCATTCCTGTTACTTTTTTGAATATTCTACTAAAGTAATATTGATTATTATATCCAACATGCTGACCTATCTCATAATATTTCATGGAAGTACTTGCAACTAATGACTTAGCTGTATCTATCCTAATTTTTGTTAAATATTCCATGATAGTATAGTTAGTGTTTTTCTTGAATAGTCGATTCATATAGTCATAATTAAAATGAGTTATCTCTTCAACAATTTCAATCGTTATATTCTTGGAGTAATTCTTATTGAGAAAAAATATTAGATTGGAAATGGTATGGTATGTATTCTTATTCTCATTATCCTCAATACAGGAATTAATATAAGCTTTTGCATATAGTATAAGTATCTCATTGAAGATACATGAAATCTGGAGCTTATAGTATTCTGTTTTGGAAAAGATTATATCTAGTGCTTTATCTAGGAGATTAAATATATCATTACACAAGTTGCCAATATTACATAATGTGGGGATATATATATTAGAATCCTCATCATTGTAGGTGGACCAGATAGAACTGGATATCCAACGTTTTCTGATATCTTTCATTAAATCATTAATCTTACCATTGCTGATATTAACATTAGCAATATTAGCATGTTCAAAATGTATGTAATAGTAGCTGCAAGGGGCTTTTTTATATCCAGTGTGAAATAGTCCTTTTTCTATAAAGATAGCATCATTTTCTTTTAAATGATAATTCTTTTTGTCTACAGTTAAGTATAAATCTCCAGTTTTTATTATATACATTATATATTCATCAGAGATTCTTTCAAAATGAGACCAAGGGGTGACATAATTAATGAAACCCATATTTATTGTTTTTGGCAGAATATTTGTTTTGATTTTGAACATAAGAATCACCTCCATATTTTAAGTCGGAATAGGATAAAAAATACGATTTTGTTTATTTTATTATAGCACATTGTTTGCTACAATACAGTTGTATTTAAAAAAGAATAATATTTTATAATTATTTATTAATATCCTGTTAACTAAGTATTTTACAGGGTTTTAGGTCAAGGATATTAACTAAATATTAGAAAGGAGAGGTGTAAAATGAAAAATAAAATTAGAATGGGAGTAATAGGATTAGGACAAATTTCTGATACTCATATTAATGGTATTGTTGACAGCCATGGGGGAGAAGTTGTAGCATTATGTGATGTAGATGAAATTAGGCTAGAAGAGTATAGTCATAAACTTAATATCAATGATAACATGTGTTACAGGAATTATAAGGAAATGATTGATGATAAGAATGTAGATGCGGTGTCCATATGTACTCCCAATGATACTCATTATGACATTGCTAGTTATGCTATTGAGAAAAACAAACCTTTTGCTTTAGAGAAACCCATAACGTTGAACAGGGAACAAGCAAAAATACTATGTGACATGTGCTATAGTAAAAATGTTAATCATATGGTATGTTTTTCGTACAGGTTCAAATCAGCAGCAAGATATGCCAGACATTTAGTTCAAAGTGGTTTTATTGGTAAGATTCGCCATGTGTATGGAAGTTATTATCAATCGTGGGCTAATTCTAAAGAGATACCACTTTACTGGAGATTCAACAAATCAAGAAGCGGTTCTGGTACATTAGGCGATATAGGTTGTCACATGATAGACTTGATTTCATTTATTGTAGGAGACATAACAGAAGTCTCAGGGGATAGTGGTACTTTTATAGAATCTAGACGTGAACAAGATGGTGATAAAATGTTACCAGTAGATGTTGATGATTATTTTAATGCACTCATCAAGCTTGATGACAATATATCTGGGACAGTTACCAGCTCACGTTTTGCATATGGTAGAGGAAATTACCAATCACTGGAGATATATGGCGAGAAAGGCGCATTGAAATATAATCTGGAAAAAGAGGATACCTTAGAAATGTGTTATAGCGATGTTATGGCAAGAGGCTGTCACTTTGTAGAGGTGACTATTCCAGATGAATTTAAAATGAGTCAAATGCAGCAATTCATTAATATAATCAATGGAAAAGGTGACGGTCTAGCCGGTAACTTAAAAGATGGTTATATCAATCAAGTGATTCTAGATACTATGTTACAATCTGATAAAGAAAGAAAATGGATAAAGATTAATTATTAGGAGGATAATGATGGAAAATATTAAAGTAACTATTTGGAATGAATTCAGACACGAAAAAAGTGATGAGGAAGTAAGGAAAGTATATCCTAATGGAATACATGAAGAACTAAAAAAACAGCTAGGTGTAGATAAACAATTAGTAATTAGAACTGCTACACTTGATGAACCAGAAAATGGACTTACAGATGAGGTATTAAATGATACAGATGTATTATTATGGTGGGGACATATGAGCCATGAAGAAGTTTTGGATGAAGTCGTTGAGAAGGTAAGACAGAGAGTGCTACATGGAATGGGACTTATAGTTTTGCATTCAGGACATGGTTCAAAGATTTTTACAAAACTATGTGGAACCAATACTGGAGAGTTAAAATGGAGAGAACAAGGAGAAAAAGAGAGACTATGGGTAGTTGATTATTCTCATCCAATAGTTGAAGGAATAGGAGAATACATAGAATTAGAGCATGAAGAGATGTATGGAGAACCTTTTGGAATACCAGCACCTGATGAACTTGTATTCATAAGTTGGTTTGCAGGTGGAGAAGTATTCAGAAGTGGTGTAACTTATAAAAGAGGATTAGGTAAGATATTCTATTTCCGTCCAGGACACGAATCCTATCCAACTTATAAGAACGAAGATGTCATCAAAGTAATCAAAAATGCTGTGAAATGGGCTAAACCATTGAATTATCCAAAATCAGTAGTGGGAAATACTAAGCCATTGGAAGATATTTAATCAAGTTAGAAAAATTGAATAAATAATAAAAAAACCTCTTTAACAAGATATAAAATCGATTTTTGTTAAGGAGGTTTTTATATACAGATATTAACCAAGTTCTTAATGATTTTTTATATTTCAGAATCTCACAGAATACCTATAAGAAATTTAATTACATAAAAACATAAAAAACTATGAAATAATATTGCATAATTCTATAAAAGTATATATAATAAAACTTAACAATAGAAAAAGGCGAAAGACAGCAAGCATCTTATTAAGAAATGATTTACAAATCATCATTATATAATATAATAAATATATAAGACATATGAAAATCACATTGAAGGTGCAAAAAAACTTAATTAGAAAGAGTGATATTATGGGTTGTTTATCAATAATTAATCAGTTATCTGAAGAATTTACTGTTTCAGAGAGTAAAATATCTAATTATATACTTAAGAACACTAACAAAGTATTGGGATTGAATGCCAATGAACTTGCAAAAATAAGTAAAGTATCGCCTGCATCTGTTGTGAGATTTACTCGTAAACTAGGATATGACAGCTATAGTGAGATGATGATACAGCTTGCTAGAGATGTTGAATCTCAAAATAGTGAATATCTAGACTTTCTTTTACATTCAGATGATAGTTTTGAAGAGATGACTAAAAAAGTTATGCTAAACATTACATCCACATTGAATGAGACATATAATTTGCTAAAACCTAAACAATTAGAAGCTGCAATTGATGTTTTGAGAAAAGCCGAAACCATATATTTATTTGGAATAGGAGCCTCAGGTATCGTAGCAGAGGACATGCTTCAAAAACTCGTAAGAATAAATAAAAAATGTGTATATTATCCAGACTATAACCTTGGAGTAGCCAGTTCTGTTCATATTACTGATAAGGATGCAGTTGTTGCATTTTCATATGGTGGCAAAACAAAGGAAGTGAATATAGCAGTGCAGACTGCTAAGAGTAAGGGTGCTAAGTGTATAGCTGTTACAAAATGCGGCAAGTCACCTTTATCATCTATAGCAGATATGTGTTTGCTTTTACCTAATAGAGAAAATGAAATAAGAATTGGAGCAGTACAATCTAGATATGCTCAATTATTTATTGTAGACTTGTTGTTTGTTGGAGTAGTAAAAGATAACTTTGACAAGAATGAGGAGTATCTACAAAAAACAAGAGAAATAATAGCTAGGTTAAGATTATAAATTAAAAATATTATTACCCTGCAGACAGGAATTTACAGCTTGTGCAGGGTAATATTATTAATAAATATTGAAATAATATTTCATATAATACAAATAAAGGTTGAAATCAGATTCTATATATTATATAATAAATATACTAGAAATATTCAAAATAATAACTTGTGTTAGGATTAAAGGTGATATTTATATGCAATATATTATAGGAGTTGATGCAGGAGGCACCAAGACAAGTTGTGAAGCTTACAGTCTTGAGGGCAAACTTCTATCTAGTGCAACTAGTTCTTTTGGAAGTGTTGTTGTAGATAAGAAAGAAGCTCTTAGGAATATTAAAACAGGAATAGATGAATGTAGGGATTCATTGACAGCTTCAGAATGTAAAGGGATTGTAGTTGGTGCAGCTGGTGCTGAAACAGGCAATGCATTAGAAGAGATAAAATCTTATCTGAGTAAATATTACGATACTAAAATTATTGTAACTAATGATGCAAAATTAGCTATGTATGGTTATTTAGAAGGAAAAGATGGAATATTACTTATTTCTGGAACAGGTTCAATTGGTTATGGAAAGAAAGGCAACATTATAGAAAGATGTGGTGGCTGGGGACATTTAATTGATGATAAAGGCAGTGGATATCATATTGCAATGGAAGCTATAAGATGTATTGTAAAAGAGCGAGATGAAAGAAGAGAATTCAGTAATCTAAGTGAGAAGATATTAAAACATATGGGAATTGACAAAATAAAATATCTTATTGACTTTGTTTATAATTCTCCAAAAGGGCAAATTGCTTCCATAGTTCCTATAATATTGAATGAAGCTGAAAAAAATGACAAAACAGCTATAGACATCTTAGTAAGGGCAGGGCAACATTTGTTTGATATAATAAAGACTTTATACAACTCTATGAATTTCAGCAATGGTTACGTAACATTTTCAGGAAGTATCATGAAAATACCACTTGTCAGAAATACTGTTATTCATAGAATGAAAAACGAGTTACCTAATTTACGATTACTAGAAAAACAATGTTCTCCTACTATTGGAGGATATTACATATTTATTGAAGAGAGTTCTATCTAGCCTTGGAGGAGTTATAAAAATGAACATTAAGGTTAAAAACGGAATAGACAATATTAATAACATAAATAATTTATTAAAGGGTAAAAAAATAGGGCTTATAACTAATCCAACAGGTGTAGATAAGAATCTAGAGGCAACAATCGATATTATTGATAGGGACTATAATCTTTGTTGCCTCTATTCTCCAGAACATGGAGTAAGAGGGAATGTACAAGCAGGTGCGAAAGTTGAATCATATGTGGATGAAGATACCAATAAACCTGTATATTCTTTATATGGTAAGAATAAGCGTCTTTCCAGCGAAATGTTAAAAGATATAGATATCGTCATATTTGATATTCAAGATGTAGGAGCTAGATTTTATACATATCTATATACAATGACATATGCTATGGAAGGGTGTAGGGAAAAAGGAATACCTTTTGTAGTTTTAGATAGAATCAACCCATTAGGCGGAACTAAAGTTGAGGGAACTTTATTAGATGAGAGATTTCAATCTTTTGTAGGAAAATATTCTATGCCTACAAGATATGCTTTGACTATAGGGGAGTTTGCTAAACTTATAAATGAACAGAAAAATATTGATTGCGATTTGACAGTTGTGCCTTGCACAGGGTGGAAGAGAGAAATGTATTATGATGAAACAGACCTACAGTGGATCATGCCATCGCCTAATATACCAACAATCCAATCTGCATTGGTATATATAGGTACCTGTGTTTTTGAGGGAACTAATGTTTCAGAAGGGAGAGGGACAACGAAACCTTTTGAAATAATAGGGGCACCTTGGCTTGATACTAAAAAAGTTATTCATGCCATGAATGAAAAAAGATTGAAAGGTGTCAAATTCAGACAAACGTATTTTAAGCCAACTTTCTCTAAATATAAGGATATGGACTGCAAAGGAATACAGATACACGTAATGGACAGAAATAGTTTTGAACCTTTTAAGACAGGTTTATACTTATTGGATGAGATTAAAAATAGCAACAAAGAATTTGAATGGTTGAAACCTTTCAAAGAAGGTGGACATCATTTCATTGATCTTCTGCTTGGAACAGATGAAATAAGAAAAAAAGAATTTGATGCAGAAGAATTTATTGAGAAACAGAGAAAAAAGATTATGGATTTTGATAAAGTACTAAAGAAATACTATCTTTATCGTTAAGGGAATAATCCATATGACATTAAGAACCTAATAATTAAGGTTCTTTTTTTTATGCTTTGATAGCTTTATTCTATATATTGAATAATAATCAATAGCTATGGTTAATTAGAAGAAATAATGTATCTAGTATTGATATATATCGAATATTGATATATAATATATCTATATTTGATATATGGAGGTATTAACAATGGCAAGAAAACAACTCCAAAATTTAACAGAGCCTATGTATTATATCCTTCTTAACTTGATTAAGCCGATTCATGGATACGGTATAATGAAAAATATAAAAGAAATGACAGAAGGTAGAGTTAAGGTAGGAGCAGGAACTTTATATTCACTCTTATCTAGATTTGAAAAAGAAGATATTGTTATGAAAGTATCTACAGAAGAGAGTAAAAAGATATATGAACTCACAGATAAAGGAAGAGATTTATTAAGACAAGAACATATTAGATTAAAACAATTAGTGGCAGATGGCAATTTGATGTTGGGAGATGATAAAAATGAGTAAAGACACCAAGAAAGTTATTAGATTCACTTCTATTACAGAGTATAAAACTCTAGAGAAATATCTTGAAAAGAAAGCAGCTATGGGGTTAATGCTTTCTGAGATTAATAGGAATACTCTTGTGTTCAAGAAAACCACTCCCAGAGATATAACATTTAATGTCAGTCTTTTTTATCATACAACTCCATTTGATTATCCAAACTATGAGGAAGAAAAAGATTATAGAGAGTTATGTGAAGATAGTGGATGGGAATATTGTACAAGTAATGAATTATATCAGATCTTTTATAAAGAGAAGAATGTAGATGCCGTACCAATACATACTGATAGTGAAGAAGAATATAGAATAATTAAGAATATATTTCTAAAAACAGATTTTATAGGTATGCTAGTTATAGCTCTAATGTTAGTTATGGGGTTTATTCAAGCATTGAACTTTGATTATAGTGATTTGTTTAGTAATATTTCATTATTTGTTATAATATCACCTGCTTTTTTATTACTGATTATTTTGTTTTTGTATATTCCAACACTAATCTGGTTCATAAGAAATAAGATTAATGTAGCTAGAGGTAAGGATTTGGTTTATATATCCTATAGAACCAAGTTAATTTTAACGGTAATGACATGGAGTTTGATTGCAGTATATATAATTTGTACTTTTTTAGCTGTTACTGATGGTTATAAAAATATTAAGGGAGTAATAGCTTTTATTCCTGCCATAGTTTCATTCATAGTTGGAAGGTATTGTTATAAAAGAATCAAAACAAAGAAAAACACCCGTAAACATAATATTATTTTCGTTTTGACGATTAGTATAATAACTGCTATTATTTTTACTTCTAGTATTACAATGAGCATCATGCTTACTTTTAGAAGTTTTGAAAACAATGATGATGTTCCTGAAGAAATAAAAGTTTTAGAGCTCTCGGATTTTGGTACCATGGATGAGCCAAAAAGGTTTCATACCCATGAAAAATCAAGTATATTGGTTCCTGTATATATAGATTATTATGAAAGCCTTGGAAGAAAAGCTGACGAGAATGAAATTATGACTGTAAGTACTACATACATTAGATGTAGAGATAAGAGTATAGCAGATTATGTCTTTGATGGATATATGGAAAAACAGAAGAAGCGATCAGAAAAGAGAATATTAGAATATAAAGAGTACGGTGATTTAGAAAAAGCTAAGGAAGAAGAAAGTAATATCAGTAGACTACATAATGATTTATGGGAAGTGGACAGAGGTTACTATTTATGGAATAATAAATCAGAAATTATCATTCAAAAAGATAATATTATATATATCCTTGATAGCGATGTTGATTTTTCTAAAGAAGAAATAATAAATATCTGTAAACAAAAATTACGTTTTTAAGTGGTGTTTATAATATATAATTTATAGCTTTTTGTTATTATTTAATACTTAACAAGGGTTAATATGTTTGGTGCAATTTAATAAAGATGCAGAGACATCAATGGACTTTGCATCTTCATATATTAGCATGATTCAAAACTAAAATTTATATAAGATTCTTATTAAATATAAGTGATTTTTATTAGAGTGAGTTAGCTTTTAGATAATCCAATAATGTATCAACTGTAGTGAAAGCCAAACCTGTTACAGTGTCCGCACATCCATAATATAATACTATCCTTCCAGTATTAGCATCTGTTAGTGTGGCACATGGGAATATAACATTTGGTACGTCACCGATGCATTCATAATCTGTTGTTGGTGTCATTATATAGTCTTTTGATCTGTATTTTACCTTCCATGGTTCATTGATATCAAGTAATGCACAACCCATCCTATAGACAAATCCATTACATGTAGTAATTACCCCGTGATATATCAATAACCATCCTTCATCTGTCTCAATAGGAATTGGTCCAGGACCTATCTTTGTAGACTGCCAAGCTGAATCATTACCAGGTATAGTAGCCATAACATGACGGTGGTGACCCCAATATTCCAAATCATTACTTTGACTATAATAGATATCTCCAAAAGGTGTATGCCCATTGTCGCTAGGTCTACTGAGCATAGCATATTTTCCGTTAATCTTTCTTGGGAAAAGTACGCCGTTTCTATTAAAAGGAAGAAATGCATTTTCCATCTGGAAGAATTCCTTGAAATCAAATGTATAACCTATACCTATTGTAGGTCCATGATATCCGTTACACCAAGTTATGTAATATCTATCTTCTATAAAACAAATCCTTGGATCATAACGAAATTCTTTTTTTAATATTTCAATATTGTCACTCTGAAAAACGATAGGTTCATGCTTTATTTCCCAATTAACACCATCTTTACTAAAACCCGCAAAAATATCCATACTAACTGATTTGCTATCACAGCGAAAAGCACCTGCATAACCATCTTTGAATGGTACAACCGCACTATTAAATATACTATTAGATGAAGGTATAGCATTTCGTTTGATTATAGGGTTACTCTTATACCTCCATATAGGCATTTCATAACCTTCAGGTTTTTCCTGCCATGGAATGTTAGATAAACTATTTCCAATAATTTTTGCCATTAGTATGTCCCCCTTACTTTATTTATTTAATATTTATGGCAAGGGTCAACTATAAGCTCTAATCTTTAATGATAATGACTTCTTTAAAAGATTATTGACTTAACCTTAACACTTGCCATAAAAGATTATTAAAATAATTTGTCACATATAATAGGATGTTTTATTTACTGAATTCATCAACTTGCTTTTGAGCTTCAGTAATTATTTTTTGGAATCCTGCAGCGTTCAGTTCATCTGTTATTTTTTTAGTTAATTCCATTGGATCTTTTGCTCCTGTTAATAATTCACTTCTGTATTTTAGATATATAGCTCTACATTCTGCTAATTCTGTTTCAATACTTGATGTATTTAAACTAAAACCTATTAAAACTGAAGGAGTAGCATTAGCATTTAATTCTTTTACTTCATCCCATTGGTTGAATGAGCTAGTATCTTCTTGAGATACATTGAAGAAAGTACCTTGTGTATATCCAGCCATTGTCCAATCAGAGTTGAACTTATGCACTTTTCCGTCATCAGTATACTCAAAGTTTTCACCTTCAAGTCCATAGTAGAATGCATCTCTCACATATGAATCCTTATTCATTAATTCAATAAGTTTCAAACATTTTTCAGGATATTTAGTACCTGAATAAATACCGTTAAGTGAACCACCAACTGTTGTATTTGATACAATAGTATCTGTGAATTGTACTGCTTCTGCTTCTATACCTGTATTAGGTCCCCATGTTGTTTTTGCAGCTGATGGCCATCCTTGTGCAATAAATGCAACTCTGTATCCAGATTGCTCATCAAGTGCTGGTGCATCAGCATTGATTATACCTTCTTTATACCACTCATGTAATATACTTAATTCATCAAGTATATCTTGTTGTTCTAAAGTGTTAACAACAGTTCTTTTATCATCGTCATAACGAACTCCTAATGTTGGTAGACCTGCTTGCATAGTATCATAGTTGAAAAATACATAATCCAAACCATTTTTATATAATTTGAAAGGTGCAACATTTTCGCCGTCTCTTATTTCTCTGAAAACATCAGTTAACTGGTCAAGAGTTTTAAGGTTTTTAATATCTATACCATATTTATCAACCATAGCAGTATCCCATACTAAGTATTGTGTTGCTGAACTATCTTTATATGTTGGTACAGAATATATTTTCCCGTCTACAGAAACTGCATCCCAGTAATCTTTTGGAATATAATTGTATAGATCAGGAGTAACTGTTTTTACTAATTCTGAAATATCTTTAAATGTACCTAATGAAACTTCTGTATTATATCTTGCTTCATTGGTGAAGAGTATATCAAAGTATTCGCCTGAGTTGACGATCAAACTCTTTTTATCATCCCATTCACCCCAAGGAATTACACTTACATCTACATGAGCCCCAATTTTTTCCTCTAAATATTCATTAATATGTTTTTGCCACTTATCATAATTTGTTGGCATTCCATTACCTACTGTGTACCATTTAAGAGTTGGAATATTCTCTTTGCTGCTGTCGTTATTTTCTTCTTGTGAAGTCTGACTATCTGTATTATTATCTTTCGTGTCTGTCTTTTTTGCACAACCTGCAATAGTCACTAGCATTGCAATTAATACTACCCATAAAACTAACTTATTTCTTTTCATATGTTTTTCCTCCTTTTTTTGAAATAGACATATTCGTCTATTAGATAATTAGATTATATATATAATATTATAGAAGCCTTTGTTTCAACTAATATAATATGATATATCACTGTTAACCTTTTACTGCACCAATAGTTAATCCTGTTATAAAATATTTTTGGAAGAATGGATAGATACAAGCGATTGGTAAAGCAATTATTATCGCAATAGCCATTCTAACCCCTTCTTTTGGCATTTGGTTTTTATATTGTTGTAAAGATACTCCCGCTGTAGGATTATTAGCTAGATATTCAATATTCTTTTGTATGTTATTCAATAATGCCTGCAAGGAAAGCAAGTCAGAATCATTTATGTATAAAGATGATAAAAACCAGTCATTCCAATATCCAAAGCTTAAGAATAGACTTATGGTAGCTATTACTGGTTTGGATATAGGTAAAACGATACTGATGAAAATGTTAAATTGTGAAGCTCCATCTATCCTAGCAGATTCAATAATAGATTCTGGTATTGTCGTTCTAAAGAATGTCTTACATATGATAACGTTGAAGGAACTAACTGCTAACGGTAATATCAAACTCCAAATAGAGTCCTTTAATCCAAGAAAGTTGGTATATACTACATAAGTAGCGATCATTCCACCGTTGAATATCATTGGTATAAACACTATCCAAGTCAAAAATCCTTTTAATTTATAATCAGGTCTTGATAATACATATCCCATTGTCGTAGTAAGGATAACACCGATTATAGTTCCTAGGCATGTAACCAGAATTGATATGAATAATGCTTTTAGGATAACATCTGCTTCTTGGTATAGAAACATGTATGCATCCATTGAAAATTCTTTTGGTATCAAATGATAACCGTATCTTGCTAATGATTTTTCAGATGTTATGGATATCATGAATACGAATACAATAGGAGCAATACTTATAATCGAAGTTATAATGAAAATAATGTTAAATATGACATTGGAAGATTTTTTAATTCTATTAAACTTTAGTATTTCTTCTTTTTCGTGCTTCTTTTTAGACATAATGTTCAATCCTCCATTCTATATGATAGCATTTTCATTATCTATTTTACGTACAATCCAATTTGCAAGTAGAATAGTAATACAGCCGGTTACTGATTGAAAGAAAGTTGCTGCTGCAGTCATTCCTATTGGAGAAGCGGAACGAAGTGCAGTATATACATATGTATCAAGAGTAGATGCTACATTATATAATGAGCCTGGAATACCTCTTGTTATTTGATAGAATAATCCGAAATCCGAATTAAGTATACGACCAACATTAAGGATAAACATCATGACAACAATTGTTTTGAGTGATGGAAGAGTTATGTATTTTATCTGCTGCCATTTAGAAGCACCGTCAATAACAGCTGCTTCATATAATTGACTGCTAATTCCTGCGATGCTTGCCAAGTAGATTACCATGTTGTATCCAACAGTTTTCCATAATTGCATAAATATTAGAATGTAGGGCCAATATTTAGATTCCATGTACCATTTGATAGTATCGCTGCCAAATAATGATAAAACATTATTGAATACACCTTTATCCATACTTAAGAAAGCATATACGAAATAACTGACTACAACCCATGACATGAAATGAGGGAAGAACATCATGGTTTGATAAGTTTTAGATTTTCTTTTGCTATATATAAGGCTTATCATAATTGCTAAAGTAACAGGAACTATAATTCCCAAAATGATGAAGATAAGATTATATCCTATTGTATTTCTAAGTAAAACGAATATTGTATTTGACTTAATAAGATATCTAAAATTATCAAAGCCAACCCATTCACTATTAAATAAGTTATAGAGAAATCCTTTGCCAGGAAATGTGACATATTTTTTAAATGCTATAATTATTCCAAACATAGGAAGAAAACTAAATAATATATACCATATTAAAGTAGGAGTTGCTAACAATGTTAATTCAAAATCATCTTTTCGCCATTTTCTTTTTATACTTTTCTGCTTTTTCTGTTTCTTTGTTCCCTTAACCATTACCATAAACCATTTTCTCCTCTCCATATTTTTATCATAGTTATACTTTAACATATTTAATAAAAAAATACAACGTTTTTTAACATTTTCAAGCTTTTGGTTGTTGAATATGCTTATAATATACGATTTTTTAGGGGGTTTTAGGTATAAATTTAATAACTAAAATTAAAGTTATTGGGTTAATTAACGTTTACTTTAATAAAATGTTAAAATAATGTTAACTTAAAATGTTAACATTTATGGGGGCTGGACTAACTTTTTAGTAAAATAATAGAATAATTAACATGATACAATTGTTGTACTCTTTTTGTCATTATGCTATAATCTATAAAGTAATTGTTAATACTAAAAATTAATATCATGAGTATTAATGTATTTCATGATATTGAACATATTTGATATAATAATGTTAAAAGATTATTAATTCATATGTTAAATAACGTATTGAATAGGGGCTGTATAAATGAAAAAAATAACAATGCAAACTATAGCAGACCAACTTAATATATCTCGTGTAACTGTTTGGAAAGTCCACAACAACTATCCAGGAGTTTCGGATTCATTACGCAAGAAAATATTAGATAAATCTAGAGAGTTAGGGTATGAAAAATTACGGGCTACTGATGATGAAGAGGATTATAATATTGAGATTCCTAATAATTCTAATGTAGAAAAAACAACTATCTCCGTAATTGTATGTCGTCCTGAATCATCAATTTTCTGGATGGATATAATTCATAATATAGCAAAAACCTTATCGTTGCTTAACATAAACTTAATGTATACATATCTTCCTACCAAAGTAGGCAAGGATTATAAATTACCAGATATTTTAGTTGATGGAACAGTACAAGGTACCATCGTACTTAATGTATATGATTATAATATATTGTCATTGATAAATAATCTTGAAATACCAAAAGTATTTTTGGATATGGTACCAACAATACCAGTGTCCAAGCTTACTGGAGATTTGGTTTTACTAGAAGGTTATCATGCCATATTTAACATAACTGAAAACATTATCAAAAAAGGAAGAAAAGAAATAGGATTCATTGGTGATATAAATTATGCTGTAACCAATCATACTAGATACGAAGGCTATGTTGCAGCAATGGAAAAAAATGATCTAGCCATCAATAAAGATTTTTGTCTTACTCATAGTATAGGGATATATTCATATGCTGAAGAGATAAATGATTTTCTATCTAAACTTGATAAATTGCCAGAAGCTTTTGTTTGTGCTAGTGATTTCATTGCTAATTTTGTACTGGATTATCTTAAGAGAAATAACTATAGTGTTCCTAGGGATATTGCAATCTCTGGGTATGACGATAGTAGAGAATATACTCATCTGTCAGGAGACTTGACTACTGTTCAAGTGAGAAATGCTGCATTGGGAGAGAGGCTTGTCAGACAACTGTTATATAGAATAGAACATCCTGACTATCCTACAGAAACAATTAACATTCAACCTAAGATTCTTTTTAAGAAATCTACAGATTTTTAAACAAACCACACCAGGTCATTCATACACTATTATTGTGTTGAATGACCGTTTTTTTATTTGCTAATAATGTTATAGTCTTTTGGTTAGGTTTTGATTTTTCAACATTGTAATACAATGAAAAAGCATATAAGTTGAAAATTAAAGATTTATTTTTTGTTATATTTTGTATATAATTAATTTAGAAATATTTATTTCATTTTAAAAATAATAATTACAGCATGTTAATGAAGCAAAGAGGAGAAGAGAAATGAAAAATATATTAATGATTATTTGTGACCAATTAAGTGCTACTGCACTTAAGGCATATGGCAATGATTATGTTAAGGCGCCTAACATTGATAGTTTATCTGATAATGGTGTTATATTTGAGAATGCTTATACATCCTGTCCTTTATGCCAACCTGCAAGGGCATCTTTTTGGAGTTCTAAATATCCACATCAAACAAAGGTTCTTAGTAATTTGCCTGATCAAGGGTTTGATACATTCTCTACAGAGATTGAAACACTGGGAGATCTATTCAGTAAAAATGGTTATGATTGTGTACATATAGGTAAAAGACATGACTATGGAGCTTTACGAGGTTTTAAAATAATGGATTATGAGCAGATAAAGAGTGAAAGAGATAATCCTGCTATAACGGTTAATTACGAGACATTTTATGATGAAGATACAACTAAAAAAATGATTCACTATCTAAAAGAAGAGGCTTCTGCTAATCCATTTTTAGCAGTTGCAGATTTGCAAAATCCACATAACATATGTTCATATATTGGTGAAAACGAATTAGGACATAAGGATTTTGGCATCAATGAAGATGAGTTGCCTCCTTTACCAGATAATTATAATTTTGATGATGCACTTAATCGTCCAGAATTTATACAATATATGTGCTGTAGTCATAGACGCCAGAGCCAGACAATTCATTGGGGAGAAGATGATTTTAGACACTATCTATATGCCTATTACCATTACATCGGTGTTGTGGATAAACAGATAGGTAAGATACTAAAAGCTCTAGAAGAATCAGGAAAGAAAGATGACACTATGATAGTATTGTTTGCAGATCATGGTGAAGGAATGGCATCTCACCGTTTGGTTACAAAGTATGGTGCTTTCTATGAAGAAACTAATAGGGTTCCTCTTATTTTTTCAGGGAATAATGTAAAGGGAAATAGAAAGGTTGATGGATTGGTTTCACTTCTTGATATATATCCAACACTAGCTGATTATGCAGGCATAACAACTTATAAGAAGGAAGAGGGTATAAGTCAATATAATCAGATTATCGGAGAGAGTGATACTGCAGATAACGAATATGTAAGTGCTCAATGGTATGATGAATATGATGGTTACATAGTTCCAGGTAGGATGTATCTTGATAAGGATTATAAATATACCGTATATCGAGAAGATAACAGCGAAGAGTTGTTTGATATGAAAAATGATAGGTTAGAAAATATAAATCTAGCTGTGAAACCAGAATATAAAAATATTCTAGAACAATACAGGGAAAAGCTTAAGAATCACATAGAAAAGACTAATGATAATTTCTTTAGCCTTAAGAGTGAATATGATAAGAAATATAGACAGCATAAACCTGGTATGGAAAATCACACTGGACCAAATGCGGTGTTGGATTATTCGGAAAGATTAAAACAGAAAAAATAGGTTGGTTTTTAAATAATAGCTTAGGTGTAAATATTAATATTTTTATACAATACTTGGATATCATTATAAACGCAACTAAGTAAGGTAAGAAGTTAAGTTTTTAAGCAAGATAATTTTATTGATATATAAAGTCATAAAATGGGGCAAAGATGAACTTATATATTTTTTTTTAATTAATAAAAAACTAAGCTAAAGTTATCATAAAACATTCAATAGCTTTAGCTTGATTTATAATAAGTATAAAATATATTATATGTTAACTAAAGTTTGTATTAAAGCCTAAACTTTTTATATAAAGATAAAAGTATACAAAATAAAATTAATGATATACTTCCAATAATAGTAAACTGTTGAGCTATAGTAATATAATCATAAATAATAATTGAAAATCCAATTCCTATTAAATTAAAGATTTTTACAATAGCATCAGCAAAAGCAGTTCCTCTGCCCCTTGTCTCTATATCAATTTCTTTCTGGGATAAAGTTATCCAAGAAATCATTATTAGTGCTCCAAAAGCTCCGTATAAAAATAATAAAACAAACGTTAAAAATACAGAATTTATTACTCCTAATAATATTACAAATATAATACTAAATAAAACTCCGATTTTTAAACCTTTCTTTTCGTTGATTTTTGTTGGTGTATAATATATTATTGCTTGACCGACTATAGTACCTATTAAAAAAATAGATTGTATTTGTCCTAATAATTGACCACCGTTATTTAAATATTCTTTTACATACACCACGAGCTGTGGAAAAATAACCCCATCACACATTGTAACTAATCCGAAAAAAAATAAACTTGTTGCTAGAATTCGATTATCTTTATATATTTTTATACCACATTGTAATTTTGTAATATAACTTTCTTTGGCATTAACTGATTTAGAACTATCATAAATATATTTTAATTCATGTATGGATATAATTATAAATATACAAATTAAAAAAGTTAGTAAATCAAAAACGAACAAATATCTAAACAAAATTATTTCGCTTACAAATCCGGCTATTACCATACCTATAGCTCTTCCTAATTTATTAGTTAGTGAATAGATACTGTTTATTTTTATTAAATTGTCCTTATTATTAACCAATTCTGGCAAAATAACTATTGAGCTCGTTCTGAAAAATAAACTTATAGTAGCTAAAATAAAATTTCCAATAAAATATAACCATGCATTCCCAGGAATAATTATAAGAAATAAAAGAATAATAATGCTAACCAAATTAGACTTTATTAAAATATCTCTCTTATTACTATTATCCACTCTTACTCCAATAAAAGGTCCAAATATAACAGATGGAATAACACCAGCTAAAAAAACTATTGCAGCATATTTACCTGATGAAGTAATATTATATGTCATAATTGACATTGCTATTTTTGTAAATGAGTCACCTAATCCTGATAAAGACGTTGCAATAATCCATCTTATAATAATACTATCAAATTTTCTCACTTTTACACCTGCCACTTTTTAATAATTTAAAGTAACTTATACATTCTTCATATTCAACATTAGTTTTCCCATCTCTACCAATAGAAGTGCAAGGATTGCATCTAGTATTTAATAATTCACATTCACTGCATGGAAAATAGTTATTGTAGTATTTAAAAGAATTAACCTCGTTAGCAACAATATCTAATAGTTTAACCTTTAGTATTTCAAAGTCTATTTCAGCGAATTTTAAATGTTTAATTTCATTGAATATATCTTTGTGATAAATTTTACACAAATTGAGTGTTGTATCACTATTAAGATATATTGTGTTTCTTTTGATGCCACATTCCCTAGATTTAAAAGGTAATGTTTTATTGTGTTTTTTTTCATAGTAAAGTCCACCAATGGGAGGTAAATGTCTAAGTATCAAATTAAATCCTTTATCATCCCATTTGACTCTGTTTTTATTGTATAAATTTATTAAAATATCTGTAATCTCAATCTCTCTCTCAAAGCTTAACTTTAATTCACTATCAATATCCTTTCTACCTGACATAAAATATCTAAATATTTGTAAACGATCTATTTCATTATTAGCTAATTCATCAACTAATTTTTCAATTTCATTTACATTCATTTTTGTTAATACTGTATTAATATAAATTTGAAAGTTACATTTAGGATTATTTTTTCTTAAATAAATTAGATATTTGATTGTTTTTAATTGATTATTAAGAACATCTTTTCCTCTAATCTCTTTTACAATTATTGGATTTAAACAATCAATACTTATAGTAATAAATTGTAGATTTTTATTTTCTAATACATTTATAAATTTCTTATCAAACAAATTATCTCCAGTGGAAATAAAACCAAATGGTTTATTTATATTATCACAAAAATCAAAAAAATTATTTGATATAGTTGGCTCGCCTCCACTTAGTGTTATACCATTTATATATTCATTATTATTTATTATGCTAATAAATTTTTTTAAATCTTCTTTATTAATTTCTTGAGACCAATTTTTCCTAGATTTTTTATTGTAACAGAATTTGCAATTCATTAAACATTTAGCGGTCATTGGCCACTTTAAATAATATTTATTCAAAACATTCCTCCTTAGATAAAATATATAACGTTATAAAAATATCGAATGCAATTATTAGTAATATATTCTATAGTAAATGTTTCCAACAATTAGGGTCTTCTCCTAAGTAATCACCATTTACATAATATGCTCTTGCCCTGCATCCTGCACATCTATCCTTTTCACTACAATCGCCACAATTGCCTTTTAGATTTCTATCTAATAAGTTATGAACAATAGAATTGTTTATAAATGCCTTTTCAATCTCTTCTTCAGTTTTATCTAATATATTAAACATTGGTAAATTTAGTAATGCACAAGGAGTCATATCTCCATTTGAATTTATATTAAAAGATATAGTACCAGCTGGACAAGTATCAATTTCTATAACACCATCTTCTTTTTTTCTGTAACGCTTTCTTGATAACCATTTCAAAGGTTCAATGCTTGAGACATCAATCCTATTACCATATTTATGATAAAGCTCATTTAGATTATCGCTAAATTTTCTTAGTGTTTTGGCATCCATCCATAACTCAGGCTTTTCTGAGGCTATACCAGATGGAAATACTGAAGAGAAACTAACTCTGTTTGCACCTAAAGATATTGCAAAAATAGTCATATCTTCCATTTCTTCTATATTATCTGGCAATATTGTTGATCGTATTGCTACTTGAAATGAAGATTCTTTAACTTCTGTTAATCTTTTCAAAGCAGATATTGCATATTCATACGCTTTATCATTATGTCTAAAACTATTATGTTTTGTTGGACTTAATGTATCGAGGCTAATTGAAAATGTAACTCTTTCAAATTTTAAAGTCTTAATATAATCAATAATATCATTGTCAATAAACGTTCCATTTGACATCAAAGTTATATGAGTAACATTTAATTCTCTAACTGATTTTAGAACTTTTTTGAACTGTTTGTGCATAAAAGTTTCTCCGCCAGAAAGAGTAATTTCTTTAAATGCTGGACTATACTTCCTTGTAAATTTGACAATTTTAATAATTTGATCTAATGGTAGATCGATTTTATCATCAAATGCACCTCTACAGTGTTCACATGACATATTACAATTCCCAGTTATTTCAATATGTATAGAAGAAAATTCAAAATTATAAATTGCTTTATCCGTTTCTACTTCGATAAATTTATAACTATTTTCACGATTCATTTTATCAACCAACTTTCTATAGTTATTATTAAAAATCTCATAGGAATATACAAAAGTGTATTCCTATGAGATAATTTTATGAACATCTATCGCAATAATCTTGTCCGGCTTTTATTCTGATTCTAGGCTTCTCAGTATTATTGCTTTTTGAATTTTGTTTGATTTCTCTTTTTTTCACAATTTCACCTCCATTTAAATATGTATTAAATTTAATACTTTATTTAATTAATTAGATCTACATAATAACATTATCACATTATAATATTTTTTTCAACATATTTTTTATTGATTTGAATAATTGTTTGGTTGGATTATATATATTTAATTTTTCCAACAATTTGGATCTTCTGCTAAATAATCTCCATTTACATAATGGGCTCTTGCTCTACATCCACCACATCTATTCTTTTCATTGCAACTTCCACAACTCCCTTTTAAATTTCTGTCTAATAAATTATGAACAATAGAATTATGAATAAATGCTTTTTCGATTTCTTCTATTGTTTTATTCAAGATATTAAACATTGGTAACCCTAATAGGGCGCAAGGAGTCATATCACCATTTGAATTTATATTAAAAGATAATGTTCCCGCTGCGCAACCCTCAATGGTAACAACCCCTTCTTCTTTATTGTAATGATCACCATTAGATATCCATTTTAGTACTTCATTACTTGAAACATCTATTACATTACAATATTTATTGTTCAATCTATGTAAATTAGTGCTGAATTCCTTTAATTTTTTTACATCCATCCATAATTCGGGTTTTTCTAAAGCTTTACCAGATGGTAATACTGATGAAAAACTTACTCTATCAACACCTAATTCAATTCCAAACTTCACCATATCTTCCATTTCATTTATGTTGCCTGGCAAAATTGTAGACCTTATTGAAACAAAAAAAGATGGTTCTTTATACTCAGCTAATTTCTTTAAAGCAGATATTGCATATTCATAAGCTTTATTGTGATGTCTAAATGCATTGTGCTTTTTTGCATCTAACGAGTCTAAACTTATTGAGAATATTACTCTTTCAAAATTTAAAGATTTAATATAATCAATAATGTTACTATTTAAAAATGATCCATTTGTAGTTAAAGTAAGATTTGGTATTTTTAAATCACTTACGCATTTAAGAACTTCTCTAAAATTTTTATGCATAAAAGGTTCTCCGCCCGAAAGCATAACTTCTTTTAAATCTGAACTATAAATTTTTGCAAATTTAATTACCTTGTAAATTTGTTCTACGGGTAAATCAACTCTTTTTTCAAACGCTCCTCTGCAATGTTCGCAAAACATATTACATTTTCCTGTTATTTCAAATTGTATATCAGAAAATCCAAAATTATATATGGCGTTATCAGTCTCAACTTCAATAAATTTGCAAATATTTTCGTTATTTTTCATTTTTATCCTCCAATTTATTTTTTATTCATTTGGGTCAAACATTATATGGCGAAATATTGTATTAATCTTTTGGTGAATTGTATTATTATAATATAAAGATATTTTAAATATTACTATAATTAATGAAATTAGTAAATTATTCAAACGGCTTAACTTAAGATATATAATTAATATTTGAAAATAGATGTTAATTAATTAATAAGTAATTATGTGAAAGCTTTATTTATAAACTTATATATATTTAATATGCTTAATAAGTATATTAAATTTGTTATAATTATAATAATTAATATATTTTATATTTTTACATAATTAAACACAAATGTCAAGTTTATTTGACAAAAAAATATATATTGTGAAATGAAATAAAAAAATTGTTATAATATAAATATTAATGAATGATTAATTTTATACAATCTATCTTTGTATAATGTAGAATAATACAATTTATTTTAATTGATTAGTTAATAATATTTATATAAAAAATGGATAATTTTCTATATAAAGGTAATAAAATCACTGAAAAGTAATGAGAAATCAATCAAAATATAAGAAATAGTAGATAGTTGAGAAATGCACATTTTTAAAAGTGTATATAAAAAGGGCGATTATAATTAATTTTTTGTAATAAAAGTATATAGGTTGTAAATTGATGATTTATTTATTGTTAAAAGTTATGTATAATTCATGCGTATAGGAGCGAATATTAATGCAAATAAACAAAACATAGGAGGGCTTTTGGATAATCACTGTAAAATGATGATTATTTTACTTTTGATGATTATTGTTCATAGTGATTGTCTTAAAATATGTATTTTGGAACAATAATTTCTAACCAATTGTTTCGGATATGCAAACTAATCATAGGAGGTATTAAAGAATGAGAATACTGAAAAAAGGGGTACTATTATTGCTGATATTAAGTATGTGTATAATGCCCATTAACCCAATTCATGCAACGAATTCACAGAATAGTCCTAAATACGAGACAGAGGCAAAAAAACTATATGATTTTGGGTTGGTAAAAGGCAGCTCTGAAGTAAATCAGGAGTTGGATTTAGAATCACCTGTAACGAAAGAAGAGACAGTAATATTAGCATTAAGATTAAGTAACAATGAGCAAAAAGTAGAGGATTTGACAGAGGATGATATAGTTGAGCTACTAGGTAGATACACAGATGGTAATCTTGTGTCACAGTGGGCAAAGGAATATGTTGCATATGCTATCAAAAAAGAAATTATAGTTGGAAATAAGATTGACCCTAAGAAAAACATAGATGGTGAAAACTTTGCAATGATGCTGTTAAAGCTATTGGGGTATGAGAATAATGAAGATATCAAAGCGTTGGAATTATTAGGTGAAAAAAATGGTTGGACAACAGAACAGATTAATGAATTTGATAAACCATTAACCAGAGATGATCTTGCTGGAATGATGTACAAGTCATTGAATCTAAGAAATGCCAGTGGTACTTCTATTATTACTAACGTTATAGAAAGAAAAGCTGAAGAAATAGATACTAAACTATACACATTTGAATCAGGAATACCAGATGATATTGAATCATATAATGAATCAGAGATTTCACTAAGTGAAAAACATTTCAAAGGTGGTTATAGATCGCTGCAATGGAATTACTCCAAAGAATCTAGTTTAGTGTTCTCAACACCTATAGGCTTTGAATTGTTTGATGAGAATTCTGGTTCCAATAAATTAGATACATTTGCTTTTTGGGTATACAATGAAAAACCAGTCCATGATAAGTTAACAGTAGAGTTTGGAAGAGGAGATAAGGTTGACTGTTACTTCACATTCGGTCTTGATTTTACTGGATGGCGTACTGCATGGGTATCTTACGAGAGAGATATGCAGGGTGAACCACGTGAAGACATGGATACAATGAGAATTAAAGCTCCTGCTAATGTAGAAGCAGGAACACTATACTTTGACCAAATCGTATTAGCTAATCCTGTAGACTCAAGACATCAAAATAGAGATTTCCAAGTACCTTTTGTGAATGTGGAAGCCGATAATATGGCTAATAAACACTGGGTGTCTCTATATAAATTTTATGACTTGAAGAGTAAAGATAAGCTTCCAGAAAAAGTTACTACTGAAGATATTGAAGATTTTAACCTGATATCACAAAGATTATATGATAATCTGTTCATCAATAAAAATGTTGATGAGAAAGCTATGGATGCGATTAGAAAACAATTCAACACTTATAACATAGCTAGAAATAAAGGTACAATAACTGGTAATTCAGTGGACCTTCCAAGTGTAAAGCAAATCTATCCACAAGAGATTATGGATGCAGTATATATTGACTTAAGACATACCAATGTGAGAAAACAATATACAGATATAATGTATAACATTGCCAATATGTACCATTCCACTGATAATGCTGAGTATAAGAAAGAATTGAATCAAATCTTCATTGATATGACGGAACATATGCTTGATCAAGGATGGGAAGCAGGAAGTATACTTGGTACAGTACACCACATAGGATACAATGTGAGAGGATTCTACAATTCTGTTTTTCTTATGAGAGAACAGTTAAAAGAAGCAGGACTACTAGATAGAGTACAAAAATCCATATACTGGTTTACTGGAATGGGAAGAATCTATGATTACGAGGATAAAGAACCAGGTAATGTAGACATATTGAATACAACTATACAAGGTATGCTAATAAGTATATTAATAAAGGAGGATACTCCTGATAAAGTACGAGATTTTGATGGTTTCTCTGATTGGATGAATAGATGTATGAAAACTACGCCTGGTCTTAGTGGCGGATTCAAGGAAGATGGTTCAGGTTTCCATCATAGAAATGGATATCCAGGGTATGCTAATCCTGCCTTTAATGGCTTGACTCCAGTTGTATATTATATGAGTGGAACTAAGTACAGATTAGAAGAACAAGCTCATGAGCTCCTTAAAAAAGTGATAATGGTGACAAGACTATACACTAATAAATATCAATGGTTAGTCAGTCTTTCAGGACGTGGAGTTGATGGAACGTCTAAAATAACAGATAAACCCTTTGGATTCTTAGCTTTAGCAGGTACACCAGACGGCGAGGAAGAAGTAGACCCAGAGGCTGCTGCTGCATACTTACGTTTAACTAACCTTAAAAAACCAAGTAAAACAGCAAAAATGCTCCTTGATATGGGATATACTCCAGAGGATAGTCCAAATGGAAACTGGACTATGAACTATTCTAATCTTGGACTACATAGAAGAGATGACTGGTTAGCAGGGGTTAGAGGTCATAGCAAATATCTATGGGGTAATGAAACATACACTAATTCCAATCTATATGGACGATATATTGCTTATGGACAAGTTCAGATTATGAGTCAAGGTGACCCAATAAACAATAAAGATAGTGGTTATAACCCTAATGGATATAACTGGAACCGTTGGCCTGGAACAACTACAATTCAATTACCAATTGATGAACTGAAATCAGATGTCCGTAATCTTGATGAATTTTCAGGATTTGAGGAAATGTTAATCTCTGATGAATCATATTCAGGAGCACTCAATATAGAAGGGGAAAACGGTATGTTCGCCATGAAACTCCATGAACATCCTAAGTATGATGAGTCTCATAGAGCGAGGAAATCAGTATTTTTCTTTGATGACAGAATAATATTATTAGGTTCAGATATAGAAAATGACAATGAAAAATATAAAACACAAACAACAATGTTCCAGAATTACTTAGCAAACAAAGATATGCCTATATGGGTTAACAGTAAAGATAGTGTAAAGGAATTCCCTTATGAACAAAATATACAAACAGATAAAGACTTTTGGGTGATGGACAATAACAGTAATGGATATTTTATTCCAGAAGGTTATGATGTTGAAATAACCCGTTCCACTCAAGACTCCAAGAATCATAAGAATGGAAAAGATACAAAAGGAGATTTTGTAACTGCTATTATAGATCATGGAAAAGCACCTAAGAACCAAGACTATGAATATGCAATTCTTGTAAAAACAGATGTGGAAAGCATAGAAAAGTTCACTGAACAAATGGGTAATACTGACACCGCTTTATATAAAGTATTACAAAAAGATAAAAATGCTCATATAGTAAAAGATAGATTATCTAATACAACTGGTTACGCAATCTTTGAAGCAAATGATAATATAGACGAAGGTATTGTCAAAGGGGTGGATACTTCAACAATGATTATGACAAAAGAAACTGGAGATGACCTGGTTCTTAGTATGGTTGATCCTGACCTGCATTTATATGAAGGAATAGATGAATCTCAATATGATGAGGATGGTAATAGAAAAGAAGTAAGTATCTATTCAAGAGAGTGGTGCAAAAATGAAAGTAAACCATCAACTGTAAAATTAACAATTGCAGGGGAATGGAATCTAAAGACTGTAAATGAAAACTGTAAAATAATAAGTAAAGATTCAGCCGAAACTCAGTTTGAGTTCACATGTCAAGATGCAAAACCTATTGAAATAGAACTTAGTAAAAAATAAAAAAACATTACTTCATAAACTATGAAAAACCTATAAAAATAACGAAATTTTACTAACAAGTTGGAGCTTATAATGAACAATTATAACTCCTTTCTTGTTTTTTTTGTGCATTAATGTTATTATTATATTTGCATTAGGATACCATTTATAAATAATAGATAAATACTAATTACAGGCTTTTCTTATTTATAATAAAAAGTTCTATTTTCAATTTATGTTAAAATCTTTTCGTAACCTAGTCACTTTATTTTTACTATAAAAGCTCCATCATTTTTTAAATAACCTGAATAAATGAAAATGTGACATATAGATTAAAGGATGTGGGATAGATTATGGTACGTGGCAAATACAAGAAGAAATTGAATACAGTATTTTTACTTGTGTTTACATTAATCATTGTTAGCTTTATGAGTATTTTTATGAAAATAGTTATGGACCAGAGGTCAAAAGAATATGAAACCACCATTATCAACACTATCAAGACAACACTTAACAATAGTCAGATAAAGCTGGAAGTCATCAATAGTGCATTAGATTTGGTAATGGAGAGTGACGAAGCCAAGAACTGGTCAGAAAGCGATAACAATGAGATGTTTTACTTGGGACTATTAAAGGTCCAACAAAAAATCAGGAAATCATCCTCCAAGGTAAATAATGTTAATTTTCAAATCTCAGCAACCTTCTTAGATGAAGATTCATTAGTTATTACTCCAGTTTCCAGTGAAGCAAAAGACTATTATTTTAAAAAGAATCTTGGTTTGACTACAGAAAAAGTAGAGCAAATTTATGATCATTTTGAAAATAAATCCAGTTATATGGCTTTTACTATCAATAACAGAGATGGTTCTTCACAGATATGCTATATTACAAAGAAAGCATATAGAAAAAGAGATGTATTATATTTTACAACAATAAATTACGATTCTTTTGTTGAGGAAAATCTAGAACAAGATTGGTATTTATGTAATAATAATGGCATATTTGCAATGAAAGAAGATGCAAATGTACCGGCGAATGAGATTTTTGAAGCTTTTCAAAACAGTGATTTAGCTTCTAACAAATTTATATACAAGGATTATAATGTTTTTAAACAATCATTTTATAATATAGATTGGATATTATTATACTCATATAAAGATAAGAATATTGATACAGCAATGATTTTTGTATATTTTCTGATTCCATTTATACTGCTTACGTTTTTATCAATATTTCTATCAAGAATCATTACCAACAAATTGTATCGTCCAATAAAAGAAGTACTGGATGACTTCTTCTCTGATGATAATTATCAGAAGGATGTGGACGAGTTCAAGATACTGAAACAGAATTCCAATATGATAAAAACACTTAACCAACAGCTGAAATTGGCTATTAGCGAGAGAAATAATCTTATAGTACAGAGATTGAACAGGGATCTGTTATTTGGTATCAACATTAATAAGTCTATATACAAGGACCATCTAATAGGGGATGACAATTATTGTGTGGCTGTATTGGAATTTTTGAATAATCCCTACGAAGATGTGGACGATAATATTTTCTTATATAAAAATGAAATTCTTGCGTATACACAAGATATCAATAAGCTTAGATATGCAAATATTAATTACTATACATGTGCCATTATAATTCAATGCGACAAGGTGAAAGAAGCTATTACTATGATTCATACACTTCTGGAGAATGTTGAAATAGATTATGACTATGATATCAGAGTAGCTATTAGTAATGTAGCATATGGCACTAAAAAGATTAAAGAATGTTTTGAGGAAAGCAAAAAGATATTAGAATATAAGTTCCTATATAATCAAAGAACAATATTGACAATGAAACAGATCAAAGAAGATTTGGACCGTAATTCCTATTATTATCCTCTGGTTATAGAAAATAAACTTATTCATAGTGTACTTAATGGAGATATAAAAGCAGTTGAAATATTCAATGACTTAATTAATGAAAATAGTGCAGGAGATAAATTATCACCAAAGGCATTTAAGAATTTGGTATTTGCTATAATCGGTACAATCAGCAGGATAGTACAAGAGTTAAAGACAGATTCACACAAATTTTTAGAGGAAAATGATGATTTTTCTACTCTCTCTGATCAGTGGAACAGAAAAGATATCATACCAAAATTAAGAAAGATCTTAGAAGATATCTTGCTATATGTGAACAACAATAAGAAAGATAGTGAGAATTCTATCGCAGAAGAGATGCTAACATATATACATGAGCATTATTGGGAAGACATCATGTTAGTGGATATGGCTAAAAAGATGAATGTATCAGAAAAATATTGCGGTATTTTATTCAAAAAGGCTGTAGGGGACAATTATAAAAATTACCTGAACAATTACAGAATAGAAAAGGCAAAAGAGATAATGTACAGTAATACCAAAATCAAAGTATCAACATTAGGTAAACAAGTAGGATTTAACAGCTCTAATACCTTCATTAGAGTATTTACCAAGTATACTGGTATGACACCAAAGGCTTTTGCAGAGCAGATTAAGCATCTATAAGTAAAAAATAATAATAAAGAGATATGATAGATTGCTATCCTTAATGAAAAATGGATATAAAATCTATTGTATCTCAATTTTTTTTGTCTATTTTTTAGAATTCAGTAAAATAGCATATAGTAATTATTGATAGATTTTTACATGTTCAAAATGTGTAATTTTCTATTTTTTATTACCAAAATCATTAAAAAGTAATAGAAAAACGGTGAAAAGATAGCAAAATGTACATAGTTGAAAAATGCACATGATTAAACTATTAATATAAAAAGTCTCAAAAAGAATGTCTCTTTGTACAAAAAGTAAATGAGTTGTAAATTGATGATTTATTTTTTATTCAAAACTATGTATAATTCCTTCATAAACAACTTTTGATTGTGCAAAATAAACAATTGAGAAAGGAAAAGAAAAGGAGACAATAATATGAGCAAAACAAGTAAGGCATTACCCATGCATAATAAAGGATATGTCAAAGGCAAAAGTAAATTTACTAAACGATTTAGAAGAGATTGGGATTTGTTTCTTTTATTATTGCCAGGTTTGATATGGTATATTATGTTTGCTTACAAACCTATGATAGGACTTAGAACAGCATTTTATGATTACAATATATTTAAAGGCTTTTCAGGTAGTACATTTGTAGGGTTAGATAATTTTATTCAATTTATTCAAGGTGCTGATTTCGCTAGGACGGTAACGAACACGTTAATGATTGCTTTCTGGCAGTTGGTTGTTTGTTTCCCTATACCTATTATATTAGCTATAGCGGTTACAGAGATGAAGAACAAGTTTGTAAGTAAGTTAACACAGACAGCTACATTTCTACCATATTTTATTTCAATAGTTGTAGTTTGTGGTATGACAATTAACTTTCTTTCTCCAAGTACAGGAGTTATCAATTTCATATTACAGAAATTAGGATTTGACCCAGTCTATTTTATGGTAAAACCTGAATATTTCAGAGGAATATATACAACTATGACTCTATGGAAAACAGCTGGTTTTAGTGCTATCGTTTATATTGCAGCAATTATGGGTATTGATCAACAGCTATACGAAGCTGCAAAAGTTGACGGTGCTGGAAAATGGAAACAGATTAGACACGTAACTATACCAGGAATCTTACCTATTGTTGTTGTAATGCTTGTACTTAATATAGGTAAAATGGTAAAAGTAGGATATGAAGCGATTTTACTTCTTTACAAACCAACAACGTATAGTACTGGTGATGTAATTGCTACTTATGTATATAGAACGGGTATTACCAATGGTAATTATGGACTGGCTACGGCAGCTGGACTTTTTGAAGCATTTGTTGCTCTGATATTAGTAGTTCTTGCAAATAAAATCAGTAAACGTCTTTCTGAGACATCACTATGGTAAGGAAGGAGATAAATCATGACAAAATCAGATAAACTAGTTTCTACAAATGAAAAGATATTCAATGGTGCAATGACAGTAATAGGAGTAATTATATCAATAGTTGCACTTTATCCTATATTCTATGTTTTGATAGCTTCGCTGAGCAAGCCAATATTTGTTGAAAACGGAGATGTAATGTTTTGGTTCAAAGGCTTCAATTTTGAAAGTTATAAACAAGCCTTTATGAAAGATGGTATTTGGATAGCATATGGAAATACTATATTTTATACAGTAGCAGGTGTGTTTGTTAATATGTTGTTTACTACAACAATGGCATATGCACTATCAAGAGAAAGACTGATATTTAGAAAGTTCTTTACCTTGATGGCAATATTCACTATGTGGTTCAATGCTGGAATGATTCCATTATATATGACTTTCAAGGATTTCAATCTATTAGATACCAGAACAGCGATAATAGTTGGATTTGCTATTAATACTTATAACCTTGTAATCATGAAAAGTTTCTTTGAGCAAATACCGAAATCACTTGAAGAAGCAGCTTTTATAGATGGTGCCAATAACCTTAAGATATTCTCAAGAATATTTTTACCACTTTCAAAACCTGCACTTGCAACAGTTGGTATGTTCTATGCAGTAACAAGATGGAATGGTTATTTCTGGGCGATGAACTTACTTCAGGATGATAATAAAGTACCGTTACAAGTTTTATTGAAGAAACTTATTGTAGATAAAGTGGCTAATGAAACAGAAGCCGCAATTGTAACTGCTAATTCGTTATTTTCTCCAACCACAGTTATTTATGCGATTATCATTATTGCAATAATACCTATGATGATAGCTTATCCTTTTGTACAAAAGTATTTTAAGAAGGGTGCTACAGTTGGAGCAGTCAAAGGTTAATTTTTACATAACGATTTTTCCATAGCTAATGGTATTATTATATATATTGTAAACTTATATAGATATTAGCTGTGAAAAAATAAATTTGAATCAACTAAAAGAAAAGGAGTAGGATTATGAAAACAAAAAAGATATTAGCAATTTTGTTAACGTTAACTTTAATGGGAACATTATTTATTGGTTGTGGTAAAAAAGATGATAGTGAAAAGGATAACAATACAGATACACAAACAAATTCAACCACTGACAAGCCAGAAGAAAAAGAATTAGAAGGTAGTTTGATTAGTGAAAAGCCACAGACATTTTCAATATTCTTAAACTTCAATAATATGCCTTTTAATCCTGAATGGCGTGTTTGGCAAGAAATTGCAGAGAGAACAAATATTTCTCTTGAAGGTGTAATTTCACAATCTAATTCCAATGAAGAAGAAGCATTCAACTTAATGCTTTCATCAGGAAAACTTGCAGATATTATTGGTTTCAAGAACCCAGCTGAATTAGAAAAATTAGGTCGTGATGGTGGTTTAATTCCACTTAATGATTTAATCAAAGAACATGCACCAAATATCCAAAAGGTTCTTGATAATGATGCAAAATTCAGACAAGGCGCAACTGCTCTTGATGGAAATATATACTATATCCCTAAAAACCAAACTTTAGTATCTGCTGAATTCTGGTGGATACGTCAGGACTGGTTAGATAAATTAGACCTAAAAGTTCCAACTACAGTAGATGAATTATACACTGTACTTACAGCATTCAGAAATGATGACCCTAACGGAAATGGGGAAAAAGACGAGATACCTCTATTTGATAGAGCTGGATGGAAAATGCCAGATGAATACTTATACTTATGGGATACAAGTACTGAATTCTATCCTCGTGATGGAAAAATGACTTTTGAACCAATGGAAGAGAATTTCAAAACAGGTGTTACCAATCTTGTGAAATGGTATAAAGAAGGTTTAATTGACCCAGAGATATTTACTCGTGGTGCAAAATCCAGAGATATCCTATACAGTGCAAATATTGGTGGTATGACTCATGACTGGCCAAGTACAGGAAATTATAATAGAAGTCTTGCAGAAGATATACCAGGATTCAACAATGTAAGTATTGCTCCACCAGCAAACCAAAATGGTCAAGTGATTGAAAGAACAACTAGATATCCAGGAGTAGGCTGGGGAATATCTTCACAATGTAAAGACCCTGTAACTCTTATCAAATTCTTTGATTTCATGTTCACAGAAGAAGGATCAACTCTTATGAACTGGGGTATTGAAGGTGAAACATACACTGTTAATGCTGATGGAACAAAATCTTATACTGATACAGTACTTAATAACGAGCAGACACCTTTAGGATACTTACGTTCATTAGGTATTCAATATCGTATCGGTATGTTACAAGATGCAGAATATGAGTATGCTTTCATGACACCAGAAGCTAGTGCAGCTGCAAAATTATACAATAGTAATCCACAATGGTTCTTAGAAGATATGCCTCCATATCTAGATGGTGAATTAGGATTAAAATATTCAGCAGAAGACGAAGCGGAATATAAGAAGATAATGTCAGAAGTTAGACCATATGTTGATGAAATGTTCCAAAAATGGTTATTGGGAGCTTCGGATTTCGAAAAAGATTATGATGGATTCATTAAAGAATTAAACAACAGAGGAATTGAAAGAGCTATTGAAATCAACCAAAAAGCATATGATACTTTCTTAGGAAAATAATATATTAAGGATGGACAATAAAAATGAAGCTTAGGTATAATAACTTTCCAACTGATTGGAAAGAAGGATTACTTATTGGAAATGGTAGACTTAATGGTATCCTATGGGGAGATAGTAATAAAGATATTATCAGCCTTAATCATGAACGTCTATGGACTGGTAAGTATGGAGATAGAAAGAACAGGACTTCATATGAATACTTACCTAAAGTAAGAGAACTTCTAAAAGAAAAAGATTACTTTAGAGGAACAGCCTTAGCTTCCTTGGCATTTGGTGGTGATGGGGGAATTTCCCCCTATCCACGCCAAGAAGATTCATTTAAGCCTGCTGGGGAATTAGTATTTACATATGATAGAGAACAAGAGAATCTTGTAGAGAGAGTACTTGATATACAAAGTGGAATAGCTACATTAGCAAAGAAAGATATAATAATAGAAGCTTTTGCAGATTGTGTAACAGAAATTATGGTTACCTCATGGAAGAGCAGAAATAAGTTTAGTGGTACACTTCATTATGAAAGACAAGAAGATGGAGCCATAGAAGATATTAGAGTAGATAAAAATAATATAATATATGATTGCAAAATAGATTCAGTAAGTAGTTTCAAAGTAATTGTAAAAGTGTATACAGACGGTATTTTGGAATACGGTAGAAAAGAAATACATATAAGGAATGCTACCTATATTAAAACATTCACTAATATAGGAGTATCATTCAATGATATTGAAAAAGAATTTAATGATTATCCTTTTCCTGCCATAGATATAGATGGATTGAAAAAAAAGCACAGTGAAAAGTTTTTGAGAGCGATGAGCAAAACAGATATTAGTATAGCTGATAACAAAACAGATGAAGTATCTGATTTATATATAAATGAAAGAATTGAAAAAGTTAGAAATGGAAATGAAGATGTTAATCTTATTGAGATATATGCAAAATTTGGTATATATCTAATGGTATCAGGTTCAATCTGTGGAAAGCTTCCATTAAATCTCCAAGGTAAATGGAATTGTGATATAGTACCTCCTTGGTTCGGTGATTATCATTTTAACATTAACATCCAGATGAACTATTGGTTTACAGAACAATTAGGATACCCAGAGTATTCAAGGCAACTATTTGAATATGTAAATAAATTTGCTGAGAGTGGAAGAGAAGCTGCAAAATCATTATATGGCTGTAATGGAACAGTACTCTCACTTAATGGAGACCATTGGGCAATTTCAACACCAGAAGCATATAACTATGCAGCATGGATCGGTGGAGCAGCATGGATGGCACAACATTATTGGTGGCATTATCAATACAATGGAGATAAAGATTTTCTAAGGAATGAAGCTTATCCTTTCTTCAAATCAACTGTAGATTTCTATATGGATTATATAGAAGTTGATGATAATGATATAGCTCAGATAATGCCAAGTCAATCTCCAGAAAATCGTTTTGAAGGTACTGGTTATTTTCCAGTAAGCATGTGTATATCATCAGCTATGGACGTACAATTAGCCTATGATGCTTTTACTTATGCAATAGATACTTCAAAATTATTGAATATTGATCAAGAAAGATGTGCTGAGTGGGAACAAATACGAGATAGATTACCTGATTTCAAAGTTGGAAAAGATGGACGTCTGTTGGAATGGGATAATGAAGATAAAATAGAAGTTGAAAAAGGGCATCGTCATTATTCACATTTATATGGAGTATTTCCATCAACTTTATTCAATTCAATAAATAGAACAGAACAATTTGAGGCAGGTAGAAAATCATTAGAATATAGATTAGACCAAAATGGTGGAGGTACCGGCTGGAGTAGAGCGTGGGCAGCATGTTTATTCGCACGGCTACAAGATGGTGAAGCAGCTAACCACCAATTGAGTTATCTACTTACAGAACTATCATCCTCTGCCTTACTTGATTTACATCCTAGACCTCCTAGATGTACAGTTAGAAATGAGGATACAGAATTCGTATTTCAGATTGATGGTAATCTAGGTGCAACTAGAGCAGTACTTGAATGTATTATACAATGTTACGAAGGAAAGATATTCTTGTTACCTGCACTTCCAACTTCATGGGAGAAAGGAAGTATAACAGGAGTAAAAACCATAGGTGGTCACATAATTGACCTTGCTTATGAAAAAGGTAAAATAACATCACTTAAGATTGAAATGGGATTTGAAGAAAAGATAGTAATTGATAATGGCAATAGACTTTTAGATGGAGACGAAGAGGTTATAATACAAGGAGAAAAAGGCAAAGTCTATACATTAGTGTAAGTTTTTTGGAAGGAGATTCACATGGCTAAGAAAAATTTGTTATATATTTTTGCCGACCAATGGAGAAAGATAGCAGTAGGAATAGAAGGACAAGATAAAATAATAACCCCTAACATGGATAGATTCGCAACAGAGAGTAAAGTTTTTGATAATGCTATTAGTACATATCCCCTTTGTTCACCTCATAGAGCTGCACTTATGACAGGGAAATATCCTTACTCTTGTGGTATGTGGACAAATTGTAAAATAGGATTAGATGAAACAGTAATGTTAAAACCACAAGAAGAAACCATAGGAAAAACACTTAAAAGAAATGGATATGAAACAGCATATATAGGAAAATGGCATTTAGATGCAAGTGAACTAAACTTTAATAAAAACCCTGAGTCAGGTGCAATCAACTGGGATGCATATACACCTGAAGGAGAAAGACGTCAAGGATTTGACTATTGGTTCTCATATGGAGCAATGGATAAACATCTGAATCCTCATTATTGGAGAAATACACCAATGAAGATTGAACCAGGGAAATGGTCTCCAGAAGTAGAGACAGATGTAGCACTTGATTATCTTGAAAACAGGGATAAGAATAAGCCATTCTGTATGTTTGTTTCATGGAATCCGCCTCACCCACCTTACGATAAAGTACCTGAAAAATATGTAGATATGTACGATGATATTCCTCTTAGAGAAAATGTTCCAAAAGAAATGAGAGAAGACAAAGAATATCTAAGAACTATCAAAGAATATTTTGCAGCAGTTACAGGACTTGATGAAAACTTCAAAAGGATACTCGATTATCTAAAAGAAAACAACTTGGAAGAGGATACCATAGTAGTATTGTCAGCAGACCATGGAGATATGATGGGTTCTCAAGGAATATATGGAAAAAATATATGGTACGAAGAATCAATCAATATACCTTTCATGATTAGAGGAGAAGGCATAGAACCAGGAAGAACAGATTGTCTATTCTCAAGTATCGATCATATGCCAACTCTGCTTGATTTATTAGAAGTTGATATCCCAGCTGCAGTACAAGGGCAAAGTTTCAAAGATATAATAGAAGACAAAAAAATGGATGAACCAGATACTGTATTTTTATCAATGATTCCAGGGATGGCTGAACTTATTGAACCTTATAGAAAAAGGGGATTAAATAATAAGTCCTTCGGGTGGAGAGGAATCAGAACTAAAAAACACACTTATGTTATTGATAATGGTACTCATCCAGATGAAAAACAAAAAAGATATCTATATGATAATGAAAATGATCCTTATCAACTGAATCCAGTAATATTAAGTTCAGAGGATGAACGATGTATAGAATATGATGAATATCTAAAAGGTTATTTGAAAGAAATCAAAGACCCATTCTTAATGAAAGGATTAGATAATAATGTTTGATATATCCAAATACAAAAAACCTAATGATGTAGAGATAGAACAAGCTATGAATAACGCTGTAACGCAAGTAGAAACAGATCTGGAAAACTTTACACATAAATTCAAGATAAACGGAACTACTGATAATTTCTATGAACCTAATGACAATATATCATGGACATCAGGTTTTTGGACCGGACAGATATGGATGGCATATGAAATAACAGGTGATGAAAAATATAGAAAAGCAGCAGAAATTCAGGTAGACAGTTTCCTTCATAGAATAGAGAACAAAATAGAAATCAACAATCATGATATGGGATTTTTATATAGCCTATCCTGTGTTGCAGCTTACAAATTAACAGGTAATGAAAATGCAAAAAAAGCAGCAATACTAGCAGCAGACAATTTAATCACACGTTATAGAGAAGATGGTAAATTCATTCAGGCATGGGGAAATGTTGGAGCAGATGATAACTATCGTCTAATTATCGACTGTCTTCTAAACCTTCCATTACTATATTGGACAAGTGACGTAACTGGTGACGATAAATACGCTAAAATAGCTAAACAACATATTGACACTTCCTTGAAAGTTATTATGCGTGATGATTGTTCTACATATCACACATTCTATTTTGAACAGGGAACAGGAAAGCCACTCTATGGAGAAACAAGACAAGGTTATAGTAATGATTCTTCATGGTCAAGAGGTCAAGCTTGGGGTGTATATGGAACAGCTTTAAGCTACATGTATACCAAGAATCCAGAGTACATTGAAAAATTCTACAAGATAACTGACTTTTTCATTGATAATTTACCAAAGGATTTAGTACCTTATTGGGATTTCAAATTCACCGATGGAAGTGACGAACCAAAGGACAGTTCAGCAGCTGCAATAGCTGTATGCGGTATGCTTGAAATGTCAAAATATCTTGATGAAGATAAATCAAATTATTACAAAGATATAGCTCTGAAGATTCTAAAATCTTTGATTGATAATTACGCAGTTAGCGATTCCAAGATATCCAACGGGCAATTACTACATGGTGTCTATGCAAGAAAATCACCGTATAATCCATGTAGGAACAGGAATGTAGATGAATGTAATACATGGGGCGATTACTATTATATGGAAGCCCTCATAAGATTAATTAGAGATTGGGAATTATATTGGTAGGAAGAATAGAACAAATGAGTAGGCATATTCGAGCCTGCTCATTTTAAAGTGCCAATGAAGTAATTAAGTTGAAAATAGACAACGGTCGTATATTGAAATCATATATAGTGATAATCACTCTCGTTACGTTTGTTGCATCTATCTGTTTATAAGGATGCAACAAGCCGTAAAGGTCGTTATTATCACTATATATGATTTTCTCTATATTTACCACTCTTGAGCCAGTTTGAAAATGCTACTTTAGCCTATAAAGTCTATACTGCTCGGTACAAGTATTGCGTTAATGGATAATGCCATTGTTTTAATTTTTTATTTATGGTTAAAAAGCAATAGCCAGTATTATTCAAAACAGAAGAAAAAGTGTTTTGTGACAATATTGATGGAGACTTAAAGCAAAATAGTATATGTATATGTGAAGTAGTGAGGCAGGACGCCGAACCCAGCTTTTTGCTCAGGACGAGCAAGTAGCTGGCGAAACATATACATATACTATTTTGCAAACTCCAAGTAAGAACAAAACATTTTTTCTGACTTACTTGATATCATATAAAAATAAAAGAATGATTATTAATTGAATCACTTGACAAGAGTCGAATTATAGTCCATTATATTATAACAATGTTTAAAAAAAGTTAATAAGGAGGATAATGTAGTGGTTATAAAATCGTTTAAACAGTATTCAGGTTTGCCGAAAGAGATCTACATTCTCGCTATTCAGAGATTTGTTAATTCACTTGGCGGTTTTGTTTATGCCTTTTTGACTCTGTTTCTGAGTAAGAGATTAGGTTTGCAAGAAAATGTTATTGGTACTTTCATGTTAATTTGTTCTCTAGTCGGTATACCTGGTTCACTTATTTCTGGTCATCTAGTTGATAAATGTAATAGAAAAACAATTTTGCTTGTTTCAAGAACTTTATCAGCTTTCATATTTATTATTTGCGGTTTCCTTGGTAATTCAATAACGGTTGTTTATTTACTTATTATATCAAGCTTTATATCTAGTTTTTCAGGCCCAGCAAGTGGTGCTATGACAGCGGATTTAACTACTCCTGAAAATAGAAAACAAAGTTTCTCCTTATTGTACCTAGGAATGAATGTTGGACTTGCTTTTGGATTTACAATTGCAGGGTATTTATTTGAAAATTACACCAGATGGATATTTTGGGGTGATGGTATAACATCTTTACTTAGTTTATTATTAGTAGTTTTTTATATAAAAGATACTAGACCAACAAAAGCTCAAATAAAAGAAATTAACGAATCTGATAGAGAGGGAGAAAAAGAGGAAAAAGGTTCTGTAGTTACAGCACTTGTCAGAAGACCATTCCTATTAGGCTTTGTAATTATATCTTCTGTTATTGGCTTTGTATATAATCAGCATGGATTCATTATGCCGTTGCATCTGGAGGAATTATTCCCTGATATGGGAGCGAAATATTTTGGTAATGTAATGGCTATTAATACAATCATTGTTGTTGTATTTACACCAATCATAATGTACTGTACAAGAAGGATTAAACCAGTTGTAAATGTGGCTATTGCAACTTTAACATATATAGTAGGTTTTGGTATGATGGGATTGATTAATGAGTTATGGGTATTCTTTGTTGCTGTATTCATCTGGACAACAGGTGAAATAATTGCTACAACTAATACAGGAGTCTATATCTCTAACCATTCACCAGTCAATCATCGTGGTAGATTCAACTCCATTATAGGTATGATTCAGGCTGCTGGACGTTCTTTTGCTCCATTCTTCATGGGAATGTTCCTAGTGTCACACAGCAACTCACAAGGCTGGATATTGACTGGATTTGTTGCGATAATAGCATTTATAATGCTTTATATATTATTTACAACAGAAAAGCGTCATAATGAAAATATTGATAACGTTCAGGAATTACTTTCTGAAAAAGAGGCATCATAACAATAAAGCTATAAGGGTTATATAGAAAGGATTTACTTATGAAGAATAAAAATATAGACGCTACTAAAGGCGATATAAAGAAAAATCTGTGGATACTGGCATGGCCTATAATGATAGGTAATCTGATACAGGTTATATATAATATGACAGATACATATTGGGTAGGGAAACTTGACAACAGTACTGAAGCCATTGCAGCTGTTACCATTACATTTTCAGTTGTATTTGTATTAGTTTCATTAGCGGCTGGATTGGGTATAGGCTCAGCAACGTTAGCAGCTCAATATTATGGTGCTAGAGAATATAAGAAGGTTGACGAAGTAACCTATACATCATTAATTGTAATTGGTGCTATTGCATTGGTTTTTGTTGCTGGAGGTATAATTTTTTACAGGCAGCTTTTTGACTTATTACAGACCCCAGATAACATTATTCCTATAGCAAAGGATTATTTCATTATAATAATGGTAGGTATGATATTTATGTTCATATTCTTTATCATGAGTGGGATATTGCGTGGAATTGGAGATACTAGAACACCTATGATTGCAGGTATAGTCTCTGGTGTAATAAATATGATATTGGATCCATTTCTTATATTTGGATGGTGGATATTCCCAGAACTTGGTATTTCGGGAGCTGCTTATGCAACTGTAATATCTAGAGTATTTGCTTCAGGATACATTTTTTATGTAGTACTCAGGGGTAAGACTTTCTTGAAGATGAACTTACGTAATATAAAAGTTGATTTGAAAATCACTAAACAATTATTTAAGATTGGAGTACCTTCCAGTATTTCACAAGCTGTAATAAGCCTAGGTGGAACAGTTATTATAAGTAGAGTAAATATGTTTGGCGATGTTGCAATAGCAACACATGGTATTGGTAATAGACTGGAATCCTTGTTGGCTATGCCTACAATGGGATTGGCACAAGCTGCAAGTTCAATAGTTGGACAGAATCTAGGTGCTGGACAAAAGGAAAGAGCATTCAAGAGTGGGCAATATGCCATGAAAGCATCATTTATCATCCTTGTAATATTGGGAGCTATTTTTGCAATATTCCCTACAGTATTTTTTGATATATTCTCAGACGATACAGAAGTAATAGGGATGGGACGTTATTATATATATGGAATAACATTATTATATGCATTTGTAGGTTGTAGAATTGTCATGTCCAATGTATTCCAAGGCGCAGGTGCTGCTTCGGTATCCATGTGGTTAAGCTTAATCTGCTTATGGGGATTCAGGGTTCCGCTTTCTTATGCACTATCCTATACTCCATTAGGAATAAAAGGATTATGGTTAGGAGTTGGATTATCCTTCATAGTTAGTTTCTTTTTTATGTATTATTTCTATAAAAAAGGTAACTGGATGAATAAGGTTGTTGTAGAAAAGAAAGAACCAGTAGAGGCATAGTATATTATTAGAATTTTAATTAAAAGAAATTCTATCTGAAAATACATTTAATATAGAAGTCAATTAAGAGATAGAGCCTAAAGAGGCTCTATTTCTATTAATACGTTGTATTTGATAAATAGTATGTTATAACATTATTTAATTTTTATATATATTCACACTTTAAAAAGATTATTATATGTGGTATTGTTGTATTAAAAACTATTGAAATTAATCATAGTAATAAAATTTAGTAAATGGAGTGTGAATAATAATGAACCCAAAAAGAGAATACATAAAGGGAAAAGATACGTATAATAAGGAGTTGGACAAGCTTAATCATAAAATCAATGTTTATGGTAATGTTAGACTAATTGTAATTCTTTTAGGATTAGGACTTACTATATGGTCGTATACCAGAAAATCTTATCTGCTTAGTTTGAATAGTTTAATTATTACACTGGTTATATTTATCAGCTTAATAATTATACATCAAAAAAATATTGATCTAAGACCTAGATTAACAGCTCTTTGTAAAATCAATGAGAATGGTATTAAACGTTTAAGAGGAGAATGGAAGAAATTCCAAAAGAATGGTAAAGAATTTATTGATGAAGACCACAATTATTCATGGGATTTAGACTTATTTGGCAAGAATTCCTTATTTCAATGGATAAATCATACCAATACCCCAATGGGTAAAAAGAAATTAAGAGATGCACTTATAAAACCCAATAAAAATATTGAACTAATAAGAAAGAGACAGCAAGCAATAATAGAGCTTTCTAAAGATATGAGTTGGGTTCATGAATTGGAAGCAGCGGGCATGTTAGAAGATAATGACAGTATAGATGAAGGAGAGTTAATAAAGTGGAGTAAGGATATAGCACCATTCTACCTAAATAATCTATTAGGATTATTTGTGAAGATATTACCTATAGTCTCCATTTTAACTATTGTACTGCCTTTTTGTATACCATCTTTTTCATTTATATATGGATTGATATTCATAAGTATACAGATAATAGTTGCTTTTATAGGTCTTAATAAAAGGCATACAAGGTTATCTACTATTGACGATTTCAGAAAACAGATATCCATATACGATAAGATGATCAAGTTAATAGAATCAAAAGAATTTGAATCAAGTTTATTACAAGATTTTAAGAAACAAATGGAAAGTGATAATGAGCTTACTTCCCAGCAAATAAAGAAGCTGGATAATATTATGGATATGTTCAATATCAGACATTTTCAATTCTATTTGATCTTCGATATACTTACATTATGGGATTATCAATGTGCTATTTCACTTGAAAACTGGAAGAACAGATATGGAAAAAATCTTCCAAAATGGTTGGATTCATTGGGAGAAATTGAAGCTCTGGCAAGTCTTGCTACAGTAGTCTATGAACAACCAGATTGGGTAATGCCTACTATTACTAAAGAATATAGGGTATCAGCTACTGAAATAGGACATCCTTTGATAAATGCAAAAGACAGAGTTTGCAATAATGTTACTTTTGGCGGAAGACATTCTTCTCTTTTGGTAACAGGTTCCAATATGTCAGGTAAAAGTACGTTTCTCAGAACTATAGGTATAAATCTAGTATTAGCTTATGCTGGAGCTCCAGTATGTGCAAAAGAGTTTTGCTGTCCTATGATGGATTTATATACTTCCATGAGAGTAAAAGATGATATAGATAACAAGATATCTTCATTCTATGCAGAGTTATTAAGAATCAAAAAAATTATTGGAGCTACTAATGAAGGTAAAAAAGTATTCTATCTATTAGATGAAATATTTAAAGGTACCAACTCAAGAGATAGGCATATAGGTGCTAGAACCTTAATTAAAAAATTATGTAAAGGAAATACGTTAGGACTTGTTTCAACTCATGACTTGGAATTAGCTGATTTAGAATCAGAATCTGATTCTAGAGTCAAGAATTATCATTTTCAAGAACACTATAAGGATAATAAGATATTATTTGATTACAAATTATATTCAGGTGTCTCAAATACATTTAATGCGGTATTCTTGATGAAGGAAATAGGGATAGATATATAAGATTTTATTTGCTATAATAAAATGAGTTAAGTTATTTTCTAATTCAGATGGAAAGGGGAACCTCATGAGTTTACAAGCTTACGGACTATTAAAGGGCAAAGCAGTAGCAACTAAAGAAGAAAGAGACAATAACAGACCTCATTATCATATCCATGTTAAAGCTAATGAAGAAAACTATAGGATATCAATCAATATAAAGTCAAATGATGTTTTATCCGAATTACTTTTTTATACTGATGAAAATTTTGAACATGGTATAACTTCAATAATAACTGAATTACCATATGGATTTTATTTCAGTAATCGTGTATCTATTGATTATATAAGAGGAAACATGGGGTTTTCTAGAGATGATATGAAGAAAATTCCTCATGACAAAGCTGGTCCTAATAATGATCTTAATGAGAAACTTAATTACTACATAGATAAAGCAATTTCATCTGAAGATACTGATATTTATATATATGGGTCAAAATGGAAAACTGGTAATTACTGTAAATCAGATAGGATTTTTGGCTTTAGCCCTTCAATGGGTATGCATGATATCCATATGAATCAAGGCAATATCAGAAAATGGAAAAAAGATAGTGGAGTATGGCAAGACGGTTGTCTTTTTATACATTATAAAGAGATAGACAAGTGGATTGGAATTTTCCTTGCCTTCCAGTCCCAATCATGGGATAATGATGATTGTACAGGTCAAGCTAACTATAAATATAAGAAGAAAAAAAGATAGGGAGGATTAAAACATGTTTTATGGAATATTTAATTCGCCTTTATTTCCTATTATTGCTGTAGGAGATGAAAAAGGGCTGTCTTGTTTACATCTTCAAACTAAATCAGGTGAAGAACTTGAGCTATCAAAAGAGTGGATTAGAAATGATGATTTCTTCACAGATACTTTTAACCAACTAGATGAATATTTTAGTGGCAAAAGAAAAATATTTGATATGAAATTGAATCCACAAGGAACCCAGTTCCAAAAGAAAGTATGGAATGCATTAACTAAAATTCCATATGGTGAGGTTTGCTCATACAAGGATATTGCTATTGCAGTAGGTAATGAAAAAGCTTGCAGAGCAGTAGGGATGGCTAATTCCAAAAATCCAATAGCTATAGTAGTTCCATGCCATAGAGTAATCGGCAGCAGTGGAAAACTGGTTGGGTATGCTGGAGGATTAGATACAAAAGATGAGCTACTAAAATTAGAAAAAAGATATAATGGATAATAATAAATTAAGGGGCAGTTTCCATCATATATTTTGACTTTGTTAGTCATGGTATATATTAGGAGGCTGCCCCTTAGATACTATATGTACTCTAAGAATATTTGTTTATGTAATGACATTTATTCAGAAACAATAAAGCTGTCATATCCGGCTTTATCTACAAGATCTTTTCTTTTAGTAGCATTTTTCATTTGTGAAAATGTACCAGCTATAACTCTATGCTTATTGTTGCTTGGTGAAACATAAGCATCTATTTTCTTAGCGATAAGTTCTTCTTTTAGCTTAGTAGCATTTTCTTTTTTGTCAAATGAACCTACAATTACTCTAAAATATTTTTTAGAAGTGTTTGAAGTTGTAGTTGTACTGGATTTTGAACTAGAAGAACCATTATTTACTGTAGAAGTATCAGATTTTTTATCTTCTTCTTCTTTTTCATCTAACTTCTTGTTAAGGTCTTCATTTTGGCTTTTAAGATCATCAATAATCTTATCTTTTTCAGCTAGAGAATCTTCAAGTTCTTTTATTTTCTCCATAGATTCAGTGTCTTCATTTGATTCATTGGAATCATTACCAGTTGTAATGTCTGTAGTTTCTTGTTGCTTATTTGCATCATTAGTATCATCATTCACCATTTCATTGAGTGATGGTTTCTTTTGACAACCAACAAGAACTAGGGTTAATAGTAACATACTTATTAATACTTTTTTAATCATTTATTCTCCTCCTCGATATGATTATAATACATAAGTCATTTTACTGATAATATGCTAATAATTGTAATAACTTATGTCATATTAGATTATATAGCAGATATATGTCGATTTCAATAGTAGATATGTTTGAGGGTTGACTTTTTATGAGTAGAACAGTATATTTATATTATTGTATTTACATTTTTTAAATATCGTGGTTTAATGTAATAAAAAGGCAAAGCGTTAAAGCTTACACAAGGAGGCAACATGAAGCGATTAATGATTATTGAAGATTACGAATCAAAGATGAGTCTAATGGAGACTGAGATAGCAGTAAAACAAACGAAAGATTTTTTTGAAAATTCTTTATCAAAAGTATTGAATCTTACAAGGGTATCAGCACCATTATTTGTATTACCTGAGACAGGACTTAATGATAACTTGAATGGATATGAAAGACCTGTTAATTTTGATATCAAGGAAACAGGCAAGGTTGCAGAGATTGTACATTCTCTAGCAAAATGGAAAAGAATGGCCCTTCATCGTTATAAAGTTGAAGCTGGAAAAGGTATCTATACTGATATGAACGCTATAAGAAGAGATGAAGAGATGGACAATCTTCACTCAATCTATGTAGATCAATGGGATTGGGAAAGAGTTGTTACCAAAGAACAAAGAAATGAAGAATTCCTAAAAGATGTGGTTAAAAAAATCTATCAAGTTTTTAAAGATACAGAGAATTTCTTATATGAAAAATACTCATTTCTAGGTAAAAATCTACCAGAAGACATCAAGTTTATTACTACTCAAGAATTAGAAGATCTATATCCTGACCTAAAACCTTCTGAAAGAGAAGACAGAGCTGCAAAAGAACATTATGCTGTTTTCATCATGAAAATAGGAGGAGCTCTAAAATCAGGAGAGAAACATGACGGTAGAGCACCAGACTATGATGACTGGGAATTAAACGGAGATATTGTATTCTGGAATCCAGTATTAAATAGAGCTTTTGAATTATCATCTATGGGTATTCGTGTAGACGAAGATTCTCTTGAAAGCCAACTAGTAATTGCAGAGGCAGAGGAAAGAAAAGAATTGAAATATCATCAAATGATACTTAATAAGACTCTTCCTTATACAATTGGTGGTGGGATAGGTCAATCAAGAATATGTATGTACTTCTTAAGAAAAGCACATATTGGAGAAGTACAAGCTAGTATTTGGCCAGAAGAAATGATAACAGACTGTGAATCTCATGGTATTAATTTATTATAGATTATTTTTTGATAAGTGAAATATTTTTTGTAATAATTTGTTTTGAAATTTTCAAGTAGTATTCCTTATGGGTTTTTTATTAGGAAAGTTTAACAGTTATATCTTGATATAAGAAGGAAATATACATGTTTATTACAAAAAAACTAAGCTTATAATGATTATTATCTAAAAAACAAAAAAGTTGACAAAGGTATTGTGTATAAATATAATAATAAAAGTGATAAAACTTTAATATTATTGGTAAATGAGTTTGAGTATCTTTGGATAAGCAATTTTATGGACCAGTTTCTCTTATAGCTTTCTTATTGAAATAAGCTTTAATTGAACTGGTCTTTTATATAGATTTTTTTAATAAAACTTATTTTCTAGGGAGGATCAGACATGACTAAAGGACAATTAGAAGCATTGATAAGTACTAAAATGGTAGCTTTCCAACGAGAACAATTGGGTAGAGGTGCTGAAGGAACAAAAACTTATATTAATGGAGACATGATTATAATAAGAATGAAAAATGTTCTGACACCAGCCGAGAAGCAATTAGCTATTACTGATCAAGGTAAAGGTTTGATAAAAGAGATAAGGATTCAGTTAGAGAGTATCATCCGTCCAAAATTAGAAGAATTGATGCAGAATCTTACTGGAGCAAAAGTAATAAGTATACACAATGATATTAGTACCAAAACAGGTGAACGAATTGATATGTTCATATTGGATTGTAATCTAGAAGAAAGATTAAAACTAGATTGATCTTCACAGTATTTTTTAAGATTTATTAATATATTAAAACATTGAAGCAGTTCAAGTTTTTAATATGATAATAAATTATTACATTGATATGATTAATTAACTAGAAATTATTATAAGGAGAGTGTCATAATGTTATCATATGGTTTTTTCTTAGATTTAGCGATTATCTTACTTAGTACAAAATTATTAGGTTTAATGACTAGAAAAATACGTATGCCACAAGTAGTAGGAGCACTTCTTGCGGGATTAATACTTGGACCAGCATTATTGAATGTTGTCCATGAAAGTGATTTTATAGATAAGATGGCTGAGTTAGGTGTTATTGTTCTAATGTTCTCAGCAGGTCTTGAAACAGATTTGAAAGAATTGAAAAAATGCGGAAAAGCATCTTTTATTATTGCAGTATTAGGAGTTTTATTGCCTCTTGTTGGAGGTCTTGTAGTAGCTGGATTGTTTGCTGGTAATCTAGCACATATGACTCAAAAAGAATTACTTGAAAATATATTCATCGGAGTGGTTCTTACAGCAACATCTGTTAGTATTACAGTTGAAACATTAAGGGAAATGGGAAAATTGAAATCTCCATCAGGAACTGCTATTCTTGGAGCTGCGGTTATTGATGATGTACTTGGAATAATAATTCTAACAGTCATTTCTAGTTTTGCTGACCCAAGTGTTAGTATTGTAAGTATTTTAGTAAGAATATTATTATTCTTTGTATTCGCTGCTATCTGTGCATTTGTTTTCTACTATATATTCAATAAAATGTCTGATAAGTACGGAAAGAAAAGAAGACTTCCAATATATAGTTTAGCATTCTGTTTGATTCTAGCTTACATAGCTGAAGAGTTTTTTGGAGTAGCAGATATAACAGGAGCATTCTTGGCAGGGATAATCATTTCTAATGTAACTCATTCCGATTATGTTTCACAGAAGCTGGATATTACATCCTATATGCTTTTATCACCTATTTTCTTTGCTAGTATAGGTATAAAGACAAGTGTTGAAAATATGGATATGAAGATTATTCTATTCGCAGTAGTACTACTTATCATTGCAATCCTTACTAAGGTAGTAGGATGTGGATTGGGTGCTAGAATGTGTGGATATGAGAGCAAAGAGGCTGTTCAAATTGGAGTTGGAATGATTTCGAGAGGTGAAGTTGCACTTATTGTAGCTGATAAAGGAGCATCTATCGGACTTATGAATCATACATATTTTGCGCCTCTGATTATCGTTGTTATCATTACCACAATAATTACGCCAATACTTTTGAAGGTAGTTTACAATAACAAAAACAATAAAAAAGTTAGTATGTCATAGATGAAAATTGGAGGCATGATAAAATGTATTTGGTATTATGTACAATAAATGACGAAAGCAAAAAGAATCTATTTGAAAGTGTATTAACAACAAAAAATGGAGTTCATAGTGTTTTATGGTTAACAGTAAAAGACGGATTAGATAAAAAACTAAAAAACACTATCATAGGTGGTTCTATTTCAGGATTATACGAAAACAAATACAAGTTGACTAGTTTGATCACAATGGAAAAAGAATCATATAAAGATATATATGGGAAATTACAGAAATTAGGATTAGAAGATTACATTGACAGTTATGCCACATTACCAATACTAGAAGATTGTAAATCTATTTCATTAGCCTAAGGAGTGCTTAATTTGAGTAACAATAATAAAACTACGGATACATTGAATCATTGGTATACTCTGGATTTAAAGGTCATATTAGAAGGAATTATCATTGGATTCATAACAGGACTTATAATTGTTTCATACAGAGTGTGTTTAAGCCATGCAGATGAGATTAGAGATAAAGCCTATGAATTTATGTCTGGGAAAACTGCAATGATTATACTATGGTTTGTACTATTGATAGTAGTGGGAATCATCCTTGGATGGTTAGTCAAGAAATATCCAATGATAAAAGGTAGTGGTATCCCACAGATAAAAGGTTTCTTGGTTAGACAGTTGAATATCAGCTGGTTGAAAGAACTGGTACTAAAATTCTTTGGTGGAATATTATCTATTGGGTTTGGACTTTCATTAGGAAGAGAAGGCCCTTCAGTACAAATGGGAGCTACAGCTGGACTTGGATTCAGCCGTATTTTCAAGAGATTCCATCTTGAAGAAAAATATCTAGTTACTGCCGGTGCAAGTGCAGGACTTGCTGCAGCTTTCAACGCACCACTTGCAGGAGTTATATTTGCACTAGAAGAATTACACCGTAATTTTTCACCTATCATACTTATGTGTGCCATGGGAGCATCTATAACAGCAGATTTTGTTTCAAGTAATTTCTTTGGACTAAAACCAATATTTGATTTTACCAACTTGGAGATTCTTCCACTTAAGTATTATCTTATGATTGTTGGCTTAGGAATCATAGCAGCTGTGCTTGGAAAACTATTTAATAATCTACTATTATTTGCTTCTAAACACATAGATGGTTCAAAAAAAATAAAATCAATATATAAACCAGTAATACCTCTTTTAATATCTGGAATTCTAGGATTTACAATTCCAAGCATATTAGGGGGAGGGCATGAGTTAATTGTCAGATTGACTAATGAAAGTATGTTGATTAAGGTGTTGATAGTTTTATTTATCTTAAAACTATTATTTACAGTTATATCCTACGGTTCTGGTGTACCAGGTGGTATATTCCTACCTGTTCTTGTACTAGGGGCATTAATCGGAAAAGCCTATGGACAAGTATGTGTATCAGTATTTAATATAGATGAAGTGTATATACTCAATTTTATAACCTTGGCAATGGCGGCATATTTTACGGCTATTGTAAAAGCCCCAATAACAGGAAGTATACTAGTCACTGAAATGACAGGTTCCTTTAGTCACTTATTACCACTTATAACAATCTGCTTAGTAGCACAAGTTGTAACAGGAGTAATAAATTCAGGAGCAATATACGACTTATTATTAGAAAAACTTTTAAAAAATAAAAAAGGTAACTACATGAAAGAAGCAGGGGAAAAGAAAGTGATACTGGAAATCCCTGTAATGTTTGGTTCAGAGATTGAACATAGTAAGATTAAAAATATAACATGGCCTTCTAATTGCCTGGTAGTTGGAATTAGAAGAGGAGAAAAAGAACTGATCCCCAATGGAGAATATAAAATCTACGCTGGTGACTTTTTAATCATACTAACGGATTCCAATGATGCAGATACAATGAAATTGGAATTACTTGATATGGCTACAGTTGAATAAATATTTATATTTACTTGACTGTTTTACATATAAACCCTAATATAATTTAAAAGAAAAATATCCCAATAGAGATTGATTTATCTACTTTGAGGGATATTTTTTGTATCTATGATAATCTAACTCAGGTCTATTAATAACTATTGTTGTAGGTGTTTTAGATGGAAATGGAGAAAAGGAAAATGTAATTGCAAAAGGGGTTATAATAATGCAAGTGGAAAATAAAGAACTTGCATTACTTTGATTATTGTGGTATCATCTTAAGGGAAAACGCAAATGGAAGGGTTAGAGATGGATAAACCAGCTTGAACCAAGCCGATAGCGTGGAAATTGATGGGAGATTATTTATGACAAAGGGTCAGAAAGAAGCTAAAATTTGTGAAGTAATTACTCGATTTGAAGCTGAATATATGGGAAGAGGCCCCAAGAGAATTAATGCTAAAATAATGGATGATGTTATTTTTGTAAGACAATGGGGATTTTTGACATTAGCTGAGGAATCACTTGCAGAGACTAATGATGGAACAGAACTCATTAAAAAGGTTCGTTCACGTCTTTTTGAAAAGGTTAATATTAGATTTAGGAATGCTATAAATGAAGTGATTGACTCAAATATTATTAGTATTCACTCAGATGTAAGTACAATAACAGGAGAGAAGATTATTGTTGTTACATTTGATGAAAATATTGAAGAAAAGTTTTTTGGTAATTAAAAACAGAATATAGATGATTGGAAGACAATTAAATGGTTTTTAACCAGTTAAAAGTAAGCCAATATTCACTACTGTAATTAGTGGATATTGGCTTATTTTTTTATATAATTAAGGAGTTTTCTCCTGAAAAACAAGAAAATATATGACTGAATGAATATCCAAAAAATAAAAAAGCCTTAGCAAAGGGAAGGGAATGTTAGATAATATGAGCTCATTTGATGTAACTAGGTTTAAAGTTAATAAAGACGTTAGAAGCATATTGGATTCAGCTTCTAAAGTGATTGTACCAAAAAGTAGAGGACATCTGTTAGATTTAGCTACTGGTGGAGGACAATCAGTATTTAAAGTTAATTATTTTATTGACGGAATTGGTTTAACTGAAGAAGCTACGGTAACTAAATGTAAAAATGGATTATCTGTTAATTATCTTGAAGAGTATATGAGAAGACGTGATCCAGAATGCATGGTTATCGGAGATAATAAAGATACAGACAAAACAAGATACAAAGAAAGATTTAATGAGGATTTTGATGGCGTAAGACTAGAGACTTATGAATGGTTGAAAAATCAAGAACTAATTGTGATGCCACTTATTGCTGGAGATGATGAATTTGGTTCTCCAACACTACTTATTTGTCCTGCTAATGCTGCCTTTTTTGCAGGGGGGCTTGCTGATCTACAAGGATTTATACCAGAAGAGGAAATAGGTGAGGAATTTGAGCCTAAGGCAATAATATATTTAGCTCCACCTTTTAGACATACACATTTTGATGGTAAGCAAGTTGTTGTCCACAATAGACTTGATGATATTCATGAAATCTTTTCGTTTAATTTATATCCAGGTCCAAGTGCGAAAAAAGGTATTTATGGTGTTTTACTTAATATAGGTGAGTTGGAAAGTTGGACAACTGTTCATGCATCAACAGTAAAAGTAACCACACCATATGATAATTCATTGATTATCATGCACGAAGGAGCTAGTGGTGGCGGAAAAAGTGAAATGATTGAAGAAGTGCATAGAGAAGTAGATGGAAGTATATTATTTGGTGAAAATACAGTAACCAATGAACGCATATATCTTGAAATAGCAGATACATGTGAGTTGAATCCTGTTACTGATGATATGGCTATGTGTCATCCTGAACTACAAAATAATAAAAAATTAGTTGTTAAGGATGCCGAAGCAGGCTGGTTTTTGAGATTTAATCATATTACAGAGTATGGGACTTCTCCACAACATGAAAAGCTGTGTATACATCCAAAAGAACCTTTAATATTCTTGAACATGGATGCGTCTCCTGATTCTACTATTCTAATATGGGATCATATTCAAGATGCTCCAGGGAAACCTTGTCCTAATCCAAGGGTAATAATGCCAAGAAGTTTTGTTCCAGAAGTTGTTTCAGAACCTGTGGCGATAGATGTACGTAGCTTTGGTGTTCGAACACCAGCATGTACAAAAGCGGATCCGACTTATGGTATTATTGGGTGTCTTCATATATTACCACCTGCATTAGCCTGGATATGGAGACTAGTAGCACCAAGAGGTCATGCTAATCCTAGTATTACCGACTCAGAAGGCATGACTAGTGAAGGTGTAGGTTCATATTGGCCATTTGCTACTGGTAAAATGGTAGATCAAGCTAACTTATTGTTAGAACAAATAATCAATACACCAAGTACAAGATATGTCCTTATTCCAAATCAGCATATTGGCTCCTATGAAGTTGGATTTAATGCACAATGGATAGCGAGAGAGTATTTGGCTAGAAAGGGCAGTGCCAAGTTTAAACCAGAACAGATTGTAGAGTCACGTTGTTCACTACTTGGTTATTCTTTAAATAGATTAAGAGTTGATGGTTATAATATTCCTAAAGGGCTTTTACAGACAAACTACCAACTAAGTGTAGGTGAAGAAGCATATGATCAAGGTGCCAAAATATTAAAAGATTTCTTTAAGCGTGAGCTTACTAAGTTTAATACAGATGAATTACTCCCGCTTGGAAGAGAAATCATAAATTGCTTTATGAATGATGGTACAGTTGATGATTATGTAAAATTAATATCAATGAAATAGGAGTATATTTATGAATACCTTTAAAAAAAGTAGTACAAGTAGTTCAACAGATCCTTATAAATACAAAAAATGGATGTTTGTTATTCTAGGAATGATAATGTTTATGTGTCTGGGAACGGTATATTCATGGAGTGTGTTTAGAACTCCCATAGAAGAGCAGTATCAGATTGATGCTACTTTGAGCGGTTTACCATATTTAGTATTTTTATTAGGGTATACAGCATCTATGGTGATAACGGGTAAATTGATTGATCGCTTGAATCCTAAACTTATGATTTTAATAGGTGGCATTATGGTAGGATTAGGCTGGTTTCTATCAGGTATTGCAGTATCCTTTAATATGATTATAGTTTCATATGGTGCAATATCAGGTGCTGGTGTTGGTATTGCTTATGGACCACCAATAAAAGTCATATCAAGTTGTTTTACAAAAAAACGTGGTGTAGCTATAGGATTATTACTTGCAGGATTTGGCCTATCACCTTTAGTAACAGCTCCAATAACAAAAGCTTTAATCAATCATATAGGCGTTAATAATACTTTTAAAGCTGTAGGTATATTTTTCTTGATAGTGATACCACTGATAGGACTATATTTTGAAAAACCTGCTAGGGTAACAGAAGATAATAATGAATTGAAAGTTGATGACAATGATACTCATGAAGGCAGTATTCTAGAAGTATTAAAAAATGCTAAATTTCAAGGATTGTGGCTATGTTTTGTTATTGGTACTTCTGTTGGACTAATGATTATTGGTATCTCAAGCCAAATTGGTGAAGAGCTGTTCAAAATTGATTCCAATACAACAGCCTTCCTTTTATCCATTTTTGCAATTTTTAATGCAATTGGGCGACCACTTTTTGGCTGGATTACAGATAGATTCAGTCCCTTTGTATCTGCTATGACGTCATTCATACTTATTTTTATTACAGCAGGTCTAATGTACATGACAAAAGATTATACAATCTTTATATATATAATAGCACTATCGGTGCTTTGGATGAATTTGGGTGCATGGCTTTCAATTGCACCAACGACTGTAGCAATGTATTTTGGTGAAACAAACTATAGTCGTAATTACGGCGTTTTATTTACTGCTTACGGTATAGGTGCAGTAATAGGAACACCTTTGGCAGGTTATATTAGAACACAGTTTGGCAGCTATCAATATATCTTTTTACCTATAATGATCATGGCTATCATAGGTATGTTTATAGCTTTGCTAACACTCAAACCCAAGTCTATTTTTAAATTAAAATAGAAACACTGTTCAGCAATTTTGGTTAACTTTTTGGTTTATGCCCCTTGACCCCAACGCTACGTAATAGTATATAATAAATTTTAGTGATATTACTAAGATTATTAAAGGTGATTATAATGACCGTAAAAGAATTAAGCAAAATTGCTGGAATAAGTGTAAGAACTCTTCACTATTATGATGAAATAGGTTTACTTAAACCAAAAATGATTAATGAATCAGGTTATAGAATATACAGTGACAATGAATTAGAAACATTATATCAAATACTATTCTTTAAAGAACTTGACTTCAAACTAGGTAAAATAAAAGAAATAATAAGTAACCCTAGTTTTAATAAAGAGGAAGCACTAAAACAGCATAAAAAACTGTTGCTGGAAAAGAGAAAAAGACTGGATAATATTATTAAGTCTATAGACACATCTTTAAAGAAAGGATTTGACAAAAATATGATGGATCTATTTAGTATGGAAAATTATGAAAAATATAAAGAAGAAGCTATTGAAAAATATGGGGATACAGCTATAAATAGCTACAAAAAAACAAGTAAATACAGTAAAAAGAAATGGGAAACAATAATCAACGAAGCTAATACAATCTATAGTAACTTAGCGGATAATATGGATAAAGATGTTAGCGATCCTTATGTACAAAAATTAATAGGTCAGTGGAAAGATCACATTACAACATATTATTATGACTGTAATATTGAGATTTTCAGAGGGCTTGGTCAATTGTATGTGAGTGATGAGAGATTTACCAAGAATATTGATAAAACAAAACAAGGTTTAGCTGGATATATGAAGGAAGCAATGGACTATTATTGCGACAATTACCAAGGATAATGTAACAAAAAGCATTTATCTCTCTTATAATGATATTAAGTTATATTAATATTATGTGGGAGAGATGCTTATGGATATGTTTGATTGTGGAATTTATTCTTTTGTAAATGCTATTACAATAGAAACTATCAGGTATTGGTCTAAAAACTCGTACCAGCATATTGATGTTTTATTAAATTCTGCAACTCCAAACAAAGGAATTCTATTTGATAGCTTTAACAATGACTTGAAGAGGCTCTACAAAACTTTTCAAAACATCTATAATGAACTGGATGATGTGAAGAGAGATACTAATGTTTATTTTATGGTAAAAAGATTTCTTATAGCCAATGATCATTTTATCATATTATTACAAAGGCTGAAATTTGAAGGTTTCAATGGTTTCCCAATATTATATCAAGTTACATATCATATCCTATATGAACAGATGTATGTTAAGGAGATTTTTAGACCTTTGATGTGTACTGGAGATGTTTATCCAGATAATGTGATAATAAACTCTAATTTTAGACGAATGGCTCTAGGTACTAATCCATTACAATGCATATATGGACAAATATATTTTTGGAGTATTATAGGTGCTGAACATCCATCTATCATTATGAATATCAGCCCTAATGAAATGGAGCAATTACCTAAAAAAATCATAAATGAGTTTAATGATATAGCTAATAGATTCAATAAGATTAATTATAAACTCTCGTGCATATATTCTAAGTTGAATATGATGAACCTTGGTATAATCCTAAAAGATTTTTGTAATGTCAACGAAGATTTTCTTGTATTGCTTGATAGATTTAAGGACAGCGCGGAAAATTTACCTGCTAATATTAAGAATAACTTGCCAAAATTGTTCTTTGCTATTCTTGAACATATAATCAAAGAACATGAATATGCAAAATTGTTGACAGAAAAAATTATGGAAAGTCAATATGGTAGAAATAACTAAAAGATAATATATAAGCCTTATTGAAAATAGACTTTACTTAATCAGATGACTTAAACGAAGTTTAAGACCTGTTTAATGATAGAGTCTATTTTTTTTGTTCCATTTATTTCTATAAGAACCATAACAATTCTTTTAAATTAGAACGAAATGGAGTATACTAAATATAAGTATTCACGTATTACATATTTTTTAATTAACAGCAGAAAACAATCAGGAGGAAGACAATGATAAAAATAATAGCAGATTCAACTTGTGACCTATCACCAAATATTATTAAGAAATATGATATAGGAATAGCTCCACTTACTATAAATATAAATGGCAAAGTTTATAGAGATAAAATAGATATATCAGCAGATAAATTCTATAGAATCATTGAAGAATTAGAAAATGAACCAACTACTTCAATGCCTAATCCATCTGAATTCTTAAGAATCATCAATGAGGCAGTTGAAGAAGGACACGATGAGATACTATGTATTTGTATGTCCAGTTCCACTAGTGGTTCATATCAATCTGCAGAACTTGCAAAAGCATATTTCTATGAAGAGAATGAGAAATCAGAAGTCAAGATAGAGGTAATTGACTCTAAGTGTATGAGCCATGGTAGTGGCTGGTTAATCATGAAAGCTGCTATTTATAGAGATAGAGGAGCTAGCTTTGACAGATTGGTCAATTGGATAGAGATTCATAAAAAACAGGTAAAACATTTTTTGACAGTGGACGATCTAGACCATCTTATCAAAAGTGGAAGACTTACCAATGCTAGTGCGTTTGTAGGTAAAATACTTAGAATTAAACCAATAATGACCATGAAAAAGGGAAAAGGAGCCATAGTAGCAAAAGAACGTGGAAGAAAAAAAGTCCTATCTTTTTTGGTTAAGGAATTCAATAAAAGAATTGACATGAGATATAGTAACTTTATTATATTAGGCTATACATCTGATATAAAATATGCAGAAAATCTAAAAGAAAGAATCAAGAGAGATTCTGAATTTACTGGGGAGATTTTAATAATGCAAATGGGAGTTGCTGTAGGTACGCATGTTGGTCTTGGTGCAGTTTCTATGTTCTATATGGAGAAGAAGAAAGGCCAAGTTTTTGATAATCTATTAGTTAATCGCATGCATGATTTTGTTGATAAGACTAATGATTTTATTGATAAGATAAAGAAATAATGTAACATAAGGGGGAGAAAGATGGATATTATTTTATATAATGGTAAAGTAATTACAATGGATGAGGATAAACCTTATTCCAGTGGGGTATGTATAAAAGGAAATAAAATATATAAAGTCGGAAATGATGAAGAAGTATTAGAATGCAAAAAAGAAAATACAAAATTAATTGACTTGCAGGGAAGATCACTTTTACCAGGTTTTAATGATAGTCATATGCATTTAATAAATTTTGCGTATACAGATAGTATGATTAGATTGGCAGGGCTTACTTCAGTTAATGAAATCATAGAGAAATCCAAGGAATCCATTAAGCAAGATACTGCAAATGCTAGTTGGATCAAAGGAAGAGGCTGGAATCAAAATAACTTTGATGAACCAAGAATGTTAAATAGATATGATCTTGATAAAATAAGTGTGGATAGACCAATTTGTTTTATAAGAGCCTGTGGACATGTTCTGGTAATTAATTCATATGCCCTTAAAATGTTAAATATAACTGGAGATACTTTCCAAGTAGCTGGAGGTCATTTTGATATAGACGCAAATAATGAACCAACAGGTATTTTTAGAGAAAATGCTATGAACCTAGTATATGATAATATGCCTTCACCAACTATAACTGAAATAAAAGACATGATCACAAGTGCTTGTAAATTAGCATTAAGTGAAGGAATAACGTCTATTCAGACAGATGATCTTGATAATTTTTCTGATAATGATTATGACAAGATTTTAAAAGCATATGAAGAACTTAGAGATGATGGAGAGCTTCCTGTAAGGATATACGAACAATGTTTATTGGGAGATATTGAAACTTTCAAAGGATTCCTGAACAAAGGATATAGAACAGGTCAAGGAGATAATTTTTTCAAGATAGGTCCATTGAAGATACTAGCAGACGGTTCTCTGGGAGCTAGAACAGCTTATTTATCAGAACCATATGAAGATGATAGCAGTACCTGCGGTATTGGAAAATTAACACAAGACCAATTGGACCAACTGGTCTTATGTGCTCATAAAAACAACATGCAGATAGCGATTCATTGTATTGGGGATAAGATAATGGACATGTCTTTTTCAAGCATAAATAAAGCTATTGACGAATATCCAAGAAAAGACCATCGTCATGGTATTGTACATAGTCAAATTACTACAAAACAATTGCTTGATGAATTTAGAAAAGTTGATGCTATTGCATATATCCAGCCTATTTTTTTGGATGGGGATATTTCTATTGTGGAAAAGAGGATAGGCAAAGAGAGAGCAAAATACAGCTATAATTTCAAAACCTTGATTGATATGGGGGTACATACTCCATATGGGTCCGATTGTCCTGTAGAACCTTTTAATGTATTACATGGAATATATTGCGCTGTAACAAGAAAAACATTAGAGGGTCTTCCAGTGGAGGGATGGTTACCAGAGCAAAAGGTAACTACTCTACAAGCAATCAGTTCTTTTACTAAAGAAGGAGCATTTGCTTCTTTTGAGGAAGATGCAAAAGGTATTATCAAAGAGGGTATGTTAGCTGATTTAGTAGCTCTTGATAATGATATACTTGAGATTGAGCCCCATAAGATAAAAGATATGAAGGTGGATTATACAATAGTTGATGGTGTTATTGTATATGAAAATATCTGCAATTAAGAATTAAAAAAACTGATGATATATTAAAATTCATAAAGAGTAGGATACAGATTATAAGTAAGTGTATCCAGCTCTTTTTTTAATGAAAAATATTTCTGCTGACAAAAATAGAATTATTCATAAAAAGTCATAAAAAATCATAATAACCACAAAATAATCATAAATAAAATAAAAAAGTCAAAAACAGTTGACAAAATATGACCAAAATGCTATGATTACATCATAATAGTTATAAAAAATGTCAAAAAAATCATATGCTGCAATGATTTGAAGTTACAAAAATTAGATGAAAAGGTAATTATAAAAATATTATAGGGAGGATTTATTATGACATCTAGAGGACGAGTCTCTCTGGTATTAGAACATAAGCAACCAGATAGGGTTCCCATTGATTTGTGGGGTTCCGCTTGCAGAATACATACTAATTTGTATAAAAAAATTGCAGATCACTTGAATTACAGTGAGTACAAAGATTTATTAAGACCAGGATCTACAACAGAATATGTAGATTATAGGTTGAGTGATGAAGTTGATATAGATTTTAGACATATTAACATTGGCAGACCAGAGAATTTTACTAATTATATTGATGAATATGAAAATACTATAGATGAATGGGGTATAGGAAGAAAGTTAATAAGCAATTATAATACAATAACTTACCACCCATTACAAGAAGCTACAATAGAAGATCTTAAGAAATATAAATGGCCAATAGCCAAAGATAAAGGTAGAATTCAAGGGTTGCGAGAAAAAGCGAAATATTGGCATGAAAAAACCGATTATGCAATTACTGCAACTTCTGCGGTGTCAGGATTGTTTTTTGAATTAGCACAATACTTAAGAGGTTCTGAAAAGTTTTTGATGGATTTATATCTTGACCCTAAGTTTGCACATGCTTTAATTGAGAAATTGACAGAGGTAATCACAGAAATAAATCTTTATTATTTAGAACCTATAGCTGAATATATAGAGTGGATTGAATTTACCGAAGATATTGCTATGCAGAGAAATCTATTCGTCTCTAGAGAAATATTCAAGGAGTTTTTTGATAAACCCCATAAAGCTATATTTTCTGCTATTAAAAAAAGATATCCTCATATAAAAATATTTTTCCATTCATGTGGAGCAATGAGCGCAATGATTCCAGATATTATAGACTGGGGAGTAGATATACTTAACCCTCTACAACCATTAGCCCATGGTATGGATTTATTGAAAATAAAAAAAGAATATGGTAAAGATGTTGTTCTTCATGGTGGTATTGATATACAACAAGCAATGATTGGAACTGAAAGTGACGTAAAAAAAGAAGTTGAAGAAAGAGTAAATGTATTGGCAGAAGGTGGAGGGTATATATTGGCTCCTACAAATCATTTACAGATTGATGTACCAGTAGAAAATTTCTTTACATTATATAATTACGCTAATATATATAGCAAGAAATTCTATTCTGGAAGATAGTATAGTGAATGTTGGCAAATAAAGGTAGATACTTACCAGTATATAGGAGAGGATTATGGAGACGAATTTAATAACAAAAACAATAAAGAGTTTTGTGAAACAAAAGGAATTTACTGTGTTTGTTGCACTATTTGCATTATGTACTTTTTTGGCAATAAAAAGTGAGATTTTCTTGACCATGGAAAATATTATGAATGTTCTTCGTCAATTTTCAACCATATCTATTTTGGCTGTAGGAGAAGCTTTTATTATCATCACTGGCGGAATTGATCTTTCTGTAGGGTCAGGTTTGGGTTTTATGGGAGTAGTATCAGCCATGTTGATTGTTTCAGGGGTACATCCATTATTAGTTATATTATTAGTGATTATCATTGGTGGGCTAATGGGATGCATCAATGGTACTTTAGTAACTAGAGCAAGAATAAATCCATTCATAGTAACTTTAGGAATGTTAAGTGTCATCAGAGGGGTCACATTGTTATTAACAGGAGGTATGCCTATAAAAGTCAAAGGTCCTTTGCTATGGTTAGGTAAAGGCTATGTAGGACCTGTTCCTGTTCCTGCTATTATAATGATTCTAGTAAGTATTATAGGTTATGTATTTTCTAAACGAACTATCACTGGAAGAAATATATATGCAATTGGAAATAGCGAAAAGTCAGCAAAGTACTCTGGTATTAGAGTTAAGAGAATTACAACACTCGCTTATGTAATCATGGGTTCCCTCTGTGGAATAGCTGGACTTATTACAACTGCTACATTAGGAAATGCTGAACCTGGAGCTGGTAGTGGAAGAGAACTTGATGTTATTGCAGCTGTAGTTATTGGAGGAGTAAGTCTTTCAGGTGGGGAAGGCTCAATAATTGGAGTAATACTTGGTGCAGCATTAATGGGGATATTAAAAAATGGTTTTGTATTGTTGAGTATACCGGGATATTGGCAAACTGTTGCTATTGGGTTGGTTATAATTAGTGCAGTAGCTCTAGATAGCTTGAGAAACTCAAGAAACGAGTCATAAGTGAACTTAAAATCATTTTAATATTAATAATGATAGATTGTTTGTCATTATATAATATAAAAAAAGAACAAGGGGGATGATAAGGTTATTGGCATCTTAAAATTGTTAAATGTAATGCAAAAAAAATAATTATGGGAGAAGGGCAAAAAGATGAAAAAGAGCATTTTAATGATTATTTTAGTATGTATGATTTCAATTTTATTTATTGGGTGTAATTCAAAGCAAGAAACTAAAAAAGAACCAGAAACTAAGAAAGAGCAACCTAATGAGAATGTAAATAACAAAGATGATGGTGATCAGATTCCAGATGTGGAATTACCAAGAAAAGGACTGATTGAAGCTGTTAAAAAGTTACCTGAGAAAAAGATTAAATTATCATATCTAGGATACAAGAATAATGAATTTTGGATTCCTGTTGAAGAAGGTGTTTTAGCGGCTAAAGAGTATTTGAAGAATTTTAATTGTGATGTTGAGTGGGTAATCATGGGAGAAGACATTAATGCAGAAAATTGTATAGCCGCAATAGAAACAACAATAACTAAAAAGTATGATGGTTTTGCTATTGTTCCAATAAATGATGGTACTTTTGAATACATGAATAAAGCAGTAGACAGAGGTATACCTGTAGTAAGTGTCATTGCAGAAGGTTCGGAAAAAGCATCAGGTTTGATTGAAAGTAAGGCGTTAGCTTTTATGGGTACAGATGCTTATGCAGCTGGGCAGCAAGCTGGTAAACTTATTGAAGAGTTAACAGGTGGAGAAGGTAAGATAGGAGTCATTACAGGTTATTTTACTGCCCCACAGCATGAAGCTAGAAGAATGGGTGCTGTAGATTATTTAGAAGAAAATTGTCCTGATATAGATATTATTGCTACTGTTGAGAATCAAGACGATACACTTCTAGCATATTCAGCAGCAAAAGATTTCTTTACTAAAGCACCGGATTTGAAATTAATATATGGCTGTGCTGGTGGAGCTCAAGGTGCAGCTGAAGCTATAAAGGATTTGGGACTTAAAGGTAAAGCTGGTTTGGTTTGTTACGATCATATTCCAGTAAACATTGATTATGCTAGAGAAGGTTATATATGGGCTGCACTTGACCAACAGCCTTATGAAAATTCATTTAATGCATTAGTGTACCTATATAATAATATTGTAGCTGGTGAAGAGCCTCCAGTTGATGAAAATGGAGATATATATGTTACACCAACGGTTATGACACCTGATAATGTTGATGAACTATATCCTGAATAATTAACCTAATAATAGATCGGTTTTATCAAAAAAATCGGTCTATTATTGTAAAGCTGATTTATTTGATGTTAAAGGAGGAGGAAATTTGGGAGCAGATGTATTAGTCAAATTCGAAGCAATAACCAAAAAATTTCCAGGTGTTGTAGCACTTCAAGAAGTTTCATTTGATGTAAAAAGAGGAGAAGTGCATTCTATTGTTGGAGAAAATGGAGCAGGTAAGTCTACATTAATGAACATTTTATCAGGAGTATATTTGCCTACCTCAGGAAAATTTTATTTTGATGGAGATTATGTTAACTTTAAACAGCCTCTTGATTCTCAAAAAGCTGGTATTGCCATGATTCATCAAGAATTATCAGTTGCTCCAAAACTTAGTGTAATGGAGAACATATTTATTGGCAGATTAAAAAAGAATAAATTGGGGTTAGTTGATTATAAGACAATGAACAGATTATGTAAACAACAGCTAGAAAAATTAGAAAACAGAACCATAAGACCTGATCAGATGGTTAGTGATCTGAGTACATCTGAGAGACAAATTGTAGAAATAGCGAAGGCTTTAACTATAAATGCCAAGTTGATTATTATGGATGAACCTACATCTTCATTATCAAAAACGGAGACAGAAACTTTATTGAAGATTATTAAGGCATTAAGTAAACAAGGTGTCTCTATCATGTTTATCTCACATAGAATGGAAGAAGTTTTTAGTATATCAGATAGGATTACCGTGTTAAGAGATGGTCAATATATAGAAACATTAAATGGTAAAGATAGTGATAAAAATAAAATCATCTCTTTAATGGTAGGTAGAGAGTTCGTGAATACATTCAATCGTAAACGTAAAGTATATAAAAAAGAAGAAGTGCCAGTACTGGAAGTTAAGAAAATGAACAGTAAAAAATTAAAAGATATAAATTTCAAATTATATTCTGGTGAAGTCTTAGCTATAACAGGACTAGTGGGAGCAGGAAGAACAGAGTTGGTACAGGCTTTATTTGGTATTGAAAAAACAACAAGCGGTGAAATCTATGTAGACGGCAAAAAAGTTAAAATCAATAAACCCATAGATGCAATAAAAATGCAGTTTGGATTAGTTCCAGAAGGAAGGAAAACTGCGGGTTTGTTTTTAGGGATGTCCGTAATGAACAATATGACAATAACTATCTTGAATAAGATGACTAAAGGTATGTTCATTGATAATAAAAAAGATAAAATGTTAGCTGAGGAATATCGTAATAAATTATCAATAAAGACTCCAAGTCTTAATCAGAAAATCAAATTTCTAAGCGGAGGCAATCAACAGAAAAATATTATAGCTAGGTGGTTAATGACACAACCTAGAGTTTTGTTTTTAGATGAACCAACCCATGGAATTGATATTGGAGCCAAAACTGAAATCTATAAAATAATAGATTCATTAGCAAAACAAGGAGTAGCTATAGTTCTGGTTTCTTCTGAATTACCGGAGGTACTTTTGCTTGCTGATAGGGTAATCGTTATGAGAAAAGGCGAAATAACATCTACTATGAATTATAGTGAAGTAACACAAGAAAAAATTATGGAGAAAGCAATTGTAATTTAATAATATGGGAGGTGGCAGCAGTGGATAAGATGAGAGTTGCTGTTATGGACGGGAAAAGAGAAGTGAGCCTAAAGAGTACGGATATACCAGTACCAAAAGATAATGAAGTATTGATTAAAGTGGATACGGTTGGTGTCTGTGGTTCTGATTTGCATTATTACTCTCAAGGTAAAATAGGTGATATGATTGTGGAAACACCTTTTATTCTAGGACATGAATGTGCTGGTGTCATAGTAGATATAGGTAAAAATGTTCAGAATCTATCTATTGGAGATAAGGTAGCTGTCGAACCAGGTGTTCCTTGTGGTAAATGTGAATTCTGTCTTCATGGTAAATATAATCTATGTTCTGATCTGGTATTCATGGCGACTCCACCAGATAATGGATGCCTTATGGACTATATTGTTTACCCCTCTCAGTGGGTTTTTAAAATACCTGATAACATGTCTTTTGCAGAAGGTGCATTAATAGAGCCTCTTGCCGTTGGCATGCACGCAGTAGCACAGGCACAAGCTGATATTGGAAAAAGTGCATTGATTTTTGGAGCAGGATGTATAGGTCTTGTAACATTATTAACCCTAAAGAGTAGAGGTATAACCAATATATATATTGTTGATATGATTGATTCACGTTTAGATAAAGCAAAAGAATTAGGAGCTACAGAAACTATCAATGTAAAAAATGAAAATGTTAATACTATAATAAATAAGTTAACAGATGATAAAGGTGTCGATATGGTTTTTGAGATGACAGGTTCTCCACAAGCGATATTGCAAACTGTTAAAACGGTTAAAAAAGGTGGAACTATTATATGTGTTGGATTAGGAAGTGAAAAAAATGTTTCTTTTGATTTGGGAGGACTAATCTGGAAGGAAGCAACATTAAAAACTGTGTTCAGATATAGAAATCTATATCCATCTGCAATTGAAGCAGTATCAAAAGAGATAATACCTGTTAAAGAGATAATTTCACATATATATAATTTAGAAGATATCTCAGAAGCATTAGAATACCATGTAAATTGTAAAAATGATATTATTAAAATGATAATCAAGTTATAAATATAAATTAGTATATTGTTTTTAAGAATAGAAAAATATACTGGTAATCCACAAAAAATCTAATAATATTGACATAAAGGTGATGGTATGATAATATTCGAAAGGAAGTGGCTTAATGAAATATTTGGTAGGAATAGACATTGGTACTACTGGAGCCAAATGTGGTATATTTAATTTTCAGGGTGATTTATTGGCACAGGGGTACAGAGAATATACATGTGATTATCCTCAACCAAATTGGGTAGAACAAGATGCAGAGATGGTTGTGGAAAAAGCTATGGAAGCAACAAAAGATGCAGTAATTTCTTCTAAGATAGATCCTAATGATATGTGTTCAATAGCATTATCTACACAAAGAACTTGTTCTATATTTCTAGATTCAAATCATAAACCTATGAAGATGATATCTTGGCAGGATAATAGGACTTCAGCTGAAGTAAAAGATATCGCTGAAAAAATATCAGAAGAGGAATTCTATAGTATTACTGGGTTGCCACTCAATACCACTTGGATTATTACAAAAATAATGTGGATGAGAAAAAATTGTAAAGAATTATGGAAGAAAACAAAAAAAGTAGTTCAACTTCAGGATTATACACTAAAACAATTTGGTGCTGATGACTATTATGTTGATATCCCAGATAATGTATTGTCAGGACTATGGGATACAAATAATTTTCATTGGTCAGATAAAATTATTGATTTGTTTGACATAGATAGAAACATCCTTTCAATACCAACTAAATGTGGTACAAAAGTTGGTAAGTTATCAAAGGAAGCAGCATTGAAGATGGGATTAAAAGAAGGTATTCCTTTATGCGTAGGAGCTGGAGATCAAAATTCAGCCGCAATTGGAGCTGGAATCATAAAAGAAGGTATTGCGTCAGTTTCTATAGGAACTGGTGGAATGGCTATTATTTTATTGGATAAACCATATAGGGATACAGCTATGAAAGCATGTGTTGGTAGTCATGCCATTTATGGAAAATGGCAGTTCGAAGGTTATCAAATAGGAGCAGCAGGAGTTTTTAGATGGTTTAGAGATGAAATAGCTGCACTGGAAAAAGATTTTGCATTAAAAAATGGTGAAGATGTCTATAAAAAACTTAATGAAATGATTGCTGAAGTTCCACCTGGATCAGAAGGGTTGGTTTTTTTGCCATTCCTTGCTAGTGCTGCTGCACCAAGATGGAATTCTGATGCAAGAGGAACATTTGTGGGATTGACTTTTGCTCATGAACGCAAACATCTTGCACGAGCATTTATGGAAGGTATTACACTGGAACAAAAAGACATACTGAATTCAATGAAAGTAACAGGGAATAAAGTGGATACTGTTCGCATCATGGGAGGTTCTTCCAAGTCAGAGATCTGGTGTCAAATGCAAGCAGATATCTATAATAAAGAGGTAGAAACCCTAAAAGTATCAGATGCAGCTTTGGTCGGTGCTGCAATATTTGCGGGTATTGGAATAGGAATATTCAAGGACATTAAAACAGGTGTTAACAGCATGGTTAAAACCAGTAAAAAATATTACCCAAGGCAAAATTATAGTGCAATATATGACCAGGTGTATAATATATACTGTAATATATATGAGTCGTTAAATGAACGAGGAGTTTACTCCCAAATAGCTGAATTTCAAGCCAATAAGAAGTAATTATTAATACTAATGAAAAATATAATATTTAGACATTCATATAAATAATTTAAAGATAAGAGGGTAAATATGATTATGAATATTAGACAACAGTTATTGCTGGATAAAATTAAGGATAAAAAATTTTTTACTAGTAAAGAGCTAAGAGATATAGTTACTTGTTCTGACTCTACCTTACAAAGAGATTTAAAATATCTAGAACAAATAGGTGAAATTTCAAGATCCTATGGTGGGGTTGAATACAAAGAAAATACCAATAATTTTTTAGCAGGTAAAGACTATTTAATGTATGAACAAAGGAAAATATCTAATTTAAAAGAAAAAATTGCAATAGCAAAAGTAGCTAGAAACTTAATAAATGATGGAGATGTAGTTTATTTGACCCATGGTACTACTACTTCTCAAATCGCAAATTATGTAGAAGATGATAAAGTGTTCACTGCAATCACTGATGGATTAGATATTGTATATGGTTTGGAAAAAAAGCCAAATGTAAGAGTTTTATCAACAGGCGGATTAGTAAACTATGGTTCAAGACAAATTGAAAATAATCCTTATATCGTTAGTGAGCTCAACAATGCAAATATAAACAAACTTATTATGGGTATTGCAGGGTTATCTATGAGTAATGGAATCACATTTTATGATTTTGTCAGCTTTAGCTTTTTGCAGCAAATAATTTCAAACATAAATGAAATTATCGTAGTAGCGGACCATACTAAATTTGATAAAGTATGTCTTGCCAATTTCATACCATTAGATAAGATCAATAAAGTTGTTACAGATGATAAAGTAGATAATAAGTATTTGGAGTTATTCGAACAGAAGGGTATAGAATATTATATAGCAGAAGTGGAGTAGAAAAGGGATAATACTTTTATTATATTTATCTTACATATTTGATACTCTTTTATTAATATTGATAAATAATAATAAGGAATCAGTCTTATAGTTACTAAATAAGATTGATTCCTTTTGTTATATTGCTTATTATAAAGAAGTTCTAGTATCACAGTACTCGCATTTATATTCTTTTTTCTCTGGGTCAACTAAAGTGAATGTGATATCTTCATTTTTTTCGATAGTGGTTACGCATCTAGGATTATTGCATTTTAGAATACCGACAACTTTTTTTGGAATAGATAGTTTTATCTTATCCACTATGTTCTCGTCATCAATTATTGTGATTGTAAGTCCTGGGTCTATTAATCCAAGAATGTCTAGGTTGAGATCAATTACATTATCTATTTTTATTAAATCCTTCTTACCTAATTTGCTGGAAGGTGCATTTTTGATAAGAGCTGTAGTACAATCTGCTTCATCCAATTTTAGCTCTTTGAATATTTTGTATCCCAGTCCAGCTTTTATATGGTCTATGACAATCCCTTTTTTGATTCCATTAATTTTTAACATTAGCATCCCCTCCTAAAAGCTTTAATATCAGCGCCATTCTAACATACATACCATACTTAGCCTGGTTGAAATAAACTGCTCTTGGGTCATTATCCACCTCTGTGCTTATTTCATCTACTCTTGGTAATGGATGCAGGATAATCATATCTTTCTTAGCATTCATCAACTTGTCATTATCTAACAGATAATAACCTTTTAGTCTGAGATACTCTTCTTCATTGAAGAATCTTTCTTTTTGGATACGAGTCATATATAATATATCAAGTTCAGGAATAGCTTCTTCTAGATTGGATGTTTGATAAAATTCATGGTCAGTAAGTTCATCAGTAATGTAAGATGGTATTTCAAGCTCTGGTGGAGCTATAAAGACAAATTTAATATTTTCATATCTGCTAAGTGCTTTGACTAATGAATGAACAGTTCTTCCGAATTTCAAGTCACCGCATAGTCCAATAACATTATTGGAAAAACTTTTTTTGTATGAACGGATTGTAAGTAGGTCAGTCAATGTCTGAGTAGGATGTTGGTGTCCTCCGTCGCCTGCATTAATCACTGGTATATCAGAATATTTGGAGGCTAGTTTTGGTGCGCCTTCTTTTGGATGTCTCATTACAGCTATATCAGCATAACAGCCTACCACTCTAATAGTATCTCCAATACTTTCGCCTTTGGAAACTGAGGATGATGAAGCTTCTGAGAATCCGAATACTCCGCCACCTAGTCTAAGCATTGCAGCTTCAAAACTGAATCTTGTTCTTGTAGATGGTTCGTAGAATAGAGTTGCTAATAGTTTGCCTTTGCAAACGTCCAAGTATTTATCTGGGTCTTTAATAATGTCATCTGCCAATGTAAAAATTTCTTCTAATTCCTCAACAGTAAAATCATCTGGTTGTATCAAATGTTTTCCTTTTAACATGGTATTTCCTCCTTTTTAGCATCACGGTACTAGATTAAAGGTTATTATTTTATAGGATATCTTTTAGGAATTCTGTCATTATATAATTGAATTTGGACATAAAAAAACTTCCCTATAGGAAGGCATATGTTCTTGCTAATATGATATCAGGTATTATTATACACCTAATAATCATGTTATACGTTACCTTCCTAGCCTCTCTTGGACTAAATTAAAGATACCTATCAATCAATAGATTAACACTTACTTTTGCATAAGTCAAGTAAAAAATTTTACTAAAAATTATATAAAAAATTTTAAATTAATTATTTACTTTTTTTACAGTATATGCTAATATAATGTTATATAATTTATAAATTATAGTACAAGCTTGTTACAAACATATCTGTTTAATTAAAAAACACTCAATATAATGCGAAATATCTTATTCTATGGTCTATTCCGAAAATTCCCGCGTAAAATTAACTGAATATTTCTTAAAAATATACCTTTATTTACATAATGAAAATAAAGTATAGATGAGGAGTGATAATTTTCAAGTAATTTCATAAGTAACCCACGATAAAATTTTTTGAAAAATAAAAAAATAGGAGGAATTGTAATGAAGAAAAATTTTAAAGGGAAAATTGGGTTGTTTTTGGCTATCATGTTTGTTACACTTATATTGTCTCCAAAGACCTTGCTAGCTAATACTGAAGGCGATAGTGATAACCCGTGTATTATTTATCTAAAAGGTGTTGAATTGAACTTAGAAGAGGGTAGAAGAGAAAAAAGATCTGTAGTTGAAGATTCTGGTCTATATATTATTTCTTTTGAAGGACCTATTGAAGAGTATATGAAGAACGATATAACAAAATTAGGTGTAGAGCTTATTGAATATATCCCCGATTTTGCATTTCTATCAAGAATAAATTCTAATACAATTTCTGATGTTTCACTACTTTCTTATGTAAATAAGATTGTAAGTTATCAGCCTGAATATAAAATAAATCCAGTATTAAAAAGTAAAAGAAGAACAACTAGATCAATCACTCTAGAGGATTTAAATGAAAAAGATATAACTGTTAAAATATTTACAGTTGACGATTCCTCTATTTTAGATGCTTACATAGAAGAATTTGGCGGTACTAAAATAGATTCTACTGAAAATGAAGTAATAGTTAAATTGAATCCAAGTGATGTTGAGAGATTTGCAAGCCTTGATTCAGTTAAATATATAGAGCCAGTTGTTGAATTTGAATTATTCAATGATAAAGCTAGAGATTTCATGGGTGTAAATAGTGTAAATAATCTAGGTTACAATGGATCTGGACAAGTTGTTGCAGTCTGTGATACTGGTATTGATACTGGTGTTAACGATAGTGGCATGCATTCAGATTTCCAAGGTCGAATTGATAGTATATTCCCATTGGGAAGATCTACAGCTGATGACATACATGGTCATGGTACTCATGTTGCCGGTTCAGTTCTAGGTGATGGTACTAGATCCAATGGTCAAATTAAAGGTATTGCTCCAGAAGCTCATCTAGTATTTCAATCAGTATTAGATTCTGGTGGAGGACTAGGCGGTCTTCCAAATGACTTGAATGACTTATTCCAACAAGCAGCAAATGCTGGTGCTCATATTCATACAAATTCTTGGGGAGCTGCAGTAGGCGGACAATATACTGGAAGTTCACAAGATGTTGATGAATATGTATGGAATAATAAAAATATGATTATCCTTTTCGCTGCTGGAAATGAAGGCGATGGATACAGTGGAACAGTTTATAATTCAATTGGTTCTCCTGGAACAGCTAAAAACTGTATTACTGTAGGTGCAACTGAAAACAATCGTCCTAATATGCCTAATACCAAGTGGGGAAATATAGGGGATAATCCAAATGAGATTGCTCCATTCTCTAGTCGTGGTAATTGTGATGATGGAAGAGTAAAACCTGATATAGTAGCTCCAGGTACATGGGTTCTTTCTGCTAAATCATCTGTAGCGCCTTCAAGTAATTTCTGGGCAGACTACAATAATTACTATGCTTACATGGGTGGTACTTCAATGTCTACTCCATTAACTGCTGGAGCAGTAGCAGCAGCACGTGGATACATGCAGGATGTTTGGAATCATACACCAAGTGCAGCATTAATGAAAGCTGCAATCATCAATGGTGGTACTGATTTAGGTTTTGGTTTCCCAAGTAAAGATCAAGGATGGGGACGTGTTAACTTAGCAGATTCATTGAAGAACAAGGAATATGAGTATTCTGATCAAGCTTATAGTCTAGCAACAGGTGCTACACAAAACTTTACTTATACTATTGAATCAACTAGTACTCCATTAACTATATCTCTAGTATGGTCAGATTATCCTGGTTCAACAGCTGCATCTAAAGCATTAGTTAATGACCTAGATATAAAAGTTACTTCTCCTTCAGGTACAGTATATTATGGTAATGATTTTACTCAACCATATAATAGTGATTATGATAGATTGAATAATGTTGAAAATATATATATTGATTCACCAGAAACAGGTAATTATTCAGTTGAAGTAAAAGGCTACAATGTACCACAAGGACCTCAATCTTTTGCATTATTTGCATCTGCTGATTTTGGTACTGCAATAGTTGATGATGTAGCACCAACATGTAACATCACTTCTCCAAGTAATGGTGATACAGTTAATGCTATGTTAGCTATTGAAGCCAATGCTGAGGATAATGTAGCAGTAAGCAAGGTAGAATTCTATGTTGATAATAATAAAATAGGTGAAGTAACTGCAGCACCTTATAATTTCAACTGGAATACAAATACTGTAAATAACGGTAATTATAATCTTAAAGTAAAAGCGATAGACACATCAAATAATGAAGCAACATCTAGTGAAATAACAGTTACAGTCAATAATGTTATTGACGATGAAGCTCCAACTTGTAATATAACTTCACCAGCTAATGGTGATGATGTTAACGGAACAATAAATATTAACGCTGATGCCCAGGATAATATAGCAGTTAATAAGGTAGAGTTCTATGTTGACAATAATAAAATAGGTGAAGATGCTACATCACCTTATAGTTTTGAATGGGATACAACTACAGTAAGTAATGCATCTCATACATTAAAAGTAAAAGCAATAGATACATCAGATAATGAAGGTTTATCTAATGAGATTACTGTTGCTGTAGACAATGCTCCAACTGTTGAATATAAAACTGAAACCTTTACAGGTAGTGCAAGTATATTCAATAGTCCACAAATTGATATTGATGTAACTGCAAATGGTACAATAGATCTACAATTATCAGGTAGTTCATCATCATTAAAAATGAAACTATATGACCCAAGTGGCAGCCTACTAGCTACTAACAAATCCAGTATATCATATGATGCCACTGAAACAGGAACATATTCAATTGTAGTTTCTGCATTCAGCTTTTTCGGAGCAGATTATACATTGACAGCAACTTATCCTGTTGTTTCTACTCAAGATGAAGATATAGATTCAGTTGAAGATTCAACAGAAACTGTAGAACCAACAGAGGTTATTGCTGATGGAGATATCATTAGTGATATTATGACTATAGATACTTATGTTGATGAAAACAAATCTATAAAGCTTATTGAATTATATGTTGATGAAAATAAAGTAATGGAATTCACTGAAATACCTGAAGCTATTGAATGGGATACTACTACAGTAGACAACGGTAATCATGAGATACAAGTAAAGATTACTGATGAATCAGGTAATGTTATTACTTCTACTACATTGAATGTTGTTGTAGAAAATGATATGAGTGAATAGATAATAGGTTAAGGGTAAAATTAAATATATAATCTATGTTCAGTAATAATTAATAATCATAGTACATAATTATGATCGTTAAGTAAGATAATCATCCCAAACAAGTTAGCACAGTAAAGATACACTGTGCTAACTTGTTCTTTGATTATATGTATTTTACAAATCAACTCGATACAGAATATTAGGAGTGTTTTCTAAAGTATAAAAAACGTTTTTATCAGTAATTGCTGTATGAACATAATCATCGGAATCCTTTACAATATCAACATAATGTTTGATCTCTTTTGTATTATAGTTAATTCGCATTATACCACATAGTACATTTCCATCTTTAGTATCTGCTATCATTTTTTTATTAGAACCATCTATATCCACTTGATAAATACCATCTCTTTTTGCATATGTAATATGATTACCTTCAAGACAATATGTAAAATGCATACCTCTATCTGGATCATCAATAATTTTAGTCAGGTTAGTGCCGTCTAAGTTAACTCTAAAAAAATCTCCAACTTCTCCACTTTCAGATTGCAAATAAAAGATTCCATCTTTATTGACAGAAATACGAATGACATCGGAAGAAGTAAGTTTTTCAGATTCATTTCCATTGACTCTAATTCTATGAACACCACTTCCCCATTTTTTATAATATATATAGCCATCCATTGTATTAAGATAATTTTCACAAGATTCCTCATCTATTATTCTGTTAACTCCAGTAGACAGATTCATAGCTGCTAGCCCATTAGAAGCTGTTTTATAATAAATCCAATCATCTTTTGCACCTAGAATTCTATCCATATCCTTCATTTCATAGGTTCTAGTAATAGGAGAATCTGTTTCTATAATCAAATCAAGATTAAGGTATTTTTCTATATCAGTTAGAGGCATATAAAAATCTGAACCATCAAAGTCTAAAGGAGATTTTATAACTGTAAGATAGACTAGGGAGTTATCCCAATAAACCTTTAATAAGGAATTCTTGAATTTATTTAATTTTGTAATACTAAGACTGTAGTGTTCGTCTTTGGCATATTCTATCCAAGAGGAACGATATTGTATTCTTTCACCATTTAGACCAATCATGTTTTTGATATATGTGAAAGATAAGAATGGTATACCTTCTTCAGAGATGTATCCTATTTCTTTGTCTTTATGATAGAATATATTATTTTTATGTGAAAGATATAATGTATTACGTTTAGGGTAGACAATGGGATTATTATTTGTCATAGAAGAGAATTTTTTTGCATCTTCTATTGATATATAATTCTCATTCTCTATCAATTTGGTTTCTATAGGAATGTTATTGATAATAACCTTGGATTTTGTCCATTGAGTATCTAAACTACCCTTATAATAATTTCCTTCAGATAGAGGATAAATTATCTTGTGTATATTTTGTTCAAAAGTAAGTACATCATCAGAATACAACTGAAAGAACCCAAAATCATTTAAATCAGTTGCTTTTATATAGATATCACCATCTATACTATAATAATTGAGAGGAAGACCATTAAAGAGAAATTTGGTTTCTTTTTTATCAGCGGCAGAACTAGTTGTATAACAAGTCAACATGAGTATGAATGTCATGGTGCATAATATAAATTTTTTCATTATAACCTCCTTTTTATGATAGTTTTATTAAAATATCCAATAAACTATGTTATAACAATTATACTCTATTAATCATATGTATCAAATAAAAAATTAAGTTAGCAAGTGAAGTTACATTGAAATAATAAGATATCTAGATTATAATTTATCTTGTAGAACAGATGAGGCATAGCCTCGGAAACAACTTGTTTCTCAAGACGCGATTAAGTCCATTTGTTCTGAGAAAAGAAATATAACTTTCTATTAAGGTAAGGTGCTAATATGATAATGATTAGAAAAATAGGATACTATTTGATAGATTTACTTGCTGTGATAATATTTTATTTTGCGTTTATATATGAAGGAGCTAAGGATAATAGATATATGTTATTGCTGACATTATTCATAGCTTATGTCATATTGTCTATCGCTAAGAATATCTTTAAAGAACATTCAAAAATAATACTGGTCATACTATGTTTGAAGATATTGTTGTTGCTGTTTATAGAAATCAACTCAAAGTTTGCAATCAATTATTTTATACATGCTGTTTATTTATTAATAATAATCGAATCGACCTCATTGCTTAGTTTCAAAAGCAGTTTGATAATTAATTCCTTGGCATTTATAGTATCGTTGTACAAATTTCTTAATCTAATATCTTTTAACAATAGTATTTCTAATATATCTCAGATGTTTCTTTTCGTTCTCATTAATTCTTTGGTAATTATTATATTGGGATTCGCTAAGTATCATCAAGAAGAAAAAAGTAAGATTGATAATATATATAAGGAATTATTGAATGCCCATTATAAATTAAAAGACTATGCTCAGCAGATTAAGGAACTGACAACTACCCAAGAAAGAAATAGGATAGCCAGAGATTTGCACGATACACTTGGGCATAATATGACAGGGCTTATTATGCAACTGGAAATGACAAGTTCAATGATGGATAAAGATATGGATGAGGCAAAAGTTCTTATGGAAGCATCTAAGATAACTGCAAGGGAAAGTTTGAAGAAAGTTAGAGAGATTGTAGAAACTTTTAAAGATGAAAGTAGAATGTATACTGATATCGGTGCTATCAAGGAACTTATTGATGAGTTTTCCAGTAAGACAGGTGTCAAGATCAGTTTTGAAATTAAAGGAGAGAAAATTGCTTTATCCCCAGATGTTTATATAACATTGTATCGGGTTATACAGGAATCAATGACCAATGCTGTAAGGCATGGAAAAGCTGATGAAATTAAGATTGTTATTAAATATGAGAAAGATGTTATTAGATTTTCTATAGTTGATAATGGTGTTGGATGTGATGATGTTTGTGAAGGATATGGATTAAAGGGGATGAGAGAAAGAGTGGGATTATTAGGTGGATTTATTGAGTATAGGAATGAATGTGGATTTGAAGTTATGGGGGAAATTAATAGAGGTTAGGTTTTAATTAAGGGGACTAACGGGATTAAGCGTAGTGATAAATAGTAAGTTTTACTTGCCTTACTCCTGAAGGAACGGTCTTCGTAAAACTTACTATTTATCACTAGGTAATGTACGTATTGGGTTAGTGTTTAGGGTATCTTGGGTGATATTTAGTTGATTAATTTGGAAAGGGATGTGGATGATGATAAGAGTATTGTTGGTGGATGATCAGGATATTTTGTTACAGGGGTTGACTATGATTTTGGGGAAAGAGGAAGATATTGAAGTAGTAGGGGGAGTAAAAAACGGAGAGGAAGCTGTAAGTAGATGTAAGGTAGATAATATTGATGTGGTATTGATGGATATTAGAATGCCTGTTATGAATGGTGTGGAGGCTACAAGAGCCATAAAAGATTATAATGGGAGTATTAAGATTATTGTTTTGACAACTTTTAATGATGATGAGTATATATTTGATTCTCTGAAATATGGGGCATCAGGTTATTTGTTGAAAGATGCAATGCCAAAAGAGATATCTGAGGCAATTAGATGTGTATATAATGGAGGAACATTGATAAATCCATCTGTTGCAACTAAAGTAATGAATAGGTTCAAGGAGATAAGTAACAATGAACAGGAATATGAAAGGGTACAGGAGGTAAATACTTTAACATCAAGGGAAAAAGATATATGTAGTCTATTGGCTAAAGGGAAGAATAATAAAGAAATATCCGAAGAGTTATTCTTGAGTCAAGGGACTGTCAAAAATCATATAACTAGTATATTGGGAAAACTTGATCTCAGGGACCGTACTCAGTTGGCTATCTTTGCTATTAAGAATAAGCTATAGTCATATTATAAATGTGCAAAAAGTCATGGGTATAATGTGACAATAGATACATGGAATATTATTGATGATGGTGTATATTAGTTGTATAGTAATTAACTAAATAGCTAAATGAGGTGTATAAAATGAAAAAGATGATTAGTGTAATAATGATGACGGTTATTGTAGTAGCAATGTTGACTGCCTGTTCAACTAAAGCACTTGTAGATTATAATAATGCGGTAGTAAAAACGGATTCGGAGAAGATGGGGAAAGAATCTATGGAAATAAAGATAAATGTAGATTATAATACAGAAGGTTTATCTTTAGAAAAAGTTACACAACTGAATCATTATAAGGAAATGATGTTTAATATAACTAATCAGTATGATATGACACAAGATAAGATTGCAACAGATATTTATATGAATTTTGGTGGATTAGGTATGGATTCTTATTTTTATAAGGATGGAGATAAGCAGTATATACAAATTCCAGTACTCAAGAAATATGCTAAGCTGGATGAAAAGAACTTCACTGCTAACAACTATGATAAGATATTTGCTAATGTATCAGATAAATGGCTAGAACTATTGGGAGAAGAAAATGTACTGAAAGGTGAAAATACAATTATTGATACAAAAGATGGTCAGGTAAAAGCAAAAGAAGTATCAATAAAGATTAGTGCTGAACAATTAAAAGAATTGAGTAAGGAGATATATAAAAGCTTAAAAGAAGGTAAAATCATTGAAAATTTTATTTTCATATCTGATGATAGAGATAACCAAGATAGTATTGATAAAGAAGATATTATGAAAAAAATTGATGAGATGTTTGAAATAGTAGTTTTTGATAATTTTGAAGCCAAAGCTTATATTGATTTTGACGGATATCTTATAAGAGAAAAAATGACAATAGAAATGAGTATGGCTGATCAGGAAAAAGGAGAACCAATGTCAATTCAAGTCTCTATTGATAAAACTAACTGGGATATAGGAAAGGAACAGGAGATTAATATTCCTAAGCTCAACGAAGAAGATATTATTGAGTTGGATGAGTTGAAGAATATAGATAATATCATAGGTCTGTAAATCAAAGTGTTATGAAATGTATAATGATATAGAATCATAGGAATGGAGGCATATTAATATGCAATTACTTAATGTATCACATCTGAAAAAATATTTTAAGGACATAAAAGCTGTGGATGATATTTCATTTAGTATAGAAAAAGGTGAAATATTAGGGTTGCTTGGACCTAATGGAGCAGGAAAATCAACAACAATCTCCATGCTTTCAACATTGATAAAACCTGATGATGGTGTCATAACATACAAAGGTAAAGATATAGTAAAAAGTCCACAAGCCATTCAAGGAAGTCTAGGTTATGTGCCTCAAGAAATAGCTCTTTATCCAAACCTAACAGGTAGGGAGAATCTTGAGTTCTGGGGAAGAGCTTATGGATTGAAAGGCAATAAACTGAAAAAACAGATCAAGAAAGTATCTGGAATCATTGGTATAACAGATAGATTGAAAGATAAAGTAAGTCAATATTCTGGTGGAATGCAGAGAAGACTTAACATTGGAGCAGCTCTTTTGCATGAACCTGAATTAATCATCATGGACGAACCAACTGTAGGTATAGACCCACAATCAAGAAAACATATTCTTGATACTGTTCTCGAGCTTAATAAAGAGGGAATGACAGTAATATATACAAGTCATTACATGGAAGAAGTAGAGTATATCTGTAACAAAGTATGTATCATGGATAATGGTAAAATAATTGCTAATGGTACTAAGAAGGACTTAGTCAATCTCATTGATGATAAAAAAAGAATTCTTATAAAAGTTGATAGTGTCAATGATGCATTATTGAAGGATATAGGTAATATTGAAGAAGTAACAGATGTCAGCAGTGAAGAAAATACAGTTATCGTTACTGTCAGTAATGGGAAAGCAACATTTAAAAGAATTATTGAAGTGTTGAATAATACAGAAATCGGTATCCGTTCTATTGATATTAATGAACCTAACTTAGAGACTGTATTTTTACACTTGACAGGTAAGGCACTTAGAGATTAGAAAGGGTGGGGCTAATTGAAACTGAGACATATCATAGTCAAAGATGTAAAAAAGATTATTTACGATAAAAAATTATTAGCTATTATCCTTTTAATGCCTATTGTACTTATGACTATATTAGGTTTCTCTCTTAACAATATGTTTGGGGATGGGGGAACTTCTATAGGCAACATTAATGTAGCCATTGTTAAGAATTATGATGCCTTAGAGGATATGGCAAGATTTGAAGAAACTGTGAATAAAAGTTTTTTTACAAAAGATTTGGATGAAAAAAGTAGAGAGAGTCTATTATCAATCGTAAAAGACTATAACATAGAAAATATATTTTTTGAGTTTCTTGATTCAGACAACATACAAGAAGTAATGACTTATACTGTACAGGATGAAGAGAAAGCAAGAGAAATGTTAGAATCCAAGGAAGTGACTGCTGTTGTTATTCTACCAGAAAACTATATTTATAATACTTACATGAATTATGCTTTGCCTGTAAGAAATATAGTGGATGTAGAAATTTTGAAGCATACGGATAATAGCATAAAAGGAAGTATTGTAGAAGCTGTCATTGATGGTTTTATGGGAACAATGAATAATTATTCTCTTGATAAAGAAGTGTTTATCAATAAGGTTCAGGAATACAGTGATTTGGAGTCGGCATTTGAAGGAATTCCTTATTTAATGGAAGAGTTAACTGAGAATGTTCAAAAGAACCTTGATATTAAAGATATAGATGTGGAAGGAAAGAAAAATTTATCTAGCTTCCAGTATTATGCAGTAGCTATGATGGCTATGTTCATTCTTTATAGTGCCAGCAATGGTGGTAGATTGTTATTGGAAGAAAAAGAGAATATAACCTATCAGAGAAATAGAGTTGCTGGAGTACCACTTAGTAAGATAATGATAAGTAATTTCTTTATGATATGTATAGTTGCTATATTACAGTCAGTTGTTATGATTCTCTATTCAAGTATCGTGCTGAAAATAAACTGGGGAGATATAGGACTTGTCTTATTAAGTATACTAAGTAGCAGTCTGGCTATCGGTGGTCTGGGAATATTCATATCTGTTATAACATTGATAGTTGGGAATTATAAATTCGCTAATGTATTTGAACTTGGAATAATACAGTTCATGGCATTGATAGGTGGTAGTTTCGTACCAATAGAGACTTTACCAAGTTTTATGAACAAGTTATCATATTTTTCTACCAGTGGGGTTGCCATAAAAATATATACTGGCATCATGAGAAACAACAGCTTGGCTGATATGTGGAATTATTATGCGATATTAATAGGTACTGGAGTAGGGTTTATTATGGTCTCTGCTATTATGGTCAAGTTACGAAGGGAGGCTATATAAATGTTTGCAGTACTGAAAGTCAAAATTTTAGGATATAAGAATCAATTACCTCTTCTTCTTAGTTTTGTTGCTATGATGCTTATATTCACTTATATATTTGGTGGATCTTTTTCCTCAAAAAGTGTTAAGCCAACGGTGTATATTGTGGATAATGCAGAGAACAATGTTAGTGAACTGTTGATAACTAAACTACAAGAGAGTAAAGCTATAAAATTAAAAGAAGTGGGTTATGATGAAGCAATAGAAAGCGTAGAAAGGTCAAAAGGGATTGGTGCTATTGTTGTAGAACAAGGTACCGAGGGTATAAAACTATCATTAATGAGTATTAATGAGACCAGAGATACAATGATGTTAAAAAGCTTACTTTCAGGGATATCAAGTGTATTTCGAAATGATATGAAACTTGCAGATATAACCTACAATTATTTTGATAAGACAGGAATAGCTGTAGAAAAGAATATGATTCAAAAAGATATAATGAAAGAAATTGGAGAGTTAAGAGATAAAAAGACATTTTATAAAACCAGTTCAGAATTTATTGATACTGATTTGTATGGTTATGACAACCTCAAGCAGGCTTTAGCAGGTTTTGCATTGTTCTTTTCAATGTTCTTGGTATTCTTCGGTATAGGTAATATAGTTGATGAGAAAAAGCATTATGTATGGCAGCGACAGCTGGTATCTCCAATAAAAAATATTTCTATATTGTCAGGAAATGTTATTGCTACATTTATAGCTGGTTTTATGAATATATTGGTTATGGTGTATGGAGGTAAATACCTGTTTCATATAGATTGGGGAAAAAGCGATATTGGAGTACTTTTACTATTAGGGGCTTTTATATTTACGATTACATGTCTTGGGCTGTTTATATCTTCATTCTTCAAGACACAGCAGCAATTATCATCTATAGTGCCAGTAATTACTGTTAGTACCTCAATGCTAGGTGGCTGTATGTGGCCATTAGAAATAATACAATCAAAAACATTATTGTTCATAGCTAATCTTACACCGCAAAAATGGGCTTTGGAAGGCATAAAAGATATGATAATGTATGGGCATGGGATAGAATCCATAGTCACACCTGTATTAGTATTGTTATTGATGGGAATCTTATATCTGGCATTGGGTATCAGATTCATTAATGCCAGTAAATAAATATATTATGTGGTTTTTGAGATATAAGTAAAATCCTTAACATATTTTTTCGGAGATAGACCAACTATCTTCTTGAATTTCTTATAGAAATTGGAATAATCATTGAAACCAACTAAATAACAAGCATCTGTAACTGGGACACCTTCTAATAGAAGGTGTTTCGCTCTTTCTATTCTTTTCAGATTGATGTAATCAATTATTGTAATTCCCATATGTTTTTTGAATAAATGGCATAGATAATATTTATTGATAAAAAACTTGTTGGATAACAGATCCAGATTGATGACAGTATCTAGATGGTCATTAATATACTCTAGGGTAGCCAATATTTTGGGGTCGGACTTTATAGTATTCTTATCTTTTTTTGATTCAAATATGATAGTATTCAATTTGATAATAAGCTGTAAAAGCAGTGTTCTAGTCATTATATCACCAGAAGGCTTATCACAGTATTTGTCTATTTCCATAAAATAATAGATTAAGTTGTTTTCAAGTGTATCAGAAGATTTTATGACATTATTATTACCTGACATCCTTGCTTCATAGATGTCTATGGGATTATTTTCAGGTATGTCAAAAAAAGATAGATATTCTTTTCTGAACTGGATTATTTTTCGCTCGTAAGTATCTTTGATCCTTAAGACAGGTCTATGAAATTCTTTGTTATTAGTAATTATGATATCATACTTATTCAATTCATATGTTTTTCCATCTACATAATAATTAATATTATCGCTGATACATAGGAAAATTTCATTGACATTATGATTATGAATAGGAATGGTGAAGTTTCCTGGAGAGATTGAGTGAAAATAGCTGAAATCCCTTTCTTGTTTGTACTGAGCGTAATCATCCACAATAAAACCTCCTTAGATTTAATATTGATTAATAGTATCCAGAATATGAAAGTCATTATAGTATGACTATACTATAGTTTTATTATATAGCAATATATGCAATATATAAAGCAAAAACTTCATAGATTTTTATACTATGATTATAATACAATAACCCTATATTATAAGAATCAAATACCTTTGAAGGGAAGAAAAATATGGAAGAGGATAAGCTAGGAGTTGCCATTGTAGGTTGTGGTACCATATTTGAAAATCATATAAAAGCTGTTATTGAAAATGATGAAGCAAAGTTATTATATCTAGTTGATATTGAAGAAGAAAAAGTGAAAAAGCTGGCTAGTCAGTACAATTGTTATTATAGTACTAACATTGATGATATCCTTTATGATGATAGTATTGATGTTGTTCACATACTGACACCTCATTATCTCCATTATGAGATGGCTAAAAAAGTTTTACTGGCTTCTAAGCATGTTGTTCTAGAGAAACCTGTTGCTATCAACGTGGAGGATGTTCAAGATTTGAAACAACTGTCATTGAAGATGAACAAACAGATAGCTGTAGTTTTCCAGAATAGATATAATCCATCATTGGTAGAAGCAAGATCAATTATAGAATCCAAGAGATTAGGTTCAGTTATTGGTATGAGAGCATTCATTACATGGAAAAGGGACGAGGAATATTATAACCAGGATGTATGGAGAGGAAAATGGAAAACAGAAGGAGGAGGTTTATTGATAAATCAAGCCATACACACTCTTGATTTGATGAGATGGTTTGGCGGGAGAATAGATAAAATTAAAGGACATGTGGATACAAGGTTACTTGGTGACGTCATAGAAGTAGAAGATACCGCAGAAGCAACCATAAAATTTGAAAATGGCGCAATAGGTCTTTTCTATGGAAGCAATAACTATGTGGAGAATTCACCTGTTGAGATGGAGATTGTATGTGAAAAAGGTAAACTGTTATTAAGAGATGGTGCATTATGGTTACAAGATGATGAAAACATACAAAAAGTAGTATCTGACGATAAAATCCATGGGTATAAGAGTTATTGGGGTAACGGACATAAGATATTTATTGATAGAGTTTATAAAAAACTAATTGAAGATAAGCCAGTTGAAATAGATATAGATATTGGACTAAAAGCATTGGAGATAGTTCAAGGCATCTATATATCCAGTAAACAGAATGATTATTATAAATTGAAATATTAAAACAATATATGCAATGTAAGTATATTAAACTATAGTATGGACTATAAAGGAGGAACTTATAATGAGTAAATTTATTTTATCAGCTTTTTCTGATGAGGCATCTATGGATTTGACTACACAGCTTGATGTTTTACAAAAGCATGGAATAGAATATATGGAAATGCGTGGTGTTAATGATAAAAATGTTGCTGATTTGACACTGGAGGAAGCAGGAGAGATAAAAAAAGAGTTGGATAAAAGTGGAATCAAGGTTTCTGCTATAGGATCACCCATAGGTAAAATAGGGATTACAGATTCTTTCGAACCTCATTTGGATAAATTCAAACACGTTTTGGAATTATCTAAGATTCTTGATACAAAATATATTAGGATGTTTAGTTTCTTCATACCAGAAGGGGAAGACCCTGATGATTACAAAGATGAGACTATTAGACGCTGGAAAGGATTTTTAGAAGCAGCTAAGGATTATGATGTGATTTTGCTTCATGAAAATGAGAAAGATATTTATGGAGATATACCTCGTAGATGTTATGAATTAGTTAAAGCTCTTAAGTGTCCTCAGTTCAAATTGATATATGATTTTGCTAACTTCGTACAATGTGATGTAAAGAATTATCCTGATGGATTTGACCTATTAAAGGATGAAGTCATTTATTTCCATATAAAAGATGCACTCTATAAAAATCACAAAGTAGTGCCAGCAGGTTATGGAGACGGACAATTAGAAGAAATTCTAAGAGAAGCTAAAGAAGCTGGTTATGAAGGATTCTTGTCCTTAGAGCCACACTTAGGTAATTTTAAAGGGTTTGCAGAACTTGAAAACGGTCAGGTTAATGAAGAATTAGAAGATAGCGGTCCAGTAAAATTTGCTGTTGCAGTAGATGCATTAAAAGAATTATTAAAGAAACTATAAAGTAGGAGGATGACGAAATGAAAGAAGTACGTATTGGAGTTATAGGTTTTGGAAACATGGGTTCTAATCATGCTAAGTCTTTATACGAAGGCAATGTCAAAAACGGTAAGTTAGTTGCAGTCTGTGATATAAATGAGGAAAAACTAAAGAAAAGCAAAGAATTATATTCTGACATTGTGTGTTATGACAATCATCATGATATGTTAAAAGATAGCAATATAGATGCAGTTATAGTAGCAACACCTCATTATGACCATCCATCTATTGCAATTGATGCATTAAAAGCTAATAAACATGTCGTAATAGAAAAACCAGCAGGGGTATATACAAAAGCTGTACGTGAGATGAATGAAGTAGGTAACAATACAGATAGAGTATTCGCCATTATGTATAATCAAAGAACCGACCCTTATTATAGCAAAGTCAAAGAACTCATTGATGCTGGTGAATTAGGTGAAATCAGAAGAGTCAACTGGATAATTACTGACTGGTACAGACCACAAAGTTACTACAACTCAGGTGGATGGAGAGCTACTTGGGCTGGTGAAGGGGGAGGAGTACTCCTAAACCAAGACCCTCATCAACTTGATATATGGCAATGGATTTGCGGTATGCCTACAAGAATTAGAGCATTTTGTCATTTCGGTAAGATGCATGATATTGAAGTTGAAGATGATGTCACAGCATACGCTGAATATGCTAATGGAGCAACAGGAGTATTTGTTACATCTACAAGTGATGCACCAGGTACTAACCGTTTAGAAATAAGCGGTGACCAAGGTAAAATAGTTGTAGAAGATGGTAAAATAACATTCTGGAGATTAAGGGTATCAGAAAGAGAATTCAACGCAACATTTACTGGGGGATTCGGTAATCCCGAGTGTTGGAAATGTGAGATCAATGTAAAACCTAATCCACTACAACAGCATGTAGCAATCTTAACTAACTTCGTTGATGCCATATTAAATGGTAAAGAATTGATAGCACCCGCAGTTGAAGGAATCAGAGGACTTACAATATCTAACGCTATGCATCTATCTGCATGGACGGACGATTGGGTAAACCTACCTATTGATGAAGATCTCTATTACAGTAAACTACAAGAAAAGATTAAGAATTCAACAATAGTAAAAGAAACTAAAAGTGTCACTCTTGATGTTGATGGAACTTTTTAAAATATAATAAATGTAAGGAAGGTATAACTTATGAAAATAGCAGCGCAACTTTTTACAGTACATGATTATTTAGGAACAAAAGAAGATTTGGATATGACCTTCAAGAAAGTTAAAGAAATGGGCTATGACTATATTCAACTATCTGGAGCAGGATACATAGACGATGAAAAAGCTGAATATGTAAAAGGATTATTAGAAAAATATGAACTAATCATGTGTGTCACTCACATGAGCTTTGACCAATTAGACAACGAATTAGATGCTTTGATAAAATATCACAAATTATGGGGTTGTGATTACATCGGAATAGGTTCAATGCCAAAACAATTTCCTCGTGACGAAAAAGGCTACAAAAGTTTCGCAGAATGGGCTAATAATATAGGAGACATAGTATCACAACAAGGCTTAACCTTCGTATACCATAACCACAGCTTCGAATTCGAAAAATACAACGGTAAAACAGGCTTAGAAATCCTAGCAGAAGGATTCAACAACCATGTTCAACTATTATTAGATACTTACTGGGTTCAAGCAGGTGGAGCCAACCCAGCATCATACATCACTAAACTAGCAGATAAGATCGATATAATACATCTAAAAGACTACGGCATCAAAAATTACGAACCATACTTCGCAGAAATAGGCTCAGGAAACATTGATTGGCAAGACGTCATCAAAGCATGCAACCAAGCAGGAGTAAAATACGCAGCAGTCGAAAGAGACAAAGGAGAAATAGAACCGTTTGAAAGTTTAGCAATAAGCAGAAAATATCTCAAGGAAGTTCACGGATTATAAAAGTTATATAAAATTAATTTCGCTACGTAATAGCCAATATATTTGCTAATTAAGAAGAAAAAGTGTTTTGTAATTACATTGATGGGTATTCCAAGCAAAATAGTATATGTATATGTGAAGTAGTGAGGCAGGACGCCGAACCCAGCTTTTAATCTGACAGCCCTACTGGACTGTCAGAAATAATAATTGACTCGATGTCTATTATTATTTATTGAGCTCAGGACGAGCAAGTAGCTGGCGAAATATATACATATACTATTTTGCAATAACCAAGTCCGAACAAAACTCTTTTTCTGACTTACTTGCTAATTAATACTAAATAATGGTCAAACTAAAAATATTTAACTTTGCCTAACTATTCAAGTTAGTATATAATATACTAAAAATAGTTGACTACAATTAATATACATACTGTAGCATAATGGGCAAAGGAGGACATGATGAAACTAATATCTTGGAATGTTAACGGTATAAGAGCTTGTATTAAAAAAGGCTTCTTAGATTTTTTTAATGAAGTAGATACAGATATTATGTGTTTACAAGAAACCAAAATATCTGAAGGACAAATTGAACTGGACCTTGACGGATATCATCAATATTTTAATTATGCAGAAAAAAAAGGCTACTCCGGCACAGCTATATTCTCTAAGATGGAAGCTATATCTGTCAAAAATGGAATAGGTATTGAAGAACATGACCAAGAAGGACGAGTTATAACTGCCGAATACGATAACTTTTTCTTAGTTAATGTCTACACACCTAATTCTAAAAGAGGACTGCTTAGACTTGATTATAGAATGCAATGGGAAGATGATTTTAGAGACTATGTTAATGAACTAGATAAAATCAAACCTGTTGTCATCTGTGGTGACTTGAATGTAGCCCATAAAGAAATCGATCTAAAGAATCCAAAACCTAATCAAAAGAATGCAGGATTTACCATTGAAGAGAGAACTAAATTGACTAATCTACTAGAATCTGGCTTTATAGATTCATATAGGTACTTCTATCCTGAGAAAGAAGGGGCTTACAGCTGGTGGTCATATATGTTCAACGCTAGACAGAATAATGCTGGATGGCGCTTAGACTACTTCACTGTCTCCAATAAATTAGAAGAAAAGTTGGAGGGTGCAGATATCCTATCAGACGTATTAGGCTCAGACCATTGTCCTGTTCAGTTAGAACTTGATATTGAAGTAAACGAATCCATAAATAATAATTTTTCTGAAAAACAATTAGAATTAGTTATAGTATAAAAATCGTTAAACATAGGTGGAAATAATAACTAAAAATAAAATAGGTAAATATATCAAATATAACTAATCATCAATAACATAGTTATACCGATATATTTACCTTGTTTTTATTAGGAGTTATATAATACTGTAGGATTGTATATATAAATGTATTATTAAAAACTTTAGCTAAATGTATTAATTAATTTTGCATATCAGGTATTTTAACAGTATTGTTTTTAGACTTAGCATCTTGACTGTTTTTAATTAAAGTACAACCATGACCCATAGGGCATATCTGGCACCAGCTTCTTGGCTTGAAAACAATACCAATAACGATACCCACTATGAATGACATCAACATGAATCTATAAAACACTTTAGCTATTACCAAAAAATGGAATCCATGATTAACAATAGCATAAGTTAGAACAATACTAAAAACAGAAAGCATTATGGTCAAAATAATATTCTTCGCTTTGTTGGTCCTTAACCATTTTGGAAGGGTATGACCTAGAGATATCCTTCTTAGGAATTTTCCTAGAAAAGAGCCTCTTGGACAGTATTTTGAACAATGAATCTTACCTCTGCCTCTTATAGCATGATATATTGGGGCACCCATACAAACAATTCCTAGAATGCCGAATCTCATATCAATTATTCCTAATATGAAAAAACTTATGATAATTATATAACTCCATCCCTGATGACCTTTTCCAGTTTCTTTTTTCATTATTTATTTCTCCTTCTTTTAATTATATCTATATATTATTATATTCAAATATATAGATATGTCAACAGGAATTATACAAAAACTTAATTTATTAATTTAGAATTTAATGGATATAATCTATGAAATAATTAGAAAAATATATTGATTTATGTAATAATTTACCATTATATATCTTTTATTAAAGTTGAAAATATTGTAAAATTATGCTAAAATGATACTAACTATAATGAATTATGCCTAATCATAATAGTATATTAAGACTAGGTTAGGGGCGGTTATATGTGTAATAAGTTAAAGTCTAACTTAGATTTAAAAATTATTTTTAGAAGCTTTATAATAATTTTTACTGTGTTCAGTATATCTTCCATATTTGTTTATCAACAAACCACCAAGAAATTTCGCACTGATACAACAAAACAAATATGTCTAAAATCCCAGCTTGTTAATAAAGATATTACCAATATATTTGAAAACAAAAAAATAATATCAGATATTATTGAGGCAGATGAAGACGTTTATAATTATCTGTTGGAAGTCAAAGACAGAAATGATATTACAACAAATATTTTATATCCAAAAGTAATAAATAACTTTAAAAATATAATAAAGTCACATGATGATATATATACGATTTGGGTTGCCAATGAACAAGCCAACTTTTATATAGATGCAATTGGAAATTCCGACAGTAGCGATTACGATATCTATAAAAGACCGTGGAGAGAACAAGTTGCTGGTTCAGATGAGGTTATTTTAACAGATCCCTATATAGAATATGGTACTTCCATAAAGGTCATATCTATAATTAAAACATTGAGACAAGATGATAAAATAATTGGTTATGTTGGTATAGATATCACATTAGATAAAATATTCGCTATAATGGAGAATTATATTGTTGGGGAAAAAGGTATGAACTTCCTAATAAACAAGGATTATGAATTCATATATTCATATGTTGGAGAAAATGAAGAAGATATAGTATTCAAGAATAAATTGATAGAAAGTGTTAAAACACTTGATAAAGATTGTAGAGATTATAAGAAGATTACATACAAACAAAATAAATATTTTATTTATCACCATGAGATTGACTTGAATGGATGGGGAATAATACAATTAATTCCTGAAAATGATATTGACCAGGATATAAATGATTTTTTGAAAATCATGTTGATTATATTTAGTATTGCTGCTATATCCTTATTAATAATAATCATTATGGAAGGGATAATGTATAAATTACGTGAGAACAGATTGAAGATACAAGCTAGAACAGACTCTTTGACAGGGTCAATCAATAGAAGCTATTTTATGGAGCTTGCTAAGCATGAATTTTGCCTTGCTAAAAAAGAAAATAGAAAGTTTAATCTACTGATGATAGATATTGATTATTTTAAAAGCGTGAATGATAATTATGGACATCATATAGGGGACGTTGTATTGGAAAATATGGCACGACTAAGTGTTAGCTTATTAGGTAAAAATGCCATATTTGGACGAGTTGGAGGAGAAGAATTTGCAGCCATAATAATGGATATAGATGAAATGGAAGCTTTTATAGCTGCTGAAGATCTTAGAACTAAGATTTCCAATATGGATATAAATACTGACAAAGGTAATATAAGTATCAATGTCAGTATAGGATTAACCAGTATGAAAAACAGTGATATACAGCTAAAAGAAATCCTAAAAAGAGCGGATGAAGCTATGTATGAAGCCAAGAAAAGTGGTAGGAACAAAGTTAAAATAAAATAATTTATATGGATATAAATAGCTTTAGTGCTTATTTACTATATCTTTTGATAAAGTTGAAAATATTGTAAAATTATGCTAAAATAATGGTAATTATAACAATACATGTCTATTTAGTTATAAGGTATAAATTAAAAAAGAGATTAAGATACAATTGAAACATATAATAGGTAAAATAATGTAATAAATTAAGTTGACATCTCAATAGGAAAAATATTTGATTTAGCCTACAAAGAATAACATGAAATGGAGTGACATTATGGCATGGGAACATGGGGTTACAAAGGAATTAGCAGATAAGATTGTTGAAATGCTTTATGAAGTTACAGGCAACATAGTAAACGTTATAGGAAACGGCGGAGAAATTTTATCATCTGTTCAAGAAGAGCGAATAGGTACAATTCATGAAGGCGGCAGACGCATCATGATAGGAGAGGTTGATGAAGTAGCAATTACCCCTGAAATGGCAAAAAATATGCAAGGAGCAAAACCAGGATATAATGGCGTTGTTAAGATTGACGGGAAGAGAATTGCATGTATTGGCATAGGAGGAGACCCAGACCGAGTAAAACCGTTACAGAATATGGCGGCTATCATTGTAAAGGAAGAAATACAAAGACATGCGGATTATAAAGCAAGAGAACGGTTTGTTGAAAAAGTTGCAGAAGAAATACAGGATATATCCGCAGCAATTCAACAGGTGACAGCTGGGGCTGAACAGATCTCAGAGCAGACTAAACAAGTAGAGAGTATCACCCAGCATACAGAAGGTCAGATTCAAGATGTGGACAAAATGGTAGGATTGATTAGTGGAATTAGTAGCCAAACCAACTTATTAGGATTAAATGCAGCCATTGAGGCGGCAAGGGCAGGAGAACTAGGACGAGGATTTGCAGTGGTCGCTCAAGAAATTCGTAAGCTTTCAATGAATTCAGCAGATTCCCTAAAAGATATTACCAATGTGCTGGATATAATGAAAGGCTCTTTGGTAAAAATTATAGAAGGGGTACATAAAAGTACAATTACAACGGACGAGCAAACAAAAGCAATGCAGCAAATTGCAGAAAGTATTAATACCTTACAAATGGAAACAGAAAGTTTTATTAGATAAACAATTATAGGGACTGTCTCAAAATAATGATTTTGAGACAGTTTTTTAAGTTGAAATCATGAACTTAATTTTTCTTATCGACATGAATATATTTTGTATGATACAATAATCTAATACAGTAAATACTAACAATATGAAAGGTGATGTTATATGGTAAGCATTAAAGATGTTGCCAAGAAAGCAAATGTATCCATATCATCTGTATCCAATGCATTAAATGGTAGAGCTAATGTAAGTGAGAAAACTAGAAAAAGAATTATTGAGATAGCCAAAGAAATGAACTATTATCCTAATACAATGGCTAGAAATCTTAAAGTGAAAAGAACAAAAACAGTAGCTCTTTGTTTTAGTCAATTCGATAGAAATTTCTACTTTGAAATCATAAAAGGAATCAATGATTGTGTTGTACACAATGGATATGATTTAATTATATGTGCTCATCATTCCATAGAAAAATTTCTGAGGAATGGTTTTATTGATGGTGCATTGGTATTGGATAAAAATGTAACAGATGAATTAATAATATCCACAGCAAGTGAGGAACTGCCAATTGTTCTTTTGGATAGAGAACTTGAGAAAGAAAACATCTATTCTGTAGTTGTAGATAATTATTTAGCCATGGAAGATTTGGTTAATGGATTAATCAAAAAAGGATACACTAACTATTCATTCGTTGGTGGTGTTGAGCATACCCAAGATAATATTGAGCGTTTTAAAGGACTAAAGGATACCCTTGAAAAAAGTGATATAGAGTTTATACCCAAAAATTATTATCATGGTGACTTTACTGAAAAAAGCGGTTATCAAGCAGGAAAGCTCATGATTATCAGTAACGATATCTCAGAGGTAGTTATATGTGCAAATGACAATATGGCTATAGGAGTAATGAAAGCTTTTAAGGAATCAGGACTAAAGATTCCAGAAGATGTCAGCGTAATAGGTTTTGATGATATTGAATTAGCGAGTTATCTTGAACCACACCTAACTACAATTTCAACTCCAAAATATGAATGGGGAATGTATGCAGCTAGTATATTATTTCAAGTTCTTGATGAAGAAAAAACAAATATTAAGCCTAATAAAATAAAAGCCAACATAAAATGGAGAAATTCCAGTAGGTAAAATTTTTTGCTCATTTTATAAAACGTTTTATAAAAATATAATTATAGACACCGATAAACTATTAAAAGTCATGTAATTATAACAAAAATAAAGCTATATTATAAACTTTAATATAAAAAATAAACAAAATAATATTTGACATGAATAAAAAATCATGATATTATTTTGTTGTTATTAATAAAACGTTTTATAAGGAGGAAAAAACATTGAAGAAAATTAGATTGCTATTAGTATTGGTATTAGTATTATCCACAATGGTTGTAGGGTGTAAATCATCAGAAAAAGAAAACACAACATCAAAAAAAGATGATGTGACTATTACATTATTCCAATCAAAAGTTGAGATAACAGAGCAGTTAGAAAAATTAGCAAAAGAATATAGTGAGATGACAGATGGAGTAACATTAGAAGTATGGGGAGCTCCAGGTGGAGGATATCACACTCAATTACAAGCTAAATTAGTAAATGGACAAGGTCCAACAATTATGTCAGCTATTGGTAAAGATGCTGAAGTAATCAGCGATTATCTATATGATCTTTCAAATGAAGATTTTGTGAAATACATAGCTCCAGGAACAGCTGTTATGAATGGTGAAAAACTTATAGGTGTACCTTACGGAGTAGAAGGATATGGTTTTGTTTATAATAGTTCTTTGGTTAATCCTGATGAAGTAACTGACTTGGCTTCATTTGAAACAAAATTAAATGAATTGAAAGATTCAGGTGTTCAATCAATAAGTTTATCAAGTGAGTCATATTTCTTGATAGGTCATATTTTAAATATACCTTTTGCATTACAAGACGATCCAGCAGCATTTGTTGAAGGATTAAATGATAAAACAAAAACTATGAGTGGAGATCCATTATTTGAAGAATGGGCTAAATTCATGGAAGTAATTAGAAAAGATGGTACAAAACCTTTAGAAATCAAATATGATGTTCAAACTGGTGATTTCGCTACAGGAAAAACAGCTATGATTCATCAAGGTAACTGGTGTTATGGTATGTTCAAAGATTATGATGTGAACTTTGATATGAGTATACTTCCAATGCCAGTAAATGGTAATGATAAAATCAGTGTTGGTATACCTAATGCATGGGCTATCAATGCAGGTGCTTCTGAAGAGGAAATAAAAGCTGCGACCGATTTCTTTAATTGGTTATTCACAAGTGAAAAAGGTCAAGAGTACATTATAGATGAATTTGGATTCATACCAGCAATGACAAACATGAAAACAGAATCCTTAGATCCATTAGGAAAAGCAATTGCAGAATATACAGCTGATGGAAAGACATTGCCATGGGTATTCAAGAGCTGGCCATCAGGAATAGTTAAGAATGATTTCTTATCAGTAGCTCAAAAATTCTTTGCTGATGAAAACATGAATGGTTCAGACTTATTGGCAGAATTAGACAAGGCATGGGCTAACGCAACAAAATAAAAATATAAATAATAGATGAAACAAATTTTGGTTGAGAGAACTATTATAATATAGTTTTTTCAACCATTATGATATGTATTTAAACGACTAAAAGGAGGCAGCTATGAAAAAAAAGAATAGAAATAAGATTTGGTTTGCTATTTTTACATTTCCAACCATATTCATTTTTTTTACTGTTGTAATTATACCATTTCTAATGGGTATCTATTATTCATTCTTCCAATGGGATGGAATACCTGTACACCCTAAGAAATTTATAGGATTAGGTAATTACATAAATATGTTTTCGGATACAAGATATATTAATTCAATCTTATTGACTTTGAAATATACTTTAATCGCAGCAGTGTTAATCAATATTTTAGGATTGGCATTTGCATTATTGGTTACTACAAAATTGAAGGTAAGAAATGGTCTTAGAACAATGTTCTTCGTACCAAACCTTATTGGTGGACTAATTCTTGGATTTATATGGCAATTCATTTTTATGAAAGTATTTGTTGGATTAGGTGAATCAACTGGATTCCATGGTATTTTCTTCAATTGGATACTAGATGAAAAATTTGCTTTACTAGCTATAGCGGTTGTAAGTACGTGGCAAATGGCAGGTTATATAATGATTATCTACATAACTGGAATACAAAGTATACCAGGAGAATTATTGGAAGCAGCAAAAGTTGATGGAGCAGGTTATTTCAGCAGATTGAAAAATATTATGTTCCCATTGATAGCACCATCATTTACTATCAGTCTATTTTTAAGTTTATCAAATTCATTCAAGATATATGATGTCAACCTTTCTTTAACTGAAGGTGGACCATATAATTCAACTGAAATGTTTGCTATGAATGTATATAATGAAATTTTTGGTTATAGAAATTTTGGATACGGACAGTCAAAAGCGATAATGTTCTTCTTATTTGTAGCTTTGATTACATTGATTCAAGTATACTTTAGCAAAAGAAGAGAGGTTGAGATGTAATGGAAAATAAATTATTAAAAAGAACGAAAAAAATAATAATAGAATTATTAGCATTGCTTATAGGTATAATTTATTTACTTCCCATTTATGTTATTGTAGTTAACTCATTCAAAAATCGTGCCCAGATGTATGATAATGTATTGTCACTACCAAAAAAATTGGATTTCCAGTTCTATAAGATTGCCATGGAAAAAATGAATTTTTCTAATGCATTCATAAACTCAGCAATCATTGCAGCGATAAGTATAACATTAATTGTAATCTTATCATCTATGACCGCTTGGATGCTGGTTAGGACAAAACATGTAATAAGCAAGATTGTATTTTTCTTATTCATAGCTACCATGTTGATTCCGTTTCAATCAATCATGATGCCTTTAATGCAGTTTATGGGATCTATATCAAGAAATACAATTTTCCCAATGATCAATACGAGATTTGGACTTGTCTATATGTATATAGGATTCGGAGCCAGTATGGCAGTATTTCTTTTTCATGGATTCGTTAAGGGAATACCTGCATCACTAGAGGAAGCGGCAACAATTGATGGATGTAATAAATGGAAGATATTCTGGAAAATAATATTCCCAATATTAAAACCTACTACTGTAACGGTTATAATACTAGACTTAAGATGGATATGGAATGATTTCTTGTTACCTTCATTGGCACTATCAAGTAAATCACTTAGAACTATTCCCTTGTCAACATTTTATTTCTTTGGAGAGTTTACAATAGAATGGAACTTAGCTATAGCAGGATTGGTAATGACTGTAATCCCAGTAATTGTTTTCTACATATTTGCACAAAAATATATTATACAAGGTGTAACGGCTGGAGCAGTAAAATAGATAGATAGGATGTGGACATAAATGAGCAGTATCAATTTATGGGGATATACAGAAAAAAATTTCCAGAAGGAGAAATATCCCCTAAATGAAACTTTATTTGCACTTGGAAATGGTTATATTGGGACTAGAGGAAGTTTTGAAGAAAAATCTGATTTCGGTGGACATGATGGAACTTTCATAAATGGTTTTTATGATTATTATGATTTATCATATGGTGAAAAATATAATGGATATCCAGACAGAAGTCATGCAATGTTAAATGTAACTAATGGAAAAAGAATTGATATATATATTAATAATGAAAGATTCAGTCTAGAAAAGGGTACTATTAAAGATTATGTTAGAGAAATAGATTTCAAGAAAGGTATACTCACTAGGAGAGTGACATGGATATCAGAAAAAGGTGATGAGATTCTATATGAGAGTGAAAGATTAGTAAGCTTTTATGAGAAACATCTTATGATATCAAAGATTAGAATAACCCCTTTGAATTTTGATGGTGATATAAGGGTTGTTTCATATCTTGAAGGAGACGTCAAGAACATTACTAAAGAGAATGATCCAAGAATCGGTGTTGAATTTCAGGGTGACGAACTGAAGGTTTTAGAATGTAAGATAGATAATAATAGAGGAGAAATAATTTCAAGAACAAAATCCTCTAATTTGGGTTTAATATGTTTAATGGCAAATAATATCAAGTGTGGTGACCAATACGATTCATCTTATGAACAAAATGATAAAAGTGTAAGTCATGTGTTCAATATAAAAGCAGAAAAAAACAAGGTAATAGATTTTGAAAAATATATTGTATATAAATCCTATAAAAATGAGTTGAACGATAATCTATACTCAGAGGTAATAGGTATAGTAGAAGAAGCTTTTACAAAAAAATATGATTTCTATAAACAAAAGCAAAAAGAATTCATAGATAAATTCTGGTTCAATACTGATATTCTTATAGATGGAGATGATGCTACACAACAAGGTATCAGATTCAATATGTTTCATTTACTTCAATCTGTCGGTAGAGATTCATTAACTAATATTTCAGCAAAAGGTCTTACAGGAGAAGGGTATGAAGGACATTATTTCTGGGATACAGAGATATATATACTCCCGTTTTTCCTATATACCAATCCTGATATCGCCAAGCAATTAGTAAATTATAGATATAATCTATTAGATTCAGCTAGAAAAAGAGCCAAAGAGATGCAGTATAAAAAGGGAGCATTATATCCTTGGAGAACCATAAACGGCGAAGAGTGTTCTGCATATTTTCCAGCAGGTACAGCACAATATCATATAAATGGTGATATAGCATACACAGTTTGTAAGTATGTTGAAGCCACTAATGATGAAGAGTTCATGGTTGAAAAAGGAGCTGAAATACTTATTGAGACAGCAAGACTATGGCTTGAAATAGGTCATTTCAATAGTAAAGGGGAATTCCATATCTGTTGTGTTACAGGTCCTGACGAATATACGGCTATAGTAAATAATAATGTATATACTAATTTGATGGCAGCAAATAATTTACATAATGCATATAAAGCAGCTATGCTACTACAAAAAAAATATCCAGCACAATATAAGAAGCTGATAGATAAAATAAATATTGAAGAATCGGAAATAGATAATTTTGAAGTGGCTGCAAACGAAATGTACGTACCATATGATGAACATAGAAAATTATATCCCCAAGATGATAGCTTTTTTGATAAACCTAAGTGGGATTTCATAGATAGTGAGGATAAGCATCCTTTATTAATGCATTATCATCCACTTAATATATATAGAGCACAAGTGTGTAAACAAGCAGACCTGATACTTGCTGAATTTTTACTAGGTGGTTATTTTGATAGAGAACAGAAAATGAGAGATTACGATTATTATGAAAAGATAACTACTCATGACTCTTCATTATCTACATGTATATTCAGTATAATGGCTAATGAACTAGGGTTGTACGACAAGGCGTATGATTACTTTGGTGATTCGGTGCGGACAGATATTGATAATTTACATAATAACACTTCTGCTGGTATCCATACTGCTAATATGGCAGGGGCTTGGATGTCAATAATATATGGTTTTGCAGGTATGAGAGTAGAAGATGGTGCACTCAGATTTTCACCTCATTTACCTAATCAATGGAATAGTTATAGATTCAGAGTTTCTTTCCGAGGAAGGATAATAGAAGTTTGTGTCACTAAGGATAATACTGAATTTAAAATACTTCACGGTGAACCTATAATGATATATAATGAAGAAAAATCAATTAAGGTGGTATAGAATTGATATCTTAATTGTTAGTCATTGATAAGGAGACATGCATATGAAAGATTTAACGTTTTATGGAACCAGTGCTGCGGAAGGGATACCAAGTCCTTTCTGTGACTGTTATTTATGTAGAAATGCCAGAGAAAAAGGCGGTAAAGAAGTTAGAAAACGTTCTATGTTCAGGATAAATGAGGAAATAACATTAGACTTAGGAGCAGATTCATTTGTTCAAGCCATAATGTATGGTGATTTTATTAATTTAGAACATGTTTTAGTAACTCATACACACGAAGACCATTTTGCTTATATGATGATGAATGTAAGAAATATGGCTACTCATAGAATTGATAGACCTCTGAATTATTATATGACCGATAAAGCTTATGATATATTGGAATTCTATAGAAAAAGCAAACCCATACTAAAGGGTTGTGTAAATGAATTAATAGAAAGAAATATTATAGCTTTTCATAGATTGGAATTCGGGCATACATATAAGATAAGTAATATAGAGGTAACCCCATTAAAAGGTAACCATTATGGAAATATGCAGGAAAACAGTGCTAATTATATAGTGAAACTACCTAATGGCAAAATATTATTTTATGGGCTTGATACAGGTTATTACCTAGATGAAACATTTGAAGCTCTGAAGAAATATCATATTGATTATTATATCAGTGAATGTACATTTGGTACTGCAAAAGACAGGGGATTAAAACCTGATGGACATTTGGACGTTGATAGCTGCAAATTGGTATTCAAGAAGCTATTAGAGCAACATACCATTGATGAAGATACTAAGATATATCTGACACACATTAATCATTGTCACTTATCCACTCATGAAGATCTAGTAGAAATATTTGATAATACTGATTTACCATGTGAAATTAATGTTGCGTACGATGGTATGTCAATAGAAGAATAACTTAGACTATAATTTGACGAATACATAGAAGGAAGATGAAAAATTGTTTAAATATGATTTGCATATACATACTAGTGAGACGAGTTCTTGTGCTAAAGTTTCAGCTATAGATATGATAAAAATATATAAAAATGAAGGATATCAGGGAGTTGTTATTACCGACCACTTCAAGAAATTCTTCTTCAAGAATAGTGAAGGTAATACCTGGGAAGAAAAAGTTGATGATTTCTTAAAAGGCTATAGAGCTGCAAAAGAAGAAGGTAAGAAGCAATCAATGGACGTACTCTTAGGTATGGAAATAGCTTTTATGGAATATGATGAACCGGGAAATGATTATTTGGTTTATGGTATTACAGAAGAAATACTAAAAGAAATGCCTAACCTTTTAGAAATAGGAATAGAGGGACTTAGTGAATTTTGTCATGAAAAAGGATTACTGTTATATCAAGCTCATCCTCTAAGGAAAAATTGTAGATTGGTTGATATTAATCTTCTGGATGGAGTGGAAGTACATAATGGTAATCCTAGACATGATTCACATAATGATGAGATACAAAAGATTGCTGAAGAAAACAATCTAAAAATGACATCAGGTTCTGATTATCATGAATTGGGTGATGAAAGTAATGGAGGGATTATTACTCCAAAACGTATTAGGACAAATGAAGATTTGATAGAAGTGTTACAGAATAGTGAATATGAATTATATAGAGGAAAAACTAAATAGATAGGTCAGAAAAAGTGTGGTTTGACAATATAAAAGCAGTGTGATAAAATTCTGATAGGTCTATTGTAATAGATTTTATTAGGAGGCAATAATAATGAATGAACAATATAAATTATTTGATGCGGAATACAAGTTTATGTTGATAATATGGGAGAATGAGCCTATTAATTCAACTCAATTAGTCAAACTTTGTAATGAAGAGCTTGGTTGGAAAAAATCTACCACGTATACAGTACTAAAAAAATTGCAAAACCGTGATATATTAAAAAATGAAAAGGCTATTGTAACTTCGTTGGTTAAATTTAATGAAGTCAGAAAATATGAAAGTGAACAACTTTTGGATAAAGCATTCAATAGTTCTTTACCAAAGTTTTTAGCAACCTTTCTCAATGATAAGAAAATTACAGATGAAGAGGCAAAAGAATTAAAGCGTATCATTGATGAGAGTAGGGGTTAACATACTATGGGAACTATAAAAGATATTTTTCTGTTTGTTTTGAATATGAGTTTAACAGCAACTTTTGTTGCTGTTATTGTTATATCCATAAGGTTATTATTATTAAAGAGATTGCCAAAGTTCTATGTATGCTTTTTGTGGTGGATTTTATTATTTAGACTAATCAGTCCTGTTTCAATGACAAATGATTTTAGTCTAATGAATATAGCTAAACCAGCAATGGAAGAAGATATATCAATTAGTTACTTACATGACAATATCTCAACAATACCATTAACAAAAATGGTATTTGACTCGGATATTAGTAATGATTCAGTCACAACAGCTAGTCATATAATAAATAACTCGGATAGAGATTGGAATTTTAATATATTACTTATAGCAAGTATTGTTTGGATGTTAGGTATAATCTTTTTAGTTGTTTATAATATGATTTCATATATAAGAACCTTATCACAAATTCGTACAGCAACTATTTGTAGAGTACCAATCATAAATGACATAAAAAGAGTACTTAAGATAAAGAGAGATATAAAAATATATGAAACAGATATGATTGATAGTCCTTTTGTATGTGGTATCTTAACTCCTAAAATATATATACCTGCAAGGATAGATAAAACACAACTACCATATATTTTGACACATGAATGTGTACATATCAAACGAAAAGATTATCTAATAAAACCTTTTTCATATTTATTACTTATTATGCACTGGTTCAATCCATTAGTATGGGTAGCAATAAAACTATTCAATCAAGATATTGAAATGGCATGTGATGAAAAGGTTATTAGTATATCAGGTGAGAATACCATAAAGGAATATTCTCATACCTTGCTTTCTTTTGGTATCAAAAAAAATGTATCTTTTTTTGGTTTGTATCCATCTTTTGGTAAGAGTCATTTGGCAGTGAGAATCAATCATATATTGAAACTTAGGAAACGTCCAACATATGAGAAAATTTTAGTAGCTATATTTGTCGCTGGTATAGGATTCTGTCTTGTAACAAATCCTTCAATAAGCCAAGCTAAGAAAATTACACAAGACTGGAAGGGCGGTCATACTCAATGGAGTGATATCAATAAAGATTATTTCTACAAAGGTTCCAAGGTAGAAGCATTAGAAGTTAAAGAACCTAAATATGATAATCCAGTAAGTATGAATGTCATTTCAAAAGATTATGATGTAGATAATCATGTAGGTATTGACATACTAGCAAATGAAGGGGAAATGATAACAGCTGTAGAAAATGGAGTAATAACATTTGTTGGTGAAGAAGGAAGTTTTAAATGTTTAATAAAGATTGATCATGGTAACGGTTATGAGACTTGGTATGGAAATTGTAAGGAGGTAAAAGTCAAAGAGACTCAAGAAATTGTTAAGGGGGAACCAATTGCGGTAATTGGTACTGAAGGAACAGGTCCTCATTTACATTTTTCTATTATACATAAAGGGGAATTCCTTAATCCAAAAGAATATATGGATGTTGAATTCCAATAAAAAATATATAAATATAATTTGTTGACAAGAAAGGTCTATTGTAGTAAACTTATTTCTAGGTTTATTGCAATAGACTTTTTTATTAACAAGAAATACTTATGTAACTATGATTAACAAAAGTTTTGAGGAGGAGCAATGAGAAATAGAATATTTATAATTACCATGTTTTTATTGATGGTATTTCAAATTAAGGTAAATGCACAAGGAAGTAATTGGCCAATTAAAGATAAGGCTTTTGGAGAAAATGTTTTATATGGACCAGAAGATAAGGTTTATAACAAATACTTGAAAAAGGAAGAGAAGTTTTTACAATATGCCATTGCTGGAGACGAGAATTCTGAGATAATAGCTGTTGAATCGGGTGCTGTTGAATATGTGAAACCTGTATTTAATCCAAATTTTTATACTTGTTACGAGTATGATTCTCTTGAAGAAGGTATGAAAATCATGAAAAAACATAATATTGATACTAAGTTCTTGACCATGGGAATTTGTATCAACATTGGCTCAGGTGTAAAAGTATATTATTCAGGTATTGAACCAGGAACAGAGAAAATTAAAAAAGGCGATAAAATCCAAGTTGGAGATTTATTAGGAAAGATGGGACATTCTTCTAGAGAGATAGAAAAATACAGCCTCATTATTTCTTATGAGTCAAAAAATAAATTAATAACACCAATGATGAATAATAAAGGCAACAAGGCAATCAACATATCAAAAGAGAAAGATTATAGAAACCATAAAATATCTATTGAAGACCAGCAAAAAGCTTTTAAGATATTTAAGGATTCATTGTATGAAGGTCATCCTGCATTAACAGCATATGTGGATAGAGACACATTAGAAAAGAGTTTTGATAAAGTAGAAAGTAAGTTGGTAAAACCTATGACAGCCAATGAGTTCTTTGTCATTCTTAATGATATAATCCATTTAATCAGTGATAATCATACTTACATAAATAAGACCTATTTAACTGACGATACCAAGTTATACAATAAGCCTTATGACTTTCCAGTACAATTGGGTGTTGTTGATGGGAAATGCTATGTTCTTAAAGAGTACATAGATATTAAAAATCTTCATGTAGGTGATCAGGTTACTGCTATTAATGACAGGTCTATAGAAAAAATTATAGATGACTTGAAAAAAGCTACAGGTAAAGGTGATGGACTGATTCAGACTTTCAGTGAAAGATATCTACTAACAGAGTCAAAAGTTTATGGTAGTGGATTTGAAACTCTATACGATATAGTGTATATGCCTAATGCTGGAGAACATTTGGATATGACCCTTGATAATGGTAAAAAAATTAAATGGGTATTGAAAAAAGAAAACATTATTAAGAATACAGTAAAAAGAAAATGGATACCTTGGGAAAGCAAAATGTTAACAACTAATATCCTTTACCTAAGAATAAATGGAATGAGCTTAGATGATGGAGTTTTATCAGATATTGAAAAACTTTTATTGACTACAGAAGCACAAAATTTAATATTGGATATACGTAAAAATCCAGGAGGAGAAGCCAAAAATATTCAAAGATTATTTTCACTTTTTGCAAAAGAAGAATTCTCCGTAGATAAGCGTTTTGAAGTAAAAAGCAATGGTAAATACGATTTTTTTAAGTACACAGAAAATATGATTCCTGACAGCAGTAAATTTCCCCAATACATATATGATAAAGAAAAAGATTGTTATTACTTAGATGGGGAAACTTCAGATAATGGATTCAAGACCTATAAACCTAATGCTGAGGGCATTTATAAAGGTAATGTTTATGTGCTTACTTCTGAGTTTACTGGGTCAGCAGCTTCCTCATTCGCTAGTCTTTTTCATGAAAAAAGAAGAGGAACAATCATTGGAAAAGAAGGTGCTGGAGGATATCATATGATGTGTGGACTTGAGTTTGCATATGTAGTCTTACCTAACACAGGATTACAGCTAAGGATACCTCTTGTTAAGACAATAAGTGCTAATCAGGCAAAGGACATACCTTACGGAAGAGGGGTAATACCTGATATTTCTGTGTCAACAAGCATTGAAGATATATTATCAGAAGAAGATATATTCTTGAAGAACGTGGTTTCTTATGTTAAGGATAGAGAATTACAGGGAAATATTGTTAGCAAATGGGCTGTGTCAGAAATCAAAGAATCTGTAAGTAAAAATTTAATTATACTTAAGTTGTTTAATAATCTTAGGGACTACATTACAAGAGAAGAATTTTGCCATATGATTATGGACTTATATGATAAGATAGATAGAAAACCTATAACCCAAATATTTAACAAAATAAATTTTATTAACTGATTTTTATATAACATATAAAAGGCTGTCTATAACACATTTTTAAGAAGAAGCCAATATCTAGTCTATATTCCTTGATATTAACGTTAAAAATGTATTATACGACAGCCTTTTTTATCTCCATTAATCTTATATAGATGTCTAACTAAAATTAATAGAATAGATTTTAATATTAATCAAACATCTTTTTAAGATTGTTAATACTAACAGTGACATTTTCTATTCCGTTTGGTTCTGGTTGGTCGTTTTCAACAATCACCCATGAACAGCCTAATTCAACAGCCTTATCAATTATAGCAGGAATATCCATTATTCCTTCACCAATGGCAGCAAATGTTTTTTCTCCATGAATTTCTTTCATATCTTTGATATGTACTAACTTGAGTATATCTTTATTTTGATTCATATAATCAATAACATCTTTATCAGCTCTTCTTACCCAGTGGGTATCCAATTCCATTAACATGTTTGATTTTTTTGTGAGATTATATAGTAAATCAAGTCCATAAGAATCGTCTATTTTCTCAAACTCATGGGAATGGTTGTGATATAATAATTGTAATCCTGCACTATTCAATTTATCGCTGATTGCATTTAGTTTACAAGCTAATTCATCTAATCCTTCTTTGCTTTCCCATTTTGCATAAGGGCAGACAATTATTGAATTATCAATTGTTTTATTATAATCTATTATTTTATCTAAATCTTTTTCCAGTTGGTCTAGACCAATATGACTTCCTACAACTTTCAGATTAAGTCTATCCAATTCTTCTTTTAACTGTTCAGCTGAAAGACCATGAACTCCAGCTAATTCTACACCCTCATAACCAAGATCAGCAACTTTTTCTAATGTACCAATAAAATCATTTTCACATTCTTCTCTTACTGTGTAGAGTTGTAAAGCTATTTTTATTTTGTCCATATTAATACCCTCCTAAAAATCCTTAAATGTCTTTTATAAATGACTTACTCTAATTAAATCAATTATACTAGTTTATTTCTAATATTTCCTCAGTTTTTTTTATATAAATACAAACTATTTTTGGTTAAAATATTGTTTTTTATACTCACTGGGAGTTAGATGTTTTATTTTCTTGAACATTTTATTGAAGCTGGCTGTACTATTGAATCCACACATTCCACAGATTTCAATAATATTTTTATCAGTTTTTTCCAATAACTCCATTGCTTTTGATATTCGTATTCGTGATATATATTCTGATGGAGCAAGACCATTGAATTTCTTGAAAAAAGTTGAGAAATAACTTGTGTTCATATGGACAATTGCTGCCAATTCTTCTAACTTTATTTTTTTATCAAAGTTTTCATGGATATAATCTGTAACTTTGTTTATGGATTGTACTTCTTTCTTGAATTGATAATGATCCTTATCGTCGTATACATAATTATAATGCCTCAGCAGTAAAACCAATATATTCATCAATTTGACTTTAGCCATCAACTCATACTCAAGAGGCTTATTATTGAATTCGTCTTCTATTTCATAAAATAAGGATATTATTTTTTCTGTCGCCTCATTATGCCTATCTAACCTATGACAAAAATTCTTACTTCTATTAAAGAAAATCTTTAAATATCTATAATCAAAGTTATTATTATCGGACCAGATGAATCTAGGTTCAAAATGGATTACGATATTTTTAAGGGTTTCATCTTTATCCATTACCAAAGCATGTTTATCTGTATTACTTATAATGAAAACATCGTTCTTTTTCATATCATAGATTTTATCACCAATATAATATTTACCTGTTCCATAACCTACAATAGATAATTCCAATTTGCTGTGAACGTCAATTACATCTTCTAATCTCCGTTCTCCTTCTATGGTATGAGATGAAAAATCTAATGTATATTTTCCGTTTATTCTAGTATTATTACTTTCATAAATTATCATATATACACCTTCTTATTGTTAATAATTCATTATCTATTGTTGATAACTTTTTAGAATTCAACTTTGACTGTTGATAATTATATTTATTGTTGTTAATTTATTATGATTATTTATTTGCTACTTTACTTTATATCATATAAGGATATTTTACAATATTTTTTTTATAAAACTTTATATATTTTGGATTAATTAAAAAACACATGATTCTCAAATGCATTTCACACGTTTTTCACATGGGGATACTATACTTTACTCATGAAACAAAAAACAAAAATAAATAAATTACATGGAGGAATTAGTATGGATATTAAAAAAGGATTATTAGCAGGTTTAATGGTAACAACTATTAGTATGACAGCACTAACAAGCGTTTATGCAAAAGCCCCTGTACAAGATAAGGGTGAGCCAAAAATAGCTATATGCACTACAGATGAATGTACTATTGATAGCAATTTTGATTTTAATTTTAAGGAGTTTAGTAAACAGTTTAAAGAGAATGTATCACAAGAAGATTATAAAAAAGCAGAGAATCTATTTAATAAAGCTATTAAGTTAGAAGATGATGCATCTGAATATTGGGATGAACTATATAAACTTGATTTATTTGATACATCTGTATTGTTAGGTAATGTAGAGCCAATGCCTTTTGAAGAATTTTCTAAAATGTTCAAGAAAGATATAACAACAGAAACTAAAAATAAGGCTAAAGAAATATATAATAAAATAATTAAGCTTGAAAAAGAAGGAAAATTTGATGAAACAATGGAATTATGGAAAGAACTAGATTCTTTGGAGTTATATGATGAAACAAATAATATCGTTATGGGTACATCAACAATGGAAAATATGTCATTTGAAGAATTTGCAAAGAGCTTCAAAAAAGATGTAAAAGAAGAAGATAAAAAGAAAGCAAAAGAATTATATGAAAAAGCAGTACAACTTGATAAAGATAAAAAATATGACGAGGCAGTAAAAGTATGGGATCAATTATTTGAAATGAAACTTTTTGATGAAATGGGAGAAATTAAGAATATAGAAATTGGAGAAGATGCTACAAAAGTAATTAGTTTTGATAATATAGGTGAAGCAGATATCGTTGGAATTAAAGGAAATGTTAAAGTTGAAAATATGGATAAAGATATAATATTAAGTGGTATAGAATCATTATCTATTGATGAGCTATCTGAAATGCCTGGTGATATTATTATAGAAATAAACAATACTTCATTTGAAGAATTCTCAAAGAACTTCAAGAAAGATGTAAAGGAAGAAGATAAGAAGAAAGCTAAAGAATTATATGAAAAAGCAGTACAACTTGATAAAGATAAAAAATATGACGAAGCAGTGAAAGTATGGAGTCAGTTATTTGAAATGAACCTTTTTGATGAAACGGGAGCAATTAAACATATAGAAATTGGAGAAGCTATAAATGATGTAATTACATCTGAGGGAGATGTATTTGTAGATAGAGTAAATGGTGCTAGTGCTATTGGAATAACTGGTAGTGGTACTACTGATAAAGTAAGTAATGTTGAAATAGTTAATATGGATGAAGACGTGTATTTGGATTCAGCTGTCATAGTAGGTGGTATGCAAGAATTAACATTTGAAGAATTCTCAAAAGGATTCAAAAAAGATTTGAAATCAGAAGTTATAGAAAAAGCAAAAGAGCTTTTTGAAAAAGCTACTGCAAAAGAAAAAGAAGCCAGAAAAGTATGGGATGAAATTTACAAAATGGATATTTTTGAAGTAAGTACTAAAGAGTTAAGTACTATGGAATCAAGTACTGAAAAAGAAATCTAAAGTCTAATTATCTAGATATAACCACCTATTATATTTATATGAAAAATGGTATACTTATCATAAGTATACCATTTGCTGATATAAGGAGTTTGCTATGAATAAGAATATTTTAGTAGTTGAAGATGAACAAAGAATGCGTGAAATAATATGTGATTATCTGGAAATGGACGGTTTTACAGTTTTTCAAGCAGATAATGGAATAGAAGCAATGAATGTGTTTGAAAATAATAATATTGATTTAGTATTACTTGATATTATGATGCCTGGACTTGATGGCTGGTCAGTGTGTAGAAGAATAAGAAAAAAATCCAATGTACTCATTATCATATTAAGTGCTCGTAGTGATGAAGATGACAAATTATTAGGATTTGAATTGGGAGCTGATGAATATGTTACAAAACCTTTCAGCCCAAAAGTATTAGTAGCAAGAGTTAAGACATTGCTTAGTAGGTTTAATGAAACTAATGGTGAGCAGATAAAAAACAATATGATTTCTAAAAAAGAGATACTTATAGATAAAGATGCTTATTCTATAAAAGTAGAAGGTGAGGAAATCATATTTACAAGAAAAGAATATGACCTATTAGTTTTTTTGATTGAAAATGAAGGCATAGTTATGAGTAGGGACAAAATAATTAATAATATCTGGGGATATGATTATTATGGTGATGGACGAGTTGTGGATACAAATATCAAAACCATAAGAAAAAAACTTGGAGAAGCTTCAAAATATATAAATACAGTTGTTGGCGTAGGCTATAAATTTGAGGTGGTTCAATAAATGAAGAAAATTAAAAAGACCAAGTCTATTGTTTTTAAAATGTTCATTATAACATTTGTTTCTGTAATGAGTCTAATTACAGTAATTTTTCTTGTGCAAAGTTTGTTTATTAATAAATACTACAGTACCAAAAAAATAGATAATATTATAAAAAATATAAATAGCTTTAGCAAACAGTATAAAAAAGAAAAATGGAGTTTTGATGAACTAGCAAGGCAGATTAATAAGTTTGAAGGTAATAATAATGCTACTTTGACAGTTAATGGATTAAGCTATAGTGATATGCAAAATGAAGAGTACATTCTTACATTACAATTAACTAATAGTAATTATTATGATATTTATATTCCAAAAGAAGATTTATTAAAAGCATTTGATGGAGAGATGCCCACCAAATATCAAAAATTTTACTTGGAGGCAGTAATTTCTGGAACAGAAATATTGACTCCTATTAAAATAAATGATTATCAACTGTATGATATATTAGCTGAAGAAGGTTATATTTTATTAAAAGGAAATGCTACTCTTATAAATATAAGTAATGTGATGGATAATATAACAATAGCTGCTGCTGCTGGCTCAGATATACAGGTAGCAGACGGTGTAAATGTCATTGGTTTTGCAAATACTGAAGATTTGACTATACAGTATAATATAAAAGATGATGTGTACTACCTAATCAATGACATGCCATTTATTAATGTAAAACAAGTTAATTTTGTTAAAACAATAGATATGGATGACGGAAAAGAAACATCTATTAATGCTACTGCCTCATTACAACCAGTTGGTGAGGTCATGAGTATATTAAGTGACTACTACATTATATTCTATATATTAGCTATTATCATATCTTTGGTTATTGCTTGGATATATTCAAAATCAATTTCCAACCCCTTATTAAAATTAACGAAAGTAGCAGATAAAATGGCTGGAATGGATTTTTCAATCAAATCCAATCATAGCAGCGACGATGAACTAGGGGTTCTATCCAATAGCCTGAATATATTATCAACCAATCTTGATGAAGCCCTAACTGATGTGAAAGAAGCCAATAAACAACTGGTAATTGACATGGAAAAAGAAAAACAACAAGAAAAAGTCAGAAGGGAGTTCGTTGCAAACATATCTCATGAACTAAAAACACCCCTTGGCATAATAAAGGGCTTTGCTGAAGGAATAAAGGATGGCATCAAAAAGGAAAAAACAGATTATTATCTAGAAGTTATCTTGGATGAGATAGAAAAAATGAATACTCTTATACTTGATATGCTTGAACTATCAAAATTTGAAACAGGCAAGATTGAAGATAAAGAGGAATTTGAACTTATAAAATTAATCAATAAAGCAGTTACTCTCTTAGAAATACCAATAAGCGATAAAAAACTGAAAATAGATATTAAAGGTGACTTTACAAATGTATATGGTGTCAAATTTCAGATAGACCAAGTAATAATGAATCTGATTTCTAACGCAGTAAAATATTGTACCAATAATACTACAATAATTATTACAGGCGAAATCATTGACCACACCAATTATATATATATCTATAATGAAGGCAACAGTCTTACTAAAGAAGAACTTGAAAGCATTTGGCTCAGATTCTATAAAATAGATAAATCCCATAACAGACAAAGCGGAGGAACAGGACTAGGACTAGCAATCGTCAAAGCCATACTAGATGGTCACGGAAGTGACTACGGCGTTATCAACAAGCAAAACGGAGTAGAATTCTACTTCAACATAAAAACGTCAGCCTTTTAAACACGGACGTTTAATTGGCTGACGAATATTTCCCTATACTCTCTCTGCGACCGTAAGCTATAATAAAACTCAAGAATGCTCTTTTAACTCAATACCCTCATTTCGCTCCAATATATGCCTAATAGACCATTCATTCTGAAATAATAATACTGGCTGCTCATTCTTATTTACCACCAACATGGAATCCATTGTCAAAGATAAATCAGAAGTATCAATACCTTCATTAGCAATCCAACGTATATGCCTATAAGGTAACAACTGTTTAGAAACTTCCACGCCATACTCATTCTTCAATCTATACTCCAATACTTCAAATTGAAGCACACCAACTACACCAATAATAAGCTCTTCCATCCCAATATTAGGACGCTTATATACTTGAATAGCACCCTCTTCTGACAATTGAGTAATACCTTTCAAGAATTGTTTTCTCTTAAGTGAATTAGTTGTTGAAATTCTAGCAAAATGCTCAGGAGCAAATTGTGGTATATCTGCATATTCCAATTTTGAACCATCTTCACACAATGTATCCCCAATATTAAAGATACCTGGGTCATGTATACCTATTATATCACCAGGATATGCGGAATCAACTATAACTCTATCAGTAGCAACAAACTGCTGTGGCTGGGCTAGCTTGACTTTTTTGCCTTTCTGTACGTGATTAACCATCATTCCTTTATCAAATTTACCAGAACAGATACGTAAAAAAGCAATTCTATCCCTATGAGCAGGATTCATATTAGCTTGAATCTTAAATATAAAACCAGAAAAATTAGTTGATTCAGGATTAATGTCACCTAAATTACTAGCACGTGCCTTTGGAGGAGTAGTAATATCCAAAAAGGATTTCAAAAAGGGTTCTACACCAAAGTTGGTAAGAGCACTACCAAAAAATACAGGTGTCAGATTACCATTCAAGACCTCTTCAAGACTAAAATTATCTCCTGCGATATCCAGTAATTCAATATCACTTTTTAATTGTTCATGTAAAGTGTCACCTAATAGTCCAGTAAATTTTTCATCTGCTAAATCACCAGTTATTGTTTCTGCAATAGATTGTCCATGATTACCATCATTGAAAATTTCAATTTGATTTTCATGTCTATTATATACACCTTTAAAATTTTTACCAGAGCCAATAGGCCAGTTGACTGGACATGACCTGATACCTAATACATTTTCAATATCTTCCATTAAATCAAAAGGATCTTTACCCATTCTATCCATTTTATTTATAAAAGTAAAAATAGGGATTCCTCTCATCTTACAAACTTGAAAAAGTTTTTTTGTCTGATCCTCAACACCCTTGGAACAGTCAATTACCATAACTGCACTATCTGCCGCCATTAAAGTTCTATAAGTATCTTCACTAAAATCTTGATGCCCAGGAGTATCAAGTATATTAATACAAAAGTCATCATATTCAAATTGAAGTACACTGGATGTAACGGAGATACCTCTTTGTTTTTCTATTTCCATCCAATCTGAAACAGCATATTTAGCAGAACGTCTAGACTTTACTGAACCAGCAGAACGTATTGCTCCACCATATAATAAGAATTTCTCTGTCAATGTTGTTTTACCAGCATCTGGATGTGATATTATTGCAAAAGTTCTTCTACGTTTAACTTCTTTAATAAAACTTAACTTATCCTCTACCATCATAATCTTCCTTTATTATATATTTAGCCTAACCTTTTCGTACGAGTCACTTTTCTTATAAAAAAAGTGTAGCATTATTGATGTTATACTTTTATTCACTAACTGTCAATTATTATTTAAAAAAATTATCATAAAGTATATTTTTATTAAATAAACAAGAAATTATTATGGATTATGTTGCAAAAATTAAAAAAAGTGATATAATATTAATAAATAAACATATGAACAATTATTCATATATTAATATATAGAGGAGATGAATTATGATGCGTAAGGAAGAAGAGAAGAAAGAATGCTGTAAGGATGATAAATTCATAACTAAGGTTCAATCAATAATGGCAGATGAAGAAACAATATTCTTGCTATCCGATTTTTTCAAGAATTTTGGTGACAGTACCAGAGTAAGAATAATGGGAGCGCTATTCAATGGTGAAATGTGTGTAGGAACCATTGCCGATGTACTTAACATGACTCAATCAGCAGTATCACATCAATTACGAGTATTAAAAGCAAGTAGATTAGTTAAAGCAAGAAAAGAAGGAAAATTAGTCTATTATTCTCTTAATGATGACCATATTAAAATGATATACAAAATGGGGATTGAACACATATTAGAATAATTAATATGGATATAAAATTTTATTAATCATTATGAAAATTGTTTGTAGTTGATGATATAGCTAATTAATTTTATAGGAAGTTCCGCTATGCAAACGAGGCACAGCCTCTTTTGTTCTGGAATAATAGTTTTAGGAAGGGTGGTATTAGTATGGCTGAAAGAATAACTGACAACATTGGTAATTGTTGTTGTGGAAGTAAAAGCTGTTCAAATAGTGATCATAATCACGATGAACATCATCATGACCATGATCACAATCATGATGCACATGGACATAACCATGAACATCATCATCATGAAAAATTTACAAAAAGAGATATTATAGAATTTATCATAGGTTTTGGATTATTTGCATTAGCATTGTTGCTAAATGTAAAAACAGAGGTAAAGATTGGATTATATGTAGTTGCATATGTTGTAGTAGGAAGAGAAATTGTAATCAGTGCAATTAAGGGTCTATTTACTGGTAGATTATTAGACGAAAACTTCCTTATGACAATTGCTTCTATATCTGCATTTGCCATAGGAGAATATCCAGAAGCTACAGCAGTTATTCTATTCTATAGAGTAGGTGAATTATTTGAAGGATTAGCCGTTAACAGGTCTAAGAATTCAATAGAAGAATTATTAAATATCAAACCAGATGTAGCTAATCTAAAAGTAGGAGACAAATATAAGATTGTTGATCCTGAAAAAGTCAAAGTTGGTGACACTATAATGGTGAAACCAGGAGAAAAAATACCTCTTGATGGCTATGTAATAGAAGGAACTTCTTCTATTGATACATCAGTTATTACTGGAGAATCATTACCTAGAGAGGCAGAAGAAGGTACAGAAGTTTATAGTGGCTCTATTAATAAATCTGGAGTTATCTTAGTTAAAGTAACAAAAGAATTCAGTGAATCTACAGTTGCTAAGATACTAAAACTTGTTAAAGATGCCAACTCACAAAAAGCTCATACTGAAAAATTTATAACAAAATTTGCTAGATATTATACACCTATAGTTGTTGGAATAGCAGTTCTATTAGCTTTTATTCCTGCACTATTTTTTGGAGGAGATTTTGGTTCATGGATATATAGAGCTGCAATATTTTTAGTAGTTTCTTGTCCTTGTGCCCTAGTAATATCTATACCATTAGGTTATTTTGGTGGAATAGGTGGTGCTTCAAGTAAAGGTATATTAGTAAAAGGTGGCAACTATCTTGAAGAACTCAGAAATATCAAAAGCATCATTTTTGATAAAACAGGAACACTTACAAAAGGTGTTTTCAAAGTAACACAAGTAATCAGTTCTAATCAAGGATTAGATAAAGAAAAAGTTGTTGAGATAGCAGCACATGTTGAACACTATTCAAATCATCCTATAGCAGTCTCTATTATCAATGAATACAATAAAAACATTGATGAAAAACGTGTAAAAGACATTACAGAAGTTGCAGGTAAAGGTGTAAAGGCTTTATTTGATGGTAAAATGGTTGCAGTTGGTAATAGAAAGTTAATGGAACAAGAAAATGTTTCAGTAGGAAATAGAGATACAGTTGTTGGAACAAAAGTATATGTAGCTATGGACAATAAGCTTATGGGTATAATCGTTATAGCTGATGAATTGAAAAGTGATACAATTGATGCTATAAAAGAGCTTAAAAATCATGGAGTAGAAGACATTGTAATGTTAACAGGTGACCACAAAGATGTGGCAGAAGATATTGCAAATAAAGTTGGTATAACTAGATATTATAGTGATCTGTTACCAGATGAAAAAGTTGATAAGCTTGAAGAAATAATGAACGGTGTTGGTAAAAATGATACTGTAGTATTTGTAGGTGATGGAATCAACGACGCTCCGGTCCTAGCAAGAGCTGATGTAGGAATTGCAATGGGTGGAGTAGGCTCTGATGCAGCAATAGAAGCAGCCGATGTGGTTCTTATGTCAGATGAACTATCAAGTATTCCTACAGCTATGAGAGTATCAAAAAATACTAATAAAATAGTTTGGGAAAATATAGTATTTTCTCTAGGCGTTAAAATAATTATAATGATATTGGCGACTCTTAATCTAGCTAATATGTGGATGGCAATATTTGCTGATGTAGGAGTCGCAGTAATCGCAATATTGAATTCTATAAGAGCTTTAAGAGTTAAATAAAGGCTATAAGTTTATTTGATTCCTTTCCCTGAATCATTAACATCCATTAGTTCTTTGGGGAAGGAGTCAAAGAAACTTTGATTCATTAGATACTCTATATGAAATCTTATCACATATCCTTTGATTACATTCAATGGTGCGCTGAAGGGTACTTTATGATTTTTATATTCTTCTATAAGGTTATATATGAAATTAAGTTCTTCTGAACTTATATTTTTTTTGAAATAATCAACGCATTGCAATAAAACTGTTATATTAGAAGTATATCTAGGCGCTATACGAAATATTTTTGCAAGATATTTCTCATATACAATTACTAAATCATCAAAGGAGATACTATCTGATTGATTAATGATTTTATTTAATTCTTTTAGTCTCAATTGATTATAAGCCATCATTAGAAGGTTATTAAAAGAATGAAATTCTTTTAAATCATCAATTGATTCGCTGAGTTTTACTTTTTTGAATTTAGCCATTACATATAGTTTTGTAAGAAAATGTTCTCTGATTTTGAAATTTCTAAGACGACCATCATCTTCTATGGCAAGATGATTATAGGTTTCTGTAATCTTCCCACCAACCATTCCTTTACCTTTCCTGCTGGTTGCTCCTTTTTTGTCACTTTGATATATCTTAACTTCTTTTATGCCACAAGAGGGAGATCTGGTTTTCAAAATGAATCCATCTACATCTTTTAATTTTATCATCAATGAATGAGTGTACTCTAACATATTATCTGTCAAGTCTATTTGAGTAGCCGGTTGTATCAGGTGTATTTTGTTGCCCACTTCTACAAGACGAATGGGTTTTCTTGGAGTTGACATACCTATTTCTACTTCTGGACAAAAAGGTACGTATTCCACAAAAGAATTAAGACGATTAATGAATTCATTATTATCACCGTCACCATTATAACGGCATTTTGCAAAGTTAATACATTTGCTTATTCCTATTACTGGAGTAATTTCATAGTTATCTATCATATCTATACCTCTTCAATTTATATTATTATAAGTTGACTTATAATATTTTGTGTGAAGAGTATTAATTATATTCTTTTAATTTTAGTTTTTCAGTGATTTACTATATACTATTGGGCTTATACCGTAGCGTTTTTTGAACTGCTTGGAAAAATAATGTATCGAGTTGAAACCAAGAATCTCAGCAATCTGAGTCAAGCTAAGATCTGTGGACTTGATATACACCTTACTTGTGTCCAAACGATAATTGTTGATGTAATCAATAATTGTTACACCCATAACATCCTTGAAAATACGAGACAAATAAGAAGAACTAATGGATACCTTATCAGCTAATTCATCCACCGTAATCTTTTGGCTGATATGAGAATAGATGTATTCAAGGGATGTATTAACAAAAGCATTATTGGTATTGACCTGCATAGAAGTATGAAGCTGCTTTATTGAATTTTTTTTGGAGATAATACGTATCAGTTTAACTATAAACTCTTTTAGATAACATATAATCAGATCTGGACTATACACACCATTATAATTTTTTTCATCCAATATTTTTTCTAATATTGATTTTAACTCATGGTCACAAATGAAAATTTTATCTTTTAGAATGTCCTCTTCTTCAAAATCCATCTTGAAACTAATAGTAAGAAAGGAAACAGGTACAGAACTATTGTTTTTTTGGGTATGATATTGATTTGGTGCATAGAAAATAAAATCACCTTGTTTCAAAATGAATTCCCTTCCATCAATTAATGTAGATAATTCACCTTGATCTACATAGGTAATTTCCCAAAAATCATGTTTTTCACCTTTGTATGAAAAAAACTTATCAAATTCTTGATAATATAAAGTATATATTTTAGCAATATTAAGTTTGCTTTTTATACCACGAGAAAAATCAATGCGGGTGTTGCTTCTTTGTATAGAAGTTGTTTTATTGTTGAACTTAATTTTAATGGTACAGGAATTATCAAGAGGAACCACTTTATAAAAAACGTTAGGGTTCAATATAACACATTTGTCAAGAAAAAAAGACCTTGAGTCATTACCAGGAGTATAGGTATATAGAACGGCAGTTCCTTCTTCAATATTGATAACTGTTTTGTTCGTAGTATCTATAAAGTAGGAATTAAGATCAAAAGTGGTAATTATCTTTGTTGTTTCATTATTCACATCATCCAATTGAATATCATCATAGGGAATGGAACTTATAGTTCCGTAATTGGCGAAGGATAATTTTGTAATATTTTTTATCAAGGATAGACCTCCAAACATCTAAAAATGAAATAGGTATAATTTTACAAGCATTCTCTGTGGAGTGATTAAATAGCCATTTTAAGACTATTATAACCTATAGTATAGAATTATACAAACATAATTCAGGATTTTGCAAATACATTTATTTTAATGTGGATTACAATACAAGTATAAACAGTTTATAATTTGCAAATCAATAAAAAGGAGAGTATGTAATGAAAATATCCGTATCAACACCTAGTCGTATATGTCTATTCGGAGAACACCAAGACTATCTTAACTTAGAGGTTATAGCATCAGCTATTAATCTAAGATTCAGGGCTGAGGGAACAAAAAGAGATGATCGTATTATTCATGTTCGCCTAAAAGGAGAAGGAATCAGCAGAGAAGAAGTAATTAATCTAGATGAAGAAATTGTTTACGAAAATAACAGGGACTACATAAAGAGTGCTATCAATGTACTTCGCAGAAATGGTTATGAAATTGAATCGGGATTTGACATTTTTATGGATTCTGACATTCCAATCGGAAAAGGAATGTGTTCATCTACAACAATGGTAGTAGTATTTATCAAAGTTTTACTAGAGTTGATTGATCATGAAGATAAGAATAATCCAGAAAAAATTGCTCTATTAGGATTTGAAGCGGAAGTTACAGAATTCAATGAGCCAGGTGGTCTTATGGACCAATATTCATCAGCTTATGGAGGTCTTCTACACTTAACTTTTGATAAGGATAAAACTGTGGTTGAACCTCTTGATACAGAGATTCCTGGTTGCTTTATACTTTTTGATTCTCTAGAAGATAAGCAGACCACTAAGGTATTGGCTAGTGCTAAGTATCCAGTTCTTGAAGCACTAGATGAACTAAAACAATATGGTATAGGCAGTATCAGAGATTTTGTTGATGACGAAAAAAATCTTGCGTACCTAGAAAAGTTATCACCAGCAAAATTAGTTAAGGTTAAGGCAAATATTGATAATTATAAGACTTTGAAAGAAGCTCAGGAGATGTTTGAAACAGGAGTTGATTCAGTAAAACTAGGTGAACTTCTTAAAAGACATCACGGTAATCTTAGGGACGGACTTGAAATATCAACACCTAAGATTGAAGAAATACTTGAAACAGCTTATGAAAACGGAGCACTTGGAGGTAAAATCAATGGTTCTGGCGGAGGCGGCTGTTGTTACGTATACTCTTATGAAAAAGATGCACAGAAAATATTAGATGAAGTTTGTGCCAAAGGATATTGGGGCGTAATCCTCAAGCAGGATTCAGGTGTAAGAGTAGATAGTTAATCATAATGACATAATACAAACGAAGGGATGATTAATATGAAAGCAATCGTATTAGGAGCAGGAAAAGGTACAAGGTTACAATCAGAAAAATATAACATGCCAAAAGTTCTCAGAAAAGCTCATGGCAAACCATTGATTGAGTATGTGCTAGATGCTTTATCTTTTATAGAGGAAGAAGATACAACAATAGTTGTAGGTTATAAAAAAGAAATGGTTTATGAAGAGATTAAAGGGGATTATAAATTTGTAAGTCAAGATGAACAGTTAGGAACTGGTCACGCTGTTTTAGTTACAGAAGATACTTTCAAAGATTACGATGGACCTATTTTAGTTGCATATGGTGATATGCCTCTATACAAGAAAAGCACTTATGAAAAAATGTTTGAGATACATGAAAAAGAGAATGCAACTTGTACTGTTTTGACAGCTGTCATTGATGACCCACCAGCTTATGGAAGAATCATTAGAGATGAAAATGGTCAGATGGAAGGCGTTGTGGAAGCAAAAGATTGTACTAAAGAACAGTTAGCTATAAAAGAACTAAATGTTGGAGTATATGTTTTTGATAGCAAGTTTTTATTTGAAAACCTTAAATTATTGAAGAACGATAATATCCAAAAAGAGTATTACTTGACTGATATACCTAAGATGGTTATGGAAAAAGGTGAGAAACTAGTAACTCATACTATCTATAATACTAATGAAGTTTATGGAGTGAACACAGTAGAAGAGTTAGAGTTCTGTGAGAAAGTTTTACAAGAAGAAGCTAATTAATATACAGTTTGGTACTGACGTTTAATGTTGACTAATTGACAAGGGAAGGAATGAGCTATATGATTAAATTTGGTACAGGTGGTTGGAGAGCTATAATCGGTGAAGATTTCACTAAAAGTAATTTACAACTTTTATCTCAAGGTTTAGCTAATAGAATGATAAAAGAAAATGCTGATGAATTTGTTATTGGCTATGATAGAAGATTCTTATCTGAGAAAAGTGCACAGTGGATGGCAGAAGTTATGGCAGGAAATGGAATCAAAGTGTATTTCATCAATAAGATTGCTCCTACACCAATGATTATGTTCAGTGTAAAAGAAATGAAGTTGAAATATGGAGCTGCTATTACAGCCAGCCATAACCCAGCTGATTACAATGGAATAAAGATCTTCACTGAAGGTGGACGTGATGCTTCAGCTGAAGTTACTAATGAAATAGAAGCTGAAATTGGAAAGATTGAATTTGAAGATATAAAAGTAATGAATTTTGATAAAGCTGTAAACGAAGAGAAAGTTGTGATATACAATCCTTTCAATGATTATATAGATACAATAATTAACATGACTGATCTTAAAGCCATAAAAGATAAGCAGTTGAAAATATTACTTGACCCAATGTACGGTGTATCCAAGACATCCCTACAAACAATACTTATGACTGCTAGATGTGAAGTTGAATTGATTCATGATAGACATGATACACTTTTCGGCGGTAGATTACCATCTCCAAGTGCTGAAACTTTAGGAAGACTTAAAAATGATGTTGTTGAGAAAGGTTTTGATCTAGGAATCGGTACAGATGGTGATGCTGACCGTTTAGGAATTATTGATGAGAAGGGTAATTTTATTCATCCTAATGAAATTATGGCACTTCTTTACTACTACTTACTAAAATATAAAAAATGGACTGGTCCAGTTGTAAGAAACTTAGCTACTACACATTTACTAGATAAGATTGCAGAAGGTTTTGGAGAAGAATGCTATGAAGTTCCAGTTGGTTTCAAACATATTAGTTCCAAGATGGAAGAAACTAATGCACTTATTGGTGGAGAGAGCAGCGGTGGATTAACTATCAGAGGTCATATTAAGGGAAAAGATGGTGTTTTTGCAGCTTCACTACTAGTGGAAATGATAAGTGTTACTAATAAGCATCTTTCAAAGCTTCTTGATGAGATTCATGAGCAATTTGGCAAATTCGAAATGGCTGAGCATGGATTCGGATTCGATGTTGAAGAAAAAGAAAGATTATTGAAGATTCTATATACAGATAAAAAGATTCCAGAATTCAGCTTCGAAGTTGAAAGAGTAAGTTACATGGATGGAGTTAAAGTGTTCTTCAAAAATGGTGGTTGGATTATTGCTAGATTCTCAGGAACAGAGCCACTACTTCGTGTATTTGCTGAAATGGATTGTATGGATAAAGCAGAAATCGTGTGTAAGGAAATGAAAGAGTTCTTAGGAATATAGGTTTGAAGATTATATGTTATAATAGGAACAATGTTACTAGAATGGAGGGAAATTAGATGAATATATTAGTTACTGGTGGAGCTGGATATATTGGTAGTCATACAGTAGTTCAGTTGTTAGAAGAGGGATATGGAGTAATAATTGTTGATAACTTTTCTAATAGTAAGCCTGAATCATTGAAAAGAATTAAAGAAATTACAGGAAAAGATTTTAAATTCTATGAAGTGGATTTATTAGATAGAGAAGCTCTTGATAAAGTTTTTGTGGATAATGAAATTGATGCAGTAATTCATTTTGCTGGTCTTAAGGCAGTTGGAGAATCTGTTTCAATTCCAATGAAATATTATCATAATAATATTACCGGTACACTTGTGTTATGTGAACTAATGAAGAAACATAATGTAAAGAACATGGTATTCAGTTCTTCTGCTACTGTATACGGTATGAATAATGTATCTCCTTTAACAGAGGATTTACCTCTTAGTACTACGAATCCTTATGGAAGTACTAAGCTTATGATTGAACAGATTCTAAGAGATATCTATGTATCAGATAATTCTTGGAGTATCGCTTTACTTAGATATTTCAATCCTATTGGAGCACATATAAGCGGTAGGATTGGGGAAGACCCTAATGGAATCCCTAATAATCTTATGCCATATATCACTCAGGTTGCAATTGGCAAGCGTGAGGAGTTAAGTGTATTTGGTAATGATTATGATACACATGATGGTACTGGTGTGAGAGACTATATTCATGTAGTTGATTTGGCAAGTGGACATCTAAAAGCAGTTAATAAGGTTATGGGTATGAAAGGTATAGAAGCCTATAATCTAGGTACTGGTACAGGTTACAGTGTTCTTGATGTAATTAACAATTTTGAAAAGGCAACTGATGTGAAGGTTCCATATAAGATTATTGAGAGAAGACCTGGAGATATAGGCACATGTTATGCTGATGCTTCAAAGGCTTATAAAGAGCTAGGTTGGAAAGCAGAAAAGAATCTTGAGGATATGTGCAGGGATTCTTGGTGTTGGCAGAGTAATAATCCTAATGGGTATGAAAATAAGTAAATAAGTATTATTGTATTATATATAAAATAAAAAGATGACTTTACTGTGAAGTCATCTTTTTATTTACGTATAGTAATTTGTTAGCATTACTTGATTAAGTAACTTTTATTAATAATTGATAACTGTATTAGACTTCTATTACTTTTCTGTTTTCTATATTTTTCAGTGGTATTAATATATCTTATTACAACTTGTAACTCTTCTTAATATATCACTTTTTTATAATTATAATATCTTTTTTTATGTTCAATTGTTAAATTAAAACTCAATAATATAATTACTAATAAAAAAATAGTGAATATAATTTAAAATTAATTTAATTTAAAAATTATTGATAATATTTACCATTTATACTTGTTATGGTATTATTAAGTAAAAATAATGAGGTGATAATAATTATGATGAAAAAGACAGCTCAGATTAAGGTAGCAAGGTATAGTATATTTTCCGAGAAGGATGGTAACTATATCATTATCTTTCCAGATATACCTTTCTGGATTGCAACCACGTCTCAAGGACTGGATTTCCTAAATAATATTGATGGTAAAAAAACAGTTGAAGATATATCAAAAGTAGTGTTTAAGAATTTCAATGAAAATATTCAAAATATGGTTCAAGAATTTATGCAACCACTTATCGAGAGTCAAGTTATTTACACTTCAAAAAAACCTAAAAAAGTCACACAATTACCCCAAAGACCTAATAAGATAACATTTCTTCAGACTATGAATTGCAATTTAAAGTGCAAACATTGTTCAGTAGCTGATTATGATAGTAAAGATTTACCTAGTATGAATATTGAACAAGCTAAATTAGCCCTTAATCGTGTTAAGGCTATTATGGATGAAGGGCAGAAAAAATTATCATTTCTAGGAGGAGAACCTTTACTTGGTGATAATTTTATAGAACTTATACAATATGCAAAAAAGTTAGATTTTGAAATAGGATTATCAACTAATGCATTGCTTATAGATGATCACTTTGCCCAGATTGCAAAAGAAAATAATGTTAATGTACAAGTTTCTCTTGATGGTCCTAACAAGGAATCACACGAAGCAATAAGAGGTAAAAATACTTTTGATAAAACTATTAATTCAATTAAATTATTGAAAAATAATGATGTAGATATACAGACTAACATGGTTTATCATGAAGGAAATATTCACTTAATCGAAGAGTATTTTAATCTTTGTAAGTCATTAGGTGTAAATAAGATAAGGATGGTTCCTTTAATGAATCTTGGACGAGCAGTGAATAACTTAAAAGCAGTTTCAATAAATAAGTATTTAGATGAAATTATTAGGCTTATATATAAAGATCCTAGGTTCATAGATAATCTTGATGATACTTCTTTTATGGGACTTGTTATGGCGACTAAATTTTCACATAGAATGATTGCGTGTGGTGCAGGAGTAATAACTGTGATGATATCTCCTACAGGAGATATATATCCATGTTTAAATATATTTGATGAAGAGCATAAGATATGTAATCTGTTTGATGAAGATTATATTGAACAATTCGAGCAGTCTAGAGTAAGAGATTTTTTTATAAATTTACGTATTGATAAATTAAATAAAAAATGCATGAATTGTGATATGAAATATTATTGTGGTGGTAGATGCAGGGGCGAAACATTACGAATCAGACATGATATTACAGCACCTTATCCAGAGTGTAAAGAATGGAAGAAAGCTATGGAAAAAATCTTTTGGCTTGTAACTGAGTTTCCTGAATTAGGAGAAGAAAAATACAAAAAAGTTATTGCAAAAACAGGTTCATATGTTGATATATGCTAGATAAAATAGATTTTCTGAAATGTAATGAAACAATTTCATCATTATCTTCCTTTAACACTATACATAATGTTTTGTCGTTGCAGGAAATAGAATTTCGATATGAAATTGTCTCAAATATAAAGGCTTAAAGGAGGTGTTTAAAGATGTTATTAGCAAGTGCTAAATGGGGAGAGAAGAAAGATATCTTCACAGAAATAATTGATTCCCAACACTATAAAGAATACTAATGAATCAGTATAATAGGATTAAATATTATTTTAATCCTATTATCTATTGCCTTAAGGAGATAAATTATGGAAAGTTCTATTTTAAGAGAAAAAAAAGTTTTAGTGTTGATTATGATATCAAATGTAATTTCGTCATTTGGAGATTATATTTTTGATATAGGTGTACTCATTTATTTATATAAATTAACTAACTCACCTATGGTAATAGGAGGTTTTTTATTGTCTCAGCTATTGCCATCTATAGTTTATTTGTTTGTAAGCGGCTTAATAATTGATGCTTTTGATAGAAAAAAAGTTATCATATGTATTAATATATGTAGATTTTTAATATTGCTTTTATTACTTTTTAACCAGTCAATTTACTTTATATATTTAATTACATTTATTTTAGGTGTCTTAGATGATTTTGCTAGAACAGTAAATCATACACTTATACCAAGTTTATTTGATAAAGAATATCTATTGAAAGTGAATTCAAGTCTTTCTTTACTAGATTCTATTTCTATTATGGTAAGTCCTGTTTTAGTTACTTTAATAGTTAGTCAAACTGGATTTGCAGGTATAGTAACTATTAATGCTTTTACTTTTTTAATAATTGCTTTTATATATCTATTTATTACATATAGGAAAGAATCTACTTTTAAACCAAGTGGTAAAAAAAATTTAATTAATACAGTAAAATTGGGAATAGAAGAAATAAGTCATAATGTATTTATAAAGAAAACTCTTATATCATGGAGTTTTTTTATGTTGGGGATTGGATTATCTTCCACGTTGTTAATCTTTGTACTTACTGAAAAAGTTGGACTTAATGGAGAAGCTTATGGTTATATTACTATGGCTGAAGGTGTAGGTATGTTTATAGGTTCATTCTTTGTACTACGGAAAAATAAAAAGATAAAGACTAATTTATTGGTTATAATGGGACTTGTTATTTCATGTGTAAGTTATCTTTTAATTGGATTTTCAACAATAGTATTGACAATTATGAGCGGTTCATTACTTGTTGGTATAGCTGCATCTTTCTGTCCGCTTGGATTTAGAACTTCAATACAAAGTGAAATAGAAGAAAGATTTCTTGGACAAACATTTATTATTATAAGATTTGTAGTATTAATGTTAAGATCGCTAGGTGTATATTTATCTGGGGTACTAGTTCGTTTTATAGACATACAATATGTTTATATTTTAGCAAGTATAGTAACATTGATATCTGTATTGTTATATGTAAGAAAAAATAAACATATAGATTTTGAGTAAAATTATTTTGAGTTTAGAAAATATAATATAAATCACCAACTTAATTACAAGTTAAGTTGGTGATTTATAAAAATATTTAATAATCTAAACATCTATAATATCTTCTAATAGCAAGAGGATGTCTTCTTTTATGTTCTAGGTGAACAGATATTCTTTGACATATAGCTCTCATGACAAATGGAGAAATGAGACCTCTATATTTTTCATCAATATCATCATATGTGTAATCTTTTGTGTCAAAAACAGTAACATTTGCACTGATTTTTTGAACAAAGTTATCCACACGATTCATAATCTGACGAGAGTTATCCTCACCAATAAATAGAATTACACTTGTATCTCTATCTATGACTTCTAGAGTTCCATGGAAGAAATTAGAGCCAGATACAAATTTTGTACGCATCCATTGCATTTCTTCTAGGATACACATGGCATAACAATAAGCCCATCCTTCCAAGTTACCAGAACCAATAAAATATTGTATAGGGGCATCTTTGTATTTTTCAGCATAATCTTCACATTTTGCATCTGCATCCTTTTGTACTTGACAAAGGATAGCAGGAAGGTTTTGGATGTTATTGATAAAATCTTCATAATCATCGAATTCACCTTTATTATACATAAATCTAAGTGAAGCACTGAACCAAAAATAATATGGACCACTATTACCATTCACAACATAATCAACTTTCTTAGACAAAATTGATTCAGGATCTCCAATGTATCCAATTACTTTTGCACCTAGTGTATGTACATAATCTACAGCATCGACAATTTCTTTGGTGTCTCCTGACTTTGATTCAATTATAACAATAGTATCTTTATTAAGATGACAATTACCTAAAGCTACTAAATCAGCAGCATTCTCAACATGAAGATTTAGTGTGGAATGAGATTTTACAATACTCTCTGTTTGTTTTGCATAAGCAATAGTTCCACCAATACCAACAAAGAATAGATTACCATAACCCTCTTTACAGATATTATCAACTATGTTTTCTACGTCTTTAATGATATCCAAACCCCTTTGTTCTGTTTGTAAAAACTCTTTTTCTTTAAAATTAAACACTAAGATTACCTCCTTTAATGATAGTCGAAATTTATACTTGTATTGTAACATAGTATATTGTATCATAATGTTATAATACAATCAAGAAAAATTTATCAGCCAATTTAACTATTTAGCATAAATTGATTAAATGTGCTATAATTATAGGTTGATAAATAGTTTACTAATAAGATTGACATTAGGTAAAAAACGTAATTTATCTAGAAGGAGATACAATGAAAAGAATTTATCAAGATTATCATATGCACAGCAGCATTTCTCCTGATTCAAATGCACCTATGGAAGAGATGTGTCAGGCAGCTATAGACAAAGGATTTCGAGAAATAGCTATTACAGATCACTTTGAATTTTATTCTACAGGAATAATTGGAAACAGATTCAATGAAGCATATCTGGATGAATATTTTGAAACTATAAATCAATGTAAAGAAAAATTTAATGGTAGATTAATTATTAAAAAAGGTATTGAATTAGGGCAGCAGCATTTACAATTAGAGATGTCTGATAGAATAATACAATTATATAAATTTGATTTCGTACTTGGTTCAGTACATAAAATAAAGAATGTAGACCTTAGTCAGATCATGTATAATAATAGTATTATAGATATCTATTGCAAAAGATATCTGGAACAAGTCTATGAGCTTATTGATAAAGGTGATTTTGACTCTCTTGCTCACTTGGATTTAATTAAGAGATATGCATCAAAACGAAATGTTAAAGTTAATTTAATTGATTATAGAATTGAGCTAGCTCAGATATTTGAGCGATTGATTGAAAGAAATAAAGGTCTGGAAATCAATACTTCAAGTTTGCGTCAAGGATTAGATGAGCCTTTTCCAACGATTCCAATACTTAAGATGTATAAGTCTATGGGCGGGGAAATTATAACCATAGGTTCAGATTCTCATAATCCATTGGACATTGGTAAAGATTTTGATAAAGTCATTAATATTCTTGAAGACATTGGGTTTAGGAATATATATACTTTTGATAATAGAAAAATTCAGCGAATTGAGTTGTAATAAATTCGTTATAATATGTCCTTGTTTTTTTCATTGAATATGATATACTAAAAATGAAGACATCAAGAATAATTATATAAAAAAAGGATGAAAGCTATGGATAAAACACCACTTGATAAAAATTCGAGTGTGCCCTTATATCGACAATTGATTGAATCTATAAAAGAAGATATTAATAATAATATTTTGAATCCAGGAGATCAGATTCTTACTGAAATAGAGTTAAGTGAAAAATACGAAGTTAGCAGGATTACTGTAAGAAAAGCAATAGCTGAGTTGGTAGAAGAAGGTTTTCTTGTTAAACAACAAGGAGTTGGAACTTTTGTTGCAGAAGTTAAACTCGTAAGGAATATGAATAAATTCATGGGATTCAGTATGTCATGTGAAGTATTAGGTAAAATACCATCCGCTACATTATTGTTCGCTGGATTAATTAATGCAACAGATAGAGACAAAAGAGAATTAAGTCTGGATGATAATGTTGCTAATGTATTATCAATTAAGCGTATACGATACTGTGATGGTGAACCTGTTATGGTAGAGGATACACACTTTTCAACTGAATATTCTTATCTTTTAACTAATAATCTAGAAGGTTCACTTTATGAACTATTGAATAAACATGATATTGTTCCATCTGTAGGAAGAACAGAGTTAGATGTATGTTATGCAACTGATGAAGAAGCTGAATTATTGGACATAGAGAGTAATACACCATTACTACTATTAAGATGTGCCTGTTATGATAAGACTGGTAATTCTATACATAACAGTAGACAAGTGGTTAATCCTAAAAAATTCAAAATGATAATATAAGACTGATTTCCTTATGGTAATCAGTTTTTTTATTTTATATAATATCTTTTAGTTTGGTCTCTTATAATATTCTATAATAAACGTTATGATACATTTTAATACAAAAAATACATAATATCAGTAAATTAAAATTGAATTATACATAACACAGTAATAAAAAACATATTTTTATATAATAATATAACTATATGTTTTTTATTATACCATTATATGTATAAAAAAGAATAAATTAATTGACTGAATTATTTTATTTGATTCATTTAAAAACGTTATAAAATAAAGTGTGAAAATCACAAAATGTTAATGTTGCACAAAAAAACAATCAAATAATGTATAAAATAAACAAATTATACAACGAAATAAAATTTTCCATTGCAATTGGTATTATAACGTAATATAATAAATGCAAGAAGATATAAAAACTACTTTTAAGGGGGCAGTGATTATGATTCGTGTTCTTGGATTAGGAGATAATGTAGTTGATAAATATATAAATACTAAAATAATGTACCCTGGTGGTAATGCTTTGAATTTTGCTGTTTATGCAAATATACTTGATATAGAAGCTTCTTATATGGGTATTTTTGGTGATGATGAAGCTGCAAAACATGTATATCAGACTTCAAGGTCATTAGGAATAAAGCTAGACCATTGTCGATTTTATAAAGGCGAAAATGGCTATTCAAAAGTTAAATTGGAAAAAGGTGATAGAGTATTTGTAGGTTCTAATAAAGGCGGAGTATCTGCAAAATATCCATTAGCCTTAGGTGAAGTAGATTTTTCTTATATAAGTGAATTTGATTTGGTTCATACAAGCTGCTTTAGTTTTATTGAAAAGGAGCTGGTTAATCTAAGACAGTGTTCAAAATTCATATCTATGGATTTTTCTAATCGTTACACTAATGAGTATCTAAAGGAATGTTGTAAGTATATTGATTGTGCAAGTATTTCATGTAGTGAAATGAAAGATGAAGAGATTATAGCATTGATGAAAGATATTATTTCATATGGATGTAAGCATATTGTTATTGCTACTAGAGGAGCAAGAGGGGCATTAATATTAGTTGATGGAAAATTATATGAACAATCACCTTGTTTAATTGATGCAGTCGATACTATGGGTGCTGGAGATTCTTTCATAACAGCTTTCTTAACTGGGTATATTAATGATATGAAAGGGACAGTTGATTTTTCTGTAGAATCAGGGGATAAGGGAATAACAAAGGTAGAAGAGTATAAAGATATAGTAATAAGAGCAAATCTATATAAGGCAGCAATATTTTCATCCAAAATTTGTAGTCGTAATGGTGCATTTGGTTTTGGTAAAAGTTATAAAGAATAAAATTGATTAATTAGAAATTAAAAGCTATTTCTCTTTTGTTCTGATTTTATTACATATTTTCAAAAGAGGAATTTAAATAAATTATATTTATTTTATTTTCTTAAGATGTAGCCAAAATACTTTATTATTACTATTATGGGAGGACAATAATATGAGAAAAAAGTTAGGTAAAAGTTTGATTGGAGTACTATTAATTATAGTTATGATATCTATGACAGCTTGTAGTAAATCCAATGATAATGATGTAAAAGATGGGGAAGTTAAAGAGAAAAAAGTCATTAAATTATTTCACAGATTTCCAGATGAACCTTTTAATACATTTATTGAAGAAACGGTAGCTCAATATGAAGCTGACCATCCTGATATTGATATTGTTGTTTCAAGTGCACAAAATCAACCGTATAAAGAAAAGATTAAAGTTGTAGTTGGTAGTAATGAATGTCCAGACGTATTTTTCAGTTGGTCTGGAGAATTTTCAGAACGTTTTCTAAGAGAAGGCTTAATAATGAATCTTACTGAAGCTTTTAATAATGATACAGAGTGGAAGAATTCTCTTCTTGAATCACAAGTAAATGAATACCGCAGTGGTGATGTCTTATATGGAATACCTTTTAGACTAGATGCTAAGATGATGTTCTATAACATTGATATTTTCAATGAGAATAATCTAGAAGTGCCTAAAACTTGGGACAAGTTCATAGAAGTATGTGAAGCCTTAAAAGCTAAAGATATTACACCTATAGCATATGGAAATCAAAACCAATGGCCTTCATCTCACTATATCGGAAGTATCAATCAGATGTTAGTTAATAATGATACAAGATTAAAGGATTTAGACCCAGCAGCAGGAGAATTTGTTGATCCTAATTACGTTAAATCACTGGAATACTATCAACAACTAATACCATATTTCAATGATTCAGTTAATGGTTTACCACATGATATGGCTCGTAATAATTTTGCACAGGGTAGAGCAGCTATGTTTTTTGCAGAATTAGTTGAGATACCATATTTGGGAGAAGAAAATGCAGATCTTAATTATGGAATGTTCGGTTTTCCACTTATAGAAGGAGAGGGTGATCCTACTTTATTGACTGGTTCACCAGAAGGATTTGTAATTTCTTCTAAAACAAAATATCCAGAAGAAAGTATAGAATTTCTTAAATATTTTACAGGTCCAGAAGTTGGTAAGAAAGAAGTTCAACAGGTAGGTTGGTTCAATGCAGGAGTTGGAATAGTTGAAGGACTGGATGACCAAAAATTACTTGAAGCTTATGATGTAATAAAAAATGCAAAAACTATGGCTGGATGGTTCGATGCTTCATTATATTCTACTATAGCAAATGAATATTTAACAGCAGTATCTGATTTAACTAATGGAGATATAACCCCAGAAGAAGCTATGAAAAAAATACAAAAAGCTGCAAAAGAAGCTCAGAAAACTTCTCAGTCAGGAGCTAAAGAATAGAATTATCAAATAAGATGTAAGGTGCTCTAGTTCTTAAATAGATGCACCTTTCTAATACAGAAAGGTGGTGGACATAATAATGAAAAGGAAAAAAATTGTTCCTTACTATTATATTATACCGGGATTACTAATGGTTTTATTCTTTGTTTATGTACCTGTAATATCCAACTTTGTTTATAGCTTTTTTCATCTATCTTCATATTCCGCAGGAAAGGTATTTGTTGGGCTAGATAATTATATAAAACTTTTTACCAGTGATATTTTTCCTATAATGATGAAAAATAATATCATGTATGCAGTAATTTCATTAATTGTACAAGTAGGATTCGGTACTATTATTGCACTTTTACTTGAAAGTAAGCTTACTGGAAGATTAAGAAATATATACAGAAATATATATTTTCTGCCAGCGTTAATATCATTGACAGCAGTTGGTTTGCTATTTACATTTGTATACTCACCAGATGTTGGACTTCTTAATTCAGCACTAAGGGCAATTGGATTAGAAAACCTTACACAATCATGGTTAGGCAATTCCAAAACGGCTATTTACTGTATAATCGCTATGAGTCAATGGCAGTTCACTGGTTATATTACATTACTTATGGTTGTAGCTATACAGAATATCCCAAAAGATTACCTGGAAGCGGCATCAATTGATGGAGCAGGTCCTTTTAGAAGAGCAGTAAATATAATGATTCCTCTTGTCAAAGAACAATTATTAGTATGTTCTATCATAACTATTATTGGCGCGTTCAAACTTTTTACAGAAGTATATTCAACAACTAGTGGAGGTCCGGGTAATAGTTCACAGGTTTTAGGAGTGTTTTTATATCAAAATGCATTTTTGCATGACAAAATGGGTTTAGCAGCTGCTACAGGAGTTTTGATTTTCATAATTACCGTTACTATTTCTGTAATACAAATAGTCGTTACTAAATCAGGTAAAGTATAGGAGGGTAGCCATGTTAACCAGCGATGTAATACACGTAAAAAAAACACATAAGAATAATATATTGAAAATCGTGTTAAATATATTCTTTATCATATTAGTAATAAGTATATTCCTGCCAATAATATGGTTACTAATCAACTCATTAAAAAGTAATAATGAATTATTCAATAACTCATTGGCTTTACCTAGTAAATGGCTGTTTAGTAATTACGCAGAAGCATGGGGAAAAGGTTTATTTGCTTATTTTAAAAACTCTGTTATAGTAAGTTCAATATCATTGTTGTTAATTATTATAATTAGTGCATTATTAGCGTATGGTCTTACTAGGTTTGATGTAAAAGGAGGTAACATTATATTCTTCATAGTTCTAGGAGGTATGGCTCTCTCAGAACAAGTTGCATTGGTTCCTCTTTATAAAATGTTGCAAACACTGAATCTATATAATACATATTTTGCAGTCATTCTACCTTATATAGCATTTAGAATACCTTTTACGGTATTTTTAATGAGAGCTTATTTTCTTTCGATTCCAAAGGAACTTGAGGAAGCGGCTTATATAGATGGTTATAATAGTTTCCAGATTTTCTATAAGATAATTGTACCTATCAGCAAGCCAATATTTGCTTCTTGTGCAATTGTCAATCTGAATTTCGTTTGGAATGAATTTCTATTCGCCAATGTTTTCCTTGAAAGCAAAGAAATCATGACTATACCTATAGGATTGATGACTTTCCAAGGAGATATGAAAGCTAATTATACAGTAATGTTAGCTGGAATTGTTATTGCATCAATTCCAATGATACTTATTTTCTTATTAATGCAAAAGCAATTCATCAGAGGTTTAACCGCAGGTTCTGTAAAAGGTTAACTCATCAATTATTCTTTATTTCATGTTCTATTACATAAATAAAGAATATTCTACCCTTAAGCATAACGTTATATAAGGTTATATATTAAATGTATATAAATTAATTAAATATAAAAAGAAAAGGAGCAATTAAAATGAAAAGAGAACATATGGAGCAAATCAACGCAGCTATTGAAGCAGTAAAAGCTAAGAAAAACATTAATCACATTTATTTTGTAGCTTGTGGAGGTTCTATGGCATTGATGATGCCAGCACAATACATATTAGACTGCGAGTGTGAAATACCAGCTACGGTATATACAGCAAATGAATTTGTGCATCGTACACCTAGGGCATTAGGAACTGATTCTATTTTAATATCTTGTTCAATGCAGGGAAAGACTCCAGAGACAGTAGAAGCTACTAGATTAGCTAGAGAAAAAGGAGCTTTGACTATTTCAATGTCCCACAGTGTAGGGTCTCCACTATGGGAAGCAACAGAGTATCCAATTCATTATGATTGGTTGGATGAAACAGATATGACAAATCATAATCATACTATTTTACATTGTTTGGTATTCAATATTCTTAATGTAATTCAGCCAAGTGAAAAGTATGAAAGAGCTTGTAAGGCTATTGATAAGATGGATGGGATTTTTAAAGCAAACATAGAAAAATATTCTTCAAAAGCATTGGAATTTGGTAAGAACTATAAACGAGAAGAAGTTATCTATACTATGGCTAGTGGAGGTAATTATGGTCCTGCTTACTCATTTGCAATATGTTTATTGATGGAAATGCAATGGATTCACTCTAATGCCATACATTCAGGAGAATATTTCCACGGACCATTTGAAATTACTGACTATGATGTACCATTCATAATAGTAAAAGGAATTGATAGTTCAAGATATCTAGATGAAAGAGCACATGCTTTTTGTAAAAAATACTCAGATAAGATTGCTCTAATTGATGCAGCTGATTTTGATATGAAAGATATGGATGAAGATCTGAAAGGCTATTTTGCATCAATAGTTGTAGGTGTCGTTTTACGTGGTTATGCGGATGCTCTAGCAGAATTCAGGGGGCATCCATTAACTGTAAGAAGATATATGTGGAAGATGGAATATTAATTATACATAATATCACTATTATATTAAATCAAGCTGACATCGTAATTTTATTATTGCGGTGTCAGTTTCCACTATCTGTAATTTAATTCATTAGGACATAGGAGGAAACGTCATGGGTTTTAATATTAATAAAGACAAACTAAAAAGCCATTTCTTTACATTCATAAGCTGCATTTTCTATGCATTAGCAATTAATCTTTTTATTAAACCCAATCACATTGTCGGTGGAGGCGTTACAGGAATTGCATTATTAATTGATAGATATCTTCCTTGGGGTGTTGGATTAATTGCTTATCTATTGAATATACCTATCATGATTATGTCATTCAAGATAAAGAATGTATCTTTTACGGTCAAATGTTTAATAGTAACGACCCTGTTGAATTTCTTAATTGATGCATTAGCTTTTTTACCAGCTATGACCAATAATCCTTTAATAGCTGCAGGATATGGAGGTGTTTTCCTAGGAATATCAGTTGGATTGAATTACAGATACAACGTATCAAGTGGAGGAACAGAGCTTTTAGGACAATTACTTATTACTAAACTTAAAAATATGACTATAGGAAAAATATTAATTATTATTGATGGAAGCATAGTACTTATTGGAAGTATAATACTACATAATCCTGAAAATGTGCTTCTAGCTCTAATAATGATATTTGTCAGTGGTAAAGTCAGTGATCTAGTAGTTAATGGATTTGATTATGTGAGGATGTGTTATATTATTACTGCCCATGAAGAAAAAGTTGCTTCGGAGTTAATGCGACAATCTAATCGTGGTATTACCAAATTAAATGGAGTTGGAATGTACAGTAAAAAAAGATATGGTGTTTTAATGACAGCAGTTTCTAAACAACAATTTACACCCCTGAAAGAAAGTGTTTTAAAAATTGATAGAAATGCATTTGTTATAATAATTAATACAAGTGAGGTATTAGGTAAGGGATTTAAATAAGAATAAATCATGTATTAACCGTAGAAATATATAAACTCTGTTTGGCTTCCATTTTTAGCTAAACAGAGTTTATATAATCAAGCTAATATTTTCAATAACAGATTAGGTATTAACAGTGCTACAGCCATCCCATAGAGTAGGTCAAGCCATACAACTGATCCTAAAGCACCTATGTATATTAAAACTACTATTGGAAAACATATAATCTTAGTCAACCAATTAGTTTCGTTACTCTTAATTAGTTCCCATATATTATTAGCATCTCCCCTGCTTGGGAATGCATGCATAGCTATAGATATTCCTAGCCAGATTAGGAAAAAATCCAGGAAATCACCAGAATTGAATCTAAGAACGGGTATTGCTGCTGACATAGCTATCAGGGCACCTAATATTGTATTTATGATAAATGGTCCAATACTGATTAATACGTGTTGATAAACTTTTTTTGGTTCTTCATGTACGACATAGCCACATGGATTAGCGAATCTGAAATAACATACATCAAAAACTGCAACTCTTGAAATTCTACAGAAAAATTGATGTGCCATTTCATGTACTATTACTCCTGGAAAAGTAGCTAGTGATATTATTTGACCTGGTATTAACATATTTTGTATTCCTTTCTACTATTCTATTGATTCTGAATCTAAGTTTTCTAGATATTCTTTATCTTCAGGACTAAGGTCATCATGTTCTTTAATAATATTTAAGATTTCGTTTCTTTCTTCTATCATATTATTATAATGATATGTTTCTACTAAAGTCTCCATTATGGAAAGATTATCAGAATCAAGTTCATAAGCTTTTTCAATATAGTCAAGAGCCTTTTTGTCATTTAATCTTTTTAATTCTATTCTTGCTAATGCTGCATATGCTCCTGCTGATTCAACGTTCATATGTAGAATATGATTACAGTAAGATATTGCAGAATCATAGTTTTCTAGTTCTCTCTCAATTGCTGCCATACATACTAGTGCATATTGGTTGTTTGGATGTTGTCTCAACATTATTTCCATGTAATATTTTGCTTGTTCATAGTTACCTTGAGTACAGTAGAGGTCAGATAACATATAAGCTGCCATATTGTTATCAGGGTGTACATTAATATATTCAGTTAATTTTTGAATTTTTATATCATCTGTATTAGTTTCAATTATATCTAAAAGATTACTAAGTTCACCATCTAGAACATAGATATCTTGCAGATCAAGACTTATATCATCTATTTGATCATATAGTTTTTCATTATCAATTGTAGTACCTTCTAGAGCTATTAATAGGTCAATAACGTCAGCATAATTACCATTGTAATATTGAGCTATAATTATTTTAGATTTTATATTTCCTGAGTTATTGTACTGTTCATTTGCCTTTTTATATTCCTCTAAAGCTGTAGAATATTTTTTTTGTTCTTCTGCCTGTTTACCTCTTTCATAAGCTATAGCACCTTTCATCGTTGTTGGAAATCTCATCAATGAATAAATGACTAATCCTATAACAATCAAAAATACGAACTTGATTGATGGAGGAATAGGTCTTTTGGAAAGCTTGTCTCGACAATCTTTACATAAATTGAATTTGTAGCCTTCTTCAACAATAGAACGTCCACAGTTTTCACAACCATAATGATAGGTCTGGTCATAAAAATTGCCATAGTTATATTCGTTGTTCATGTTCTCCTCTGACATAAAAGTCTCCTCTCCTTCACATATCATAACAAATGCCAGTAAATGTATCGGCATAATTATTAATAAAATTAGCATTAATTCTAATAAAATATTATATTTGCATATTGTATTCTAAATTACGATCTTTGTGTCCAGTAGTTAACTGTTTTTATGTATGGTATAATATAGTATATCATGACTTTTTTATTTTTTATTGGATATTATTTCAAGAGACAAGAGGATATAATTATGAAAAAGATAGAAAGATTGCAGAATATCATATACCTATTAAGTCAAAATAAAAGATTAAGCTGTTCCCATATAGCTAAAACATTGGAAGTTAGTCCAAGAACAATATATCGGGATATGGATGCACTTAGTCAAATGAAAGTGCCAATCATAGCTTATGAAGGTTTGGACGGTGGATACGAACTTGATAGATCATATTTTTTTCAATCAGTTAAATTAACAGACAGAGAATTGATGATAATGATATTGCTCCTTGAAATGGGATATCAATTGAATACTACTGATTTTGATGATGCTCTAATTACACTTAAACATAAGCTTTTGAACGCATCTGGAAAACAACCCAATATCAATAATGCTTTAAAACATATAACAATAGAAGTACAGCATATCTATCCCAAAAAGATTGTAAAAGGTATATTTAACAAGGTTATTCAAGGATTGCAAATGGAAAGAATGATTATTGTCGACTATTATACACCCATTAAGAATAGTTGGCTAACCAGAGAAATATCACCATTACACCTTTTCTATTGTGAAGGTTGCTGGTATTTAGATGCTTTTTGTAATGTTAGAAAGGCAAAAAGAACTTTCCGTTTAGATAGAATTAAATCATGTGAATTATTGAAAAAAGATATACCAGAAGAACATATGAAAACCTATGAAGTAAATAGACTCAGTGAAAATGTCCCTGAAATAACATTAGAGATAGATAAAGGGTTATATGAACAAGTTAAGGATGATTACATTTTTAAAGAAGCTGATATCACAAAAGAGATTAAGTCTTCATTAACTCTTGTTGTTAGAAATAAAAGAATGGAATATCTAGCTGAGTTTGCTTATAGAAACGTGGATATGGTAACAGTCCTGTCACCAGAATCATTAATTGGGTACATAGCTGAAAAAATAGAAAAAATGCAAAAGAAATATTTATAAACCCTGACAAGTATCTGTCAGGGTTTATATTGTAATATAGTATATGGAGGTGTTCAAAATGAATGTTGCAATATATTTATATGACAATTACTACGAAACAGAACTTTGTATTCCAACGCTGATGTTTAAACAAAGTAAACAAAACGTTATTATTATTTCAAGTGAACAAGAAGTAATAACATGTGTAGATGGTAAAAGAATACTTGTGGATAAAAAGATAAGTGAGATAGATCCAAAAGATATTGATGTGCTAATAATACCAGGTGGTGGAGCTATAATCAAAGATGATATAGTTCAACTTATAAAAACATGTGAAAAGAATGGTGCTATAATAGGTGGTATATGTGCAGGAGTAGATTACATGGTACATGCAGGTATTCTATCAGGAAGGAAATATACTGGTTATTACGAAAAAGATAAGACCTATGACCATCTACCAACAGATGGTATACTAACTTATTCAATGTACGAAAGTGATAGAAAAATGGTTACAGCAAAACCAGAAGCTTACTTGGAATTTGCATTAGAATTGTATCATCTAGCAGGTTTAGATGTTGGTTCAGTAGATGGATATTTGGAGTGGTTTAAGGCTCCTTTTTGTTGGAAGGCAAATTGAAAATAGTTTATTTAATGATTTGGGGTATAGTTAATTAATAAGATTAAAAATAAATAATACATGTACTTGAAGGTGATGCAGTGACCATTTGTCAATGCATCACCTTTAATAATATAAAACTATAAAAGAAAGCTATGAAAAATAGAATGAGTATGTAAAATTTATGTTGAATTTATAAATTAGATAAGTAAATATAGTAATTTATTCTTGACTAAACAAGCCGTATAACGTAGTATATGAATAATCTAATTATATAATATTAATTGATTTAAGTATATATCTACCATTATATGTATTTTTGGATATAAAAGTATAATGATTAATAAGTTTTTATTATCAATAAATTATAATATACCGATATATAAAATATATTATATAATAAAGAACTAACATAAAAAATCTGAGAATATCTAGCTATTGTCCAATATTAAGTTAAATCAGCATATATGAAAATTTAATAAATGGAAACTCATCATCTTAATATAAAAGGGGAAAATCTAAAATAATATTGTAACAACTATTGGAAAGGAGATGTAAAATGCATAATACCATACTAAAGACAACTAAAGTTTTATATGTAGAGGATGAGAAAATAACAAGGACATATATTCATAATTTTTTAAAGAAGAAGGTAGGAAAAGTAATTCTTGCTGAAAATGGTGAAGATGGAATACAAAAATTCGTAGAAAACATTCCAGATATTATTATAACAGATTTAGTGTTACCAGATATCAGTGGAATAGAGATGATGAGAAGAATAAGATTAATGGGGTACAAATCACCAGTTATAATAACATCGGCTTCCTCGGATTCCAAAACTATATTAGAGACCATTGACTTGAAGATTGAGAAATACATCCTAAAACCTATAGATGTTAATATTTTGATGGAGAAATTAAAAGAAATAGTATCGGGTATCATTGAAAGCAATAACGAGCAATTGGTGGTCAATCAAGAACATTTATTATCAGATGAACAAAAAATTAAGTTTCAAATTGATATTAGAAACATTTATTCAAAATATTTGAAGTCTATCACTGGTAAAGGTGCAAGAAGTATTCAGGTTTTTATTAAACATAAGGAAATTGAAATAGTATGCAAAGATAATCTAACCATAATTGAAGAAAGCTTAATGAATGCTGGACAATACTCTAGTGGTATTCAAATGATAAGGCATACTATCTATGAAAATACAATCAATGATGTTGAACAAGGAATAAGTGAGTTAATAGGTAAGAATGTTAACTTGAAAAAAATAGATTTATATCCAAAAAGAAGATATGAGAGAATATTGTTTGAAATCATTTAACCCAGTAATATCAATCAAACATAATAATACTTGAAATTTGTAATATTTTATAATATAATTCTATTATAAAATTGATTCTAATAATATATTCTAGAAAAATGGATATATAAGATTATATATAAGCCATTTTTATATTATTAGTACTTAAAAATAAATAATATTTATGGAGTAGCTATTTGAATCTATTATAATTTGAATGGTCCGTAATAAAAGCTTTATGCATTAGTAAAGTTTTTATTATGGACCATTTTTTTATTGAAGGAGGAATATTAATGAAAAAAAATGTAGCATCTAAAGTGTATAGTTACTTATTGGTTCTACTACTGATAATACAGTTAATGATGGGAAGCTTATCCACAACTGTATATGCTGATTCTGATATATCAACTGATATTGAGTTATTCATTCTGAAAGATGATATCAGATCAACGGAAAAAGATGTTCAAGCAGGGGAGTTATTCATCTATGCTGCAAAATATACATTTGCCAGCACTACCTCTAATATAACAGGTGCATCTATAACTATACAACTACCTGAAGAAGTTGAATACGTTTCAACTATTGGGTCAAACCACACACTTGATCCTATATATGATGAGAATACTAGAGAATTAGAAATTCCATTTATTGAACCACTTCCAGCTTGTACAGGATTAGTTCAAATTAATTTAAGATTTCCTAATGGTATAACACCAGAAGGAACAGAGGTATCATCTACAGCTTTTATCAAGGCAGATGGTACACCAACACTAGAGAGTAATCAAATTAGTGTTACAGCACATGCGGATTCTGAGTGGAAAGTATCCAAGGAAAAAACTTCTCCAGATACTGACCCAATACCAGGTTCTTTAGTTACTTATACTATTAACTTTTTTCATGAAGATTTAATTGGAAGTGGCTATTTGAATTTGAATAATGCCAAATTAGTGGATACGTTACCAACTTTGGCTGAATTCATTAGCGCAGAAGATGGAGGAGTGTATGACCCTGATACACATACTGTTACATGGGATTTAGGAGATTTAGACCCAGGTATACAATCTGAAAGTTATTTTGTTAGAAACGTTGTCGTAAAATATCCTGATGATATTAATGAAAGTGTAACTAATCTAGTTGTTGGTTCTGGGACAATGGTTGGTGGACAAGAAGTTAATGAGACTGCTGAAGTAAATCATAATTTTGGAAGTACTGAAAGTGCAAAAGTACGTGACTTCAGAAAATATTCTTCTGAAAGAGAAAGAGCTATAGGGCAAAGAGTAAGATATACCATTGTTGATATTGGTAATGATGAGATTAACGGTAATGTAGCCCTGGATTCTCTAATCTTTGAAGATAATTTTCCAGAGGAGTTCAATTTTACCAAACTTAGTACTGGTGGATATGAACCTACTCCTGAAGCAGAATATTCTTGTAAATACAAAACTAATAAAAATACAACATGGACATCTTGGCCAAATAGGACATTTACAAGAGGTACCTATCCAAATTTAGAGGTAGAAGAGTTGAATTTAGACTTGGACGAATATGTTACAGGTGTAAGATTAGAATTTCCTAATGTTGAACAGAACTTCAAGAGTAAGAGTTCAATGTATATTGAAGGAACACTAATAAGTCCTGACCATGCAGGTAATGAGGTTGTTGTTGGGCAAAAATTCACTAATACTGCTACTGTTACAGGTATATATAATGGGAATATTGCAGATGTAAAAGAAGCCTCTGCTGAAATAACAGTAGTTGCTCCTGAGCCATACATATATCCAGAAAAGAAAGTTGTTGGTTTACAGGAGACAGGCTACATTCCAGAAGAGGAAGTTGAATATGAGCTTAATGTAGAAAATGCTTATTGGGCTACAGGAGATCTAGAAAATCCAATAGTTGTTGACTTGTTGCCAAGTGAATTGGAATATGTTGATGACAGTTGGACTATTACGGAACCAGAAGAGACACAGCCTATTTTTGAGAAGATAGATAATTATAATAATACAGGAAGAACACTGCTTAGATGGAAATGGGAAGGTGATAATTCACTTACTTTCGCTCCATTAGATAAGAGAAAAATTACATTCAAAGTTAAGATAAAGCCTCGTACCTTGATTGGGACTGTTACTAATAAATATTATGTAACAACCAATACAGGAGCAATTGGGGGTACTGGAAGAGAGTATGATGTTAGTGATCTAGATGGAGATGGTAATAGATTTGATAATATATACAGAGGACAAGCTGATATAGCCATCAATCCAACAGTTTCACTGAAGCCAGTTAAATGGGTAAAAGGTATTTTGGATGATGATTGGACTAGGTATGATGCAGATGATGTAATAGGAAGTCGTGCGAAAACCACTCCTGGAGGAACTATAGATTATAAATTGGTTATAACAAATGAAGGAAATACTCATACAAGAGAAATTAAAATCATAGATATATTACCTTCTGTAGGAGATAAAACAGTATATTCTGGTGTTGATAGAGGTTCTCAATGGACGCCAAGTCTGGCTGAACCAATAGTAGCACCTGAAAACATGGTCGTCTATTATAGTACAGTAAGTAATCCTGACAGAAACGAGTTGGGAATAGATTTACCAAATACACAACCGGCTAATTGGTCCACAACTCCACCTGATGATATTACAACTGTTAAATCCGTAAAATTTGAATGGGTATCATGGGTAGTATATCCAGGACAAAGTATAGAGATAAACTGGAAGATGACAGCACCTATAGGTTCTCCCATTAATTCAGTAGCCTATGACTCTTTTGCTTTTTCAGCTGAACGTCTTAATGGTGAAAAAATATTAGCATCTGAACCTATTAAAGTTGGTGTAGAGATAAAAGAAAATTCTAAAGGTGAATTAGGTAATTATGTTTGGTTAGATAAAAACGAGAATGGTGTTCAAGATGTGGATGAACAAGGACAAAACGGCGTAATTGTTGAATTATATGATGATAACGATGTGAAACTTGCTACAACAACAACATCCAATGATTTTGATAATAAGCCAGGTTACTATGCTTTTTCCAATTTGAATGGAGGGAATTATTATATTAAATTCCAACTTCCATATGGATATAAATTTACAGAACCAGACATTACAGATGATCAAAATGATTCAGATGTAGACACTACAAGTTATTGTACACCTATAATCAATTTACCAAGTGGTTATAAAGATAACTCTTGGGATGCTGGTATAATCCTTGATAAACCAGCCAGTGTCGGTGATAAGATATGGATTGATACAGATGAAAATGGTTTGCAAGATGCTGGTGAAATGGGATTAAGCAATGTAACAGTAAAATTATTTACATCTAATGATATATTCATTGATACAACAACAACAGATGACAATGGTAATTATCTATTCAATGGACTATATCCTGGTGATTATTATATATTATTTGATACACCAGATGGTTATTCTATAAGTCCTAAGAACATTGGTGATGATGCAGCAGTGGATAGTGATGTGGATGAAGCAACAGGAAAAACAGAAATATTCACATTAGCAGTGGAGGAAGAAAACTTAACAATGGATGCTGGTTTTTATCTTACTCCAGAGCCTCCAGCTCAAGTAGCAAGTGTAGGTGATAAAGTATGGCTTGATGTGAATAAAGATGGTATTCAAGATGATTCTGAGAGTGGGTTAGGTAATATAACCATTAATATATATAAAGCTGATGATAGTTTGGTAGACACAACTATAACAAATGGAGATGGTTTATATTCATTTACTAATCTGGAAGCAGGAGACTATTATCTTGAATTTATTAAACCTGAAGGATATACGGCTAGTACAAATAATATGGGTGATGACGAAGGAAAAGACAGTGATTCCAATACAGTTAATGGAAAAACTGAGATTATTACGTTAAATGCCGGTGATGAAAATCGTGATATTGATGCTGGTTTCTATCTTACACCAACACCAGAACCACCGACACCAGAACCACCAACACCAGAGCCACCTACACCAGAGCCACCTACACCAGAACCACCAACGCCACAACCACCAACACCAGAGCCTAATTCTAAAATTGGAGATAGCGCTTGGGTAGATGAAAATCAAAATGGTATTCAAGATGCAGATGAAAATGGTTTAGTTGGAGTAACTGTAAAGCTGTATGATTCAACTCATCATCTAATAGATGCAACTATAACAGATGAAAAGGGTAACTATATTTTTGACAATATGAAAGCTGGTAAATATTATCTAGAATTTATTCAACCAGAAACATATTTGATTACTTCTCCAAACGAAGGTGGAGATTATCAGAAAGATAGTAATATTGATACAGCAACAGGCAGAACAGATTTAATAACTTTAGCTCAAGGTGAAAATAATTTTAGTGTTGATGCAGGTTTTTATCAAATAGAGTTAGAAATTATTGATGAGGAAATTCCAGAAGGTACTGGAGACATTTCATGTCTAGGTAGTCGTGTATGGTTTGATGAAAACGAAAACAATATTCAAGATGAAAACGAAAAAGGAATTGAAGGTGTCACAGTAAATCTATATGACATAAATGATTTATTGGTTAAAACACTAGTAACTGATTCAAATGGAAATTATCTATTCACTAACATTCCACCTGGTCAGTATTATGTTGAATTTGTTAAACCAGAAGGTTATATTGCAGTTGCTAAACAAATAGGTAGTAATATAGAAATTGATAGTGATGCAGATGAAACTACTGGAAAAACAGATATGGTGACACTTGTAAGTGGAGAAACCAATTTAACAGTTGATGCTGGATATTACATACAGCAAGATATTATTTTGGATGGTAAAATTCCAACTGATGCACCTGTATTACCTAAGACAGGGGAGCAGAGTCACATTTGGTATTATTTAATAGGTCTATTATTTATTGGATTAGGTATAAAATTCAATGGTAGAATAAAAAGACAATATAATTAAAAATAATAGGTAAATATAATTATACTCATCAAGTTTTACTTTCTTGATGAGTATATTCTTTTGCAAATTATTATATTTATTGATTAAATAGATTATCATACTCTTTCTTACTTACTTTTATAATTCCTACCAAATCATTAGCTTCGTTACGAATAGCCTTAATATTGACTAACCCATTAGGACGGGTAAATAGAAAATAGCTGTTATCATCTTTTTTATTAAAGAAACTTTTAACTGTTTTACCATCATAATAAAACATATCTTCATCTTTTTCATATGTCAAACCATATTTTTCATATATTGAATATTCATTTGCTATTTTATCAGTTCGCTTGTTATCTTTATTTTCTTCAACAATATTGTCGGAGATAGATTTATCTTCTTGTTTAGGTACAGGAATTTGATTGCTTTCGGTTGATCCAAATATTTTTTCTACTTCATGTTTACTCACTAATGTAATACCTATCAACTCATTATTTTTATTACGAAGAGCCTTGAGGTTCAATTCACCACTAGGACGAATTATAAAGTAATAATTTTTTTCATCACTAAGTTTGTCAAAAAAACATTTAACTGTTTTATTGTTATAACAAAAGTTATCTTCATCTTCATTATAGGTCAAACCAAATTTCTCATATATAGCAGAATCTTGTTTGATTTTCTCTATACGTTTATCTTCAAACTCATCTCGTTCAGGTGATTTTACTTCTGTTTGTTCAGTGATAATATTATTTTCTTCGTTAACTTGTTCTTTAACATTAGAATTACTAGTAGCTAGAACTTCTCCTGTAGTTATAGTAGCTATAATAATAATACCTAATATAAGAAAGCCTAATTTTTTCTTCGTACCATTCATAATAGAAATAATCCTCTTCTTCATACTACTTTTCCCTCCATAAAAATTAGTTGATAATGCAGTTTGATACCTAGTTTGTCTTCTGCTTGCATTGATAATTGTCTCAGCATATAGCTTTCTACCTTTTATATCCAAATATTTTGTTACCCTTTCATCACAGGAGATTTCACATTGTCTATTAGTTATTTTCACAATAAAATATACCATGGGATTAAACCAGTGAATACCTATAACCATTAACATTATTCCTTTGAATAATATATCTTTTTGTTTGTAATGAACCAACTCATGTCTTAATACCAGGGATATTTCACTATAGGACATTTTATTTTCGGGTAACAATATTACTGGTTTATAAAATCCAACAAGCATTGGAGTTGAGATACATGGACATATTTTAATGTTGACCCTATGATTAATATTCATATTTACCTTTAATTCTTCTAATAAGTCTAATATTGAAGTTGATTCAACTTCCTTATTCCACCTGTTTATCATTCTCATAAAATGAATATGTCGCAATATATAATAAGTCATACAAACAGCACAACCAGCCAGCCAAATGATAAATGCAACTTGAAACCAATGTATTTGGGGCGAATTCATAGATATAGAATTGGTATCTTCAACTATTGTACTAGTTGTAAATTCTATATCAGAGTTAACAATTGGTGCATTGGTATAACTAGCTGTTGGTGGGTTAATTTCAATCAACGGATTACTGAATTGTGGTCTAAAGGGAATCAAAAGTCCGATAATTATAATCAACCATCCAAAATAAATAGATCTAGCCGAATATTTTTTTGCTAGTAAAGGTTCAAAAGCCATATAAAACAATGCAATGGCTGACATGGTTATAGAACTTGTTATTAGAGCTGTCATAAAAAATTCCAAATCATTCCCCCCAGTCTTTTAGCAAAGCTGACAATTCCTCTATATCTTTATCTTTTAGTTTTTTATCATTATATAATGTATTTACTAGGCTTATTATTGAGTTCTCATGAAATCTTTCTATAAAATTTTCTGTCTCAAATTTTAGATAATCTTCTTTTGTGACTAATGGCAGATAGGTTCGTTCCTTACCTTTTTTCTCTGTACTTAGGAATTCTCGTTTTACAAGTCTATTTAACATAGAAATCAGTGTTTGAACTTTCCATTTCTTTTTCTCGCCTAATTTCTCCATAAGTATGTTGGAAGTTATAGGTGGTGTGGTTTTCCAAATCTCATTCATTATTTCAAATTCTGCATCTGGTAATTTTCTTTTACTGTTCAAGATATCATCTCCTTTTTTTAAGGCAAGAACATATAATAGATGTGTTCTTTGAATCATATTATACATTTGTCTAAAATGAATGTCAATAGGTTTGAATAAATTTGTTAGACATTTGACTAAAAAGCATGTTAATTATATATGTTAAGCATTATGAACACTATATTTTAGATGGTTAAAAACTTCCTGAATAATTTTCCTTATTAAAACACCTACTAATAATAAATATAATAAAAAATGACATCAATAAGGAGTTAAACATGCTTAAATGGATTATATCATCAACTTTTATAATTGTAGCCCTTAAAACATATAATATAATCTGTAAAATACCATCAACCTGGCTATTTCATCATTATAACGAGAGGGTAGATTACTTTAGAAGATTAAATAAAAAACTGAAACCAGGAGGAATTGTGTTTATAGGAGATTCATTAACTGAACATTTCATGGTATCAGAATTCTATCCAGAACACTATGTAATTAATAGAGGAATATCTGGTGATACTACTTATGGCGTTCTATGCAGATTGAAGGAGAGTGCCTTTGACTTACAACCTAAAAAGATATTTTTGCTTATAGGAATAAATGACATAGGTAATGAAAAAGAGCTTAGATATATAATAAATAATACTAGGGTGATTATAAAAAAATTAAAAAATAGATTACCAAAAACCAAGATTTATGTTCAATCAATATATCCTGTCTATAAGGATGTCAATAATAGAATCAAGAAGAGAATTGTAGGAAACAGAGATAACAAGGAGATACAGACATTAAATAGACAACTGCACAGATTGTCAAAAAGATATAATTGTATTTATATAGATATGAATAAAAAATTAAGAGATAAACGTGGTCAGCTAAAATATGAATATACAATAGAAGGATTACATTTATCCCCACGTGGATATGAAAGAGTTGCTAGAGAACTAGAAAAGTATCTTTAACAAAAATCAAATAAATCTATGAATTAGAAAGTGTACGCTGGTGATTATATGGCAGCAAATATTAAAAGATGGTATAGATTAGATAATACCGGAAAAATATATCCTTCAATTACATCAACAAGAGTATCAACAGTATTCAGGGTATCAGCAACTCTAAAGGGAAAAGTTGATCCTGTATTATTGCAGAATGCATTAGATAATATAATAGAACGTTTCCCTTATTTTAAAGTCAACCTTAAAAGAGGACTCTTCTGGTACTATTTTGAATATGCATATCATAATCCTAAGGTTAAAAAAGAAGTTTTCTATCCTTGTATGTTCATGCTTTTCAAAAAGAAAAAGACATTCCCTTTTAGAGTATTGTACTATAACAGAAAAATAAGCTGTGAATTCTCCCATAGCATTACAGATGGGACAGGAGCTATAGCATTTCTTAAGACTCTATTGGTAGAATATTTTAAACTGAAAGGTATCAAATCAACCATAACAAAGGATATCTTGGATATAAAATCTTCAGTAAAACAAGAAGAATATGAAGACTCTGCTCACAAATATTATAAGAAGGATATACCACCTCCAGATTTACCTAAAAAGGCAATGCACTTTCCCTTTAAGCTAAATAAAAAAGGGGAATATTACATTATTACGGGAATATTAGATGTATCACAATTAAAAGAGCAGTCTAGAATATATGGTTGTTCAATAACCGAACTACTATTAGCATTATATTTTGAGACAATTCAGGATTTTGTTTATTCCCAGGATAAAAGGAAAAGAAAAAGATTGAAAAAAAGAGTAGTAATCAATCTACCAGTCAATCTAAGAAGAATATTTCCTTCCACTACAATGAGAAATTTTTTTATTAGTATAACACCTTCTATTGATTTAAGACTAGGGAAATATACTAGGGAAGAGCTGATAAAACAAGTTAAGAACTATCTTGAATTGAATCTTAATGAGAAATATCTAAGTATGTACATTAGTAGAAATGTGAATAATGAAAAGAATAAATTCATAAGGATAATTCCTCTGTTCATTAAAAATCTGATAATGCCGGTAATCTATCAGAGGTTTGGAGAAAGCGGATATACAAGCAGTATATCCAATCTAGGGCTTATTGTAATGCCTAATGAAATACAGGAATTAATAGAAAGATTCGAATTCTATCCACCGCCAAGCAAAGGTAATATAGTAAAGGTCGGGGTGGCTTCATATAAAGATAATATCTATATATCATTTGGAAGATTAACAAAAAATACTGAAATAGAAAAAAGTTTTTTCAGGAAAATGAGAAAGATGAATATTTCGGTGAAGGTTGAAACAAATTTGAGGTGAGTTTATGCCCTATTGTGCAAAATGTGGTGTGGAAGTTGATAATAATATAAAAAAATGTCCACTATGTGATTTCCCAATACCAGATGTGGGACAAGAAACAGATGAACACTCAATCAATGTATTTCCAGAAGCAGAGAATATATATAAGGATAGAGTAAGTATTGTTAAGAACAAAGTCTTTTTCATATTTGAGATAATATTAATTTTTGCCATACCAATACTGATAAGCATAAGAGTTTTCTATCCATCAATAACATTAAAAATAAATTATATAATCAACTGTATAATAGCATCCGTTTTCTATCTTTTTTTCCTATTCGGCTATCTAAATATTTATTATAATATATTAGGTATTGGTTTGACATCTATTGTTTTAACATACAAATTAGATAGTATAGACAATAATATTTCCTGGTTCTATAGTTATGCCATATTAATTATATTATTAGTTATGGCTATTTTATATATATGTGTTTTCTTATATAAAAGGAGTAAAAAAGAAAACAAAGCCATATATATTTTGAACTATATATTTGAGGGTATAGGCTTATTATGTTTAGGTATTGATTCAATTATATCATATAGGATTAATAATACGATAAAGCCAAGTTGGTCAATAATTGTACTCATCAGTTCAGTAGCTATAAGTCTGTTGATTCTAGGATTATATCATGGTCTGCCTGGTAGGGTCAGAAATAAGATAAGGAGAAAGTTACATGTATAAAAAGAATCAAGGGGCTGTTGGATAATATATTATTAATCGACAGCCCCTTAAAAATCATATTGCTAAGGGGTTATTAACTATAGGTTAGAAACATTTTTAAGTTGTCTACGTTCTTTTGAAAAAGCAGATAATATCTTTTCTTTTTCTAAGTTGAAAGGTAATAGTATTAGAGGTATTATTCCTAATAAACAGAATCCAATAGGAACAAGTGCAGTTGCTATCCTAATGCCTTGTACAGCTTGTGAAGTCTGTGCTACACCACCTGGTTGGAAACCGTAATTCTCTATGATTGTGGTGAAAATTATAAGTTGCAATCCAGCAATAGGAGCAGTCAAAATAGCATTTATAGAATTAAATAATCCTGGTTTTCTAATGGAAGTCTTAAGTTCATTTTCGTCTATTATAGCAGCGGTGAGAGGAGTTCTTGAGGTGAGACTTATAGTTCTGCCCAACATAATGGGTATATAGGCTATCAGTACGAAATACCAAGTATTTGAAAAATATAGAATCAGATAACCTATTATATAAGGTATCATTGCCAAGAATAAAGATTTTTTGATACCTTTTTTCTTGATGATATTGCCAAGTATAGGATAAATCAAAAAAACAGCTACCATTGGTAGAACATCTGCCAGAGTTGCTTCAAACCCTGTAGACTTTACTACATAATCCATGTAATAAAGAAAAGCCGTAAAATATATTGCTTGAGGTGCAAAGCCTGTGGAGTTAAAGAAAAAATTACACCAAAAGGAACGCATTGTTATTACACTCTTAATATCGATCCACAATGTTTTGGTATTGATCGCTACTGTAGAACTATCACCTACAGCATACATTTCAGGTTTATCCTTCAATTTGATTATACCAATTAGATAAATTCCAGTGTTCATAAGAACTACGAACAGCAGCAAGCCAATCACCAGTGAACGATTATTTTTAGTACTTCCTACTAATAACATTGTAGGAATAAGAGTTGCAAAAAAACTAACGAAATTTCCTACATAACCACCTATAACCGATACGTCAATACGTTCTTCTTTAGTGGGCGCTGCCAGCATTGTATAGCAATTAGCTGATATAAGGAAAAATGTACCAGCAGTATCATATAAGAATAGTGCAACAAGGAGAACCCAGAAAATGGTTATATCCTCCCATGATGGAGAAGCAAATAACATGATAATCAGCATTATAACCATGAATGGTACTGTAACTCTCATAACATATGTATATTTCCCTCTTTTTGGTTTGTATTTCATCTTATCAAGGAAAACACCAAAAACAGGGTCATTCAACATATTCCATACATTGAAAATAAAATATATAAGGCTTACATATGAGGGTTTCAATCCTACTAAATCAGTATAGAATTTAATATAAACATTGTGAATAAGAACATTGGATAGTGAAAGTGCTTGAAGAGGTAAACAAAGAATGAATTTTTCAGTAAAACTAAGCCCCTCTTTTGAAAATGAAAATTGTTCTTTGAACTTGAGAAAACTTGCTTTCACTAAGGTCACTCCTTACAATACAACAGTAAGCTTACGCACTGTCATAAATTTATTTGGTATAGAGAGTTTAACTGCTTCTGATGTATCTGATATCCTAATTATAGTGAATTCACTATCTATATCTATGGATACTGGTTCATGCGGCAAATATATTTCAGTATTTGCTCTAATATCATCATGCTCTTGCCAAGCTAAGGTAAAAACATTATTTTCCCGATTATAGGAATAAGCAATTATATCTCCACAAACAGCTTGAGGATAGGGACGTTTCAATATATCCATAACAGGTGCTTTTTCTATATTTTCATGATAACACCAATAAGTATTACTCCATTTATACTTATCAAAAGTATCTAGAATATGTATTATATGATACATTCCTTCTGAATACATACTATGAGCTCCCCATTCACCAAATAAAACAGGAATATTCAGACGCTCTTGTACCCTTTTATGTGCATTCAAAATTGTATTTATTCGATTATTACTGGCATGAACAACTTCAGGAGTATCAACAACCAAGTCATAACCATGAGGTGCATAAGCCTGATTCTTTTCTTCTATACCATGAGCATCAGTAATAAGTGGAATATTACACTCAATACCCATGTTAGAGAAATATGAGTTTTCCATCATAACAATTCCTTTATCAGATGTCTCTCTTATAGCACCAGTCATTTTCTTATAAAAGGAAGCTAAAGCTCCTTTGTCAAATTCACTAACCAAGGGCATGGCTGATTTCGCCATTGCAGTATATAGATCTACGTTATCAATATCTCTCAACAATTTATTTTTCTGTTCAACATCAGTGAAAGAAGCCATTAATTCCTCTGGTGAAATATCTTGTTGTGTTATCTCTGCATAAGCACCCAACAATGTACCAAATATCCTAAGAGAACTCTCACCAGGGAAAGGTTCATTAATGAAATCATAACCTATCAGGGCTTTACTGTTTTCAAAGCTTTTAACAATATGAGCCCACATATTAGCATAGTGATCTTGCAAACCTATCCCATCAGAAGCTTTTGTATTAGCCCAGAAATTTTCAAAGGAACGTTTTACTGCACCACTGAAAATATAAGCATCACTCCACAAATCGCCTTTCACATGCTCTTGATTATCAGTAATTGTAGCCCAATCAGGAGCACCATCCGAAAACTTATTGCTATACAGATCTTGGTGCATATCCAAAAAAGCATAGATATCATATTGTTCACATAGATCTAATATCCCACCAATCCAATCCAGATACTTTTCATCATATATCCCCATTTCAGGTTCAACACCATCCCATATGATACCTAGCCGAATAATGTTGAAACCATTATCCACCAACCATTTGAAATGATTCTCATTCCAATCTGTAATATAGTTTTTCTTACCAGATGATTCATCATAATTTCCTTTATAGACCATATTGATACCATTGAAAATACGTTCACGATTATAATTATCAATAAAACATTTACCTTTAACATGAATCTTTTCCATAAATGACCCTCTTTCTTTATTATTATTTTATAGGTATTATAATTTTTATATAATGAGCATTATCACCTTGCTCATTAACAAACATATCGAGCACATTACGTTCTATTGCATCTCCTCTGATTTCTAAACGATGTTTATCAATATAATCAAGTATTCTATCATATACAACATTAACATCCGAATGATCAGGTTCATAAATGATTGTGTTGGCAGATACATAATAACCTTCATTCAAAACACTTAGACTATCACTCTTGGTAGGACAAGGGGACTCGGATATCAATCCATATGCAGCATAAGTATGATAATCATTTTTTATAAGATTTTCTTTTGATAGTATTGATATAATATTTGATGTGAGAACCCAATCCTGATTGGTTTCTTTATGAATTAGTGATATGGAGTCAATATCAAGGTCGATTTCATTAGTGTGAAATGGTTTGGAAAGTACCCATAACTTAGGTAACTTCTCAATTCTTATGTCTAGAGAATCTGATGTGAATTCACTACTATTCCAATAAAAAGATTCTATTTGAGATTTTAGATGTTTTAGATAATTAATCTTATTCTGCAAGATATTCTCCTGTTTCAATATCTCTTCTTGTATTTTACTTATATTTTCGTGGTGAAGAAGTTGCTGAATTTTCTTGATAGGTATATCAACCGAACGAAGAAAAAGTATAGTAGAAATCATTTCAAATTGTTCTATACTATAATACCTATACTTATTATCCCGTATCTGCTTAGGTATTATCAAACCTATTTTTGAGTAATAACGAAGTGTATCTGTCGAAATAGAAAAAATCTTTGATATTTCACCTATGGTATAATACTCTTTCAAACACCCACCAACCCCCTTTACATAATAAATAAAATCCTATAAGAAATTAATTTAATTTACCTAATATAAAATAAGATTAAGATTGTTAATTATATTATAAACTATGAAGTAACTCCAATGTCAATGAATATTTTTTGATTAATAATTATGTATTAGAATATAGTGCAAGTAAGTCAGAAAAAATGTTTTATTCGGACGTGGCTTTTGCAAAATAGTATATGTATATGTTACGCCAGCTACTTGCTCGTCCTGAGCAAAAAGCTGGGTTCGGCGTCCTGCCTCACTACTTCACATATACATATACTATTTTGCTTGAAGTCCCCTTCATATAATCACAAAACACTTTTTCTTCTAATTAGCATAGCTATGGCTATTACAAGTATGAAATTAAAATTTATTTAATTGGTATATTTCTTAGATATTTATGTGTTATTCTTATATACTAATAGATATTAACAATAAAATCTAATTTTTGTTATAAAAGTTATGCTATTTGTATAATTTTTATCCATTGTATGATTTGTGTAGAATTACTATAATGTGAACTATAAACAAATAAAAATATAAAAGAGGAAGGAAGTTTAATTATGAAAAGAAAAATTTCTTTATTCGTTGCACTAATCATGGTTGTCGCTATGTTTGCAGGTTGTGGTTCAAAAACTAAAACAACTACAGATGATGATCAAAAAAGTACAGTAGATACATCAAAATCATCTGAAGAAAAAGACAATGAGCAAGAACCAGAAATAAAAGACCAAACTCTAAAAGTATCTGTTTTTCAAGGTGGATTCGGACGTGAGTATTGGGATGAAGTAGCAAAAGCATTTGAAGCACAGAATGAAGGTGTTACAGTAGAAGTTGTAGCTGATCCTAATATAGGTGAAAGAATCAGAAACGACATTCTATCAAATGACTCACCAGACTTTGTATTCTTATCATCAAGAGATAAATCAGGTACAACACAATCTCTTATAAAAGATAAAGCTATTGCTGATATCAGTGATGTAATGAATAAGCTAAAAGATAAAATGATTGACGGAGTACTTGATAACTCACTTCTAAGTCCTTATGGTGATGGAAAAACATATCTTGCACCATTCAATTTCTCTTCACTTGGATTATGGTACAATGAAAATTATTTCAAAACAAATGACATTACAGCACCAGTAACATGGGATGATTTCTTTGAACTTCAAAATAAAATAACAGACAGAGCACTTATTACATATGCAGGTATCTATCCAGGATATCTTGAATCATTAGTATTCCCTGCAATCGCTTCAGGTGCAGGAAAAGATACATTTGATAAACTTGTAAAATATGATGTAGCAACTTTGGACTCAGATGAATTCAAAGCAATCATGGAGAAATTTGAGAAAATAGCATCAACTAAAGCAATCATGAATGGTACAGCAGGTATCAACCATACAACATCACAAGCAGAATTCCTTATGGGTAAAGCAGCTATGATTCCTAATGGTTCATGGATTGCTAATGAAATGAAAGATGCACCAAGAGAAGATGGATTCACATGGGGATTTGCAGCAGCACCAGTATTAAAAGCAGATAATGACAAGTATGTAGTTGCATCAATGGATGAAATGTATATACCAAGTGCATCCAAGAACAAAGAATTAGCTAAGAAATTCTTAGAATTCCTTTATTCAGACGAAGCAATAAAAATTCAAGCTGAAAAAGCACAATCAGTTCCACCACTAAAAGGTGTAGCAGATGTAATCAAACCTTTTGTTGATGAAGCAACAGGAGCATCATATACATTATTTGATAAAGGATACAAACCATTAATCAGTAACTTTGCAGCTGTAGATAATATGACTCTTGTTCCTAGAAAAGAATTCTTCGGTACAGTAGGTCAAGTTATAACAGGAACAAAGACTAAAGAAGAAGCTATTGATTATCTAAAACCAATTTTTGAAGAAGCAGCTAAAAATATAGTTAAATAGTAATTATATCAATTATTAACCTTGCACATGGGGCTGTCGGATAATACATTTTTAGGATGGCTATCTTCCTTAATCATTAACAATGTATTATTAGACAGCCCTTGTTCAAATTTTTTACTCGAACATAAATAGTAAAGGAGGTAACCAAATGTCTTCAGTAAAAAAAGGAATAGTTAAAAAAAGCAAGATTAGTTCTAGTAAAGGTTTCTTTCTTGCAGTTTGTGTTGCCCCTGCATTTGTTTTGTACTTAATATTAGGTGTTTATCCAGCTATCAAAGTATTTATTAATTCACTTTATAAATGGAGTGGATTATCACCTACAAAAACATTTATAGGGCTTGATAATTTTAAGACATTATTACATGATCAGAAATTTGCACTGGCTTTCAAGAACACTGTGTTTCTAATGATTGTAACAACAATAGTAACTATGGTAATCGCACTTTTCTTTGCATCAACATTATCACGAAGTAAATTCAAAGAAAAAAATCTATACAGAGTATTATTCTTCTTCCCTAACGTATTATCAATTGTAGTTATCGGGATATTATTTACATATATATACGAACCAAACAGAGGATTACTTAATGCAGCACTTAATCTTATAGGATTAAATGGGAAAACCTGGCTTGGGGATTCAAAAACCGTATTGTGGGCTATTTCAGGAGCAATGATATGGCAGGCTGTTGGATATTATATGGTAATGTATATGGCTGGTATGGATTCTATATCACCTTCATTCTATGAAGTAGCTGATCTAGAGGGAGCATCAAAATTCAAACAATTCTTCTTAATCACAATACCAATGCTTTGGGAAATAATCAGAGTGACAATAGTATTTTTTATAATATCTTCACTAAATATGAGTTTTCTTTTCGTTACGGTCATGACCGGAGGAGCACCTAACGGTGGATCAGAGGTTTTACTGTCATATATGTATAGTCAAGCATTCACCAACTCCAACTTTGGATATGCAATGGCTGTTGCTGTAGTAGTATTTTTATTTGCATTCACTCTAGCTATTATTAGTAGAAAACTGACTGAAAAAGAAAACGATAATTATTGATGGAGGTGAAATAAATGAAAAGTAGAAGTAAAGATAATAAGAAAATAAATGTTGGTAATGTAGTCACTAGACTAATATTGATTATTGCATCCATATTAGTGGTATATCCTATATTCTGGGCTTTCGCAACGTCTTTCAAGACTAATAGAGAATTCTTGACCAGTCCTTGGAAGTTACCTTCAGGGTTACATTGGGAGAACTATACTAATGCATTAGTAAAAGGGCATATGGGTTCATATTTCATAAATTCCATTGGTATTACAATCATTGCAATAGTAGTCTTACTTGCATTGGCTGTTCCAGCGGCATATGCACTATCTAGATTTGATTTCAAGTTCAATAAATTGATCAGTCTAGTATTTATGGGAGGACTTTTTGTTTCAGGATCTTATACAGTAGTTCCGTTATTTACTCTAATGAATAAAATGCACTTATTGAACAATAGACTAATGCTTGCAATTCTATATTCAGTTACTACGTTACCATTTAATATATATCTATTAAGCGGATTCTTCAAAGGCATATCCAAGGAATATGAGGCTGCGGCTTCCATTGATGGATGTGGGTATTTCAGAACTCTCTATAGTGTAATAGTTCCTATGGCAAAACCTGGGATGGTAACAGTACTCATGTTTGCATTTATGAGTTATTGGAATGAATATATTCTAGCCTTTACTATGATAAGAGATGATACTAAGAAGACTCTTTCAGTTGGTCTTAAGAATCTCATGGAAGTCCAGAAATATGCTACTGACTGGGGTGCCATGTTTGCAGGGCTGGTTCTGGTAATGCTGCCAACAATGATATTCTATATGGCTGTTCAGAAAAAACTTACTGGAGGATTATCTTTAGGAGGATTAAAGGGATAGGATTACATTCGACATTATAAAACAATTAGATGGATAAAGTACGATTTTACTACAAAAGCTTCTTGATGTTTTTTTTATATTAAGGTAGTATAAATTATGATATCTAAGGATGTGGTTAGATGAAAAAAAGGATACTACCTAGTCTGAAATTACAATTTACAGTATTAGTATTAAGTATTATCATTGTATTCATATTTCTTAATATAATAACTGGAAAATTAATTAGTAATCTATTATTTGAGAAGAATCTTCAATATAGTAGAACCATATCACAGAAATTAGTACGTGAATTAGAATATACTAATAAGAGGATGGTAGCTGCATCAAGTACATTACAATATGAAAGTATTCTACAGAAATATTTTAAGGAAGAACTGGATTTTGATACAATAACTAAAGTAGAAAAAAGTATTTCGGTGTTAAAGCTATATTATGATGATATTTTTGATATTGCTCTTATAGATGATGAATACATAAATAGTATTTACTTGGAAAGAGAAACCCTGAATGAAATAGTTAAGAGGGCTGAGGATGATAGAAGACTTAAATGTGTAGGTTTATATGAACAAAATTATATGGATAAAAATATCACAACCATAGCATTTGACAATAAAGTGTTTGGTATGGATATGGGAGATACATATGGAGAGTATTTTGGCGACATCATCATATCTGTTGATGTGGATACAATACTAAAAAACTTTGAAGCAAGAACAGTTCAAGGAATCAGTTTTGTGATTCTTGATAAGTATAATAAGTTCTATCCCATAAACTGTACAAAAGAAGTTGGTAATAATATTATTAATAAAATTGATGGAAACACTACAAAAACAGATATGCTCACTGATGATAAAAGTATCATAATAGTGGAAGAAATAAAAGATATGGATTTGTATATCGTAAGTAACATAGACAAGAAATATACTAAAAAGGATGTTGGATATATTCAATTGATAATATCAATCATCTGCATAATATTTATAATCATAGTATGTTTTGCATTCATGGTCATATACAAGAATACAGTTAAGCCCATTCATAGTATAGGTGATTATCTTAAAACAATAATATCTGGAAATTATAAGAAATTGAAAGAAAAGGTTATTGTAAATGGTAATAAGGAGATAGTTGAACTGGCTGATGACCTTAATGATATGATTGACGAGATAAATACCTTGACACATAAATTAGTCAATACAAGCAATAATCTATATCAAGCTGAGATTGAGAAAAAGAGGGCGGAGATATCCTATTTGAGAAGTCAGATCAATCCTCATTTTCTATACAATACACTTGAAACCATGAAAGGTATTGCTATGTCTAATAACATTGTTGAAATATCAACCATGGCTCAATGTCTAGGGGATATATTCAGATATAGTATAAAAGGGTCAAGTGAAGTAACCTTAGAAGAAGAAGTCAAGATGATAAAGGCTTATATTGATATTCAGATGTTCAAGTTCGGTAATAAAGGAACAGTTTTTTATAATATCAATAATGAAACTCTTAATATCATAATACCTAAGATGATTATGCAGCCATTAGTGGAAAATGCATTTGTACATGCTATTGAAAAAAATACAGATGATACAACATTATATATTGGAACTAAAATAGACGAACATAATCTTATTATTATTATACAAGATGATGGAGTAGGAATTGAACCATCTCAACTGGATGGAATCATTGCAAATCTAGATTCTGAAAACGATGATTCTAGTCATGTAGGTATATCTAATGTACATAGAAGGATAAGAATGATATATGGTAATGAGTATGGAGTCAAGATAGAGAGTGAACATGGAGAGGGAACTAAAATAAGTATCATGCTTCCAATAAACAGGAAACAATTTGAATGAAAGGTTGATTTAGATGTATAAAGTAATGATAATCGATGATGAACCAATGATTATACAATCTATAAAATCAGGAATTAATTGGGAAAAACTGAATTTGGAACTGGTATACACTGCAACCGATAGTCGTCACGCGCTGGATTATGCAAAAGAGAATCATATAGATATTGTAATATCGGATATTAGTATGCCACCATTCAATGGTCTTACATTATGTAGTGAAATCGCAAAATTAAATAGCTCAATTCAATTTATTATAATCAGTGGTTATGCAGATTTTTCATACGCAAAAAAAGCTATACAGATTGGAGTAGCTGGATATTGTTTAAAACCAATAGACTATACAGAGATGATGTCTGTTCTTAAGTTGGCTGTAGATAAGATAGAACCTAAGAATGATTTTATGGAATATGATTTCATGGAATACGTGTATGAAAATAATGTAGAGGAAATACAAAAATTCCTCATCAGGAATAAGATAAAAGATAGATTCCATATGATTATGGTAATCGGCAAGGAAAATCTATCTAAGTATATTAAGGTACACCATCTTATGTTTAATATAGGAATAAATAAATATCTCTATATATTGAATGATGATACAGATAAATTAATGCTGAATAATGAAATAAAGAATAACCCATTAATAGATGGGATAGGTATAACTACTAATAAAGTAAGCTATGATAATCTTCTGGAACATATAGATGATATCATGGTAAAAAGCTATTATTTCTTTTTTTGCAAAGATGATAAGATTTTGATGGATGAGACTAAGAAGCAAGATGACTATTACAATAAGATCTGTAAAGATATAGATAAACCAGCTAAACTTAAAGAAAATCTGCTGGAATATGCTAAAATACCTAGCAAAACCATGAATATCAAACAAGCAATGAAGCTCCATAATATGATATTAAATAAATATCGAGGACCTATAGGTGAAGAGGATGACCTTAATATATATAGTTTTGATGAGCTTGTAAGAAACTATGAAAGCTTTGATAACTTGATAAACAGCTTACTCGTGGTTATCGAGAATTCATTTGAAAAGAATGACTTGACTTTTGAAAGTTATAATAAGAATTTTATAAAAGTAATCAAATATATAAATGCAAACTTTACCAAAAATATTTCAATAAAAGATATTGCTGAAGAATTATTCCTGAATCCTAATTATATAAGTCAATTATTTAAGAAAGAGACAGGGACAACTTATGTAAAATATCTGACTGGACTAAGAATAGAAAAAGCTAAAGAATTATTACAGAAAACGGATATGTCCATTAATGATGTATGTATCAACAGCGGATTTAATGACTACTTCTATTTTATAAAGAAGTTCAAGAAATATACTAATATGGCACCATCTTATTACAGAAAAAGCAATATATAATCATTATCAAAATTATTGAGGTGTTATCTTATGAAGAAGGACAGATTAATATATATATTATTACTGATTATAATTATGATGTTTACAGGGTGTAAAAAAAATAATAATGAAGTATTTGATATTAATGAAAAAGAATCTATCGAGATTTCAATAGCTTTTTGGAATATTGATAATGCCTTGAGTGGTGGAGATAATGATAAGATGTTAGGTGAGATTGAAGAAAAATTAAATATAAAACTTATTCCCTATGAAATTACTCATGATGATGATAGAAGAAAGATTAATCTATTGGCATCATCTTCACAACTACCAGATGTTGTAGCAATCGGTGCTATTGGTACACCATTATACTATCAATGGATTGATAAAAAGATTATTAAACCCCTACCCAAGGATTTATCCAAGTGGACAAACCTTAACAGTTATATGAATTGTGCTGAGATGAACCAATTCAGACATTCTGATGGGAATTATTATGGTATACCAAGAAAGACATACGATAATAGTCATAGTGTAAAGTTAAGTGGAATGGATCGTAAGATTTTTTACCGCTATGATTTAGCAAGGAAGGCTGGGATAACTGAAGAACCTGAAACCTATGATGAGTTTCGGGCTATGATAAAGGCTATTATGAAAAATGATGCTGAAAATAAGAATATAGAGGGAATGACTGTTACAGTACCATTCATCTTAGATAGTTTTTTCATGTCTTACAGCGTTCCTTTAGGAATGAGTGACGGCAGTGGTAGTGATTTCAAGTGGGTCAAGAAGGATGATAAGTATATCCCTGCCTATTTTGCTGGAGACTTAAAATCTTCTTTTGAACTTGCAAGAGAGATGTATGAAGAATCAACAATAGCGAAAGATATTCCTTTGGCGAAAGAGGAACAATCCATAAACAAATTTATAAATGGATCATCAGCAGCTCTCCTAGGTAATATGATATCATGGAAACTGGCTAAAAGATGGAACGAAAAATATCCAGATAAAAAGTTTGAGGATCATGTGAAAATTCTATCGCCTTTAAAATCAAAAGATGGCAATACCTATGGAAGTGTATTCAAAAAATATTGGTCGGAATCATATATAACGACAGATGACCCTGTCAAACAGGAAGCTATTCTTAACTTATATGAGTATTTTTTGAAAAATGAAGACATGCTTAGGCGAGGATATGAAGATGAAGATTATATATCAGCCAATGGTGTGAAAATAGCAAAACAAGGTAATGATATTAACGACAAATATCCTATTACCTTACTTGCTGATTTGGTGCAATGGAATAATGTATATAGATATTTAACTCTTACAGGGGATCCAACGAAAGATAAGTATTATAAAATGGATGTTGAGTATAGCTATCAACTATTGGAAACGGATTTACCTAAATATTATGAAATAAATTTATCCATGCAAACTCCAACTATGAGTAACTTTATGATAAAACCAGCAGATGATATCATTAAGGTTATGATAGGCAGAGAAAGTGTAGATAAGATGTACAATGATATAATGAAAGATTATGAGAATAAAGGGCTTTATAAAATGATAGATGAAGTGAATGAATTAATGGATGATCTCAATTAATTAGTATTAGTTATTAATTAAATGATGAAATTAGGAGGTATGGATATGAATAATAAAGGAAGAGTAACTCTACCAACAGATGTAGATATTATTAATGAGACTCTTGAGACTATGGAAAGATTAGGTGTTGACGCACTTCGTGACTGTGATGGAACTGAGTTTCCAAAAGAACTATTAGGCAAAGGTGCCAAGGTGTATGCTACATATTATACGACTAGAAAAGATAATGAATGGGCGATGAATAATCCTGATGAAATACAGCAAATGTATCTTGTAACAGAACCTGAGACAGCAATTGGTGATACTCTTGATATAGAGTTGTTACGTGATTTCTATAAGCCACAATTCAAGGTTAATACCATGCATGATATTAAACGCTGGTGGGAAGTGATAGATCGTACTACAGGAGAAGTTGTACCTGTATCTCATTGGGATTATGATGAGGAAACTGGTAAAGCAACAATAAAGACAGACAAATATCATGAGTATACTGTTAGCTTTCTTGCATTCATCATGTGGGACCCAGTTCATATGTATAACTACATCACTAATGACTGGAAAGATGTACCTCATCAAATGACTTTTGATGTAAGACAGCCTAAAACACAAAAATACGTTAAGGATAAATTAGCAAAATGGTGTGAAGATAATCCTAACGTTGATGTAGTAAGATTTACAACATTTTTTCATCAATTTACACTTAATTTTAATGATGAAGGAAAAGAAAAGTTTGTTGATTGGTTTGGTTATTCAGCAAGTATCAGTCCTTATATCTTAGATAAATTTGAAAAAGAAGCAGGTTATAAGTTCCGTGCGGAGTATATCATTGACCAAGGATATCAAAATAATACTTTTCGTATACCATCAAAAGAGTTTAAGGACTTTATGGATTTTCAGCAGAGAGAAGTTGCCAAATTAGCGAAAGAATTAGTTGATATTGTTCATAGTCATGGTAAAGAAGCTATGATGTTCCTTGGAGATCATTGGATTGGAACAGAACCTTTTGGAAAATATTTTCCAGAGATTGGATTAGATAGTGTTGTTGGTTCAGTTGGAAATGGTACGACCCTAAGACTTATCTCAGATATACCTGGAGTAAGATATACAGAAGGTAGATTCTTGCCATACTTTTTCCCAGATACATTCCATGAAGGTGGAGAACCTAAAAAAGAAGCAGTGGAAAACTGGGTAACTGCAAGACGTGCCATTTTACGAAGTCCAGTAGATAGAATCGGTTATGGAGGTTATTTGAAACTTGCTCTTGAGTTTCCAGATTTTATGGATTACATTGAGAGTGTTTGTAATGAATTCCGTACTCTCTATGATAATATCGGAGAGGGAAAACCATATGTAGCACCATTCAAAGTAGCTGTCTTGAATTGTTGGGGTAAGATTCGCTCTTGGGGAACTTACATGGTGGCACATGCACTATGGAATAAAAAATGCTACTCATATGGTGGAATATTAGAAGCATTAGCAGGTATGCAGTTTGATGTGAAATTCATTAGTTTTGAGGATATAAAAAATGATAAATCCATATTAGATGACGTAGGTGTAATCATAAATGCAGGAAGTGCCTATACTGCAAACAGCGGTGGAGAAAATTGGGCTGATGCAGAAATAGTAACAACAATTAAAGAATTTGTTGCTAATGGTGGTGGATTCATTGGTGTTGGTGAGCCAAGTGCATATGAGCAAAATGGACGATTCTTCCAAATGGCGTCAGTACTTGGTGTAGACCGTGAGCTTGGTTTCAGTCTGTCAACTGATAAGTACAATTGGGAAGAGAAACCACATTTCATTACAGAGCAATGTAAGGATGACATTGATTTTGGCGAAGGCATCAAAGATGTCTATGCATTAAAAAATACACAGGTGATTGTTAATCGTGGTGGAGATATTGAAATGGCTGCAAATGAATTTGGAAATGGACGTAGTGTTTATCTAAGTGGACTTCCATATAGCTTTGAAAATACACGTATATTATACCGTTCTATATTCTGGGCTGCTGGTAAAGAGAATGAAATGAAAAAGTGGTATAGCGATAATATTAATGTTGACGTACATGCATATATGAACACAAAAAAATATTGTGTTGTAAATAATACATATACAAAACAGTCCACTACGATTTATAAAGGTGATGGAACAGCATTTGAAATAGATTTACAAGAGAATGAAATAGTATGGTTTAATATGTAGGATTCAAGGAATATAAACATATTTATATATTCAGGCAGGTATTTATTTAATGAAATAGATACCTGCTTTGTTTAGTTAAAAAAGGAATATATGACTAGTATTCTCATACCTAAATGTCTATAAAAAAGTTTTATTAATTTATTTATGTTATGTAATTTATAAGAAATGCATAAAAAAATAATATATATCAAGTAATTAATGTAATAAATATATAAGGTGCTAAGATTTGGACATAAAAGAATAATATTTTTACATACAGACTAATTAAAAAAATTGTTAATATATATATGTTATTGGTAATAATAACTTAAATCTATAATTTTATTACGTATCGAGGGGTTAAATCAATTCACAACAGTCTAGAAAAAACTACCAAAATTAAGGAGAGTGAAAAAATGTACAAAAGAAAGTTAGCTAAACGAATAGCTGCATTGGCTATGTCAATTATGATGATAGCTTTTTATGTTCCAATATCAGCAACAGAAGGCGAGGTAACATCAGAGCAACCAAAAGATATTACTATAGAGGAAGTAAGCGATAATCCTGTAGAAGAGCAGGTGGAGGAGCAGGTAGAGGAGCCAAAAGATTCATCGGTAGAGCAACAGGAAAATCCAGCAGAAGAATCAAAAGAGGACCCTAATGAAGGACAAGTAGTAAAGCAAGATGTAGAGCAACAGGAGAATACACTAGAAGAAGCAGAGAATGAACAGAAGGAAACATCAGAGACACCATCAGATAATCTTTATAAGCAAGATTATGACGGTGAGTGCGTATTCTCTACACTTACTGGTGGTGGAACAACTGTAACTGAAAACGGTGCATTAAATTTTACTAACATAGGGGATACAAGAATAATTGATACAAAATCAAATAATATTGCAGATGGTGAAATAGAGATTCAATTCACTGTTCCAGACGAAACAATGGGACGATTTGGAGTTTTAGTTCGAAGCATAGATGCTAATAATTGGCTTTTAATCGGAAATGATGGAACTGCTTGGGGAGTAAATAAAGCAGGTAAATGGGATTTTACCACTCAAGGAAAAACTTTCAGCAAAGATGAAATAGTCAAATTACGTGTTAAATATGAGGGGACAAATATAATTATATGGGCAGCAAAAAAAGATGGTGACAATGGTTTTGAAGATTTTGGAATGCCAATATTGAATAAATCCTTTGATTGGCTACCAACAGAAAGTGGTCACCAAGGATATAGAAAATGGTTTTCAAATGTAACAACAAAAGTTGAATATATGTATTCTGGGGGTATTGGAGCAATAAATGGAGAACCACAAGGAATCAAAGATGATACTATTATTGTTGCACAAGATCAAGCAGTAACACTTCCTTCAAGAGTAAAAGTCATATATAATGGTGGGGCTTTGATTGAAAAAAGTGTTACATGGAATACTCAATCAGTAGACACATCAAAGCCTGGTACAGTACAAGTTAAAGGTACAATTGAAGGTATGGCTTTTGAGCCTACACTTAATGTAAAAGTAAACTCTAGTATTGTTTCAGAAGTTACGCCAATAAAAGTTAACATGGTTAAAGACAGCGTTGATAAAAGTCATCTACCTACTAAAGCATTTGTTAAGTTAAAGGTAGATGAAAATACAACAATAGATACAGTAGCTAATATAACAAGTTGGTCAGAACTTACTACAGAAAATGAAACTTTTACAGCTACTGGGGTACTTGATCAAAAAAATGAAGATAATTCTTTTGCAACAGTTACTGCCACTGGAAAGATAATTGATAAGTCTTCTTCAGTAAAATATACTCAAGAATATACTGCTCCAGAAGGTATTACATGGAATACAATTGATGGTTCAGGTAGATACGATATTGATAAAACCCAAGGGGAACTTACTATAATAAATGATGCGGATAGTAATTATAGCTTAGTAGAAAATGAATCCCCAACTATAGTAAATGGTGAAATTAGTGTCACAATGAAAGCAACCCAAGTATCACAATATGGTATCTTGTTCAGAGCTATAAGTAATAGCCAATATGCTGGAATAGTATATAAAGGCGGAACAGATTGGGCAATAACAGAATCTAATAACTTAGAAAAACCATTCAATGGTCCAGAGATTGCTGAAAATACTAATGTAACAATTAAATGTAGATATATTGGAAACAAAGTAACTGTTATCATAAATGATAATGTATGTCTTAATGAGATAGTTACTGGTATAACCCTTGAAAAAGGTAAGGCTGGTTATGTAAACTATGGTACAGCAAAAACTCTAAAAGTAACTGAACTGATAAATGGTGAAGTTGGTACAATCATAAAGACAGCTATTCCTCAGATTACATATATACCAACATACAAAGCCCAAACATATCCACGTGTAATGCCATCTCTTCCATCAATTATGGATATTAAATACTATGGTGGTATAAGTGGCAGGTCACAAATAATATGGAATCATGTTCCTATTAAAGACATAGTTGCTAACACTACCTTACAAGTTAGTGGAACCATTGAAGGAGAGCTTTTTGAAAATCTAGCTGCCATAGAAGTTTTAAATGAAGAACCACGTTCCTACGAACTTGATTTTGAAAATAAAGAAACTGCAACAGATGGTTGGAAAATAGGCAGGGGGTCTGGTTCTATATCTGCAACAGATGACGGTAGACTTCTAATTAGTGGACTTTCAGATCAAGGAGTAGCTTATTTCAAGCTAGATAATACTCCTGCTCTAAAAAACATGATATTTGAAGCAGACGTAGAATTTGTTCTAGCTACAGAGGATTCAGTATTCAGGGGCGGACCATTAATCAGATATATAGATTCCTATAATTGGGCAAACATTTCTCTGGATGTTGGAAAGTTAGTATGGAAAAATGGACAAGGCTATGGTTCATTTCCAGGTTCATTTTCTCCACAAAAGGGAAAAGTATACCGAATGAAATTAAAAGCCCATGAAGGTAATTTTTCTATATCCTTTGACGGAAATGAAATTGGTAAACAATCAGTATCATCCCTTCCAGATGGCGAAGGATATATTGGTTTCCATAGCTGGGCAGGACAGTCTTTCATTATTGATAATGTGAAGGTAACAGAGATACCTCCTCTTGCTCCTCCAGCAATAGAAGAAAAAACAACTATAATATCTACAGCAAAAATGGATGTTACAGTTGACGAGAATTTCCCAAGGGTATTAAGTTACAAATGGAAAGAGGACGGTTCAATACTCCATGGTGAAGATGAACAACTGTTCATTATGGAAGTTAATGGTGAACAATATATCCCTACAGTTACATCAACAATTGCAGAAGATAAGTCTTCAATCATATATACAATGAAGGATTTTGGTAGTACAGGAATTGAACTTCAAGGAAAGATGAGTGTCATTGATAATAAACTAAGATTTGAAATCATCAACGTTATAGAGCCAAATGTAAAATTCCAGACACTTAATATTCCAAAACAAAGCTTAGCGTCAGTTAAAGCTTCTGAAAACGGTAAAATAGCATCTGTTATAACTACAGGTGATTGGAATAACATTATCGAGAAATTCTCATCTGTACAGGAGCAGACACTTGGTGTACAAGGAAAAACATATGGCTTTATCAGTAATAATGATTTTGCAGTAAGTGTTGATTCAAATGTTACAACAGGCGGTTCAAGAATTTCTCTTTCAACAGATAACAGAGGTGCTGATAAGAAAACTGGAATAGGAGCAGGAGCTTGGACTTATAGAGAAGAACTAGGAAAAGCAGATACAGGAGCAAACTATTTCCAAGAACATAAACCATGGATACAGATTGCCATAGCAAAAGATGAGAACAATGATAGTACCATTGACTGGCAGGATGCAGCGATATTGTATAGAAAAGATATGAAAATACCTTTTGGTGGAGAAGATATCAAGAATAATATTTCATATGTATCAATGAATATAGGATATACTCAAAATCCATTTTTAAAAGGTCTTGACATGGTTAAGAATATATACAATTACACTGATGGTTTCGGTCAGATAGTACTTGAAAAAGGTTATCAGGCTGAAGGACATGACGATTCACATCCTGACTATGACCATTTTGGTATTAGACAAGGTGGTATCAAGGATTTTAATAAACTTATTGAAGCAGGAAAAGATTATAATGCTAAGATTGGTATTCATATTAACGCTACAGAATATCATCCAGATGCATTTACATATCCACAAAATATTGTAAATCTTAATTCACCAGGCTGGGGTTGGTTAGATAAAGCCTATTATGTAGATCAAAGAAAAGACATAACTACTGGAGAACTATATAGGAGATTAGATTTATTGAAGAAGGCAGCTCCAGAGCTTAATTTTGTATATGTGGATGTATACACAGGTAATGACTGGAATGCGGCTCAACTAGGTGAAAAGGTCAATTCACTTGGATATATGCTTGGAACTGAGATGAATGGACCACTAGAACAATATGTTACATGGACTCATTGGGGAGGAGATGCAGCATATCCAAACAAAGGTAACAATTCACAGATTATGAGATTCATCAAATATAATACACAAGATACTTTTATAGGTGACCCTTTACTAAAAGGTAATAAACACTTATTACCTGGAGGCTGGGGTGATCAGCAAACAGTACTAGGTAAAATGGGTACAGGAATATTCTACAATAATAATTTACTTACTAAATATATGCAGCATTTTGAAATAATAAAAATGACATCTGACCAAGTTGATTTCACTGAGGGAGTAAAAGCTGTTCGTGAAGGTGATGATATCAACTATTATAAAGATGGTAGATTAATAGCTGCAACTCCGGAAGATTCATATAATGATACCTTTGTAGGTAAGACAAAATTATTCTTACCATGGGTACCTAATGCAGATGATGGTAACAAATCAACTAGTATAGAGAAGATATATGCATGGACACCATTTGAAAATGATACAACTCAGTGGACACTACCTTCTGAGTGGAGTGATAGTACTAAACTAAAACTTTACAAGCTTGATGATCTAGGGAGACATTATGTTAAAGATATTGATGTAACTGAAGGTAAGATTACACTCTCACTGGAACAAAATATTCCTTATCTAGTAACACAAGGAGAATTACCAGAAAATAGATTAGCTACTTGGGGTGAAGGACAGCAGATTGTTGATCCTGGATTTGATTCAGCAGGATTTGTTAACGATAATGTAACAGGTGCTGGATGGACAAAAACAGGGGAAAATGTATCAATAGTAAAAGAAGTTGAAAACGCACATCAAGGCAGTCCACGTGGTGGTAATGATATTCTAAAAATAACAAATGGCGAAGGTAGTATCAGTCAAGTTATCAATGGACTTGAAGAAAGTAAAACATACTCTATATCCACTTGGATTCAGAATAATGATGAAAGAACAGTAACACTTAATGTTAATTGTGGCGGTAAGGATTACTCAACAGTAATTACTAGAAGAGGTAAAGAAAGAAGTGGTCAAGCTGTAAAATTCAAGGGTGACACATTCCTAAGAGCAAATGTAGAATTTACAGTTCCAAAAGGTGTATCATCAGCGAATGTTACAGTTAATGTTGCAGAAGGTAATGGAACAGTATATGTTGATGATTTTAGATGTTATGAAGAGCCTGGTGTGACTAGTGAACAAGGATATGCATTCTATGAAGATTTTGAGAATGTAGATGAAGGTATTTCACCTTTTGTACTTGCCTCAGGAAGAGGGAACTCTAATAGAAGCCATTTAGCTGAAAAAGATTTATATGGCCGTCAATTCATGAGTTGGGTCATTAACGGAAGATTTTCATTGAAATCCAATCAGCAAGATGGTGAAACAGGTGAGATGCTTATAACAGAAGACGGAGCATTTACACTAAAACCAAATACAACTTATGAACTAGGTTTGACCTATGCACTTGCAAGAGATGATATAAATTATACATTGAATATTAAACAACCTGATAAAACAGCAGTAGCTAATATTCCTCTAACAGTAACAGGCAGTTCAAATGCGATTGAACAAATAGACAGAGGTGTAGCTAAAAAAGTTAAGACGACATTTACAACTGGTGACAATACCAATGGATTGTATATGACTCTTGATAAACAACAAGGGAAAGAACAAATTATCTTAGATGATATTTATATTAAAGAAGTAACCAATGATGCAGAGCCAAATCTAGCTTATGTAAACTTGAATACATCAGTTAATGAGATAAGTCTAGATATGGACTTCATACCATTCAATGTTACTGCCCTAATGAGTAATGGCGCTGATGTAGATATGAGCAAAGCAGAACTCACTTATGATATATCAGATACAACAGTATTACAGGTCAGCGATAATAAGATTAATCCATTGAAAAAAGGTACTGTTGATATTACAGCCAAAGTAACTGTGGATAATAAAACAGTTAGCTCCAATACTGTAACTATTAAGGTTGGTGACTGAAAGATAAGGAAGTGTAATAAGAAGTAAAGTAACAAGAAATAGTATAGAATAAATATGATTTTATTAAAATATAGTCCCATGGTTAGACTAAGTTTACAGTCTATTCTGTGGGGCTTGTTTTATTGAATAAAAAATGGGTAATGATACAATATAAAAATGAATTTAAAATAGGTAAAACTTTTTTTAATAGCTATACGTCTATATAGTGTCAGACAATTTATGATGCGTATCAGTAAGGAGCTTTATTCAATTATGAGAAAAAAGGATTTAGAGAAAAAAGTAACAAATTATATTATCGATAATAAAGAAAAATATTATAGATTGGCGTATAGCTATGTAAAAAATCCAGATGATACTTTGGACATAGTACAAGAATCTATTTACAAAGCTCTTTCATCTATAAATAGACTAAAGAATCCTGATTATATTAATACTTGGTTCTATAGAATAGTAGTTAATACTTCTTTGGACCATTTACGTAAACAGAAAAAAATAGATGTAGTAGATGAAGTAACTCTAGAAAATTACAGTGATGGGATACATGATAATTACCAGAATGTAGACTTATTAAGAGCTCTAGATGATTTACCTGTAGATTATCGAAGTATTATAGTACTTAGATACTTTGAGGGGCTGAAGATAGAAGAAATAGCAAATGTGTTAAATGAAAATGTAAATACTATAAAAACCAGATTATACGCTGCACTTAAAAAATTAAAGATTAAGCTTGATGCTTAACTTTTAGGAGGTAAATTATGAGTGATAAAAAATTAGAAAAGCTGAAAAATGAATACATGAATATACCTGTATCGGACAAATTGGATTTTATAGTAAAGGATTCTATAAAAAAAGGAGTTAAGAAAAATATGAGAAAAAATAATATAATAAGATGGGTTGGAGCAGTAGCTGCTTCCTTGGCTATATTTGTAACCGTAATAAATTGCAGTGAAACATCTGCAAAAGCTTTAGCTGATGTCCCAATAATAAGTAATTTAGTAAAAGTATTTACATTCAGAGAATATAAGGTCAGTGAGGATAATCATGAAGCCAATATCAAGGTGCCTTCCATTGATGGATTGGAAAATGAAGAATTAGAACTTAGCTTGAATGAAAAATATGTTCAAGAGGGTAAAGAACTATACAACAAATTCATGGATGAAATAAAAGATGAGGAGGAATATAAGGGACCTTCAGCAGTGAACAGTGGATACAACGTGATAACTGATACTGATAAAATATTTGCTATAGAAAGATATATAGTTGAAATAAGAGGTTCATCTCGTGAAAAGATAAAATATGATACAATTGATAAAGAAAAAGAAATACTAATAACCCTACCATCACTATTCAAAGATGATTCATATATAGAAATAATCAGTAATAATATTAGAGAACAAATGGAACAACAAATGAAAACAGACGAGAATGTAAATTATTTCTTTGCTGATAAAGAAACAGGTGAGACTGGTTATGATAAAATAGCTAGTGATCAGAACTTCTATATAGATGATAAAAATCAATTAGTTATTTCATTTGATGAATATGAAGTTGCTCCAGGATGTATGGGTGTAGTTAAATTCGTGGTCCCAACAGAGATCATATCTGATATTTTAGTTGGAGATGAATATATTAAGTAAAAATAATGAGGCTATCGGATAATACATTTTTCAGATGGCTACAAGTTTTGGAAGATAGAATAGGTTTAGCACAATCTAATCTATCTTCCTTTTATTTTTTGATATACTCATCAAAATTTTCTTGAAAATAGAAAGAATTAACATCTGCACGGATATGATGATGAACAAGCTGTTCTATCCTATCTGTTTTTCCATCAATGATATACTTTAGTATTAGTTGGTGTTCTTCCAATATTTCAGTGAGTTTTTCTTCTTTTAACATATTCAACTTTCTATATCTTATATAATGAGCATTGAATTGTTGAATGATATCCCATAAAAACAAGCGTCCAGCCAATGTGAATAGGGTTTTGTGAAAAGCATCATCGAGATACATGAAATCATTGAAGGAATCATGATTTGTTATACATTCCTCCTGTTTTGTCAAGATGGTTTTCAATTCATGCAACCCTTTTAAAGGGATATTAAGAGATAATTCTTTAATGATTTCCTTTTCAAGTGTACTTCTAAGATATATAATCTGTTCTACAGATTCTAAGTCGATGTATGAAACTATACTGCCTTTTTGAGGGTATATATCTACATATCCTTCGGCAGAAAGCTGTTTCAGAATATCTCGAATGGGAGTTCTGGATATCTGAAAACGCTCAGATAGAGTTGTTTCACTAATTATAGTGCCTGGTTTTAATTCCATAGACAATATTTCTTCTTTTAGTTGTTTTATAATTACTTCCTTTTTTGATGCCATCTAAGTTCCAACTTTCTATATATGTTCAACCTATTGTTAAAATATTAACTGGTATACAAGTTAATTATTTAACGATAAGTATTATGAATTATATTACATCCAACAAGCAATAGGTGGGGCTAATCATCAATCAATTAGCGGTTTTGCTGATATATTCAAGTATACATAAAAATATATGATTGGTAAAGGGAAAAATGAAAAAAAATACATTGACAAAAGGTATATGTTTATTATACTATTAAACCATAAGAACTTGTATACAAGAACTTTTCCTAGGAAATAAACAGATTTAGAATGATTATTGAAATTTTGTAATAGCATTGAATACAAGGAGGAATACTATGCAGATGACATGGAGATGGTATGGAGAAGGCAATGACTCCATAACCTTAGACCATATTCGCCAGATTCCTGGAGTTACAGGAGCAGTTTGGTCTTTACATGATAAAGTGGCTGGTGAAGTATGGGAAACAGAAAGAATCGAAGAAGTAGTAAGTCAAATAACTAGCAAGGGGTTAAGCCCAGCAGTAGTTGAAAGTGTAAATGTTCATGATGATATAAAATTAGGTTTACCTAGCAGAGATAAGTATATTGATATTTATATTGATACTATCAAGAAACTATCCAAAGTAGGTGTGAAAGTTATATGTTATAATTTTATGCCTATATTTGATTGGACTAGAACGGAATTATACAAGGAATTGCCAGATGGTTCTAATGCTCTGTTCTATGAAAAGAATGCTATTCAAAACGATCCTAAAAAAATGGCTAAGAAGATACTAGATGGAGCAGGAGAATTCACTATGCCTGGCTGGGAGCCAGAACGTATGGCAAAATTAGATGATTTATTTAAAGCTTATGAAGGAATGACAGAAGATATTTTATTTGATAATTTGAAGTATTTCCTTGAACGTATCATTCCAGTATGTGAGGAATATGATGTGAAAATGGCTATTCATCCGGATGATCCACCATGGCCTATTTTTGGATTACCTCGTATCGTCAGAAGTAGAGATCATATTAAGAGATTTCTTGAATTAGTAGACAGTCCTTATAATGGATTGACTCTATGTACTGGTTCTCTAGGTCCTAATCTAGAAAATGATATACCGGGTATTATACGTGAGTTCCATGACAGGATACATTTTGCACATATACGTAATGTCAAAGTCTATGAAAACGGAGATTTTGTTGAGGTATCTCATAGAGGTAAAGATGGTAGTGTAGATATCTATGAAGTATTGAAGGCATATCATGATAATGATTTTGAAGGATACATTCGTCCTGACCATGGTAGACATCTATGGGGTGAGGAAAAAGATTGTAGACCTGGTTACGGATTATATGATAGAGCTCTAGGTGTCATGTATATGTTAGGTGTATGGGATAGTCTTGATAAGAGAAAGGAGGAGCTTGATGTTAAAGTTAAATAGAGAAAGCATAGAGAATAAATCAGCATGGGAAGCAATAGGTGTAGAATTACCAGAGTTTGATTACAACACTGTTTTACATAAAACAAAAGAAGAACCTAAATGGGTACATTTTGGAGCTGGTAATATATTTAGAGGATTCATCGCTAATGCTAATCAAAAGTTACTTGACACAGGAAAAGCAGATACAGGAATAGTAGCTGTAGAGTCCTTTGATTTTGAAGTAATGGACAAAGTATATGAGCCTTATGATAATCTAACATTATTAGTATTAATGAATGCTAATGGTGATTTTAATAAAAAGGTTATTGGCAGCATAGTTGAAGGAATAACAACAGATAAGAGTAGGACTTCTGACAATGAAAGATTAGTGAGTATATTTGAGAATCCAAGCTTACAAATGGTAAGTTTCACTATAACTGAAAAAGGATATTCCTTAACAGATGCTTCTGGCAAGTTTATGACAGTTATACAAAAAGACATAGAAAATGGACCAGAAAGTTCCCTTCATACTATGAGTATAATTACTTCATTAGCTTATCGTAGATATCAAAAGGGTAAATTCCCAATGACATTTGTAAGTATGGATAATTGCTCTCATAATGGAGATAAATTAAAACAGGCAGTAATAACAATAGCAAAAGAATGGTTAGGAAAAGGTTTTGTTGAAGAAGGTTTCATCAATTATCTTGAAGATGAAAATAAAATAACATTCCCATTATCAATGATTGACAAAATAACTCCAAGACCATCAGAAACAGTAAAAGAAACCTTATGTAATGAAGGAATAGAAGACATGGATGTAATTATTACATCAAAGAATTCTTATATGGCACCTTTCGTCAATGCTGAAGTAAGCGAATATCTTGTTATAGAAGATAAGTTCACCAATGGTAGACCAATGCTTGAAGAAGCAGGAATTATATTTACTGATAGAGAAACAGTCAATAAGGTAGAAACTATGAAAGTAACAACATGTCTTAATCCTTTGCACACTGCTTTGGCGGTATCAGGATGTTTGCTTGGACATACTTTGATAGCTGATGAAATGAAAGATGAGATCTTGAAAAAATTTGTCACAACTATTGGATATGAAGAAGGGTTAAAAGTTGTTGTTGATCCAGGAATCGTTAATCCTAAAGCCTTTTTGGATGAAGTGGTGAACGAAAGATTCGCTAATCCTTTTATACCAGATACTCCTCAAAGGATTGCTACAGATACATCACAGAAAATGGGTATCAGATTTGGTGAAACAATAAAATCTTATGTAAAAAGAGATGATCTTAATCCAGAGGATTTAGTAGCTATTCCATTGGCTATTGCAACTTGGTGTAGATATCTGTTAGGTGTTGATGATAACGGTAAGGAATTTATTCTTAGTCCTGATCCATTAATTGATGATTTACAAGCCTTAGTAGAAGGAATTAAGCTAGGAGATGCCTCTGCAGATATTAGTGGTATTCTATCCAATAAAAAAATCTTTGGGATTGATTTATATGAGGTGAATCTAGGTAAGAAGATTGAAGGTATGTTTATGGAAATGATTAAAGGTACTGGAGCTGTACGTAGTACATTACAAAAATATATTGGTTAAGAGATAATAGAAATTAATGAAACTGAGACATGAGTATGTAGATGTCTCGGTTTTTTTATGTATTTTTTTAGGTACTATTAGTATATCAACTACTTATTATTACTTTTACTATACAACCATTACTGATATAAAAACTACTTAATCATAATAAAATTGTAGATTTTTATGTAGAGATTGATTCATTGTTGTTATGGATTAATACAGGATAATCTGATAAAATAAAGTCATATAATTTAGAATAAATACGAATAGGAGATAATAATATGGCACTAATTGAATGTAATTTTACTTCCAAAGTACTCGACTTAACAACTGAATTAATAGCTATTCTACCTGAAAAAAGCATAGGGTCCAATAAGAAATATCCAGTACTCTATCTATTACATGGCTTATCTGGAGGACATAAAGACTGGCAGAGAAGGACGTTGATTGAAAATTATGTAAGAGATAAAGAATTAGTAATTATAATGCCAAATGTTCATAGAAGTTTTTACACAGATATGAAGAATGGTTATAAATATTTCACCTTTGTAAGTGAGGAACTCCCTGCTGTTGCTAAAGAATTCTTTCCTATCTCAGATAAAAGAAAGGATACATTCGTAGCAGGATTATCAATGGGTGGATTCGGTGCAATGAAACTTGCTCTTAACCATCCTGAAAAATTCAGTAAAGCAGCTAGTCTATCCGGTGCACTAGGAATGCTTAACAATATGGAAAAAATGGAGGAATACATTAAAACCAATAAAGATAATCCTGTACCAGATAATATTACTTTTCAAATAGAGGAAGTAAGGAATATATTCGGTAGTTATGAAGAAATGAAAGATAGTTGCAATGACTTATTTTACGTTATGGATAAGAATATAGCTGAAGACAAGGAGATGCCAGACTTCTATCAATGCTGTGGTACAGAGGATTTCTTATATGAAGATAATATTAATTTTAGAGATTATGCCAAATCAAAAGGATTGAATCTTACCTACGAAGAATGTCCTGGTGAGCATACATGGGATTTCTGGAATAAGATGATTGAACATGTTATTGAATGGTTAGATATTTAATAGATTATATAATGAGGATTAATAATAACTAATCAGGGGGAATTTTGATGAAGTCTTTACAAGAGTATAGAAATTTTTATAATGATAGGTTAAAACCTAAGTTGGATGATATTGAAAAACAAAGAACTGAAATAAGAAGTAAGAGGAATAGAGCGTTGATTATCTATTTTTCCATAGCTGCAATAATAGCTATAATTATTATGACATCTACAAGATCACCATTTGCAATATTCATTATATTTGGGCTGATTATCATTGGATTAATGATTGTTTCAAGTTTCAGTGGTAATTTCAATAAGATATTCAAGACAGAGATAATTAATGAAGTTATCAAGTTTTTTGGAGAAGATTTAACTTATACACCAAAAGAGCATATTACAGAAAGAGAATATAAACAATCCAATCTTTATGGAAGTTATGACAGATATAATGGAGAAGATTTGATTTCTGGAACTATATTTGTAACAGATGAAGATGAGAGAAATGGAAATGGCATTAATGTGAGGATGTCTGAACTACATACGGAAGATAGACATACTGATAGCGAAGGTAAAACACATTATTCAACTATATTCAAAGGCGTTTTTATGATAGTTGATTTTAATAAATCATTCAAGAGTTCAACATATGTACTGAAAGACAGTGGCATATTGAATTGCATAGGAGGAAAATCAGGAACCAGCAGAGTTAAGCTTGAAGATGTAGAGTTTGAAAAAGAGTTTGAGGTGTACAGCGAAGATCAGATTGAAGCAAGATACATATTAACACCTAGTTTTATGGAAAAACTTAAAGGATTGAAAGATAAGACCAAAGGAGAAATGAGAATTGCTTTTAGGAATAATCAAATGTATTTAACAATATATACTTATGACAACCTACTAGAAGCAAGCCTGGGGCAGTCATTAGAAAAATTTGAGGATTTGGCAGTATACTATGAACAATTGAATTTTTATTTTAGCATTATAGAGGATTTGAGTCTTAATAATAATATATGGAATAAAGATTATTAAGAGATTTATCTAAGGTATCGTGGTAAGTTGATAATTAAGTAAGTATAGAGGTGTTCTATACTAGAAAAATTAAGGAGAGATGAGAATGATTTATGTAGTTATTGGAGTTGTACTAATATTTTTGATTGGTATTATGATGTATAACAGTATCGTTAGAAAGAAGAATCAAATAAAGAATGCTTTTGCAGGGATTGATGTTCAACTTAAAAAACGTTATAATTTGATTCCTAATCTTGTAGCAACTGTTAAAGAGTATATGCAGCATGAAAAAGAATTATTGACTCGTATTACAGAGTTAAGAACTAAGGCAAGTAGTCCTAATCTAAGTAACAATGAGAAATTACAATTAGACCAACAGACTAATTCAGCTATGAAAGAATTCAATGTAGCAGTGGAAAATTATCCAGATCTAAAAGCCAATACTAACTTTGTTAATCTGCAAAGGACTCTTTTTGAAGTGGAAGAGCAGTTATCTGCGGCTAGAAGATTCTATAACTCAGCAGTAACTGATTATAATAATAGTATCATGACTTTCCCTAGTAATGTAATTGCTTCTATTGGTGGTTTTAAGAGTGAGGAAGTATTCAGTATTAGTAGTGAAGAGAGAGAAAATGTTAGTGTGAAGGATTTGTTTTAGATAAGGGAATAAAAATGGAATGATAATGTCGTGTTATGGTGTGATTAAACTAAACGGTGCAATGGATTGATATTGTACTGTTTAGTTTTTTTGTTGTATTAATCTGGTTTTAGAGCGATTGTTTGTGATTTGGAAAACGTGTCGTGTTAATGTCGTGTTGCATGATGTTATTATTAATTCAAGCAAAACATGTTTTTGATAGTAATTAATACGTACGTTATTGAATTATAAAATATTAAACAATTTAGGAGGTATCAACAATGCCACAATATACATCAAATATGGATTTGTATAAAGTAGATTTAGAAACAGATGGTAATTCCACATTTAACATAAAGACTATGTTGAATGATAATTGGGATAAGATTGATAGTAAATATGATGAACAGGATGGGAGGATAAGAGGAAATAGCGAGGTTGTTAATGAGGTAAAAGAGGATATAGGTGATAAGAGTGAGTTAAAGACTGAGGAAAAGAGTAGTTTGGTTGGGGCGGTTAATGAGGTTAGTGCGGGTATGGCTGATATTGCGTATTATTCAACAAATAAACTAAATATTGATGATAACGGTATTTATACTCAAGTAGAGCATAAAAGAGCTGATGGAACACTTATAATAAGGTCACAGCTTTCTGGTGGTTCTTCTCCATGCTATAAAAACAAAACGGAAACAAAATATGCTATTGATGGAACTGTTGAGTGGACTAAAACATATGAAATCACTTATGATGTTAATGGTAACGTGGAAAGCGAGGTATTATTATGATGATAGATTTAAGAGAACATGGTATTGGTGTAGGAAATGGAATGGAAGATTTTTTTGGGGATGGAAGCGATGGTATTTTTAATCCATCAGCTCCTCTAAGTCCTATAATAACAGCTCCAAGCGGAGGTTCTGTCTCTTGTATTTTGGACGGAAGTTTGAATACTTATCTTACGGCACCTTTAGAAGGGGGGGCTCGTACTATTATACACTTCGATTTTGGAACAGATGTGGCTATAAAACGATGGTATGTTTATAATGGTTATTTTGTCAATAATGAATCAATTTCAAATCTTTGTGCTAGGCATGAACATGTTTGCATGAATATATCTTACAGTTCAGATAATAAAAGTTGGACTAATGTTGAAGCTTTTTATTTTCACAGGACTAAGCATGATAAAGTTGTAACTTTAGGTGAACTAATATCAGCTCGGTATTGGAGATTACAACACTCTGATTATAAAGGTAGTATTTATGTAGGGGGGATAGATTGGGAGTTAGATAGTCATTTGATTAATAATGAAGAAGATAGTGATATAATTATTAAACAGTATGCAAATGTAAATATACCAGAAAATTATATATATAGTACATCCCATAGATGTAATGGGATTGTTATATATTCTCAAGGTGATATAATTGTAAACGGAAGGATAAGTATGGATTATAGAGGAGGAATTAATAAAGGTTATAGAACACCTTTTATTTTTGATAAATATATTTATGATAATGGAATTAAAGGATTTAATGATTGTATGCAAGATATACCTTTGTTGAAAGGTGGAGCTGGAGGAAGCGGAGGAAGCGGAGGAAATTCTTCTTATAATGACTATTGGTATTACAACAAAGGAGGAAAAGGTGCAGATGGCTCTTCAGGAAGAATTGGAGCAGGCGGCTTTGGGGGAGCAGCAGGTGGAGGTTCATCTTCATCTTATCAGGAAAGTTATGGTGATGGAGGAGATGCAGGAAGTGTTTATAACGAAGTTGGAATTTATGGTTTTGGTGGTCGTGGAGGTACTTATACTAATCACCATGGGACTATTGGAGGACACAATGCGGGGGGCGGAGGCGGAGCTACTAATCATAATAATTCTGGCGGAGGAGCAGGAGGCTCTGGTCCTTCTGGCGGAGGTGGAGCAGGAGGCTGTGGAAATGGCGGAGACTATGGACAATCAACAGAATTTTTTCCTGGAGGTTTTATTGCTTTGATTGCAAAAGGGGATATTATAATAAATGCAGGAGGAAAGGTAACAGCAAAAGGTGGCTGTGGCGGTTTCGGAGGAGCAGCTAATTGCGGAGGCGCTCAAGATAATGCAAGTTGTGGAGGTGGCGGCGGAGCAGGCGGACACGGAGGAGGAGTTATAATGTTGTTGCATAAAGGTGAATTTATCAATAATGGTGAATTATCTGTAGCAGGGGGAAGAGGAGCTACAGGAGGCTTTAAGAGTTATTGGAACACTAATAAATCTTATAATGGAAGCAATGGGTCTTCTGGGGGAATTGGAACAATAGTAGAGAGAAAATTATAATAAATTTAATAGTAAAAAAGGAGGTTAAAATTAATGAAAGTTGTTTTTATTTATAATCCTTATTGTTCAGAGGAAGTTAATTATTTAGAAAAGGTAAGAGAAAAAACGTTGGAAATCGGACAAAGTGTTACATTTGTTGATTTTGAGAAAGCTAAGGGAGTTTTTGACATAAGAGATACTCCTGCAGTTGTTATGATACGAGATGATTTGCAGGGGAAAGAAATGTTAGAAAAAGATGAAAGTTTATTCAGTAAAGCTGCTATAGTTGTTGCTCAAAATAAGCAGAAAGAAAATTCAGATTTTTATAAAAATGAAATAGATTCAATTAGAACACTTATTGAAAATGAAAAAGAAGAAGTACAAGAACAATTATTAGAAGATATGATGTTTAGGGGGGTGTTTTAATTTAATGAGTATATTTATTGATAATTTAAAACATTTTTTTCAATTAGGTAAAATTGATATTCAAAAATTGAATAAACTTAAAGATGAAAGTAAGATTACGAATGAAGAGTATCAATATATTATTTCGCAATAGGATACTTTTATACATTAAAAAATACAATTATTCATCATCATTATTTTCGCCTTCATTACCTTCTTTTTTTGAAGGTGAAAATATAAAATGAATATAATGCTTAAAAGTTCCAAATATAGTTTTAGCTTCAGTATATGTATTAATTTTTTTAATCTTATCTAATTTAACAAGAGATAATATTTTATATATAATAAGAAGCATAAGAGCTAAATTTAATAAAATTAATGGTGGTAAGTAGCTTGTCATATTTATCACCTATTTTTCATTTAAAATATATTATCTATATGAGTATATGTCCAAGGATACAAGCTTAGAACAATAATGTTAACAAAATAATAATAACATCTTATAAATATGTAATTGAAATAAGGTAATTAAAATGATATTATATTGTTTATGTGATGCGTGTTTTATTTAATGATTAATAATATGCATTGATTATATAAATATTATAATAATTAATATGCGAGGTTAAGAAATGAAAATAATTAGAAAAAGTTTTTCGATGTTAATAGTATTATTTATGATACTAAATCTATTTATTGTTAAAAGTAATGCACAAGAATTATATGAAGGATATCCCAAAAAATTTGATACATTGTTTGAAGCAGATTTAAGTAAATTAGACTTTACTAATAAAAAAGAACTGTTAGATAACATTAATTTCACTGATTCAGTAATATGGCCTACCAAAGATAAACTTCCAAAAGGATTTAATCCAAAAGAATTGATTGAATATGGCAAAGATCCAGGGTTAGGTGTCAGAGATTTACATAAGATTGGATTGACAGGAAAAGGAGTAAGTATTGCGTATATCGATCAGCCTTTATTACTTGGGCATGAAGCATATGATAATGTAGATTTACATTATACAATAATAAAAGATGAAAGAGATAAAGAAATTTTATACAAAAATTCTATGCATGGACCTGCTGTTCTAAGTTTATTATCAGGTAAAGAAATAGGTGTAGCACCTGATGCAAGTGTATATTTCTATGCTACAGCTTCTTGGTTGGAAGACCAAAAAGTTCATGCAAAAGCATTATATAAAATTGTTGAAGATAATAAGAAATTAAATAAAGAGGACAAAATAAAAATTGTTGGATTTTCTGATAATATTGACACAAGGGAGGCTAATCCAGAAGCATTAAGAGAAGCTGTTAAATATGCAGAAAAAAATGAGATAATGGTATTTTTCTGTTGTGATCCAATGGAAGACTTATCGTCAGTACGAGCTAAAATCAGGACTAATAAAGATAAATATAATAATTATGAATTACCTAAACATTGGAATAGGTCGTATATTGGTTTTGGTGTACCAACTGGTAGTAGAACTGTAGCAAATCATTTAGGAAAGGATAAGTATACATATTATACTACTGGTGGAGTAAGTTGGGCAACACCATATATGGTTGGAATTATAGCCTTAGGATTACAGATTAACCCTAATTTATCAAAGGGTGAATGTGTAAAGTATTTAAGACAAAGTGCAGCAGAAACTAAAAATATAATTAATCCAAAAGGTTTTATTGAATTAGTAAGAAAAAATTCACCTAAAGACTATCGTTATTTTTTATATAACAAGAGAAAAATATCATCTAGGGATTATAAAGCTCTAGTAGATTATACAAACAAATTTGATAAAAACACAGAAAAAATATTGATTGATGTATCTGATCATAAAGATGCATACTCAATTTATAACTCTCTAAGGCAAGATTACAATAAACGTAAAGGTAGATTATTAGGGATACAGATTATAGGTTCATCTGATGAAGTACCAGCATTCAATATACACTTTAAGGTTAAAATGAAATCGGATATTGATGACAAAGGATATTTTTTAAGCGATCATTTTTATTCTAATTTTAATTCAAAGGATTTAAAGAAAGGCAAAGAATTAAGTGTTTATTCTGTTATTGAACAAAAATTAAAAATTGATTTTATACCAAGATGGCCTGTTGCAAGACTACCCTTAGGAAGAGGGGACATAGCTAAATATTTTGATAAATACAATAAATATAAAAAAGAGACTAAGAACAAAAGAATACCTATAGTCGATTTTTCTAGCCCTATATTTGATTATGAGATTCATAATGATGATACAGGAATATTATTAAATAGGATGGAAAAGTTTCAGCTAATTAAAGAGGATGACTATAGATTATATGGAAACAGGTTAGGTAAATATCCTGTGCAAACACAAGTATTAGGAGATTTTTCTAAGGAAAACTTAAAAAAAGAAAATGAATTAGCGATTATGAATTTGACAATTAATAGCCATGGGCAATGGGATAATGTAGACCAATATATTGTAAGCGATGATCATAATGAATTCAAAGATAGAGCAAGAGAACAACATATTAATGGCTCAAATGAAATGGTAACTAGATTATCTTTAATTAATAATAATAATATTAATACTATACTAGATATAAATTACTATAATATATTTTCTAGAAGTTGTTTAAATGCTTATAATTTAGATAAAAGTAATATCTTTTATAAGGGATTAGCAGATGGATTATTGATATCGGCTATAGGTCATTCAAGTATAGGTTCTAATAATGGATTTAATGTATATGCTGAACTTAAGGATATGAAATATAATAATTCAGCTTACAACTATATGTTATATGTTTACAGTCTTGTTAGGGGAAATACAATTAGTGATAGTTATTACAAAGCTAAAAAGGCGTATGCTAAACAAGTTTTAAAACACCCAACTATTAGTGATGAAGGAAGTCATGGAAATCAACAATTTCAATTACATAATATATTATCTCAAAATTATTTGGGGGTATTAGATTATGAACAAGGAGCTAATATTAATCTTAGTAGCTTAGAAGATACTATTAATAAAAATATAGATAATAGTTATTATAGTGTATTACCTTATGTCAATAAAGAACAAAATGATTTTATTTTATTTGAAGATGATAATATAGAATATATGCCAATATCCTATGGTATTGAATTAAATGAAAAACAATGCAGAGTGAATGATATTGGAGCTGTAGTAGATGATAACTGTGTTTATATCAAAATGAAGTATCAATCAAGTGAAATGACCGATATAGGTATATTCTTACAAGGTGATGCTAAAGGTCTTCAAAAGTTTTATGAACAAGGTGTAAAAAAAGGTGATAATACTGTAATTATGAAATTGGATAAAAAATCAGCTTTAAATTATCCAGAAGGCATAGGCATAATTATAGGTGATAGAAACTATGTATTTATTGAAAAACAACTTATAGATATAATGTGCTTAATAGATGTTAGACTATTAAATAATTACCAGTAGATTAGTAAACAAAAAGTCTAGAAGCCCTTATATAACGGGGATTCTAGGCTTTTGAAAACTATTCTTTGATAGACTTTTGATTTTTATTGTTGTTTAATAAGCTTATAAACGTATTCAAGCTGAGTATCTATTTTTTTCATATAATCATCATAGGTCAACTCTATTGGATAATCAGGTTTAACCCCAGATACAAGTGGTATATTTTTAACGGGTTCTTCATGCATAATGAGTTGCTGCAATGGTATAGTCAGCTGTAATTTTGTATTTGGAATATAATATGTAGGAAGAATACCTGCTGTTGTGCTATAGTAATTTCCAGAAGCTTCTTCTCCCACTAAATATCCATTTTTCAACTCTTGAATTCTTTGAGGGAAGATAGACCCACAAGAAAATGATCCTCCATCCACTAGAGCATATACATTACCTTTGAAATTATTTTCTTTCATAGGTTCAATTTGTTCTAGATTATAAGAATAAAGATCTTCTTTAATAAGTTTAATCCCTTCTTCTGTCAATTGTTCTTCTGTCATTCCTTCGAGTTCTGATAGAGATTCTTTTAATTGGGTAAAACTTTCCAAGCTTTGTTGACTTTCAGGTGTGAGCAAATCATTTCTTACTAAGTCATAATCTTTAATTGTTTCACTTTTTATAGCATTGAATGGTTCTGATTTCACATATGCTAATATATAATTTAGCAATTCAAGATCACCACCTAAATTTCCTCGTACGTCAAAGATTACATTCTTTATTTTAAGGTAGTTAACATCTTCAAAGAATTTATCAACATATAATTTAAAACCATCGTAATCACTAGGAGCAAAAGTAAAAATTCTAAGAACAGCAGCATTTTTTTCTGGGTGGAATTCTGCTTTTAAAGGTTCTAGTGGATTGCCATAAGAGTCTTTAATATAATTGGAATGTGCGAAAGTATAAATTTTCTGTGTATCCACATCCTCAGATTTAATAACCACTGTTTTAATCTTATTATCTTTCATGTCTTTATATTTAATTGTATGTTTGTCTGTATACTTAATCATTTGTGGATATAGAGAATCCAGCATAGCTTCAAGGATTTTATAGTTTAAACCATTTGTTCCAGTTTCACTTCCAGTAGAATACATTAATTTGGATACGATATCATCTACTTTATCGCCATTTATTTCAAGAATTTCAGCTCCTACAGGAATATAATCATTTATAAAATCACAATACATTTTTTTGTTAATAAATTTAACTTTCAATGGTAAATATGATTTATCCTCGTTTGTATTCATTGAAAATCTATCGCTTGACATGATTGATGTATGACCATCATTGATGGCATTGACAATATAGGATAATTCATTGTAAAAATCACGAATGGTTGTTTTGTCATTTATCTTGGATTTTGCTTTTAAAAATAGTTCGTCTAGTTTTTCTTTTTTTACATTTTCATATAGATTACCATGATTCTTTTCTAATAATTCTTCAAAGACTTGTAAATCTGCTAGGTATGCCTCTTTACTATACTTTAATTCTTCTCCGTAAGCAGTTGTCGCCGTAAACGACAACATACAGATGATAATAAAACTACTGATTATTCTTTTCATTTGTTGTGCCTCCTTATTAACTTTTAATATGTTTTTTATTTAGATTAATTCTCTATCTTTATAGATGGTATTTTATAAAGATGAATTATGGAATTAATTACCATAATTATATAATAGATTAATAATCTTAATTATTTCTTAAATTTATCTGAAAGTTTTCTTGTTTATTGAGTAGGTATTAATTATATAGGGTTGATTTTTACAAGCAAGATATGATATACTAAAAAAAATTGAATAGAAACCTTCAGGGCAGGGTGTAATTCCCGACCGGCGGTAAAGTCCGCGAGTGAAAACTGACTTGGTGAAATTCCAAGACCGACAGTAAAGTCTGGATGAGAGAAGGAAAATAACAAAGAGTTTATTGAGACTTTTGTTATTAAATTAGTCAATGTTAATATTTTTATTAATATTTTATTTGACTAACTCATGTATGAATAGATGACCTTGAAGAATTATTTTCTTCAAGGTTTTTTGATGTTTTTGATATTGATTGCAAATCAAAAAATCACTTCTCACATCATCAATCAACCTTGCAGATTTCTACTTACAATTAGTATAACCAAGTAACATTATGTTACGAATACTTTGTACTAGGAGGTAGATAAATTGCAATGAAACAATTAAATCCCAAGGAATTAAAAAACAAAGAAAATACTTACAAAGAACATATTAAGTACATGGAAAGAGCCATAAGCCTATCTAAAAAAGGTATAGGATACGTTAATCCAAATCCATTGGTTGGAGCTGTTATCGTAAAGGACGGCTTAATAATAGGTGAGGGCTATCATGAAAAAATAGGCTATAACCATGCGGAAATCAACGCTCTTAATAACTGTAAAAAAAGCACAAGAGGAGCCACTATGTACGTTACTCTTGAACCCTGTTCTCACTATGGTAAGACCCCGCCTTGTGTTAACGCAATAATTAAAAGTGGAATAAAGCAGGTAATAGTAGGTATGAAAGACCCTAATCCATTAGTAGCAGGAAAAGGAATCAAAATACTTAGAGATAATAACATTACAGTTACATGTGGCATTTGCCAAGATGAGATACAAGAACTAAATAAAATATTTATTAAGTATATAACAACCAAAAAGCCCTACTGCATTATGAAAACAGCTATGACACTAGATGGAAAAATCGCTACCGCAACAGGTGATTCCAAATGGATAACTAGTGATAGATCAAGAGAATATGTCCATGAAATAAGACATAGGGTGACAGCAATAATGGTAGGTATAGGTACTGTCATAGCCGATAATCCATCATTGACAACTAGATTGACTAACCAAACAGGTGTTAATCCCATACGAATTATAGTTGATACAACATGCAGAATTCCTCTACAAGCTAGAGTATTATCAGAAAAAGGAAAAACAATAATTGCAACAACTAATGATGCACCTATAGAAAAAGTGAAAGCGCTAGAAAAAATGGGTATCACTATTCTTATGATTGACAAAAAGAATAACAGAGTTGATATGAATAAGTTAATAACCGAATTAGGTGAAATGGAAATTGATAGTATTTTATTAGAAGGGGGAAGCGAGTTGAATTATAGTTGCCTAGAAGCAGGTATAATCGACGAAGTATATGCTTTTATCGCTCCAAAACTTATTGGAGGACAACAAGCAATAACACCAATAGGAGGAAAAGGGATTACACAGATAAAAGATGCATATACCCTAAAAGATATCCAATTAGAAAAAATAGAAGATGATATATTAATCAAGGGAAAGGTTAATTAGGAGGGCTGCAAATGTTCACAGGATTGATTAGTGAAGTGGGAGAAATAGTTAAAATAGAAAAGGGAAAACATTCAGCTAAACTGACTATAAGAGCCAATAATCTTCTTAATGATATTAGGTTGGGTGATAGTATTGCTGTAAATGGCGTTTGCTTAACGGTAACAACCTATAATAAAAATAATTTTACAGTGGATGTTATGCCTGAAACTATGTCCATGACCAATATAAAATATCTGCAAAATAAACACTCAGTTAATCTAGAACCTGCTTTAAGAGTAGGGGATAGGTTTGGTGGACACATCGTTACAGGTCATATTGACGGTACAGGAACAATAAAAAGTCTATTGAAAGATGACAATGCAACAAGAGTAACTATTAATATTTCAAAAGATTTTAGAAAATATATTCTCTATAAGGGTTCTGTTGCTGTAGATGGGATAAGTTTAACAGTAGCTGATATTTCAACGAATAGTTTTCAAGTATCAATAATACCTTTAACAAGTATGGATACGACTATTCTAGAGAAGAAAATAGGTGATACAGTTAATATTGAATGTGATGTCATTGGAAAATACGTTGAAAGTATGCTGCATGATAACACAGAGGATAGTAAACCAACAATAAATAAGGATTTTTTGATAACAAATGGGTTTATGTAATAAAAGCTATATGACAAAATTATATATTTAACTTTAGGGTATGAATTTAAAAGTATCTATAAACAGTATAAATAAATTTAGAGGTGAAAAGGAATGAAATTTAACACTATTGAAGAAGCAATAGAAGATATAAAACAAGGTAAAATGATAATCGTAGTAGATGATGAGAATAGAGAAAATGAAGGAGATTTACTTGTTGCAGCTGAGAAAATTACTCCTGAGATAATGAACTTTATGATAAAGAATGCTAGAGGAATCGTATGTGTTCCTATGCTGGAAGAAAGACTTAATGAATTAAACATACCATTAATGGTTGATAAAAATACCGATTCCAAAAAAACAGCTTTTACTGTATCAGTAGATTATTATGAATCGACTACAGGAGTATCCGCTTATGAAAGATGTGAAACTGTTAATAAGTTGGTAGATAAAAATATAACTGGGGATAAGTTTACAAGACCTGGTCATATTTTTCCATTGATAGCCAGAGATGATGGTGTTTTTGAAAGAAATGGACATACAGAAGCGGCTGTAGACATGACAAGATTAGCTGATTTGTATCCTGCTGGAGTTATATGTGAGATTGTAAATGAAGACGGAACTATGGCTAGGTTGCCACAATTAATGGAGTTTGCCCTTAAGCATAGTCTTAAAATTATATCCATTGAAGATCTCATTGAATATAGAAAACAACATGAAAAGATTATTGAAAGAAAAGCTATTGCTAAGTTGCCAACAAGATATGGAAGCTTCCATATATATGGATATACAAATAAAGTGACGGGAGAAGAACATATCGCATTGGTAAAAGGGAAGATTGATGATGGCCAACCTGTTTTATGCAGAATACATTCAGAATGTCTAACTGGGGATGTATTAGGCTCTACTAGATGTGATTGTGGAGAACAACTTGATGAGGCGATGAAAAGAATATCTAAGGAAGACAAAGGCGTAATCATTTATATGAGACAAGAAGGCAGAGGAATTGGATTAATCAACAAAATAATGGCTTACCAATTACAAGATGGAGGTCTAGACACTGTTGATGCAAATCTTGCTCTAGGATTCAAAGATGATTTAAGAGAATATAGCATTAGTGCTCAGATATTAAAAGATCTTGGTGTAGATAGAGTAAGATTGATGACTAATAATCCTGATAAGATTGATGGCATAGAAAAATATGATATCAAGGTCGTGGAGAGAGTTCCAATAGAGATCATATGTAATAAGAATAATGTACATTATCTAAACGTAAAAAAACAAAAGATGGGTCATATATTAAAGAATCTAGAGCAGAGTTAATTAAGTAAAGGATATTGAAGTGTAAATTAATGGTTTCTAATAAAGATAATATTTAAGAAAGGAATTGATATAATATGATTACATACGAAGGTAAACTAATTGGAGAAGGATTGAAATTTGGTATTGTAGTAGGGAGGTTCAACGAATTCATATCTAGCAAGTTATTGGAAGGTGCTATTGATGCATTGAAAAGACATGGAGTATCTGCTGAGGATATTTCAATTGCGTGGGCACCAGGAGCATTTGAGATACCATTAATCTCTAAGAAGATAGCGAAAACTAATAAGTATGATGGTGTTATTTGTCTTGGAGCTGTAATTAGGGGAGCTACTGCCCATTTTGATTATGTGGCAAGTGAAGTATCTAAAGGAATAGCTAATGTATCACTTGATACTGAAGTACCCGTTATCTTTGGGGTGCTGACTACAGATACCATTGAACAGGCTATTGAAAGAGCAGGAACAAAAGCAGGTAATAAAGGGTTTGAGGCTGGAATGGCAGCAATAGAAATGGCTAATCTGCTTCGTAACATTAACTAATAGAAGTCTATATACAAAAAGGGTATTCAAAAAACTTAAGGCTTTTTGAATACTCTCTTTGATTAATTTATGTACTCAGTTTTATTCATAGTCAAAATTCAATGATTTGAATTCAATTGGGCTAGATAAAATAATAAGTGTTTCCGTACTCCCATATTGCTGTATTTTGCCAATTAAATATTCTAGGTCAGAGGTGTTTTGACATAATACCTTAATCGTCATGGAGTATTTTCCAGTTACATGATGACATTCAACAATTTTTTTGTTTTCTTGAACTAGTGCTAAGAACTCTTTTCTTTTTGCGGACTTAATTGAAATGTTTATAATAGCCTTTACTGTTTTTCCTAGTTTTTTTGGATCAACAATAGCTCTATATCCAGTGATTATGCCACTTTTTTCTAGTTTTCTTACCCTTTCAGCAACAGCAGGTGGAGTTAGTGAAACTTTTTCTGCTAATATTTTCATGGGCATTCTTCCGTCATCTTGCAAATATCTAATAATATCGTAGTCGGTTGAATCCATTTCATCCCTCCTAAAAATAAAATTATATCTTAACAAGGAAATTATATATCATGGGTTATCTACTAAAATAACAATTTTTTTTTATAGATGCTGTATTTTCTATTACTTAATTGATATTAAATATAGAGTTTAAAATATAAAGCCAATCCCCTTGTTTCAATATGTTTGCAAAAGTCTGACCTTTTCTTTTGCAGTTTAAACATAGTCTACTTTTCTATTATAACAGAAAAATTAAAATAAATCATTAACATACTTCGATTTAAAAAGATAAAATTTTATATTTTTTATAGAGATTAAGTCTAATTAAGCAAATTTAACATACTTAAATAAAATAATAAATATATATGAATAGCTTAATTAAATAAAGCTAATAATAAAATAGATATATTAACCAAGCAATTTAATACATGATATACACAAAAAATAAATATAATGTTAATATACGAATAGAGAGAGTTACATTCAATCAAGGACTATAATTATACCCTGAAAGCTACTTAAATAATACATAAGTTTTTTAACTTCAAAAAGAGAGTTGCAAATTGATATTTACTAATTTATTCTTCTCTTTTTGTAGCTAAAATATTATCTGATTGGACTATTATTTTATAATGGTTGTTAGATAAGGAGAATAGGTATCGAAAATTTTATTTAAGATTGGGAGGCATAAGTATATGTCAGAAAAAACGCTTAATCCTTTTAAGATTGCACAAAAACAATTAAAAGAAGCATGCGATGCACTAGGAGAAGAAGATGCAGTATACGAGTTATTGAGTCAGCCTGAAAAAGTTTTAGAAGTTACTATTCCTGTTAAAATGGATGATGGTACAACAAAACTATTTACTGGATATCGTGTTCAACATAACGATGCATCTGGTCCTACTAAAGGCGGTATTCGTTTTCATCCTGGAGTAACAAAAGATGAAGTAAAAGCGTTAGCAACTTGGATGACTTTTAAATGTGGGGTTGTAGGCTTACCATATGGTGGAGCAAAAGGTGGAGTTATCGTTGACCCTACAGTTCTTTCAAAAAGAGAACTTGAAAGATTATCAAGAGGATATGTAAGAGCAATTGCTCCAATTATTGGAGAGAGAAGAGATATTCCAGCACCAGATGTTAATACTAATGGTCAAACAATGGCATGGATGGTTGATGAATATTCCAGCCTAAGAGGTGTTGGTCAAACATTACCAGCTTCATTTACAGGAAAACCTGTTGAATTTGGTGGATGTCTAGCAAGAAAAGAAGCTACTGGTTATGGCGTTATGCTTATGATGAGAGAAGCAGCTAAGTACAAAGGAATGAACATAAAAGATATGAAAATAGCAGTTCAAGGCTTTGGAAATGTTGGAAGTTATGCTGCTATGTATGCTCAGGCTTTTGGAGCTAAAGTTGTTGCTGTATCAGATGTTTCATGTTGCTTATATAATGAAAATGGTTTAGATGTTAATGATATTATGGAATATGCAACAGAAAATAAATTGATCACTGGTTATACTGGTGAATGTGAAGAATTAGAAAGAGAAAAAATATTTGGAATAGAATGTGATGGATTTGCTCCATGTGCACTTGAGAATTCTATTACAAGCAGCACAGCAAAAGATATCAAAGCTAAGATAATAACTGAAGGTGCTAATGGTCCAACTACTCCAGAAGCAGAAGAATATTTATTGGAAAAAGGAGTATTCATAGTACCAGATATTTTAGCTAACTCAGGTGGAGTTATCGTTTCATATTTTGAGTGGGTTCAAAACCTACATAACTATTATTGGCGTTTTGACGAAGTACAAGAAAAACAAGAAGTAAAAATGGTAGATGCTTTTGTTAAAGTTACAAATGCCATGGATGAAAGAAAAGTTGATATGAGAAAAGCTGCTTACCTAGTAGCTATTAAGAGCCTTGCAATGCCAATGAGGCTTAGAGGTTGGTTTTAACAATTAACTAAGGAACGATGTAGTAATAGTTTTAGCTTTAACTGTTCGTAGGACACGTTAAAATATGAATCATCTTATGCAAAAGAAGAGTTTCAAACCCTAGATATTTGCACTTATAGGTTGATGAAGAGTATTTGAACCGTTCCGTAGTTAAATTATAGTAATAGATTTAGTCTTCCTTAAAGAACTACTAATAACTGTGACTAATACTTACTTATAATAGATAATAGTATTAATATTAGTAGTAAACGAGTAAAAGCACTAAGACGTAACTTAGTGCTTTTGCTCGTTTTTTGTTAATCATTTTTTATTATATATTAAGGATAAATTATTTTGAAAAAATTACTAGTCACATAGTAGTATTAGTTTAATGCGCTGTTCAAAGCATGAACAATTGTTTCTTCGTTAAATTCTTTAATATGTTTTTCATATACATTACCATCTTTAGTAATAACTGCAGCAGGGAATTCTTTTATACTTAATCTATCAGATATTCCTGTTGATTTGTATACATCTACTCTGTTAACAGCTATTTTATCACCAAAGAAATTCTCTATTTTTTCGACTTCTGTCAAGAACTCTCTTGATTCAGCATCAATGGCATTATATATATAAGTTAAACCAGGTTTTTCTTTTTGCATGATAACAGTATTGAATGTCTCATTCTCCGCTATGTATTTCTCTGCGGCAAAACCAGCTATGGCTCCGTCACCAACAGCAGTTGCTACTTGTTTCAACCATTTTTCTCTAACATCTCCACAAGCGAAAACACCTTCAATATTTGTCTGCATCTTATCGTTTGTAAGGATATAACCTTGTTTAGTAAGATTTATCTGATCTTTGAAAATCTCAGTATTAGGTATATAACCAATGAATTCAAAGCAAGTATCGCATTTTACTGGTATTTTATCACCTGTCTTAAGATCTTTTAGTACTACAGTATCAAGATGTTCTTCACCTTCAAAAGAATCTGTAATAGTATTCCAAATAAATTCCATCTTAGGATTTTTAAGGGCTGCTTCTTTAGCTATTTCATTACAGTCCATGATTCCTTCATCATGCATAACTGATACAATAACTTTATTAGCAAATTTAGTTAAGAACATTCCTTCTTCAATAGCAGCGTCACCACTACCGATAACAACTACATCTTTACCAGTATTAGCAGCAGCGTCACATGTTGCACAGAATGAGATTCCTTTATCAAATAAATAGTCTTCTTCATTCTTTGCTTTTGTTACTCTTGGACGTCCACCTGTTGCAAGGACAACTGATTTTGCTATGAATTTATTTCTAAATGTTTCAACTACTTTTTCTTCACCTTCAAGTTGAACACTTTTAACATCTGTCAACTTGAATTTTACACCCATCTTTTCAGCTTGTTTTTTCATCTGATTAGTGATTTCCTCACCCTTAGGGCTGTTTGGAAATCCTGGGTAGTTCTCTATCTCATTGGTATAAGTAGCAAGTCCTCCTACCAAAGCTTTTTCTATAAGAAGAGTACTTAGTCTAGCTCTAGCTGAATAAATCGCAGCAGTAAGACCAGCTGCTCCACCGCCAATAACAACTACATCATAATTTTCAATACGTTTTTCTCTTGGCATGACCAATCCTCCATTTAATTTTAGCTATTATTAATAAGGAAACAAACGTTTAAGTATAAGTTCAAGTAATTGAATAGGATAAATTCAAAACCCACGAATTTTTCCTATTCAAAACATGAACTAAAATACTTAAGCCTATTATTAATAAGGAAACAAACGTTTAAGTATAAGTTAAAGTAATCGTTTAGAAAAAATTTAAAACCCACAAATTTTTCCTAAACGAAACATGAACTAAAATACTTAAGCCGTTTGTTACATAAAGAATTTCACAAGTAATTTACTGCCGACGATGGCGCCGAAGAACATGGCTATCGCGAATACCCAGCCTGAGAGTGATAGTGAGGCTATACCGCTGAATAATGCACCTATGTTACATCCGTATGCAATTCTAGCACCGTATCCCATTAGTAAGCCACCTAAAACAGCAGCGAATACTTGTTTTTTTGATTTAATTTTTTTGAATTTGAATTGTGATGCAAGTAGTGTTGCGAGTAAAGCACCAAATATGATACCAAGATTTCTCATAGTACCAGGATCATTTAAGAATCCATTATTAAGTGTAGCTTGAGCTCCATCACTACTAAAGTAGTACCATTTATCTACGCTGCCACCAACAGCTTCATATATCCATGCGCCCCAGTTAGCGAATACTCCAGATACACCCCAAGGGTTACCAGTTGTAGCTAAAGTTACGATTTGGAATAATGAAAGCAGGATAGCACCTGTTATATAAGGCCATGCATCTTTTAACCACTTTTTATAGAATTGATTTTTACTTACTTTGTTAAAATATTCTTTAAACGAACTCAAAATGACACCTCCGTATAAGGCATTAATTTTATTTGATGATTAGTGAGTTTTTTCGATGATTACTTCCCACTCGCCGTCGTCTACTTCTTCAACTTCAACGTTATGTCCATCTTTACGTGCCCATTCTGGAACATTTTTCATAGCACAACTATGGTCGATTTGAACAATAAGTACGTCTCCAACAGCTAATTCTTTTAATTTATTTTGAGCCTTTACCAAAGGTACTGGACAAGCTTCTCCTAAACAATCTATTACAACTTCATTCATAATAATATCCTCCTATTTTTTAAATTATTTTTAATTTGATTTTTTATATTTAATATCTTTGGGGTTTGGGTGTTGCTTAATTTAACTATTCGCTTTTGCTTTTTCATATTTGACTGCTGCTATATATAGGAACAAAATGATTAGTAACTGGATGATTACAGCACCTAGCCAGCCGAATACATCTGGCAAAAAGATTGCTTTACCTTTGCTTATGACATTAAGTTTCCACCATCCAAAATCATGTGCGCCCCATAATGAGCCGACAACAAAAAATACTAATGATAGCAATTGCATCCAGAAGCCTTCACCTACACGCATTAATGTACCTGAAGCACAACCACCTGCAATAACCATACCAATACCAAATAGAAATGCGCCAATAACAGTAGCGAAACTAATTGGTACTACATATCCCATTCCTGGGATTGGAAGACCGTTTTTGAAATAACCATATTTGATTGCTGTAAAGCCTATAGTTGTAACAGCGAATGCTATTAAAACTGCACGTGTAATTGATGTACTACCTGTTAAATATGGGTCACGCATTGAGGCTGTAAAACAGAATCTTGCCTTTTGCAAGATAAAACCAAATAGTATTCCAGTCATCCAGAATAACAATGTATTATTAGTTTTAAGTCCTAATAAAACACCAATAACAGCAATAAAAATTAAAACAAGAATACCGATAGGTATCTGATTCTTCTTAGGTTTTCTTCTTCTTGATCCTGCACGAGAAGAACTTCTCCTAATTGTAGAAGTTGTTCCATTTTCGCTCATGGTAAACACTCCTTAATGATTATTGTATAATTTCATTGAAGTGACATAATAAACTTGACACTTATAAGATTTAATAAGATTGTTGAGTTTTTAACAATTTCCCAATTCCTATGATATCATAGATTTAATAACATCTAATATGCACTTTGCTAATACTGTATTAATTATTTTTATAGCATAATATTTAATAAATAATTCTATATATGTTAAAATAAAGTATAAACTATATATAATGGAACCATATCGTATTTATAACATTTAAAATTTTATTGCAATTTTTCCTAGTTTGTTTTATAGTTAAGCATATAGAAGATAGTTAATTTGATAACAAAGTTTGGAGGGATAATATGCACTTAGAATCCTTAAAGTATTTTAGAGAAGTGGCATCTGAAAAAAGTATTTCAAAGGTTGCAAAAAAATCACATATTTCTCAATCAGCGCTCAGCCAGCTTATACAGAAGCTTGAAGAAGACTTTGGATATAAGCTTTTAAACAGAAGTAACAAGGGTGTTGAACTTACTGAGATGGGAGAAATTGTACTAAAATACTCTAATAATATTATCAGAAACTATGAGACTATGGTGGAAGAACTAGAAACCACCGTAAAACAGTATAACAAAGTAAGAATTAATGGTACTTGGGCGTTGGTTACATATTCTTTACCGTGTGTCATATATAAGATAAAGAAAAAATACCCAAACCATCAATACGAACTTATTGCCAGCACGAAAGAAGATACAATTACAGATGTTCAAAATGACATTTGTGATTTTGGCGTAGTCAATGGTAATATTAGTAAAGAGCATGATTTGTTTACTTATGCAATTGGTAAAGAGAAAATTGTTCTAATCGCACCGGGTAAATACAATATTCCTGACAAAATCAAACTTGAGGATTTAACTAAATATGACATGATAATGTGCAATAGCAATAATCATATCAGTAATAACCTGAAAAAAGAGTTAAAAAATATAGACAAAGATCTCGACGACTTAAACATTATATTCAATGTGGCTACGGATGGAGCTGTAAAATTAGCAGTAAGTAATGGGTACGGGCTTGCTTTTGTACCTTATGAATCCATAAAACATGAGCTATATGAAAAAACAGTAAAAGTTATTGAAATAGAAGATGTAAGTCTAGATGATGAAATATATCTCATTAGCAAAAAATTCAATAAGCTTACTAAGGCTCAAAGAGAATCCATCGAATATTTTATGGAAATAGGTCAAAAGAGTTTCTGTTAATTTTTAGTTACAGTAATCTCCCATACACCATTAAGAACTTCTTCACATGCAAAGGTACAAGTTGATTTGTTAAAATATTCTTTTATTGATTCTACGACACAACTATGGTCTGTAACTAACATAAAAGATTCTCCGGAACTTAAGCTTTTGAATTCTTTTTTAGCTTTTAATAATGGTATTGGACAGAAATCCCCAAAACAATCAATTTTATTCATTGCATAACTCCTTTACTAGTGATTTTCAGGTTGATATGTTAATAATTATATCATAACTGTGGATAAACTAAAATACAAGGGACTGTTATACTAAAAAATAACAAAAAATATAATAAATAGGTTTTATTTACGTAATAGCAACTAGAGGTGGTTACAATTGAAGATACCTTTTAATAAACCTTATCATTCAGATAAGGCAATGGATTATATAAAAAAAGTAATAGATAGTGGAAATATTGGTGGAGATGGTTATTTTACTGGTAAATGTAAAAAACTATTAGAAACAAGATTAGGTGTAAAAAATATATTATTGACCACTTCTTGCACCCATTCTCTTGAATTGGCAATAAAATTGATTAATATAGAGAAAGATCAAGAGGTTATAATGCCATCCTATACTTTTCCATCTACAGCTAACGGTGTACTAGTTAATGGAGGAAAAGTTGTTTTTACGGAAGTTAATCATGATGATTTATGTATAGATGCATCTAAAATTGAAGAAAAGATAACTCAGAGCACAAAAGCGATAATTGTAGTTCATTATGGAGGCAACCCATGTGATATGGATAAAATAATGGATATTGCTCATAAATATGGACTTTATGTTATAGAAGATGCTGCTCAAGGATTATTAAGTACTTATAAAGGTAGACAACTTGGGACAATAGGACATTTTGGATGCTTCAGTTTTCATGAAACAAAAAATGTTTCAGCTGGGGAAGGTGGAGCTGTCACTATTAACAGTAATGATGAAAATCTTATTAGAAGAGCTGAATATATTAGACAAAAAGGGACTAATCGCATAGATTTCAATAATAAGAACGTAGAATTCTATCAATGGGTAGACCTTGGTTCCAGTTATTGTCCATCAGAAATATTGATGGCATATCTTTATTCACAATTAGAAAATATTGATGATATCCATAGCAAAAGACTTAAGATATTCAATAGGTACCTAGAAATATTAGATAATATAAAATCAAATAAAATTCAATATTATGCCAAAGGAAATAAGTCAGAACCTTTTAATGCTCACATATTCTATATTATATTCAAAAAAGAAGCTTATGCAGATGAATTTATGGATATTTTAAAAGCTAATGATATCTCAGCATATAGACATTTTGTTCCATTGCACCTAAGTAAAATGGGACTATCTCTAGGATATGAAGAAAACGATTTTCCTTATGAAAGAGATTTGTACAAGAAGTTAATAAGGCTACCAATATATCCTGATATGACCGAAGAACAATTAAACAAAATGGAACGAATAATAGTAGAAGCAATTAATCAAATATAGCAATTATTCAAGAATAATAAATTAAAAACATTATAACTAAACAAGAATGAATTAAGAGAGGAATCCCTATGATTTCAATAATAATTCCTGTATATAATAGTGAAAAAACCATATCATTAGTTTGTGAAAAAATTATCAAAACAATGATAGACAATAATATGGATTATGAAATCATTTTAGTAGATGATTATAGCATAGATAGCAGTTATGAAATAATGAAAGACTTGTATAAGAAGCATAATCATATGACATGTATAAAATTAAAACAAAATTGTGGACAGCAAAACGCTTTGTTATGCGGACTTAGATATGGACATGGAGATTATTATGTTACAATAGATGATGATCTGCAAAATATGCCTAAGGACATTATGATTCTTTTTAATGAATTAAAAAAAGGCTATGATGTAGTCTATGGTATACCAGATATTACAGTTCACAAGGATTATAGAGGAATTGGCACATTGTTGAAAGAATTCATGTTCAGTACAATTCTTCATAAGCCAAAAAATATCAAACTAACTTCTTTTCGTATAATGAAAAAAAGTATTGTCCAAATGATTATTAGAGAAAAGTTATCCTATGTTTATTTATCAGCATCAATCCTGAAATATACTAAAAATATAGGTAATGTACATGTCCCCTACTATAATAGAATTTATGGTAAATCCAACTATAACTTCAGAAAACTATATAAGTTATTCATTAATATTTTAATATATTATAGCAACATTCATTTATTCAATAAAAGGAAAAAAAATACTCCTCAATATGTTATTGAAGAAGTTTTAAAAGCTCACTAAATAGTTACAAGACCAATAATGAAAGGATAAGAATTATGAAGTTAATGATACTAGGTGCATCAGGTGCTCAGCTGAATGCAATAAAAAGGGCAAAAGAATTGGGATACAAAGTAGTAGCAACTGATTACTACACTAATTCACCAGGAAAACTAATAGCAGACGAATGTGGATTAGCAAGTACTTTTGATTACGAAGAAACTCTAAAAGTTGCTTTAGAAACGAAGATAGATGGTATCATGACTACAGGAACTGACCAGCCAGTCTATACTGTCAATAAAGTAGCTGATAAACTTAGTTTACCAAGATTTTTATCTGTAAATACAGCTTATGCAGTAACAAATAAACGAGTAATGAAAGAAAAATTCTTAAAAGCAGGTATTCCTACTCCAGATTATAGAATCATAAAAAAAGATTTTACTAATAGTCAGTTAGAAGGACTGAAATTTCCAGTTGTAGTAAAACCTTTTGATTCTCAAGGCCAGCGAGGTATTTTTAAGTTAAATACAATAAAAGAAGTTAGACTTCACTTTGATGATGTCATCAAACACTCCAGAGAAGATTCTATACTAGTGGAGAGTTATTACAGAAATGACGAAATAACTATTAGCGGCTGGGTTAGAAATGGAAAAGCAAAAGTATTGACAATTACTGACCGTGTAACTTTTGATAACGATAAATATATAGGAATATGTTCATCTCATGAATTCCCTTCAAAACATTACAAACAATACAAAGAGGAATTCATTGCATTAACTGATAAGATAGTAGATGCCTTTAACATTAGCCAAGGACCAATCTACTTTCAACTATTTGTAGGAGATGAAGGAATAAAAGTCAACGAAATAGCTTGTAGAATCGGCGGTGCATATGAAGACGAATTCATACCACTTATTACAGGTGTAGATATCCTAAAAATGGTCATAGATTCTTCTATGGGACAAGATATTGATTACTACCCTCTTGATAATTACAATATTGAAAACAACGAAAACTACCTAACAGTTCAATTATTCTTCGCAAACTCCGGCACAGTACAATCCATAACCGATAGAGATGAAATAATTAAACTAGACGGTGTTTATAATATGAACTATAACTACAAAGAAAATGACTTCATAAAACCAATAGAAAATGCATCAGTACGCGCAGGATACGTAATAATAACAGCCAACACCAATCAAGATATCCAGAAAAAAGTAGATAACTTATATAAAAAAATGTTGATGCATAACAAGCAAGGGAATAATCTAATTATTAACGGAGATTATTATAAACGGTATACTGAATAAATAGCATATACATATACTATTTTGCAAAAGCCAAGTCCGAACAAACTCTTTTTCTGACTTACTTGCACTATATATCAAACAAAAACTTATATTACTTTTAATAAATACTTAGTATAGAAAGGATGACATACTAATGAAAATGAAACCAACATTAATATTAACAATCTCAATAATTATGCTATTAATGACAGCATGTGGAAAAAAACATGACAATACTGTCAAAATCGCCCAGCAATATGGTCTAGCTTATGCCCCTATCCAAATAATGAAAGAAAAAGGTTTCCTAGAAGAAGCCCTACCCAACAATAAAATTGAATGGGTCAAACTCTCTAACACAGCAGCTATTCGTGAAGCTGTTCTTGCAGATAATCTTGATGTAGGATTCATGGGAATACCACCTTTCCTTATAGCCCTTGATAACGGTATGGAGTGGAAAATGATGACAGGTCTCTCTAGTTGTCCAATTGGTCTAGTCACATATGATGACAACATAAAGACCCTTAAGGATTTTACCTCAAAAGATAAAATAGCTCTACCCCAACCAGGAAGTATACAGCATATCCTACTTGCTATGGCATGTGAAAGAGAACTTGGCAAGGCTGATGCTCTTGACAATCAATTAGTTTCCATGAAACATCCAGATGGGTTCCAAGCATTGACTGCCAAACAAGATATAAAAGCACATTTTACTTCACCACCCTATTTATTCGAAGAATTAGCCAATGAAGATAACCACATGGTTATAACTGGTGAAGAAGCTATGGGAAGTGAATTTACTTTTATCGCAGGTGCTTGTACCGAAGATTTTTATACTAATAACAAAAAAGAATACTCTGCACTAATAAAAGCTATCAATAAATCTATAGAATTCATGATAAATAACGAAGATGAAACATTGGACATATTGTCTAATTTATATGAGATGGATAAAGAGAAGTTGAAAGGTTATCTTAATTACGAAGGGATGAAATACGCTACAGACATTCAAGGTGTAGACAAATTCGTAGATTTTATGGTAAGAAACAACTACCTTAATAAATCCTATAAAAGTGAAGAGGTCATTTGGGAATGAAAAAATTATATATACGCCGATTTCTATGGATAGGATTTTTTATAATCATATGGGAAGTTACATATTACTCTAACGTATACGCTAGACAGATTTTTCCTTCAATCGAGCAAATTATCAAATCTTTAGGTATTAGCCTTACTAAAGGTGATCTGCTCATGCAGATAGGATTTTCTTTCATCATAATTTTAAAAGGGTTACTGATAGGTATTGTGCTATCTGTGTTATTAAGCTTTTTTGATTACTTCTTCAAGAATTTCAGTAGTCTATTGGATACAATAATCGGTATACTCCACCCTATTCCAGGTATAGCGTTACTTCCATTAGTTATCATTTGGTTTGGGGTTGGAGAAAAAGCGATTCTTGTAATTATAGTACACTCGGTTTTATGGCCTATGACTATCAACATGAAAACAGGTTTTAGGTCTGTGGACAATGAATATATAGAAGTCTCTAAGAATTTTGGTATGAACATATGGCAGATTTTTTATTATGTACTGATACCTCTTAGTCTCCTTCATATAGTATCTGGATTAAAAATTGGCTGGTCTAGAGCATGGCGAGCACTAATCAGTTCTGAAATGGTATTTGGAGCAATTGGACCTTTTGGTGGTCTAGGCTGGTTTATCTTTGAAAAGCGAGTATATATGGATACTCCAGGGATGTATGCTGGTTTAGTTGTTATAATTATCATTGGTATGATTATGGAAGATTTCATCTTTGGAAGACTGGAAAAGAAATGTGAAGAAATACTATTATGATATATTATTTATCTTATAGATCTTCACTTTCCAATCATATTCCATCATGTACCTAGGTATCCTTATACCATATAGAGGATTACTGAACTCATGAATAAGGGTACAATTTTTTCCTATATAATTATTCATTTCATCGTAATAATAATCTTTTCCATAGAGAACATTCCATCTAGGATTTCTGTTGATATAATCCAATTCTTCTGTATAGATAATATATTCAATATTATTGGTTGCGATATAATCCCTGAAAGACATATTATTTTCTTCTAAAAATGTGAGATTTCTATAATCCAGTAATTTAGCATTATCAAAATAAAATTCCATATTCAGATTACCTAGAGTTTTAGCATCTGAAGGAATGACACTCAACTCATCTAGATATCCATCATAATTGTAGAGCGTATATAACCTTACTTCTTTTAAAGTATAATACGAAGATAAAATAATTGATATTCCCATAAAACATATTATTAACTCTTTTCTATAATCTACAATTTTACATATTAAGGCAAGAGTAAGCAAATAGAAGAATGGAAAAATAAATATAATATTTGTTTGATTATATCTGCCAATAATGATAAAACCAATATTGATACCTATAATACAAGTCAATAATCTAAAAATAGTTAGACCAGAAAATGATTCTTTCTTAGTACTGTTCTTATTCCCCAAATATTTAACTAATAAATATAGAATTGATGATATAGCTATAATAGCAAAAATGATAAGATAAGCTTGTATAGGTGGTGTGTAATAAGTACCACTTACACCAAGATATAACTTTTTGTAATAATATGGAATTGTTAATATTTTATCATAAAAGCTAGAGCTTACCCCTAGAGTCTCACCGAAATTAGTATAATGAGTAATGAAATCAGCATCACCAATAAAACTTAGAATGACAAATATTAATGCAGTAAACCCAGTAGTCATAATTAATGTTATTAGATTACGGAATTTTTTAGTTCTATGGAATACGTCAATTATATATAATAATCCAAAAACAACAGCTATAACAAAGCTATTTGGATGAATCCCTACAGATAAACCGATAATAAGTCCAAGTAGAATGTGTGGATTTATTTTTTTATTACCCAGTGGCGATAAATAATGATAGAATCCAAGCATAAAGAAAAATACCATAATGATCTCTTGTCTTGCAAAATGGGAAGCATATATGAATTGTATGTTTACACTAAATAATATAGTCAGCAATACCGAGTATATACCATTTTTGAATATTTTGGTGCATGTACAATAAAAAAGAATCAACGTAAATATACTAAAAATAAGAGAAACCAATCTGACTGCAAAGATGTTATAACCAAAAACAAGTATAAAAGGCATTTGTATCACATGAAATATTACTTTTATGCTATGAGGGAATCTTGGATAAATATTAAAAAATGTTTCAGTACAAGAGATTGATTTACTTTCCATCATGTTCCTTGTTAAGCCGCTTAACCAAGGTTCATCAGAATGAACGAAGGGAAAAATTTCTAGACAATTCAAGCTAATAATAAAGTATAATAATAGATAGACAGCAATTATATAAAAATATTTCTTAGAATTTTTCATATCAATTATCCTCGTAATTAACAAAATTTAGTAGTTTGCCTTATTATTCACATAGTTACTATATTATATCACAATAATTAACTAAAATACACGTTATATAAGCCTAATTAAATAATTGCTATAGAGCCAGTAATTATTTAGTTCTATTGAGCTTATAAAATCAAGGAAAATATATTGAACTTATATATCACACTATTCAACTATCAAATACTATATCAGCAAAACTTATAACCATCTTAAAAATTAATAGTGTATAATTGTATCTATAAGAAAAAGAGTTGAGATTAATAATTCCCCAGTTTGTATATTATTTAACAATGTTCAATGGTGTTAGTTGTTAAATATCTAACAATTAACACGGTCAAGAAGTATCAGTACATAAGTAGATTGAAATAATTATTTCTACTCTACTTATAACAACAAGGTTAATATTGAATTATAAAGTTCAATATATGACATGTTTACTAATATAATCAGAAAGTATTTCTAGCAGTTCTAGTTAGAAATATATAGGAGGAGTTAGTCATGAAGTATGGAACTAACCATAAGAGAGGTATTTTACTTCCTCTATTGATTGTGTTTGTTTTGCTTTTTACTTCCTGTAATAATACCAGTTATAAAGGAAGTAATAATGTTGTAGAACCAACTGAAGTTAAAGAGGCAATGAATAATAGTGACGTAATTATCATTGATGCAAGATCAGAAGAAGATTATGCAAAAGGACATCTTGAAGGAGCTATTTGTCTTAATCCAAGCAGCCTTACCATATCTGAACCAATTAAAGGTATGTTAGCTCCAAAAGAGCAGGTTGAGAAGGTATTAAGTGAAAAAGGAATTTCTAATGATAGTACTTTGTATATCTACGATAATAGCGGCGGTGTATATTCAGGTCGTTTATGGTGGGTACTAAAAGTCTATGGACATGATAATGTAAAAGTTATCAATAATGGTCAAAGAGGTTTAGAAAAAGCTGAACTTCCTATGTCTTTAGAAGTACCAGAATTAGCACCAACTGAATATGTTGCTAAAGAAGCTAACAGCGATATGATAGCTACTATGGATTATGTTAAGACTGTTGCAGAAAATGAAGATAGTAAAGAAAAAATTATAGATGTAAGAAGCAAAGCAGAATATGAAGAAGGGGCTATTCCTAACGCTATATTATATCCCCATACAAAAAATTTGTATACAGATGGAACATTCAAGTCAGCTAGAGATACATTTTTGTTCTATAAGGATTTAGGTCTTGATAAAGATGATACAATCATTCTTTATTGTAAATCATCATTCCGTGCAACACAAACAGCACTATTACTTGATGAAGCAGGTTTTAAAAATGTAAAAGTGTATGATGGTGCATGGTTAGAGTGGTCTGCTGGTGATATGCCAACGGAGAAAGAAGAAAAAACAGTACCTGACTCCGGGGATGCTTCATAATTATCATGATTTTATTTAAATGGAGGGAACATAATGAAAAAACTTAATAAGTTAGTAGCTTTACTTTTAATGGTAGTCATGGTATTAAGTGTTGCAGGTTGTGGTTCTAAGAAAGATGATACTGCAGGATCAATGGATTTAAGTAAAGGTACAGAAAGCAATACAGATACAACTAAAGATGATGACACAAAAAAAGATGACGATGCAGAAGCATTTAATCTAGAAGAAGGCATTAATGCTTATTATGCAAACATGCCAGATCATATTTACAAAATCAATCAAAAAGAATTTATCGATAAAGTAAAAGCTAATGACGATATGGTTGTTGTTGACATCCGTACAGAGGAAGATTATAAGAAAGGTCATGTAAAAGGAGCATATAATGCACCTTGGGGACCTGCAATCGCTGAGAATATTACAAAAATATCACAGGACAAAGAAGTCTTCATTTATTGTTATTCAGGACAGACAGCAGGTCAAGCTGTTATGACATTGAACTTAGCTGGTATTAATGCAAGAAGCGTTAACTTAGGATTCAACTTCGGTATATCCAAGGTTGAAGGCTATGAAGATGTAATCGAAGAAACAGTTAATGAATTTGGTTCAGAAACTTATGATGTACCAAAAGAAGTTCAAACTGCATTAACAGATTATTATAATGGTTTAGCTGATGTAAAAGATACAAAGTTCAAAAACTATAAAGTATCTGAAGATAATTTAAAAGCCATGATTGATAACAAAGAAGATTTCTATTTATTATCAATCAGAGGTGAAAAAGATTTTAATGAAGGACATATAGCTGGAGCTAGTAATATACCTTGGGGAGCAGGAATGGAAAAACAATTTGCTACTCTTCCAAAGGATAAGCCAGTTGTTGTATATTGTTATACAGGACAGACAGCAGGACAGACAGTTGCAGGACTTCGTTTATTAGGCATAGACGCAGTTTCATTAAATGGTGGATTAGGTATGGATGCAAATGCCCCACTTGGATGGTCTAATAAAGGATATGAAGTTGTAGCTGATGGTGTAGTTGAAGCAGGCGTTAATTCTTACTTCGCTAATATGCCAGAACACATTTATAAGATTAATCAAAAAGAATTTATTGAAAAAGTAAAAGCTGACGAAGATATGGTAATTGTTGATATCCGTACAGCAGAAGATTATAAAAAAGGTCATGTAAAAGGAGCATATAATGCACCTTGGGGACCAGCTATAGCAGAAAATATTACTAAGATATCTCAAGATAAAGACGTATATATCTACTGCTATTCAGGACAGACAGCAGGTCAAGCTGTAATGACATTAAACTTAGCTGGGATCAATGCTAGAAGTGTTAACTTAGGATTTAACTTCGGTATTTCAAAAGTTGAAGGATACGAAGACGTTATAGAAGAAACTGTAAACGAATTCGGTTCAGAAACATATGACGTACCAGAGGAAGTAAAAGCAGCATTGACAGCTTACTATAATGGTTTAGCAGATGTAAAAGAAACTAAATTCAAGAATTACAAAGTATCTGAAGAGAACTTAAAAGCTATGATTGATGATAAAGAAGATTTCTATCTATTATCAATCAGAAGTGCAAAGGACTTTGAAGAAGGACATATATCTGGAGCTAATAATATACCTTGGGGAGCAGGAATGGAAAAACAATTCGGTACTCTTCCAAAGGATAAGCCAGTAGTTGTTTACTGCTACACAGGTCAAACAGCAGGTCAAACAGTAGCTGCACTTAGATTATTAGGTTATGATGCTGTATCACTTAACGGTGGAATGGGCATGGAAATAAATGCTCCACTAGGATGGATTAATAATGAATTTGAAGTTGTAAAATAATAGATTAGATTTAAAAAAACTGTCAGTGAGAAATTGCTGGCAGTTTTTTTGATACACAATAATATTTTTACATACTCAGTTTCTTAATTCTATAGAAATTCATATTGAATAAAATGTATATAATAGCCCCAATATGGATAACTTGATAATGAGATATATTTATTATTAAGCTGAAAGGTTATTAAAAAAAATAAAGGAAGGGAAAAGTATGAAAACTATTATTGGAATTAAAGTAAGCAATCGACTAGAAGAAGTTGACAGGATGCAGGATATTCTAACAGAACAAGGCAGTATTATCAATACCAGATTAGGATTACATCAAGGAAACACCTCCAAAGAAGGTATTATCCTGTTAGAGTTAACTGACGAAACTGAAAGTAAATGTAATGAATTAGAAGACTCATTAAATTCAATAGAAGGTATTGAAGTTAGTAAAATGACTTTTTCATAAAAAATAGTATTAAAGGATATAAATAATTAGACAAAAGGTGCAAAATTAATTTTTGTATCTTTTTAATTGCATTAAAATAAATCCGAACTTTTTACTTGACATTACTTGGATATCCAAGTATAATTTGAATAAACTTGGACATCCAAGTAATTTTATAAATGACATAAGATGAATTATTCTTGAAAGGAAGTGATATCTTGAAGGCTGATAATACATTATATTTAATTGGAAAGGTTAGAGTCTTGATTAATCAATTTATTATCTCAGAGTTAAAGAAGAAAGGGATAAATGGAATTGTACCTTCTCATGGTAATATAATCCTATCACTTTTAAAAAATAAAAGTTTAACTATGAGTGAACTAGCAGATAAGATTGGCAAAGATCCATCTACGATAACAACACTAGTTAAAAAATTAAATGATTTTGGGTATACCCAGATGATAAAAGACGAGGAAGACAAGAGAGTCAACAGAGTATCATTAACCTCTAAGGGGAAAGAATTAGAGGAAGCATTTATTATTATATCTGAAGAAATACATAATAAGCAATATAATAATATAAGTGACGATGAGAAAGAAGTTTTTAGACAGGTACTAAATAAGATGATAGACAATTTTAGTTAAACCAAAAGGAGGTTTATTCTATGAAAAGAATACTTATAATACTATCCTTAGTATTGCTTAGTGGATTAATATTATCAGGTTGTAAATCTAAATCAAATAAGGACAATACATTGACTATTGGAATGGAACTGGCATATCCACCTTTTGAAACAAAAGATGAAGAAGGTAATCCAACAGGTGTAAGTGTTGACCTGGCAAAAGCATTAGGTGAATACTTGGACAGACCTATAGAAATTGAAAATATCAACTGGGATGGATTAATACCATCATTACAGACGGGAAAAGTAGACGCGGTAATATCTTCAATGACTATAACTGAAAAACGTGGAGAGGTAATTGATTTTTCAGACCCTTATGCCCATTCATACCTTGGTTTATTAGTGAATAAGAACTCTAATATAAATGATATCCAGGACCTGAATCAAGAAGGTAAGATAATTGATGTGAAAAAAGGTACAACAGGCTATCTGTATGCAACAGAGAATCTTACGAAAGCAAAGATTAATGGACTATCATCAGAGAATGCATGTGTAATTGAAGTAACACAAGGTAAAGCAGATGCTTTCATATATGACCAGCTTACCATATATCGCCAAAGTAAACTCAATGAAGAAACAACAGAAGCAATATTGATACCATTTCAAGATAGTGAAAGCTGGGGAATAGGAGTAAAGAAAGGCAATACTGAATTACTTGATAAGATAAATGACTTTATAAAAGAATTTAAAGATAATGATGGATTCAATGAAATTACTGAAAAATATCTAAAAGAGGAAAAGGAAACATTTGACGAGCTTGGTTTTCCTTGGTTCTTTGATTAAGGTGAAAATATGAGACGAACAGATGATAAAAAAGTAACAGTTCTTAATAAAGTCATTAGTGCTGCATTAGTCATAGTAATTATAATATTTTTTATGTGGGTGTCCATAAAGGCAATTGACCTGAAACTTGATTTTACAACTTTATTAGAATATAAGCAGAGACTATGGCAGGGTTTTTGTATGACTATAATAATATCTATAGGAAGTTTATTACTTAGCTTGCTAATAGGCTCGATTACTGCCATAGGGCAGAATTCTAGGATATTGACAATTAGCTATCTATGTAAAATATATATACAGATTATTAGAGGAACCCCGCTGCTTGTTCAAATATATTTCTTCTATTATATCATCGGTACTGCATGGGGTGTTGATAACAGATATATAGCAGGAATAATCATCTTATCAATATTTGAAGGAGCTTATATCTCAGAGATTATTAGAGGTGGTCTAGAAAGTATAGACAGTCAGCAATATGAGATATCAAAAGCTATTGGACTTACACCAAGAAAAACATTTCGATTTGTGACTTTTCCCATATTGATGTCACGAATATTACCAGCATTGACAGGGCAATTTGCATCTATTATAAAAGATTCATCCCTATTATCTGTAATAGCCTTAATTGAATTGACACAAACCATACAAGAGATATCAGCAGTCAATTTTAGGATGTTTGAGAATTATATATTTGTAGGAGCGTTGTATTTTATACTTACCTTTGCAGTGTCCATGTTATCCAGAATGTTTGAGAGGAGGTACAAACATGAATATAGAGCTAAAAAATATCTGTAAAAATTTTGGTGATAGTATTGTGTTGCAAGATATTAACTATGAAGATGATATTAATTCTATTGCAATCATTGGTCCGTCTGGCGGAGGGAAATCAACTCTACTCCGAATAATTGGAGGACTACTTACTCCAAGCTCTGGTGAAATGTACATTGATGGTAAAAAAATAAATTTCGATGAAAAGTCACTTGTTATGCTCCGTAGAAACATTGGGTTTGTATTCCAGTCCAAAGGATTGTTTGAGCATTTGACAGCTATGGAAAATGTTATACTTCCTCTAATACATACTTTTGGTATAAACAAACCTGATGCAGTCCAAACAGCTGGTAAACTATTTGATAGATTTGGATTATCCAGGGAAAAGGATAAATATCCTTCACAACTATCTGGTGGACAGCAGCAAAGGATATCAATAGCTAGAGCGGTGGCTATTAAACCCAAATTACTGTTATTGGATGAGCCTACGTCTGCGCTGGACCCTGAGTATACTGGTGAAGTTCTAGACATGCTTAATGAATTTCAAAATGACGGATTAGATTCAATAATAGTTACTCATGAAATGGGTTTTGCCAAGAATTCATGTGATAAGATTATTTTTTTAGCAGAGAATACGATTTTAGAAAGTGGTAAAAGTAGCAAAATTTTTAGGGAGCCTAAAACTAAGGAGTTAATAAGATTTTTGGATAAGATTTTGGAATGGAAAGTTTAATGTAATTGAAGTATTACTATTTTTAGATAAATTTTAAGCTAGTAAGTCAGAAAAAATATTTTGTTCTGACGTGGTTTTTGCAAAATAGTATAGGTATATGTTGCTTTTAATTCCCATGGATATAATCACAAAATATTTTTTCTTCTAAATTGGCATGACTATTGACTATTTTATAGTTTGTTGGATGAAAATGGTGAAACTCGAATTAATATAACATTGACATATTATGATTTATGTTTTAAACTAGAAAAAAATTGAATAATTGGAGTAGGTGGCAATTTTTATTGCATAATAGGGAATCAGGTGCAAAACCTGAACGGTCACGCCGCTGTAATGTGGAGTAGTTTTACATTAACCCACTGTATTAGTGATAGAAGTTACTTTTTTACAAATAATCATAATAAGAAGTAATTTTTGATAATATGGGAAGGGGTAGAATTACAAGGAAACTAAGTCAGAAAACCTGCCTGTCTCTAAAACACTTTCACTTATACGAAGTGAAAACTCTGCGAGTGACGGAGGGTGTGGAATACTTAATATAATCTTGTGATTAGATATTTGCTGTATTAGGTAGGCAGGAAATTCCCTTATTTATGCTATAGAAACATTATATAGAATGTTTTATTGTGGAAAATATTTTGATATACATACAAACTAAGTATTTGAAGTGCTTGAGTAGGTGTGGGTAATATAGGGAATGGTAGCCAAATTATAGCAGATTGGAAATATAGATTTGTATTGATGATTTTCATGCTTTTTAACTTGCAGAAGTTAAGGGGCATTTTTTATTGCAGTAATTTAATATATGTATTCACACTGCAGTTAAAAATAATCCAATTATATCCCGAAACAAATAAAATTGATGTTGTATGGAGGAAAAAAGGATGAATAAAAAACTAGCTGTCATATTTACTTTAATAGGATGTATGATCATTTTAAGTTTTACAGGGTGTAGTAATGATAAGAAAACAGAAAAGAAAGAAGTTAGTGTAGAGTCAAAGGGAATGGAAAAAGATAATTCACAAGAAAAAGATTCTGGCGAAATGGATAAAGAGAAAGATAAGATGCCAAAAGGAATGGATAAAAAAATGCCAGAAGGTATGGGTGAAGGTAAAATGCCATCTATGGGTGGTGCTGTAGTTACTGTATCAGAAGGCGAAGGCTATCCTGTTACTATCACTGATATGTACGGTAATGAAGTAACTCTAGAAAAGAAACCAGAAAAAATAGCAGCAATATCAGGTACTTTCCTAGGAGTATTATATGATTTAGGAGGTAAATCAATCTGTACATCTGAGACTGGTGGTGGTGCTCCTGTAGATCCAAAGGATATAGAGGGATTACCAGTAATAGGTAAGGTTTATAAGCCAGATATTGAAAAAATTGTTGCATTACAACCAGAATTGGTAATAGCCCAATTTGGTTTACAGAATGGAGTTATTCCAGTTCTAGAACAAAGTAAAATAGAAACTTTGGCTTTACATATGAGAACATATGAAGATGTTATTGACAATATTAGAGCAATGGGACGTATTATCGATGAACCAAATAAGGCGGAAGAAGTTATCGCAGACATGGAAAAGGAAAAGAAAGCTTTAGTTGATAAGGTACCAGAGGAATCAAAAAAAGTGGTTATACTGTATGCTACATCAAAAGATGTTTCAGTAAAATTACCTAAGAGTATTGCTGGAAATGTAGCAGATATATTGAAACTTGAAAATATAGCATCAGGTTGTGCGCCAGAAGGAATGGGTGGAGAAACCACACCTTTCAGTATGGAATATATTATAGAAAAAGACCCAGATGTAATTTTAGTAACAAGTATGTTAAGTTCTGATGAAGATGCAAAAAAAGTTATTAGTGAAAAATTAGGAAAAGATCCAGTATGGAAAGAACTAAGAGCTGTAAAAGAAGGAAATATAGTTTATCTACCACAAAAATACTTCTTATACAATGCAGGTTGTGACTTTGTTGATGCCATTGAGTATATGGCAAAAGGTGTATATCCTGAAGTATTTGGTGGTTTAGATGAATAAAACCATTTCAAAAGACAGTAATAAAATAGCATTTATTATAGCATTTGGAATTTTATTGATAATAGCTTTTCTATTAAGCAACGCCAAGGGAAGCATGAATGTGTCTATGAAAAGAATATTAGAAGTAATTATTAACAATGATGGTTCAGCTGAAAGGTTGGTAATATGGAACATCAGATTACCAAGAACTATAGTAGCAGGATTAGTTGGAGTTAATCTAGCTCTGTCTGGATGTATATTGCAAGGGGTTATGCGAAACCCCTTGGCTGACCCAGGTATTATTGGTATATCATCAGGAGCTGGACTTGCAGGGATAATTATATTAATACTATTTCCAAAGTATCAAATGTTGGTTCCACCATTTGCGTTTGTTGGTGCAATGGGAGCAGCGATAATGATATATGTATTATCTTGGAAAGGTGGTATACAACCAATAAGAGTCATACTTGCAGGTGTTGCAGTATCAACCTTATTAGGAGCAGGTATATCTGCATTGATGGCATTCTTCAGCGACAGAGTACATGGTGCATTAATGTTTATGAACGGTGGATTATCTGCTAGAAGCTGGCCTGAGTTGTGGACAATTTTACCCTATACGATTATAGGATTGATTATACTTTCTTTTATGTCGGAAAAGCTTAATATACTTATTTTAGGTGATGATATTGCAAGAGGTGTAGGGCTCAATGTTGAATTAGTTCGTTTTGGGTTGACGGCAGTTGCAGCTATGTTGGCTGCCAGTGCAGTATCAGTAGTTGGTTTATTAGGATTTGTGGGACTAATTATTCCCCATAGTGTCAGACTTATGGTTGGTAATGATTATAAGTACTTGATTCCTGGTTCATCATTGCTTGGAGCAGCAGTTGTTATGTTGAGTGATACTTTTGCTCGTACTGTATTAAGTCCTGTAGAAATACCAGTTGGAATTGTTATGGCAATCTTAGGAGTACCGTTTTTTCTATATTTGTTAAGAAAAGATTAAAATACATGATGAGAGTTGGTTGTATGGAAGAGATACTAAGAGCTGAGAATATATCAGTTAAATATAAAGAGAACCAAGTTATAAAAGATCTGAATCTAAATATAGGAAAGGGTAAAATCTATTCAATAATAGGTCCTAATGGTTCAGGTAAAACAACATTATTGAGAACATTATCAAGGAATATCAAGCCTAATAAGGGCAAAGTTTTCTTAGATGGAAAAAATATATCTGGTATCAAAAGTAAGCAGATAGCTAGGAAAATGGCTGTTTTATCTCAGATACATGGCAGTAATACAGATGTGACAGTAAGAAATCTAGTAGTATATGGGAGATATGCTTACAAAGAGTGGTGGAAGGGAGATAGTGAACAAGATAACGATATAGTTGACTGGGCTCTGGAAACTACTAATATGAAGGATTTTGCTAATAAGAAGATGTGTAATCTGTCTGGCGGTGAGAAGCAGAGAGCATGGATTGCAATGGCTATTGCTCAGAAACCAGAGATATTATTGCTGGATGAACCTACAACTTTTTTGGATATAAGTCATCAGTTGGAGGTATTGGAATTGGTTGAGAGTCTTAATAAAGAAAATGGTATTACTATACTTATGGTGTTGCATGATATTAATCTTGCGGCTAAATATTCGGATGAATTGATTGTCATTAAAGATGGAGATGTTTATTTGAAAGGGGAACCTTGGGATATAGTGAGTGAGGAGAATCTTAAGGATGTTTTTAATATTAATGGGGATATAACAGAAGATAAAGAGAGTGGGAAGCCAGTGTTTTTTCCTAGGTTAGTGAAGTAGATATGTAGCTATAGTATTGTTGGAGGGACAGTCAGGGTAACGTGTTATAATCACTTGCCTTACCCTGAGAAGCGGTCGGTCTGCGTGATTATAACACGTTACCCTTCTGTCTTCAGATAGGTAGTATGAGAATTAAGGGCTTTGTTGTGCAGAAATAGGCGAGTGCTTATATGTAGTTAATTAAATTTATGGAGAGAGGGAATTGGTGTGAAGGTAACTGTGATTTCTGTTTCTACATCGGTGATAACAGGATTGATTAAGGTACAAGAGGATATTAACAGCAGGTTTAATGATGTGTTGGAGTTACGATTGTTTTATGCATCTAGGGCATTAGAGGATAGTAAGCTTGAGGTTATGGAGAGTGATATTGTTGATTCGGATGTCACTTTTGTAGATTTGATGGGAAGTCCTAAGAAGGTTGTAGGGGCTGTAATGAGAGGATTAGGGAAGTGTAAGGGGAATATAATTCCTATAGGTGGAGCAGGTAGGAATTTTCTGCGACTTGGAGAATTGACTTCTAGTGATATGGGGATGAATAAAAAGACTATGGATATGAGTAAGATGCAGAAGATGGCTGATATGGCGGAGAAAATGGGGAAATTGATTCCTGTTGGGAAGCCAAGGGATATGAGAAATTTTGTTCAGATAGGTAAATATTTTCAGAATGCTACTATTTTACAATTGACTAATATGATGTATCTGTTGTTAAGAGATTATGGGAAAGTGAAAGGGATTCCCAAACCTCAAGAATCTAAGAAGTTACCTGACATTGGTTTATGTGATCCAGAGACAAAAATGTATTTTGATGATTATAAGGAATATGCTGATATCCATGGGTTTAATAGTAATAAGCCTACAGTGGCTTTATTATTTTATGGACACACTTATCCAAATGATACTTCAACTTGTGTTGCAAAAATAGCGGAGCAAATTAGACCATTCGCTAATGTATTGCCAATAGCTTTTTCCAAGACTAAGACAGATAATCAAGACTTATTGAAAGAATGGTTATTACATGGGACAGGTAGAAAAGTCAATCTTATCATTAATTTTATGTCATTTAGATTAGGTGCTGGACCTATGGGTGGAAATGCTGATTATGCAGTTAGTATTTTGGAAGATGTCAATGTACCAATATTTCATCCGTTTTTTATGACTAAAAGAAGAGAAAGTGAATGGTTTGATAGTGTAGAAGGAATAAATTCATCAGAATTCCTATTATCAGTGATGCTTCCGGAATTAGATGGAGCAATAGAGACTTATCCTATTGGAGCAATGGCAGCACCAGAATATAATAGTGAGTTTGATATTGAAATAAGGGAACTTAGTTTGATAGATGATAGAGTCTTGAAACTCGTTTCCAGAGTTAAAAATTGGTTGAAACTACAAATTAAAAAGAATTCAGATAAGAAGGTAGCGATTATATGCTACAATTATCCGCCAGGGGAAGATAATCTTTTTGGAGGAGCTTTTCTTGATACCTTTAATTCGGTAGAGAACATATTGAAAGAATTGAATGATAATGGTTATAATGTGAAGCCATTGAGTAGTGATGATTTAATGAGTAGTTTTACAGCGGGAAAAATAGTTAATTCGGGTAGATGGTCTGACGAAGGATCAGAAGAGAATTTTATCAAATATAGTACTAAAGAGTATAATAAGGATTTAGAGGATAAGTGGTATAAAGAAGAAATATTGGAGCAATGGGGGCAAGCGCCTGGTGACGTAATGAGTGATGGAGAGAATTTCTTGATACCAGGAATAATAAGTGAAAATGTTTTTGTTGGTCTACAGCCTACAAGAGGTATACATGAGAATCCAGAAAAAGTGTATCATGATAAAACATTATTGCCTCATCATCAATATATAGCATATTATCAGTGGCTAAAAGAGGAGTTTAAAGCTGACGTGATTATTCATGTAGGAACTCACGGGACATTGGAATTCTTAAAAGGTAAAGAATGCGGTATGTCCAGTAGATGTCTACCAGATATGTTAGTAAGTGACCTTCCTCATCTCTATATCTATTATTGCGGTAATCCAGCAGAAGGAATGATTGCAAAAAGACGTTCTCATGCAGCATTGATAGGTTATCAACCACCAACATTTATCGAAGGAGAATTATATGGTGAATATGCAAAATTGGCAGCTATGATTGATGAATACCATGAAGCCCTAAGAGTATCACCAGTAAGAAGTGATGACGTATATACTAACATATTAAAGAAGGCAGTGGAAAATAATTTACCTGAGGATTTAGAACAGATTGAAAGTGAATTATACAGGATGAACCGTTCACTTATTCCAAAAGGTCTGCATGTATTTGGTAAATCTTTTGATAATGAAGAAGTCTATAGGTATCTTGAATTTGTCCTAAGATATGATAGAGGTAATATAAAATCTCTTAGGAGAATCTTAGCAGTTAATAGTGGTTATGATTATGATAAAATACTTGAAAATAATGATATAAACGTATTAAAAAGAATAGATAGGGAAGTAAGTGACTTAATTGATACATATTGGAAAGAAAATGGAAAATTTAGCAATAGTCTTAACCTCAAAAATGACCTAAGAATAGAAATAGATAATACAATGAAGTACGCAGAAGACCTAATTAGTAAGTGTAATGAGAATAATGAGAGCAACGGACTTCTAAAACTAATGAATGGAGAATATCTCAAGGCTAAATTAGCAGGAGATACTATCAGAAATCCAGAGGTAATGCCAACAGGTTATAATCTATATCAATTTGACCCTAGGTTTGTTCCAAGTGAAACAGCTTACGAGAGAGGCAAAAAAATAGCTGAGAATACAATTAGCCAGTATCTAAGGGAAAATGGAGAATATCCAAAGAGTATAGCGGTGGTTCTATGGGGACTTGAAACTTCTAGGACTCAGGGAGAAACAGTTGGACAGATAATGGCTTATCTAGGAATAAGACTTGGAAAGTCAAGAAGTATATGGGAACCCAAATATGAAATAATACCTGAGGAAGAATTAAAGAGACCTAGAATTGATGTAGTAATAAATATCTGTGGATTTTTTAGAGATATGTTCTCAAATATTATCAATGATTTAAATGAATTATTTGAATCAATATATGAACTTGATGAAACTGATGAATTTAATTACTTCAAATCTAATAGTAAAAGACTGTACAAGAATTTATTAGAGGATGGATACGAAAAAGAAGAAGCTTTAGAGTTATGTAAATCTAGGATATTTGGACCAGCAGAAGGTGAATACGGAACAGGTATCACTAAGCTATTTGAAACCAAGAATTGGGAAAATGAATCTCAGATAGGTAAAACTTTTGTTAAGAGTCTAAGGCATGTATATAGCAAGAATCTTAGAGGAAAAGAAGCAGGGGAATTGCTTAATAATAATCTTAGTTCTGTTGATGTTGTATCACAGATAAGAAGTAATCATGAGTATGAGGTTACAGACCTTGACCATTATTATGAGTTTTTTGGTGGTCTTGCTAAATCAGTTGAAATGGCTAAGGGATCAAAAGCGGAAATATATATTACGGATACGACTGGTGAACGACTTGAAACAGAAAGTGTTGAAAAATCCATCAATAGAGGAATTAGGACGAGAGTGTTAAATCCAAAATGGATAGATGGTATGTTGGAACATAAATATCATGGAGTTCAAAAAATTGCTGATAGATTTGAAAATATCATGGGATTAGCTGCTACTACTAATAAGGTGGAAGAGTGGATTTATGATGATTTGCATAGTAAATATATTGATGATGATGAGATGAGGGAAAGATTGAAAGACAATAATAGATGGGCTTATTTTTCTATTGTGGAACAGATGATGGAGTATGAGAAGAGAGGGTATTGGAAGGCTACTGATGAGCAGAAAGAGAAGCTGTTGGAGGTTTATTTGGAATTGGAGGGGGATATAGAGGAGGATATTTAGATATTACTGTCTAAAAAAGGCAACAGTCAGGTTGTAAAGTGTTATAATCACTTGCCTTACTCTGAGAAGCGATCGGTCTGCGTGATTATAACACTTTACAACCTTCGGTTGGTGCCGGTTTATGGGTAGTGGGGGATAGTTAGTAGTTGTTTGGTGTATGAATGTTGTATTTTGTTTATTTATTGAATTTTTGATATGGCTTTATGATATTTTTATTATAATGTTCTTCTAGTCATTGTAAATGAAATTAATATTCAAAGTTGGAATTTAATATTTGTAGTAGCCTGTAGTTAGGTTAGTAATAGCATGTGTATAGTTACTATTACACTTAAAATATTTTGGAGACTAATTTGATAAGATACCAATCTTCCACATTCAAATATGAAATAGCCCAAAAGCTTTGCACGTAAGAAGAAAAAGTGTTTTGTGCCTATATTGAAGGGGAATAGGAGCAAAATAGTATAGGTATATGTGAAGTAGTGAGGCAGGACGCCGAACCCAGCTTTTTGCTCAGGACGAGCAAGTAGCTGGCGAAACATATACCTATACTATTTTGCAAAAGCCACGACAGAACATTTTTTCTGACTTACTTGTATATACATAATCATAAAAGTGGTTGATAGTGGTATAGAAGAAATAAGTTGAAGTAGTGAAATAAAAATACATAAGATTTAATTGAATATGTTAATTAAATTCTATTAAATAAAATAGTAAAAGGAGTTAAAATTATGGAAAATATAAAAAGGCAATATCCCTTTACTGCTATAGTGGGACAAGATAACATGAAGAAAGCTCTTTTGCTTAATATAATTAATCCTTCTCTTGGAGGAGTATTGATTAGAGGTGAGAAGGGAACAGCTAAATCTACGGCTGTGAGAGCTTTGGCTGATTTGTTGCCGGAGAGAAAAGAGATTAGTGGTTGCAGGTTTCATTGTAATCCAGATGAAATAAGTGAGTGTTGTGATGAATGTGTGGGTTTAATTGAGTCTGGAAATGTTACCCAACATACTGGTAAGATGAAAGTGGTTGATTTGCCTGTTAGTGCAACGGAGGATAGAGTTGTTGGCACTCTTGATATTGAGCATGCTATTAAGATGGGTGAGAAGAAATTTGAATCTGGGATTTTGGCGGAAGCTAATAGAAATATACTATATATTGATGAAGTTAATCTGTTGGATGACCATGTTGTGGATATTTTGCTTGATTCGGCGGCTATGGGGGTTAATACTATTGAGAGAGAGGGAATATCTTATACTCATCCTGCTAGGTTTGTGTTGGTTGGGACCATGAATCCTGAGGAAGGAGATCTTAGACCACAGCTTCTTGATAGATTTGGGCTTGTTGTAGAAGTTATGGGAGAGAGGGAAACAGAAAAGAGAGTTGAGGTTATTAAGAGAAGATTGGAGTATGAAAATAATCCTGAGAAGTTTGTTGAGAGATATACCCAAGATAATAATAGATTGAATGAAAGAATTATGAAGGCTAAGAGTTTGTTGAGTAAAGTTGAATATACAGATGAGATATTAGAAATTGTTGCTAGATTGTCTATTGAATTAGAGGTTGATGGACATAGGGCGGATATTACTATGGTTAAGACAGCAGTCACTAATGCGGCATTTAATGGAAGAACTAAGGTGATGAAAGAGGATTTGTTAGAGGCGGCAGAGTTAGTGTTACCACATAGAATGAGAAGAAGACCTTTTGAAGAAGGAGTATTAGATTTTGAAAGGGTAAAACAAATTATTGGATAGGTGTATGACTATGAAGAGATCAGAAGTAGTATTTCCTTTTGCAGCTATTGCTGGACAGGAGAAAGTTAAGAAAGCTCTTATACTTAATGCGGTTAATCCTGCGGTTGGTGGTGTTTTGATAAGCGGTGAGAAAGGTACAGCAAAGTCTACTTTGGTGAGAGGGTTAGCTGATGTAATTAGAGAAAGTGTTGTTAATCTTCCGTTGAATATTACAGAAGACAGGCTCATTGGGACTATTGATATTGAAACAGCAATTTCTAGAGGTAAGAAAGCTGTAGATTGTGGTGTTTTACAAAAGGCTAATGGAAATATTTTGTATGTTGATGAAGTTAATCTTTTGAGTGAACATATTGTTAATTGTTTGCTTGAGGTATCATCTTCGGGTGTTAACAAAATTGAAAGGGAAGGTTTATCTTTCAGTCATGAATCTAAGTTCATATTGATAGGAACAATGAATCCTGAGGAGGGATATTTGCGTCCTCAATTTATTGATCGATTCGGGTTATATGTGGAGAGTAGAGGTTCTAGAGATATTCAGGAGCGTAAGGAAATAATAAAGAGAAGGCTGGAATATGAAGAAGATCCTATCGGATTTATTGAGGATTGGCAAAAGGAAAATCATAGGATACGTGATGAAATAGCTGATGCTAGAGAGATTATCAAAGATGTAGTGGTAGATGAAGAACTAATGTATTTTGCTGCTGATATTGCTAGAGGGGGAAATTGTTCAGGTCATAGGGCTGAGATATCAATAGTGGAAACAGCTAAGGCAATAGCAGCGTTTGATAGAAGAAAAAATGTTATTAGTGATGATATTGAAGAGGCGGCAGGTTATAGTTTACCTCATAGGATGAGAGAGATACCTAATGTAAATAAATCTAGGAGAGACACAAATAATAATGATAAGGACACTAATAGAGATGAAACACAGAATAATGCAAGTACAAATAATAGTAAAACTGATGATATAAGAAATAGAGATAAAACTGATATTAGTAAAAGGGATAATACTAATGATGATTTTATGAATAAAAAAGACAATGATTTAATTGATGAACAGATTGGTGATACTAGTAAGAAAAATGATAAGAGTAATGAATCAAGTAATGAACCCCATTCACAAGAAAAGATTGAACAACCCTTATATAACGACAAAATTATTCCCCTGGAAATAAAATCTACAAATAATACTAAAAAGGTAAAAGGTACTGGAAAAAGGACTAAAGTAAAGAATGATTCTCAAAAGGGTAGATATATAAAATATTCCATACCTAAAGGTAAAGTTAGTTCTATTGCATTTGATGCAACATTAAGGGCTGCATTGCCTTATCAAAAGTTTAGAAATAATGATAAAGTATCTATAGTTATTGATAGGTCAGATATAAGAGAAAAAATAAGAGAGAGAAGGACAGGGAGTACAATATTGTTTGTAGTTGATGCAAGTGGTTCTATGGGAACAAAACAACGAATGAGGGCTGTAAAATCAGCAATCATCTCAATGTTGAATGATGCTTATCAAAAGAGGGATAAAGTAGGTATGATTGCTTTTAGAAAAGATAAAGCAGAAGTTCTACTTCCAATAATAAAAAGTGTAGATATGGCAGAAAAGAGGCTCAAGAATATACCTACAGGGGGAAAAACTCCTTTAGCTTCTGGGTTATATACAGCTTATGAATTGCTAAAATCATATAAAGTAAAAGAACCGGATACGGAGCCTTTGATGGTGCTTGTTACAGATGGTAAAGCTAATGTTTCATTGAACAAGGGTAAGCCTATAGATGATGCATTACATATGGCTGGGATGATAAGAAATGAAGGTATACAAACTATGGTAATTGATACAGAAAGCGGTTTTATCCAATTAGGGTTAGGTAAAAAATTATCAGATGAAATTAATGGAGAGTATTATAAATTGGAAGATATTAGGGCAAAAGAATTAAAGAGCATCGTTAAATCATAGAAGATAAAAGTCATGAAATTAAAGGCTTACAAGCAGGTTTTGATTAGAATCTTAATAAAATCTGTTGATATTAACTATACTATATATATTATTATAATAAATATATTTAGTATAGTTTTTTTGTGCATAATTACAATTAATCAAATCATTAGAAAAAATATGTTGACAAATAACTACAAAATATTTATAATGAAATTAATTAATCAAGTCATTTGATTAATAGAGAAAGGAGGAATATTCTTGAATAAGAAAAAATACACACCCTACTTATTAATTGCACCAACATACATTTTATTCATAGTATTTTTTATAATACCTCTTATATATTCTTTTAGTCTTACCCTTGTTGAATGGAACGGGTTCTCAATAGACAAAGTCTTTGTTGGATTTCAGAATTATATGAGGTTATTTGATGATAAAGATTTCCTTAATGCACTTAAGAATACATTGGTATATGCAGCTATTACAGTGCCATTAAGTGTTTTTATATCATTGGTACTTAGCTATATAATGGATGAAACAATAAAGGGATATCAATTTTTGAAAGGTGTCTTCTTCTTACCTCATATTGTTTCACTTGTAGCTGTAGGGGTTGTGTGGTCTTGGATTTTCTTACCAGATAAATATGGTTTGTTAAACAGCATTATATCTGTATTTGGTATAGGACCTAAGAAGTGGTTTTCCGATCCGAATTTGGCTATGCCAGCACTTATCATCATAGGAGTTTGGAAAAGTATAGGTTACAATATGGTAATATTTATAGCCGGACTGTTATCCATATCCAAATCTATCAATGAGGCTGCTGAGATAGATGGAGCTAATAGCATTCAAAAGTTTTTTAGAATTACTATGCCGCTACTTAGACCTACAATGTTTTTTGTTATAGTATCAAGTACGATATATTCATTTTTTCAAATATTTGATATTGTGAAAGTAACAACAAATGGAGGGCCTATAGGAAAAACAGAGATGCTGGTTACTTATTTATATAAAGTCGGTTTCGTTGAGTATGAAATAGGATATGCATCTGCCATAGCATTTGTATTGTTTGCACTAACTGTATTGATTACAGTAATTCAGAAAAAATTTGTTGAGGAGAATTGATATGACTATTAAAAAAATATCCAAGTATATTATTTTATATGGAATAGCGATAGCAATGATATTGCCTTTTTTATGGATGATATCAACATCATTCAAATCAGCAAATGAAATCTTTACTATTCCGATAAAATGGATACCAAGCAGTTTTAATTTTGATAATTTCAGTAAAGCAATTTCTAGCTTTCCATTCGTTAGATTCTTTATGAATAGTGTTACAGTTACAATATTTATCATAATCGGGCAGTTAGTAACATCAGTAATGGCTGCTTATGCATTTGCAAGAATGGAATTCAAAGGAAAGAACTTACTATTTATCATTTTGTTAGCTGGATTGATGTTACCGGCACAAACAATTATGATACCAATGATATTAATACTAAAAGAATTACATTTATTGAATACTTTACCAGGTATAATAGTTCCGTTTACATGGAGTGCATTGATAGTATTTTTGTTAAGACAATTTTTTATGAAAATACCAAAGGAAATAGAAGAAGCGGCTATGATTGATGGATGCTCAACATTTAGGATTGTTACTTCTATAGTTCTTCCTATATCAAAACCCATTTTATCTACATCTTTTATATTAATATTCATCTATGCCTGGAATCAATATTTCTGGCCATTGCTGATTGTAAATAAAGAAGAGTTATATACATTACAATTGGGACTAGCTTATTTTAAAGAAGTTAATGCTATCGAAACAGATTGGGGAGCATTAATGGCTGGAACAACATTAACTTTATTACCAGTTATTATCGTGTTTGTAATTTTCCAGAAGAAAGTAATAGAGAGTATTGCATTTTCTGGAGGTAAAGAATAAATTATTTCAATTAATCAAATGACTTAAGGAGGATTTAATATGAAAGGGAAAAAGATTGTTACTTTATTACTAGCAACTCTATGTATAGTATCATTATTAATTAGCGGGTGCAAAAAAGATACAACAAAAGATACTAATAATGACAATGGCAAAGATGCAGTAGAGCAAAATAAAGATAAAGCCGATAATAAAGATACAGAAGAGAAAGTAACTGTTGAATTCTGGCATGGATACACAGCAGAAAAAACAGAAGTACTTGATGGAATGATAGCTGAGTACGAAAAACAAAATCCAAATGTAAAAATAAATGCTAAGTTTGTTGCAACTGGAGAAGAGATGCTTCAAAAAGTTCAAACTGCATTACTTTCAGGAGAAGAACCAAATATGCTTTGGGGATATCCTACTTGGACTGGAGTATTAGAGAGTTCAGGAAAACTTGTTGACATGGGAGAAATCCTTGATGATGAATTAAAAAGTGATTTACCTATAGGTTTATTAGAAGCTGGTAAATACAAAGGAAGAATCTATTCTGTGCCAATTGAGGCTGGAACATTATATCTAATCTATAATAAGGATATGTTTAAGGAAGCAGGAATCGATAATCCACCAACAACATGGGAAGAGTTATATGATATATCTAAGAAGCTATCTGACGGAGATAGATATGGAGTATGGTTACCTATAGCACCTAATGAAAGAACTACTTGGACATTTGAGACATTCTTATGGCAAAATGGTCAAGACGTACTTAATGCAGAAGGAAACAATATTGGGTTCAACAACGAAAAAGGTTTAGAGGCATTAGAGTTCTATACTAAGATGATTAAGGACGGATATGCACCTACAGCTGTTGGACAAGACCCATTTATTGACAAACAAGTAGCTATGGTGTACGCTACACAAGGAGCAGCAAATGCTTATATTAATAAATATGAAATGAATGTAGGAGTAGCAATGTTACCAGGAAAAGATAAGTTAGCTACAGGGTTAGGTTCTAACCATTATTTCATGTTCAAGAGTGATGATAAAGTACAACAAGAAACTTTGAAGTTTATAAAATATATGACAACTGGAGAGAACCATGCAGAGTGGGCAATAAAAGCAGGTTATCTACCAGTATCAAATTCAGCTAGAGAAAGCGATAAATATAAACAATTCGGTGAAGAAAATCCACATATGATTGAAGCTGCAAAAGCGTTGACATATGGTGTTGCTAGACCACCAATCGAAGAATATCCAAAATTATCTACAGCTATCTCAGAAACTATTGAAAAAATAGCTATAGGTGATATGACACCTGAAAAAGGAATGAAACAAATACAAGATGAAGCTAATAAAATATTTAAGTAAGTAGGGAGAGAATATGATTAAAGTTACTAGTCCAGATTTAATGAAGATTAATAATAAAAAGCAAATATTAGAGTTGATCTATTCAGAGAAAAACATCTATAGAGCACAGATTGCTGAAATGACTAATATGTCTAATCAAACAATTACTAATCTAGTTAAAGAATTATTGAACGAAGGGATTGTCAAAGAAGTTACTATAGAAAATAAATCAAAAGGGCGAAACCCAATGGCATTATCTATAAGTAATGAGAATATATGCTCTATTGGAGTAGAAGTCTCAGTGGAAAAGATTAATGTGGGTTTATTTGATGTAGATGGTAACATGTTAGTTGATCAAACATATAAAAGGCAAGATGATAGTGGAAATGTTCTAGATATAGTAAAAGAGCTAGTAGAACAAGTAATTTGTGATGCTCATAAAAAGAGAATATTAGGTATTGGAATTAGTATTGAAGGGATAATCAATTCATTAAGCGGATTAGTAATAAAATCTAAAAGTCTTGGGTTAGATGGTGTAAATATTTTGAAAGAGCTGGAATACTTAGGTATTCCAGTTCTAATAAAAAATGATGTTAATATGTTGGCAGAGACTGATTACGGAAAAGAGCTATTGAATAATTATATGCTCATAAAGTTAGATTCAGGTATTGGTGCAGCCCTTGTTTTAGATGGTTCTTTATTGAAAAGCAGTCATACAGTTGGTGAATTCGGTCATGTAAGAATTCATTCCATTGATGAACCTAAACAATGTAAATGTGGACAAAAGGGATGTTTGACAACAGAAGCATCAATTACAGCAATTGAGAACAAGTCAGGATTATCCTTTGAAAGTTTTGTTGAACAATATAAATCAGGAGATAGCAGGATACGAGCTATAATTGAAGATGTCTCAAGATATATATGTGAACCATTAATTAACATCATAACTTTATTAGACTTGGAAAGAGTTATATTGACTGGTAAATTAGTCAATTCATTAGGCGATGAATTCATTGATTCAATTAGTCAGTATATTGATAGATCCCTTAATAGCTTTAGTTCATATAAAGATTTGAAAATACTAAAAAACGTGAATGTAATAGAAAGATGTGCTGGTTATGTGTTTTACGATTATTTTTTGAATTGGAAGGAGCATTTATAATACTTTGTAATGCATGACATTATAGTTGCTTTTTATAAGACATAAATAAGCACCATATCAGAAGAGGGATAGATAATGTATATAGCAGATAAGAATTTTATTCAAGGATGTTTTAGAAGAGAAAGATATAATGGATATCAAAAGATAAAGCAATATCAATATATAGATGTCACAGCAGATATAACAACACAAAATAAATATATAAAAGATGAATTTGCAGAAAAACTATATAAAAAAGGATTAATCGGGGATATACAATATCATAAATATATAGATGAATTAAGAGATTTTTTCATGTTTTTACCAGATATGAATGAAAAAACAGATGCAATGATCTATAATCAAGTAATTAGGAAAAGAAATAGATACTTTGGACAAGATTGCATTGGTTATATAAAAGAAGTTATCAGTAATTCGTATACTAACATTTCTTATGGCGAGATAAATGGAATAGACCAAAGTGATATATTGAATAGATTACAGGACAAGAATAAAAATGTATATTTAGTAGCTGACAATTATACATATGTAGCACAACTAATAGCATTGATAAAAAAGATGAAAGATAAATTTAAAAAAGTATATGTTATTGCAAAAGAAAAAGATAATATCACTTTTATACCTACTAAGCAAGATATTGTTCAATATATTAAAACAACTAAACAAGACATTAACATAGAAGATATAGCTTTTGTAATAGATGAAGACTGTGACTATGGATTCAATCTTGGTAAACTAGAAGTTTATAGTCCAAATGATATTTTGATTGGATTTGGAGAATGGTGCTTAGAGTCATTCAAGGAGCTTAATATAGATTCCTTTGTCTGTTCTAGATCAGAAAAGTTGATGACTAGAGCACTGACAAATGCTCTTAGAGAAGATGAGCTGCATTTTATTTATATCCATAAGGGTTATAATATATTCAACTATGTCAGTATGGTAGAAAAAACAGAATTAAATTATAAAATGTTAAGTTGGATATACAATAGTATAGGGATGAAAGCATATAAAAAAGATATAGATACTTTGTTTGAGAAATTTCCTAATGTATTTTTTAACTCCAATTCCCATGAAATAATAGAGTTACAAGATATTAATAAGTTAAAAAAAGAAGAACAAAATGATATATATAATAAAGAAGAGATTAGACAACAAAAAATAAAAAAACATATTGGTAATAATTTCAAGGGTGTACATTTAAATGATTATCTTTTTAAAGATAGATGGTCCAATGATGTTAAAGTAAACTATATAGAAATTGATAATAAGAAGGATATAAATGTTAGAATTAATACGTTTACCAGTGCAGTTGACCCAAGAGGTTTCTTTAAAAGGCAAAAAGAAGGAAATTATATTGCCTCAAACTTCTTGTTCTTTATTACACCTAAGACAATAGAGTTATATAACAGATTAAGGGATTCAAGGGAAAAAGAAAGAATTAATAAGTATGGCTGGCATATTGATTATAAATATGAAAATAACCTGAAACCAGTTGAAACATTTCCATTGTACAATAAAGCTGCAATTGGTAAAAAGAAAAATGGTGGTATAGAATTCTTTAGAAAACAATTATCTGCTGGTAAGATTATTCTTAATGGAACTGAGATACAATGGGATGATGAAGATATTAATGCAAATGATGAAAGAGATGTAATTATTTATACACCTATGGGTGAAGATAAAAATAAAGTAGATTATAACAGCTATACTAAAATAGTTGGTGAAAATAGAGTAAATATTATATGTGTTGATGATTTTGTAGTTACCATTAGAAAGGGCGATGTAGTATTACCTAATATAGGAGTAGTAGTATCTCTTAGTCAAGAAAAATGGGAAAAGCTATTCAATGAAGCTATTTTTGACAAGGATGGCTATATGGATATTAAGAATATATCTTATCAATTATGCTTAAAAGATTCAGATGAATATGAATGGTGTTATGGTGGTGGAATGTTCTTAATATATGAAGGTAAAGCATTTGATGATTGGACGAAACTTGAGAAAGAATTCAACCAAGAGGGATGGTTAACAAGATTATCTATGCAGACTCAGGAATCCGAAATTCATAAAATAGAAAAGCATCCAAGAACAGTTATAGGAGTAACTAGCGATAATAAGTTTTTCATTATGGTTTGTTCTGGTCGAAGTAAAAAAAGTGCTGGAGCTAATTATTATGAATTGATTGAAATAGCAAAAGACATATTTGGAGATATAGAATATCTAATGAACATTGACGGAGGAGGTTCTTCTTTCCTAGCATATATAACACAGAATGAATTATTTGAACTTAACGATATCGCTCATTCTAATAATACATGTGCTGGTGTAATAAGACCAGTTAATTCCATTATGACAATTGACTTAAAGGCTGGGTTACAACCTAGTTAATTACTTAATATAAATAAAACTTAGCTAGTGATTTATGTAAACTAATTTGAACAATATTATAAATAATGAGCTGTGGGAAAAACCTAATATATCCCACAGCTCTTTCATATTATAAAATCCTATTTTTTAAGATGAATTATGATTTCGCTTATGTGTCAAATGAAGTTATATAATTTTAATTAGAAGAAATCCATTCTGAGATATCCTCAATAACTTTATCATCCACCCTAGAAGGTATATAATATTCATCTGGATTAGGAGTACCTTCACCTTTCATGAACAGATGATTAAGCCCGTCATATAATTTCATTGTTACATTATCTTTTGATCCCAAGCTTTCTTTCCAAATATTATAGTCTTCTAGTGTTACTTGATAATCTCTTTTACCTTGTAAAAATAGCATTGGTTTAGTAATGTCTTTTGCGACTATAGCAGGTTTATAATCTTTTAGATCAAGGTAATAAGCTTTGCCTAATCCACCCAAATCAGCCGTTGTATAATTACTGGATTCGTCAATATTTTTAACTTTATTGTAAACACTTTGATAATAATCAATTTGTTGTTGTTCTTCATCAGTAATCTTACCATCTAGATTAGATAAATACGGTATTTGATATACCAATAAATCTTCCATAGGTCTAGAAGGACCAGCAAATACAATATAACCACTTGCGTCTGGAATCTCATTAGCTATACGAGGCATCAAGTAACCACTGAGACTATGACCAAGTACATAAACACCCCAAGCATTAATATCTTTGTTATCAAGAATATAATCGTATGCATAAACCACATCATCTATGGTTTCATCATAAACGGTCAACTTCTCTTGTTCTGAAATCCATTTATCACGGTGAGCAAATACTCTTTTATCATATCTAAGAACTCCAATACCTTTACTTGCAAGTCCGTATGCAATATCTCGAAATGGCTTGTTTGGTCCAACAGTTTCATCTTTATCATTTGGACCAGAACCATGTACAAGAATAACGACAGGATATTCATCTTTATCATTTGGAATAGTTAACAATCCAGGTAGTCTGTACTCTTCTTCACCAAATTCAACAGGTATTTCTTTAACATTCTCAGGAACACTTACTTCTTCTACATCTTGAGATGGTGTCAAGGAAAAAACTTCAATAACCTTATCTTTATTAAATGATACAGTACAGTTGATATTAGATTTACTATACTTATTTGTTATAATAACTATTTTATTATTATCTTGTTCCACTACTTGTGTAGATAATACTTTTTCAAATTCACCAGCTAAATTATTAATCTGGCTGTCTGCTGATTTTAGCATTTCTACATTAACCATTTGTTTCAATTGAGCAGAATAATTAAAGTTGTTACTAACGAATTTAAAATCTTTATCCATAAAAGCTTTATTCAGGCTTGTAGCAATTTCTTCTTCAGTGCCATCTACCAATACATCATTATCTGATTGACCTTCATCAGTAGTATCATCTTTTGCTTCTTGTTCATCATTAATCACGTTTTGGGCATCTTCATTATTTTGTTGTTCAGTCCCTTTGCAACCAACTAATATCAATGCAATTATTGTTAATGAAATAATAAATCTTTTCATATTAAATCACTCCTTATATACTTATTAGATTATTAGACAAACATCTAAATAATTAACTTGAGTATAATCCAAAAACTTATTTGTGTCAAGTTATTGATTTTATATTTGTTATAGAATATAATGATTTCATATATATAATTTAATATATGCTCACCATTATTATTTATAATATGTAAAAGTGAGTAAAGTAATCTATATTTATAAGGAAACTGGTGAAAATCCAGTACAGCCACCGCTACTGTATTTACTACTAATGCAATAAAAGCCACTGAATCAGCATTTGGGAAGGCATTGCATTAGGCTTATGTATAAGTCAGGATACTTATATGGATTACTATGTATATTAAATCCAGATTGCGTGTGGAGATATGGGTTTGTTTTAATGTATATCTATAATACATATATTAATTCTTTAAACATTTCTGCAAACATTATCCCCCATTAGAACAAAAATATTGTAAGTTCCTTATTACAACCAATAACTTGATAAACATTAGAAAGTACTAATAAAAATGCATCTAGCATAAAAAAATGGAGTGATAAAATGAATAATATTATGTTTCAGGGAACAGCTTCTACCGTTGGTAAAAGTATACTTACTGCTGCTTTGTGCAGAATTTTAAATGATGATGGAATTAGTGTAGCTCCATTTAAATCACAAAATATGGCGCTTAATTCTTTTGTAACAGAAGATGGGAACGAAATGGGCAGAGCTCAAGTTGTACAAGCTGAAGCTGCCCGTATAAAACCTACTGTTGAAATGAATCCAATCCTACTAAAACCAACAAGTGATGTTGGAAGTCAAGTAATACTGAATGGTAAAATATTTAAAAATATGTGCGCAAAAGATTACTTCGGCACAAAAGCTGGATTAAAAGAGCATATAGTAGAAGCTTACAACAAGTTACAATCCAAGTATGATGTCATTGTATTAGAAGGAGCAGGAAGTCCAGCAGAAATTAATCTTAGGGAAAATGATATAGTCAACATGGGTATGGCTGAGATGGTAGACGCTCCAGTAATTCTTATTGGTGACATTGATAAAGGTGGAGTATTTGCCTCAATCTATGGAACAGTCATGCTTCTTGAACCAGAAGAAAGAAAAAGAATCAAAGGATACATAATAAACAAATTCAGAGGAGACGAGAAAATTCTCCAGCCAGGCATAGATATGTTCTATGAAAAACTACAAATACCATGTCTAGGAGTCATTCCCTTTGAACCATTAAAAATAGATGATGAAGACAGCGTTACAGAAAGATTTGATAGAAAAGCAGAAGGAGACATCATAATTGGAGTCCTCCGTTTACCATACATGTCCAACTTCACGGATTTCACTGTCTTTGAATTAGAAGAAGGAGTATCCGTAAGATACATAAAAGAAAACGAAGACTTTCAAGGCATAGACCTATTAGTCATCCCAGGCAGTAAAAATACCCTCAAAGATATGGAATACATACATAATTCATCCCTAAAAGCAGGTATCTATAGAGCACACAGAAATGATATCCCCATAATTGGTATATGCGGAGGCTATCAAATGCTCGGAGAAACCATAACCGACGAAAAAGGCGTAGAAACTGTCATGAACAGTATAAATGGTCTAGGTCTATTAGAAATAAAAACAGAAATGGAAGAAATCAAACAAACAACCCAAATAACAGGAAACATAATGCTGGAAATCCCCTTCGCAAAAAATTCCTGTAACCTAAAAGTAAACGGATACGAAATCCACATGGGTAAAACTTACCTAATGGGCGAAAGTACTCCCCTAATCAAACTACAAGATAACAGATTAGACGGAGCCATCAACGCCAAGAAAAATGTTTTCGGAACATACCTACACGGAATATTTGATAACGATGAACTAAGAAAACAAATACTCGATAACATAAGAAAGAAAAAAGGATTAGATTGCAACAACAACATAGACTACGCAAAATTAAAAGACATGGAATACGATAAACTAGCAAATCTAGTACGTAAACATATCGACCTAGAAAAAATAAAAGACATTATTTACAATAGTTAATTAATAATAAAAATAAAAGAAATTGATATTTACTACTACAATTACGGGTAGAAGGGTAAAGTGTTATAATCACGCAGACCGACCGCTTCTCAGGGTAAGGCAAGTGATTATAACACTTTACCCTGACCCCTTTGATAAGTTAGCTACAAAAAATTTACATCTAAGAGGTGTTATCATTGAAAGTTATTATAATAACATGTATTGCCCTAATACTTGATAGGATTTTCGGCGATCCACTAAACATACCACATCCTATCATCTACATAGGAAAACTAATAAGCAAACTAGAAAAAACTATAAGAAAAAGCAAAATACCTCTAAAAGCAGGTGGCTTCATCTTGCTTTTTGCAACAATAGGGATAACTGTAACTATAATTACTCTTCTTTTATTTGCCTGCGGGAAAATACATCCTTATGTTAGAGATGTTGTTACAACTTATCTCCTCTATACATCATTAGCAGCTAAATGTTTGAAGGATGAAGTTTTGAAAGTTTGGAAAGCCATAGATAAAGATGACCTTGATCTATCCAGAAAACAATTATCCTATCTAGTAGGAAGAGATACCAATCACCTAACTAAAGAAGAGGTTATTAGAGGAGCTATTGAAACAACAGCAGAAAATACCGTAGACGGTATACTTGCACCTCTTATGTTTATAGGTATTGGATTCATATTCAATATGCCTGTACAATTTGTTTTTATGTACAAAGCAGTAAACACACTAGATTCAATGGTGGGATATCTCCATTCCCATTACAAAGATATAGGATTTGCTTCTGCTAAAACTGATGATATCTTTAACTATATTCCAGCTAGGATTGGAAGTTTTTTTATGTTATTGGCTGGAGGTATACTAGGATATAATTTCAGACAAGGATGGAAAATATTAAAAAGGGATAATAGAAATCATAAAAGCCCTAACTGCGGCTATCCAGAAGCAGTAGTAGCAGGGTTATTAAATATACAAATAGGTGGAACCAACACATATTTTAATGAAGTTGTTGTAAAGCCAACAATAGGTGATATTGGAGAAGAATTAAGTGGAGAACATATAATAAAATCTACTAAGATTATGTATGTATCTGAGATTATTACAGTTGGAATTATTTGTTTAATATCACTAGTAGTATCTTTTATATAATACTGATGGTATTTTAATTAAGAGATTAGAATTATTGTTGGAGATTGACTTAATAGTTGTTAACATAGGAAGGAATGAACTCTATGAATAAGCATGGTGGATATTATGGTAACTCGGAAGTTGTTGATTATAGTGTTAACATTAATCCTTTAAGTTTACCAAATGATATTAGAGAGACTATAATATCTAGTATAGACAATATAGGTAAATATCCTGATATTGGAGGAACTGCTGCAAAAGAAGCTGTAGCAAAATATATAAATGTTGATTCTAATAAAATAATTATGGGTAATGGTGCTAGTGAACTTATATATTTGTTTGCTAGAGCTGTGAAGCCTAAAAAGGTTCTTATTATTGAACCAACATTTAATGAATATAGGAGAGCTTTTTTATTGGCTGGCAGTGAGATAGATGATTATGTATTAGATAGTGATGATGATTTTCAGTTTAATATGGATATGTTTTCTAGTAAGATGGAGGTATTTCAACCGGATGTTGTAGTATTGTGTAATCCTAATAATCCTACTGGAAAATATCTTGGAGTAGATATAGTTAGTAAAATAGTAGATCTAGTAAAGAGAGAAAACAGTTTTTTGTTTATAGATGAATCGTTTGTTGAGTTTACTGGATATGAGCCTGTTGGGGATTGTACAGGTTATGAACATGTGTTTTCTCTTAGATCCATGACTAAGTATTATGCTGTACCTGGATTGAGGATAGGTTATGGGGTGACTAATGATAAGGTTATAGAGAAGATGGAAGAATACAAAGAACCTTGGACTATGAATACTTTTGCTCTTGATATTGTGCCAAAAGTTATTGGAGATAATGATTTTTGTGAAAAAGTTAATAAATGGGTGAAAAGAGAAAGAGAATATATGTATGAGGGATTATGTAATGTAAGTAATCTTAAGGTGTATAAGAGTTATAGTAATTTCTTTTTATGTAAGTTGGATTATTTCTCGGGAAATATGTTGAATTTGGAATTATTGAAGGATAATATGTATGTTAGGGTTTGTGATGATTTTAAATCGTTGAGTGAGGAGTTTGTTAGGATTGCGGTTAAGAGGCATGGGGATAATGAAAAGCTGGTTAGAAGATTAAAATCTTTGTTATAGTGGTGAACTTCCGTAGGTTAAATATGTATACAAAACAGCTCTTAACGTAATATTTCTTTCCACTCATTAAGATTTTCTTTTCAAATATTTGTAAGTCGCTTTATTTGTATACATATTTACCTACTGGGGTAGTGGTTTGTGGAAAAAAAGGTAGAATGTGAGGTAAGATTTCTTATCTTTTGTCTTTTTATTTTTAGTATTAGTAGTTAAAGATGTTGAATTGATTATAAAATGAGGAGTGAATGTTGTGGGAATTGTTATGGTAACTGGTGGTGCTCGTAGTGGTAAGAGTACTTATGGTGAACAATTGGCTAAGGTTAGGGGTAGGAATATTGCTTATATTGCTACGGCTATTGTTACTGATAAGGATATGGAAGATAGGGTTAAGAAGCATAGGAAGTCAAGACCTCAGGAGTGGTTGACTATTGAGAGGTATAAAGGATTTGATAATATTGATAAGGATATAGTTATGTCAACTGATTTGTTTTTGTTGGATTGTATTACTACCATGGTGACTAATCTTATGTTTGATAAAGATATTGATTATGATAGTTGTAGTAATGAAGATATACAGATGGTTGAAGATTATGTGTTTGGTGAAGTTAAAAAGCTACTTGATTTCATGGAGAGTAATGGTAAGGAGATTATATTAGTGACTAATGAGGTTGGGATGGGATTGGTTCCAGCTTATAGGTTAGGTAGTATATTTAGAGATATAGCGGGAAGAATTAATCAATATGTGGCAAGTAGAGCGGATGAGGTTTATTTTATGGTATCGTCAATACCAATGAAGATTAAGGGAGCTGATAAGTGATGAAGAGTTTCATACTTATGTTAACTTTTTTAACGAGAATTCCTATTAGTTATAGTTTTTCGTTTAATAGTAAGGATTTTATTAAAGGGATAAAATATATGCCGGTGATTGGTCTTATTATAGGAGGAATTTTATATCCAATAAGTTATTATGGGGATAAGATGGCTCCTATTGTAGCTTCGCTGTTGATAATTGTGGGTTATTTGATTATTACTGGTGGTTTACATTTGGATGGTTTAGCAGATGTTAGTGATGGGATATTCAGTTGCAGGGATAGGGATAGAATGTTTGAGATTATGAAGGATAGTAGAATAGGTTCTTTTGGTGTTATTGCGTTGATACTATATTTCATGAGTATGTTAGCGTTACTTGGTTATAGTAATCCAGTTACTATATTGATTTTTCCTATTGCTGGGAGATGTTTTGCGTTATTTGTGTGTTCAATTAATGAATATGCGAAAGAATCAGGTATGGGGAAAGATTTTATAGATAATACTAAGTGGTTTCATGTTGTGGCTGGATTTATATTATTAGTTGTATTGATTGTTTTGTTGAAAGAGTATCTGTTGTTGGGAGCTGTTGTTATAACTAGTTTAATTGTGATGATGGTTAGTGCTAGTATCAGTAAAAAACTTGGTGGTATAACAGGTGATGTTATAGGTATGACTGTTGAGTTTTCACAGGTTGTATTTTTATTGAGTGCTTATTTGTTGGAAACGTTACTTTAGTTTATTAAGATATATGATGGGGGATTAAGGATGAAATTTATTTTTGTTAGACATGGTGAGACTCGTGCTAATGTGGAACAACTTATTTATGGGGTTACTCATTCGGATTTTACTGAGAATGGGTTGAATCAGATAGATAGGATATTGGATTATATAAAGTTAAAAGAAGTTGATTATTTTTATTCTAGTCCTCTTGAAAGAACTAGGATTATTGCTGAAAAGATAGGAGAATGTATTGGTAAGAAGGCTGAAGTGGCTGAAGAAGTAGGTGAAATGAATTATGGGATTTTTGAAGGGATGACATCTAATTCGGCTTTGGATAAATATCCAGAGGAATATAATAGTTTTATGAATGATTATAGGAATTATATTATTCCTGAGGGTGAGAATGTACTGGATTTTGATAGAAGGGTGATTAGTTTTCTTGATAAGATAAAGGATGATAAGGGGACTAGTGTGATTGTTACTCATGGAGGAGTTATTAGAACAGCAATAATGTATTTGTTGGATTTGGATAGTGAGGATAGGTGGCATTTTAAGATATTGCCTGGGATGATAATTGAGATTGAGTATAAGAATGGGTATGGGGTTTTGGTTCAAATGAAGGATAATAATAGTTAAGATATTTTGACAAGTAAGTTAGAAAAAGAGTTTTGTTGGGACTTGTCATTGGTAAAATAGTATATGTATATGTTACGCCAGCAACTTGCTCGTCCTGAGCAAAAAGCTGGGTTCGGCGTCCTGCCTCACTACTCCACATATACATATACTATTTTACTTGTTAGATACCTGTTACAAAACGCTTTTTCTTCTGTGTGAGTTATTTTTGGGCTATTACAGATATCCGGTAAAACATAAAAGATAGATAAAAAATCAATATAATGGAAGGGAGTAAGAACAATGATTGAAAAATTTAGGGATATTACGATACTTCGTTTGGGGGATAAGGATATATTAACGGTTGCTTGTGATTCTTGTGGGGGGATTGGTAATAAGGAGAATGATGTGATAAAGGTTGATCCTTATGTTACGGGGTATTATACGGCGGTTGTTTCTTTGTCTGAGACTATAGCGTTGGGGGCTGAGCCTATAACGGTTGTTAATACTTTTGCGGTTGAAATGAATGATACGGGTAGAAGGATTATGGATGGTATTAATGATGCTTTGGATAAGATTGGGTTGGATAAGGAGTCTGTGGTTACAGGGAGTACTGAAGAGAATATTCCTGTTACTGTTACGGGGATAGGGTTAACGGTTATTGGGAAGGTGGATACAGATACATGGAATTTTCCTAAGGCTGAAGAGGGTAATATAGCTGTTGCTGTGGGGATTCCAAAAGTAGGCAACGAAGTAGTAGGTGATAAAGGTGAGATAATGACATTGGATATTCTTAAGAAGATTAAGAGCCTTGAGTTTATAAAAGATGTTTTACCAGTTGGGTCAAAAGGTATTGCTTATGAGGCAAGTGAAATGGCTAGGACTGGTAATTTGGAGTTCAAGGTTTATGAGGATGTATGTGTTGATGTAAATAAATCGGGTGGACCTGCTACTTGTGCTGTTTTGGCTATGGATATCGGGTATCTTGATGAATTAAAACAGATGGTTGATATTCCAGTTAATATTGTAGGAGAATTTATTTAAATCTTTTTCTATATTCTCCTGGGGAAATGCCATAGTATTTTTTGAAAACATAACTAAAGTGTTTTACGCTTATGTAGCCTACTTTTTTGGTGATGTAACCTAGTTTCAATTCGTTGTTTTTTAGTAGGTTGGCTGCGTGTTTTAATCTTACTTCTGTCAAGAATTTTATGTAGGATTGTCCTTCTAATTCATGAAATAAGTTGCTTAAGTAAGAATAGGAAATGCTTAATTCATCTGCAATGAGAGATAGACTGATTGGTTCCATATAGTGTTTATATATGAATTGTTTTGTCTGCTCTATGAGTAGATTTTCATCACACATTGAATTCTTTTTATGAAGATTTTCTATTATTATGTTTGACATGTTGATAATAAAGGCTGATATATTTTTTTTGTCAGTTAGGGTGTCTTTTGAATCTATCAGTATTTTATATATTTTATTGATAACATCTTCGTTTAGAGGAATATTAGTTTTTAACTGAGTTATTATGTAGTTTAGTGTTTTTAATAAGTAACAGCTGTTGATCTGTTCATATAAGAAGTTGCCAATATCTTTGGATAGTACTTCTTGATTAACTGTATCATTGTTATGGATGGTATAAATTAAATTTGCCATATAGCTATGTAAAGTCTTAATATAATTTTGATAGGATTGTTCAGAGTACAACTGAATATTACTTGCCTCATCTTTGGTGAATAAGGTTTGTAAGAAAGCTTTTTTTGCATTTTCATAGGAAACATTTAATTGTAGTAATTCATTTTCTTTAGTTCCTGCTATTGAAAATATGTGTAAGTTAGTTTCTTGATAATAAGCAGTATCAATCTTTTCATACATATCTAGGATAACTTTTTTATAATCTTTATCTTCATCAATGGGTATAAGCAATACAGTGTTTTCATTGGAATCTATAAATACTTTTGTAGAGGTATCTATAGTTTGTTTTTTTGCTGTATTGAAAAGCAATAATTTCAGTAGTATCAGATTAGTTATCTGCACATTGTTTTCGATAAGGTTATCTTCTGTTATTTGAAGTATGAGTATAATTCCTTCTGCATCGAACAGATTAATGTTCAAGTCATACATTATTGGATATAGTGATTGAATTTCCATATGAGAACTTGTAATGACAGCTTTCAAAAACTTGGCTATAATGGCTTCTTTATATTTATTGGAAGCAGAAATAAGGTCATTATATTTAATTTGTTCGCATTGTTCTTTGTGACATGTTTCTGCTACAGATTCAAGCATATTTTTTAATTCTTCGTTGATTATTGGTTTTAATAAATAGTTGCTTACGTTGTATTTGATAGCAGATTTGGCATAATCAAATTCACCATAACCTGATAATATGGCACAATGTATTTCTGGATATAGTATATTTACTTGTTTACATAACTCTAATCCATCCATTACTGGCATTTTTATGTCAGTCAAAATCAGATCTACAGATTGGTTTTTTAATACTTCAAGTGCATCTGCTCCATCCATTACATCATCAACGATTTCCCATTTATCACATAACTTAGGAATAATCTGTTTTAGAAAATTTCTTGTTAACTGTTCGTCTTCAACAATTAATAATTTATACATGGTTAAACCTCCCTATAATGATGTCTTCGGTAAAATTATTTTAACTGTTGTTCCTATACCTTCCTTACTTTCAACTTCAATACCATATTCTATACCATATTTTATCTTGATACGTCTGTTTACATTAATGAGGGCAATACCATTACCCTTTGCAGATAAGTCAAAGCTTTCTCCAATTTCTTTTTCAGTGTTCAACTTTTCTCTTAATTTTATTAACGCTTGTTCTCCCATTCCAACTCCATTATCTTTGATTATGAAGATTACATTACTGTTTGTAATGGTATCTGTTATGTCTATTGTTGTGGTCTCTTTTTTAGCTTCACATCCATGGATGACAGAGTTTTCAACTACAGGCTGTAATAATAGAGCAGGAATGATATAGTTATTAAGCTCATTGTCCACATGGATTTCATAGTTTAATCGGTCGTTGAATCTATTTTTTTGTATTGTCAAATAAGCGTCCAGCAATTGTAATTCTACAGATATGGTAATTTCTTTATCCATATGAGTCAGACCACGTAGAATAATACTTAACTTATTTATAGTATTAACAGCCTGGGGCAAGTTGTCAGACTGAATCAACATACTTATCATGTTCAGGGTATTATGTATAAAGTGGGGCTGAATCTGATTGAACAGTGTATTGATTTGTGCTTCTTTTTGAAGATATTTCGCTTCATAGATTTCACGAACCAATTTGTGATTTTCCTTGAACATATTTTTAAGTTCACCCACCATGTTATTCAAAGAACTTGATAGATAACCTAATTCATCATTGGATTTTATAGGAAATGCCACATCAAGGTCTCCTTCTTGGATCTTATGTATATTGTTTATTATCTTATTCAGTGGGCTAAGGAACATATACAAATAAAATGATATTAGTAAAAGTGCAAGGATAAAACTAATCAAAGCTACTATGAAAGCACTGTTTCTTACATCTGATATTTTTTCATTGATGGTTGATAATGAAGTAACACCAATTACAGTCCAATCAGCATATTCTATAACATTTTTATTTATCAAGTATCCTTTGTTATTGCAGTTAATGGTTGTATAAGGCTTTTTGCCATTATAGGTTTTAGTATATACATCATCTATATCATCAGAAGTTAAATGTGGTACATTAGAGAATATCACCTGCTGATTGGCATCAACGATAATAATACCTCCATCTTTTCCGAAGTCCACTTTGTTACAAATATCACTAATACCAGAATAGTTAGCATCTACTTTGATTACTCCTAGAATCTTATCAGTGTTTCTGGTACTTCTTAGAATACTCACAATGGAAAAAACAATATTCCCAGGGTCTTTGATAATCTGTTCAAGATGAGCAGAAACAAATATGGGCTGCTTTTTCTCCATAGCTTTTTTGTACCAATGATACTTAGTAAAATCCTGATTTGATTTTATCGTAGAAGTAATACGTTCACCTTTATATATTTCATCAGTCAATATAAATACTCGTAGTATGTCTTTCCTTGGAATAATCAAAATCTGTTCAAGAAAATCTTCTATTGTTCTTGTTCTATATAGAGATTTCAGGTCAGAGTCATCAATAGTTTTATCTAATGCATCCATTACATCTTGATCATAGTAAGGAGATAAGGATAATCTATACAGGTCTTCTAAATATGTTCTTATATTCAGTGACGTCAGTTCAACTATCTGTTGAACCTTTTGTGAAGATTGTTCCATAATACTATCACTATATTTATTATAAGAGTATATTGATATAAATAAAATAGACGTTAATGTAAGTAGCGCTGTGCATATAAAAAGTTTTAATGAAAAATTCCAACTAATCCTTCGCATTTTATCATACTCCTATAAACTTTTTTGTTTCTTACTAGATAGTTTGCTTGTTCAGTACATAAAAATTACTAATTAATTATACCATATTTTTTATATTTTATTGATTATATATAAAAAAAACATACCATTATCGAAAATATAGGGTATTTATTTTTTTATGATGTGGTTATACAATGAAATTACAGCAATACCAATGGGAATTAACAAATTTCCAAATTAATAAGAAAACGGGGGATTACAAAACTATGAAAAAATTTATATCTTTGTTACTAGTTATCACAACTATTTCATTATTTACTGGGTGTGCTACAAAAGAAAAAGATAAAACTGTGGATAATACACCTGTACAAGAAGATAATGTAGACCAAGACAACAAAGAACAAGAAACAGATGCAGACAACGAAGTTGTACATATTAAATTTTTTACAGGAAAAGTTGAAACAGTTGATTTGATGAATGAGATCATTGACGATTTCAATAAAGAACATCCTGGAATTGTAGTTGAACAAGAGTTCCAAAAAGATGCAAGCAATGTTATCAAAGTTAAATTTGCATCAAGTGACATCCCTGATATTACTACTGTAGTTGCACAAGAATACATCGATCAAGGTAAATATATGGATGTATCCAATGAAGCGTGGTGGGATCGTATCCAACCTGCAATAAAAGATATGTGTACAGATGTTAAGAGTGGTAAACAGTATAGAGTAGCAAGTAATATGACTATGGCTGGTTTATTCTATAATAAGGCAATATTTGATGAACTAGGAATAGATGAAGCAAAGACTTGGAAAGAGTTTGAAGAGGATTTAGCTAAGATCAAAGAAAGCAAACCAGATGTTGTACCTCTTTTCATGGCTGGAAAAGATTCTTGGACATTAGGACATCTAATAGAGTTTATGGCACATGGAGTTATTAAACAGACTTATGGTGTTACTGACTCCAAAAAAGCATTCTTAGCTAATGATGATGCCAAACTTCAGCTTGGTGCTGAAGGTGGACCAATGGATAGTTTTGCTTCTGTAATTATAAGTGGAAGAGATAAGAAGTTATTCAATGACGATTTCTTGACAGCTACTTATGATAATCAAGTTGAAATGTTCGCTAATGGTGAAGCTGCTGTCATCAGTCAAGGAATGTGGGCTCTTAGTGGTATATTAGACAAGAACCCAGATATGGCAGAAAACATTGGATTCATGCCTTATCCAGCAATAACAGATTCAACTGAACCAGTAATATTAAGTGCTGAAGATTCAGCTTATGCTATTACTTCAGCTTCAAAACATCCAGAAGAAGCAAAAGAATTCTTAAACTATCTATTCAAAGCAGAGAATTTAAAGAAATATAGTGAATCAATAAAATCACCATGTGCATTCAAAGATGTTGATGCAGATTGGGGTCCAATAAAAGAGCAGGTAAACAATGCACTTAGTAATGGAGTTAACATTGGATTTACTAATGAGTCTCCTTCAGGATTCTCAGGTGATGACGCAGGAAGAATGGTTCAAGAATTATATGCAGGACAATATTCTGCTTCCATAGATTTCGCAAAGGCTTACAAAGAAGTTTGGGATAAAGCATGGAATGCATCTAACTAGTTATTTAGGGGCTGCACTAGGTTATATAGATATACAATAGGCAGCCCCTATATTTTTATAGTTTAATTGGGTACATATAGTAAGATAATTAAAGTGGAGTGATGACGGAGTGATTTTTCGAAATAAGATAGTTTCCAAATTACATAATTTTATGATTTTACCAGCTTTTATTTTATTCTTTATATTTTTTATATATCCGTTGATAAAAGGTATTGGTTTGAGTTTAACAGATTATGATGGTATGACAAAAGCCAATTTTATAGGATTAAAGAATTTTATTGATTTTTTTCATGATAGTCGAGCAAAGAATGACGTAATAAACACAGTTCTATTTGCTTTGGGAAGTGCTCCACTATTGAATATATTCGGTTTCCTATATGCTTTACTTTTGGATAGTAAGTTCAAAGGTAAAGGTATAGTAAGAACTATTATTTATTTGCCAGCAGTTGTAAGTCCATTGATTATGGGTTACATATGGTACTTTATTTTACAGCCACAAAGAGGATTCTTATTCGCAACTCTTGAAAGAATTGGTCTTAATGTTGCCAATGCCAATTGGATGGGGAATAGATATATGGCTTTGTGGGTAATTATTGTGGTTAATGTATGGCAGTTCGTAGGAATGACTATGGTAGTTTATCTAGCAGGATTACAAGCTATACCTGAAGAGATGCACGAAGCAGGTAAGATTGATGGGGCTACTTACGGTCAAAGAATAAGATATATAGTCCTTCCTATGATGATTCAGCCTATTAAGATTAATGTTATAACCAACATTATAGGATCATTATCAGTTTTTGAGATAATAATGGCATTAACTGATGGAGGTCCAGGATATAGTACAGAGTCATTAAGTATCTATATCATGAGAAAGTGCTATGGTAGTTTCACTGGATACTCCACAGCAGTTGCAGTTATCCTATTTTTATTAATTCTATTTCCTGTTTTATTATCACTGAAATTGATGAAATCAAAAGAATATGATGCGTAAGGAGGCGACATGGTTGAAAAAATTTCTAAGAATTCTAGTTATAATATTAATTACATTACTTGCATTATTCCCGTTTTATATACTTAGTTTATTAGCTTTTACACCATCATCTATGAACTTTTCAAAAGAATTGATTCTCCTTCCACAATCATATTTCGAGAATTTTGGTGTCGCTTGGGAAAAGGCTAAAATGGGACGTTCAATTATTAATTCATTGATTATTACTCTAGGATCAGTAGCAGTTATTGTTTCATTTGCTAGTATGGCTGGTTATGCTATCGCTAGAGTAAATAATAAATTCAACAGAATAATATATTATTTAATATTAGGGTGTATGATGATTCCAGGTATTATTAATACAGTACCTTTATATACTTTGATGATTAAAATAGGTGGAATTAACACACACTGGGCAATGATTTTAGTCTGCGCCGCTAATGCTTTACCTTTTTCAGTTTTCTTATTTACTGGGTTTATAAGGGGATTACCAATAAATATTGAAGAAGCAGCCATCATTGATGGTTGTACAAAAATAGGATCGTTCTGGAGGATTGTCTTTCCTATATTAAAACCTGTTACATCAGCAGTAATAATCATTAATGGGTTGAATATATGGAATAACTATGCTCAAGCTATATTTTTCCTACAAAAACAATCTATGCGTACCATTCCACTTGCTATATCCATGTTCTATCAACAATATGGAGCAAAGTGGCATCTAATGGCAGCCGCAGCAATGATTGGTCTAGCACCAGCAGTTGTAATATTTATTATTTTCCAGAAGTACTTTATTAAAGGTATTACAGCAGGTTCTGTGAAAGGATAAATAAATATTGCAGGATTACATAAAATGAAAGGTGATATTATGAAAGATTTGATACAAGATATTTACCCTAACAAAGCTCAATATCTAGAAGGAGAGACTGTAGAGATTGTAATAGAATGGAATCCAGATATTAAGCCAACTGATGTTTGTATTTCTCTAGTGGTTTCTCATTTAGATGAAAAGTACCTGTCCATTACGAAAGCAGTTGATAATAAAAGTGGGAATTCAATAATTGAAATAGAACCTCTGCAAGTTAATGGATATGGTGTAGACATTAGTATATTTGATGAAGAAAAGATTGTAGCAACCTATTCAACTGCTGTTGATGTAGCCTCAAGTCATAAGGATTCTCCAAGATATGGTTTCCTTAGCGAGTTTGAATCAGATGATGTATTGGATGATGAAGATGTACTATCCATGAAAAAACTTCATATCAATATGGTACAGTTCTATGATTGGATGTATCGCCATGATGATTTAGTCAATGAAGAAGAAAACTATATTGATCTAATGGGCAAAAAAATATCATTGAATGCAATTAAGAATAAAATTGATCTTTGTCATAAAAATGGTATGAAAGCAATTGCCTATGGTGCTGTTTATGCAGCAAGCAAACCATTTTATGAAAACCATAAAGACGAGGCGTTATATAATAGCAACATGCAGCCAATATCTTTTATAGATAAGTTCATAATTATGAATATTGAAGAGAAATCTCCATGGCATAGACATATTATCAATGAGTATGAGAGAGCTATTAGAGTCTTGGATTTTGATGGTATACATATGGATACTTATGGTTATCCAAAAAAAGCCGTAAGTAAATTGAGTGATGATAATCACATAGTTAATCTAGAAAATGAGTTTCCTGTATTGATTAATAATACAAGAAAACAATTAAGTAAGGTAAAAAGAGATGTTACTTTAATCTTTAATAATGTTGGGAATTGGCCTGTTAGTACTACTAGTGTAGCTGACCAAGATATGGTTTATATAGAAGTGTGGGATCCTTATAGCACTTATAATCACATACAATCTATCATTAGAGATACTAGAAGAGAAACCGATAAACCTATTATACTAGCTGCCTATTTGAAACCTTTTATGGATGAAGGGGAAGAAGCAGGTGCGTATGCTCTGAAAATATTGACTGCAGCAATTATTTCTAATGGAGCATATCATTTGATACTTGGGGAAAATCAAGGGGTTTTGACACAAGGCTACTATGTGGATTATACCAAGATAAGCGATAATCTGTTTAGTGAAATAAGGAAGTATTATGATTTTATGATTAGATATTCAGACTTGTTCTATGATAAGAGCCTTATAGACGTATCTATGACTCATGCTTATGGAGATAACATGGAGTATGTTTTTGAAGGCGATGATTTTAGTGCAACAGCTGATTCTAATAAAATATGGACAATTATAAGAGAAAGTGCTGACACGAAACTAATCTCATTGATTAATTTGAAAGGAAATGATGTGATATGGAATAAGGGAAAGAAACAATCAAAGATGAATTCTGCTATTAATCTTAAGATTCAAGTAGAAAAGGAAGTAGAAGATGTATATATTTCTTCACCAGAACAAGCTGCACCTGTAAAATGCCCTTACAATATAGTAGCAGGTGAAAGAGGAAATATATTAATAATGGACATAAACAAACTAGAAATGTGGACAGTTATCGTAATTAAACTTGGATAGATATGTTAGATACTATATATGAAAATGAGGAGTGGAAAGATGAAAAAATTAATGAGTTTATTTTTATCTCTTAGCTTACTTTTATTAACAATAAACACGACTGGTAATATTGCATTCGCTGCTGATAATTGTACTATTACTGAAGTTAGCGTTGATAAAGCGAGATATAATACTGGTGATAATGTTACTATTTCTATTGAAATAAATAACCCGGATAGCATGGCAGTATCAAAAACAGTAACAACTAAAATATATCATTTAGAAAATCTTGTTGATACTTATAGTTCAGTTGTTGATGTTCAGCCTAATACAGCTACTACTCATACAGTAACATGGACAGCACCTAGCAACAATTACACAGGCTATTTAATATCAGCAGACATAGGTGATGGTGTTGAGGTTACTACTGGAGTTGATGTGTCCAATGATTTTACAAGATATCCTAGATATGGATATTCTGTAGATTTTCCTGTTGGAGAAACGTTAGAAGAAAGTAATGAGATGATAGAAAAGTTAGCAAAAGATTATAATATCAATGTTGTACAATACTATGATTGGATGTATAGACATGATATGAACTTCCCTAGTACAGGAGATACATGGGTTGATTTGTTTGGTAACACTATTAGTGAAACAACTCTTCAAAATAGAATTGATAAGGGACATGCTCTCAACCAAAGTGCTATGGCTTATCAAATGGCATATATGGTACGTGAAGATTATGAAGATTATAGTGCTAAAAAAGAATGGGGTCTTTATAGAAACAAAGATTACAATATAAGTTATGATAAAGATAACCCATCAACTATTAATAACATAGATCAATTGATTTTCCCACTTGAAGGAAGTCCAGCACCTATATTATTTGCAATGAACCCAGCTAATAAGGATTGGCAGGATTTCATGAATAATCAATATACTTTAGCTGTTAACCGTTTAGGTTTTGATGGTATCCAAATAGACCAAATGGGTGATTTCTGGGGAAACATTAATTATTATGATTACTGGGGTAATTATGTCGACCTTAGTAAAACTTTTTCAGATTTTGTTAATGATTCAAAAGAAGCATTGACCAATAATAATAGCAGTAAAAATTATTTGACAATGAATGCTGTTAATGGAGCAGTACCACCAAATGATAGATTCTCTACATGGGATATTATGAATAATGCTGATACAGATTTCCAATTCAGTGAGATATGGCAGAATTCTCCTACATATGATAGTTTGAAAAAATATATTGAATGGCAGAGATTAACAGATGGTGGAAAAACAATGGTTCTAGCAGCTTATATGAATCAACATACTAACGCTGGAACTCTATATGAAGCTGAAAATGCAAGCCTTAGCGGCTTAACAAGCGGAAATGATAATGGTACAACTTATATTACTGGTTTTGATAGTGCTGGTGATAGTGCTGACTTTAATATTTCAGTTCCAGAAGATGGAGTATATACTTTAGTATTCAGATTCTCTAATGGAGCTTCAGCAAGAGCAGATAAAAATATTTATGTTGACAATGAAAAAGTCATGACAGCTTATTTTGATTTGACTAGAACTGGATTAATGCCTGCTAACCCAAGCTGGTCTAATTATTCTAACGAAGCAGCTTTTACAGATCCAAAAACTTTATATCTTACAGCAGGAAATCATAGTATAAAAGTACAACATGACAGTGATAATACTGGAGATATTCGTGTGGATAGTGTTACACTTGGTACTTTTAACAAAGCTTCAGTTCGTTTAACAGATTCAGCAATAGCTGCATCAGGTGCTATGCATATTGAAATGGGAACTGGACTAAGTATGGCTAATGGATCAAGTAATTTCTGTGATACAGTTATGCTAGGTCATCCATATTATCCAAAAGCTTTCAAAATGATGAGAGATGATTTGAGAAATGAGATGCAAAATCATTATGATTTCATTACTGCTTATGAAAATCTTCTATATGACCCAGATATCAACCCTGTTGATGGAGGAACACAAACAATCAGCATTGAAAATGAAAGTGTTACTGGTTCAGGTGAAAGCGGTAATATATGGTTTATACCAAAAACAAAAAATGATGACTATGGTATAGTTCATTTAATTAATTTAACATCAGAGACTAATACTAATTGGAGAGATGTTACTGATGAGCCAACAACTAAGACCAACCTTCAAGTAAAATATTATATACCTTATCATAAAACAGTATCCAACTTATATATGGCTAGTCCAGATAGAAATGATTGTATGACAGAGAACCTTTCATTTACTACAGGTACAGATAGTGTTGGTAAGTATATTAGTTTTACAGTACCTGAGTTAAAATATTGGGATATGATTTATTTTACATTTGGTAACGAAAGTGAACCTTCAATATATGAAGCAGAAGATTCGATTAAAAAAGATGTAGGTACTAATAATGACCATAATGGTTATACAGGATCCGGATTTGTTGATTCCTATGGAGAAACATGGGACAGCGTTTCATTTGATATAGAAGTTGAAGAAGAAGGAGATTATACATTAAGCTTCTCATATGCTAATGCAACAGGTAGTGAGTGCAGTAGAGAGCTTATTGTAGATAATCAGAACAAAGGTAAGATATCCTTCCAACCATTATCAGATTGGGATACTTGGGGAATAGCTGAAAAAGGTGTACATCTATTACCAGGTAGACATAGATTAATAGTGTTAGTAACTCATGAATATACTGGTTTCGTTAATCTAGATAATTTACGTGTTTCTAAGCTATCTGAGAGTGTAAGAGGAGTATACATGAATAACTGGAAAGATTCAGTATACTTATGGAAAGAAACTCAAAATAATTTAACAAAACCTTTATTTACTGATGGACCATCTATATATGAATTAAGATTCTACGAAAAAACAGATGCTGATGATTATAATAGAAATGAAATCAAGAATTACAGTATGTTCTTTAGAGATGAAACTGATAACAAGGTATATACAACTGGAAGTAATTTCAGAGCTTCAGGTCATTTTGGTGATGATGGTATTTTCTATACTGATTATGAGACTTATGCAGGAGAAAAAATGTCTCCTGAGATATCAAGAGATTATGCAGCAATACCTAATGAGAATTTCATGGTTGTAAGATATACTGTTAAGAATAATACAGGAAGTGAAAAGACTTATAATATCATGGATATGCTTCATGTGGATAATCATAGCAATAATGATATAACAGCTTCCTATGATTCTACTAAGCAAGTAACTACAATAGATATGAGTGGAGCAGGACAGTATTATATAGCTCATGGTACATTGGAATCATCTGTCAATGGTTACCAAATAGCAGATGATACAGTATCTGATACAAATAGCAATATTTGTTCACCATGGCATACTTTTAATAACGATGGTACTTTGAAAAACAATGGTTCTGTGACTTGTAGAGAAGATATTTCAACTGCATTCACTAAGTCAGTTACTTTACAATCACAAGAATCAACTGATATTTATTTTTATATAGCAATAGGTAAAGATAATGTAGAAATTCAAAATGCCATTGATACAGCAACAGGTCAAAATGGCAGCTATTGGATGAATACTATGGAAACTAATTACTCAAATTGGTTGAATGAAGGTAAATCTGTAAACTTTGACCAGCCAGAATTAAATTATTGTTATGAAAATATATCTGTAGCATTAAAACAATCAATTGTACCTGGAACATATAATGATGGTACAAAAGATGTAGCAAAATTTGCATCACTACCAGCTACAACTAATCCATCAGCTTATTCTTATAAGGTATGGGCAAGAGATTCAGCTGTTACAGCCATGTCACTAGATGCTTCAGGTCATACTGATGAAGCTGAATACTATTGGTATTGGTTAGCAGATCGTCAAATAAAGGTTGATCATGGTGATTGGAGAAAACCAGGTACTTTCTGGACTTGTTATTGGATCTGGAATAATGACCCAGTATCTTTTGTTGAACCAGAGTATGATTCTATAGGTATGTTCCTAGTAGGAGCTTACAGACATTATGAAAGTTTGGAGGAACCAGCCAAAACTAACTTCCTTAACAATATTTGGGAAGATTATAGAAGGTCAGCTGACTTTGCAATGAACCATATTGATTCAAATGGTTTTGGTAAAGCTGATTGTTCCATATGGGAAGAGCAGATTGAATATAATGCATTTACAGAAGCTCTTTATGCTGCTGGTTTAGATGCTGCTCAAGAAATGGCAAAAGCTAAAGGATTACAGTCTTTAGCAGATAATTATAATGGTGCTGCAGGTTCTATACGTTCAGCTATCCAAAGAAGTTCAACAGACTCAGTACCAGGACTATGGAATCAAACAGACCCTAATAATAGATATTACAATAGAGCTGTTAACCTTAATAATACACCAAGAACAACAGTAGATGCTTCAAGTGATGTTTTAGTAACTTATGGTGTTATTGATATGATGTCAAAGCGTGCTTATGACCATTATAATAAAGTCAATAATACAATAGCTCATGATACATATGGTATAACAAGATATGAAGGAGATAGTTTCTATTCAGGTAAAAATTCTTGGGATCCAGGTGGAGTTGAAGCATTTGAAGATGAGCCTTCTTGGCCACAAATGACTATGTGGGTAGCAATGATGGAACTTTTCAGTGGTTATGATTCTCTAAGAGACAATGCTCTACGACGTCTAGAATGGTTTGCTGACAGAACTGCATTAGGTTATGCACCACAAGGAGAAGCTGTTTCCAATGTTACATTAAAACCAATTATCAGTACTATGATAGAGCCTATTACAGGAGCTGCATATATTATGACTGCTTTAACTTACGAAGATAAATTTGATATGCGTATTACACCAAATCAATATAATGCTGGTGCTAGATACACTGTTAATGTTCATGATGGATGCAGAGATACAAGTAATGCTTATGATACTATATCAGATTGGCATCAATGGACATACATACCTTATTACTTAGATAAAATAGGTGATAATACTGCTGGTGATTCATCAAGAGATATTAAAAAGATATATATTTCCAATGATGATAATAATATGTACATTAGAATTGATAATGTAGGAAATACTTTACCTAATTATAACGTAAATGGTGATAAGTTCGTAGTATCCGTTTACTCACAAGATTTTAGTAATGGAAGTATTAATACTACTAACAACAGTTTCTACGGTACAGCATTAGATAGAGACTATGGATATATGGTTACTAGAAGAAGTGATGATTCCAATTACACAGCTTACAATGTAGATTCTAATAACAATTGGCAATTGGATAAACAAATCACTAGTGTTATAGCACCTCAATGGGAAAGTACTTCTGGTAGAATAGAGATGGTTATTCCACTATCAGAACTTTCAAGTGGAAGTGTTAGTACTGGAGATTGGGCTAATATGAAGATTGCATTAGGACTAGATAATGGTTCAGGTATGCAGGAAGCAGATTATATGAATATTCATTATAGAATTACTGGTAACAATGAAAGCTGGTTATTCGGTAATTCAGAAGAGTAAAAGTTAATAAAATTAGACTATGTAAATATTACGTTGTAAAGGAGCTGGCTATGCCAGCTCCTTGATTTTAGTTATGTAATTATATTATCTAGACTTTAATATTTCCATTATAGCTTTTAATGTGAAGAGAATAAGTAAGATAACAATAAATAATTTTCCTTTTCTATTGGATTCTCTAAAATCTCTTATTGTATATCTAATCAGACTTATTAATAATGTAATGATAAATATACAAAATACCAAAGAGATAAACATATATAATTTTTCTTGAATCATAACTTCATTACCTATTATTAATTCCATCACTGTTAAAAGCAGTACTAGAACAATTGATATTGAGGTTATAATAAGCCAGTATTTTTTCTTAGCCAGTATTTTGAACTCATGATAATCTATACATTTGTACAAAATAAAAAAGTATTTATGTTAGAAATTTCAAGAGACTTAGCCTTTATATTTATGACTAAGTCTCAATAGGGATAATTTAATAAATCAGAGAAAACATTTGTAAATAAAATTATTAACTATACATTTTTAAAGGATACAGTTTAATCGCCCACTATTAGTTAAATTGGTTAACCAAGCAAAAAAATCCAAATCATCTTCGGTACTCCAATTATCAAATACTACTTGTCTTTCATAAGTAAGATTAATAATCTCTTCATTTTCTATTATAGCTATAAATTCTCTAGTTGTAGCATCGACATTTCTTACTTTGAATTGTATTTTTAGCAAATCTATATTATAAAGGTTATTATCAATCATAAAATGCATTGAATCATCTTTTTTTATAATTCCAAATAAGGTTTTATTCTTTATTACATAGAATCCTACTATGAGCATAGTTTCTAGTTGTTCTCTTGATTTACATGATATCTCATTAGAATTACTAATATTCATGACTGTTAATGATTTCTCAAAATTATTTAAATATCCATTTGTTATAGTCCATTTTTTTTCATTATCCATTGTTTGAACGCTCCTAATAATTTATCAACATCTGGGTTAGGTCTGCTTGAAGAATTAATTATATCGGCCCATGACTTTCCTTTTCTACGCAAATAATCAATAGTAGGACCTAAAGGATCTCCTTCATAGCGACTTATATTTACATCATATATATATTCTTTTAATAACTGTGGAGATAAATCTTTGTACTTAACTCCTAAATCTCTACGTGCTTGATGCAATCGACGAGCAATTGCTTCATCTGCTAATCCGTCAGCTTTTAACTTTTGAGCTAAATTAGATAGTCCCTTTACTGCATTCTCATATTCCTGTCTGAGTGGATTAGATTTAATAGCAGTACCAAATTCAGAAGCTATTTTTTCTATTAGTTCTTGAGCTAATTCTGGGTTAGATTCTATTATATCTGATAGCTCTTTAGATGTCATTTTCTTTAGATTAATATTTTTTAAGAGACTATTAAGATTTTTCGTCCCCTTTCCAATTTTCTTCTCAATCTTCTCTACTACATTATCGATAGTATCTTGTATCTTGGTAGTAAACTTATCCAACATAGATGATATACCGTCAACAATCTTACTTATACCTTTTTTAGCTCCACCTAGCATCTTACTAATAAAAGGACTATCAAGGAGATTATCAATGGAATTAGGTAAGTTCTTTAACCATGAAACCATATGTGTACAAGCTTCTTTGATCTTCTCTATAATAGCTTTTGGATTATCTATTTTAGATAATATCTTAGCTATAGCCTTAGCGTCATCACCTGCGTTAAATATCTTTTTAAGTATTCCTTTTATTCCTTGTCCAATAGCTGGTATAAAAGCTATACATGATAGAGCAACATTTACAAAATCATTCTGTAATAAGTACAATCCAGCGTTAATTAAATCACATACATCGCCACAAAATGGCACCCATCCAACTATATCAAGGACTGTATGTGTCCATTCTAAAGCTGTATCCAAAGCACTGCTGTTCTCTTCTTTTTCCTTTTCTTCTGCCTTTCTTATAGCTTCCTCGTTACGATTATAAATCTCAAGATATTTAGCATCTATCTGCTCTAAAGTTAATGCTTCCTTATCTTTATATACCATAAGGGTAGCCAATAGTTGTGGGTAATACTTAGGATTTATCCCTCTGCTGCTTGGGTCAGTTGCCATCCATCCTAGTACCATAGCATGACCAGCTTCTTTATAAGATGGTATATTACTAATTGCACACCTGTACTTATCTTCTGGATCATGAAAAGTATTTAATGTACTTATCCATGGTTCATAATCTAGTGTAGCTATATCATTAGGTAATTCCTTCATAGCTTCTTGATGTTTTATAGCTAAATCTTTCAGATTTTCATAAACAGGAGCAAAAAACTCACCTATCTTTTTAATGTGAGACCAGATATTATTCCATACATTAGAGAATACTGATTCAAAATCATTAGTTTTATCAACTGCCGTATATTTTCCTTTATATTTATCAATAAGAGGGTCGTTGCCTGTTATATTAAACTCACCAGTCTCAATAAGTATATTATTATAAGAAGGTAATCCAGCCCAGTAAGCAATACCTGCACAAGGCTTTATATCAATAAAACTATCAGCTGTTTTTAGAGCATTTCTTGGGTTATCTAATACAAAAAAATCAATAGTTGCTTGTCCTATTCTACGGAAAAAGTCAAGTAAATGTTTTATGCTAGAACTGAAATCAAAAACTTTAAAAGGATAGTTATCCGTAGGATAATTAGAGTTATCATTACTACTTATAGAAGAATCAATAGTAAGATTGTCTAAACCAACTAACTTGCTAATACTATCTTCAGCTTGACTATATGCTTGTCCTGATGAATTTATAAAATCTCCTAACCTAAAGATTTCATCCTCAAGTTTGCTCAATTCATGATATAGATTCCTCATGGTACTATCTATACTATTCCGTGATTTGATATCCCAGTCCAACGAATTACGTATAGAATTAAAATTGTCTTTTACATTGTCAACATTAGATGCAATACTTTTTACTCTACTTTCATTTCTACTTAATTCTTGGTAGTGTATTGTTAATTCAGATATAATCTCACCTCCATATTATCATAATGTTTTATAAAATTCTAGTTATAATAAGTCAACAAGATGAAGTTATCAAATAAATAATTACTACTTGAAATGAAATATCAACTAAATATTATAATGTGGTGAAATAGTATGTGAATTTATAATATTTAATATATTCACATGCCATAATGTTAATACTATAAAAAATATTTTTCAACAAATCCTGACGAACTGCACGTTTGATGGGATAAAATGCATGTAAAATTAAAATATACCAAAATAAGAACTGAAAGTCAGTTGAAATTTATGCATAATTACTACATAATAATATTGAAATCAACAAGCAAATAAAAGTGTAATATGGTTCATTTTACGAAGACCGGTCCTTCAGGAGTAAGGCGAAGTAAAATGAACCATATTACACTCACATCATAACCGTTAGTTCCAATATAACCAACACAAACTTACATAGTTGAGTATATCTAAACGATTATGGTATAATCTAATATAAACATATTGAGAAAAATTAAATTACATATTTAAGTATTAATCCATAAATAAATTATAGATAGGTAGGTTTAAACATGAATATATTGTCCGCAGAAAATCTCTCTAAAAGTTATTCAGAGAAAACTTTGTTTGAAAATATAACATTTGGTATTGATGATAATGAAAAAATAGGTTTAATAGGCGTTAATGGTACAGGAAAATCCACATTACTAAAGACTTTAGTAGGTATAGAATCTCTTGATGAAGGAAAAGTAGTTACTGGTAGAGACATAAAAATTCAATACCTATCCCAGAATCCTGACTTTGATAGCGAATCCACAGTACTTGAACAGATATTTAAAGGTGATAGTAAAGAAATGAAACTCATTAGGGAATATGAGCTAGTAATCCAGAAGTTAGAAAAAGAGTACGATAATGTTAAATTACAAGATATATTAACAAAACTTAATAGTGACATGGATTCTTTTGATGCTTGGAAAATGGAAAGTGAAGCTAAAAGCATTCTAACTAAGCTTGGTATACGAGACTTTGAGTCAAAAATGGGAATATTATCAGGTGGACAAAGAAAAAGGGTTGCTTTAGCAGCCGCCTTAATTCAACCATCAGATTTGCTTATTCTAGATGAGCCCACAAACCATATTGATGATACGTTGATTGAATGGCTGGAAGATTATCTTAATAATCGTAAAGGTGCATTATTAATGATTACACATGATAGATATTTTCTTGATAGAGTTACCAATAGAATTCTAGAACTTGACCAAGGCGGATTATATTCCTATATAGGAAATTATAGTTTATATCTAGAAAAGAAAGCTGAACGAGAGCAAGAAGTCATTAATAAAGAACTAAAAAGAAGAAATATATTTAGAAATGAACTAGAATGGATAAGAAGAGGAGCACGAGCTAGGTCTACCAAACAAAAAGCTAGAATAGATAGATTTGAACAACTTAAAGAACAAAAAGTTGATTTAAGACAGCAGAATATGGATATTACAGTGGGGTCAAGAAGACTAGGTAAGAAAATTATTGATATCCATAATGTATCTAAGAGTTTTGGTAGTAATACTGTATTAAAAGATTTTGACTATACAGTTCTTAGAGATGATAGAGTAGGTATTATAGGTGCTAATGGAATAGGAAAATCAACATTACTTAATATAATTGACGGTAGACTAACCCCTGATAATGGAAGTATAGATATAGGTGAAACAGTAGTTATCGGTTATTACTCACAAGAAAATCTTGAGATGGATGAAAGCCTTAAGGTTATTGAGTATATTAAAGAAGTTGCAGAATATATTACTGCTGGCGATAATTATAAAATAACAGCTTCACAGATGTTAGAAAGATTCTTGTTTACAAAAGAAATGCAATATACTTTTATTAATCGTTTATCCGGTGGGGAAAAGAGAAGATTGTACCTCCTTAGAGTATTGATGCAAAATCCTAATGTACTTCTACTAGATGAGCCTACAAATGACCTTGATGTACAAACACTTACTATTCTAGAGGAATATATTGAAAATTTTAAGGGAGTAGTTATTACAGTATCTCATGATAGATATTTCTTGGATAAGATATGTGATAAACTATTTGTTTTTATGGGCAATGGTGAGGTTAAACAGTTTACAGGAAATTATACTAATTATATCAAGATTAATCCTAATGTTGTGGGTAGTAATGAAGATAATGGAAAAGTTAATAATACAGAAAAAGAAAATACAAAATCAAACTATAAGCAAAGAGAAAGAGCTCCTAAGTTTAGTTACAAAGAAAAGATAGAGTATGAGGAGATTGATGGTAAGATTGAAGAAGTTGAGGATAAAATAAGCAAGGTGGAAGAAGAGATAGGTAAGTGTGGCAGTGATTTTGTGAGGTTACAGGAACTTACTGAAGAAAAAGAGAAGTTGGAGAGTAAGTTGATGGAGTTGATGGATAGGTGGGAGTATTTGAATGAATTGGCGGAGAGGATAGAGGAATATAAGGAGAGATAATATATATATAGCTAAATTATACTAAAAAACGACAATAGTCTACAGTGAAGTTATAGAAAGTGACGAATTAATAATTTGTTACTTTTTTTTGTAACTTTTTATTGGTTGTGTGCCTTATATAAGAGGAGATATTTTTATGGAGGTGTAAATTATGAAGCTAAGTTAATTATAGTTTTTATATGGAAATATATGAGTCAATAATATTAACTATTCAATAATAATTGTAGGAGGATTAATTAAGAATGAAAAAAAGATTAAAGATTATGAGTATCATAATATTTTTTGCTTTGTGTAATATATTATTTCATAATTATAAAATAAATAGTAATGTATATGCACAAGAATTAGTAACAGAATATGTCAATTATGCTCTAGGAGACTATCATACCATTGCGCTAAAGAGTGATGGAACAGTATGGGCATGGGGATATAATGGTTATGGACAATTAGGAGATGGAACAACAACCTGTAGAAGTATTCCAACCCAAATAAAAGGGTTAACAAATATTAAAACAATTGTTGCTGGTGGTAATCATAATATAGCAATAAAAGATGATGGAACAGTATGGACATGGGGATATAATTGTTATGGACAATTAGGAGATGGAACAACAACCCATAGAAATATTCCAACCCAAATAAAAGGATTAACAAATATTAAAACAGTTGTTGCTGGTGGTGATTATAGTATAGCAATAAAAGATGATGGAACCGTATGGGTATGGGGCTGTAATTGTTATGGACAATTAGGAGATGGAACAATCACCTCTAGGAATATTCCAACCAAAATAGAAGAATTAACAAATATTAAAACTATTGTTGCTGGTAGTTTTCATAATATAGCAATAAAAAATGATGGAACCGTATGGGCATGGGGCTGGAATAGCTATAAACAATTAGGAGATGGAACAACAACAGATAGGCTGACCCCAGTACAAATAAAAGGATTAACAGGTATTAAAACTATTGTAGTTGGTAACAATCATAATATAGCTATAAAAGATGATGAAACCGTATGGGTATGGGGCTGGAATGGCTATGGGCAATTAGGAGATGGAACAATAATCTCTAGGAATACTTCAACCCAAATAAAAGGATTAACAAATATTAAAACAATTGTTACTGGTGGTAGTCATAGTATAGCGATAAAAGATGATGGAACCGTATGGGCATGTGGCTGTAATCGCTATGGGCAATTAGGAGATGGAACAACAACAGATAAGTTGACCCCAGTACAAATAAAAGGATTAACAGATATTAAAACTATTGTAGCTGGTAACAATCATAATATAGCACTAAAAAATGATGGAACTGTATGGGCGTGGGGACAGAATAAAAATGGGGAATTAGGAGATGGAACAAGAACAAATAGGCATATTCCAACCCAAATAACAGCTTTAACTCCAACAAATTACCCACAACAACCACAAAACATATCTGCTATACCAGAAAATGGGAATATATCTCTCTCATGGGATACAGCTACAAATGCTATTAGTTACACAATCAAAAGAGCAACAATTTCAGGTGGAGAATATAAAACAATAGCAGAAAATATAACAAAAACATCTTATATAGATAATAATGTAACTAGCGATACAACATATTATTATGTTGTAAGCGCAGTAAATAACGGCTTCTCAAATGATTCAGAAGAAGTATCAGCAACAGCAAAAAATATAATACCAGTGCCAACAATTCCAACTATTATAAGTGCAACAAGTGGAAATCAAATTGTAGAACTAAGTTGGAATGATGTAGAAGGAGCAGAAAATTATATAATAAAAAGAAGTACTACATCTGGTAGTGGATATACAGTTATAGCAGAAAATATAACAGAAACAACATATACAGACGCAGAAGTAACCAACGGAACGACCTATTATTATGTAGTAGTAGCAAATAGCGTAGCAGGAGAAAGTGGCAATTCAGAAGAAGTAACAGCAACACCAAAAGAACCAACAACAGTACCAATAGTCCCAGCTAATATAACACCAACAGCTGGAAATCAAACTGTAGAATTTAACTGGGATAGTGTACCAGATGCAGATAGTTATGTTGTAAAAAGAAGTACTACATCAGGTAGTGAATATACAATGATAGCAGAAAATATAACAGAAACAACATATGTAGATACAGAATTAACCAATGGAACAACTTATTACTATATAATAACTGCAAAAAATAAAGTGGGAGAAAGTGATAATTCACAAGAAATATCAGCAACACCTAACCTATTACCACCAATTACACCAACCAATATTCAAGCAATAGGTAAAGACCAAACAGTAAATTTGAGTTGGGATAGCGTATTAGGGGCAGATAGTTATATTGTAAAAAGAAGTACAACCCAAGATGGTACTTATTCAACTATAGCATCAGATATTACATCTACAACCTATGAAGACACAGGACTAACTAACGGAACAACTTATTACTATATGGTTTCAGCAAAAAATGAAGCAGGAGAAAGTGTTTATTCATCTAAAATATCAGCAATACCACTTAATGAGCCACCAGCATCTCCTACTGGTTTAACAGTTAAAAATAGTGATAAATCTGTTAATCTAACATGGTCAAATGCAGAAGGTGCATTTAACTACAAAATAAAAAGAGCAACAACATCAGGAGGACCATATACATTAGTAGCTAATAATATAACTAGTACTACTTATACAGATGCTGGCTTAACTAATGGAACAAGCTACTATTATGTAGTATCTGCAGTTAATACAAAAGGAGAAAGTGAGAATTCAACTGAAGTCACAGCGCTACCAGATATAACAAAACCAAATTCACCAACAGGTATCAACGTATCTACAGCAGATAAAAGAGTTACTTTGACATGGAATAAAATTGTTAATGCAGATAGCTATATAGTCAAGAAAGCAACTACTTCAGGAGGACCTTATACAATAGTAGCTAATAATTTAACAAAAACAACCTATACTGAGTTAGGATTAAATAATGGAACATCTTACTACTACATTATAATAGCAAAAAACGAAAAAGGTGAAAGTGAGCCATCTAGTGAAATAGAAGCTGTACCTGGAATTCAAAAACCTAGTAATCTAATAATACAAGTAGTAGATAAAGAAATAAAATTATCATGGGATCCAGTATCTAATGCAGATGTATATAAAATAAAACGTTCAGAAAATTTAGATGGTCCATATACGGTATTAAGCGAAGGTATAACAGGAACAAACTATGTTGATAACAGTATACAAGAAAATAAATTATACTATTACGTTATTTCTGCTGTTAATAGTTTAGGTGAAAGCCCAGAAACAGAACCAATATCAACTCTTGTAAAAGATTCAGTAGATAAAAGATATATTTTACTTGTAGTACTTAATAACGGTATGCAAAAAGAATATGATGTAGATACATCTACAGCTGTTAAATTCATAAACTGGTATTTAAATAGAGCTAATGGAATTGGAAGTCCATTTTTTACCTTATTTAATCAAGAAAAAGATGATGTTTTTGAAAACAGTAAAGATTATATAGGATTTAATACTATTTTATATTATCAACTCAATGAATATAAAGTTTATATGCAGAAATAGAAGGATGAGGTGGAAAGTACAATGAATATAAAAAAGATAATTAGTCAATTAATAGTGTTAGTATTACTGTTTAGTCATACAAGTATAAAAACGTATGCGTCTTTACCATATGTTACTGGAGTAACGACAGAATCATTAGATCATGGTGTTAAATTATTTATTAATGGTAGAACAGGTAGTCCAACTAGTTACATGATAAAAAGATCAGACACTAAAACAGGTAATTATAAAGTGATAGTGGATAATTTAACAGAATTATCTTATGAAGATACTGGATTAGAAAATGCAAAAACATATTTTTATAAAGTAATAGCCAAAAATGAAGATGGTATAGGAAAAGATTCTGATATAATTGAAGGAATACCATCAAAAACAAATTTTTTATGGCTTGAGGTATATGGTCATAGATCATACCTTTATGGAATAGATGTATTTGATACCGATGGAAATAAAGTTCTGTATTCATCACATTATTATTATGATCAAACAGGATATAAGAATAATCAATATGCAGGTAAGTTATTATTGCATGGAGCTTGTCTTTTAAATAATAATAGTTGGAATAACAACATAGCCCCAATGACACGTATAGGGTTGAAATTGAAGCCACATAAAGGTATAAAGAAGATTAGTATATATAGTAAGGAACATGCTCCCATAAAGGCTGATATATATGAAACAATAGATGATGATAATTGTAATAAATTGAATCAGACTTCAGTATTATTTGAATCAAGTGATAATAATAATGTAAAAGAATATGAAATATTTAAATCAGGATTAAAAGCACAAGGTATTGATAGAAAAGTAATGCTAAATTGGGATTCAATAGAAGGAGTTAAGACATACGCTATTCAAAGAGCGGAAGATAAATCGGGACCATTTATTACTATAGAAAATGAGTTAAATAAAACTCAATATGAAGATAATAATCTGGAAAATAATAAAATGTATTACTACAAAGTACAAGGAAGCACTAATAATGGTAATATTATTGATTTGGGAACGGTAAAAGCAAACACTACGAAAGATAGATATGTAATATTTGAATTGTATGAGTCTTATGATCAAAATGAATTATATATAAATGAATTGGAAATATTAGATAATAAAAATAATAAAATAAATTATTTTGTAGATGATTTTGCAACTTTTAATACACCTATATCTGTGGTAAAAAATATTAATCATCTAGCAGGTCATTATCGTGAGTTAGATTATGCAAAAGATGGTAATATTTTTAATGACAACTATCAGCATTATGTTAGGCTGTCTCTTTATTTACATAATGGAGAATGGGTAAGATATGTTTTAAAACTTGATTCTAATACAGGAGTAGATAAAATCAATTTTTGGGCTGGTACAGATAAACAACCTAAAAAAGTAACATTTTATACATCGTTATCTTATGATTACAAAGATAATTTAGTATTAAGAAGAAACGATAACCTTGCATTTTTCTCAGAAAAAGACATTGCTGATACTGACGAAGTAGTAAAATACGAATTTACCCAAACCTCCCCAAACACACCACAAGGTGTAAATGCTATTTCTCAAGATACAAGAGTTAATATTAAATGGAATAAAGTAGATAATGCAGACAGCTATAAAATAAAACGTTCTACTTCACCAAGCGGTCCTTACACAGTTATCCAAGAAGATGTTGTGGATTTACAATACACTGATACTGGAGTTATTAATGGAACAGAGTATTACTATGTTGTATCAGCAATTAACAAAGGTGGAGAAAGTAATAATTCATTAGAAGCTAGTGTTATACCAAGTGCAAAATTACCACAAGCACCTACAGGATTAACAGTAAAATCACAACAAAATGGAATAAACTTATCTTGGAATCCAATATATAATGCAAATAGCTACACTATAAAACGTTACGAAACAGCGGGCGGACCTTATGAAACAATATTGGAAAATACCACAGACACAACATTTAGTGATTCAGGTTTGACTTTTGGTACAACATATTATTATGTGATAACAGCTAATAACACTATAGGGATAAGTAATAATAGTGAAGAAGTACAAGGTACACCTGGACAGATATTACCAGAAAAACCTATAAATATAATTACCAAAGTAAAAGAAAACAATGTATATCTTACATGGGATACAGCTAATCATGCAGTTAGTTATAATGTTATGCGTTCTGAAGCTGAAGATGGTACATATAACATAATGGAAAATGTAAAAGGTATATCTTATAAAGATGTGACTGCTGAATCTGACAAAACATATTTTTATAAAATAATAGCTGTAAACGAACAAGGTGAAAGTGAAACTTCTGAACAAGTGAGAGTTGTAGTAAAAGATAATATAGAGCAAAAAATACTCTTATCATTAACAATGAAAAATGGTTCAACTAAAGAATATGTCATAACTCACAGTCAACTAGTTAAATTTATGAGTTGGTATCAAGATAATTCTATTAAAAAAGGTTTACCATATTTCACATTAATAGCAAAGAATAGATATGGTGCATATAAAAGTAGTAAAAAATATATTTTATTTGACTCAATAATGGCAATTGATGTAAAAGAAGTACAATCTAATTAAGATAAAAAGATGGATTCATTAACATATATGTTGATAATATGTTAATGAGTTCTCTCTTAATGATTTTAGTAATTGATAACATGTACTTACTTAACTATATAAGTAGAATTAAATAATTGCTCTAATTTCACAAGGAGGAAAATAAATGAAAAAGATAAGACATCTTATACTATTGACTTTTTTGATAGTTTTAAATTCATGCTTATTTGTTAAAGGAGCTTCACTTCCAATAGTTCCAACAAATATTCAAGTAACCTCTAACGATAATAAGGTTGTATTATCATGGGATGAGGTAGATGATTGTAAGCAATATGAAATAGAAGTAGATGGAGTAGTAATAGATAATAGCCAATACACCATATTTGAGCATGAAAATCTAATGCCATTAACAACTCATAATTATAGAGTAAGAGCATTAAATGAAAATGGTAGAAGTGAATGGAGTTCTATAATAACTCAAAAAACAGCTAATCCCAAATTACAACAGATAAACATCATGAAAAGTAGTAAAGAATTAATACAACCAAGATATGGTTTTGGAACAGTAACACTTAATAATAAAATATATATAGTAGGTGGATATGGTGATGGTTATAAAAGTACAATAGAAGAATATGACCCAGTACAAAAAATGTGGGAAATAAAAACAACTATACCAACCAATAGAATGCAGCCATGTGTTGTAGCTCATAATAACAAAATATATATTATTGGAGGCTACAATAACCAAGAAAAAGAATTAAATATTGTAGATGTTTATGATTTGGAAAAGGATTCATGGGAAAAAGTTAAATCTATTCCAACCAAAAGAAGTGGGGCAACTGCAGTACAATATAATAATAAAATCTATGTAATAGGTGGTTATAATAGCCAACAAAAAGTATTAAATGTGGTAGAAGTATATGACACTAACACTAATTCATGGACAACTATAAAATCTATGCCAACAAAAAGAAGCCTAATGGATGCTATTGTATATGATAACAAAATATATGTTATGGGAGGATATAATGGTTTCGTTTTAGGAGATGTAGAAGTATATGATATAGATACTGATGCATGGGAAAGAAAAGGACAGATGCCTATACCAAGGTATTCGTTTAATACTACTTTACTTAATAATCAAATAATGATAGTCGGCGGATATAATACTATACCTTTTAATACCATAGAACTCTATAATCCTAATAATAATAAATTCATTCATCAAACTACTCTAAAAAATGAAAGATATGCTTCAGGAGTTGCTGTTATAAATAAAAATCTTTATGTAATAGGTGGAACTAATGAATCAGTTCCTCTTAATATTGTAGAAAAAGCATATGTAAAAAAAGATGAAGCTCCATATAATTTTAATACTCAAGAGGTTGGAAATGATATTCTTCTTACATGGGATAAATTAGAAGACGATACTTTATATGAACTTGAAATCAATGGTGTAAAAGTGCAAAATGGATTCAATAATTCTTATACTGAAAAAGATATTAAAATAAATAAAAAATACTATTTCAGAGTAAGATCAATCACTGAAAAGGGCATATCACAATGGAGTTCTTATAAAACATACATCAAATATAATGATAAGCCTTCAGCATATGCTTATATTGGTGAAAGAATTAAAGATGAGGAGAATTATGAATCAATTGATTTATATATTATGACTAAAAATATCAATGATATTTATTCAGCTGAAATAGAATGTACCTATGATAAAGAAGAAATAGAGATAACAACTAATGGTATTAATCAGCTCATTTATTCAGAAAAAAATCCTTATCAATATATTAATTTAGATGAAAAAACAGGACGAATCTATCTTAATTTATCTTTAACAGGAAATAAAGTACAAAATAATGATTTAGTCAATGTTTATAGAATTACACTTGATCTACGAACCTTAGATAATACAAAAATAAATGTAGATAAAATAAATTTGGTTGATTCTGTTGGACATATAATAGACATATCAGAGATATACGACTTAGACATCCCATCATTATACTAAATATGTGAGGTAAACTCTATGAGAAAAGAAATAATAATTAAAATTAAGATTATAACTATTTTAATAATCCTAGCCAATTTATTAGTTATCAGTAATGATAATTATAGTATTTATGCTAAATATGAAGATGTTGATAATGATAAATATTATGAAGCTGTTGAAAAAGAAATAACGATTGAAAGTAAAAGTAAAAATGAAATAAATGATAAAATTAAATATTTAGAAAAAGATTTAGAAGGAATCGGGGAAATAATCAGCCAACCAACAATTACTAATGATGAGGTTATAACATCAGAGATACAAAAAAATGATTATATAGTTTATTTTGGTGAAGATAAACCTATGGATACATATCCTTATCATGAAAAGATTGGCAATAAAACATATTCAGGCATACTAAAGCTAGATAAAACAATAAGCAAATACATTAGTGGTCCACATAATGTTAACAGAATATCTAAAATAAATAGAAAAGAGATTAATATATCAACCAGAAAGTTTGATGCAAAAGGAAAATATCTTGGCGTTTCCTATTCATGGGACAATACTAACAATCATTATGTTTTCCTACATAATGAAAAACTTTTTATAAAAGAAAGTGCAGAAAAAATAAGTTCAATAAGAAAAAATAATCCAGATGGTAGCTATTCTATAGAAGATACATGGGAAGCAACATATTTTTCAGTTATAAAAAGGGTTGAATATATTAATCATCCAGGAGTTAATTATGTAGGATATTATAATGGAAAAATTAAGACTGAAGAACATATATATACTTATTCTGCAAAATACAAAGTCCAATTACAATCCCAAGAAATGAAAGAATCAAATCATGGTAATGATTCATCAGAAGGAATTGTTAATGATCCTGTAAATATTGTAACAGGTAATTTATTTTCTACTGATACTGACTTAGAGTTATTAGATATTGGTATGAGTATAAATGCAACAAGATACTACAATGCTCAAGATGAGAGGCAGGGAATTCTTGGACAATCATGGAGATTTAATTATGAAAGCTATATTCAAGAAATGGAAGGAAATAGTAATTTAAAGGTTATTTATCCAAATGGAAGAACTGGGGTATATATATATAATGAAGATAAAAATGAATATGAAACCTTACCAGGTTTCTATGATCAATTAATTAAAGAAGATGATGGAACCTACACATTAACATTAAAAAATAAAACTAAATATTTCTATAACATTAATAAAAAACTTTCTAGAATAAAAAACATACAAGGTAATGAAGTTAGCTTAATATATAACTCACAAAACCAATTGATTCAAGTAAAAGGAGCTCTTGGTAAATATATTAATATAACTTATGACCAAGGTAAGATTATAAAAATAACGGATTCTTTAGGAAGAAGTATTACATATACATATAATAATAATTTAATAGAAAAAGTAATTGATGATGCTGGTGCATATACGAAGTATACATATGAGGGTAATAAAATAAAATCAATTACAGATAAGAATGGAAAAGTATATATAACCAATGATTACGATGAATTTGGACGAGTAATAAGACAAACTGATGGTAATGGTGGAGAGATTAATTATGATTATAATATTATAACAAAAGAAAATTATTATCATAATGTAAAAACTGGAGAGAAAATAAGATATCAATATAATAAAAGATGTTATATTACAAAAAAAATATATGAAGATGGTACCTATGAAGAATATACTTATGATGAAAAAGGTAATAAAAAAACATCAAGGAATAGAAATGGGTATGTTACAACCTTTATTTATGATGATAGAAATAATATTGTTAAAATAATATCTCCAGAACCTCATAATTATGAAACTAAGTTAGATTATGATGAAAACGGCAATGTAACTAAAATTACTAGACCAAATGGTGTAGAGGAAAATTATACTTATGATTCAAGAAATAATTTAACTGAAATTGAAAAACAAGTAGATGAAAACACAAAAGCACTTACAACATTTTCGTATGATGATAAAGGAAGAAGATTATCAAGTACTAATCCATTAGGCTATACAACATCATATGAATATAATGATTATAGCCCTCTACCTATAAAGGTCATTGACCCAGAAGATAATATTACAAATTATACATATGATAATGGAAATAGGGTTAAAACAGTTACCAAAGATAATAGTACATTAACATATGAATACGACCATCTAAATAATATAACGAAAGTAATTGATCAAAAAGGTAATATTACTAGAATGAAATATGATAAGATGGGTAATTTAATTAAATCAATAAAACCTAATCAATATAATATTTCTTCAGATGATGGTATAGGAACAACCTATAAGTATAATGACATGGATAAAATAATAAAAACTATTGATCCATTAGGTAATATATACGCTAACAAATACGATAATGCAGGTAATTTGGCTAAAGTAATTAATCCAAATACATATGATGACGTAACAGATGACGGAGAAGGAAAGAGCTTTGTATACGATACTAACAAAAGATTGATAAAAACTATAAATCCTTCTGGAGCACAAGCTACAATTAAATATGATCCATTAGGTAATGTTTTAAAATCTATTACAGCTAATAACTATAATGAGACAACAGATGATGGAGAAGGTATAAGTTATACTTACGATTCATTGAATAGAATAGCATCTATTAAAGATAAAGACGGAAATACAATAAGTAAAAATATCTATGATGAAGTTGGTAATATTATTAAAACTGTTGATTGTGATGGTTATGAAACATTATTCAAATACAATGATGCAGGTTGGTTATTAGTAAAACAAGAACCACTAAAGGAAGAAAAGGGTAAAGTATTATATAGGCAAACCAGATATAAATATGATTTACTAGGTAGAGTAATAAAAGAATATAAATCTAAAGATTATGTTTTAAAAGATGGTAATGCTGAAGAATATAATATTATTAATTATAGTTATAATAAAAATAACCAAGTAATTAAAGTAACAGATTCATCAGGAGCCAATATACAGTACAAATATAATAATCAATCACAATTAGTAGAGCAAAAGACAAAAGTAAGTGATGATGTATTTAGTATTAAAAAATATGTATATGATAAGCTAGGAAGAATAATAAAGGAAATCCAAGTTATAGATGGTGAAGATATTGGTAGTACTAATGAAAAGGAAGAAGTAATAACAGACTATACATATGACAAAAATGGCAATTTAACACAGATAAAAACTCCGTTAGGATATAAAACTATCTTTACATATGATGCAAACAATAGAATCATAAAAAAAGATGAAGAAGTAGAAAAAGATTGGTTAAATGAAACACATGTAAAAGCTAATATCTATTCACACAAAGATAAAATATATGAGAACAACATATATACTTATAATGTAAACATTGATACTACTGAAAAAATATCAGATATTAACCTAAACATAAAATATGACCCAAGGGTATTTGATATAGAAGGAATCGAAAAAGAAAATGAAAGTATAGAGATTAACACAAATACTATAGGTCAAATATCTATATCCAGTAGTGAAGTATATAATATAGGTAAAACAGATATACTAAAAATAAAGCTACGAGCTAAGAGTCAAATAATAGGTTTAGGTTATGTGACATTCACAGAAGAAAGTACCTATAAAAATCAAAATGGAGAAGTAAAACCTTTTTCAGAATTAACAGGTCAACGATTAGATATAACGGGACCTGATTTCAATCTAAATCAAAAGGTTGAAATTAATGACTTAACATTAGCAGCACAACAAATAGGTCAAAATGGAGTCAATGCAAATTATCAGTACAGATATGATACTAATAATGATGGTAAAATTGATGCAGATGATTTAACCTATATAAGTGAATGGTTAGACCATAATAACAGTAATAATTACAAGGAATTAGGAATAAGCCAAATAAAAAACAAAATAATTAATACTACATATGCTAAAGGTTCTGATAAGGTTATCAGAGAAACATCCTATGAATATGATAAGGCAGGAAATCTAATAAAAGAAACTGATTCAGAAGGGTCTATTGAATATACTTATGATGTACAAAACAATTTAATCAAACAAACAGATAAAGAGGGCAACATATATTGTTATAAGTATGATGAAGAAGGCAATGTTATTAGAGAAATCAAGCCAGATAATTATAATGAAGAAACTAATGATGGAAAAGCAGTCTCTTATACTTATGACTATCTTGGAAGATTAACGGTTGTTAGAGATGAAGAAAATAGGGTTGTACAAAAAAATGTCTATAACTCTAAAGGCAAGCTCATACAACAAATAGACCCAAAAGGATATCTATCAGGGGCTAACGATGAAGCAAGATATAAAACAGAGTATTCTTATGATATCGGTGGTAGGATAATTTCTATAACAACACCTGAACTAAAACAAAAAGGAAAACAGAATACAACCTATACCTATGATGCTCAAGATAATATTATAACTATCACAGATGCAGAGAGCAATGTAACTAAATATGTAAGAGATTTATGGGGAAGAGCAGAAACAATTATTAACGCAAAAGGTAATTCATCAAGATATACTTATGATTATGCAGGTAATGTAACCTCTAGTATCGACCCAAAAGGTAATAAGACTAAATACGTTTATAATAGTCAAAATAGGTTAAAAACAGTTATTGATCCCCAAGGTAAAGAAATAAAATATTTATATGATTTAGAAGCAAGAGTCATAAAAGAAACAGATAGAGCAGGACAAGATATTAATTATAAATATAATAGGGATAATAATTTAATACAAAAAAGTGTTGAAGGCAAGAATCAAGATCAATATTATCTATATAATCAAATTGGAAGGTTACAAGCAACAATATCCAATAATGGTATCGAGAGATATAATTATAATAAAAACGGTTTGATAACAGATAAGATAATGAATAATGAGACTATATTAAGCTATAAGTATAATGCAAATAATCAAATTAAATCTCTAACTAATATACAAGGAAATACTATAAATTATACTTATGATAGTCAAGCTAGGATAAAAGAAGTAAAAGATAATACTAGTACATTGGCAACCTATAATTATAAAGATAATCAACTTGATGCTGTTAACTATAATAATGGAATAAGTATTAATTATCACTATAATAAAGATAATCAAGTTACAAGAATTACTCACAAAAAGGATAGTAACCAGATTCTAAATACTTATGAATACATTTATGATTTGAATGGCAATATTATAGAAAAACAAGAAAACCAACAGTCAACAAAATATGAATACGACCAATTATATCAACTAACTAAGGTGAATTATCCAAATAATATCGAAGAAAAATATACATATGATGTTTCAGGTAATAGACAAAAAAGAACATTAAAAGAATCTATATTAGATGGAAAATCTTCACCTATAGGAAAAGAAATAACTACAAACTATCAGTATAATAATCTAAACCAGTTAACAAAATCTATAGAAAATGATATAATGACTACATATTCATATGACAAAAATGGTAACCTGATAAATGAAAATAATTCAAAATCAGGTACAATTTATTATAATTATGATGCGTATAATAGATTAATTAACGTTACTAAACCAGATGGACAATATCAAACTAATTATTATACAGTGGGTAACTTAAGAAAAGCAATTGAAGAAAATGGTGTATATACAGGATTTACGTATAATGATGGACAAGTAGTTAGTGAGCATAATTCTCAAGGTAAAATTAGACAAAATATCATAAGAGGATATCAACAAATAGCTACAAAAGATGATACTGACCAAACTAATTACTATCTACATAATGTTCATGGAGATATAACAAGTATTGTTAATAGCGAAGGTAAAATGTTAAATGAATATAACTATGACGCATATGGCAATATAACCTCAAAAGAGGCATTAGTACCTAATAGATATAATTATGCTGGTGAACAATATGATAATGTAACAGGTCAATATTATTTGAGAGCCAGATATTATAATCCTACAATTGGGAGATTTATTCAAGAAGATAGTTTTAGAGGCGACGGGCTTAATCTATACACTTATGTAGCTAACAACCCTGTCAACTTTATTGACCCAAGCGGACATTGTAGTGAAAAAGGTAATTCATCAGAAGATGTATATAATACTATAGAAGATTTTTTAGTTGGTATGTCTGCTTCCGTAATTGATGACTTGCTACACTCAAGTAAAAATAGTATTACCGTAGTAACTAATGTACTTGAAGTAATCGAGAAACAGATAAGTGATTCAATGGGACTTGATTCAAGGTATTCGGTTCTAATGGATGACTTAACAAGAGAAATAAATAATGCATTTGACCAAAGTAGCGAAGGTTTAATAAACCTTCTTGAAAATAAATATATAGATGATTATGAAGTATATTATACAGGAAGAGAAATCGCTGATTTTGCTATAGCAGGGGTAGGTCTTGGATTAGCAGGTAAAGGCTTATTTGATACCGCTTCAGGTGGTGGAGGTATAGTTGCGTCTATATTTGGAACGGTAAGTACAAGCGGTGCAGGTGCAGCTATTACAGTTCCATCATTAGGTGCATCAGTAGCTGCGGTGGCTGTTGGTGTTGCAGAGGTTGGCGTCGGCTGGAATGTAGGTAAATATGCTTATGATAATGGTTGGAAAAATAATAGCAAACGAGAAATAGCTAGTAATGCTAAGGGATCAGGAACATATAAAAATAAAACAAGTAAAAGTTTCTGGAAATCATATGATAAACTTCCAAAGCACTTGCAAAAACAAGCTAACAAAGCATTTAAATTATTTAAGGAAGACCCCTATAGTAATGGATTGAATTTTGAGAAGTTAAAGGGATTTACTAATACATATTCTGTAAGAATAAATAATCAATATAGGGCAATTGGAGAAATGAAAGATGGAATTATTACATGGACGGAAATAATTCCACATACCTACAATAAAATAAGATAGAAAGGGATGTTTATATTGAATTGGAGTCATATAGTAGTGGAAAGCTACTGTTCCTTTAAGAATGATAACTTAGCAGAAAAGCCTATATGTTGTAAATATAATCCAGGTATTACAGGATTACATTGCTTAGCATATGATTCTCAAAATAATAACTATTGTCCATATTTAGGATTTGGAACTGCTAAAACAACGATTGTACTAACTAATCAAAAAGGTGAAACTATTAATTTTGATAGTTTCTTTGGCGATTTGGATTTATCAAAAGGAGAATGGGAAAAAAAGGAGAAGGAATGGATTAAAAAACAAAATGAGTATATATCAAATAATGACAATGCCTGAAAAAATGATAAAAAAGGAATACCTAAACGTAGTATACGGTAAACGTGTGATTTAGAAGAAGGTGAACGAGTAGCCGAATAGGTTAAATAATAATTGTGACTAAGAAAACCGTGTCCTGTCCTATCAGCTAGAGTTGATATAAGATACGGTTTTCTAATTATAATTTACTTCTGGACTACAATAGTCAGAAATTAAGAAACTAGGGTCTAAAGCCTACGAACTGGGTCTTTCTCATGGGTCATAAAAAACAAGAGCAAATCAGTATGTACAACGTGGAGACGGTTTGATTGACTCAATTTAAAAATAATGTTTGATATACAAGGGGACGACTAATCTTAAAATTGATATTATAATCCATATAAAGGTAGGTTTATAACAGAAGATAGTTTTATGGGCGACGGACTCAACCTCTACACATACGTACAAAATAACCCTGTTAATCTAATAGACCCTACTGGTTATTGTAGTGAAAAGAACAATAGTTCAGAATCAGAATATATAGACAATCAGTTCTCTCAATACGATATAGGAGATAGAACCCTTATCTTCGCTAATAATGGACAAGCATTTTTGATTGAAATTGAAGAATGGAATCTGCATGATGGAAATACAAAGGCTTTAAATTTGTAAATGCAAGCTATGAAGATTTTGGTAATGCTAATAAGACATATGTTTCACCTAAAGAATGGGCTTCTATCCTTATTGGATTTACACCTGCTGATACAGCAAAAGATTTTATTGATTTTATTAAAGGTGAAGATTCTATAACAGGCGATAAAATTAATAGATGGTTATTAGGAGCAATGATTTTTACTCCTGAAATAGTTGATATGGCGATTAAAAAAGGTGCTAAAAATGGTGATGAAGTTGTAAGTTTTTTAAATAGTTCACGTAAATCTATTGATGATATAGTAGTTCCTTCTGTGAAAAATGGTGAGTTTGATAGTTGGTTTAACAACTTATCCGTAGCTGAATTTGATGAAATATGGGCTAATCCTAAGTTGCGTAATAAGATAAAAAGTAGGTTACGACATCCTGGTGGATTACATGAATGGCATATGGTTTCAAGGACAAATGTATTTAAAAAATGGGGAGTTACAGCTGAACAGATTAAAGAATTACGTACAGCTATCAGTGATGTTAAATTTGTGAATCCACCTGGTGTACACGGTGGTCTAGGTTCAACAAAAGCTCATAATGAAATATTAGAAATTATTGATAATGCATCTGACTATGATTCGTTTAAAAAAGGTCTAAGAGAATGGGCTAATAATAGACTTGAAGGTGGAGTTAATGCATTACCAGAAGGACTAAGATAAAGGAGGATTAAATTTTGGAAGAAAAGAGAGTATCGTTATGGATTGGAACATTTGATTCATATGATAGAATGAAAGATTATTTTAAGAATGGGTATACAGAAGATGGTGATAGAATAGAATCTCAATTTGAAGATAATTTTGAAATCGAAGATATAGATGAAGATTTATATGAAATACAATTTTATCCAGATCAATTAATAGCTATTAAAAATCTAATTGAGGGTTGCTCATATGAAGAACAAGTAATTCCTAAATTTAATGAAGAAATAAATAATGCTGACAAAATTTCTGGAAATACAGTTGCGTTATTATATGATTATATGTATAACAACGAGATAAAGTTACGAGAAGGAGAAGGTTATTCTATTTCTTATATAGGTACAGTAAGATATAATGAAGCATAAATAAATGTGAAATTGAACTTTACATCACTATAATAGTATGGACCTAGTCGAATGACTAGGTCTTTTACAACTGATAATTAACAAGGGGACGACACAATCTGGACGTAATATTGTTGGTAGTACATTTGACGATATCAAACCTACATAAGACATGGTAAATCCAGAGAAAGTTGCAGAGTACGCAGAAAAATTAAAAGCTGGACAGTATGTAGAACCTATTGAGATTTATTAGGTTCCTGGAAAAGGGTACTATATTTCTGAATGTCATCATAGATATGTTGCAAGTCAACAAACTGGAATTGAAGTGGATGTTATAATAAGACAAGGAGGTGGACCGACAGGATTACCAGATTGAAGTGATGTTGAGTGGAAAGAATTCATAAACGAAGATCAATTCTGGGATTAATAGGTGTGAACTATGAAAAAAATAATTGAAGTACTAAAAACAGGAGTTAAATATCAAGATGAAAATGCTGAAAAGTTCATTAAATTTGATGAGTGCAATAAAAATTGGGTTGACTATAAGAAAAAAAGAAGTGGAAAAGACACAATAAATAATCTTCTATATGTTGGTCAGAAAGATTCTACTTCAAGTCCAATGTACATAGAGCTTTTTATTCGTCCATTTATTCGATTTGAATTTAATGATCGTGAAGATTATAATCAAGTTAGAGATGAAATTAATAAGAATGGTTGGAATCTATTAGATTTAAGTTAAAAATAACTGCATTTTTGAAACCCATGGAATTGACAAAATCAGGTATTCCATGGGTTGATTTATTGTGACTGAACGTATGTGGAATTTAAGCAGATTTACTATGAGTTTGTTAACATTTAGTAAAATTATAAATAGTAGTTTAAGATGCAATGAGTAATTTTAGAATCCACATTATAAAACATATTTAATAAATTTATAACAGAAACCATTATTTGAATTAAGCGATTATAATGATGTTAGTGGTGATTGGTGGAATAGAGTAATAAATGGTAGAACTCAGGCAGAAAAAGATAATACTAGAACGATTTTACGGGATATTAGATCTAATTTAAAAGATGCTTTTAATGAGAAATTCAATTAGAAAAAGGGGTGTATTTGTTATTTCTATTAAAGATATATTACTATTTGTTATTTTGTATCCTGTGTTACTATTATTATATTATTTTACACGAGGTATTAAATTCAAAATTAAAGAATTTTTTTATATAACTATAATAGCTATTATAGTCTACATTATCATTCAAGTTTATACATGAGAAAAGACATGTTAATTTAGCTATTATATAGCATTTACAGGTCAAAGAGGTAAGCTCTTATAATATATATTAATGTATCTTAGGGGACGACTAATCTTGCATGTTGATTATGCTTAAATCTATATGTATTATTAAATATGATATATTATATAATCTTGATTACTAAAGTTGATAGCCTAATAAATGAGGAATTAGAATGTATATAATGTATGAATTTAACCACATAGATGATTAAAATGTTTATTGCAATCAACTCCAAATAAGCTATTGTCGATAATAAAAGGCTAATGAAAACACCTTTAGGTGTAACTTGAGAATAGATGCAGTTGGCAGACTATTCAATGAGTCTTGAGACTAAGCTAGTAATATACCCTTATAGGGTAAGTGCAAACCACCCGTTTTACGGGTGGTGGTGATTACTTAATGCAAATTTTACCAACAGCCATATATCAATTCCTCTATGGGCGAATCCTACGAAGTTTGTTTGTGGTCTTTGCGGGGGAAAATCTTTTAATTCATTGCCCTTTGGGCAATCAATATATAGTTTAACAACTGTGGTATCATTTTAAATATTATCAGAATTTTTGACTAAACAGTCTTCCAGAGTTATCTGGTTTATCATCTAATTCTAGGATAATTTCTTCACGCTTAAATTCAAATTGTTTTCCATTACTATCACGAGGTATATGGTCAGTAAGTGTGGTAATTATATACTGAATTTTATATTTATTTGTTATGCTGTATATCTTATCTAAAAATGTAATTTTTTTTGTGTCTGCCATAGACTCAAGAACGCCATCGTGATATATAACTTTTATAAAGTTTTCATGATTGTAAGCTATTGCAACAGCTAAATCAAATATAACACACAACATTTTCTTGTATGATTAACCATCTGATTGTGAGTTTATCTGCTTAGTTTCTGCATTTATAAATTCACCGTAGAAGTCCGGGTTATTATTTGAATTAAATTTATATTATAAAATGGCAGAATCATTTAATATATCTTTAGATAAGCCCCTAAAAAAGCTTTTGATTGTTATGTATTTATTATTAGGTAACTCAATATGTTCTTGTAATTCTTCAATCGCTTTAGTTAGTGATTTAGCTATTTTTTTAAAATTAGCTTAAATTGATTTAACTATATCAACATCATCTAATTTCTTTAGCAATGTGTTTATTACTAAATCAATTTCAACTAATTCACTTTGATACTTTTTATACTTTACAAAAATATCGTCTTGGATAACTACATTCAATAGATTCTTTCTCTTAATATTCAGGCTATATAGCTCATCTCTAATATCTTTTAATTGTTCATTTTTCTTTTCAAGTATATTTTCATGATAGTTATTGCGTTCTTGTATAATTGTTTTATTAAATTCAATTAACTGTTCATATTCTTTATCTAGTTGTTTAGGAAAATATAAGTTGATTTCTTCAAAAAGTTCTCTAATTTGCTTTAGATTAAAGTGCATTTTTTGTTCTAGTGACTGATTTAATCTAGATACTTCATAAGAAATTTTATATTCTACTTCATAGCTTTGGGGTATCATAGGGTTAATTAGAGGTCAATGATTATTTTAAATATTTTTTAGTAGCTTCAATTCTTCTATACGTTAAACAAACAGGATATCTATTTGCATTAAGCATACGTATCTGATAATATTAGTATAGTAGTTGTCGAAAGTTTTCTAGTTAGTTGTGATTGCAATATCAGGGTTATGCTTTAAAGATTCAAATATTTTTAGTGTTAAATGGAGAGGAATAAAATGGAAATTATTGTTTTAGTGATTCAGGTAATAGCAAGCTATTTTATTGTTGTTACTGTTCATGAGTTAGGACATATAGTAGTTGGAATTATATCAGGATTTAGATTTGAATTATTTGTCTTAGGTCCAATAGGATTAAAGAGAAATGAGAACGGGAATCTAATTTTCTATATTGAAAAGAACAAAGCTTTATGGGGAGGATGTGCCGCTACGGTACCTATAAAAGAAGATAAGGAAAATATTAATAAATTTGCTAATTTATTAATAGGAGGTCCACTAATATCACTAATTTTTGGTATATTATTAATTATACTCTTTATTAATTTTAGAGTCACATTTTATTTGGTATTAGGAGCAATGTCACTGGGAATATCATTTGCGACTCTTATACCTATGCGAGCTGGTTGTTTTTACACAGACGGTGGCAGATGGTTAAGAATTAAGAGAAAAGGTTATGCTTCAAAAGTTGAAATAGTATTAATAAAATTTACACAATCTTACTATATAAATAATGATTATTCTAAGCTATGTCTAAAGGATATCCAAATACTAACTTTCGATGAGGACAAAAGAAATAAGTATTTAGGACATTATTATGCATATCATTATTATAAAGATAATTTTGATAGTGATGGTATGGAATCAGAAAAACAGGCGATAAAGGCTCTTGAACCTTCAGTACCAAAGAATTTTGTTAAACTGTTGGCTCTTGAATAACTGAAGGACAAAATTAATTTAATATTTTGAAATATTTATTTTGCGGATAAATTGGGTGGTTGGTATAAACAGAAAAGAACAAATGATGGATTAAACATATTTTAATATCTGAGGGTGGTGTGTGGGAATTTTGAGGAAACAAGGTAAATTAATAATTCATTCTAAAGGTTAATATCTTCCATAAATTAATTGAATTTTATTGGGACTCTTCTTCGTAATCCAGTTAATCCTAATAAAAAATATAATATGCTACAAAACAAATGTTATTGTGAAAGCTTTAGCAATTATTTTTAGTACTTTGTTTGACTTATTCTTATTTATAATGGGGCTTATATAGCCCTTTATAGTTCCTTTCATAATTAAATCTTTTGATTCCATAGCTTAAAGAAGAACTTCTAAAATCATTCCATTATTGATACCAATATAATCAAAACTTATTAATAAGTCATGTTCTTTTTATATAGATTTCCGATACTAATTATTTTAACAGTATCAAACCTTTAGTTTTATGCAGTAAATATCATTATGTGATATTACTATCAATACTCTAAAGAGTTATATCACTAATAAAAAGTACTAAAACAATGCAATTGATTTTTGTTCAAATCATAGGTATAATTAGTAAAAAAAGTATGGGGTGGAAATTATGACAAAAAAATTACTAGTATCAATAGCCATATTTATGATGGTATGTTATACATCAATTATGGTTAATGCAGCAAGTGATACACAGGAAGCTAAATATGTCCAACAACAAGGAGAATGGATATATTATATTGATGACACCGATGAAGGGTATCTGTGCAAAATTAAAATGGATGGCACAGGATATACTAAACTATTTACTTTTAAGGCATCTGAATTTTTAATCAAAGATGAATGGATATATTATATAGAGTCAAAATCCATATATCTGGGTGAAGGTGCATTGTATCGTATCCGATCAAATGGTACAGGTAAAGAGAAACTGTTCAGTCATAATATATGGGATGTAAAGAATCTTGCATATAGTAATGGATATTTGACTTTTTATGCAGGGAAGATGTACAAGATGGATTTATCAAATCTAAGCCCTATTGAACTAAATTGGAACCACTCTCAATGTGCAACCCAAAATGGATATTTAATCAGTAGTCATTATGGTACATTTAGTTTATATAACTTAGCCACAGACAAAGACACCTTCTTTAAATATACTAAAAAAGTTTCTGAATTCGTATGCGATGATCAATGGATTTACTTCATAGAGAAAAATAGTCAAGATTATTTATACGATATCGTTAAAGTAAAGTATGACGGAAGTGAGAGAACAATTGTTTTATCTAACTTGAAAAATGCAGGGAATATCCAATTATTTAACGGTGAACTTTACTATTATGCAAGAACTGATATTGAGTATAGAAAATATTATTATGGGATTTGGAAAACAACAATTGAAGGTCAAGACACAGAGCTAGTGACTAAAGATTCAATTTATCATGAAAAAAAATTTGAAAACGTGATTGATAATAATATATATTTTACCAAGTCTAATTATTTAGCTGTATACGATATTAAGGCAAAGAAGATTAATTATAAACCTTTAGAAGGTTTGGTATCATCTAATCAATCAGCTGCCTTCAATGATACAGGTAATTTAATTATTACAAGAGAAAATGAAATCATTGAACTTACCCCTGATTTGAAAGAAATAAAAACCCTTAAGGATTTTACAGTCTTAGATAATAGAGAGTACCATTTTGGTGCATCTTCGAGATTATATTATTATAATAACTATGTAGTAATTCAAGATCGAGGCACTAGTATAACAGACTTGGCTAGCCTAGAGATTGTTAATTTGAAGAAGAACACAATTTATACTTTGAAAGGTGAAGAATACGATTATTTTATGGCTGGAATAGATGATAATTATGTTTATTTTTTTGGTGAAAAAAATGATGATTATATATCTAAGCTATTCCGTCTTCCAATAGGTGAATTGGATATATCTAAAAAAGAACATATTTGGGATGTTCGAGAATGCTATTATTTCAATGGTTACGTTATTGACCAAGGTGATTATCCTACATATGAGCTACGTAAGTTGGACTTGAGTTCTCTTAAAGAGAGCAAAATTAGTTCTGTGTTTATTTATGGTTGTGATATTAAAAATGGGTACTTATATTATGTAAAAGGAAACAATGGTGGTATCTATAAAACGTCAATAAAAAATATTAATGTGAAGAAGATATATTCACAGAAACAATGGGCATCGGATGTTATCGTAAACAAATCTACTATTTTCTTTGAAACATGGAAAGGTGGTAATCAGCTGGTATCCACGGATACTAATGGAAATAACTTCAAAGTAATAAGTTGTGACAGTGTTTCTAATTTCTTTGATGCCAATGAGCAATATGTTGTTTTTAATGCCTCAAGAAAGTTTGCGTGTTACTTAAGAGAAGAAGATAAAATTGAATTGATATCTGACTTTGATAATAACCCAAAGCCTGCTAGTGTTCAGGGTAGTAGTGTGTTCTACGATGTTAGTGATAACGATTGGTTTGCCTCTAAATTGTATAAGTTGCATAATAAGAAAATTATTAGTGGACACAATGGTTACTTTAGTCCTAATAAAACGATTACTGTAGACCAGTTTATTAAAACGTTATGTGTTGCATTAAACGGTGAAATAGCTGGTCCATCTTCAGATTATTGGGCACAGAAATATATTGATTTTGCCATTGATAAGAAGTATATTTCTGCAAATCAATTTGAGGACTATTCCAGAGAGATTACAAGGGGTGAACTGGCACAAATCATTGTTAATACTATGAATCTAAGTCCTCTCAATGAAAAACAAAAAAAAGAAATGATTGAGAAAATTAAAGATTACAAATCAATAAATGATGCTCATAAGGAAGCCGTATTAAAGGTTTATCATGAGGGAATTATTACCGGTTATGATGATGGTTCTTTTAAGGCGGATAATACTTTGAAGCGTTCTGAAGCTAGCATTGTTATATACAGGATTGTTGATAGTGTTGAGATATAAAAATTATTAAAAGGTGATTAAAGTGATATTAGAAAATAAAAAGATATATGCAAAATATGATAATAAAACTATAAGAGTTTACCAAGCATATAATGATCGTATAGCAGATGAAGCATTAGAATTAAATACTTTTGGTAATAACTTCAAAAAAGAAAGAATGACATGGATAAAGCCATCATTTTTATGGATGATGTATCGTTCAGGATGGGGAACTAAAAAAGATCAAGAGAGAATATTAGCAGTAGATATTTATAGAGTATTTTTTGAAGAACTATTATCTAAGGCAGTACTATCAACTTATGATATAAATGTTTATTCTACACGTGACAATTGGAGAATGCATTTATCTAAATCAAATGTACGATGCCAATTTGATCCAGATAGAGATATATACGGTAATCCTCTGGATAAAAGAGCTATTCAATTAGGAATAAAAGGAGATATGGTAGAGAAATACATAACTAAAGGAATATATGATATAATAGATATGACTAATAAGGTTAAAGAATATAGGGAACAAATTAAAAATGATATGTTTGATATTGCTTTACTACCTGCTGAAACAGAATATTTTTAAGCTGTTATCTATTATCAAATCACTACATATTAATTGATAAAGAATATTACAACAAAAATTACACATCCTAATCTTAATAGATACAAAAACAGTATCCAAATGAGAGCTAGGAGTGATTTAATTTGAATATAATAGATAATCTAATCGAATCATTTAATACTATATCTGAAGGATTAGAAAAAATATTAAGTAACGAGAACTACATTTTTGTTAACGATAAAGACGGTAACATTATATGTACACTATACAACAGCGATAAGGAAAGAAACTTATTAGACGAATATCTAGAAGACAATCAAATATCAAAAGATGATGTTAGCATTACGGTAATGGATACATTAGAAAGTGAAGACCTGGAAGAATTATTTAAGAAACATCAAATATTTAGTTAGTCTGGAAAATATTAATATAGTTTTACAACAAATAAATCATCAACTTATGAACTAGGTTGATGATTTTATAATACATAATAATATAATTATGCTAACCATATAATTATGATACAATAACATTATATGCTAGCAGTCTAGTAATAATTGAGTTTTGATAATGGAAATATAATAAGAACTTCTATAATTACTACTGTTATTAAAACTTAAGGAGGTATTTAAATGACATCACAATCATTAATTAACAACGAAACTATAATGCAAGTAAAAAATGTTTTACAGAAATTCCAAAAAGGATACATAGACAAAGATATAGACAATATAGATAGCTATATGAATGACCTATTTATCAAAGATGATAACATTATAACTATAGGAACATCTCGTAGTGAGTGGTGTATTGGAATTGAAGAATGTAAGGGATTAATTGAAAGTGATTGGAAATATTGGGGAGATTTAGTTATTAACTATGAAAATGCAAAAATTAATTCAGAAGGTAACACAGCTTGGTTTTTAACTGATTGTACAATAAGTTGGGATTCTGAAGACGATTTTGATGAATGGTGTGAAGACCTAGTGGCAGATTATTTTGAAGAAAAAGGGCGTTATATCAATTATAATCAATTTTCCAAAATGGCAATGTTAAATCTTAAGCTAGCATTAATCATAAAATCATCACAAGGCAATAAAGGTAAAAATATTCCTTTTCCAATTAGATTATCAGGTACATTAATCAAAACGAATGATAAATGGTTAATTAATAAATTGCATTTTTCAGTACCTATGTCAAGATATCCTGAATGGAGAATAGATAATGATAATATAGATTCCCTAAAATATTATAATCAAATAGTACAGAAAATGAGTAAGTTAAGCAAGGAACATAATAATCAATCATGTGAAAGTATTAGGGAATTACTAAACACCTTAAAAGAGAACTACCTGAATAAAAAATTAGATATATTAGATACTGTTAAAGATCTCTTTGCTGCATATGAGGATATTTATATAGTTGATCCTAATGAAATTCCTGTAGCTATAGGTATTGAAGATATACAAAAGATGATTCTGATACAAAGAGAAAAATGGGACGATATGGAACTTAATATCAAAGAGGCGATAACTAACATTGAGGGAGATACAGCAAATATTATAACTAATGGTATGTTCAAAAAATGTTCAACCTCAGATCAATTGCTTCAAAAAGAGTGGAATAATATTAAAAAAACACTTCAAAAAGAAGGTAAAGGTGAAGATAAACTTTTCCAAGCACAAAAACAAATAGCATATGCTTTAAAAGAACTATCATTTGGAAAAGAATCAATGTGGGAATTTAGATTTGATGCTATGGCTGTAAAAGAAAATGATACTTGGAAATTCCATAATATTCAATTCACATATCCTTCATTATATGTATTAGAAGGTAATTATGATATGATACCTTTACTTAATCATAATGTAGATGAGCAATAATTATAATCTTATATATAGATAGTTTGAAAATTACATAGTAATACGATATAATAGAAAAGAAGATTTTGCAAGTATCTAATGAGGAGGCAAACTATGGATAAAAAGAACTTCTCAAGCATCGGAAATGAAATCAAGGATAGTGTTCGAAAAGCAGTCAACACTAGAGATTTTAATCAATTAAATAAAGATATTGGAAATACCATAAACAATACTTTAGATGATATTAAAAGTTCTATAGGATACAATCATAATAATAGCAAGAATCGAAAGCAATGGGATAATAAGGACATATATAATGAACGATACAAGGACAGGCATTATAGGTATAACCACCATTCAAATAAACCACCCCATGAAGAAAACCAAGTTTATGACAATAAGAATGTCACTGATCATATGCAATTTGTAAAGCCGGTTGGAAGAATATCCGGAATCTTATTTACTGTATTTGGCAGTATCGGACTTGGATTGTTTGGAATTGCTATCATTGTAATGGCTATACTTGGCTATACTTTGGATAATAGTCTTTATTTTACCATTTTAAAAGGATTGGCACCATTATTTGTTGTTAGTATGTTTTTGACAGGAAAAGGTGGAGCAATAAGAAAGAGATTAAAACGTTTTAAAAAGTATATCAAGTATACAAAAGATAAAAATTATTGTATGATTAAGGAATTATCTAATTATACTGGACTAAAGAAAAGGTTTATTATAAAAGATTTGCGTAGAATGATTTCTTTAGGTATGTTTCCAGAAGGACATCTGGATGATCAAAAAACTTGCTTTATGCTTAATAACGAAAGTTATGATCAGTATCTTAAACTTCAAGAAAAAATGAAAGCAGAAAAGTTAGAGGAAGAACAACAGGCTAGACAGAAAATTAAAGAAACAAATAACGACGAAATTAAAGATTCTGAACTTAAAAAGTCAATAGAAGAAGGTAAATCATATATTAGACAGATCAGAGAAGCAAATGATGTTATTTCAGGAATAGAAATCACTAAAAAATTATCTCAGTTGGAAAGTGTAACAAGCAAAATTTTTGATTATGTTGAAAGCCATCCAGAAAAACTTTCGGATATTCAAAAATTTATGGATTATTATCTTCCTACTACGGCGAAATTATTGAATGCTTATAAGGAATTGGATATGCAGTCGTCACAAGGTGAAAATATTTGCTCAGCAAAAATGGAAATTGAAAACACGCTGGATACTATTAATTTAGCTTTTGAGAATTTATTGGATAGTTTATTTCAAGATGTAGCAATGGATGTAGCAACGGATATATCAGTATTAAACACTATGCTAAAACAAGAAGGGTTAACTGAAAAAGATTTTTAATTAATTAGGAGGATGAAAAATGAGTAATCAAGAACCAACTTTAACTTTTGATGCTTTATTTGATGAGACTGTAGAGAAGGAAAATAATATGCAAGATATGATGTTGCAGGAATCTGAGCAGGTAATTAAAGAAAATCCTGCATTTGATGAAACTATGTTGACAAAAGAAGAACAAAAAATGGTTGAAGAATTCTCTGAAAAGATTGAATTAGGCAAAACTAATCTCATTCTCCAATATGGTGCAGGAGCTCAAAAAAAGATTGCAGATTTCTCTGAAACAGCGCTTAATAATGTTAAAACAAAGGATTTGGGAGAAGTAGGAGAAATGCTTTCAGGTGTTGTTTTGGAATTAAAAAGCTTTGATACAGAAGAACAAAAAGGTCTATTTGGGATTTTTAAAAAGTCTTCCAATAAAATAAATGCAATGAAAGTAAAATATAATAAAGCAGAAGTAAATGTTAATAAAATCTGTCGTACACTTGAAAGTCATCAGATTCAGTTATTAAAAGATGTAGCAATGTTGGATAAAATGTACGAGATGAATAAAACATATTTCAAAGAGTTGTCTATGTATATACTAGCTGGTAAGAAAAAACTTGCTAAGGTTCAGTCAGAAGAACTTTCAGCTTTAGTTGAAAAATCATCTAAAAGCGGACTTCCAGAGGATGCACAGGCGGTAAACGATATGATGTCAATGTGTAATCGTTTTGAAAAGAAAATACATGATCTGGAATTAACCAGAATGATTTCCATTCAGATGGCTCCACAGATTAGGTTGGTGCAAGGAAATGATACTCTTATGGCTGAGAAAATCCAATCTACTATAGTAAATACAATTCCACTATGGAAAAGTCAGATGGTGCTTGCTCTTGGTGTTGCACATTCTGGTCAGGCAGCAGAAGCTCAAAGGAAAGTTACCGACATGACTAATGAATTATTAAGGAAAAATGCCGAAACACTTAAGATGGCAACCATTGAGACAGCAAAGGAATCTGAACGAGGAATTGTAGATATTGAAACTCTACGCACTACCAATCAATCTTTGATTTCAACCCTTGATGAGGTAATGCATATTCAGAATGAAGGTCGTCAAAAGAGAAAAGAAGCAGAGATAGAATTGAATCGTATTGAAAATGAATTAAAGCAGAAACTGCTTTCTATTAAAGGCTAGTATACCACTATTTCACAGAAACGTTAAATAAGATAGTCTAAGAATAAACAATACAAAATGAACTACCTAAGATTTTTTTGAAATCATAGGCGGTTTATTTTTTTTTGCATACATATCATCAATAAAATCAGAACAATACTAAAAATATCTTGACACTGTACTAACTGTACTATATAATGTAATACAGTTAATACACTAAGGAGGTGTGCTATTGATTCACATTGACTTAAGAAGTAGAGAACCAATATACGAACAATTAGTAAACAATATAAAAGAATTAATATTCTCAGGAATACTACAACCAGATGAAAAGCTTCCATCTGTTCGGGAGCTTGCAAGCCAGTTAACAATTAATCCTAATACAATTCAAAAAGCATATAAAGAATTAGAGAATTTAGGTTATATTTACTCAGCAAGAGGAAGGGGTAACTTTGTCATGCCAGTAGATGATAAATCAGGGGTAAAAAATAGTGTTGAACTATTGAATAAAATAACTGAACTAGTGAAAGAAGCCAACTATGTGGGCATATCAAAAGAATTTATAAAACAAATAATTGAAGATGTCTATAGAAAAAAAATAGATTAGGGAGGTATAGAATGATTAATGTTGAACACTTAAGCAAAAATTTTGAAGGTACCAAAGCATTAGCTGATATATCTCTACATATAAAAAAGGGTTCAATTTATGGGCTAGTTGGACCTAATGGTGCTGGTAAAACAACACTTATAAAACACTTAACTGGAGTATATCAACAGGATGATGGACAAATCAAGATAGATGGAAATTTTGTTTATGAAAATAATGAAATAAAAGAAAAAATAGCTTATGTCCCTGACGAATTATATTTCTTTCCTCAGTATACTATCAAAAAGATGGCTAGATTCTATAGAGAAGTTTTCAGTACATGGAATGAAGAAAGGTACGAAAAACTAAAAGATGTTTTCATGATAGATGAAAACAAGAAAATTAACAAACTATCTAAAGGTATGAAAAAACAAGTTGCATTTTGGCTGTGTATATCATATATGCCAGAAGTAATGATACTGGATGAACCTGTAGACGGATTAGACCCTGTAATGAGGAAAAAAGTATGGAATCTAGTAGTACAAGATGTGGCAGAAAGACAAATGACTGTTTTGGTATCTTCACATAATCTAAGAGAATTAGAGGATATATGTGATACTGTTGGTATAATGCATCAAGGGAAATTGCTGATTGAAAGGGAATTGGATGATCTAAAATCAGATGTGTATAAAATACAAGTAGCATTTAAGGGTGAATTTGATAAGAGCATACTAGATGGTACTAAAATACTGCATAAAGAAAATAGAGGGAGTATTTTCTTATATATATTAAAAGGTAACAGAGAAAAAACTATCAGCATAATAGAACAAAGCAATCCAGCAATATTAGACATTCTACCTCTTACATTAGAAGAAATATTCATATATGAAATGGGAGGTGTGGGTTATGAAATCAAAGACATCATACTTTAGTAAAACATGGTTCTGTAATGATTTGAGAGCCTATGGATGGTTTGGTATTGTTTATACAATAGTTCTCTTTTGTATGATGACATTACCTTCATTGCTGAGTTATTCAGCTGGAAATTATAGTACAAATTATATGATGAACATTTTTGAATTCGATAACTTTTTTATTAATGTAATGCTTCTCACGCTACCTGTGTTAGTGGCCATACTATTATTTCGCTACTTACAAGTAGTGCGTTCATATACTATAATACACAGCTATCCATATACTAGGGTACAAATATTTAATAGCCATATTCTAGTAGGATTAATACTCTTATTGGTGCCATTACTATTTAATACAGTATTGATGATAATAATAAATACAATTGTGGGATGTCCTACTAGTAATTTGTTTTATCTAAGTTGGTTTTTAAAGGCCTCTATATTATCATCAGCTATTTTTATAATTAGTTCATTCATAGGGGTTATAGTAGGCGGGTCTATATGGCAACTGGTATTTTCTTACATATTTTTATTACTTCCAGTAGGGTTAATAATTATGGTTTTATATTTCCTGAATATTGTTGTTTATGGATTTTCCGATAGTTATTATTCACAAGCTAATTACTTGTGTCCATTGATAATCAACAATATGAGCAATATGAGTGTTGTGATGAATATGAGCATTGTTGCTTATATAATATATATTATAATTTTCTACCCCTTTGCTCTATATTTATATAAGCGAAGAAACCTGGAGAATGTTTCAAGCATCATATGTTTTAATATATTTAAAGTAATATTCAAATATGGTGTGACTTTTTGTTTTATGCTTGGAGCAGGTGTTGTTTTTTGCTATTGGTACAGACATGATGAATCATTACTTAGATTCTTAATAGGCGGGTTAGTTGGAGCTATAATAGGGTATTTTGTATCGGAGATGTTATTACAAAAACAAATTAATGTATTTAACAAGTATAAAGGACTTCTTATCTACAGTCTGGTTATCATAATTGCAATAATGGGTTTTAAGTTTGATTTGCTAGGTTATGAAAAAAGAGTTCCAAAAGCAGAAGATGTTGAAAGTATAAATTTTAATAGTGGCTATAGCCATAGATTTTTCTGGAATTCTTATTACTCTGAATATGATACTGAAGAAATGATAAATTTTATTATAGAGCTTCATACTGGAATAATTAAGGAACGACCCACAGAAGGTGATCAGGTAAATATTGCATATAGATTAAAAAATGGTAAAAGCATAAAAAGAACATATTCAATAGATAAAGAAGAGAAGTATGACCAGTATTACAAAGCATTATTTGAATCAATAGAATTTAAGGAAAATCATTATGCTCTATTAACAAATGATGAAGAAAATATATATAATGCCAATATTTATCCAGACAGTCGTAAGGAGAATATTGTAATAAAAGATCAACAAGAATTAAAAGAATTTATATCCATAGCTAAGCAAGAAATAATAGATGAATCCTATGAAAACATGAAAGAAAGTATTAATCTAGCAAAAATAAGTTTTTATGGAACCAGTAAAAAAGGGCGTAATATTACATTAGATGTACAACTAAAAAGTAATTATACTAATTTGATATCTTGGTTACAAGAAAAAGAATACTATGATGGTATTGTGATTTTACCAGAAGATGTCAGTGAAATGGCGATAACAACTTCATATAGATATGAAGATGAAGAAGATATATTTAATCGTACTGGGGAGTATAATTATATATATATTAAAGACAAAGGTAAAATACAGCAAATTTTAAATAGTAGAGTTAACATCAGTGAAAGATATGATGATGTCAAAGATATGATTGTATATATAAAGTATAAATCAATTGATGATATAGAGACGATTCGTATAAGTGCTGAACATGCACCAGAATTTATTCTTAAACATTAGAGTCAGAGATAATTTTTAACACTTGATCCATGAGGGATAAGATGGGGGGATTGGTGATGGTTGGATTAATTGAAAAAGAGGTAAAAAAACATGGAGATAGAGCAAAAGTATTTCCTGCCAGGAATCTAAAAAGGCTTGAACAAGATTCAAGAAATACTATGGATAGTGGATTATTGGACAAGTTCCAAAAAAATATTGTTAATGGTTTTCAGGATATTAATTTACCTAATCTTGATTTTACCATTCGTTCAATTATCATAGTTGCATCACCAAGTCCCTCCACAGTAACAGTTAATTTCAATTGGCAAGGTGAGAAAGTACCGTTAAAGCTTCCTTCCACATATATGGATATGACCACTGCGCCACTTAGAATAGAAAATTATTTGAGCGATTTTCTGAAATCTATGGGTTATCAAATAAAATATGCCCCAAGATTACCTAGAAATCTATTAGCTGCAAGAAGTGGATTGGGTACATATGGTAGAAATAATCTATGCTATGTGGAAGGTTTAGGTAGTTTCATTAATCTTGTACCTTTTTATTCAAATATCCCTTGTGAAGATGATATTTGGCATGAAATGTTTCAAATGGATATCTGTAAAGGCTGTAGAGATTGTTTGGATAATTGTCCAACGGGAGCAATTGTGGAAGATAGATTTTTGATTAAAACTGAAAGATGTCTTACCTATTACAACGAAGTTGATTCAAAATGGGATTTTCCAGAGTGGGTGGACAAATCTTCCCATAATAGCATATATGGATGTTCAAGATGTCAGGATGTATGTCCTGTAAACAAAAGATATATAGACGATAATAAAATCAAGCCTATAGAATTCACTGAGGAAGAGACTAGTTTATTACTTGAAGGGAAACCCATTGAAGAATTGTCAAGAAGAATGAAACGAAAAATAAAAGTATTGAATATGTCTGATTATCTTGCCGCTCTACCTAGAAATCTTAATATACTCTTAAAATGATAAGGTAAATATATTTTGTATTTACCTTTTTAGGTATTTTCTTTAGTATAATCCACATTATTTATAAACAAATATCAAAAAATTATAAAAAATATTGACATAAAACAACAAAGAATATAAACTTATTAAAGTAAGACTATTTGAAAATAATTATAACAAATATTTAATAATCTGCATATGTGATATAAAATGCATTGCTGAGCCATGAGGTATAAAAGATGAAAAGAAAAATAAATTTGGTAGATATAATTTTAATAATTATACTTATTGTTATCATTGTAGGATGTTACTTCTATTTCACAAAAGATGATAAAGACGAAAATTTTATAATAGGTAAAGAAAAAGTAACTTTCATTGTAGAAGGTGATAATATTTTACCTGAATTAAGTAATAAAGTTGCTGTAGATGATAAATTGATTGCTAATGGAATATATCAAGATGCAGTAGTGACTAAAGTAGAAGTATTAGACCACGAAGAAGTTATAGCAGTTGATGGGGAAATAAAAGCTGTAAAAAACCCTACCCTTAAAAGGGTTCTTATAACTATTGAAGCAAATGTTAATAGATATGGACCATATATGGACATTGGTGGACAAGAGTTGAAATCAAGCACTAAATTTTGGTTTAGAACTGAAAAGATGACATTCCTAGGGAACGTTGTCAATCTTATAGATTAGAATAATTAATATTAGCTATAAACATTTATTTAACAAGGAGTATCCAATAAGATGAAACTATTAGATAAACAAGGTAAACTGTTTGGGAAAATACATTTGGTTGACACTATATTTATTATATTAATAATCATACTTGTAATTAGTGTAATTAAGAGATCAGCATCAGGAAACGTTAAAGTATTCAATGGGAATAGTCATAAAGTTAAAGTGGAATTGACAGTGGAAACCTATGCATATAGAGAAGAATATCTTCAATCATTGAATGTTGGTGATGAGATAGCCGAAGATAAAAAATATCTAGATGGGAAAATCACAGATATTAATATTATTGATGACCAGATTGCATTAACAGATAATAATGGTGATGTAATTATTGGAGCCCATCCCTTTAAGAAAAAAGGAAGAATAATTATAGAAGTACAAGCAGATAAGAATGGGAATTCAATCAAAATGGGTAAGCAAGAATTGGTAGTAGGTAGTAATCTATTCTTAACTACTGAAAAATCAGATTTGTCAACTAAGATAATGAATATAGAAGTTATTGAATAGGAGCTATTATATGGAATTTATAAAAAGAAAAATATACGATAGCTTTATATATAATTTCATATTGAAGATTATATATGCTTGTTCATTTAGTTATATAATGAAACCATCTAAACATAAGTATAAAAAATACGCAAAAACATATCACGAGAGTATAATTGTTAAGATATTATCCCCTATAAATAAAAGTCTTGATAAGAAATATAATGATATTAGAACATCATGTGAAAATAGTAAATTCATAAAATTATTACATAAGATATATGTTAATATTACTACTCAAAGTATAATAGGAAGATTGACGAAAGAATTTAATTTTGCTTATATTATTGCCATGTACATTTTTATTGATACGTTAATAAGAAGTAGGCTTCCATCAGTTGCCAGTATATGGGATGAAGCATTATTCATAATAATTATTATATGGTTAACATGCAGAAGAATATTTTGTAATAAAAAATATAAGTCTTCGTCTATTGATTATGGACTCTTATTCTTTGCATTAGTTTATTTAATTCTAGCCTTTGTGAATTCACCAGATATGAATATTGCAATAGAAGGATACAGGGCAGTTGTTCAGCATATGTTGTGGTTTTTCCTCATGGTACAACTGTTAGATACTAAAAAAGTCATTAATAGAACAGTATGGATTTTCATAATAGGCATTGGGTTGATAGGTGTACATGGTATTTATCAATATATTACTAAAGCACCTATGTTAGGAAATTGGGTAGATAGTGCGGAAACCATTACTACCAGGGTATATTCAATTACCAAAAGTCCAAATGCACTTGGGAGCTTATTGGTTCTTTTTATACCTATTGCTTTTTCAATGATTTTCGCAAACGAAGATATTATAAAAAAAATCATAGCAGCATTTTTCACTATAACAATGTGCATGAGTATACTTTTTACTTATTCAAGAGGTGCATGGTTTGGCGTATTCATTGCTATATTGATATTCTTATTGTTTATGAATAAAAGATTAATCTTTTTAGTAGTGACAGCTATTCTGTTATTACTAATAAATATAGATGCCTTATGGAATAGGATAAGTTATTTATTTACTCCCGAATATACTAACAAATCTATGAATGGAGGAAGATTATATCGTTACTATACAAGTATAAAAATGTGGTCAGAATCTAAATTCTTAGGATTGGGAATAGGTAGATATGGTGGTGCTGTTGCAACAAATCATAATCTCACACCATTCTATATGGATAGTTACTATCTAAAGACGCTAACTGAATCTGGAATAATAGGATTTGGATCTTTTGTTATTCTAATATTATCTACAATATATAAATTATATCGTTATATTATGGGAACAACCATTAGAAAAGATAAGATTATCATGTATGGTATTTTTTCAGGACTATGTGGCGTTCTAATTCAAAACTTTGTTGAAAATATATTTGAGTTACCTTTTATGGTGGTGTATTTTTGGTCGTTAGTTGCAGTTATAGTAGCTTTGTTTCATTGTAACGAAAGGCATAATAATTAAAACTTATGTCATATTTTAAAATTATAATTATACAATCAGTTTAAAAAAGTGGGTTAATCAACCCACTTAATCTGTTTCCAGCGTTTTTCTCCATCATTCTCCTGAAGTTTGCCTTCAGTACTTCTTCCATCTTCTATATATTGTATTAATAGATTCTTCAACTCATTTACTATATCCTCATGTTCATCATACACGTTGAATCTTTCCCTGACATCTTCCTCAAGATTATATAGTTGTATTGGAGGATAACTGTCATCTGTAGTACCTGGTTTAGGGTCACTCCATCCACCAGAGTCAGGACACATCTCTAATTTCCATTTACCTTTTCTAATAGAAAATGAACCATTGATAGAATGATGAACCATTGCTTCTCTAACTGGTAATTCATTTTGTTCTTTCCATATAGGAAGATTGCTTACACTATCTTCTGCAATATTACCTTCCATAGAATCACCAAATATATCTGAAATAGTAGCAAAAAAATCAATTAAGCAAACAGGTTCATTACATTGTACATTTGGACGAATGGTATTAGGCCATTTAACTATAAGGGGTATACGATGACCACCTTCATATATATCAGCTTTTGTTCCACGATAGATATAACTTGGATTATGACCATATTGGGCTAACTCCTTATAATCTGCCGCAAGTGAACAACCATTATCACTAGTAAAAATAACAATTGTATTATCAGCTATACCTAGTTCCTGTAACTTGGCATTAATCTTACCAACTACATCATCACACATAAGAACAAAATCACCATATTCATTGGTACCAGATTTCCCTTGGAACTCTTTAGAAGGTAGAATAGGGGTATGAGGTGCATTAAGCGGGAAATATATGAAAAAAGGTTCGTCTTTGTATTCTTCCAGTTTACCTAGAACTCGATTAGTAAAATTAGGTAATACTTCCTCATGCACAAAATCTGCACCAGTTGGACCTTTCCTAAAGAATTTCTTATTATAGGCTTGATTCATTTTACAGGTTTCTTGTATAGTTGTACAACCTTCTTCCCTATCAGGCAATGCTGTAATATTCATATTTTCAACATAGACATAAGGAGCCATATCTAACGATCCTGCAATACCATAAAAATAATCAAAACCATGATTGACAGGAGTATCTTTTAAAGGCATTGTATAATCAATACTTTCTTTATCATTAGAATCCTTATAGGTCCATTCCAATCCTAGATGCCATTTTCCGATACAGGCTGTTTTATAACCTTTTGATTGTAAATAAGAAGCTACAGTTGGACGATTGGATTCAAGAAGGGGCTTGTCATAACCAAATAACACTCCTTCCTTTAAAGGACTTCTCCAACAATATCTACCAGTCAAAATACTATATCTTGAGGGTGTGCATACAGATGAAGCAGCATGGGCATCAGTAAAATAGATTCCCTCTTCACACATCTTGTCAAAATTAGGTGTTTTGAAAGCAGCTCTTTCATTAAGGTATGATACATCACCATAGCCCATGTCATCAGCTAGTATGTAAACAATATTAGGTTTTCTCATATTATTCCTCCTTACTAAAACTTTACAATTATACATTACACTTATATAATAATCATATATACTTGGATAGACAATAAACATAAGTGAATAAAAACTTAAATATTATGCAAAGAGGTGAAAGAAATGTTTGATTTCATACCTTATCTAATATCTGCTAACTACACTCAACATAGAAGAAAGTTTCAACCAAGTCATGCTTTTGAAAAAAGGATAACCAAATCCTATGAGTTGGTGTATTTCTTGGATGATAGTAATTGTAAAATGATTCTGGATAACAAGGAATATAAGATAGTGGGGGATACAATAGTTTTTAGAAAACCTGATCAGCATAATCAATCTTTCATGCCTTACGAAAGTATACTACTTTGCTTTACTTTCCAACCATTAAAAAAAGAAAGTAATGATGACAATGGTAAATTAGATCAACAGGGTATAATAATGGATAGAATCATCACTGCTCCTTTTGTAGATAATATAAAAACAATATATAACAAACCTAATCAGGGAAATTACAGGAGAATATTTGAGGATATATACAAAGAGTCATTGCTTAACAGGCAGTATTCAAGTTATTATTTTTCATCAAAGCTAATGGAGATACTTTATGGATTATATCATGAAAACAATTCCAATTTATATACTAATGATGAACAAGTAACGGACGAAGATTTATTGGTTATACTAAGTTACATACATAGTAACTTAAATAATTGTTTCACTGTCAAAATAATGAGTAAAGAATTATCTATAAGTGAGAGGTCCATATATAAGCTTTTCAAAGAGCATCTAGGAACAACTCCTATGCAATATATTAATGAATGTAAACTCAATTATTCAAAGAGATTGCTATTGAATTCTAACATCTCCGTGCACAAAATAGCTATATTGAGCGGATATGATAATTCAACATATTATATAACATTATTCAAGAAAAGATATGGAATAACTCCTCTTCAATATAGAAATAAAAGAGTAGAAACATGATATTTAAGAAAACAGAAAGAGATAGAGTTTGCCAGTTAGACAAAATCTATCTCATGGAATCAAATAACAAAGTAAATATAAATATGAAATAATTACTCTTACAGTATTTCTTCAATGAAAATATTATTCTCTTGTTCCAAATCCAATAAAACATTATCAACCTGAACTATAGGTCTTGAAGGTGATTTTTTGTGGATAAATTTGATTTCACATTCTTCACCTGTAGATAACCTTGCAATACTTCCAATATAATTATGAGCGATATGCTCTAAAAATGTGTACATGTAATGAGTATCAAGAATACCGTAACATTCTTCTTCGAATATTTTAATAACTTTAAAAGGAGAATAGCGTTGATGATAGGTACGTTCTGATGTCATAGCATCATATATATCTACTATGGAAACAATCTTGGCATAAGGATGAATTTTGTCCCAGTTCAATCCAAATGGATAACCTGAACCATTCATTTTTTCATGATGAAGTAGAATAGCCTGCTTGATGCCTTCATCCATATCTACATCTTTAACCATATCGTATCCTATCTTTGGATGCTGTTTAACCAATTCAAATTCTTCTGGGGTCAATTTACCAGGTTTATTAAGAATCTTAGGATCTATTTTCATCTTACCTATATCATGTAGAAGTCCAGCTACAGTTAGAGCTTCTATCTCTGAATCGTCAAAATGAAGCCAATGCGCAAATATATTACATAACATAGAAACATTAAGACAATGGGTATATGTAGAATCATCAGAAGTTTTGAGATGGCATAAATGACTGAACAAATCACTTTGAGTTCCAAGATCTTTTACTAGATTTGAACTTATTGAAAACAAATCAGTAATCTTAACACCTTTACCATCGCTAATTTGATTAAGATTGTCTCTAACTTTGGTTTCCTGTATTTCATAATCTTTACTGAATTTGATGAAATTCTGTTTGGTTCTAATCTGCTGTGGTGTAAGTTCCCGTTTTATGGGGGACTTTGTATAGATAGGGTCTTCGATAAAATCTTTTATATATACATATCTAATGTCATAAAGAGATAACTTCAGAATATGTCTATCTGTAAGTGTAGTATCTTTTGGAAACAATAATAACCCATTTGAATATATAACGTCCTCAGCTAAAACCATTCCTTCAGTAGCATCTACTGTATTAATTTGTTTTACGGTATACTTTGTCACAACCTCACCCCCGAAATATTAACTTAAGTACATTATAACAAATATATACAAGTTTTCCAATAAATTTAATCATTAATAGGGCTATATTTCTATTATATAACAAATTATTGTATATAATTAATTATTATAATTGCACATGATGGACTATTTTGGTAGAATTAATCTAACGATAAGCCTATAAAGCTTTTTCTGCTTATGCTTTGACAGACGAAAAATAGCTTAAATATAGTAGAAAGAAGTGATGAAATGAATAAAATATATATATTTGGTCATAAAAATCCAGATACGGATTCCATATGTTCAACTATAGCATATGAAAATCTAAAAAAACAATTAGGTTATAATAACTACATAGCCGCTAGATTAGGAGCAATCAATAAGGAAACTGCTTTTGCTCTCAATTATTTTAATGTAGATCAGCCTATGCTGTTAAAAGGTCTTAATCCCCAAGTTTCAGACCTTAATCTACCAAAGATCGTGGTTGCTCATGAAACAGATACCGTTAAACAAACATTGGAAAAGATCATAAGTAAAATAGGACGTTCTATTCCTGTAGTAGACGAAAATGAAAGATTAATAGGTATAGTGTCCATCTCTGATATAGTACCTCCATACTTGGAGATGACTAGTAAAACAGTCCTAAAAGATCTGAATACCCCGTTTGAAAATATAATGACAGAATTAAAAGCGAAGATTTTGATGGGAGAATATCAACACAATAATATTAGGGGAAATGTTTATCTAGCATCTGATTTAACAGGGGACATAGAGTTGACTCAAGACGATATCGTTATAGCTGACCGTAAAACTGATATTATTAAGGAATATGAAACCAATAATTGTTGTATGATATTAGGAAATTATAATGAAAATGATATAATCAACGGTGCAGAATCATATGAAGGAATTATACTGACTACTGAATACAGTGTATATGAAATAGTAAAATTAATCGGATACAGCGTACCTATAAAGACTATGGTAAAAAAAGAAGCACTAGAGTATTTTGTTACCTATGAAACCATAGATGATGTCAAAAACAATATGTTGACTTCAAGACATATGAGATTCCCTGTTGTTGATGAATATGGATTCATAAAAGGTATGATTTCAAAAAGTAACTTGATAGACATTAACAGGAAAAAAGCAATATTGATGGATCATAATGAAAAGAGTCAATCAATAGAAGGTATTGAAGAAACTGAGATTGTTGAAGTTATCGATCATCATAGAGTAGCTAATGTTCAAACAATGGCACCACTGTATTTCAGGATAGAACCATTAGGATGTACCTGTACTATAGTTGCTAAGATGTATGAAGAAAACAATATTACCATAACAAAAGAAATGGCAGGTATTATGTTGAGTGCAATAATATCTGATACATTACTATTTAAATCTCCAACAAGCACTAAAGAAGATAGAAGAATAGGCGAAAAATTAAGTAAGATAGCAGGTGTGGACCTTAATAAATATGGAATGAAGCTAATAACAGCAGGTTCTTCTTTAAGCGAAGAAACTCCAGAAAATATTATTAGCAATGATATGAAGAAATTCATGTTCGGTAAATACAAGGTCATGATATCACAGATTAACACTGGTGACTTTGCAGGATTCTATACTATATTCAATGATATATCCGGTGAGATGAACAAAATGTGTGAAGTAGAAAATATTGATCTTGCAGTATTGATGATTACTGATATTGTTGTAGGAGGTACTGAAATCCTTGCTGTAGGAAAAGAGAGATGGATAGCTGAAAACGCCTTCAAGATGGATAAGGAAGATGTCAGTATATTCTTACCTAACGTATTCTCCAGGAAAAAACAAGTAGTACCTATGCTAATGAATGCAGCAAAACTATAAAAAGATTAATTTATATAATGTACAATAGATTATTGTCTCTAAATAAACGACTAAACTCAATATAAACTCATATTTAATAACTAACATAGCAAACAGAGAGGTTTTAATCATGGAAATAAACTTAAATAAACTTTTACTATCATTATCTTATACATTGGATTTTGTAGAAATGGATATATTAGGTGTTAGTTCTAACCATTCGAAAAGAGTAGCATATATAGCTAATACTTTGGGCAAACAACTTAACATGGACGAAAAAGAAAGATTTGATTTGGTAGCCTGCTGTGTACTTCATGACAATGGAGTAACTGAATATATGTTAAAGGAAGCCGCTACTACTAAGACCAGCAAGAGAAAGCTTGTTCTGGAAAATGTAAAGGAACACTGTATAATAGGTGAAGAAAACGTTGCAGACTATCCTTTTTTGACAGATGTCACTAATGTGATCAAATACCACCATGAAACATACAATGGAAAAGGGTTTTTTGCAAAGGAAAAGGATGAAATACCATTAATGTCTCAATTAATATTCTTTGGAGATCGTTTAGATAATGTATTCAATCTTAATAATACTGATTATCCTAAGATATGTAAAATAAATAAGTATGTAAAAGAACAATCTGGTAAACTGTTTTCACCTATAATAGTTGATACTTTCCTAGAAGTCAGCGATAAAACAAGTTTTTGGCTGGATCTTAATGATGATTTTATTTACAATGGGATAACTAGAACCATACCTAATATTAATATGACTATGTCATGGGAAGAATTAGAGCAAGTAACCAAGATATTCTCCTTAGTCATTGATAATAAATCAGCCTTTACATTAAGACATTCCCAAGGATTGGCTGCAAAAGCTGAAACTATGGGGAAATACTATAAAAAAGATAATATAGAGATATTGAAATTGAAAATAGCAGCTAATTTACATGATTTGGGTAAATTAGCTATCAGTAATGATATAATAGACAAGAACGGTAAATTAGATGAAACAGAGTTCTATTTAATCAAACAGCATACATATTACAGTAGAATAAGCTTATCCAATATAGATGAATTTAAGGATATAACCGAATGGGCATGTAATCATCATGAAAAATTAGATGGTTCTGGGTACCCCTTCGGCTTAACCGGTGATAAACTGGATTTTAATTCTAGGCTAATCATGTGTCTTGATATATATCAAGCTTTGATGGAAGAAAGGCCTTATAGGAAAGGTCTGACACATGAAAAGAGTATGTCCATCTTAAGAGATATGGTAACTGAAGGATTAATAGATGGTGGAATTGTTGAAGACATAGATGTTGTATTTACATAAAAAGAAAATTAGTAAAAACCCGCTTCCTACTATGGAATTAGGGTTTTCTTTTTATGAAGATAAATGGTTGTATGGTAAAAATGATACAAACTAGGTAAAAATAGAACAACATAAAATTTTGTGAATTCCAATACAAAAATTAAGTAAAAATAGAACAATGAAAAGAAAAAGTAGCCTATTAAAATTATAACCAATACTATGTATACTAAAGAAAATAAGAGTACTAGATTTAGGGAGAATTTATTATGGAAAAGAATTTTAGAATATACAGGAATACTTTTGATATGGATTACAATAAACATTTTGAAGGTGCCTTTTGTCAAGGTAATGGGTATCAATTTTTACGAGCTACATTTGAAGAAGGTATTGATGGAGAGGAACAAGGTGAAATCTACACAAGAGAATTTAAGAGCGTAACAACTGAAAAACAAAGATGTGCAATTACAAAATGGGGTACATATATTCCAACAATCATGGGAAATAATCCACAGCTTAATGAGGTTATAATTAATCTGCCATATTTTATGGATTTCAATTTGTTGGCTGATGGTGAAAAGCTATCTATGAACAGATGTGATATATCTGATTTCAGTATGGTACTTAATCTAAAAAATGGCTGTTTAACTAGAACTTTTACTTTTAATACTATAAGTGGAAGTACTATAAAAGCCAGATATGAACGTTTTCCAAGTAAAAAGAACAAACATTTATTTGTACAAAAGATTACCTATAAAGCAGAAAACAGAGATACCAACATTGAAATTTCATCTGGTATTGATACAAATGTTACAACCAATGGATTTAATCATTTCATGGAAATAAGTACAACTACTAATGATGACAGTATCACTGTAGTCAGCAAAAGTGATATGGGTAATACTATTACTCAATCATCTTATCTTGCTTGTGATAAAGAACAGGTTAATATAATAGACAATAAATTCAATGTTCAGTATACCTTAAAAAAAGATGAAGAAATTACATTTATTAAAAAAAGCTTTTCTTTCACAGACATGGATAATGAAGAAATAGGCATAGAGAGGGAGTTAGAAAAAAGCTATGATGAGCTTTATAAAGAAAATAGTCAAGTCTGGGAAAAACTATGGGATAGAAGTGATGTTGTAATTGAAGGTAATGATCATGACCAGCTTGGAATTAGATTTTCTATATACCATCTATTGAGATGTAAAGAGGAAAGTGAATACCGTTCATCAATCTGTGCAAAAGGTTTTGCTGGTGAAGCATATTATGGACGATATTTTTGGGACAGTGAAATCTTTATGCTGCCATTCTATATATACACCAATCCAAATATAGCAAAAAATCTCTTGATGTATCGTTATAATACGTTAGAAGGTGCAAAAGAAAATGCAAGGAGCTATAATTGCAAGGGTGCAAGATATCCTTGGCAATCTGCTACAACAGGAACAGAACAATGCTCATTATGGGAATATGCAGATAATGAGATTCATATAACAGCTGATATTGTATATGGAATTTGGCACTACTATAAGGCGACTGATGATATAGAGTTCATAAAGAACTATGGGGCAGAGATTATAGTAGAAACAGCGAGATTTTGGCTTGATAGAGTAGATGTAGATAAAGATGGAAATTATAATCTGTTCAATGTCATGGGTCCTGATGAATATACTGCATTCAACTGCAATAATACTTTTACCAATCGTCTAGTAAAATTTAATTTGGAAACTGCATGCTATGTAATTCAATTGTTAAATGAAACAGATAAGATTGCATATGTAAAGCTTTGTGATAAAGTTAAATTAGACAATAAAGAGCTATCAGAATTCAAGGAAGTCGCTGAAAAATTAATATTACCTGATTACGAAAAAGTTCAGTATATACCTCAAAGTGAAAACTTTGATAATTACGCTGATGTGGATATTAATAATCTTTGGAAAGATAGAAGAAATCCTTTTGGTATGTATATGACTCATGAAAAACTATATCGTTCAAAGGTTCTTAAACAGGCAGATGCTTTATCTCTTGCCATGTTATTTAAAACTGATTTCACAATAGAGCAGATTAAAAATACTTATGAACATTATGAACCAATTACTACTCATGATTCATCTTTATCACCTATAAATCATGCTATAGTAGCTGGATGGATAGGCAAAGAAGAGCACGTTAACAAGTTTCTGCAATATTCCTTAAGCTTAGATTTTGACAGTAATAGGAATGGTGCAAAAGATGGTATTCACATTGCCAATTGTGGTTGTATATATCAATTCATAATCCATACTATAGCTGGTATTGATAATGCATTAATTAATGAAGATGAAATACCTATGTCAACCTCTTATACTATGCCAAAAGGTTGGGACAAGGTGTCTTTCAAGATTCTATGGAAAAATGTTTCATATTTTGTTACAGTTGATAAGAATGGTACAAAAATAACTAAGGATATCTAGTGATATGATTATCCAATGATAAACTTAAAGTAGTATAAAATTAAAATATGTATAGATTAACAAGAGAAGTAAAGGTAGTGGGAAACGATACCTTTACTTTTTTAATACCTACAATAATTGTTTGGAGATTAATGAAATCTTTATAACAAAAATTTTGTCACATAACTTTATATAATTACTATATATGGTATAATTAGTAAGACCAAGGAGGAATGTTGATGGGGCACGAATTGAATAATAGTCAAAAGCAGGCAGTAACTCATAATGAAGGTCCTATGATGGTTTTAGCTGGACCTGGGTCTGGAAAGACTATGGTTATAACTCATAGAGTAATTAATCTGATAGAAGAATTAAAAGTAGATCCAAGCAATATTTTAGTAATTACATTTACAAAAGCTGCTGCGATCACTATGCAAAATAGATTTGAGAATTTATCTGATAGTAATAATAATAAAAAAGTTCTTTTTGGTACATTTCATTCTGTATTTTTTCGTATTTTAAAAAGCTATTATGACTTGAATGTAAGTCAGATAATAATGGAGAATAAAAAATTAGATGTATTTAAAGAAATTGTTAGACAGCTAAAAATTGAATATGAAGATGAAAACGAATTCATCAATCAGGTAACTACGGAAATATCTTTAATAAAGAATGAATTGATCAATGTTAAATATTATAATGCTGTATCTTGTTCTAACGAAGATTTCTACAAGATATATAGTCTCTATGAGGCTTATAAAAGAGAGAAGAGATCAATTGATTTTGATGATATGTTAATCAAATGCTATAACCTCTTAAGTAGAAACAGTAAAATATTAAGTTCTTGGCAATCAAGATTCAGGTACATACTTATAGACGAATTCCAAGACATAAATAGAGTACAATACGAGACAATAAAACTATTGGCTAAGCCAAATGATAATCTGTTTATTGTTGGGGACGACGATCAATCCATATACAGTTTCAGGGGAGCCAAACCAGAATTTTTATTAAACTTTCCTGAAGAATTTGCAGATACAAAGAAAATAATTCTTAATAATAATTATCGTTCCACTAAAAACATAGTAAAAGTAAGTAGAAGCGTAATAAAGAACAATCATAAAAGATACATCAAAAATATGATAACCAGTAATAATGACGGTAAACAGCCCAGTGTCATAGAAACAAAAGATATAGGGGATGAAGCAAAGACAGTCGCTGATAATATAATGGAACTTAGCAGAGATAAGAATATACCATTATCGGAAATTGCAATAATCTACAGAACCAATATTCAAGCTAGAGCAATAATTGATATGTTTCTTGATATGAATATACCCTTCATAGTAAGGGATAAAGCAGCTATCATATATGACCATTGGGTTGCAAAAGATATGATTTCATATATGAAACTTGCGTTGGACATAAAAGACAAAGAAGCGTTAATAAGAATAATCAACAAACCAAAAAGATACATAAGTAAAGCTGTTCTTGAGATATCAAAAAAATATTCTGATAACATGTGGGAAGGACTGTATAAACATTCTCAGGAAAAAGAGTGGATGACTAACAGGCTGGACGAATTACAATATCAATTACAGGTAATCAAAAAGAATAGACCTTATGATATAATAAAATATATTAGGAAAGAAATAGGTTATGATGGTTATTTGGAGAACTACGCCGCATACAGGAAAATAGGGATTGAAGGATTAACTGAAATCTTGAATGAAATTGGGGAAAGTACCAAGAATTTTGAAACGATAGATGAATGGTTCAATCATATTGAAGAATATAGACAGTTGATGGAGGAAAGCAATAATAATGTTTATAAAGACTCTGTCACATTGACAACCATGCATAGTTCCAAGGGATTGGAATTTGGTATTGTCTGGATTGTCGGTGCTGTTGAAGGGCTGATACCTCACGAAAAATCCAATAGAGACAAAGATATAGAAGAGGAGAGAAGATTGTTCTATGTAGGTATGACAAGAGCCAAAGAACATCTATACATATCTTACATTAACAATAGATACGACGAACCAGCTGTCCAGTCAAGATTCTTGGATGAGATTTACGACTATTTTTCTACTAAAATTGAAGTTGGAAGTATTATAGACCATAAGAAATTCGGTAAAGGTACAGTTATAAATCTTAACAAAAAATCTGTCACAGTAGATTTTGCAAAGAAAGGAAAGATTAAATTAAATATAAAGTTTTGTATACAAAATAATCTAATAAAATGTTAATAAGTTTATAGGGTATAGATATTTATAATTTATTGATTGAGGTGTTTCTAATGGACGTAATAAGAGTGGTAAATATTTATAGTATTGTTACAAGCTTAGCATGGCTATTAATTTTTATTTGTATATATATGAAGATAGGTAGAAAAGATAAATATCTAGTTTATTATATTAAAGGAATAATTGTTTTCATCATATTTTTAGCTTTGGGTTTTGTTTTTGAAGAGTTAGCCATACAAGACCGTACTCTCATAGGGTTATTATTTCTGGATATTAGTTATATTCTGCTTATACTGAGCACAGAAGTATTTATAACTATAAAGGGAAGGAAAATATGGTTGTGGTTTTTTATATTTGTCATTGGGGTTATTATTGTTACTAAATTAATTCATAGAGATTTTTCGATTATTTTGAATATATATATAGGAGTCCTATTATCATATATAGGTTTTCGGCTACTTAGATCTAAAAAAATTCATAATCTTTTAATAGGAAGTTTTTTAATTCTATGGGGGATATTCAATCTTCTATGTCCTATATTATATAAGGTTTTTGATTTTGATATGACGTTATATGTAATTAACCGTATCTTCTTCATTTTTTCTGAAGCGTTATTTATAATTGCTTATATATATAAAATGAATATGGATTATAAATATGATAACGAAAATATAAAAAATATATTTAATGCTTCTTCCGTTGGGCTTGAACTCTATAATGCAAAAGCTGACTTGATTATCATTAATCCCATATGCCTTGAAATGTTTGAGATAGAAAATCATGATACTGTAATAGGTTCTAATCTGTTTGACAGATTCAATATAGCTAATCGTAGTTTAGAACAATTGAAGAGTGGTAAAGATGTAAGTTTTCGAGTAGAATTTGAACTTAATCACGATAATAAAGAAAATCTGATAAACAATAATATCAGGCAGAAAAAATTCTTAGAAGTTAAAATAAATATTCTAGGAACAAATAAATTACTACCAGAAGGTTACTTTGTTCAGATAGAAGATATATCAGAACAAATATATTCCTCCCATAAGCTGGAAAAAAGGATGAAGATAGCTGTCAGCAGTGCTAATCTATATGGATGGGATTGGGATATAAGCAACAACATTTTTTATATAGACCCTATGTTTGCTATATCATTAGGATATGATGGTGAAAAATTCAATGATAGGGGAACAGTTTTTTTTAATCTTATAAAAGAAGAAGATTTAGAAATTATCAATAAAGAGCTGCAAAAGCATTTTGAAAATATAGAGCAAGTTTTTATTTGTGAATGGAGAATTAAAGATGCTACTGGCAATTACAAATGGTACATGGGAACAGGTTCTGTAATAGAAAGAGATGAGGATGGTTTACCTTTCAGGATGGTAGGTATCAATCAGTGCATAGAAAGACGTAAACAATCTGAATTGGAGTTATATAATAGTGAAAAAAGGTATCGTTCATTATTTGAAACAATGGTTAATGGATATGCTAGACTGGAAATTCAATACGGTAATGATAATAATATCTGTGACTACAAATGTATAGAAACCAATAGTTCATTAAATGAAATATTGGCATTGGACAAAATTCAAGGTTTGAGAGTAAAAGATATCATTACACATGAAAAGTATTGGATAGCACTAATAAACGATATGCTCAAGAATAAAAAGAATCAAAGCAGGATAGAACAGTATTCTAGACGATTAGGTAAGATATTAGAAGTGATAATGCATAGATTCGGTAATAATCAGATTATACTAATAATCAGGGATGTAACTAATGAGAGAAATCTGGAGAACATGGTCAGACAGACTGAGAAACTATCAGCTATTGGTCAATTGGTTGGAGGTATTGCTCATGATTTCAATAATCAATTAATGGCTATTAGTGGGGCTGTATCTATTATCAAGACTAAGTATGCTGATAGAAAGGAATGCATAAAATACATAGATTATATTGAAAAATGTTCTAATAATTCTGCTTCGCTAGTTAATAGACTTCTAACATTCTCAAGAGAATCTGATTATAAATTAATACCTATAGATTTACATAGTATCATTAACAGTGTAGTTGAAATATTAGAAAGAAGTATTGACAAAAGGATAAGGATAGAGACCTCTCTAGAAGCTGAGAATCATATGATATTAGGGGATGAAAGCCAGATTCAAAATACCCTGTTGAACATTGGGATTAATGCTAGAGATGCATTGATTAATGGTGGACAGCTAGTATTCAAAACTTATAATATCATGGAATGGGATTGTGATAAAATTGATGTTAAAGAACAAAAACCAGCTATAGTTACGATTGTTTCTGATACAGGAATTGGAATGAGTGAAGAGGTCAAGAAACATTTGTTTGAACCTTTTTATACTACCAAAGATATTGGTAAAGGAACGGGTATGGGCTTGGCTATGGCTTTTGGTGTAATTAAAAATCATGGAGGATGCATCAGCGTTAATTCTGTTATCAATGTTGGAACTGATTTCACTATAAAATTGCCAATATTGGATGAGGAAGAGTATACACCTGTGGATGAAGAGGAAAGATTGATTAAGGGTGTAGAGAAGATTTTGGTTGTTGATGATGAGGAGATAATAAGGGATTTATTACAGGAAATGATTGAGATGTTAGGTTATGAGGTAATTACTTTTGGTGATGGTTTTGAAGCTCTTAGGTATTATAAGAAGCACGTAAGTGATATTAATTTGGTTTTATTGGATATTGTTATGCCTAATATTAGTGGAGAAGAGTTGGTAAATGAATTTTATGGTATTAATGAGAATGTTAGAGTTGGATTTTTATCTGGATTCGGGTTTGAAAAGATGGATAAGAGGATAACTGATAGGATTGTTGGGTTTATTAATAAGCCGATTAATATTGAGGAGTTGTCATTGAAGATTAGGGAGATGTTGGATTGCTTGATCTGATTTAAAGGAAGGGCAACAAGCTGTAAAGGTCGTTTTTATCACTATATAGGGTATGCTGATTGTAGTGCATAGTATAAGAGTAGAAATTAAAAATGGATTATGTGAGAGGTTGAGTCTCGCATAATCCATTATAATTTTTACCATACTGTTGTGTCGTATTGGGTTAATATTCTTTTTGTTATCAATCTTGATAATAGGTAGCATTGTATAGGTGCTAGGATGATTATTAGTAGTACGTTGTTTATCATGTAAAGTAGAGCTAGTAATGCTACTGTTATGATAACAGCTAATAGTGTTGATGGTAAGTGTTTATTAGCAAGTATAAAAGAATATTTAAATAGTTTCTTTATACCCAATTTTGATGTAGACATAAGAGGGAATATATATAAAGTTATAAATAATAATTCAATAGTCAAGCTAAAATAAACTGGCAATAACCAAGGTATGTCAAGGACACCTTTGGTAATAGATGTTATGTTGAAAAACATTAGTGTGTATAGTGCAGCTAGTATTAACCATACTAGTGTGGATTTAAGGAATTTGTTTTTGAGTGCTTTGAAGAATGTTTTGTACACGTATCCTTCGTCTTTTACCAGGTTATAATATACACTTGTGTATAGAGCGGTTGTTACAGCACCTATAGTTACTCCGAAACCTAGTAAAGAAATAAATGTCCACAAAAGACCTAATACCATAATATCAAAAACTAGACTTCCAATTCTTTGAAACGGTCCATCAATATTAAAAAAGTTCATTATGTATCCCTCGCTTAGTATATTTTTAAAATTATTAACTCTATAATTATCATTATTGGACCAACAAGACGTAAGTTGTAATACTTGTTGTTAGTATAAAGTTATTATCAATAATATTATCATATGTATTGATGTAATTTCAATGTGTAAAATCATGTAACTTTGGAAGTTTTTTTGTTTAATTTGTACATAATATTAGTATGATTGTTAATAATGATAGATATTTGGGTATTAGGTAAATATATTTGGTTAATCTACTTAAATTCTGGGAGCCAATCTCCGTGAGCTTCAATTAAATCATCACACATACTCTTGATATCATCAATAGATAATTCGCTAGAAGTATGTGGGTCAAGCATGGCTGCGTAATAGATGTAGTCTTTTTTTCTAGTAAGGGCAGCTTCTACTGTCAATTGATGTACATTGATATTGGTTTTGTTAAGTGCTGCAAGTTGCATTGGTAGTTCTCCTACATGGCAAGGGATAACTCCGGAGCTATTAACAAGGCAAGGTACTTCGACTACACAGTCGGATGGCAGGTTAGGGATTAAGCCGGTATTCATGACATTACCACCAATAGTATAAGGAACATTGGTTTCCATTGCTTCCATTATGTATGAACCATATTCATTGGAACGTTTATGGCTAAGAGTATTGTCTTTTGTTAGTTCATCCCTTTGTTTTTCCCAGTTGGCTATTTGCTCGACACATCTTCTTGGGTATTCATCTAGTGGGATATTATATTTTTCTATAAAATGAGGATATTTGTCTTTGATGAAGTATGGCATATATTCTGCATTATGTTCACTTGATTCTGTTACGTAGTATCCAAATTGTTTCATGATTTCTAGACGAACCATGTTATCATGAGGTGTTTCTAGAGCAGCAGCCAACTTCTTGATTTCTGGGTACAGATCAACACCATTACTAGTGATTTCTAATAACCATGCCATATGATTGATTCCTGCTATTTTCCATTGAAGATTTTCTTTTTCCATACCAAGGTCTTTTAATAAATGAGGGACGCAGGCTTGAACACTGTGGCATAATCCAACTGTTTTGACATCTGTCGCTCTTGACATGGCTAATGTCAGGATAGACATTGGATTAGTATAATTGAGAAGCCATGCTTTTGGGCATACTTCTGCCATGTCCTCTGCAAAATCCAACATTACAGGTATTGTTCTAAGTCCTCTGAATATACCACCTATACCAAGGGTATCTCCGATAGTTTGACGAAGACCATATTTTTTTGGAATCTCGAAATCAGTTACTGTACAAGGTTTGTATCCTCCAACCTGTATGGCATTAACCACATAATTGGCATCTCTAAGAGCTTCTTTTCTGTTTTTATAACTTACAATTTCAGCTCTGCCATCATTAATATTCTTATTTAAAGTCTTTAACATGGTTTCTGATTCAGCTAATCTTTTTTCATCAATATCATATAGAGCTATATGGGAATCTCTCAAAGCTTCTGACAGCATACAATCTCCTAATACATTTTTAGCGAATACAGTACTTCCAGCACCTAGAAAAGTTATTTTTGGCATAATAAAACCTCCTATATAATTTATAATAATAATATAGCTGGTTTAAATCATATATTCTATGGTATAATGTTTTTATAACATGGTGAAATGTTGTATAGTTGATTAAACATAATAATTCAGAAGAGGTAAAAGATTATGCAATATGATTATGAAGCATATAGTACGGATTTAATATTCTATCATAGTGGAGCAGAGGTGTGTAAGCCTAGTCACTCATACGGACCAGCTATTAGAGATCATTATCTTATACATTTTATAATTAATGGCAAAGGTATATATAAGGTTGGTGACAAGATCTATGAGTTAAGTAAGGGTAATGCTTTTCTGATATGTCCAAATGTTATAACATACTACAAAGCTGATAAAGAAAAACCTTGGTCGTATATGTGGGTTGGATTCAATGGACAAAAAGCAAAAGATTATCTACAGAAAGCTAATTTGGATCATAGGAATCTAATATTCAACTTTAAAAATGATAGCATTCAAGAGATACTTAAGCAATTGAATAACTGCAACCAATTGAGTGTATGCAAGGATTTCAATCTATTAGGATATCTATACTTGCTGTTAGGCAAGATGATAGAAGAAAGCCTCAACATAGATAATGAAAAGGAAATCAAAAACAACTATGTGGAAGAAGCTATCATATATATAAAAGCTAATTATTCGAGAAACATAACTATCATAGATATTGCAAAATATCTTTCTCTTAACAGAAGTTATTTATATATTCTATTTCAACAGCAGTTACGTACATCACCACAACAATACCTGATTGAGTATAGAATAAATAAAGCTTGCGAGTTAATGGAATCAACAAGGCTGACTATTTCACAAATATCTAGATCGGTAGGATATAATGATCCTCTTATGTTTTCTAAAATATTTAAAAAATATAAAGGACTATCACCAAAATATTACAGAAATTCCATACAAATAAGTGAAAAAAAATAGAATCTTAAAAAATATTAAAGATTTACTGTTAAGTATTAATAAGTAGTTGCCGATATATCATAAGGAGTTTTTTAATTTAATTTTGTACAAATATTGATTTTAATGTAGAAAAAGTTATATAATATGGTTAAAAATAGTAAATGATGGGGTGGATTAATTTGTTCAGTAATGTGATATATTCTAACGAATACTTGGAGTTAATAGAAGAAGAGGAACAATATTATGTGAGAGTTTTCGAAAAGGGATATAACTTGAATGATTTTAATAATATCATGTTACAATATCCCCGTATTAATCTTACCTGCTTTTCTGCTCTTACTTCTGCAATTGCATTGGCATCTGGTAAAATAATAAAAATCGGCATAAAAAAACCATTAGTAGAGCTATCAGTAAGTAAAGATAGGTTAAAAGGTTATGTGACACTTAATATGACAACCGAAGAATTTGATAGCAGGGATAAATCTGAATTGGTTGAGATAGTCATGCAAGCTATACAGCATTCCAATATAGTATATGGTATTGATGTACATGATATAGTTAATATCATTCAGCCGTTGAAAAAAATTCAGATAGCTGAAGGAGTGCTTCCAACTAGAGGTAATGATGCAGAAATAAAATTATATAAAATTGAAGAAGTAAGACCACAAATGGTTGAAAATGAAGCTGTTAACCATTATGAACTTAATTTGATAAATAAAGTAGAAAAAGGTACTTGGCTTGGTGAAAGGATAGAACCAAAAGAAGGGGTTCCAGGTAAAACAGTATGGGGAGAAATAATACCAGCTCAACCAGGTAGACAAGTTAACCTAGAATATGATAAGAAAACAGTAACAGAGAGATACGATGCCAAACAAGATAAAACAATTCTATATGCCAAACGAACAGGTGCGGTCATATATCAAAATAACATCATAGGTGTATGTAATTGTTTAGAAATAGATGGTAATGTTTCATTCAAAACAGGTAATATTGATTTTGATGGATTTGTTGATATCAAGAATTCCATAGAGGATAATTTTATCGTTAAAGCAGACCATGACATCCAAGTAATGGGAGATATGGGTGTAGGTAGTGTTGATACTATAGAAAGCAGAGATGGTAGTATCTATATAAGAGGTGGAATTGCAGGTAAGAACAAAGCTAAGATTATATGTAATGGAGATTTGTATACCAAATTCGCATCAGAATGCACTATCGTATGTGATGGAACAGTAAATATCGGTTCCTATGCAATTAACTGCAATATAAAAGCAAAAGAAGTTAAACTTGAATCCTATAAAAGCAGAATCATAGGCGGAAACATTGAAGCTAGCATAAAGGTTCAAGCTGGTGAAATAGGTAATAGAACTGAATCCTATACCAAAATAACTGTAACAGGCTTTGAGAGAAATAAGATAAAGGAAGAATACGACACAATTATCTTGACAATCAAAAAAGTAAAAGAAAAGATATCACTATTGAAACAAAAGTTATCAATCTATTCAGCTGCTAACTTAAGTGATTCCCAAAAGGCTGATTTTGATAAACTGAATGATGAATTTGAGTATTATAGGGATAGTTTGAAAAAATTATATAACAAGCAGAAAAAATATGTTTCTTATTTGCATGCAAAAGGCGAAGGAGAAGTTAAAGTAACTAATTGCTTATATCCTAATGTATCAATAAGTATAAAATCATGCAATACTCACTGTAGCAAATTTTTGAATACACCAACAACATTCTATGTATTAAATAAAGAACTTATCAAGGCATAAATTAGACGTGCCTTTATATTGATCAGGAAGAAGGTACCCAAATATGGCTTACGAACAAATGCTGTATAATATACTTGAGCACCATAGGAAAAATGAAGATATAAGTAAAAAGGTATATAGATATACAGGCTTAATACATGCTATTGAATTTTTTTCTCAGAAATTTAATTTAGACCACATAGAAAAATACATTTTTGAATTTACTAATGAACTGTTATTACCTGATCAAATAGCTGTATTTATCAGAAAAAACCATGAATACAAGCTGATGCAGGTTAATGGATACGACAAAGAGCAATATACTATTAAATATAATGAATCTTTTGATGAGATAATTAAATATAACAGCGGATTACTAAGACAAAATAATCTGAAGACATATTTTTCAAAAGACATATTTAGTGATTTTGAGTGCAATTTTATTATGCCACTAATTATGGATTGTGAATTATATGGATTTATATTTGTTAATAGAAATAATGAAGAGTTTTTAGAGGATGATGAGATCATTGCTAATGCTCTGATGAACCTGTTCTCTACATCATTGTCTAATTATAAGTATTTCAAAGAGTTAGAAAATGTGAGTAAACAGCTGAATGAAAAATTATTCAGCCTATTTGCGATTAATCATTCATCAAAGGCTTTATTAAGTAGCTTGGATCTAGGGGCTTTATACAGATTGTCCATTAGTGCTTTTGCAGAACTTACACAAAGTAGTTTCACTACTTTTTTCTTATATGATTCTATTAGCAATAGTTATAAATTAATGAGTTTGAAGGATGTATATAACTCAAGTTCGGTTATGTTCATCAATCTATATCCTACTAAATCAATAAAAGATACTAAGATCAGGATTCTAACTGATATGAGTAATGAATCACAGCGAAATCAGTTTTATGACTTATTTGAAGATTCACGAGAGATATTGAAAGATGTTAAAATAAGTTATGTGGTATCGCTGTTGAAGAAGAATAGATTGGTTGGATTTGTTACCTTAGGACCAAAAGTCAATGGTAATAAATATGAAAATAGTGTATTTGAATTAATAGAAAGCTTGGCTTCATCAACCTATATAGCAATAAATAACGCTAAGAATTTTCAGAAAACCAATATGCAGAAGGAAATCATCAATAATAAATTAACTAGATTGGTAAAATTGAATGAGTTAATGAAGAATATTAATATAGCTGGTAATATGGAGCAGCTTATAGATCTGACCTTAAGTACTCTCAGCGTTTTTTTTGGAGTCACAAGTGGCTTCATAGGATTATATGATAATGACAAAGACGGAATTAATATTACCAGGTCAATAAATATAGACGGTAATTTAACACATATACCTTTACAAGACGAGCTATTACCTCTAAAATTAGGGGAAAAGATAATATTGAATAGTGAAGCTGATGTAGAAAATACATTTGCTCCTGAAATAGTTGAATGCTTTAATAATACATATAGTGGAGCCTTATTCGTGCCAATATTTGTCGATGAGAATGAGTTGAAACTTTTGGGTGTTATTGGTATACTAGCTATTAAGGATAAGATTTTAGGAGACGAAGAGAATATTATTACTTTAGAATCTATCGCTAATCATATCGCACCTATCATGTATCAGTTTATATCACTCAGTAAGATAATAGATCAGTATAGACCTGACTATCAAGCAGTGTTTTTAAATGATTTGAAACAAGATGTGATTGAAGCAGAAGAGTTCTATCTAGAATTAAAGATTATACATATAGAAGTTGGTGTAAATTTTACATTCACAAGAATAAACACTGATAAATTACGAAAACAGTTTGAAAAAGTATATCCCGTAGATAACATGAATATTTTTGTTATTAGTTTTGATAAAGAACCTGTAAATGATATTATAAGTATACTTGGTGAGAATATTAGTTGTAAACAATATGACTATGGTAAGGATTTTAACTCGTTTGAAGAATTTGTTTCAATTTATTCATAATGTATAGGTATAAACCGCCCATATCCTAAAATACTTTACATAAACATGATACGAAAGAGAGAAATTATGAAAAAATATCATATAGACAATTTTATCATTTTAGGGAAAAAATATTATGAAGAAGATAATTTACTAAAAGCATTATATTATTTTAATAAAGCTTATGATTATGGTAAAAATAATGATACCGAGTTATTATTAGATATTGCTATCATATATGATGAGTTAGATGACTATGATAATGCACTAAGAGTATACAAGGAAGTTCTAGCTAATGACGATTCAGAGGCAAGAGCATACTATGGTATTGCAATCCTACATGACCATAAGGACAATTTTGAAGAAGCAATACCCTATTATAAGAAAGCTATAGAATGTGATCCATATTATTCAAAAGCCTATTTTTTTCTTGCTTATGCGTATGATTATTTAGGTGAAGTAGAAAAAGCAATTGAGAATTACAATAATGTACTAGAAATTAATCCATATGATTTTTGGGCATGCATTAACTTAGGTTCTATCTATGAGCAGAGAGATGAAATCGACAAAGCTCTCAAATTGATGGAAAAAGCTCTGGATATTGATAACAGGCATTACATGGTATTATTCAACATGGGTGTACTCATGTCCAAACAAAATAAAATTAATCAGGCTAAAAAATATTACGAACAAGCTATAAAGTATAATAAAAACTATCCATACTCTTACTTGAATCTGGGTGTTCTCCATAGAGATGAAGAAGAATACAGGGAAGCAATCGTAGTATTCACTGATGGAATTAATAATAATGAAGATTCAGTTTTCCTATACTATAATAGAGCTTGTTGTTATATGAAATTAGAGCTAATTGATAATGCTGAAAAAGATATCCTGGATGTACTTAGGCTACATCCCAAGATGGCAGAATATGTTCAAAATGACAGAGACTTACAAAGTCTCATCAATTATTCTGCTTCCATAAGATGTATGTTAGAAAAAAGCGACGCTATTGTTTGAAAAAGTTTATTTACTTAAGGAGTGATTTTAATGACAGAAATATATGATTTGATAATAATAGGATCTGGTCCTGCAGGTATGGCTGCAGCCATCTATGCTCAGAGAGCAATGTTAAAAACTATGGTACTAGAAAAAGATGTTCCAGGTGGTCAAGTAATCAACACCTACGAAGTTGATAACTATCCAGGAATCCCAGATATAACAGGATTTGAGTTAAGTACTAAAATGAGAGAACACGCTGAAAAATTAGGCATAGAAATAAAATCAGAAGAGGTAGTCGATCTCTTGCTAGACCAAACAGTAAAAGTAGTCAAGACAACTGGCAACGAATACCAGTCAAAAGCTATAATCATGGCAACCGGTGCCAGATGGAAAAAACTAGGTGTAAAAGGTGAAAAAGAACTTACTGGAAGAGGTGTATCCTATTGTGCTACTTGCGATGGTGCTTTCTTCAGAAACATGGAAGTCGCTGTAGTAGGCGGTGGTGATGTAGCTGTAGAAGATGCAATCTTTCTAGCTAGAATGTGTAAAAAAGTATACCTCATACACAGAAGAGACGAACTAAGAGCAGTAAAAATATTACAAGACAGTTTACTGAAACATGACGAAGATAAAATAAAAATACTATGGAACACAGAACTAAAAGAAGTAATCGGCAAAGACCAAGTAGAAAAAATTTCAATCATCAACAATAAAACAAAAGAAGAATCCATACTAGACATTGATGGACTATTTATTGGAATCGGTACAGACCCTAACTCACAACTTATCCAAGATAAAGTAAATTGTGACGAAAAAGGCTATGTATTAACAGATGACTCTTGCCAAACAAGCGTAAAAGGTGTATACGCCGCTGGAGATATAAGACAAAAAATCCTAAGACAAATTATCACAGCCGCAGCCGACGGAGCCACATCCGTTTACGCCGCCGAAAGATACATCCTAGAGAATTTCTAATAATAATGCATTAACTCTGTAAGAGATTAAAAATTATATTCACTATAGTTATGTTCTTTACAACTTAAGCGTGGTAAGATTAATAAACAAACCATATACAGTGATATAATGACCTTTTACGGCTTGTTGCCATACCTCTAAACCAGATAAAAGCAACAAACGTAATGAGAGTGATATCACTGTATATGGTTTTATTATAACTACCGTTGTCCATTTTTAAAATATGATAGCATAAAGGGGACTGCAATGAAACAGTCCCCCAACACCATTATGTACAATTTTACCAACATAATATAAAGAATATTTTTTATGAAAAAGCAAGGCTTTAAGCTATTTAATAACTCTAGTGGCACCTATATAAGGTAAAAGTCTTGAATCACCTAAAGTATTAATGATAATTCCAGTTTTTCTGTTGTTTGCATGGATAACCTGATTATTACCAATATATAAAGCTACATGGGATATTCTGTTTCTATATCCAAAGAATACAAGGTCGCCAGGTAATAAATCATTTTTTGACACTCTATACCCGTTATTAATTTGTGATCTGGAAGTTCTACTTATACTTATACCAAATTTTTTCATTACTTGTTGTGTGAATCCAGAACAATCCACACCTTTTGTTAAACTATTGCCACCCCATACATAAGGGTTGCCTAAAAATTGTTTTGCATAACTAACTACTTGTTGTCTTAAGCTTGAAGAATCTGTAATGGTCTTCTCATCAGAAATAACTACATAATCTTTATATATATAACCAGTAGACCCGTTTGGTATCTTAATAGAAACCCATTCCTCTGATTCGCTTAATACTTCAAAAGTATTATTACGATAGACTTTACCTATCTTTTTAGAACTGATAGATGGTTGTTGTCTGACATTAAGTATATTTGTGTTTACAGTAGCAACTTTTTTTGATGTCTTTTCTGTAGTATCTTGTGATGTGGATAAGGATTTTGAATCTGAAGATTTAGTTTCAGATAAACTATTTTTATACATATATCCTTTACCCTTTGGTGTACTAACATAGAACCAATCTCCAGTTTGGTATTCTATGCTGACTAGTTGTCCTTTATCAATAGTTGCTAACACATTACCTAATAGATTTGGTGAGTTTCTAAGTTCAGCTTTAGTTGTTACAACTTTTGAATTGCTGGAATTCTCAATGTTAACGTAATTGCTATGTACATATGCATTGCTTAACAAATCAAGATCAATTTTAAACCAGTTATCACTTGTAGAAATGATTTCCAGTTTTTCACCCAAATGAACATGATCAACTATAGAACTGGTGGTACTAGGGCCACTTCTAACGTTAAGATTCTTTACATTAACAACACCTATGGTAGCAGCGTTAACGTTAAGTGTTAAAACTAATCCTCCTAATATACCTAGAGTAACTTGCTTGATACCTCGCCTTTTCATAATTAAACCTCCTAATGCTACTGTTATTATTTGTAAATACTAAGGAAAAATATTCTAAAAAAATAGTTGTTACAAAAATGTTAACTAATTATTACATGATTATTATAACCTTAATTAAGAATAAATGCAATAGTTTGCTTTGATTACCAGTAATTTCCTCAAAAAGCATTGGATTTAAGCATAAATACTAATAAAATGATAAGCATAGAATTAATAATTAATTAACAAATATTTAATAAATATGAAAGGGCAAAAAAAGAGCTGCTTATAAAAGTCAGCTCAAATTATTATTATTTAGTACCGAATATTCTATCGCCTGCGTCACCTAAACCAGGAGTAATGTATCCAATATCATTTAATTTTTCATCAATAGCAGTAGTAAAAATTTGAACATCTGGATGATGAGCACATACTTCTTCAATTCCAGGTTTAGAAGTTACAAGACACATGATCTTAATATTTTTAACACCATAAGATTTTAATAGGCTTACAGCAGCAACAATTGAACCACCAGTAGCAAGCATTGGCTCTGTAATAATTACTGTTCTTTGTTCAATATCTTTTGGAAGTTTACAATAATATTCTACAGGTTGAAGAGTTTCTTCATTTCTATATAAACCAATATGTCCCACTTTTGCAGTAGGTAATAAACTTAACATACCATCTACCATACCAAGACCAGCTCTAAGAATAGGAACAATAGCAAGTGTTTTTCCACTTATTACATTTGAAGTAGTTTTGCAAATAGGTGTTTCAATAGTAGTTTCCTTTAAAGGTAAATTACGTGTAACTTCATAACCCATTAACATTGCAATTTCTTTGACAAGTTCTCTAAAATCTTTAGATCCAGTGTTCTTATCACGTAATAATGTAAGTTTATGTTGAAGCAACGGATGATCTAATAATTTTACATTTTCGTTCATACGGATAATTCCTCCCTTATAATATTAAAAAATAGAACGAGCGTTAATAAGATATATTATTTATTATAAATTTCACTTATTAATTTGCATACAATTTTTATATTAATATATCTACTTATGTTTGTCAATTAAATCTTATAAAATATAAAAAAATAATGATTAACCTGTTTTATTTTAATGTTATTTTATGGTATAATTAGAAATTGAAAAATATATAAAGTTAAGTTATTGATCATATGTGAAAAAGGAGAGAACTACTATGGAAGAAAGAAGAAAATATAAGCGTTTACCCATAAAATTAGAACTTGAAATTAATTCTCTTTTTAAACAGAATAATGACATAATAAAACTTGATAATAAGACAATAGAGGTTATAGATATCTCTAAAAACGGTATTGGAATATTGTGCAGAGATGAATTACCTCTCAACTATTATTTCAACGCAAAAATAGAATTCGATGAAAAAAGATACTTTTACTGTGTACTCAAAATAATAAGAAGTAATAAATGTGGAGATAAATATTGCTTAGGCTGTGAATTCGTAGGACTTGCTGAATTCTTGGCAGATAAAGTTGATGAATATGAGAAAATATTGAATGAAAAATAATAAAGGAAAGTGACCTTATATTTAGGGTAACAGTGGCTATGTATAGTCGCTTTCTTATTATGTAATAAAAATTATAAGGGTTATATCTATGTTTTTTGTAATAAAAGGGGTGAAAATAATATGAACGAAGTGGATAAAGCAATAAAAATAGATAGGTACTATGTCAATTCAAAAGCATTAAATGAAACCTACGACCAAATTTATATGTATACAGATGTTTTCATTACATATATGGGTTCAACAATACAACCTGTAAAAATTGAGCTATGGATGACTGATAGTGAAAAAGAAAGTTTGGTTGCTGACATCAGATGCGTTTTAACAGCAAAAAATACATCTAAAGTAACCTTGGAAAACGAGTTGAATGGTATTAGGACATGGACAGCTGATTTACCAAAATGCTATAGCTTCAAAATAGTAGTAAAAAATGAAAAAGATGAAGAGTTATGCCAGAAAAAATTTGAACATGGTTTTCGATTCATTGAGATAAATAATGATATGATTCATATAAATGGTAAGCAAGTAACTCTTAATGGAGTTGTCTATAAAAATTATGAACAAGATGATATAGAAGCTATGCAGAGAAAATATATTGAAGATATAAGTATAATGAAGAGCAATAACATCAATACGGTAATTACATATGATTATAACAATGCTGAAATTTTCTATGATATGTGCAATAAATATGGATTATATGTAATTAATAAACCTATGACTGAACAAGAACATGAAGAAGAGATATTATTTAATGAAGAAGAAACCAAGAATATAATATACAAATATATTAATTATTCATGTGTAATTGTATGGAATATAGACGCCAGAGTCAATGTACCAATAAATCTATATAAGAAGATAATGTTATTAGATAACACTAGACCAATATACTATGAGGGAAATGCAACAGGTCTTAAGAATTATAATCCAGTAACTTTCACTTATAACTTCATAAAAGAAGATGAAAAAATGGATGAAGAGTCCAAGGAACATCCTATTGCAGGAAGATTCTTATGTGATTATATAATGATTAGAGACGAAGAAACAGAAGAAGTAACCCAAAAAGGTATAGTCTATAATGATAGACATCTAACACCATATGCATCTGAACTTAAAAAGAAATACGAAATGATAAATATATATCCAAAAGATATCATCAAAGGAATTTTCAGCATCAAAAATTGCTGTGATCCATCTTCCCTGAAAGATTACGATTTCACATGGGAGATTTTAGAGGATGGTATTGTAATAAAAAGTGGTGAATTGACAGATATAGATATACCTATCAATAAAAGAAAAGATATACATATTGATTATAATATGATGGATATTCTTGAAAATGCTTGGTACCACATCAATATCAATATGTCTACAAAAACAGAATCATGGTGGGCAGAAAAAGGGTATAATGTGGCGTGGGCACAATACAGAATACCATACAAAGCACCTAAAAAGAGAAAGATAAAATCATCAAAAAAAGCTAGATTAAGAGATAGAAAGTTGAAAGTCGAAGTGATTGGCGATAATTTTGAAATAATTGTGGACAAATTAAAAGGTAACATCCGTTCAATAGAATTTGATAGACAAGAATATGTCCTGTCACCAGTAAAAGTATATATTGAAAATGGGTCTAGCAGATTAGAGATGTCAAAAGTGAAAGATGTAAAAGTCACTAGCACCGATGAAGGAAGCTATGAAATTGACATCATAAGGAAATGCCCACAGATAAAAGGGAATATCAAGACTACATATATAATAGAACCCGATGGTAGAATAAACATAATTAATAAAATTCGTTCTAGCAATAAATCCATAAAAGTAGGAATGACGTTGGAGATACCAGCTGAGTATAATGATTTTTCATGGCTGGGTAAAGGACCAAATGATACATACCCTGATATTAATAGTGGGACTAAAGTAGGTTTATATTATTACAATCTGAATAATTCTATAAAAAGTGGCAATAAATCAGATGTAAGATGGGCTGCACTTACAGATAGTGACGGTGAAGGATTATTAGTTGAAAGCTGCAAAGACATACTTCTCAATATCTATCCACGTGTACATAGTTCATATTCTATAAACCAAGAAGAAAATAATGACAAACCAATAATATTGGATGTAAGTTGTACCAGTAAAGCAAAGTACAATATATTTGATACTAGTTCTACAGGTGAAGATATATACGCATTCAGTATAAAACGGGTTATATAAATAATTATAAGGATGTGAATTATTTCATGAAACCTAATCCTAAGAAAAATAAATCACAAGGGGTATTGATAAAATATTTTAAAATATATAAATTCCATTTTTTAGTAGGATTCCTTTCCTTACTTACAGTTGATTTGTTTCAATTGCAGATACCTGTAATAACAGGGAATATAACTGACGGATTACAGAGTGGTAATTATGAATTCAGTAATTTATTGAACCAAGTTCTTACCCTATTATTGATAGGTATTTTGATAGCTTGTTTTAGATTTATATGGAGATACTTCATTTTTGGAACATCAAGAAAGATTGAATATGGTCTTAGAAATGATTTCTTTGGTCATTTGGAAAAGCTGTCACTCAGGTTTTTCAATGAGCATAAGACAGGGGATCTGATGGCACATGCCACCAATGATTTGAATGCAATCAGAATGATGGTAGGTCCAGGTGTCTTAATGTCTTTGGATGCTATTACATTATGTGTGTTAGTAATCTATCAGATGATTACTAAGATAAGTCTTAACTTGACATTGGTAGCTATAATACCTTTGCCCCTAATAGCTATTGGAGGTATTTTCTTCGGAAGAGCAATAAGAGCTAGGTTCAAAGATAAACAGGAAGCTTTTGCTCATATGTCAGAAATGGTACAAGAAAACATATCAGGAGTACAGGTAGTAAAAGCTTTTGTCCAAGAAACCAAAGAAATAAAAGCATTCAATGAAACCAATAAAAATAATTATGATAAAAATATGCGTGTTATAAAATTATTTGCAATAATGAATCCACTAGCTATGTTAGTCACAGGTCTTAGTATAGCCATTGTTCTAGGCTATGGTGGATATATGACAATGCTTGGTAACATAACTCTTGGGGATTTTGTGGCGTTTACACAATATCTGCTTATGTTAGTATGGCCAATGATTGCTTTTGGCTGGTGTATTAACATTATGTCTCAAGGCTTAGCGTCATTATCTAGATTTCAAAATATATTAGATGAAAAACCAGAAATTATTGATGAGGAAACAGTTAAACAGATAGACTCTATCAAAGGTGATATTGTCATTGATAACCTTACATTCAATTATCCCGGCTCAGGGCTTAAGGAACTTGATAATATATCAGTCACTGTTAACAAAGGCGAAACTTTGGGTATTGTTGGTAGGACTGGAAGCGGTAAAACTACTTTGGTGAATATGCTTCTTAGAATGTATAACCCGCCAAGAGGAACGATTTTTATTGATGATGTGGATATTATGGATATACCGTTGAAAGTTTTACGTCATTCCATTGGATATGTTCCACAAGATAATTTCTTGTTTTCAGATACAATATCAAGGAATATAGCTTTTGGAGTAATAGAAACTAGTGATGAATATATAGAATGTGCAGCTAAAAATGCCAATGTACATGATAATATAATAGAATTCTCCAATAAATATGCTACTGTTGTAGGTGAAAGAGGGGTTACCCTATCAGGCGGACAGAAACAACGTATATCTATAGCAAGAGCATTAATAAAAGACCCTGCAATCATGATTCTAGATGATTCTGTATCTGCTGTTGATACTAATACAGAAGAACAGATTCTTAATCATATCAAGGAAGAAAGAAAAGATAAAACAACAATAATAATAGCACATAGAATCTCAACAATACAGAACTCAGATAAGATTATCGTCATTGACGAGGGTAAAATCATCGAATCAGGAACTCATGATAGTCTAGTAGAACAAAAAGGGCTTTACTATAACATGGTTGAGAAACAGCAACTGGAAAAAGAGTTGGAGAAGGAATAGGAGGTTAGTTTATGCATGATTATGAAGATGTAGATATGAAAAAAGGTTATGATAAACAACTTCTGAGACGTCTTTTTTCATATGCCAGACCATATCTAGGATTAATTATCATTTCTTTAGTGCTGCTTATAGGTGTAGTAGGTGCAGAGCTTGCTAAACCAGTACTTGTAGGTAATGCTGTTGATGATATAATAACAAAATACGATACTATGTATTCCACTGTCAGTAAAGATACAAAAGGTGCTGTTAAGATAAAAGATAACTATTATATAGGAGATGAAAAGAACAAATATCCTAGTGCTGAAAAAGCAAGAATCATATATGATGAAACTTATGATAACCCATATTTCTTAGTATCAGGAATTGATAGTGCACAAATCAATAAATTAGATAAAGTAAAAAAAGTAATACTAAAGGATGGAAAATACTTCATTGAATATGATAATATAGAAAAAGAAGTAACCCTATTAACTAATAATGAAATTAAGCTGCTTAGGCAGGACCATATTAATGGTCTTTTAAGAATAACCATCATTTTTATTGTAGTACTGATATTTGGATTGTTGATTAGTTATTTCCAAACCATTCTACTAAACTATACAGGACAAAAAATTATTTATAATATTAGAAATGATGTATTTACTCATATACAAGGATTATCTATAAAATTTTTCAATAACAATCCTGTAGGAAAATTAGTGACAAGGGTTACCAATGACACAGAGACACTTAATGAAATGTATACTAGTGTTATAGTAAATTCAGTTAAAAGTGTACTTATGCTGTCTGGTATATCCATTATGATGTTTATATTGGAATGGAGACTTACATTAGCTATATTTTTAGTTATACCACTTTTAATAATAGCAACTTTACTGTTTAGGCATCATTCCAGAAAAGCTTATCGTGAAGTGAGAACGAAAGTAGCAGCTATCAATACATTTTTATCTGAACACATTTCAGGTATGAGGATTGTTCAGATATTCTCACAAGAGAAAAGAAAAATGGATGAATTCAGTGAAGCCAATGAAGAATTGAAAAAGGCTAATTTGAAGCAATTAATAGTGTTTGGTATATATAGACCTTCAATGTATTTTATTTATGTCATAGGGCTATCAATTGTACTGATCTTTGGTGGAAATATGGTACTGGAAGGTACTATGTCCATTGGAACCTTGATTATTTTCATTCAATATATATCTAACTTCTTTGATCCAATACAACAACTAGCAGAGCAGTTCAATATTTTACAATCTGCTATGGCTTCATCAGAAAAAATCTTTACACTATTAGATGAAGACTCTAAAATAGAGAATAATGAAAATGCTGTCAAGTTAGATAAATTAAAAGGTGAGATAGAATTCAGGAATGTATGGTTTGCTTATAACGATGAGGAATGGGTCTTGAAAGATGTATCATTCAAAGTAAGCCCTGGTGAGACAGTTGCTTTTGTAGGTGCTACTGGAGCAGGAAAAACATCAATCTTGAACTTGATAAGCAGATATTATGATATCCAAAAAGGAGATATATTCATTGATGGTCATAATGTAAAAGATATCGATTTGAATAATCTTAGATCAAGTGTAGGACAGATGCTTCAAGATGTATTTCTATTCACTGGTAACGTTAATAGTAACGTAAGACTAAGAAATAATGAAATCACCGATAAGCAGATAAAAGAAGCTTCTAAGTATGTTAATGCCGATAAATTCATTCAGAAGTTACCTGATAAATATAGTGAAAAAGTTTATGAAAGAGGTGCTACTTTTTCATCTGGTCAGAGGCAATTACTTTCATTTGCTAGAACTCTGGCTTTTGACCCATCTATTCTTATATTGGATGAAGCAACTGCCAATATAGATACAGAGACAGAGCTCTTGATTCAAGATGCATTATATAAACTGATGCAAGGAAGAACAACTCTTGTAGTAGCACATAGATTATCAACAGTGCAACATGCAGATAAGATTATTGTCCTACACAAAGGAAGAGTCAGAGAAATCGGTAATCACCAAGAATTATTGGCAAGAAAAGGCATATATCACAATTTATATGAATTGCAATATCAAGAGGTTAATTAGTATAATAGTAGAGACACGATTTAATTTAGACAGATATAGTAGAAGGAATGATTATAAATGTTTGATATTGAAGAAGAATTAAAAAAGCTACCTGTCAAGCCAGGAGTTTATCTGATGAAGGACATGTATGGAAACATAATCTATGTAGGAAAAGCAATCAAGCTCAGAAATAGAGTAAGACAGTATTTTAGAAAATCAACAAATCATTCTAATAAAATAAGAAAAATGGTATCTATGATAAAATCATTTGAATATATAGTTACGGATTCTGAGCTTGAAGCACTTATATTAGAGTGTAATCTTATAAAGAAGCATAGGCCCAAATACAACACTCTTTTAAAAGATGATAAATCCTATCCTTACATTAAAGTAACAATTAATGAAAAATATCCTAGAATCTTATATGCTAGGGAATTAAAAAAAGACAAAGCCAAATACTTTGGTCCTTATACCAATACAAGAGGAGCCAAGGATACCATTGATGTCATAACTAAGATATGGAAGGTAAGAACATGCAACAAAAGTCTGCCAAAAGAAATAGGAAAAGGTAGACCCTGTCTCAACTACCATATAAAACAATGTAATGCACCTTGCCAGAATTACATAAATGAAGAAGATTACAAAAAAGATATTCTAGAGATTATTGAATTCCTTAATGGTAAATATGATATAGTAATCAATATATTAACAGATAAAATGACCAAAGCGTCAGAGGAACTTGATTTTGAAAAAGCTGCTGAATACAGAGATCAATTGGCAAGTGTGAAAAGTATTGCAGGTAAACAAAAGATAATAAATGCTTCAATGGAAGACCAAGACGTTATTGCATTCGCTAAGGCACATGACGAAGCTCTAGTTCAAGTATACTTCGTTAGAAACGGTAAGCTCATTGGAAGAGAACATTTTCATCTTGATGGTGTAGAAGAATTACATAGACGAGAAGTGATGACAGAGTTTGTTAAACAATTCTATTCTGGAACACCTTTTATACCAAAAGAAATAATACTCCAAGAAGAAATAGATGAAGCTAATATCATTAATGCTTGGTTAACCAGTAAAAAAGGTCAGAAAGTCTATATAAAAGTACCTAGAAAAGGTGAAAAACACAAGCTTGTTGAACTAGCCGCCAATAATGCTCTACTCACATTTGAACAGTTCGGCGAAAAAATAAAAAAAGAAGACAAGAGAACAAAAGGAGCCGTAAAAGAGATTGTAGAGATACTTGGTATTGAAGATGAAGTTAAGAGACTAGAAGCATATGATATATCCAATATACACGGTTTTGAATCAGTAGGTTCCATGATTGTTTTTGAAGAAGGAAAACCTAAGAGAAGCGACTATCGAAAATTCAGGATAAAATCAGTAAAAGGTCCAGATGACTACAAAAGCATGGAAGAAGTTTTGACAAGAAGATTTACCCATGCTCTTGAAGAACAAAAAGAAATGCTGCTAAAAAAACAGGACCTAAGCTTAGGAAAATTTACTAGACTACCTGATCTAATCCTAATGGATGGTGGAAAAGGACAAGTCAACATTGCCCTGAAAGTACTCAATGAAATAGGTTTATCAATACCAGTATGCGGTATGGTCAAAAATGATAAACATAGAACTAGAGGTATTTTTTATAACAACATAGAGTACAATATTGATAAAGACTCCGAAGGATTCAAGCTAATCACAAGAATCCAAGACGAAGCACACAGATTCGCTATAGAATATCACAGAAAACTAAGAAGCAAAAAACAAATACAATCCATACTAGACGATATAGAAGGAATCGGACCAAAGCGAAGAATAAACCTAATAAAACATTTTGGCTCAGTAGAAAAAATAAGACAAGCAGATGTAGACGACCTAGAAAAAACAGAGGGTATAAACAGAAAAGTTGCACAAACTATATATGATTTTTTCCACGAGTAAGAATACGAGTAAGAAATAGGACTATAAATAAATTTTTTTATCTACGAGACTTCCCATAATGGATAGTAAAGGTGAATGTGAAGTAGTGAGCCAGGACGGCGAACCCAGCTTTTTTTACATGGACGTAAAACTTGCTGGCGGAACATTTACCTTTACTATCCAACTTCGGGACTTACGGTTAGGTAAACAACCATAAAAGATATAAAAAAATGATGATAATTCATTTATAATATGCTAAAATATTAAAGAAATAGCTTAGGAGGCATTCTTATGTATACTGTAAAATTGACTAAATTAGTAGAAAAGATGAAGCTCAAAAATTTAACTCCAGAAGTAGAAATTGATGATATAGTAATAACCCATTCTGACATTAACAGACCAGCATTACAATTAGCAGGTTTTTTCGATTACTTTGATTCCGAAAGAGTTCAGATCATGGGTAAAGTTGAAATAACATATCTAGAGAAAATGGACAAGAATGATAGACGTAAGGTATTAGATACTCTCTTTAGTAGAAAAATACCATGTCTAATACTATCCAGAGAATTAGAACCTTTTGATGATATGTTAGAAACAGCAAAAGCCAACAACGTACCTATATTTCAAACAAAAAAGACTACTTCAACATTTATGGCTGAAATAATAAGATGGCTAAAAGTAGAATTAGCCCCAAGAATATCAATACATGGTGTTTTAGTTGATGTATATGGTGAAGGTGTACTTATAATGGGTGAGAGCGGAATCGGTAAAAGCGAATCTGCTTTAGAACTTATAAAAAGAGGACATCGTCTAGTAGCAGACGACGTTGTTGAGATTAAAAAAGTATCTGAAGAAACACTACTAGGTTCATCTCCAGATATAATAAGACACTTCATAGAGCTCAGAGGTATTGGAATAATCGATGTAAAAACACTATTTGGTGTTGAATCAGTTAAGAAAATACAAAACATAGATTTGGTAATAAAATTAGAATTATGGGACCCAGAAAAAGAATATGATAGATTAGGTCTAAACGAAGAATACATTGAAATATTGGAAAATAAAGTTATATGCCATTCCATACCTATCAGACCTGGAAGAAATATAGCTATTATTGTAGAATCAGCTGCTATAAACCATAGACAAAAACAAATGGGTTATAATGCTGCTAGTGATTTAGTAAATCGTGTAAGCGGCAATCTAAAACGCAGAAATGAAGAAAGATATGTAAAAGACAATAAATAAGGAGGACTACATGTATAACATTGGAATTGATTTAGGAGGAACAAATATTGCAGCGGCTATAGTTGCAAAAGATGGTACAATCATAAGAAAGGATTCAACACCTACACTTGGAGACAGAGATGATAAACTCATCATAAAAGATATGGCAATGTTAGCTTTAAAACTTATCGAAGAAGAAGGATTATCTCTTGATGATATTCATTCAATAGGAGTAGGAAGTCCTGGAACACCAGACCCTGAAAAAGGATTAATAGTTTATGCTAACAATCTTAACTTTAAAAATACACCAATCAGAGATGAAATTAGAAAATACATCGACAAACCAGTTTACATTGGTAATGATGCCAATGTAGCAGCTCTTGGAGAATATGAATGTGGTACAGGAGTTGACTATAAAGACTTAGTTGCTGTTACTCTAGGAACTGGAGTTGGCGGCGGTATCATAATTGATGGTAAGATTATCGGCGGCAGCTTTAATGGCGGTGCAGAACTTGGGCATGTATCTATTGATTTCAATGGTATACAATGTAACTGTGGAAGAAAAGGATGTTGGGAACAATATTCATCAGCTACAGCATTGATTAGAGACGCAAAAGAAGCAGCAGCCAAGAACAAAGATTCAAAACTTAATGATTTGGTTGATGGTGACCTTAGTAAAATGAATGCCAAAATTCCTTTTGATGCTGCTCAAGCAGGAGATAAAGTTGCTGGGGAAGTAATTGATAATTATATTAAGCATTTAGCAGTAGGTATTGTTAATGTAATAAACATATTCCAGCCAGAAATCATTGTACTTGGTGGTGGAGTCTCTGCACAAGGAGATAATCTTATAAACCCTCTCAGAAAAGAGATTATAGATGAAATATATGGTGGAGAACCTGCATTCAAAACAAAAGTGCAAGTGGCTAAGTTAGGTAACGATGCTGGAATAATTGGCGCAGCGATGTTATATAGAGCTTACGAATAAAAAATAATTAAATATACGAAAATCATAAGGGGCTGTATCACGATATATTAGTACATCAATCCTTAAGGATAGGTGAATGTATTTTGATACAGCCCCTCTATGTTTATGTATAGTGTAAGCAAACTTTCTATTCATAATAAATCGTAACTAAGAAAGATACTTTGATAAATGAAAAATATATAGTGAATCTGATAATCTTTTTCAATAAATTCTTTTTTATTATTGACAATGATTCTCATTTTTGATATTATAGATTTAAAGTAAGTACCATAAAACTTCATTGGTATCTAATTAAAATTGAACGATATAAAAACAGATAGGAAGTGATGTTATGACTTTATCAAAAGCAAAAATGAACAAGGAATATACGGTTAATTCTATATCAGGGCAAGAGGATATGGTTAAGTTTCTTTTTTCTCTAGGTTGTTATGAAGGAGAAAAAGTGACAATAATATCTAAAATAGCATCTAATTACATTATTAACATTAAAGATAGTCGTTATGGTATTGACGAACAATTAGCTAAAATAATACAAGTTGCTTAGAAAGATAATATGGAGCAATAATAGTAGTCTAATCAAGGGCTACTAATATTACTTAGTTATAAAATAAATAAACTTATAAAGTGATAATGATTATCAATATTATAAAATATGATGAAAAAAGGTGGTAAAAGATGAAAATTGCATTAACAGGAAACCCTAATAGTGGTAAAACAACTATGTTTAATGCCTTAACAGGAAAGCTTGAACATGTTGGTAACTGGGCTGGGGTAACAGTAGAAAAAAAAGTTGCGAAACTAAAGGGTAATCTAAAAACAAAGAAATCTGAAGAAGTCATGGTTGTAGACTTGCCTGGAGCATACTCAATGAGTCCTTTTACTTCAGAGGAAAGTATTACCAGTGATTTTGTGAAAGAAGAGAATCCTGACGTTATTATTAATGTTGTGGATGCTTCAAATCTAAACAGAAGTTTATTTTTTACAACTCAGCTTTTGGAATTAGGTATTCCTGTTGTTGTAGCTCTTAACAAATATGATATGGTTAAGAGAAATGGTCTTACCATAGATGTATCACGACTTAAGAATCTGTTGAATTGTCAAGTTATTGAAACTTCTGCATTAAAAGAAGTTGGACTAAAAGAGTTAGCTGCTTCTGCTATAGAGTACGGCAATAAAAAAGGCGGTCAAGTAGCTCCAAAGATTATGGAAGACGATTTCCAGATAAAAACTAAATCAGATGCAGAAAAAGCAGATAAATTAAGATTCAACTTTGTAAATGAAATAACTAAAAAAGTTGAAGTAAGAAAAATAAAATCAAGTAGAGTAACTGTTGCTGACCAAGCAGACCGTATTATTGCTCACAAATGGTTAGGAATTCCCATATTTGGTTTAATCTTGTGGGCAGTATTTTACATATCACAATCATGGTTAGGACCTCTATTAGCTGGATATGTAGAAACAGGAATTGAAATGTTGACAAATGCAGTATCAGGAGGCTTAGAAAGTGCAGGAACCAATGATTTCTTAACAGCATTAATTGTTGAAGGTATTATTGGTGGAGTTGGTGCCGTACTTGGTTTCTTACCATTAATCATGGTATTATTCTTCTTATTATCATTACTTGAAGATTGTGGTTACATGGCACGTGTTGCAGTTGTTATGGATAGATTCTTCAAAAAGATCGGACTATCAGGAAAATCAATTATTCCTATGGTAGTAGGATATGGTTGTGCAATTCCAGGAGTTATGGCAACAAGAACAATCAAGAGTGAAAGACAGAGAAGAATGACAGCAATGTTAACACCTTTCATTCCTTGTGGTGCTAAGGCACCTATTATTGGTCTATTTGTTGCAGTATTCTTCCCAAAAGCACCATATATGGCTCCAATAACTTACTTTGTAGCTATTATATTGATTATTCTTGTGGGATTATTACTTAAAAGAATTACCAACGCAGAAACAGAAGTTAATTATTTTATGATTGAATTACCAGAGTATCGTTTACCTAGTATTAAACGTGCAGCACTATCAATGTTAGATCGTGCAAAAGGTTTTATTATAAAAGCTGGTACAATTATCTTAGTTTGTAATGCAGTAGTATTCGTTCTACAATCTTTCGATTTCAGTTTACATCTAGTTGGAGACGAAGGAGTAAGTTCAAGTATGTTAGCAATCATTGCTAAGCCAGTAGCTTTCTTATTGATTCCATTAGGATTTGGAATTTGGCAGTTTGCAGCAGCTGCAGTAACTGGATTCATTGCCAAAGAAAATGTAGTAGCAACACTTGCTGTATGTTTTGCCTTATTTGGTGACAATGCTGAAGCAGTACTAAGTACACCAGGTAGTGATAATGTGCTTATGGTAGCTGGTGGTTTAACAGCGGTTAGTGCTTTATCATATATGTTCTTTAATTTATTCACACCTCCTTGTTTTGCAGCTATTGGAGCAATGAACTCTGAAATGGGTTCCAAGAAATGGTTATGGGGAGCTATAGGAATGCAGTTTGGTATAGGATACTTGTTAGCTCTATTAGTTAATCAAATAGGTTCACTTATCGTATACGGTAAACCTGCAGAAGGATTCGTAGCATCAATAATAATTTTAATAGTTGCGGTTATATTATTAGTAACACTCATCAAGAAAAAGAAAGATGGAGGAGTAACAGGTATTAATCAAAGCCGACAACAAAAGGAGATAGCTTAATATGGGAAACTTCATTGCTGGTGGTATAATTATTCTTTTAGTAGGATTAGCAATCTATAAAATGTATAAAGATAAAAAAGCTGGGAAAAAGTGCAGTGGATGTAGTAGTTGCCCTGCCCAGAGTAATTGTGAATCAAAGAAATAGATAAAATAAAATTATTATAGGGTTATCTCTCCTGATGGACAAAAACTAGGGGAGATAACCTTTTTGATTGGATAAACAAAGTAAATATAATAGAAACCACTTCAAATAATTGATATTAAGTGTTAAGTTTACATAATATCATATTACAACTATTGTCAACCTAATAATAATATAAGTTGACAATTAGTGCCGTATTCATTATAATCATAGGTGTAATTTATCAATGTCAACAGGATACATAAAAATAAAATTATAATAAGCTTAAGGAGATATTTTATGGAGCACAAATATGAAATTATGATTGGAATTATTGTATTTATTACTTTAATGGGTATTATGGTTTATAATATCAGAAAAGCTGAATTGAATGCTAAGAAGATGGCATTAATAGGAATGTTTACAGCTTTAATGACAATAGGAGCTTATGTAAAACTGCCATTATTTATGTTAGAATTCACATTTCAATTGTTTTTCTGTATTTTTGCAGGGCTACTCTTAGGGTCTAGATTAGGTATGATATCAATGATGGTATATACACTGGTTGGACTTATAGGCGTACCTGTATTTTCACGTGGTGGAGGATTCGGCTATGTGTTTCAGTCATCCTTTGGTTACATATTAGGATTCATATTAGGAGCTTTCGTGACTGGAAAAATAATGGAAGTCATGAAAAAAGATAATTTCTCAGTAAGTATCATAGCTTCATTAGCTGGAGTATCAGCGATATATTTAGTAGGTGTACCCTATTTATATGTTATCCTTAATCTATATCTTACTAAAGGATATGCATTTAATGCAGTTTTAGGTTTTGGCTTATTTCAACCCATTATTGGGGATTTAATACTAAGCATTGTAGCTTCAAAAGCTGTACCATCTATAAAGGGAGCATTAAGAAAAAGCAAGTTAACCTTCTAATAAAAATAAATTAATATATGTTAAAGATTGGGCTGTAGAATAATACAATTAAACGTTGAAAATGTATTATTCTACAGCCCATAATTTAATTTCATTTATATTTGAATTAGGTACTTTTATACATCTTCTAATTATAACTTGAAATATTCTTTTATGGAATCTCTAGCGACATCTGTCATGAAGTCAATCTCTTCTTTGGTTATAACATACGGAGGCATAAAATAGATGATGTTTCCAAGAGGTCTAAGCAGAACGCCTTTTTCTAATGCAATTTTATATATTTGATAGCCAATTCTATCTTTCCAATCAAATGGTTCCTTTGACTCTTGGTCTTTAACAAGTTCAATAGCTCCTACCATACCTAGTTGCCTATATTCCCCTACATAAGGGATACCTTTTATTTTTTCTAGAACAGATTTTTCTATGTATCTGGCTTTTTCAATATTTTTATTTATTATATCTTCATCCTTGAATATATTCAACGTTTCAACAGCGACTGCACACCCTAGAGGATTTCCTGTATAGCTATGACTATGTAGAAAGGATTTCAAAGTTGTGTAATCATCATAAAAAGCATCATATATTTTATCCTTCATAATTACTAGTGATAAAGGTAAATACCCAGCAGTAAGTCCTTTGGATACACACATGAAATCAGGAGTGATCTCTGCATATTCGCAAGCAAACATTTTACCAGTTCTACCAAAACCAGCAGCTATTTCATCAGCTATAAGATTAATATCATATTTATCACAAATTTCCCTAAGCTTCTTAAGATATATAGGTGAATACATTTTCATACCCGCAGCACATTGAAGCAACGGTTCAATTATAACTGCAGATATTTCTTCATGATCTGAAATTATAGCTTTTTCCATATGTTCAAAACACTCTGCGTCACATTGCTTTCTATCTTTATTATAAGGACATCGAAAGCAATCTGGTCCAGTTGGTCTTATAACATCAAACATAAGAGGTTTAAATATCTTATTATATAGTTCACATCCGCTTACAGATAATGCTCCTATGGTTTCGCCATGATATGCATCGGTTAAAGCAACAAAACGAGTCTTTTTTGACTTACCTATTTGTTGATGGTATTGAAAACTTAATTTCAAAGCTATTTCTACTGCTGATGAGCCGTTATCACCAAAAAATATCTTGGATAACCCTTTTGGACTAACCTCAAGAATCTTTTCACATAACTCTATTGCAGGTTCATGAGAAAAGTTAGCAAATATTGCATGTTCAAGCTTATTAGCTTGCCTATACAAAGCATCATTAATCCTTTGATTGGAATGACCAAACATATTTACCCACCATGAAGATACAGCATCAAGATATTTTTTACCGTTCATATCTTCAAGGAATACCCCTTCACCTTTCTTAATAACTATTGGCGGAAAAGTCTCATAATCCTTCATTTGTGAACAGGGATGCCATATATGCTTTAGATCACGTTCTTGTAGTTGTTTCATTTTATCCATCAATAATTCCTCCTAGCCTAAAATAATTCCAGAACCTTTTGTACAGGAAAAGCTTTTTCAAATTCATATTGTAATAGTTCTTTTATCTTATATTCTTCTGATAGTTTAGGGAATACAAATGTTGTATCTATCCCGCTAATTTCTTTGATAATATCAATATTATCATCCTCATAGTCATGACCCTCATAACCATTAAAAACTATAGCCTTAATAGGTATACCAAGTTGTTTAAGATAACTAACAGTCAAACAGGTATGATTAATAGTTCCAACTCCAGTACGGGTAACTAATACTACTGGTATCTCAAAATCTTGTATCATATTATAGATATAATATCTATCTCTTATAATGGGTACAATCAGTCCACCAGCCCCTTCCACTAAAAGATAATCATATTCACCAGAGAGAGCTTGGTAATCAGATATTATTCTGTCTTTTGCCAAAACAACTTGCTCTTTTTCAGCTGCTCTATGAGGAGATACGGCTTCTTTTAAGCAATAACTGTTCATCTTTGCAATATCTTCATTAAGATCAGCCATGTTCTTTACAAATAGAGCATCACCAGCAGTGAGTATATTATTATAGTAGATACCACCACTTTGAACAGGCTTATAACTACACACATTATAATCATTGTTATTAAGTACATATGAAAGACCCGCAGTTATCATTGTTTTTCCCACATCTGTATCAGAACCAATAATAAATAGAGATTTTGCCATACAATTTCTTCCTTCTTTCTTCAAATTAATTAAGATATTCTACATATTAATTCCAATTATAGTTAATCAATAATCAATTGTCAACTTAAAATATAATATGGTTTACAATAACTCTATAAAATTTTTACAACTTTATTTGTTATATTATTAATATCAAAATAAGTAATATAACAATTAATAATGGATGCACCCCAACTAACTCTCTAATAAAGAGTTAATCGGAATACATCCATCACTAGTTAAAATCATATATCACTTATAATTCTTACCGTTTTTAATAATTAAACACCCAATTCTTTCTTAGCCTCATAAAATGCATTAATAGCCACATCCAAATCTTCCTTGCTATGTACAGCAGAAATCTGCGTCCTTATTCTAGCTTTACCTTTTGGAACAACTGGATAATAGAATCCAATAACATAAACACCCTTTTCAAGCATTTTCTCCGCCATCTTCTGCGCAACCACAGCATCACCTAACATAATAGGTACGATAGGATGCTCACCATCTGGAATATCAAAACCAACTTTTTTCATACCTTCTCTAAAATACTTAGTATTTTCTTCTAACTTATCCCTAAACTCTGTGGAATCAGATAACATTTCAAGTATCTTAAGGGATGTCTCAGCAATCGCAGGAGATAAAGTATTAGAAAACAGGTAAGGTCTTGAACGCTGACGTAGCAAATCAATAATCTCTTTCCTACCACTTGTAAAACCACCACTAGCACCACCTAGAGCTTTACCTAGAGTACTAGTTATAATATCCACTCTACCAATTACATCTCTATATTCATGAGTACCACGACCCTTTTTACCAATAAAACCAGTTGCATGACTATCATCTACCATAACCATGGCATTATATTTATCAGCTAAATCACAAATACCTTTGAGATTAGCAATAATACCATCCATAGAAAAAACTCCATCAGTAGCAATCAATTTCAATCTTGCACCATTTTTATCAGCTTCAATCAATTTCTCTTCAAGATCTTCCATATTATTATTAAGATAACGATATCTCTTAGCTTTACATAATCTTATACCATCAATAATACTAGCATGATTCAGCTCATCACTTATAATAGCATCCTCAGCTGTAAGAATTGTCTCAAACAACCCACCATTAGCATCAAAAGCCGATGAATATAAAATAGTATCGTCCGTATACAAAAATTCCGATACTTTCTTCTCCAAATCTTTATGAATCTTTTGAGTTCCCACAATAAAACGTACCGAAGAAAGACCATATCCCCATTTCTCATAACTTTCCTTAGCAGCCTTTATCACAAAATCATGAGAAGCCAAACCAAGATAATTATTAGCACAAAAATTAAGAACCTGCTTCTTAGACAAAGTATCAATCTTCCCACTCTGTGGCGTAGTAACTACCCTCTCATTTTTCCACAATCCACTTTCCTTAATATCATTAAGCTGCTCCCTATAAACTTTCTTCGCATTCTCAAACAAAACATTCATCCCTCTTTCTTCATTTATTTTTCTTCAACCATATCTAAATTTTATTAAAATATATACTAGCCTGAACTAGCAATCATTAAAGGTATGATTCAAACATCGAGCGTAGATAGTATAGTAGGAATATGTAGCAGTGAGCCATGGACGGCGAACTCAGCCTTTTAAACACGGACGTTTAACAGGCTGACGAAATATTCCTACTATACTGTCTACGCGACCGTTAGCCACTATATTAAATCTACCTAACCCTATTTATCCCAACTAAGTACCACCTTCCCCGATTTCCCCGAATTCATCGCATCAAAACCTTTCTGGAAATCAGTATAATGATACCTATGAGTTATCACTTCACTAATATCAAGTCCCGACTGAATCATAGAAGTCATCTTATACCAGGTCTCAAACATTTCTCGTCCATAAATACCTTTAATATTTATTCCATTGAACACTATTTTATTCCAGTCAATTAAAGTGTCTTCTGACTGAATACCAAGCATTGCGATTTTGCCTCCATGTTCCATACAATCTATCATATCATTAAAAGCACGTGCATTACCTGACATCTCTAAACCTACATCAAAACCTTCTTTTATACCTAATTGCTGCATAGTATCCCTAATAGTAGACTTGCTCACATCCACAGTGATTGCTCCCATTTTCTTAGCAAGCTCAAGACGATAAGGATTCACATCAGTAATTACAACATATCTAGCTCCTGCTTTCTTAGCTATTGCAGATGCCATAATACCAATTGGTCCAGCACCAGTAATAAGTACGTCCTCACCTACAAGGTCAAAAGATAATGCAGTATGTACAGCGTTTCCAAGGGGATCAAAACAACTAATAACATCCCTATCAATATTTTCATCACACAACCACACATTAGTAGCAGGAATCACAAGATATTCAGCAAAAGCACCAGGTCTATTAACGCCTACACCGCTTGTATTAATACATAGATGCCTACGTCCAGCCAAACAATTACGACAATGACCACAAACAATGTGACCTTCACCAGATACTAACTCTCCGATTCTGAATCCTTTAACATTATCACCATAACCAACTATTCTTCCAACATATTCATGACCAATAACCATAGGGGTAGGAACAGTTTCACTTGACCATTTATCCCAATTGTAGATATGAACATCAGTACCGCAGATAGATGTTTTTTCTATTTTTATCATCACGTCATTTTTACCCATTTCTGGAACAGGTACCTCTTCTAGCCAAAGACCCTCTTTAGGATATTTTTTAACTAAAGCATTCATGGTTTTCTTAGTTTCCAATTTCGTTGACAATATAATTCTCCTTTCAATCCAAAAAATTTGGAACTTGAATCTAAATCAATAAAGAACTAATTTATTATTTATCTATAGTATAAATAAAGAATGTTTTTCTGTCAAACACATTTTAAATAAAATGTACTATTTATTTAGTACAGACCAAAATATCCACGTTATTTTTAATATATAAATGGTAAATTAATACAGTATTTTCGAAATATTAAGGTATTTTTTTATTATTTAACAGATTACATTAAGTTTACATATTAAAATGTTCAAATTTATCAATTGACAATTCTTTGACTATTACATATAATTAAAGTCAGTAGCTTTAAAATACTATAATTCGACAATATAAATAAGAAATATGCTAGTAATAAATGTGTGTATATTTCTTAGCTGAAAGGTTAGGATTCCAGTGGAAGAGATTAAATATAAAGTAATTAACGGTTATAAATTGAAAAAGAAAGAAGCTCTTGAAATCTATAGAACAACAGATACCGAAGAACTATGTCAGATAGCTGATGAAGTAAGGCAATTTTTCATGGGTAATAAGATTGAGCTTTGTACTATCATGAATGCAAAATCAGGGAAATGCAGTGAAGACTGTAAATACTGTGCCCAATCTGCGCATTATAGTACTGGTGTAAGCGAATATCCACTAATCAGTAAGGATGAGGCAATAAAAAGAGCTGAAGAAAATGTGAAATATGGAGTTGACCAATTCTCACTAGTTACAAGTGGAAAAGGAATAGCAGACCAAGATTTTGATAATATCATTGACATATACAAAGAATTGAAAATCAAATTTCCAGACCTGAATCTTTGTGCATCTCATGGGATAATTACCTATGAACAAGCAGTGAGATTAAAAGAAGCTGGAGTTGGTAGATACCATCATAATCTTGAAACCAGTAAACGTTTTTATGAAAAAATATGTACAACCCATACATACAAAGACAGAGTCAATACAATAATCAATGCGAAAAAAGCTGGTTTATCTGTCTGTTCAGGTGGAATCATAGGATTGGGAGAAACCGTATTTGATAGGATCAATATGGCATTTGAACTAAGAAAACTTGAAATTACCTCAGTACCTATTAATATTCTATGTCCTGTAAAAGGAACGCCATTCGGGGATAAAGAAGTTCTAGACCCTGAAACAATATGTAGAACTGTTGCCATGTTCAGACTAATATTACCAAAAACTAATGTCAGATTCGCAGGTGGACGAATAGCACTTGGAGAAAATCAAAGACAAGGTTTCAAATCAGGTATCAGTGCTACTATGGTTGGTAATTATTTGACGACAATAGGTAATAACATTGAAGAAGATATTGAAATGATTAATGAATTAGGATATACAACAAAAGAATAATATAATAACACTTGAACTCCTTAAGTGAAAAGCTTAGGGAGTTTTTATTATAGGCAAATAGTAATTATTTATTATTTGCCTATAATTATGCTGGAAGCATTTATTTATTAATGTTTTTCTATAGTATATTAGTTGTAATATGTATTGTTTTATTAAAATTCATACAAAATTATGGTAGAATTTAAATTATTACTTATAAAATGTTGTTGAAGAAAGGATGGGGAAATTGTTTCGTAAGCTAATCAGTAAAATAAAAGGCAGAATCAGTTCTTTAAAAATAAGACATAAAATATTATTGTTCTATTTTATCTTAATCGTGTTCAGTATAGGATTGAGTATATTAATATATCAGCAGACATCTGAACATTACATGAATCAAAAGATGAAGGAAATAGCTATTCAAGGAATACAATCTGATAGCAGAAGTGTTGAGATGTTGATAGATGATATTAATAATTATTCCAAGATGTTGATAGCTAATCAAAATGTACAAAAAATCTTACAAGACGAAAATGAAAATAAAAAAGTCAATTATAAGGAATTAGATAGATTCTTAAGTCAATTTATTAATTTTAATCCCAAGGTATCCTCTATTTACATATTCAGCAATTCTGGCACTAAATACTATACTGAAAAACAAACTGTCAAGAGTATTCAGCTTGAAAACATAAAAAAAATGCCATGGTACGAAGAAACCATAAATAAAAAAGGTGGCTATATAATTAGAGTCAATGATTTACTGACTGAGAATGAGGACGATAGCTTTATTTCATTTATTAGAGTTATAAATAATATAAATAAGCTAGAACCTATAGGTCTATTAATGATTAATGTCAGTGAAAGCGTCATAAAAGATGCACTTGGATTGACTAAGGATAATAATACATCAGTTCTTATTAAGAATAAGTATGGACAAGATGTAATTAACTATAACAACAGTGATTTTATTGATGAAGATGAATTGTTATATGATTTGAATAGTGTTAATTCTTTTTCATATCCCTTAAAGAATAAAAAGAATATTGTTATGGTAACAGGTCTTAATAATAATATTTATGGTTGGAAATTTCTAAAAGTCATACCTTTTGAGAATTCCTCTATGTATTTACAAACCTTCAACTTTGGGTTGCTAGGTATTATATTGGTAAATGTCATATTAGTAGCACTTGGTTCTATATTTATCTCAAAACTCATAACAGATCCAATACATAGCTTGATAAACTCCATGAAAGATGTTGAAAAAGGAGAATTTCAACTAGTATGTATCAACACTAATAATGATGAAATAGGTATGCTGAAAAATGTATACAACTATATGATTAATGAAATTCAACTTCTTATAAAGAAGATTATCCATGAGCAGAAAATAAAAAGAAAAGCAGAGTTTGGAATAATTATGGAACAGATTAAACCTCATTTTCTATATAACACCCTAGATTCCATAAGTTCCTTAATCATGTTAGAACGTAATGAGGAAGCTTATAATAGCCTTAGTGCCTTAGGAATATTCTATAGAACTAGTCTAAGTAATGGAAGAGATATAATTACAATTAAAGAAGAAGTAGAAACTGTAAAAAATTATTTATATATACAAAAAATCAGATACAGAGATTTATTTGAAGTGGAGTATCAAATAGATGAAAAAACTCTGGATGTGAAAGTGCCTAAACTCATTTTGCAGCCTTTGGTAGAAAACAGCATATATCATGGGTTAAGACCAGCAGGTGATAATGGAAAGATTATAGTAAAAACTGAAAAACTGCAAGAAAAGATATATCTTATAGTAGAAGATACTGGAGTTGGTATGGATAAAGAACAATTGGAGTCATTGGATAAAGATAATAATAAAAGGATTGGGATTCATGCTACCAAAGAAAGAATAAGAATTCTTTTTGGAGATAATAGTAAATTCAATATAAGTAGTATTAAGAATGAAGGAACAAAAGTAACAATTGAAATACCAATACAACAAGAGGATGATTACATTGAATAAGGATTTATTGAAAGTATTAATTGTTGATGATGAATATCTAATCAGAGAACTTCTGAAGAAAAAAGTTGATTGGAAAAGTATTGAATGCGAAATAACAAGTGAAGCAAGTTGTGCATCAGAAGTATTTGATATATTAGAAGAAACTCCTATCGATTTGATTATTACAGATATCAATATGCCAAAAACAGATGGGCTTGAGATGTCAAAACTAATTTTAGAAAGCTATCCTAAGATGAAAATAATGATTCTGACAGGATATGATAAATTTGAATATGCCAAAAGTGGTATAGAAATGGGAATTGCAGATTATATCCTTAAGCCTATACAAAAAGATAAAATAGAAGAATCAGTCCTTAATGTTAAGAAAGTAATTGAACAGGAAAGGAAAAAAGAATTGGAATATTGCTTTGTAAAAGAAAAACTTGAAGAGAATCTACCGTATCTACAAGAAAAGTTTTTCATGGAATTGTTACATAATGATTTAGTAAGAGAAGAGATAGGGGAAAAGGCAAAATTCCTGCAATTGAAGTTTAATATGGATTCGAAATTTCAAGTAGCTGTAATTGAATTGGAATTGGGTATAGATAAAAAGCTTTCTGAGGAAAACAGGCTTATTACTTTACTAAGTGTGAAAAATCTAATTGATGATTATTATAAAGGAATAGACGGGATCTATACTATATTTGATTCCAAGCAGCGAATAACAATTTGCCATAATAGTTATGAAGCGGGTAATCTCTTAGAAGAATGCAATTATTTTCTAGAAGTTATAAAAGCTAATTGTAAGAGTAATATCACTATGGGTATCGGTAGTCCAAAATCCAGTATAAACAATATAAAAGAATCCTACAAAGAAGCTATATTATCCTTACGTTATAAAACCATTCTAGGTAATAATACAGTAATATGCTATAAGGATCTAGATATAATATCTAATGATAGCACAGTATTATCACCAATTGAAGAAGAAGAGATTGAACAATTACAGTTTTTGATAAAAACAGGATTGAAAGAAAATGCAATCGAGTATTTGGACTCTATTTTCAACAAGATTGTATTAAAAGGAGATCTTGAAAACAAATTGTTCGTTGAACATATAAGAGTACAAGTTACACGAATAGTATCCATGTTACTATATATGATCTCCTCAATGAATATAAAAGTTGATTCAATTATTGATGATGAAGATAATTACTTCAAGAAGGTAACAGATATAAAGACCATTCCTGGTGCAAAAGAAATTCTTAATACACTTATAACTAAAATAGTTGATTATATTAATAGTGTGCAGAAACATATGGTAAATGATTATATCAAAGATGTAGAAGATTATATAAAAGATAATATTGGTAATTATGGATTAACCCTCAAAAAAGTAGCGGCAAATTTTTACTTGAATCCCAGTTATCTAAGTAGAATATTCAAACAAAAAATAGGAATTTCCTTCAAAGAATATGTAAATAAGATAAGAATTGAAAAAGCAGTTGAATATGTTAGGAATACTGATATGAAAGTCTACGAAATAGGTGAAAAAATCGGCATACCAGATGCTAATTACTTTAGTGCCACTTTTAAAAAGCATGTGGGTATGTCAATCACTAGCTATAAAAAGATGATACAGAAATAATTTTACTTTTTAAGTATGTAAAATAATAATAAGTAAAATTATCAAAGATTGAGGTAAAGAAAAAGTATGTAATTTCTGGAAATAAAAGACTATCATATAGAGGAACTAAATAATAAGGAGGAAATTCAAATGAATACATTCTTTAAAAAAGTAGTTACGTTAATGTTGGTAGGGGTAATGGTTTTATCTATGGTAGGTTGCGGTAGTAAAACTGAAGAAAAAAAACAGACAGATAATAAGACAGTTGATACTACTAACCAAAAAGATAATAAAGAAGACTATAAAGAAGAGGAAAAAATTACACTTAATGTATGGCATCTATGGACAACAGATGCAGATGCTAATGCGAAATCATTCAGTAAGGTACTTAAAATGTATGAAGAAGAGCATCCTAATGTGAAAATAGCTATAGATGCTACAGAAAATGAAGCATACAAGACAAAAATCAAGACTGCAATGGCTGCAAATGAAGCTCCTGATGTTTTCTTTGCTTGGGGAGCAGGTTTCGCTAAGCCTTTTGTTGATGCAGGACAGGTGCTTTGCTTAGATGAATATATATCAGATGAGCAGAAAGGACGATTATTAACAGGTGCCACATCTAATGTAACCTATGATAATAAGTTATATGGATTACCATTTATACAATGGATGGGTATATTATATTGTAATGAAGAGTTATTTGACAAATATCAGGTAAAAATACCAGATACATATGAAGAATTGCTGACAGCTATTGATACATTCAACAAGAATGAAATAAGTCCAATTAGTGTAGGAGCTAAAGATGGATGGCCAGCAATGTTCTGGCAGAATGCATCAGCACTTAGAACAGCTGGTGTAGATAGTTGTAATGATGCTCTTGACAAGAAAACATCTTTCAATCAGCCTGAATTCATAGAAAGTGCAAGAATAGTAGAAGAACTGGTTAATAAAAAAGCTTTTGATGAAGGTTCTCTAGCTTATACTAATGATGAAGCTAAGATAATGTTTTTGAATGGTGAAGTACCTATGCATTATATGGGAAGCTGGCTAGCTAGTGAGATACAAGATGAAGAGACTTCGCTTATAAAAGATAAAGTAGTAGCTAAGAATTTTCCTGCTATTACTAATGGTAAAGGAAATAAAAATGATTTCTTAGGTGGAGCTGTTGACTGTTTTATGGTTAACAAAAATACAAAATATAAAAAAGAAGCCGCAGAATTTGTAGCTTATGTAACAGAAAAAATGTCAAAAGAAAGCTTTATATTAGGTGCAGGACTACCTGCATGGAAAATAGGAGACCTAGGAGATGACTTAGACTCATTATCCAAACAATTGGTAGATTTAGCTAATGATGCTACAGGATTTGTTCTAGCTTGGGATACCAAATTAACAGGAGCAGATGCGGAAAAACACAAAACTCTAGTACAAGAGTTGTTTGCAGGCTCAAAAACACCTGAGGAATTTGTAAAAGAGATGCAGAAATTAAATGAATAGGTTTATTTATTATTGAATGTCTCACAATACATTTAATTAATAAATTATTAAAATAGACTCTGTTTTTTATATCATTCATCTATATCTAAACAGGGTCTATCTTATGGATTGATATCATTAATTAGTATAGGTCGAATAGAAGGAAGGTAGAGTATAGTGGACAAAGTTTTAGGGAATAAAAAAGCCATATTTATTTTTGTGTTTCCAGCATTTATTGTATTTTTCTTAGTAGCAATATTACCAATATTCTTTTCGGTATATTATAGTATGTTGGATTGGGACGGAATCGGTAATGGAATATTTGTGGGATTAAAAAATTATATTGACTTATTTGTTAACAATACAGACGGATTTTCTTTTGCTATAAAAAATTCTTTTATATTGGCAGTTTTATCAGTATTCATACAAGTGCCTTTAGCTCTCATATTGGCTATTATAATATCAAAAGGTATTAAAGGTGAAGGTTTCTTCAGAACAGTTTATTTTATCCCTGTAATCATTTCAACAACGGTTATAGGACAATTATGGATGAAAATATATCAACCTAAATATGGGTTGTTGAATAATATACTAGAAAGTCTGAATCTTGATTTTCTTAAGCATAATTGGCTGGGTTCGCCAGAAACAGCTCTTGGCTGTGCGTTCTTTGTAATTGTATGGCAATACATTGGATATCATATGTTGTTGCTTTACTCAGCTATAAAAGCTATACCAAAATCATTATATGAAGCAGCAAAAGTAGATGGAGCAACTAATTTTCAAACTGCCATAAAGATTACAATTCCTCTTATCATGCCAATGATTAAGGTATGTGTAACATTTGCATTGATAGGGTCACTTAAGACTTTTGATCTGATATATGTATTGACAAAAGGAGGACCTATACATGCAACTGAAGTTCCTACAACTCTAATGTTCAGTACCATATTCTTACAAAACAAATATGGATATGGAAGTTCTATGGCTATTTTTATAATATTGGAGTGTTTAATATTCACAGTTTTGATACAAAAAACATTTAAAGTTAAGAATCAAATATAGGGATATAGGAGGTAAAAAAGATGAAAGAGAAGAAAATCAGTAAAACTATTGAAAGAATAATACTAGTAATCATTGCTGTTATACAAATATATCCTTTATTTTGGCTGATTATATTTTCACTAAAAAATAATCAAGAGATATTTGGAGGTAATCCATTAGGACTTCCTCATGAATTTTTATGGAAAAACTATATTAGAGTATTTTCCAATGGACATATCGGTACATATTTTATGAATAGTTTGATTGTTACTTTTGTAACAGTAGCTGTCACTTGTTTGTTGGCTGCTATGGCTTCATATGCTATATCTAGGATGAATTGGAAATTAAGTAATACAATGCTCATAGTGTTTCTATTAGGGCTAATGGTACCTATGCATGCAACATTACTCCCATTATTCATATTTCTTAAAAAGGCTCATTTGTATAATACTTACTTTTCATTGATACTACCTTATATAGGATTCGCATTACCAATGGCTATTTATATACTAGTAGGCTATTTTGGTAATGTTCCAAAAGAATTGGAAGAATCAGCATGTCTTGATGGGGCGAGTATATATCAGATATTTGGTAAGATCATGTTACCTCTTATAAAACCAGCAATCGCTACGATTTCCATATTCACTTATCTAAGCTGCTGGAATGAGTTGATGTTTGCTACAACATTTATCAGTAAACAAGGATTGAAGACTCTAACTGTAGGTATCATGGGTATGGTAGGTATGTATGCAACAAAATGGGGGGAACTTGGTGCTGGATTGGTTGTAGCTACAATTCCAACAGTAATAATCTATATATCAATGAGCAGTCAAGTACAGAAAAGTTTTACAACAGGTGCTCTAAAAGGATAAGAACTGATATAATTAACTATCATATAGATTGCTATGTACTCTTATGATATAATTTTAAGTATGAAATTTATAAAATTATCATAGGAAGAGAGGAATTATATCATTGAAAAACAAGTTTATTGTAGTTACGCTTATAATGGTTTTTGTAATGAATTTGACTCAATTGCGTGTTAACGCTAATGGACAAAATGAAAACGAAGGACATCTAATAGATGCCTTAGTGCCAAAAGACAGCATGTATTACAATGGACATACCTACTTGGCTTTTGAGGGAGATTTCAGTTGGCATCAGGCAAAAACTAAATGTGAAGCTATGGGAGGATATCTTGTCACACTTGAAACTCACGAAGAACAGGTTGCAGTTATGGGATTATCTACACTTGGTTGGACAGGAGCTTGTGCATTTTCTGGTGGCAATACTCGAACTTGGGTATGGGATCATTCTGGTAATTCCATTGGAGTAATGCACGAACCTGTAGAAGGTGTAGAAGGTGATGAATTCTATTACACTCCAATAAGTAACAACATATGGGACTCGTCAACAAATGAGCCTAACTCATGGAAACAACCTTGGGATCAAAATGTAGCAGAATTGAATGAACTTGGGCTCAATACCTTAAGACCATCAGATACAAAAGGATTCATATGTGAATTTGATGATAAGTATGTATTTGCTGTTGTTGATTTGAATTTTGATATGAATTTTCAGTTTGAGCTTGATGGAGGACTTAACCAGGTTTGGAAAGAAGAACCTGCCCACTATAAAGATTGCTTGCCACAAAAAGTTTTTACTACATTTGGAAAAACCAATATAACTCCCGAATACCCTAATAATGGACAGGAACATTATAATTTTAGAGGATTTTCTATTAATCAGAATACAACTCCTATATGGTTAAACAGTCTCTACGCTTTACATATGGACAATTCAGATTGGTACATTGGAGAAAAGGTTTTAGATAAGCCTGTTGTAAAACTATATGCTGTGTGGGAAAAAGCTGAATCTACACCATCTGCACTAGAATGTTTTGCGGCAAGCATGTTCTCTTACTCCAAGAAATTGGAAAAAGGAAAAACTGTATCAGAAATACTTAACCTCAAAGAAAATCTTCTATGGAAAGATATAGATAAAGATTTACCTCGTTATAATGGATTTGGTCATGTTACAATGAGAGACTTTATGAATGCTGTTATTGGTGGATATATTGTTCACGATTTTGTGAGGGACGATGAATCAAGCTTTTCAGCTGTTTACCTTAGAAACCTAAACAATCAGAGTATAATGGCATATCGGGGTACGGAATTATCTATGGGGCATAACACTATGGGGAAGAGCATCTTTACCGATCTTTCCATGGGTTTTGGTAATCTTAATTCACAGTTTGACAATGCAATAAAATTTTATGAAAAGTATAGTAAAGAAAAACCTCTAATTACTGGACACTCTCTAGGTGGAGCTTTGGCGTCCCATGTGAGTATTATGGAGGAGGTTCCATGCTATACAATAAACAGTGCACAAGGTTTTAGTATTCCCCTTACATTGATAAAGAAATATGGTAGCAAACAGCAATTTGATGAATTTTTCTCATTTGGTTCTAATATTATCACAAATTTAGTTGAGGATAGATTTTTTATTGATATTGTTGATCCTTATGAAGATGAATCAGCTGAAATATTTTCTAGATATAATTTTTACTACCACCAACCTATGTTGTACTCATATGCACACGAATGTGACGTTGTTTCTAAACCTAATAGAATGAATATGATATTTGATATTTTTACAGGTGAAAAAATAATCAATCCATTAACCTCGCATAATATTGATCGTATGGTTTTATATAATGAAGACACAAATAGGTATTCAATCGCAGAAACAACACGACAATTTCCAAAAGAGGCATGTAATTATGGTAATGATGTACCATCAATATGGGCATATGATGCATATGTAGAGGCTGCAAAAAAAGGCTTAATAATACCAGAAATAAATGTTGATTATCATGGTGAAACTAATCGTGGAGATTTCTGTCGTGCGGCTATCAAGTTTATTGAAAAGTACTATGATACTACAATATCGGATGTTTTACAGGAACGAAATCTAACTTTGAGTATGTTTAATGATACAGAAGATGAAGCAATACGAGCTGCGGCTGCTCTAGGCATAACATCTGGTACAGATACAGTTAAAAAATTGTTTAGTCCCAATGATCCTATTACAAGAGAACAAGCAGCTACGATACTTGTAAATATGATTAGAACCTTAGGGGCAGATTTTGACGATCAGCAAGCTAACTGGAGTGACAACGCTGCTATAAGCCCTTGGGCTCTGGATTCAGTAAATGCCATATATAATATGGGCGTAATGAAAGGTACTTGTGAGACAGATTTAGTCTTCTCACCAAAATCATTATATACTCATGAACAGACAATAGTAACGTTAAATGGGCTCTGGAATTATTTAAATGATTCTAATTAATACTTTCTAAGATAATAGTGAAAAACTGTTCTGTTATAGATTGTATATATGAAATATCTATGGAAAAAGAGTATGGTAAAATTATTATATTCTTTTTCTTATTTTTATACTTTTATGTAATTATTGTTATTTTATTTAATCTTTTTTAGACTAATTGACAACAAAAAAATATAGTGTATAATTAGAAGTTAGTAAATATAATTAACACATATAAATTTATAACTTCAATTTGTAATTAAACATGCGCTTGATGCGCTTTTATTTGTGCTAATCAGTTTAACACTTTAAAGTCATATTACATAATAGCGTTGAAGTTTAAAGTGGCGATATGTGGATTATATAAAAAATAGGGAGAGCGATTTAATGAAAGTTTATTGGTTTTTCTTGGTAGGGTACATACTAATGATTATGGTTGTAAGCGCCATGAGTAGAAAAAAGGTTGAGGGAGTTTCAGGTTATCTCCTTGGAGGAAGAAGAGTGCCGCCATGGATGTCAGCGTTTTCGTATGGTACAGCTTATTTTTCAGCAGTATTATTTATTGGTTATGCAGGAAAATTAGGGTGGAACTTTGGGCTATCGGTGCTTTGGATAGTAGTAGGGAATACAGTGATTGGTACATACTTGGCTTGGGAAGTTCTAGGAAAAAGAACTCGTGAAATGACTCAAAGACTTAATGTATCTACTATGCCAGAATTCCTTGGAGTAAGATACAAGAGTAAGCCTCTAAAAATTGTATCAGCAACAATTATTTTCGTGTTTTTAATGCCTTACGCGGCTTCGGTATATAAAGGTTTGGGATATCTGTTTGAAGAGATTTTTGGAATACCTACTTATATTATATTAATTATAATGATGGTTCTAACAGCTCTATACTTATTTACAGGAGGATTGGTTGCTGCAACTATGGTAGATTTTATACAAGGATGCATTATGATTGTTGGAGTTATATTGATGTTATTCTTTGTAATTAAATTTCCAAGTGTCGGAGGGTTGTCAGGTGCCATAAGTAACTTGAAATCCATTAATAAGGAATTGATATCTCCTATAGGACCACCAGGAGTTGTGCCTATTTTATCGTTAGTTATTCTGACTAGTCTAGGTAGTTGGGGATTGCCTCAAATGGTACATAAATTCTATACAATAAAAAGTGAAAAATCTATAAAGACAGCAAAATGGGTTTCTACTGCATTTGCACTTTTAATAACTACAGGTGCTTATTTCACAGGAAGTATAAGTAGACTTATCATTAGTGAATGTCCTACAGTAAATGGGATGCCTGTTTATGACAGGATTATGCCATTGGTAATAAGTGAGACTTTGCCAACGGTAGTTGCGGCCATAATACTTGTATTGGTTTTATCTGCATCTATGTCTACATTGGCTTCATTAGTCCTTGCATCAAGTTCTGCAATTTCAATAGATCTATTGAAGACAATTAAACCAGATATTAACGGTAAAACATTGATGTGGGTTATGAAGGTACTATGTGTTGTGTTTGTTGCACTTTCATATATTGTAGCAACATCTGATAGTCCTATACTGAACTTAGCCTCTTTATCTTGGGGTGCAGTTTCAGGTTGCTTATTAGCACCTTACCTACTTGGATTGTATTGGAAAAAGGCTACTAAACAAGGAGTATGGGTTGGAATGTTAACTGCTCTTTCCATTGTAATATACGGTGTCAGTAAATATGGATTTGGAAGTTCTAATATACCTACAGTAGGTGCATTAGCTATTGTTGTTCCAATAATAACTATGAGTATAGTTAGTCTGGTTACTGAAAGTTATGAAGAAAGACATATCAATTATATATTTGCTAAAGAGGTAAAATAATATAAGGTTGAAAGGAAATGGGAAAATGATTTGGTCGAAAGAAGAAACACTCAACAGGGAAGAAATAGAAAAAATTCAATTAGATAGATTACAGGAAACAGTTAAGAGAATCTACGATAAGGTTCCTTATTATAAGGCTAAGATGGATGAGGCAGGTATGAAACCAGAAGATGTCAAATCTCTTGATGACTTGTCTGACTTGCCATTCACTGTAAAAGATGACCTTAGGAATAACTATCCCTTCGGTCTATTTACTGTTCCCAAAAAAGAGATTGTCAGAGTTCACGCATCATCTGGAACAACTGGAAAACCAACTGTTGTTGGATATACCAGAAAAGACCTTAATACTTGGACTGAATTGATAGCAAGGATTGTAACAATGGCAGGAGCAGATTCTACTGATGTTGCACAGATTGCTTTTGGTTATGGGTTATTTACAGGAGCTTTTGGACTTCACTATGGTTTGGAGAGAATTGGTGCAATGGTAGTACCAACTTCTAGTGGAAACACTGAAAAACAAATCATGCTTATGAAGGATTTTGGTACAACATTATTGGTTAGTACACCATCCTATGCTCTACATATCATGGAGGTAGCTAAAAAAATGGGTATTGACCCAGTGCATGATCTAGATGTTAAACTAGGACTTTTTGGTGGAGAAGGTTCCACAGAAGCTATGAGAGAACAGATCCAAAAAGGCTGGGGTATGTTTGCAACTGAAAATTATGGAATGAGTGAATTGATTGGACCTGGTGTTGCAGGAGAATGTGAAGCTTTGAAAGGATTACATATCAATGAAGATCATTTTATTCCAGAAATAATTGACCCAAGCACTGGTAAAGTATTACCACCAGGAGAAAAAGGCGAATTAGTAATAACGACTGTCTCAAAAGAAGCACTTCCACTAATTAGATATAAAACTAAGGATATCACAAGACTCATGTATGAAAAATGTGATTGTGGAAGAACTTTAGTAAGAATGGCTAAGATTGAAGGAAGAACAGATGATATGCTGATAATCAGAGGTGTCAACGTATTTCCTTCTCAGATAGAGGAAGTATTGCTCAATACAAAAGAAATTGGACCACATTATGAAATTATAGTTAATAGAAAAGGTTATTTAGATAAAATTGAAATAAATGTTGAATTAGAAGATACTAGTCTCTTAGATTCATATAGTAATCTTGACAAACTGCAGTTGACAATCAGACATAATCTAAAAACCGTTTTGGGAATAGATGCTAAGATAAATCTAGTAGAGCCTTATACTTTGAAGAGATTTGAAGGTAAAGCAAAAAGAGTTATAGATAATAGAAATTAGAGGATGGACTAAAAGGGAAACAACTGTTAGAATAGATATATGATATTGATTGAATGTATTCTAACTCTCTAACATATAGGGTGAATGTTTCAATAATCACCTTATAAAAAAGATACCCTGTATTGAATGAACACTATATTCAATATAACTTTAAATTGAAATGAAAGGATTGATATTAACAATGGCAGATAAGAAACTTATGCTTGGTAATGAAGCTGTTGCCAGAGGAGCTTATGAGGCAGGTGCTACTGTTGCAGTAGCATATCCAGGAACACCAAGTACAGAAATTACTGAGTTCGTTGCAAAATATGATGAGATCTATGCTCAGTGGTCACCTAATGAAAAAGTTGCTTTAGAGGTAGGTGTTGGTGCTTCTTTTAGTGGCGCTAGAACAATGGTAGCTATGAAACATGTTGGAGTCAACGTAGCTGCAGACCCATTATTTACTGCATCATATACTGGAATTAATGGAGGTTTAGTAATACTTGCTGCAGATGATCCAGGTATGCATAGTTCCCAAAATGAACAAGATACCCGCTATTATGCAAGATCTGCTCATATACCAATGCTTGAACCTTCCGATTCTAATGAAGCAAAAGAATACGTAAAAGAAGCTTTTGAACTAAGTGAAAAATACGATACACCAGTTTTTATAAGACTTACAACTCGTATTTCACATTCACAAAGTCTTGTGGATCTTAACAATAGAGTAGATGTTCCAATGAAAGAATATACAAAAGACTTCAAGAAAAATGTAATGATGCCAGGTATGGCAAGAGTTAAGCATGTTGTTGTTGAAAAGAGAATGAATCAGATTGCAGAAGACTGTAATACATTTAAATATAACACAGTGGAAATGAAGGATACTTCAGTTGGAGTAATAACTAGTGGGGTTCCTTACCAATATGTGAAGGAAGCATTACCAAATGCATCTGTTCTAAAACTTGGTATGGTACATCCAATTCCAAAAAAATTAATTGAAGAGTTTGCAAGTAAAGTTGATACATTATACATAGTTGAAGAATTAGAACCAATATTTGAAGAACAAATAAAATCATGGGGAATCAAAGTAATTGGTAAAGAGATATTTACAGTTCAAGGTGAATACAGTGCCAATCTTATAGAAGAAAAGATCAGCGAACATAATTTGAATCTTGATACTCCAAAACAATTACCAGTAAGACCACCAGTTATGTGTCCAGGATGTCCACATAGAGGAGTTTATTATATTCTTAATAAACTTAAAAAACATGCTACAGGTGATATAGGATGTTATACTCTTGGAGCACTACCACCACTTGAAGGTATAGATACTTGTGTTTGTATGGGTGCAAGTATAGGTATGCTACATGGAATGGAAAAAGCAAGAGGAAAAGAATTTATTAAGGATTGGGTTGGAATCATTGGAGATTCAACTTTTGTCCACTCTGGAATAACAGGGCTTGTAGATATTGTATATAACAAAGGAATCTCAACTGTGATTATCCTTGATAACTCAACAACAGGTATGACAGGACATCAAGACAATCCAGCTACTGGAAAGACTTTGAAGGGTGAAGAAACACATGTACTCAACCTTGTACAATTAGCAAATAGTGTAGGTATCAACAGTGTAAGAGTAGTTAATCCTTTCAAACCAGAAGAAGTTGAATTAGCTATAAAAGAGGAGACAATGAAAGAAGAGCCTTCTGTAATTATAGCAAGTGCACCTTGTGAGTTATTAGATAAGAAGAGAAAGAGAGTTCCTTATAGAATAAATGTTGATGCTTGTAAGAATTGTGGTATGTGTATGAAACTAGGATGTCCAGCAATTCAGAAGAAAGATGGCAAGATGATGATTAATGATACATTATGTAGTGGTTGTGGTTTATGTGCTAAGGTATGTAAATTCGGTGCTATAGTAAAGGATGGTGAATAATAATGGAAACAAAGAATATATTAGTTGTAGGTGTTGGAGGACAAGGAACACTTTTAACCAGTAGAATACTAGGTAATTTAGCAATACATTCTGGATATGATGTAAAATTATCTGAGGTACATGGAATGTCACAAAGAGGTGGAAGTGTTGTTACACATATTCGTTATGGAGACAAAGTATATTCACCTCTTGTAGAAATAGGAAAAGCAGATATAATACTTGCTTTTGAAAAGATGGAAGCCCTAAGATGGCGTCATTACTTGAAAAAAGATGGTTTGATTATTGTTAATGCTCAAGAGATTGATCCTATGCCTGTTATTATAGGAGCAGCTGACTATCCACAAGATATATTTGAGCAGTTACATGATGCGGATAACAAAGTAATTATTGCTGATGCATTAAGTGAAGCAAGAAAGATCGGTAACTTTAGAGTAGTTAATACTGTTCTATTAGGTCTCCTTGCCAAAAATCTGGATGAAGATAAAGAGAAGTGGGAAGAAGCAATTAAACATACTGTACCAAGTAAGACTATTGACGTAAATGTACAAGCTTTTGAAGCAGGTTATGCTCTATAATTATTAAGTAATTATAAAAATGAACCATGAAATATAAAGTTTTTATATATTTTAGTAACATTAATAGTAAAAAATAATTATAATCCTACCACGACATATGATATAATATGGTTGTGGTAGGTTTTTATTAAAGTGTAGGACAAAGAAGTTGCAATAGTAGATTTGCTGCTTATTCAATACTTCAAGGAGGACTGAAAAATATGATATGGAATGAACATATTGAATGTATGAGTCGAGACGAACTTAGAGAAATACAAAGCAAAAGACTATGTGAAACAGTGGAAAGAGTATATTATAACGTACCTTTCTACAGAAAAAAGATGCAAGAACTTGGCTTGGAACCGGGAGACATAAAAGGAATACAAGATTTATCCAAATTACCATTTACTACAAAACAAGACTTGAGAGACAATTATCCATTTAACTTATTCGCAGTTCCTATGAGTGATGTGGTCAGAGTACATGCTTCTTCTGGAACAACTGGAAAGCCTACTGTAGTAGGTTATACGAGAAGAGATCTTTCATCTTGGTCAGAAGTTGTAGCACGTTCCTTACACTGTGCTGGAGTAGAAAAAAATGATAGAATCCAAATAGCATATGGATATGGTTTGTTCACAGGTGGACTAGGTATCCATTATGGAGCTGAAAAAGTAGGGGCTACTGTTATTCCTATATCCGGTGGAAATACGAAAAAACAGCTGAACTTGATGAGTGATTTTGAGAGTACTGTTATAGCTTGTACACCTTCTTATGCTCTTTATTTAGCTGAAGCTATGGAAGAACAAGGAATAGACCCAGCAAAATTAAAATTGAAAACAGGTATATTTGGAGCTGAACCATGGACCAATAACATGAGAAAGCAAATAGAAGCAAAACTTCATATCAAAGCCATGGATATCTATGGTTTAAGTGAGGTCATGGGACCTGGGGTAGCTTGTGAATGTAGTTACCAAAATGGTTTGCACGTAGCAGAAGACCATTTTATTCCTGAGACAATCAGTACGGATACATTGGAAAATGTAGATATGGGTATGGAAGGTGAATTAGTATTTACAACAATCACAAAGGAAGCTCTACCTATATTAAGATATAGAACTAGAGATCTTACCGTACTTAATTATGATAAATGTGAATGTGGAAGAACTATGGTCAGAATGCAAAAATGTACAGGACGTTCTGATGATATGTTGATTATTCGTGGTGTCAACGTATTCCCATCACAAATAGAAAGTGTTCTACTGGAAATGAGTGAAACCAAACCTCATTATTTACTTATTGTTGAGAGACATAATAATCTTGATACTCTAGAGATATGGGTAGAAGTAGATGAAGCCTTTTTCTCTGATGAAATCCGCAAACTAGAGAATTTAACTAAGAAGATTACTCACGAAATACAAAGTACACTAGGAATAAGTGTAAAAGTGAAGTTAGTTGAACCAAAAACAATAGAAAGAAGTGAAGGTAAAGCTAAACGTATTATAGATAGGAGGAAATTGGTATGATAATTAAACAACTCAGCGTTTTTCTAGAAAATAAATCTGGAAGATTATCAGATGTGACGAAAGCACTTGGTGAGAATGATATTACTATATCTGCACTTAGTGTAGCTGATACATCAGAGTATGGAATCTTAAGATTGATTGTAGGCAGTCCAGAAAAGGCTCATGAACTATTAAAGGAATTAGGTTTTTCAGTTAGTCTTACTGATGTCATATGTTTAATAATACCTCACAAACCAGGAGCATTACATAAAGCAGTAAAAGTATTAGCAACAAACGGTGTGAGTATTGAGTATATGTATGCGTATGCTATGAATGGTGATGCTTCAGTAATTATGAAAGTATCTGAGGTAAATAAAGCTATAAAGGCATTGACTGAGAATGATGTTGAATTAGCAAGAGCTAGCGAAATATGTAATTAAATATATAAATATAAAAATAAAATTAATAATGATTTGGTCTATATTTGACGGCTTTTATAGTCGTTCTTATTTTTTGTCATTTTAGCAATTATAATATCTTAATATAAAATAATATTTAGAATAATGAAAATGGACATGTGTCCTTTTATTTGATCATTTAATTTAATATAATGATGTTAATGAAATTGTGAATTAAATACTAATTTTTACAAATAATATTAAATAAAATAAACATAATAACTAATCTAACGGGATTAACATTATTTTATAAATAAAATGTGCTTATAAAATTAAATTAAATTAATATAATGTAAGTATTTATTAATAAAAATATTATAGACCTTATTCTTAAATAATTAGTATGGAGTGAACTGAATATGTTACTGCAAGAACTTATGGAATATCAACCAAAATTGAGAAAAATTCTTGAAGGTATGCCAAGAGATATTAAGGAAAGGTGTAGACTTAAGACATATAAAAGTAACAGTACGATTATTAAGAAAGGCGAAGATATAAAATATGTCGATATATTATGTAAAGGCGAATTAAATGTCATAAATGAATTTGCAAACGGAAGTATATACATATTTGATACTAATAAAGCCATTGATTTTATAGGTGAGATGGAAGTATTAGCTGGTGAATCAAAAGCTGTAGTAACAAATGTAGCAAAAACTGACTGTATAGTTTTTAGAATATCAAAAAATGATTTTATCAAATGGACTGAGAGTGATAATGGTATAACTCTTATGTTAGCTAAAAGATTAGCTGCTAGGTCGTGCTATACATCATGTTATCAAGGGTATTCTCATTACTACCCGGCTATTCATATGATTAAGAGATTTATCATTGAATATGTTAAAAATGAAATAAATGATAATAATATAGTATATGTGAATAAAAAAAGACAAGAAATAGCAGATATTCTGGGGATGAGCGTAAAAACAGTTGGGAGAAATATTACTAAGTTGAAGGAAAAAGGTTTAGTAACAGTAAAAAAAGGTAAAATATATGTAGATATAAATCAATATGAAGATATGATTGATACTTTGGAGATATGGTAGTAGAATAATAGCGGAATATATTTACAGAAAGGAAGAGACAAAATGAAAGCTTGGGAAATGGAACAACAGTTAATAGAATCAGCAATCCCAGTAGTCTTAAGTGAAGAAGAACAGCAATGGGATGGAATGGCTGACATAGGTAAAGTTGATGATGACAAGATAAAACTTCTTTGGGGTAGTAATGTACCTGGATCAGGTGCTCCAGAAAGAGTCATCATTGCAGGTATACAAGCCATCGAAAACAGAGGATATATAGTAGAAGGTTATGAAGAAATAATAAAAGAGGGTTTGGAAGCATTAAATAATAATAACATGGTAAAACTTCATACTCTTACTTCAAAATTATATCATCAAATGAATATTTGCATAAAAGATGAAAAATCCTCTTATTGGAAATATAAAATATACAAAACTTGGAAACAATATGAAGAGGATGTTACTTTTGTAAAAGATTCCTATGATGTAAATTCCAAAGATTTTGAAGAAAAAATACTTATTGGATGGAAATCACAATTAGTTGGTGGTGCTTTAGGTACTGCTGTTGAAGGTTATACAACTGATAATCTAAGAAAAGTATTTGGTGAAATCAGAGATTATGTCAGAAAACCGAATACATTGAATGATGATATCACTTTTGAATTGGCTTTTCTCAAAGCTTTCATGGATAAAGGAGGTGATGTAGATTCAGTAGACATTGCTCATGAGTGGATAGGTCTTATTCCTGCTGGATGGTCAGCAGAAGAAGTGGCTCTAAGAAATATTCGTTATGGAATATATCCACCAGAAAGTGGTACATTCTGTAATCCTTATTGTGAATGGATTGGAGCTCAGATGAGAGGTGCCATATGTGGTATGGTTGCACCTGGAAACCCAAAAGAAGCGGCAAGACTTGCATGGCTTGATGGACAAGTTTCACATTATAACAATGGAATTATTGGTGAAATATTCAACGCTATGTTAGTTTCATTATCATTCACAAGAAAAGACGTAAAATTATTATTAAAAGAAGTAATCAATATGATTCCAAGCAAAAGTGAGTATTATTCAGTTGTTAAATTTGCTCTTGATCAATGTGAGAAATCAACTAACTGGGAACAGGCATGGAGACCATGTGAGGAAAAATATGCAAAATATAATTGGATTCATGCTTATCCAAATGCAGCAGCAGAAGTTGTTGCACTATGGTTTGGAAATGGCGATTATGACGAAACCCTTCATATCATTGCTATGGAAGGTGTAGATGTAGATTGTAACGCAGCTCAAATTATGACAGCTCTAGGAATTATTGTTGGTAAAGATAAAATCGCTAGTAAATGGACTGAACCATTTGACAATAATATCGAAACGTACGTAAGAAGTATGGAAAATATCGACATTAATGAATTGACAAAATGGACAGTAGAAAGTTGTAGAAATGCTTTGAAAGCCTAAGTAATTAAGGTGTTTTATAATAATATCTTAGGTTGAAAATAATATTTTCATGGTGTATAATAATAACTTGTAAATTGCAAAATATGGCAATTTATAACAAAAAAACAAAGGGGGAATAAATGATGAAAAAATCATTAATCCTAATATTAGCACTAGTAATGTCTGTATCCATGCTGTTAGCTGGCTGCGGAGAAAAGAAAGACGACACTAAGACTCCAGATACTGGAGATACTACTAACACAGAAGACAACAAGACAGATGATAAAGATGATGCAAAAACAGAAGGACCATTAAAAGTAGTATTATTAATCAATGGTAACCTTGGAGACAAATCATTCTTTGATTCATCTAAAGCAGGTATGGACCTTATTCAACAAAAATATGGTGATAAGGTAGAAACTGAAACTATTGAAATGACTTATGATGAGACAAAATGGGAACCAGCATTACAAGATGTATCTGATAAAGATTATGATGTAATTATTGTGGGAACATACCAAATGACTGAATATCTTGAAGATATCGCTGTTGATCACAAAGACAAAAAATACATTATCTTTGATGCAGCTGTTAATTATGAAGAATATGACTTAGATAACGTATATTCTATCGGTTACAAGCAAAATGAAGGTTCATTCTTAGCAGGTGTTCTTGCTACAAGAATAACTACTTCAGATATGGAAGGTATTAATGCTGATAAGAAAATTGGTTTCATCGGTGGTATGGAAAACAATGTAATCAATGACTTCTTAGTTGGATATATCCAAGGAGCATTATATGCAGACCCAGATACAAAAGTAGCAAGTTCTTACATTGGTGATTTCTCTGATGTTGCAAAAGCTAAAGAAATGAGTCTTGCTCAATTCAAACAAGCTGGAGTAGATATTGGATTCAACGTTGCTGGACAAGCTGGTCTTGGACAAATTGACGCTGCATTAGAAGCTGGTAAATATGTTATTGGTGTAGACTCTGACCAAGCTGCATTATTTGCAGATGAAAAAGAAAAATCTGATTTAATATTAACATCAGTATTAAAGAGAGTTGACCAATCCTTACTTCGTGCAATAGATATGCATTTAGAGGGAACTTTACCATATGGTTCAGCAGAAAGTCTTGGATTTAAAGAAAAAGCTATTGATATAGTTGATACTAATACAAATGTTTCAGCTGAGATTATGGAAGAATTAGCTGAAGTCGAGCAAAAAATTGTTGATGGAGAAATTGAAGTAAAAACTGCATTTAAGATGACACAAGATGAACTTACTGAATATATAAATTCTGTTAAATAATAGTTTTGTAGTATAATTTAGATGGTGCATTTATTGTTTTCAATGAATGTACCTTCTTAATAATAATCTAATGGAGTGATAATATGCAAAACGAACTACTTAAAATGGAGAAGATAACTAAAGTTTATCCAAGTGGTATAGTAGCTAACGATGGAGTTGATTTCTCTATTAGAGAAGGAGAGATTCACGCTATTTGTGGAGAAAATGGTGCTGGAAAGTCAACTTTGATGAAAATCTTATTTGGACTTCATACTCCAGAGGAAGGGAAAATCACCTTACGAGGAGAGGAAATTCACATAACATCACCTACAGTTGCCATAGAGTATGGTATCGGTATGGTGCATCAGCACTTTATGTTAGTTCCTTCTTTAACAGTTGCAGAAAATATGGTATTAGGTGTAGAGCCTAAAAAAGGTCTGTTTATTGATATGGATAAAGCAATAAAGACCACTGAAGAGTTATCAAACAAGTATAATCTACATGTTGACCCAAGAGCAAAAGTTGAAGATATACCAGTTGGAATTAAACAGAAAGTTGAAATACTTAAAGCTCTACTAAGAGGGGCTAAGATATTAATATTAGATGAGCCCACAGCAGTACTTACTCCTCAGGAGACCAAAGAACTTTTTAATCAGCTAAAATTATTAAAAGAAAAAGGACATACAATAATATTTATCTCACACAAATTAAACGAGGTAAAAGAGTTATGTGACCGAATTACAGTTATGAGAAATGGTAAGAGTATGGGTGTCCATAACACAAGTGATGTAACAGAAGAAGATATCTCAAGATTGATGGTAGGAAGAGATGTAGTTCTTAGAGTAGAAAAAGAAAAAGCTTCACCAAAAGAATCAATACTTAATATAAAAGATCTAGTATATGTCAATGAGCTAGGTAAAAAGGCTCTAAAAGGTATTTCATTCAGTGTTAGAAAAGGTGAAATCCTTGGTGTCGCTGGTGTAGAAGGTAATGGACAAAGAGAGTTAGTAGAGTCTATAACAGGCTTGGAAAGTCCAACATCAGGTAGCATCAAAATAGTTGATAACGAGGTTATTGGTAAAACAATAAAACAAATAAGAAGACTTGGTACATCGCATATCCCAGAAGATAGAATGACATATGGTGTTGCTGGCGATGTAAGTATTGAACAGAACATAATCTCAGATAAGTATGATACCAGTGAATATAACGGTAAAGTATTATTGAAAACAAAAACTATCAAAGAAAGAGCAGTTGAACTTATAAAAGAATATAGAGTAAAATGTAATTCTGCCAATCAAAAGGTCAGAATGCTTTCTGGTGGTAATATTCAAAAAGTAGTTGTTGCAAGAGAATTCTCAGGAGGACCAAAACTTCTCATAGCTAACCAGCCAACAAGAGGTATTGATGTTGGAGCAACAGAATTCATTAGAAAAAGATTAGTTGAACTTAGGGATGAAGGATCAGCAGTATTACTGATTTCAGCTGACTTGAATGAAGTAATGGAACTTAGTGATAGCTTGATCGTAATGTATGGTGGAGAAATCGTAGCTTATTTTGAAGATACTAGTACATTAACTGAAGAAGAATTAGGTCTATATATGTTAGGAGTTAAAAAACAAACACCAGAAGAGATTGGGGGAGTTATTAATGCGTAAAAATCTAAAGTTTGAAGTTGTTCGTACTAGTATGGCAATATTGATTGCACTAGCTGTTGCATTGATAATTATCTTTTTAACAAGTAATGAACCAGGAGTAGCCCTAAAAGAATTTGTTGTAGGACCTATTGATAGTCTTAGACACTTTGGTAATGTTATTGAACTTGCAATCCCTCTTATGTTCACAGGACTTGCAGTTAGTATTATGTTCAAGGCTCAACAATTTAACCTTGGTGCAGAAGGTGGTTTCTTCATCGGTGGTGTTGCAGCAATGGTTGTTGCTATAAAAGTATCATTGCCTGTAGTAGCACATCCATTGGTAGCTATATTATTTGGAGGTATTCTTGGAGCGATTGTTGTTAGTATACCTGCATTTATGAAAGTAAGATGGAATGCTACAGAGTTGGTATCATCATTGATGTTAAACTATATTGCATTATTTATAGGTGCGTATCTATTGAATTATCACTTTAGAGATCCTAATTCAGGAGCTATAGCATCTTACAAAATTCCTAAGACAGCAAAACTAATGGTTATTCTAGATGGAACTAGAATTCATGCAGGTTTGATAATTGTTGCTGTCATGGTTGTTCTTTGTTACTATTTCCTATATAGAACTAAATGGGGATATGAAATAAGAATAACTGGTGAAAACAAAAGATTTGCTGAGTACTCAGGAATCAATACAGCAAAAGTCATAATACTTTCTCAAGTATTAGGTGGTTTCATTGCAGGTATGGGAGGTTCTATTGAAGTACTTGGATTATATAGGAGATTTACATGGCAGACATTGCCTGGTTATGGATGGGATGGTATCATAGTTGCTATTCTTGCCAGAAATAACCCTTTATATGTTCCTATAGGTGCCATTTTCTTAGCTTATCTTAGAATAGGTGCAGACTTGATGTCTAGAGGTTCAGACGTACAAAGTGAAGTTGTTGCCATAATTCAAGGTGTAATAATTGTGTTTATAGTTGCTGAAAGCTTCTTATCAAAATATAAACATAAATTAGTATACAAAGAAGCTAAAAAATTAAGCGTGAAGGGGGTAAAATAATATGGCTGAGTTATTTAATATTATTTTTACTACTGGATTTGGATATTCTGTGTTAAGGGTAACAACTCCTATACTATTTGCTGCTCTTGGTGCGCTTATATCAGATAGAGCTGGTGTAATCAATATTGCACTAGAAGGTATTATGTTAACTTCGGCTTTAGCAGGTGTTATTATAAGTGCAACAACACAAAGTGCTTGGATCGGATTATTAGGTGCAGTTATTGTAGGTGCTTTGGTAGGTTTACTATTAGCTTACTTCTCACTTAACCTCAAGACGGATATAATCCTATCAGGTATTGCTCTTAACCTTATGGCAGCTGGTGGAACAGTATTTGTTCTATTCTTAGTTGCTAACAACAAAGGTGTTTCTTCAGGATTGAAAAGTAAGGTAATACCTAATATTGATTTACCTTTGATAGATAAGATTCCAATAATAGGACCTATTTTCTCAGGTCATAACGCTTTGACTTATATATCAATATTATCAGTAATATTCATTTTCTACTTATTATACAAAACACCACTAGGACTTAAGATTAGAGCTGTTGGAGAGAATCCTAATGCAGCTGATTCAGTAGGTATTAGTGTAAGAAAGATAAAATATATCGCTCTTATTTTAAGTGGAATGTTTGCAGGATTTGGTGGAGCTTATATGTCAATGGGATATCTTCCATATTTCACAAGAAATATGACAGCTGGTAGAGGATTCATCGCCTTGGCAGCAGAAGCAATGGGTGGAGCTACACCTATTGGAACATTCCTTACATCATTATTCTTTGGATTTGCAGATGCATTGGCTAACAATCTACAAACCCTAAGAGTGCCACCACAATTTATATATATGATTCCATATATTGCAACACTAATCGGATTAGTAATATATGCATCAAGAAAACAATCTCAGATTAAAAGGATTAAGAAACAGAAGATAAAACAATTATAAAATTAATGAATAAAGCCATTAATATTATTATTGATTGGAGATCATAAAGTCTTGTTCAATAATAATATATAGGCTTTATTTTGTATAAAGATGATAATTATAAGCAAAAAGATTAATGTTTTTACGAAAATAGTTTCAACATAGTCTTTTTGCTTGTTTAGATATATTAAAATTTACTATATGCGTAGGAGGATGAATTATGGCTAAACCAGTAATTATTGATTGCGATCCTGGACATGATGATGCGATTGCTTTATTACTTGCTCTTGGAAGTGAAAAACTAGATGTAAAAGGTATCACAACTGTTGCAGGAAATCAGACAGGAGACAAAACAATTAATAATGCATTAAGAGTATTAAGTTATTTAGATATACACAAAGAAGTTGCAAAAGGGGCAACTAAACCTCTTATAAGAGATTTGATAACAGCAGCAGAAGTTCATGGTGAAAGTGGTCTAGAAGGACCAGAATTACCTGAGCCATCATTTGAAAAAAGTGAAAAATCAGCTATAGAATTAATGTATGAAATAATAAATGAATCCAAAGAGAAAGTAACGCTCATACCAACAGGTCCTTTAACTAATATAGCTAATCTGTTTTTAGCGTATCCTAGTGTTAAAGACAACATAGAAGAAATTGTATTAATGGGTGGAGCATGTTTCGGCGGTAATTGGACACCAGCAGCTGAGTTTAACATACTTGTTGACCCAGAAGCTGCTGATATAGTCTATCGTTCGGGATTACCAGTTACTATGTGTGGACTTGATGTAACTCATAAGGCTCAAGTCTTTAAAGATGAGACAGAACGTATTAGAAGTATTGGAAATAAAGCCAGTAAATTAGTATCAGAACTCCTTGATTATTTTGGGATATTTCATATGAACCCTAATTTTGGTTTTGATGGTCCACCATTACATGATGTTTGTGCTGTAGCATATGTCATAGACCCAAGTATATTCATTACTGAAAAACACAATGTTGAGATAGATATATCAGGAGAGCTAACAGTTGGAGCAACAGTTGTTGATTATTATGATACTAGTGGAAAAGAAAAAAATGTCAACGTTGTTTTTGATTTGGACAGAGAAAAATTTATAGATATGTTATATGATAATCTAAAGAAATATAATTAGGGAGGCAAAGTAATGACAAAAATACCTATTATAATAGATACAGATCCAGGTACAGATGATACAACCGCCATACTAATGTGTTTGGCATGTGAAAAATTTGATACTAGAGCTATTACAAGTGTAGGAGGAAATGTTGGGATAGAAAAGACTTCTAATAATGCACGAAAGATAGTAGAGCTCTCAGGAAAAGATGTAAAAGTTGCAATAGGAGTCAAGAATCCTATTGTGAGAAAAATAGTTAATGCAGAATTTGTACATGGTGTTTCTGGTTTAGGCAATATTACATTACCAGAACCTGTAATGCCTTATTATGAAAAAGATGCTATAGATACTATATATGAAGAAGCATTAGCAGCAGATGGCAGACTCAAGATTTTAGCTCTTGGACCTTTAACTAATATTGCAGTAGCATTGTTGAAATATCCTCAATTAAAGAAAATGATTGATAGTATTGTCTTCATGGGTGGAGCAGTCAATCTAGGTAATGCTACCCCAGCTGCTGAATTCAATATCTATGCTGATCCAGAAGCAGCAAAAATAGTATTTGATTCAGGCATAGATTTAGTGATGGTTGGGTTAGACGTCACTCATGAAACTATTGTTACAAAAGAACAAAATAAAAGGATACACCAGTATAATAACAAGGTAGCTAAAGTAGTAGCGAAATTAATAGATTATACAATAGATAGAGAAAGTCCTTATAACCCTAATGGTGGAGTTATGCATGACCCATTAGCGGCAGCGACACTTATTGATAGCTCTGTTCTAGAAACAGAAGATTATTATGTGGATGTAGAACTTAAAAGTGATATCACTAGAGGAAAAACTGTAGCAGATGTTTTTAGAGTTACAGATAACAAACCTAACATTCATGTTGGTGTAAAATCAGATAATGAGAAGTTTTTGGAGATACTTGAATCTATGATAAGCAAGTATGAATAGTACTGAATAAGGAGGTTTAAATATATGAAAATTGTTGTTGTGGGTAGTACTAATATGGATTACGTATTAAAAACCAATGAATTACCTAAGTTGGGGGAAACATTATCGGCTATGTCTTTTAATACTGTATTCGGCGGTAAAGGTGCTAATCAAGCTGTAGCAGCAGCAAGACTTGGTGCAGAAGTTACAATGATTGCAGCTGTTGGTGATGATAGTATTGGTGAACAGCTAAAGGATAATCTTGCAAAAGAATGTATAAATGTTGAAGGTGTAAATGTAGTTGAGGGACCAAGTGGTGTAGCAATGATTACAGTTGCGGATAATGGCGATAATACTATTGTTGTTTATCCAGGTGCCAATGGGAAGATTGATGAGAAATGGTTGGAGGCTAATGAAGCCTTGATTATGTCAGCTGACTGTATACTTGTTCAATTGGAGATACCTATTAATGTAGTTATGAAGGCGGTTAAAATAGCTAGTGATAATAATGTAAAGGTTATATTTAATCCAGCGCCAGCAAAAGAGTTTCCTAATGATATTTTTAAGTATGTAGATATAATTACACCTAATGAGACGGAATTGAAGAAGATATCAGGAAAAGAGGATATTAAAGAAGGTGCTATGGAATTAATTGAAAGAGGCGCTAATAGTGTTGTTGTGACACTTGGGGAACAAGGAAGCATGTATATTGATAAGGATAATACAATTAGTGCAGGTTCGTTTACTGTAAAGTCTATTGATAGTACTGCGGCGGGAGATGCTTTTAATGCGGCATTAGGGATAAAGCTTATTGAATCAGATGATATAGAGGATGGGTTGAAATATTCAAATGCTGTGGGAGCTTTGGTTACGACTAAATTAGGGGCACAGACTTCTTTGCCGTTTAAGAATGAAGTAGAAGCATTTATTAAAAATAACTAGTAAAATAAATTTGTTGTTACTTATTTATAGATATTTATGGTGCAAGACGGTCGTAGATGGAGGGATGGGTGCAATAAAGTAGTTCAGATTAAAGGAGCCTAAGAAAAGCTAAGGTTCGTTCCAGAGGTATTTCCTAAAGCTTACAAACTCCCTAGCGGTCAAACAAGTAAGCTTCTTAACGGAAATACCTCTTCCACTCACCAAGCTTTTCTAAGGCTCCTTTAAAAGTCACATCTTTATTGCACCCATCCCCCATCTACTGGGCTCGTTCTTTGAAGCTTGAGGCTAGATTAATCAAGTAAGATGGTAATAGGAAATATAACAGTGGCAAGGTACTTTTGTAAATATAAACGAGAGCCTAGTAAATGCCATATCTGTAATCTTTCAATGGGGATAAGAATACCTTACAGAATCTACTGGATATAAGGAAAGATTAGAGATATGGTATTTACGGAAGTACTGCAAAATTGTACGATTTATAATTATTTTTTTATTTTGAACAGTATATTTTTCAGTATGAGATAATATATTATCAAAAAGTGACGTTTATAGGAGGATAAAAAAACATATAATCATGGGATGTATTGGAATGTCATTAAACATATTAATAGCCGAAAATAGGCATGAATACTAGGAAACCTAGCAAACATGCCCTGAACTTATCAAAGAAAGCTAATTTACAGATATAAACTACACTCTTATCTATACCTGTCTTAAAGCTTGCTTTAAGACAAAAGATAGCACTATTTTACATCTTTATAGTTTAATTAAAAGATATGTTAATCAAACTTATAATATTTTAACTTACTATAAAACTGTTCCTTTAACTCTCTAAACGAATATGGAGTAAAATTATCATTATGATATCTATCTTCTAACCACTTTTTTATTATGTTTAAATCATTAATGATATCATTAAATCTATTTTTATCTTTAATAGTCCCAGTTTTAATTAATTCGATATTATATTGTTTTAGAAGAGATATATATGATTGATAAAATGTACTAATGAATATACTGTCACTTCTAAATATATATGTGTAGGTAATATCAGCTACTTCTAATGCATCAATAATATTTTGTATTTTGATATATGAATCATCTTCTAATATTTTATCATCTTCTAATTCAGTAAGAAGATTCATGCTAAGTAGATGATCATTCATAATTATTATTTCTTCATTATTATTAGAATTTTCAACATTATGCAATTTAGTTCTAATTCCAATTATATATAATAAAAGTATTATTATAATTGATATATACATATAAAAGTATTTTTTCTTCATAAAAGTCCCTCTCTATAAACACTCAAAAAATTAGAAATTATTCGTAACTACCGACAACAGTCAAATTACCAGATTTTAATATATAATCATTATGGAAACCTATATCAAAAGAATATATAAAGCGTGTTAATTTTCCACTCTGAAAACCTTCATTGTATTTTCTAATAGTTAGAGAATATTGATCATCTACCTTTGTTAAAGCATTTTTCATAGTTATCTTACAACCTCTAAGCTCATCGTCATCATCAAAAGTTTTATGTCCACTTGATTTAAATATTGACGTATAAGGTGTCCATGTAATTCCTGCACCAACTACTTTTCCAATCCATAATCCAGGACTTATTGATAATCCACCTTCATCAGTGTGTACATCATATCCCCATTCAAATCTTCGAATTGTATCAACTGCTGCATTATAAGTATAAGTTTTAGAGACAAGTGTTGATTGGGCAACACAATTATAGACTCCTAAAAAAGTTTTATCATACTCTTTACCATTGCAATAGTATTTTTGTTCTACCATTCTTAAATATGAATCATCTTCCTGAGTATCACTACCTTCATATGAATATACCGTTGATGACGCTTTAAGCTTAATTGTATATTTATAACAATCTTCTGGTCCATTATATAATATTGTGTCAAAATATTCATCATCTTCAACTGGAGACATTTTGGTGAGTACTCTTTCATTTTTAACAGGTTTCAACGTTTTGATCCACCAATGTTCATCTTCAATATTTTCTATCATCGGTACATTATAATTAGTTTTACTATTGTAATTATTAAGAACATGTAATGGTAATTCAAACATAAAAAATTCTCTTGTATCATTTTTCAATAAGTATATCTGTAAGATATCACTATTATTTTCTGAATTATGTTTAGTAACAAAGCAGTTCTTATTCTTAGAATTTTTTATTGTAGATACAAAAACCACGTTAAAATTATTGGATTTATCATATGGGTTGCTACCCACTAGCACCTCATCCAATGTTAAAGACTTCCTTAATTGTGTTTTTAGGTACAAGGGATAATTATTATTATCATATGTTACTGTAGCGTGAATGCTTAAATCATTTTCTTCAATTTTTGTATCATTTATAGATATTTTTGCTTCTTGTAGATCCGACATCATATTAGACCCATCATTATTAAGATTTAAGTTAACGGTACCCACATAACTGTTTGTTGCATTAGTAACCTCACTAAAAATTTGACAATATAAAACACTTACTAAACATATTGCAATAATTATTTTGATTTTATTTCTATTCATATATATTCTCCTTCATACTAATTTATTATAAGTATTTTTTAAATTTTATATTAAAGCTGCAGCATCAATAACAAAAAAATATCATTAAATTACTAGGTTTATATTTTTTTATGAATATATTTTTTCAATTTTTACATAATTAATTATACTATTTATATTTTTTTATACAATACTAATATAGAAATTCGTCACTTTGTAATTATATAAAAAATAGTTTAATTTTATATAAGGGTAATAAACTATAAAAAGGTTACAATATTTTTTGTTTTTGTTATTTTTAAATAAAATACATATATATATATTGGCTATATTTACAACTAATATTTTTATATACGAATAATATAATTTGTTTAAATTTATGAATTTACCTTTATTACTTAATAATAAAAAATAATTTACCAATAAATTTAAGGTCATTTTTATATAGATTAAAGAGGATTAGACCTAGTAAAATTATATTACTTCCGTAAATACCATATCTCTAATCTTTCCTTAAGTCCAGTGGCTTCTGTAAGGTATTCTAGGTGTTACTTTCCTTTCCGTTAATCGTCCTAATTAAAGGAAAGCGTTCACCGTCCATGGTTTACTTAACGTAACACCTAGAGTATCTTACCTTCTTATCCTCATTCAAAATTAAAGAAATGACATTTACTAGGCTCTTGGTATTAGTTCACAATAGTACTACTTAGTATTGTTTGAAATTATTTTTATAGATAGCCGCAGAAAAAAAGTAAAAATATGTTAAAAACTTCTTCGACTAGTGTTATAATAAAACTAATTAATATTTTTTACGAAGGAGGAGTTATATGAAACAACCACATATACTATGTAGTGACAATGACATTGAAAAAATGGTTATATTGCCTGGAGACCCAGAACGTGTACTACGAGTGGCGGGCTTTTTAGATACTTGGGAAGAAGTTGCTTATAATCGTGAGTTTAGAACTATCAAAGGGACATATAAGGAAATGCCAATTACAGTGACATCAACTGGTATAGGTGGTGCTTCAGCTACTATTGCTCTTGAAGAACTAATAGCTTGTGGTGCAAAATATTTTATTCGCATAGGCAGTGCAGGTGCTTGTAATAATCAGATTGATATTGGAGATTTGATAATACCTACTGGGGTAGTTAGAGAAGAGGGAGCTTCGAGGATGTACGTAAGTGATAACTATCCTGCAGTAGCAAGCTTCAATCTTCTAAGAGTTATAAATGATACAAGCATAAAATTAGGTTACAAAACTTTTATGGGTATTACAAGAAGTCATGACTCTTTTTATATTGATAATGAACTGGAAATAATGAAACATTGGAATTCCAAGAACGTCTTAGGCTCAGATATGGAGACCTCCGCTATCTATACTGTAGGTTCTCTCAGACAAGTACAAGTAGCAAGTATCCTTAATAACGTTGTAAGATATGAAGGAGATGTAAAGGACGCTATCAATGATTATGTAGACGATGAAACAAAAGCTACCGAAGGCGAAAAAAAAGAAATAATCTTAGCCCTTGAATCATTCTACAACTTATATTGTGAGCTATTTGATAATCAATGAAGACTAAATCAGTATATTTGAGTAATTACAAGTAAACTACAATAAAATACTAACTAAAATAACCAATCATCATAATAACGTAGCCATCAGAGAAGAGGTTATAGGGTTCGTTTTACGCAGACCGTTCCTTTGGAGTAAGGCAAGTAAAACGAACCCTATAACCTCATTCAATTAATTGCCGTTCACAACCTAAAAACTAATTATCTCCTATACTTCCTTCCTACCCAAATAATAAAATCCCTTTGAAGTATTACCATTCATAGTAGTATAAGACATTTCCTCAAACTCAATCTTATCAAAACAACCAAGCAATTCCTTAATCCATTCCACTGTATGATGTCTCATAATAGCACCCTCAGGTAATTCAAACACACCATACTTATTAAACTTGTTATGAAAAACATTATACCTCTTAACATTTCTTTCATCAGAATTAATCAAGAAATCATTTATATAAATGACACCCTTAGGTTTTAAAATCCTTCTAATCTCAGATATCAATGCTTTCTGATCATCATCACTGATAATACTAGTTAGAACTGCAAGTATAATAACAGCATCAAAAGAGTTATCTTCATATTCTAATGTCTTACTATCTGTGCATTTTAGATTAAGATGAGGGTATTGAAGTTTTCCTCTGTCAATCATATTTTTAGAGAAATCAATTCCATATAAATTGTTGTATCCTTTTTCGTATAATTGGTCTAAAGTCCTTCCATAACCACAGCCTATATCTAAGATTGTATCATTTTTAGATATATACTTAGAAAAAACATTAAATTGAAATGGAGTAGTAAAGTTCTTACTATCTGCCATCTTATTCCAATAAGATTTTTGATAATTATAGTCCATTTGGTTAATCTCCTTTTTCTTTTGGATATTCTAACATATATATGTATTATTTGAAAGTATAAAAATTATATCCTATCAAATATGAAATTAATAAATAAATGATGGGTATTTTGGAGACCTATTTGGTTTGTAAATTATAAAATAAAAGTGAATTGACAAAATACTTATTAAAATAAATATAAAAATAATATATATTAAAACTAATGAAAAATATTGAGTAATATATTGGGAAAATGGTGATAAAATGCTAATATATATTTAATAAGCAAAAGCTTATAATATAAGCACATATTAAGGAGAGGGTTATGACTGGTCGTGAAAAGGAAATATTAGAATTAATTAAAAGAAACCCGCTTATTTCACAAAAAGAGATAGGTGAAAAGCTTAATATTACTCGTTCATCAGTTGGGGTTCATATTACTAATCTAATAAAAAAAGGTTATATCAAAGGGAGAGGATATGTCATGAATAAGTCCGATTATGTAACAGTAATTGGAGCAGCTAATATTGATATTCATGGATTTACTGAAGAAAAACTTATTGAGAGAGATTCTAATCCTGGACTTATCAAAATATGTCTTGGTGGTGTGGGGAGGAATATCTCTGAAAACTTGGCTAGATTAGGAATTGATACAAAACTTATTTCAGCAACAGGAGGTGACATGAATAGTAAGAGGCTTATTGATGAATGTAATCAGGTAGGTATTGATATGGAACATTCTCTGATATTACCAGATCAGAATGCATCAATTTATTTAGCAATCATGGATGTAAAAGGTGATATGTCCATAGCTTTATCAGACATGAGTATTGTTGATAGAATGACACCTGAGTTCATTAAAAGTAAGTATCATATAATCAAGAATTCTGAAGTCATAGTTGTTGATACCTGCTTATCAAGACAAGTCATAGAATTTATTTTAAACAATTTTAAAGATAAAAAAATATTATTAGACCCTGTATCAATAAGGAAATCAAGAAGAGTAAAAGATATAATAGGTGGTTTTCATACAATAAAACTTAATAAGCACGAAGCGGAGTTCCTTTCGGATATTAAGATAGAAGATGCTCGTGGGCTTAAGAAGGCAGTTGATTATTTTATTGATAAAGGTGTTAAGAGAGTATTTATTACTTTGGGTGAGAAAGGGGTATATTACGGAGAAGGTGATTATACTAATACTTATAAGCCACCAAAAATAAGTGTGGTGAATGCTACAGGAGCGGGAGATGCCTTTATGGCAGGAGTTGTATATGGGAATCTATATGATAAGGGTATCGATGAGATTGCAAAATTTTCAACAGCAGCTGCAATATTAGCACTAAAACATCAAGAAACGGTTAATCCTAATATGAGTATAGAAAGTATTAATAAAATATTGGAGGAGATAGAATGTTAGATTATATGGATATCAAGCCAGAAGTTAAAAGAGCGTTAGAGGAAAATAAACCTGTTGTAGCACTTGAATCAACTATAATATCTCATGGAATGTCATATCCAGAAAACATAGAGAGTGCTAAGACATGTGAGAGTGAAATCAGAAAAGAAGGTGGAGTACCTGCTACTATAGCTATTATTGGTGGTAGAATGAAAGTGGGATTAACTGATGAAGAACTTGTTTACTTTGGAGAAACCAAAGGGATAAGAAAAGCAAGTAGAAGAGATGTTCCCATGTTGATAGCCAGTAAACTTGATGGAGCAACAACAGTTGCCACTACAATGCTCATTGCTAGTTTGGCAGGAATCAAGGTGTTTGCAACAGGAGGTATCGGAGGAGTTCATAGAAATGCCCAACAGACATTTGATATTTCTGCTGATTTGATGGAGCTGGCTAATACTAATGTAGCTGTTGTAAGTGCAGGGGTGAAATCCATATTAGATATTGGTCTAACATTGGAATACTTAGAGACTCAAGGAGTTCCTGTTATCGGCTATGGAACTAATGATTTTCCTGCTTTCTATACTAGAAAAAGTGGGTATAGTGTAGATTATAATGCAGATTCTACGGAAGTAATAGCTAAAGCAATAAAGGTGAAAGAAGATTTAAATATAAAAGGTGGTATGGTTATAGGTAATCCAATACCAGAAGAATATGAGATGGATTATGATTTCATAAATAATGCTATTGACAAAGCTGTACAAGACGCAGAGAAAAAAGGGATAAAGGGTAAGAATATCACACCTTTCATTTTATCTGAAATACATCATATAACAGAAGGAAAGAGTCTATATTCTAATAAAAAATTAGTATATAATAATGCAAGAGTTGCTGCTAAGATAGCTAAGGAGTTATGTGCATTATATTAATATGAGATAAGAAAAATATAATATATGAATTTATATGATAGACGCCTACATAAAAGTAATCTCAGTTTATGTAGGCGTTTATTATTTTTCATTGAAATTATGCAAGGATGTATATTAGATAAACATATAACATTAATTTGAAGTGTGCAGCTTTATATATTTATTGAATGTTGAAACTGCTCTATTGCTGATTATATATAGGGTAACAAACTTAGTGCTATGAAAAATAATAAATTAAATATAAATTTTCATTGACAAATATATAAGATATAAATATAATATAATATATATTAGATGGTTATGTAATATAACTTTAGTTAAATAATCATTTGAAAGAATTGAAGCTGGAGGATATATCAAATATGAATAAGACTAAGAAAAATACAATTTTGTTTTTATTAGGAAAACTAGTATCATTATTTGGAACACGTATTTATGGATTTGCTATGGGGCTGTACATATTAAAAATAACAGGTTCTGCTCTTAACTTCTCTATAAGTATATTACTATCAACAATACCTGCATTGATTTTTGGACCTGTTGGAGGAGTAATAGCTGATAGGGTGGATAGAAAGAAAATGGTTCTGTTAGCAGATTTCTTTAGTGGCGTTATAATGTTTATCGCTTTTGGATTAAGTCAGATTTTTGGATTGGAACTTTGGATAATATATATGTCAACAGTTTTACTTTCAATACTTAATGCATTGTTTGCTACAGCTTTTGATGCGGCTCTACCTAACTTGGTAGATGAATCAAGTTTAAGTAAAGTGAATTCATATAACCAAGCTATGAATAGTTTAACAGGTGTACTAGCACCGATTATAGGTGGTATTGTCTATGCACTAGTGCCCCCAACCATGTTTATAATATTTAATGGAGTATCATTTGTATTATCAACATTCTCAGAATACTTTATTGATTTCTACTGGAAAGTGGAAAAAAGCGTAGAAAAAATAGCTATCAAAGAAGTAGACTTTTTTGCTAATATCAAAGAAGGATTTGCTTATATTAAAACTAAGAGCTTAATATTTAGTGTTATATCCATTGCTGTTTTCATCAATTTTCTGTTTACAGCTATAAATGTTGCTATACCACATATTGTAGTAGTTCAATTCAATATGTCAGATGAGATATACGGAATTATTGAATCTGCACTTGCAATAGGTTCCTTATTTGTTTCAATTACATTCGCTAATAAATTGGGAGTATTGAAACCATTGAAAATGGGTCTTTTCGTAATTGGCTTAGGTATTATAAATATACTTTTCAGTGTTCCGTTAATAGCTACTGGTTTACTTGATATTAACAATTTTGTAGCCGTATATTATAGTATTCTATTCTTCCTTATGGGATGCATTCTTGTACTAATCAATATTCCTATGGCTGTTTATATACAGAAGACAACAGATGATGAATATAGAGGTAGAGTAATGGGATTGAATGGTACACTTTGTATGGCGATTTCACCTCTAGGTTACTTATTACATGGATTTTTACTTGATTTAATACCAACATATATTATAATGATATATGCAGGGGTTGGTATATTCTTGATTGCAATATACATGATTAAGAAAATGAATAAAATAATTGAGAATGATGAATCAATCGTTGGGGTTAAAGACACTTTAAAAGTTGCTGAGGCAGAAAGTTGATGGAGTGATGTAATGGTATCTGATATAAATTATAATATAGTAATAGATTTCATACAATCAATTACTAGGATAATCAATGCTAATGAGTGGCCAGATTATGCAAAAAGATTTAAACTGAATAATGAGATTTCAGAATATGTCAAGTATGTTCAAGACAATATGGATCCTATATTAAAAAGGGATATGGAATATTATTGCGGTAAGTTTTGCAAAGGATTGTTTGCAGTAATTTTCTACGCAATAGATGAAGATATCAATGATATTGGTATATTACTTGATAATATGGATAAGATGTCTGGGGAGGACTTAGTTAATATAATTATACAAAAACTGGAGCTTGATATTCCAGAAGATGCTAGTGAAAAACAAATACAAACAGTCATTGAGGATGATTTGCGAAATGATATGCAGGATTTGGATAAAGTTGAAATATACATGGATTACTTCAGGTATCCTAATGAAATGAAAGAACGATTGGTAATAACTCTAAGAGAATATTATAATAAATTCTTTGAATCCATAGAACAAGATGTTAAAGACTTTATGGATAAAAAATTAAATGAGCATAGACTATTGATAAAAGAAGATTATGACAAATTCTTTGATAATATGGTTATGCTTATAGATAAAGATGTAGTTATAGATAAAGAAGTTAAGTTTTATATATGTTATTTCAGCGAAATAGGTTGTGGACTCAGATATACTGAAGACGGAGTTTATACTATTACCTATGGGTATGGATTAGAACAAAAATATGATGATAACATGAAGAAGATGGAATATAGAGAGCTGATAAAGCTGCTAAATGATGATAATCGTTTCAAAATAATTGATTTGTTAGGCAAAAGGTCATGGTATAGCAAAGAATTGGCAGATCATCTAGGTATAACTACTGCAACTATGAGCTATCATATTAAAAAAATGAGTACATTAGGAATATTTGATATTGAGACAGGTAAAAATAAAAGATTATATTATAGATTAAATAAAAATAAATTCATAAAAATAGTCAATAATATGTTATTTGATATTATTGATGCTCAAGAATAAAATTTTATTGTTATCCCACAACAAAAAAATATATTTTATTTAAGATTATAATATAATCTGATTTAACTAATTAATAATATATTTTATTTAGTAATTATAGCTATGAAAATTAAATTTCATAGCTTTTTTTTATAGAAAATTAATATTGACCGTTGGTCATTTTGAGAATATAATAATCTTAAATTAAAAAATGACCGTTGGTCAAATATAGATTGAAGGTGTGCTATGAGTAAGATTATAGAGAATAAAAAGCAAAAGAAGAACGCTATCTTTAGTTCAGCATATGAATTGTTTACAACTAAAGGTTTTGATAAGACTGCAATAAACGATATTGTAAAAAAGGCAGGTGTGGCTAAAGGTACTTTCTACCTCTATTTTAGAGATAAGAATCAAATACTTGATAATATAATTTTAAAGAAAAGTTCAGTTATCATAAAAGAAGCGTTTCAAGAAACTATGGATAAAGAACATGAAAACTTTATTGATGCTATTATATTCTTTACTAATTATACAATAGAATACCTCAAGGATAATATTATTCTTTTAAGTCTCATCTACAAAAACTTATCGTGGGGATTGTATAGAAAAGCATTAAGTGATCCTGAATTAAGCAAGGATATGGATGAAATATACAGAACATTTTTAGGTAAGTTAAAAGACCATAATATTCCTGTTGAAGATGTGGATAAAACATTATTTCTTATTATCGAATTAGTTGGTTCAACTTGTTATAGCTCAATTATCTTAAAAGAGCCAGCAAGCATAGATGAAATGAAGCCAATTCTTTTCAATGTAATAAGGAAAATGCTTGAATAGTAGTAGACGTTTAAAAGGACTGATGATTGCAGAAAGGGAGGATAACATGAAAAAGTTTGCAAGAATGATTGTAAAACATAGAAAATTAGTTTTACTAATTGGTGTCTTGTTAATGATACCATCACTTTATGGTATGACTAATACAAGAGTCAATTATGACTTACTGACTTATTTACCAGAAGAGTTAGATTCTATGAAAGGTCAAGAAGTAGTTGATAAAGTATTCCATAAAGCAGCGACAGGGTTACTGATTATTGAAGATATGGAATCAAAAGATGTAATTAAATTAAAAGAAAAAATAGATGAAGTAGAAGGTGTTGAAAAAACACTATGGATCAGTGATTTAATGGATATCACTATACCTAAAGAATTTCTGCCAAGTGATATAAAAGATGTATTCTACAGCGAGAATTCAACATTGATGATGATAGAATTCACCCATGAAGCTGCATCAGATGCAACTCAGACAGCAATAGAAGATATTAGAGGGATAATGAACAAACAATGTTTCTTGAGTGGTATGTCTGCAATACTTAGAGATACGATTAAATTAGCTGATAAAGAAACACCAATATATGTTTTACTAGCAGTTGTATTAGCTACAATCGTTTTAGCATTGACATTAGAATCAACAATTGTTCCATTGATTTTTTTAGCCGCAATAGGTATGGCTATATTATATAACTTTGGTACTAACATTTTCCTAGGAGAAATATCGTATATAACCAAGTCTCTGGCGGCAGTACTACAGTTAGGGGTTACCATGGACTTCTCAATCTTCTTATTACATAGATATGAAGATGAACTGAAGATTAACAGTAACAAAGATGAAGCCATGGCTGTTGCAATAACTAAGACAGCAACATCAATTGCAGGTAGTTCATTAACTACTATTGCAGGTTTCTTAGCTTTAGCAGTCATGAAATTAGGATTAGGTAAAGATATAGGTTTTGTAATGGCAAAAGGAGTTTTCATAGGTGTAATATGTACGATAACTATTCTGCCAGCACTTATACTAACTTTCAATAAAGTTATACACAGATTCAATCATGGTACGGTATTACCATCATTTAATGGTACAGCTAATTTTGTAACAAAACACTATAAGAAATTTGTAGTATTGTTTGTTCTATTATTCATACCTTTTATATATGGTAAAGCCAACACAGAAGTATATTATAACCTAGATGAATCACTACCAAGAAATCTTGATTCAATAGTGGCACTTGATAAGCTGAAAACAGGTTATGATATGACTACTACCCATATGATTGTTATTGATTCCGAGACTCCATCATACCAAGCAAAAGAGATGCTAGGAGAAATCGAGCAATTACCAGGAGTTCAGTCAGTTATTGGGTACGATAAATTAGTAGGTCCTGCAATACCTTATGAATATGTACCAGATAAGTTAACGGATATACTTGAAAAAGATGGTCACAAACTCATCTTGGTTAATTCAAGTTTCAAAGCCGCTACAGATGAACAAAACAAACAATTACAAGATATGAATGATATCGTTAAAAAATATGATGAAAACGGTATGGTTACAGGTGAAGGTGCATTGACAAAAGACTTGGTCGAGTTAGCAGATGTGGACTTCAAAAATGTAAGTATAGCATCAATTGTTGCAGTATTCGCAATTATACTATTAGTATTCGGTTCTGTATCAATTCCTATTATCCTAGTAGGAACTATAGAACTTGCGATATTTATTAATATGGGAATACCTTACTATACTAATACGACTATCCCATTTGTGTCCTCAATCGTAATTGGAACCATTCAATTGGGAGCAACAGTAGACTATGCAATATTGTTAACCACTAGATTCAGAGAGGAAATACGACATGGACATGATAAAATCGAAGCTATGAGACTTAGTCTTCTAGGTTCAGTCAGATCAATAGTAACTAGTGCCTTAACATTCTTTGGTGCAACAGTAGGTGTTGGATTTATCGCTGATATGGAAATGATAAAAAGTTTAACAGGTATGATTTCAAGAGGTGCAATAATCAGTATGTTCGTAATCATATTCATGTTACCAGCACTTCTCCTCTTATTTGAAGGATTTATAGCAAAAACTAGTAGAAAATGGCGTAGAAATTAAGGAAGGATGATATAGTATGAATAAAAGAATTAAAAAGATATGTAGTTTAGCAACTGTTTTACTAATGACAACTAGTAGTTTATCTTTTGCTGCTGATGGTACCATCAAAAAAGACGAAACTGTATATGTTAATCTATCCTCAGCAGGAGAAGTTGAAAAAATTATAGTAAGTGATCAGATACATTCAGATGTAGAAGGTCAAAAGGTAGTTGATAGTTCTTCTCTAACTGATATAAAAAATGTAAAAGGTGAAGAGAAACCTAGTATAGATGGTGAAAATATAGTATGGGAACTTGAAGGAAATGATTTATTCTATCAAGGTAACACAGATAAAGAGATTCCTGTAGAAATTAAAGTGAACTATTACTTGGATGGCAGTAAAATAGAACCATCAGAGTTACCAGGTAAATCAGGTAAAGTAAAAATAGAGTTAGAAACAATCAATAAAGAAAAACACCAAACAGTGATAAATGGTGAAACAAAAGATATATATACACCTTTCATGGTAGCTTCAGTGGTAATCCTACCAGATGATATTTTTAGTAATGTAGAGGTTAACTCAGGTAAAATAATAACTGAAGGAAATAACCAGATAGTAACTTATGTTTCAGTACCAGGTTTAAACGAATTGATACCTGAAGATGCAACAGATATCAAAATTCCTGAAAAACTAGTAATAGAAGCAGATGCAGAAGAATTTGAATTAGGACCTATTATGTCAGTGGCAACCTGTGAGTTACCAAAAATTGACGAAGAAGGTGACCTAGGAAGTATAAGCGAAATGATTGATTCAGCGGATGAATTGGAATCAGCTTCCAGTAAACTAAGAGATGGAACAAAAACTTTATCAGATGGACAAACAGAACTTGCTGATAATCTAGTCAAATTCAGAGCTGGTGTAGTAGAATTAGGTCAAGGTAGCACAGCACTAATTGATGGAGTCAGCAAATTGGATTTGGGAATTGGTTCAGCTTACGAAGGCGCAACAAAAGTAGCTGAGGGAATAAGACTGTTTGTAGATAGTGCAGGAGAATTTGGAACAGGTGCAAAAGCTTTTGGAGCAGGAGCAACTAGTTTTGCAGAAAAAGCAGGAGAATTTGCAAATGGAGCTACTATGCTTTCTAATGGATTAGGAAAACTAACTAGCAGTACAAAAGAATTAGAAACAGGTGCAAAAACCCTAACTGGTGGAACAGACAAATTAATAGCTGGTGAAAAACAAATAACTACAGGTGTGACTGCAAGCTTAAAAGGAGTACAAAGCTTAATTAAAGCAGTAAAACAACAAGACCCTAAGAGTCCAATGTTAGCAACTCTAAAGCAGATTGAAGCTGGTCTAAAAGCTGTTGAAGACGGTTCTAACAATATGACAAATGAATTAAACAATTTCAAAAAAGGTCAACAAAAATTAACTGCTGGATTAGGTGAACTTGGAAAAGGAACAGACACTATTAAAGAAACAGCTGGTTTATTACAAGCAGGAAGCAAAGGACTTGTAGAAGGAGCTGATAAATTATCCCAATCTGCAGTACAATTAGATACTGGAGCCAAGAAAATAGTTGGTGGTTCCAAGGAATTAGTTACAGGTTCACAAGGAGTGAGTGATGGATTAGGAAAACTCTCAGAGGGTTCTAAAGCTATTATGGCAGGAAAAGATAAGTTAGTAACAGGTAATAAAGAGTTACTATCAGCAACTAATCAATTAGTAGATGGTGGAAACAGATTAAAAGATGGAGCAAAAGAACTCAATGTAAATATGAATAGATTCCATCAAGAAGGTATTAAAGAATTAAGCAGTGTCTTAACAGAAAAAACAGAGTCATTAGATGATTTACTTCTTGTAAAAGATGAACTTGTTAAGTTAGCTGATGAATACAATAGCTTTACTGGAATTGGAAAAGACATGGAAGGTTCAGTTAAATTCATTATGAAAACTGAAGAAATCAAGAAAGTTAAAGAAACAGTTGTTAGTACAGAAACAGAAGATAAGGAAAAGAAAGGCTTCATTAACTGGATTAAAGGTCTATTCGGTAAATAAGCTGTAGATAATTATTAATAGTATAATCAATAATCAAGGCAATCTAACTCTTGGATTAATTCAGGTTAGATTGCCTTTTTATTTTTGATAAATAATTTTATGGGATTTACATTAAGGTATTTCTATATTCGCTGATTAATCTAGCTTCTGTTGATATCAAACCATAAGGGTCATAGTATCTTAGTCCTTTACAACGTGGATATTTTTTTTCATAATCACTTTCAGTACTACCATAAAAATACAAAGGATATTTATTCAAAGTATATGTTGATATTTTACATGTCTCTTCAAAAGTATATGGATGAAACTTACCACCACTGCAATATCCATTTATTATGATTAAGGGATGGTCAGTATACACCGCTAAATGAAGATGTACAGCAGGTTCACTGCCTGTATCGCCAATAGTTCCAACTCTTTGATTTTTATAAACAATGTCCCCTTTCTCAACACCGATAGATCTTAAATGAAGGTAGTTAGAATAGAAGATTTCTCCATTGATTTCATGTTCTAAAACTACAGCTTTTCCAACTCCATCATGTTGGCTATACTGGGTTCTAATATCTACAACTGTTCCCTTATGAATTGCACGAGCCTCTGTCCCACCTATTATATCGTAACCCAAATGCCCTTTTCTACGTGTAGTCTTATCGTTAAATCCTTGTGATAGACTATACCCAGCCATTGGATATCCAGCAGGAATATAATCATACTGCTTATATGACCTGAAATCATCGGTTGACAAATATGGTTTGCTACTCCCCATATATCCTGCCCAATAATAACCTCTGACCTTTTGCATATTAAGATATTCAAATTCGATAAATGCCCAGCCATTGGGTTTTTCTGTACTAAAATATGTAACTCTTGTTCCTTTTGCAATAGTACATATTTTTTTACCACGGGTATTATGAGAACTGTAACTTGATGCCTGACAGGTATAAACATCTCCTTCACTAAGAATATATCTATCACATGTTGTACGCCAAGTTTTGGAAGGAATTGTTCCAGGTGAAGGGATAGCATTACTTTTAACATAAGCTCTTTTCTTTAATCCGCCAGAAATATTATATTCAATAAAATAGTATGAACCTTCTATCCATAAAACAGTAACATTTTCATTACAAACACTTCCTGCCCTCAAAAAGGTCATACTTGGTCCATAATATGTACTGTGCTTGCCTGTTACATATGCCATGTTATTCTCCTTTCAGTTATTGCTTATATTTAGCCTTTTTAACAATCCGGATTTTTGGCTTACTGTAATAATAGCATTAATTAGAACGACATTACCACGACATAGTTTGATATATTTTGAATATTAAAAAATAAAATTTGGATTCTACATTTAGTATATTCTGATTATCAATAAAAAGAATAATTATACTCAATTATGTAAATAAAAAGTATATAAAATAATCATAATAAAAATTAAACATAGGATTCAACAAGGAGACTTGATAATGAAGAAATTAATTACTACACTATTGATTACTACAGTAATAATAGCATCCATAACAGGATGTGAGCAGGCTAAGAAAAAAGTTGTTAAATTTGGAGCTACTGCTGATTATTACGGTGAAACAAAGTCTGTAATAGAACAATTCAATGGATCGCAAGATACCTATGAAGTTCAATTAGTAGAACTTGATGGCAGTAATACTGATGTCCACGATAAAATAAAAACGTCCATATCTAAGGGTTCATCCGATTTGGATGTCATATCTATGGATGTAACATGGGCAGGGGAATTTGCAGGAGAAGGTTATTTAGAGCCTATTGATGTAAGAATGCAGGAAAAAGGTTATAAGAAAACTGACTTCAATGAAGGAGCTATGAGAGCAGGTAATTTTGAAGGTCAACAATACACATTACCTTTTTATCTCGACCTAGGATTACTATACTATAGAAAAGATATCGTAGAAGAAACAGAAGCACAAGTATTAGAAAGTGGTAATTATACTTATACAGATTTATCTAAGTTAGCAGATAAATATAAAGGGCAAGAAAATACAGAAACAGGATTCGTATTTCAATCCGGAGTGTACGAAGGATTAACCATAAATGTAACAGAATTCACTAACTCATTTCATACCCTAAAAACAGGATTGGAAACAATGAAAATGTTCGTTGATGCTGATTACACACCAAATGATATTTTATACTACAACGAAAATGATACCAATGATGCATTTATACAAGGCAAAACCGTATTTTCAAGAAACTGGCCCTATCAATCCAAACTAGTGAACAATGAACAACTCCAACTAAGTCTAAAAAAAGAACAGATTGGAATAGCACCTTTACCTAACGGTGGTGTAATAGGAGGATATGTATTAGGAATAAACAAAAACTCATCCAACAAAGATGGAGCTTGGGAATTCATAAGATATATTTCTAGCGAAGAAGGTCAAAAAACAATAGTTATCCAGGGTCAACATATACCAGGATATAATAGCTTATTGACAGACGCTGATATAATGGACTCAAATGAATTGTTCAAATCACAAGGCTATCAGAACGCATTAGCCTCATCAATAGTTAGACCTATCTCCGATAAATATACAACAGTATCTGACACCATACAGATGAATGTACACAAATACTTATCAGGAGCCCAAGACCTAAGTATAACCATCAAAGAATTAGAAAAACTAATAACAGATAATAAAATAATCTCAAAACAATAACAAATTGTTCATTATATAATACTATTAATACGATTACTATAGTTGCTATAGCTACTAACCCAAAGAGTGGGCAAAACACACAAATAAACATAGGGCTGTTATAGAATACATTTTTAAACGTTAATATCAAGGAAGATAGACTAGGTTTAGCGTAGAGCGAAGCCATGGACGGCGTAGCGCATACCCTTTAAACAGGACGTTTAAGGGTATGAAGAGCTAAACCTAGTCTATCTTCCAAGACTTTTAGCCATCCCCAAAAATGTATTATATAACAGCCCTATGTTTTATGATACTACCGTTGTCCATTCCTTAAAATACAAGCTATTGACTTACTCAGTTTTTTTAGTCTGCACTATAGTATACATAAACAACAACGCCACAACAAATGATATTGCTGTCAAGAAAAACAAAACATTAAACCCGATAATATCAACAAAAAGCCCAAATATCAATGGTCCGGTTATAGCAGCTACTGAAGATGAAAAATAATAGAAACCAGTATAAGTACCAACTTTTGTCTCATCAACACCTTCAACTATGTAAGGATAAGAATTAATATTAACCAATGACCAGAATATACCAGCTACCGCTAATAATACTATCATAGTATACTTATTAAAAGGTATGATACCCACAGGTCCCATTAAACCAATAATGATAAATATAAAAACATCAGTAGTCAAACCAATAAGAATAGCTTTCCTTTTCCCTAATTTTTTTCCTATAAACCCTGAAGGAATAGCAAAAATCAAAAACGCTGCAGCAAAAGCACTGAGAATAATTCCCGATTCATGTTTTGGCAAACCGATATAATGGACTATGTAATTACTAAACGTAGCTTCCATTCCTTGATAACCAATAAACCAAAAAAGAATGGCAAAAAGTAGATGCAGGGTTTTGCTGTCTTTACTGCGTATAATATCTTTCAATGTAGATATTATTTTAACTTTTTCATCTGATTCAGATTTACTGTACGTACTTGGTTCTTTGATGAAGAATATTATAACAAGTAGGGAAATAAGCATAACTATTCCAGTTGCAACAAAAGGTAGATTATTATTGATTTTGTACAATCTAGAACCACCATATAAAACAAAAACAGCAGCTAGACCACCCATGAAGTTAATAACTGCATTAGCTTCGCTTCTTTGGTGAGAAGGAATCATATCAGGCATTAACGCAACGGTTGGACCTCTGTAGATTGCCATTGAAAAATTCAAAACGGTAATTATGATCAAGAATAATAATAAATCATTTGAAAACATAGGTAATAAAATAAACATAAGTGCAGATATAGGAAGACCAATCATAATAAAAGGCTTTCTTCTACCGAACCTTGTATGAGTATTATCACTTACAGCACTAATAAATGGTATTAAGAAAATAGCTAAGATGTTATCAAGGGTCATGATACTATTAACAACTAACTGGCTTGGAAAAAATTCTTTCAGAAATAATGGAACATAGTTATTATAAAGGGGCCATACTAAACTAATAGCAAAAAAACCAAAACCTAGAATAAAAGTTTTCTTATAATTTAATTTTCCTGTTGCTTCTTTAACCATAAATTCATCCTCCAATGTATTAATTTAACTTATAAAATCAAGAAAAATATATTGAACTTATTGAAATGGTGTATAGATGTTAAGCTCAATATATATATTATACAATAAAAACGTAATATTTTAGTTAAAATAATATTAAATGTATAAATTCAATATAAATAGTTGTAAAAGCATCAAGATATTCTAACCTATAAAATAAAAAAATATGATATAATAAGGTTATTGCAAAAAATTATATTACTTATTTTTAGTGAGTTACATAATATATTAGTAGAGCATGAAAGGATGTATTTATGGAGATAGATAGAATAACCCAAGAATTAACCAAGGAAATAAAGAGAGAAAATGTCATAAAAGACGAAAATATGTCAAGACACACCACTTTCAAAGTGGGAGGGAAGGCGGATTTATTTGTTTGCCCAAGTAATGTAAATGAACTATCCCATGCTATAAAGACATGTAAAACTTTTAATATACCTTATTATGTAGTAGGTAACGGAAGTAATATAATTGTAAAAGATAATGGTTTTAGAGGTGCTATAATACAAATATATAAAAACCTCAATAATGTAACTATTGAAGATGATACAATTACTGCTGATGCTGGTATACTATTGGCAAAATTAGCCAAAATCATAGCAAATGAAAGTCTAGAAGGTTTTGAATTTGCAGCAGGTATTCCTGGTACATTGGGTGGTGCAGTATATATGAATGCTGGAGCCTATGGTGGTGATATGTCCCAAGTAATTGTTTCAGCAGATGTTATTGATGAAAAAGGAAATATCATAACGTTATCAAAGGAAGAATTAGAACTAGGATATAGAACTAGCATAGTTCAACAAAAAGATTATATTGTACTAAGGGCAGTATTAAAATGTAAAAAAGGTGACAAAGAAAAAATAAAAGATTTGATAGAAGAATTAAACAACAAGCGTAAAGAAAAACAACCATTGGAATATCCAAGTGCAGGCAGCACTTTTAAAAGACCAGAGGGGTACTATGCTGGAAAGCTTATCATGGATAGTGGATTAAGAGGTCACCAAATAGGTAATGCCCAAGTGTCAGAGAAACACTGTGGATTTATTATCAATAGAGGTGATGCAACAGCCAATGATATCATTAATCTTATTAATCATGTAAGAAATACAGTTAGAGATAAATACCACGTCAATTTAGAAACAGAAGTAAGAATTATTGGAGAATAGGAACTAGAAAGGATGAAGCTCATGCGGTTTGTAATTGTTACAGGAATGTCTGGAGCAGGCAAAAGTATATCTTTAAAGATGTTAGAAGATATCGGTTTCTTTTGTGTTGATAATCTTCCGCCGGTACTTATAAATAAGTTTGCTCAGATTTGTTTCAGTCCTGATTCAGGAATAGATAAAGTAGCTTTGGGAATAGATACTAGAGGTGGAAATTTATTTACTGAGCTTCTTAATGAGATAAAGAAATTAGAGAACGAAGGTTATGAATTAGAAGTTCTTTTTCTAGATGCTAACGATCAAACTCTAGTCAAGAGATTCAAAGAAACAAGACGAAAACATCCTCTTGTGTCAGAAGGCAGAATACAAAATGGTATTGATAAAGAGAGAAAAATATTGGAGCAGGCTAAAAAAAGAGCTAATTTCATTATTGATACCAGTAAATTACTAACAAGAGAATTAAAATCAGAATTAGCAAAAATATTTTTAGAAGGTAAGAAATACGAGAATTTAATTATTACTGTTCTATCCTTTGGATTCAAATACGGTATTCCTTCAGATGCTGATTTGGTTTTTGATGTAAGATTTATTCCTAATCCTTTCTACATACCAGAATTAAAAGAGAAGTCAGGTAATGAGAAGGAGATTAAAGATTATGTACTGAAATGGGATGTATCAAACAAATTCATTGATAAACTGGATGATATGATTAATTTCTTGATTCCAAATTACATCCAAGAGGGTAAAAATCAATTGGTTATTGCTATAGGTTGTACAGGTGGTAAACATCGATCTGTTACTTTGGCTAATGAGCTATACAATAGATTATTAAAACAGGATTACAGTACCAACATTTATCACAGAGATATAGAGAAAGATTCAAAACTAAAGAATTAAATTTTTCGCAGCTTATTATTAGCATTGAGGAGTGAGTTATTAAATGATTCAAGATATGGACGACATAAAAATAGTAACTATGGGTGGCGGTACTGGATTATCTACTATGTTAAGGGGACTTAAAAAATATACCGAGAATCTCACAGCCGTTGTTACTGTTTCTGACAATGGAGGCAGTTCAGGAATACTTAGAAGAGAATTAGATATGCTTCCTCCAGGTGATATCAGGAACTGTATATTAGCATTAGCTGAAACTGAACCCATAATGGAAAAAGTTTTTCAATATAGATTTACAGAAGGAAGTCTTAGTGGACAAAATTTCGGTAATCTCTTTTTAGCAGCTCTTAATGGAATATTTGGAAGTTTTGAACAAGCAATTGAAAAGACAAGCGAAGTCTTAGCAGTAAAAGGCAAGGTTCTTCCGGTGACCATAGAAAACGTTGAATTATGTGCTCTATTCGATGATTTAGTTTTAGTGGAAGGGGAGAGTGAAATTGTTCAAAGATGTAAAAACGATAGAAAAAACATCAAAGACGTTTGGCTGCATCCCAAAAATCCAAAACCCTACGATAAAGTAATAGAAGACATTAATGAAGCTGATATATTGGTCCTTGGACCAGGCAGCCTGTATACCAGTATTATCCCTAATCTACTGGTAAAAGATATTGCAGAGGTAATAAAAGAATCCAAACCAACAGTCATTTATGTAAGTAATATAATGACTCAGCCAGGTGAAACAGATGATTATAATTTAATAGATCATATTAATGTTATTGAAAAATATCTAGGAAAAGGTATAATAGATTATATTATAGTTAATAACCAAGAAATACCTAGTGAAATTCTAGAACTCTACATAGAGGATGGAGCAATACCTGTTACATACAATAAAAATTTATTGAAAGATAAAGGAATAAAAGTATTAGAAGCTCCATTATTGAAGATACTAAGTGGGACCACATTAATTAGACATAACTCCGATAAACTAGCAGAAGTTATAATGTCTATATTGAAACAACTATAACCAATCCTGCATTTTGCCATCTATAGCCTAATAAATATGCAAATAATGGGTAAAATAATTAGAATGATAGGGTGTGATTATATGTCTTTTTCTTCAAAAGTAAAAGAAGAATTATCAAGGCATATTGGCAGTGCAAGACATTGCAGAATCGCTGAAATAGCAGCTATTATTAACATTTGTGGTAAGATAAAAGTAGTAAATAACAATGAAATAACAATAAAAGTACAAACAGAAAATGCTGCTGTTGCAAGAAAGTACTTTACATTGTTGAAAAAAACATTTAATATTAATGTTGAAGTATTAATAAGGAAAAACACTCAATTAAAAAAGAGTAGAATATATGTAATGTATATTACTAATGCTAGGATAGCTCTTAAAATACTGAAGGCTATAGGTATTGCAGAGTTTGGAGAAGATGGAAGACTTCATATAGTCCATCGGATCAATCCTTTGATTGTACAAAGTACATGTTGTAAAAGAGCATATATAAGAGGAGCTTTTTTAGGGAGTGGTTCATTAAGTGACCCAGAAAAGACATATCATCTAGAATTTGTTAGCGGGCATAAAAATCAAAGCGAAGAATTAAGAAGATTAATTAATTCATTCGGTATGGAATCCAAAACAATAATGAGAAAAAAATATTATATCACTTATCTAAAAGAAGGATCTCAGATTGTTGATTTATTAAATATTATGGAAGCACATGTTGCGCTAATGGACTTGGAAAATGTTAGAATCTTGAAGGAAATGAGAAATAATGTTAATAGAATTGTTAACTGTGAGACAGCAAATCTTAAGAAAACAGTATCTGCTGCTGTTAGACAAGTAGAAGATATTAAATATATAGATCATACTGTTGGTCTTAATTCTTTACCGGAGCCTTTAGAAGAAATTGCTAGAATAAGGTTAGAATATACATCAGCTACTTTAAAGGAATTAGGTACATTGCTAGATCCACCAGTAGGCAAATCTGGAGTTAATCATCGATTACGAAAAATAAGTAATATTGCTGAAAAATTAAGAGACAAAAGGGAGGATAACTATGATAGAGAAAAAAATAACAGTTAAAATCGCTTCAGGACTTGAAGCTAGACCAGTAGCTTTATTTGTACAAGTTGCAAGTCAATTTGAAAGTAATATTTATGTAGAGATGCAAGATAAAAAGGTTAATGCTAAAAGCATAATGGGTATGATGTCACTAGGTGTATTAGAAGGTGAAGATATTACCATATCAGCAGATGGAACTGACGAAGAAAAAGCTATTAATGAGCTTGAAAAGTACTTAAGCGAAGATAAATAGTTATTAATAAAAATAAAAGGAGGCTGTCAAACAATGGCAGTCTCTTTTTGAGTGGTGAAAATACTAAATTCTATTTTTCATGTATAAGGATTAATTCCCAAAACTAACCATAATATACAAAATTAATATGTGAAATACTAAGAAGGCACAGCAAAAGTTGACAGTTAAGAGTGCAAAGTAGATTATCTGCTTTGATTAGACGAAGGGATGTATTTCATATGAAAAAGTTATTAATTATTATACTATGTTTAGTGCTGTTAGTTTCATGTACCAGAAGTGATAAAGAGAATAATGATATAAGTGAAGATGTTGATATAAGAATAGGATGCACAACTTATCCATCATCCTATGCACAAGCCATTTTACTTAGTGAAATAGTTAATAGGAAAGGATATACCTCAAAAATCATAATGAATGATACAGATAAGATGTGGGATAATCTTGGTAAAGGTAAAACTGATGTTCTGTTAAGTGGTTGGGTACCTACTATTGATACAGGAAGAAAAGCAGAATTAGAATCTCTAATCAAAGACTTAGGAACTAATTGTAGAAATCTATCTAATGGAATCTACGTTCCTAATTATACTCTTACAGGGTTTTTGTGTGAACTAGAAGATTACAAGGAAGAATTTTCAAATACAATATATGTTTGTAAAGAAAGCAATATAATCATTGAAGAAACCAAAAGCATGTTACAGAAATATAGTATGGAATATAATATAAAAGAAGTAGACTACGAGGAATTAGATGCATTGATAAAAAAATCCATTGATAACAAAGAATGGATAGCAGTTGCTTTGTGGACACCTAATGGTACTATAAATAAATTTGGCTTAAGGCATCTAAGAGACACCAAGAACATATTTACCAATAATATTGATACCCATACTATTGTCAGAAGTGAATATACCCATCCAGAATTATTGAATATACTTGATAACTATTTCCTAAGAACAGGAGAATTAAATGAATTGATTAATGTATTAGATGAAAATGACCAAGAAAAAAAGATTGTTAACTCTTGGTTGGATAACAATCTTCAGATATTAAATAGAGTGATAGATATGAAATAGGGAACTAAATCAATCCTCCATCTAATGTTATTATTTGTCCTGTAAGATAAGAAGAATCAGATGAAGATAAATAATAACATAGGTTGGCTACTTCTTCCGGTTTACCAATTCTATTTGAAGGAATCTCTTCAATAATCGTATCCAAGTCTTCTTTTGCAAGACATGAATTCATATTGGTATCTATCAAACCACAAGCAATGGCGTTAACACGTATATGACTGGGTGCAAGCTCTTTCGCAAGTGCTTTTGTAAAAGAATTCACTCCACCTTTTGAAGCGGAATAAGCAACTTCACAAGAGGCTCCAGTTATCCCCCACATAGATGTTATATTAACTATATTACCACTTTGATTCTTAATCATATCAGGCACAGCTTGATGACATACATTATACAAGGATTTTAGATTAGTATTTATCATGTTATCCCACTGGTCTTCACTAGTATCTGTGAATAACTTTATACTGGATATACCTGCATTGTTGATAACTATATCAACATTTCCAAATACTAGCTTTATCTCTTCAAACATCTCTTTAACAGAATTATAATTGGATACGTCAGCCATTATGGGAAGACAAGATACATCGTAATTTTTTATTATTTCAGAGGTTTCTATGAGCTCATTAAAACTTGACGAGCAATTGATTACAACGTTATATCCTTCTTTGGCATATTTTATTGCAATCGCTTTTCCTATGCCTCTGGAAGATCCTGTTACAAGAACAGTTTTCTTATCCATGAGTATTCATTTCCTTTCTATGAAACTTTAATTATCATTAGTGTATTAAATGCCTCTTAACATAGCAATTTCTTCTTTATATAAATTAGTTTTTTTATCTATCCATGGAGTTTCCAGAATAAGTGGTTTATTATCACATATATCACTGTGAACTATATTATATAGAGCTTCAAATCCTATTTGGTCTAGACCACGTTTATTAGTAGTATCAGCTCCAATGTTAGCATGTCTGTCTTTTCTTGAACCCCTGATATTAAGAGAACCATTTATATGAAAGACTTTTAATCTGTCGAGTCCTATAACATTATCAAATTCCTTCATAATCCCATCAAAATTATTGATGATATCATAGCCGCTATCATGAGTGTGGCAGGTATCAAAACATATACCTATCTTATCTTTTAATTCAACTTTGTCGATTATTCTTCTAAGTTCTTCGAAGGTCTTTCCTACTTCTGAACCTTTTCCTGCCATGGTTTCCAAGCATATATATGGTTTAGTGTCATTTGTCAGCACATTGTTTAATCCTTCTGCGATCTTGTCGATTCCATAGTCAGTATCTTTAACTGTATAGGAACCAGGATGGACTACAATATAATTAGAACCGATTACTTCTGTTCTTCTAATTTCTTCTTTCAAAAAAGATTGAGCCAACTCATATATATCATCTTTTACTGAAGCCAGATTAATGATATAGGGAGCATGAACAACGATATCTCTGATATCATGTTCTTTCATAAATTCTTTGCCTTCTTCTATCTTCATGTCTTCTAAAGGTTTCCTTCTGGTATTTTGTGGTGCACCAGTATATATCATGAATGTATTAGCATTATATGAATGAGCTGTTTCTGCAGCGCCAATGAGACCTTTTGATATAGATACATGAGATCCAATTAGTATTGACATATATATCACCTTCTTTAATGTATTTTTTTACAAGATAATAACCATTATTTAACAAAAAACTTGAATTTGAAATAGTAAAAAATATATAAAAAGTAATTTTTTTACTGGGTTGGTGAAACAAAATTAATATAAATTTCGTCTAATGTGGGAAAACTAAATAAAGTATTCTATGTAATAAGGAAAATATATTAAACTTATCAAAATAGATGTATTTATGATTAAGTTCAATATATGTAGTTGTATATAAATAATATACATGAATGAATATTACATAGCAACATTAATTTTAATTATCTCCTCCAAGTTTATTTTAGTATTTTTTAATTCTTAACTATTTATACAAAAAACTAATTTATTATTTTTGACAAGGAATATAACACTATATGTTTAGTGTATTGTAAATTAAACTAAATAATAAATAGGTATAACTTATAGATTAGGTTAAATTATTAGAACTAAATTAAATTAAAAAAAATGTTAACTGTTTGTAATGTTTTTATGGTATGATATTAGATGATTAATAGGAGGTAGAAAGATGAACAATAAAAAACGATCTAGTACATTACTAATGTTAATTATAGTAGTAGCAGTAATTTTGACAACTTCATTAGTTATTGTACTAACGGCTAATGATAATAAATTAGCCCATGGACAAGATGACGTACCTGGTGAAGAAGAAATCAACGGCTCAAATAACACTGATGAGGAAGATAATAAAAAAGAAGAAGTTAAAAAGCCAGAATCATTGAATGCTTTATTAATAGGATTTGACAAATCAAACGGACTATCTGATGTTGTTATGGTAGCCCATTTAGATACTGATACTAACCAAGTAAAATTAATATCATTACCTAGAGATTTATTCATTGATTTCAGGGAAGATGGATTTGACAAGATAAAGAAAGAAAATAATATCAGGGTTAAATATTGTAAACTGACAGAAGTCTATTCCAATGCTGGTTGGGATGATGATGCTTTGTTAGTAATAAAAGATGTTGTAGAAGAAGTAACACAATTGGATATTGATTATACAGCTGCAGTTACTATAGAAGGTTTTAAAAATATCGTAGATGCTGTAGGTGGAGTAGAATTTTATGTACCAGAAAAAATGGACTACGAAGACGAAGCACAAGATTTATACATTCATCTAAAAGAAGGTCTACAGGTATTAGATGGAGATAAAGCTGAACAATTAGTTAGAAACAGACACTATAAAGGCGTTCCACCAGATCTTAAAAGAATTCAGATGCAACAAGATTTCTTGATAGCAATGAGTAATAAAATTCTAGGGATTAGGGATTTTGATCAGATAAAAGAGTTGGCATCCACAGTTTATGGTCATTTGAAAACTGATTTTGGATTGATAACTGCTAATGAATATGTCAGTTATATATTTAATCTTGATCTAAAAGAAATTCTTATACCAGAAAATAGGATTACAATACCATCAGATGGAGAAAAAATAAACGGCATATGGTATCAGACTTATAAAAAAGATGTTGTACTAGAGTCTATAGACACACTTATGAACAAGAAACCAACAATGCCAGCAGAAACTACACCTGATGATAAAGAAGAAGACAAAGCTAGTAGTACTGATACAAAAGATGATAATGAACATGAAAAGACTACAGAAGCTATGAAAAACAAAAGTCTAAGCACTAAAAATGACGACAGTAAGATAGAATTTGTTTATTAATATTTGTCTATAATATTAAAATTTAACAGATTTGTAATATTTTCTAATATCATGTTAATTATTGTCAATTATACCTACTTTTGATATACTAGTTATAGTAATATTAATCCACAAAAAGTAAATTTTGATTGGATAATTATTGTAAAATACATTAGCATGTTCTAAATTATGGTAGTATGAAAATCTTAGATGATAATAAGTTTAAACAAGGTTATCTATTAGTAATAATGCTATTTAGATACCTTGTTTTATAAAATGCAAAAATAGATTTTATGGACATGCTTTGAAATTATAGGAGGGTAAAATTGGATAATAATAAGAAAGTTTCATTACTAACCAAATTTCTAAAAGTGTTTTTAATTTCAGTAGTCATATTTTCTTTGATAGCTGGTGTTGCTACTGGGGGTTACGTATTACTTAATAGAGGAAAAGATAAAACAGATAATCCTAAAAAAACGGAGACTGGTACAGGTAAAGAAGATGACCCTGGTTCTACTGAAGAAGTTGATAAGGAAAAACAGATTTCTACCTTTGCAGTATTTGGTGTAGATAAAGATGGTTGGCGTACTGATGTAACAATGGTTATGACATTTAATCACATAACAAAAGGAATTAACATAGTCTCTATTCCAAGAGACACATTAGTGGAATTACCCACTGAAATACATAATGAATTATTAGAAGGAAGAAAAGATACTCCTAAGAAATTAAAAATCAACGGTATTCCAGCATATGCACCAAAAAATGAAAGAAATGAATATTCTGTTAAAATGATAGAATACCTGTTTGACATAAAAATTGACTATTATTTTAATTTGAACATCAAAGCATTTAAAAAGATAGTTGATATAATAGGTCCTATTGAGTTTGAAATACCATTTGATATGTATTATCCAGATCCAGCACAAGATTTGTACATTAATCTTAAAAAAGGAGTACATCAATTAAACGGTGCTCAAGCAGAACAGCTTATCAGATACCGAAAAGGCTATGCTAATGGAGATATAGGACGTATCAATATGCAGCATGAATTCATGAAAGCCTTTGTGAATGAAGTATTGACTGAAAAAAACAAGCTCAATATTTTAACAATTGGAAGTACTATAATCAGTAATACAACTACTAATTTTGATGACTTATTGAATTACTATGAGTATATTGATGATATAAATTTAGATAATATAGAGTTATATACATTGCCAACGGATAGACAAGGTGGTTCCGAATATTATTATTATGATAAGGAAGCATCAAAGGAGTTATTTAAAAAGATCACACAAGTGAGTGATACTAATGATAATGAAGATAATACAAAAGAAGGTACAGATGCAGAAACCAAGCCAGAAGAGCCAAAGATTATAAGTAGTAAAGGACTAAAAATAGAAGTACTTAATAGTTCAAAACTTACCGGTTTAGCTGGTAGAACCAAAGAAAAATTAGTTGGTGAAGGTTTCACTATATCCAAGATAGGTAACTACAATACTGAAGTATTACAAAAGACTAAGATCATTATCCCAAATGAGGGTATGGGAGAAGATTTGAGCAAATACTTCAAGGATGCAGTTATTGAGTTGAATGCAGAAGCTTTACCAGAAGGGGTAGATATTAGAATTATTATTGGTACTAATGATAGAGATGATAATTAGGAATTGATATTGGACATAGAGGAGTAGATATTGACTGATATTAGCATTCCTTACTGACAAGATTAGGGGTTGATATAATGAGAAAAATATTTAAGAAGTTATTTAGTGTTTTAGTTTTAGCAGCAATTATAGTTAACAACAAGATTTCATTTGCAGGTACAACTGATAATATTTTATATCAAAATACCGAAAAAGAAACTATTTCCAGCGGTATTACATATGAAAAAAACATCAGACTAACAGAAGCTGGATGGGTTGATGTACATATCATAGAAGCAGATTTGACGAATCCGTTTGTCAAGTTGGATGTAATAAGGAATACAGATGGGTTTGGATTAAAAGATTCCCTTACATCACTATCAGAAAAAAATAATGTTATAGCTTCTGTAAATGCAGACTTTTTCAATATGAAGAATAATCCTACTGATATTATAGGATTTGAATATGAAAAAGATGGAATCATCATAGGAAAACATAATTTCAATGCAGGTGGTAATTCATATGGTTCATTATTTCTTGACTCAAATAATATGCCGTTCATTGATTTTATGAATATGAGTTTGTTGATGACTAGTGAAGATGGTGAAAAAAAATTATACTTCAGTGGATTCAATCAGATAACTATGTTGCCTGAATCTGTAGTTTATTTTGATAAATACGCAATGAAGGATACAACAGAAATAGATGAAAAAAATCCTGGACTATGCAAGATGGTTATAGAAGATAATGTTGTTACTTACTTGTCTACACCAGGAGAGACTATAACAATGCCTGAAAATGGTTTTGTGATAGTTATGAATGAAGAAACAGCTCTTTATAGTTTCAAAAGTTTTACAGTTGGTACAAAGATAGTCCTTAACAAAAATACCAATATTGATATAGAGTCAATAAATCTGGCAATTAGTGGTGGAGGAAAAGTTGTATCACAAGGTGCAATCAGTAATGAAGGATATGTGGTCGATAGAAAAAGAAGACACCCTCGAACAGCTATCGGTTATAATCAAAGCAAAGACAAACTATATATGGTTGTAGTTGATGGTAGAGGTTCAAGTATTGGTGCTACTCATGATGAATTAGGTAAAATACTTCTTGATAATGGAATATATGATGCTATTCATCTTGACGGTGGTGGTTCAAGTACTTTAGTAGGAAGACACTTAGGGTATTCTAATGTTAATGTATTCAACAGACCATCTGGCGGAGTACAAAGAAGAATTCCTAATGGAATAGGTTTAACTTCTATAGCTCCAGTCAGTGAGTTATACGAATTAAAGATAGTAGCTGATAAAACTAGAACATTCAAAGATATGCCTATTACTTTTAATGTTCTTGGTTATGATAAATACTATAATCCAATAGAAATAAACAGTGACAGCCTAATTTGGGAGACAGTAGGAATCAATGGTAAATGGGAAGATAATAAATTCTATCCTCAAAGTGAAGGAAAAGGAACAGTGAAAGCACATGTAAATGGTATTTCTGCTGAGATTACTGTTCAATCTACCAATGAACCTATTTCCTTGGAAATAAATCATGAATTTAGTTTCTTAGAACCAGGAGAATCAACTAACCTTAAGATATTAGGAATTGATAAAGATGGTTATAGAGGTGAAGTCAACTCTAAAAATGTAACATGGGAAGTGGAGAACAAAAGTATTGGTGAATTCCAAAATGGACAATTTGTTGCCAGTAACAACCTTGGACAAAGCCTAATAAAAGGTACAATAGGTGATACAACTGTCTATGGATATGTTATCGTCAACAAGGAAACAGGACTTATTGATTCATTTGAAAATGATACAAAAATACATACTACAGCTCATCCAGAAACAGTATCAGCTACGGCAGAAGTTATAAATGAAGCTCATGAAGGTAATAATTCTATTAAATTGAATTATAGTTTTAAAGAGTCAACAAATACTCAAGCAGCTTATTTAGAATTTGATGAACCATACACTTTTGATAAGAAAATTAATAAAGTTGGACTTTGGGTAGAAGGTAATGGTATCAATCACTGGTTGAGAGGAAGAGTTATAGATGCTGATGGAAATCAGAAACTATTGACATTTTCATATGCTGTTGATTGGACAGGGTGGAAATATGTAACTGCCGATGTACCACAAGACGTTAAATATCCAATTCAACTAGATAGAATATACGTAGCTAATTTACATTGTCCACAAGACGACAGTTTTGAACTGAAATTTGATGAATTGACAGCACACTATGCTTTTGATACATCTAACCTTTCTTTACCTAAAGAGCAGATTTACGACCCATTAGGTAAGAAAACAGTGGAAAATCCACAGATGAAGATGTCTATATTTGGAAGCACTGGGGCTAAGAATACACTACTAGATGGAATAGTACAACGTGAAGTATTAGAAAAAATGGAAGAAATATCAGATGTAAGCTTATTTGTTGGAAATACTAACATACCAAGTGATGAATTGAATAATGATATTGTGACTTGGAATAATCAATATAGAGTTACTGACTATGAAAATGTCAGGATTATTAATTTAGCTACATCCAAAAATAGTATGAGATTAACAGACCCTAACCAATGGAAGAGATTTGTTAATGATCTTAATAATACTAAACAGAAACATATATTCATTACATTAGATAAGAACCCTTTGAAATTCAGTGATGAAAGAGAAGGAAAATTATTCAGTGATATACTTAAAAAAGTTAAAGAAGAAAAAGATAAAAATATCTTTGTTATAAATGGTAGCGGCTACGATTTTAATGTAGAATATGTAGAAGGTATCAGATATATGGATATTAATGGATTATGGTATAGAGTCTATGGTGATAATAAAGTAGACTTGAATGATAAATTCTATATTATCAATTTCAATATTAATCCTGATGATATATCATACAACGTTACTAATGTTTATCCAAAATAATTAAAGAATAGGTGGTTTTTACATGGGCAAAAAAGGATATCGTATTATAATATGTTGTTTACTGCTTATTGTTACAGGGGTATTATATACATCAACAAAAGCTTCTAGTGTAGATCCAGGAACTATACAGGATCCATTGGTCACTAAGAGTTATGTTGATGAAAAGATAGCGCAAATTAGTAACAACCAAGGGAGTTCCTCTGGTAATAATCAAAATACTAATACTGATATTGACTATGCAAAAATTTATTCAGAAGTTAGTAAGTATATTGATGGTAAGCTTGAAGGTATAGGTGATAATACTACAACAGCCAAGTTTGAGATTATTGAACTTGAAGCAGGACAAAAACTTATTTGTAAGGATAGCACAGAAGTTATTTTAAGAGCTGGTTCAGCTACTATAATTGGTAATGAAACAGGTGATGGAATTTCTGATATTACCATTGGTATAGATTTGGCGATGGGTGTTGTTGTGCCTAAGAATCATCTTCTTATTGTCCCAAGGGATGATGGAAGAGGATTGCAGATTGTGACTAAAGCTTATGTTATGGTTAAGGGTGAGTATAGCGTAGAGGATGAGGTTGCTAGTGAAGAAGAGGTAGAACCAAATAGTGGTGAAAGTTAGAGTTGAATTTAGATAGGTTAACGGAAGTCCCGTGGCTAGGGATAGTAAAGGTGAATGTTTCGCCGGCTAATTTTACGTCCATGTATATAAAATAATAATAGACATCGAGTCGATTATTATTTCTGACAGTCCAGTAGGGCTGTCAGGTTAATAGCCGGGTTCGCCGTCCATGGCTCACTACTTCACATTCACCTTTACTATCCCTTTTGGGGATGGCTCGTGATATGTATTTCGGAGTTATGAGCTGAGTATGAAGTATACAAACTGTAGCTTTTTTAGAGACTGAAATGAGCAATAGCCAATCGGTTATGTAGCTTAGAAGAAAAAGTGTTTTGTGATTATATTGATGATTATTTCGTGGCAAAATAGTATATGTATATGTGGAGTAGTGAGGCAGGACGCCGAACCCAGCTTTTTGCTCAGGACGAGCAAGTAGCTGGCGTAACATATACATATACTGTTTTGCAAAAACCAAGGCAGAACAAAACATCTTTTCTGACTGACTTAAAATCAAAGCTAATTGGAAACTTAACAAAAAGCACAATAGTTTTTACCACTATTTTATGATATAATTCTATAAAAACAAATGTAAACTATTTATTTGTTGTAAAGTAAAGTGAGGCCCCCATATGAAGGCAAATACATCAAAAAAAGTTATTTCAAAAGATATAATGTTTTATCTTCCTGCTAAAATCTTGGAAGGTGTAGTAGGATTTATTACAATTGGAGTATATACACGATTATTTACACCAGAAATCTATGGGGATTACGGTGTTATAAATCCAACTATAAATGTTATCTTTTTAATTATATTAGGTTGGTTGATGCATTCTTTATATAGATATATTAATGCATACAAAGATAAAAATAATGTAGAAGAGTTATGTTCCACTGCATTTGTAAGTTATATAACACTAGTAGGTATTGTTTTTATTATATTGCTGATATTTCAATTAATTGGTAGTGACATTATAGAAACCAAGTTGTTGTTTAGTTCTTTTTTTATGTTTGTGGCATATGGTTTGAATCAAATTTTAATGAATCTTTTGGTTGCAATAAAGAAAATTAAACTGAATTTGGTATTATCCTTATGTGGAGTTGTTTTGAAACTCCTACTTACCATTTTATTAGCCTTTAATTTCCCAAGGTCTGTAATTATTATATTAATTGCTAATGGAACTGTGGATTTATTAAAAGCAATGATTGTATTTATTAAATTAAAAGGATACAGATATATTAATTTAGGTAAAGCATCAAAGGGTACTTTTGATGTAATGATAAAATACGGTTTTCCGTTGATTGGTTTGAGTCTGACTTTGTTTGTGCTAAATATCTCTGATAGATATGTTATAATATATTTCTGCGGAAGGGATATTTCAGGTATATATACAGCAAATTACTCATTGGCATCAGCAGTTTATACAATGATGATGATGGGAATAATGAGAGCAGTTTACCCTAACTTGTTAGAGGCTTGGGGTAAAAAGGATATGGATAGGACCAAAGATATATTATCCAGTGGAGTAAGGTATTATCTATTGATATGTATACCGGCTACTGTTGGATTAGTTATGTTATCAGAACCTATCTCTAGAATATGTTTAGCAGGAAAATACCAAGGTGGTTATTCTATTATAGGTTGGGCTTCTGTAGGAATGCTGTTTTTTGGACTATCTGAGTACTGTAATAAGGCATGGGAACTTACTGCTAATACTAAGGTGATATTGACTAATAGTTTGATTAGTGGGTTGATTAATTTAGTGCTGAATATAATATTAGTTCCTGTCTATGGATATAAAGTTGCGGCTATAACTACGATGATATCATTTGTATTATATTTTGTTTTGAGTTTTACTGGAGCAAAAAAAGTATTAATTTGGAAATTAAAACCAATAATATATATACGTATAGTAGGTAGTGCATTAGCTTTTGGTGTATTATTAATAATCGCAGTGTCTTCCTTGGAATTTAGTGTGCCAATATTACTTTTATCAATAGTAGTATCTATAATTATATATGGTGTGCTATTATTAGTTACTGGAGAATTGACAGAAGAATTAAAGATGATACGTAGATTATTTAGAAGATAAAAAAATGTATAGGATGTTATGATTATGGGAGTAAAGAAAAAGATTTGTTTAGGGTTTTACTACTTAATTGGGAAAAAAATGCCTGAATCTGATAGCTCGATAAGTTTTGGAGCAAAAAGATTTAGGAGATTTTTATGTAAAAATATATTTGAATATGCGTCAAAATCATGTAATATAGAAAAAGGAGTTTTCTTTGGCAATGGACAAGATATATCTATTGGTGATAACTCGGGAATAGGTTTACATGCTAGAATTCAGGGACCACTAAGTATTGGTGATAATGTTATGATGGGACCAGATGTAATTATATATACCAAAAATCATGAAACCAAAAGAATTAACATACCAATGATTGAACAAGGTGTAACTGCACCAGAGAAAGTAGTTATTGGTGATGATGTTTGGATTGGAGCTAGAGTGATAATACTTCCAGGGGTTACAATTGGTGAAGGAAGTGTTATAGGAGCTGGATCAGTGGTAACAAAAGATGTTGAACCATATTCCATTGTTGGTGGAGTTCCAGCTAAGAGAATTAAGTCAAGAAAAAACCTGATTGATTGAGGATATGATATAAAGTGAAAGCGTTAAAAATAATCATTTTGATTACAATAGCTATAAGTCTATTATCTGCATGCAGTAGCAGAGATACTGATGAAGATGATATTAATAAAGATATATGGGTTATACAACATAAGGATAAGATTAGTATTGGTTATAGATATAATGAGGAAGAAGATATATGGATTCAATTTGCTAAAAGAGGAATTAATGAGTTAATGCAGATTTCTAATATATCTACATCACCTAAACAAGATAATATGACAATTGATACTTTTAATAAGATAGTCAAAGAAGAGTTAATTGATAGCTGTACTGACTGGGTAGGTCCATATATGGTTAGAAAAGGTCAGGAGATATCAACCTATAAGCCTCAGTTTACAGGAGGATGGCATGGAGTTGATGATAAAGACGAAACTGCTAAGATGATTGACTATAGTGTTAAAATAGATGGTGATGTTAATAATAATAATGTCCAAAAGGCATCGAATGTTACAATAACAGTTAAAAACAATATTCAAGGATATAATACTCTTGAAAGTAAAGAAGAGATTTTACAAGAAACTGTTATTTATAATATTAATAGTAAAGATATACAGGTTGAAGTTAGTATCAAAGCGTTAGATGATATCGTTATTGAGAGGTATTATGGTTTACAGACACAGAATTCTCTATATAAATATATTAGATATGAGGGTTCTGATGATACTAAATTTGATTCCTATGAAACCAGTGACTCTCCACCTAAGAATGTTGATTGTATTAATAAGTTTACTCTGGACTCAGAAGATGGGATGCATATTCTTGAAGCTTACCTGAATAATGAATATGGTTTAGGGAATGGTGAATATGTAGATGAATCATCGCCATATGCTTTTACATTGAGTTATGGAAAAAGTTATTTTAATATAGTAAACGGTAAAGAGTTATTTATAAAAAAGGGAGAGACAGCTGGCTGGAAAGGTAGATATACTTTTAGATATAATAATGATATCAATTAGAAAAGTTTTAATACGCATATAGAAAGGATTGAACAGAGTGAAAGAAAAGATTTGTGTACTAGGTCTTGGTTATATTGGACTACCAACTGCTGCTATGTTTGCTAGCAATGGATTTGATATAATCGGTGTGGATGTTAATGAAAAAGTTGTTAATGCTTTAAATAAAGGCGAAATAATAATAGAAGAACCATATTTGGATGTAATGGTAAGAGATGTTGTTGTTTCAGGCAAATTGAAGGCTTCAGTTAAACCTGAGGTTTCAGATGTTTATATTATCGCGGTACCAACTCCTATTAATGAAGATAAGACTGCTGATATGTCTTATGTAATCAGTGCGACAAGATCAATTGTTCCATTGGTTAAAAAAGGCGATATAATAATTCTTGAATCTACTTCACCACCAAAAACAGTAGAAGATATTATTGTTCCAATATTAAAAGAATCTTCACTTGATGTAGAAGAAGATCTATATATTGCACATTCACCTGAACGAGTTATACCTGGTAAGATTCTTTTTGAACTTGTGGAGAATAATAGAATCGTTGGTGGAATAGACGAAGAATCAGCATTAAAGGTTAAGAAATTATATCAATCCTTTGTAAAAGGAGAAATATATACAACTAACGCTACTACTGCAGAGATGTGTAAATTGACTGAAAATACTTTTAGAGATGTTAACATAGCACTTGCCAATGAGTTAGCCATGATCTGTGAGCAGATGAATATTAATGTATGGGATGTAATAAAATTCTCCAATAAACACCCTAGAGTTAACCTGCATCAACCTGGACCAGGAGTTGGAGGTCATTGTATAGCAGTTGACCCATGGTTCATAGTGGAGAAATTCCCAGAGACAGCTAAGATGATAACATTAAGCAGAACTATTAACGACAGCATGCCAGAATATGTATTCAATAAAAGCAGAAAGATTCTTGGTACTCTAAAAGATAAGAAGGTCACAATACTTGGTATAACATATAAGCCAGATGTTGATGATATGAGAGAGAGTCCTATAATTGAACTAATTGAACTTTTAGAAGAAGTAAGTGGTATCACTATTTCTATACATGACCCTTATGTACAGGATTTCAAATACCTTGAAAAAGACATCTATACTGCATGTAAAGATAGTGACCTAGTTATACTTGGAGTAAATCACAAATTATTTAGTGATGCTAATATGGACAGAATATATAAAGACATGAAACAAGCTAATATATTGGATACAAGAAATTTCTTTGATGAAAAAGCACTAGTGGAAATAGGATTCAATTATAATTTATTAGGAAAAGGTAAGTAAAAATGAAAAGAAAAGTTTTGATGGTAGCTAATCAATTTCCACCAATGGGTGGCTCAGGAGTTCAGAGAAGCGTAAAATTTGCTAAATATTTACCAGAATTTGAATGGGAACCCATTGTATTTACAAGAGAAAGTAATAAAGGCTTAATTGATGAATCCTTGCTTCAGGATATACCTAAAGATTTGAAAGTGATAAGAACCAAATCTTATGACTTGAATGAGCTAGGAAAACCTTTTAATTTAGTTGGAAAATTCATATCCAGGAAGATATTGATACCTGATGGTGATAAAATATGGTACGAAAAGAATAAAGACATTCTCCTAGAATATATCCAGGGAAATGATATCGATGTTCTGTATACCACATCTTATCCATATAGTGATCATTTGTTAGGTTTATATGTGAAAAAACATATGCCTGACCTAAAATGGGTAGTGGATTTTAGGGATGAGTGGTGTAATAATCCATATATTCTTGATATGGGATATTCCAAAAGACGTATGGAAAAGGAACGTAGAATGGAAAGAGAAGTAGTTGATAATTGCGATTATTTTATTACTAATACACCTCTTATGCTGAAGAATTTTTTGAAAGATTATAATATAGAAGATAAATCTTATGTAATACCTAATGGTTATGATGAAGAGGATTTTTGTGACCTCAGTAAAGATTATGTAAAAAAAGATAAACTCATCATTACTTACTCAGGTTCAATGTATGGAAGAAGAAAGCCAGATTATTTCTTACAAGCAGTGAATGAATTAATAAATGAGCAAAAAATTGACAAGGATGACATATTAATAAGATTTATAGGCAATATTCCTAATAAGAAAATAAATGAGATAAATGAAGCTTATTCCTTAGATGGTGTAGTTAAATATTTACCTTATATGGAACATAAGAAGAGTATTGAAAAGCTTATAGAGTCTGATATTCTATTATTTATTATTGGTGAAGGTAAAGGTGCAGAGAATTTCTATTCAGGTAAAGTGTTTGAATATATGAATACCAATAGGCCTATAATAGCATTGGTACCTCCAAAAGGTGTTGCTGCTGATGTAATCAGGGAAACCAATACAGGATATATATCCGAAACGACCAATGTAAATAATATAAAGGACTTGATGCTCAAGTTATATACAGATTGGAAGAATAATACTATTCAGTTACAACCTAATTGGGACAAAATCAAAACTTTTGAGAGAAAAGAATTGACTAAACAACTTGTTACAATATTTGATAAGGCTTATGATAACAGGTAGAATAATAGCTGTGGAAGTTATGAGATATAACAGTAGGAAGGTTGAATGTTATGAAAATATTACATCTTATTAGTGGAGGAGATAATGGAGGAGCAAAGACTCATGTCATTACTCTATTAAAAGAATTAAGTAAGCATGCTGATATAACACTTGTATGCCTTTTGGAAGAAAACTTTGCAAAAGAAGCAAGAGAGCAAGGTATTAACGTTGTTGTTCTAAAACAAAATAAAAGATATAAGTTAGACATTGTTAATCGTCTGGTTGAAATGCTGAAAAAAGATAAATATGATATACTCCATTGTCATGGGGCAAGAGCTAATTTTTTAGCCATGTTCATCAAGAAGAAATATTCTATACCTACTGTATCTACTATACATAGCGATTATAAATCAGATTTTGATAACAACTTATATAAAAAGATAGTATATACGACTTTGAATTATTTCAGTTTAAAGAGAATGGATTATTTTATAGCTATAACTAACCAGTTTAAAAAAATGTTAGTAGATAGAGGATTCAAGGATAATAAGATTTTTGTAGCCTATAATGGTACTAGGATAATTGAAAAATGTTATTCTCTATCTAAACAAGAATTTTTGGATAGATATAATATTGAATATGATGAAAATAAAGTTTATGTAGGTATTGTCACAAGGCTTCATCCAGTAAAAGGAATACCTGTATTTTTGAAAGCGGCTGCAAAGGTGTTGAAAACATCTAGTAACATACTGTTTTTGATTGCTGGTAACGGTGATGAAAAGCATACTGAGAAATATAAGGAATTTGTTATCAATAATGATCTAGGAGATAAAATCAGATTTCTTGGATTTATTAAAGATATTGATAATTTTTATAATGCTATAGACATTAATACATTAACTTCCCATAGTGAGAGTTTTCCCTATGCATTATTGGAAGGTTCCCTTAACAAGAAAGCTACTATTAGTTCTGCAGTAGGGGGAATTCCAGAGATGATAATACATGAAGAATCAGGATTATTATTTGAAGATAATAATTATGAACAACTAGCAGAGTATATTATAAAGCTTGCTGAAGATAAGGAATTAAGGAACAGATATAGTGAAAATCTGCATAACAGGATCAAAAATAATTTTTCTGATGTAGATATGGCTCAGTCACATATTGAAATATATAATAAAATACGAGGATTGAATTAGGCATATACGGAAAGGAAGGTAAATATGAAAATAATTGATAAGAATGGTAAATTATTTGGTAAGATTAACATTATGGATATAATTATTATTCTTCTAGTAATTGTGATAGGTTTTGCAGTTTATAGCAAATTCAGTAAAAACGATAGTGGGACTGCTGTTTCATCCACTAAACAAGATATATATATTGTTGCAGAAGCTTACTCTCAAGTACCAGAAATAGCTGAGTCTATTGTAGAAGGAGAAACTTTGGTTGCTCAGAATAAATATCAGCCTGGAAACATTGATTATGTGGAGATAACAGATGATGATTATGTTGCAACCACAAAAGATGGAAAGCTTGTAGCAGCAAAAGATACAAGCAGAAAAACAATTGAAGTTGGAATTAAATGTAAAGCTAATATAAATGGACCATACATTGATAGTGGCGGACAAGAGATAAAAGTTGGACTACCATATTGGATTAAAACCAGTAATGGTCAAATAAAAGGCGTTGTTAAGGAAATTAGATTAGAGCAATAAGGAGAACGATAATATAAGGGAGAGAAATAGATGAAGATAATAAATGAAAAAGGAAAACTATTTGGATTAATTAATATTATTGACTTGATAACAATTTTTCTTATTATTGCATTAGTTCTAGGAGCATTATACAAATTCAAGGGCAATGATATTAGTGTGCTAGGTTCCAACAAAACAAAAGAAATGGAATACGTTGTTAGATTAATACCTAACTATGAATATTTCTTTGAACAATATAATGTAGAAGACAAATTAGTACAAGATAAAAGAGTGCTGGATGCAACTATAACTGATATAAAAATAGAAGATTATTATAAAGCTGTAGAAGATGAAAATGGTGTAGTATCCATTCAGAAACATCCATTATATAAGCAGGCATTCATAACTATAAAAGCTACTGTTTCTGATAAAGACCCTATTTTCAAATTGGGTGACCAAGAAATAAGAGTTGGATGTAGTAACTTTGTTAGAACTAAATTATGTGAGATGCCAGGTTTTATATATGAAGTAAAAAAATAATAACTTGACTCAGGAAATATAAGAGAGGAAAGAAAAGCTATGGATGTAATTAGAACTAGTTTATTTTATAGAATTATTAAGTATGTTGATAGAATACATGAGTATAGTTTTTTCTATAAAACAAGGAAAAAGAAAAAAATTCATAGATCTACTAAGTTTGAACATTCAATCTATCATTATTCATTAATATATAAACTATTGTGTGCTATAGGTAAAGCTTTTAGTGCATTGTTTGGTTGTATCAATAAAGGTTGTAGAAACAGCTTTATAATAAATGAGATAGGTAAGTTGACTTATGATATGAAGAATAAAAAAATAAGAGTATTTAATCAATTCATGATAAGTTTTATTATTGGATATATAATAACTAATATTTCTTTTAATATGTTTGCTGGCTATAAGCTAAAATACGTACTAGTATTTGCTGTATTAACAATAGCTGTTAATTTTATGGCTTATTTGATATGTAAATATAAAGAAAATAGTTTGTTTATTTGTTTGTTTAACAAGATTATAGATTAAAATTAATATGAAAATAATACAAGTTAGTTGGTGAACAATGTGAAAAATAAGATAAATATATTGATTATAATAATTGGTTTAGCTATTGGTATGATAGGTGCAAAACTAGGTATTAGTATTGCTCTTGGTGCTACAATGATTGTAATATTAGCAGCTGCTATCATTCTAGATTATCAAAAAACGGTTATACTACTTGGGATATATGTTTTTATTGATTTTGCAGTAAGAAACGTAGCAGGTCTAGCTGTTTTTTCAAGTATATGGGATGAACTGATGTTTCTAGGTTTTATATGTATTTTTATCTATAAATTGATCCGTTATAGAAATAAAAGTGTTTATAAATCAACCCCTTTAGATTTTCCCATTGTTTTTTTTGTTTTAATAGGTATACTATTAGTATTTGTCAACTCCCCAAGTCTGGGAATTGCAATTGATGGATTAAGAGCGGTTGTGCAGTATATGCTATGGTATTTCTTAGCTGTTCAATTACTTGATTCTACAAAAAGTATCCTAAAAGTATATTGGGTATTAACTTCAGTAGGTACATTACTAGGTTTACATGGTATATATCAATACCTAACAGGTGCTGAAATGTTGGGTAACTGGGTGGATAGTGCAGAAAACATAACTACTAGAGCTTATTCTATTGTAGGAAGCCCTAATATATTAGGTGCAGTATTTGTGCTATTTATTCCTATGAGTATAGCCCTTTTAACTTCTGACTATAATAGATGGAGAAAATTTATTGCATTTTGTATGGCAGTAGTTATGGCTGGAGGATTATTTGCAACTATGTCAAGAGGAGCATGGATATCTGCTGCGTTTGGTATAGGTATATTTATACTATATAAAAATAAAAAATTATTATTACCTCTCATATTATGTGGAGGAATAGCTGTACTTATGCTTCCTTCCTTATCTAGTAGACTTACTTATATGTTTACAGATGAATATAAAGCAAAATCTTCTCAAGGCGGTAGAATATATAGATGGGAAGAAGGAATTGAAGCTTGGAGTGAAGGTAATAAAGTTATTGGTTTAGGCTTAGGTAGATATGGAGGAGCTGTTGCGACTAATAATGATTTATCTCCGTTCTATATGGATAACTACTATCTTAAGACATTAGCTGAGATGGGTATATTAGGTCTAGTATCATTTATATTGCTTCTAATATGTGTGGTCAAATGGTGTACCACAGCAGTCATAGAAGAACGTAATAGAAGGAAAAAAGACCTGATGATGGGATTATTTGCAGGAGCGTTAGGTATATTAGCGCAGAATGCTGTAGAAAATATATTTGAAGTTCCTATGATGGTTACCTATTTTTGGCTTTGTATAGGAATGATAATGGCACTTAAGATGGATAAGAATGTATATAGCATAAGAGATAATTAATGAAATAATAAGTTTCTAGCGTTTATTTCAAAGGAATGGGTGTTTACATGATTAATATTGTAATCTCTGGATATATTGGTTATAGTAATTGTGGTGATGATGCAATACTATCAGCTATATGTGAAGGAATTAGAGAATTGAATATAGAGGCTAACATTACAGCTTTGTCTAAGAATCCTGTAATTACTATGAAAGATAATAATATAAAATCAATATATAGGTTTGATTGGAAAGAAGTTAATAGAACTATAAAGAGTGCAGATATTATAATAAGTGGCGGGGGCAGCCTGCTGCAAGATACAACAAGTACAAGATCACTGCTGTATTATCTAGGAATAATAAAGTTGGCTAAATTATATAAGAAAAAAGTTATGCTTTATGCTAATGGAATTGGACCCATCTATAAAAAATTGAATAGACTTATGACAAAATACATAGTCAATAAGGTGGATATAATAACTCTTAGAGACGAATTGTCAAAGAAAGATCTGGAGAGTATGAAAGTAACGAAGCCTAGAATACATGTTACTGCAGATCCAGTATTTTCTATGAATGTAAAAGACAATGGCTACAGGAAGCTTTTATCAGATAATGGTATTCCACTTGATAAACCCCTTGTTGGTATTTTGTTTAGGGAATGGAAGAATATTAGATACGAAGAGGTAATTGCAGAAGTATGTGATGAACTTGTAGAAAAAAAAGACGTAAATATAGTTTTTATTCCAATGGAATATAAAGAAGATATAGGTATCAGTAAACACATTTCTAATAATATGAAGAACAAATCTTATGTACTGGATAAAGACTTGGACTCATCATCTATCATAGGGGTTATAGGTGAAATGCATATGATATTAAGTATGAGGCTTCATGCTTTATTATTTGCGGCTTTAAGCAGTGTACCTATGGTTGGATTTGTATATGACCCAAAAGTAAGTTGTTATCTAGAATTAATGGATATGCCTTCAGCAGGTGATGTTAAGGAACTAGATATAACATCAATTAATAATATTGTGAATGATGTTTATAATAATTATGATGATTATGTAAAAAAGTTAAATGAAATAAAGGTTAAGATGAAAAAGAAATCACAGATGAACAATAAATATCTTTTGGATTTGATAAATGAATAAAATAAAAATGAAAGGATTAATATTAATAGATGAAAGTTGATATTCTAGGAGTTAAAATAGATGATTTAAATATGGACAAAGCTGTTAAAAAGGTTATCCAATATACCATGAGCGAAAAAAAATATAAAATCTATACTCCTAATCCTGAATTTGTTATGACAGCAAATGAAGATGAAGAGTTTAAAAATATTCTTAATGAAGGTGATTTAGTTATTCCTGATGGAATAGGTATTGTTATTGCTTCTAAAATTATGAAAAAAAGTATAACAGAACGTGTTGCGGGATATGACCTTCTTCAGAATGTTTTTAATGAGATTAAGGGTACTGATAAAACTGTATATTTTTTTGGAGCTGCAAAAGGTGTAGCATCACAGGCTGCACAGAGAATGAAAGAAGTACATGAAGGTCTGAATATCATTGGTATTCACGATGGTTTTTTTGATGAAGAAGAAGAAAAAAGAATCATAAAAATAATTAATTCTCTCAAACCAGATATATTATTAGTAGGTCTAGGCGCTCCAAAACAAGAAAAATGGATAAACCAAAATATTGATAACTTGAATATAAAGATCGCCATAGGTGTAGGTGGTAGTTTTGATGGTATGGCAGGAATAGTGAAAAGAGCTCCTGAAATATTTCAAAAATTAGGTTTGGAATGGTTTTATAGACTTATAAAACAACCAACCAGAATTAAAAGGATGATAAAATTGCCTATGTTTTTAATAAAAGTTATTAAATACAGGAAACACCCATAAATACATACACAAGATATAATGAAAATTCAAGTATATTCTATTTTCACCATATCTGAAATTTGTGTAACAGAAGGAGAAAAATTATGGAATTGACAAGTAAGCGAAAACCTATTATAGATTATTTTATAATAATTGTAGGAGTAACATTATTAGCGGCGGGATTGAATATGTTTTTTATCCCTTTGGATCTTGTAACAGGTGGAGTTACTGGTTTAGCTATAATTATTAAAAAGTTAACTGAGAATATAGTTCCAGGTGGGGTTGAACCTTGGATTACTAATATTATCATAAATATTCCTTTGTTTTTGACAGCGGTACTTATTAAGGGTAAAAATTTTGGCGGTAGAAGTTTATTCTCTACTATGTTTTTATCATTAGCTTTAATCTATACATCTTACTTACCTCCAGCTACTAATGATATGCTTCTTGGTAGTGTATTCGGAGGAGTTATATCTGGAGCTGGACTGGGATTGGTTTTTTCAGCATATTCAACTACAGGCGGAACAGATTTGGCTGCTAGCATAATACAACACTATATAAAACATATATCAGTAGCTCAATTAATGCTTATGTTAGATGCAATCATTATTGTATCAGGATATTTTATCTTTGGAATTGAGAAGGCTATGTATGCTTTAGTAGCAGTATTTATCTCTGCTAAGATCATAGACGCAATTCTAGAAGGTATTCATTTTTCAAAAGCTGCATTTATCATATCTGACCATAACGATGCAATATCCAAAGAAATAATGCAGAGACTGGATAGAGGAGCAACAGGTTTACAAGGTAGTGGTAAATTTTCTAACAAGAGCAAAGAAGTACTTCTTTGCGTTGTATCAAAAAAGGAAATTGTCAAGTTGAAAGAGATTGTAAGAGAACATGATAAAGCTGCATTTGTTATTGTTGCAGATGTAAAAGAAGTTCTTGGTGAAGGTTTCATAGAATACAAGTAGAATGGGTTTGAAACCTATGAAATTACCTTGTCTAATGACTTTTATAAGTAAAAATTTCATCTGAAAAAATATATAAAAAAAAGTGATAGTTTTATCTATATTTACTTATCACAATATCTGTATAGATAAGTTTACTAATAAATAAATTATATATAATGCAAAATTATTAAATCGGTGCTGGTAAGTTACAATAATTGTTAATCTTATTTTTGCAAGTGTGACATAATTTATTCCTTGTTTTTAGGTAAAACATACTAGAAACTGAGTAGTATATCATTATTAGGTATTAAGAAATTAGTCATTATATATAGATTAGTAACTTATAAAATAGATATTATAGATATAAGTATTAATAAGAATTAGCAATATACAAATTAAACAAAATGAAAACAGCTAATTTGTTTAATTAACCTATGGTATTAGCCCATGAAATATAGTATATTATCATACGTAGATACATACAGAGCCGGAAAATTACAAAAATATCCTAAGGGGGCTAATTTATTATGGCAAGCTTATCATTAAAGAATATTAAAAAAGTATATGCTCAAGGAGTTACAGCTGTACAAGATTTTAATCTTGAAATAGCTGATAAAGAATTTATTATCTTTGTAGGACCATCAGGTTGTGGTAAATCAACTACACTTCGTATGATTGCTGGACTTGAAGAAATCACTGAAGGTGAATTATACATTGGTGATAAATTAGTAAACGATGTTGAACCAAAAGACAGAGATATCGCGATGGTATTCCAAAACTATGCGTTATATCCTCATATGACTGTTTATGATAACATGGCATTTGGTCTTAAGCTTAGAAAAACTCCTAAGGCAGAAATCCAAAAAAGAGTTACAGAAGCTGCTAGAATATTAGATATAGAGCATTTATTAGATCGTAAACCAAAAGCATTATCAGGTGGACAAAGACAACGTGTTGCTATGGGTCGTGCTATTGTTCGTGAACCAAAAGTATTCTTAATGGACGAACCTCTTTCAAACTTGGATGCTAAACTTAGAGTTCAAATGAGACTTGAAATTTCTAAATTACATCAAAGATTACAAACAACAATTATCTATGTTACTCATGACCAGGTTGAGGCGATGACATTAGGTACTCGTATTGTTGTTATGAAAGATGGTATTGTACAACAAGTTGATACACCAACAAACTTATATGAAAGACCACAAAACTTATTTGTTGCTGGATTCATCGGTTCACCACAAATGAACTTCGTTGATGCAAAAGTGGCTAAAAATGGTAATGGTGTTGATTTAGTTTTTGAATCAAATAAGATTACTTTACCTGAAGTTAAAGCTAAAATTTTAATCGATGGTGGATATATAGGAAAAGAAGTAGTTATGGGTATTCGTCCACAAGATATACATGATAGCCAAATTTTCTTAGAATCATCACCAAAGAGTATTGTTATGGCTGATGTAAATGTTACAGAAATGTTAGGATCTGAAACATTCTTATATGTTGTTGTTGATGGTTATGATATGACAGCACGTGTAGATCCAAGATCAAAAGCTAAACCAGGAGATAAAGTTGAATTAGCTATGGATTTAAATAGAATTCATATCTTTGATAAAGAAACTGAAAAAACTCTTGCTAACTAAGAATATGTTAAATTAGATTTTTAACATTAATAATGTTAATATACCAAAAGGGAATGTATAATATTACATTCCCTTTAATGATATTTGAGTATGGTAAAGATTAGCTAACATTAATTATTAAAAAGTATTACAAGGTTATTTAGTAATTGTTACTTGTCATTACCACAATATTACTAATAACATATCGTTAAAAATGAAAAAAATATAAAAAATTGTATATTCGTTATTAAAAATTAATAAGATTTATGAACTTTTTGTAAATGATTAAGAGGAAATACACAAAATTACGTATTCCCTCTTTTATTTTTGTAGATTTTGCTATAAAATATATAATAAGGGAAATAGTAAAGCCTAAAATTGGAAATAATTCTAATAACAAATATTTTATTCACTTATATAATATGCTTTTCAATACTAAATAATAAGGGAGAGAAATAAATGATATCAAACCAAATTATTCAAAACACCATTGAAGGACTCAAAACAATAACACGTATTGATATAAGTGTTATAGATCCAGATGGGAAGATACTAGCAACAACTGAAGAAGGTAGATTAGAAGAATACAATTTTGCAGTTCCAGATTTCGTAAGGTCACAAGCAGAAAGTCAATTAGTTCTAGGGTATCACTTTTTTAAAGTATACGATGACCATAATGTAGAATATGTAGTTTCTGCAAAAGGTGAAACTGATGATGTCTATAAAATAGGTAAGATAGCATCTTTCCAAATACAGAATCTATTAGTAGCCTATAAAGAAAGATTTGACAAAGACAATTTCATCAAGAACTTATTACTTGATAACCTATTACTAGTTGATATATATAATAGGGCTAAGAAACTTCACATTGAAACAGATGTAAGAAGAGTAACTTTTTTAGTAGAAACTAAATTTGAGAAAGATAATAATGCACTTGAGATCGTAAGAAGTATATTCCCATTAAAAACTAAAGATTTTATTACTGCAGTTGATGAGAAAAATATTATTATCGTGAAAGAATTAGATGAAAACGATACTAATGAAGATATTAATAAAATAGCAAAAATGATCTTGGATACTCTTAATACAGAGGCTATGAGTAGTGTCTATGTAGCTATGGGTACAGTAGTAAATGATATTAAAGATGTTTCACGTTCTTATAAAGAAGCTAAGATGGCTTTAGAAGTGGGTAAAATATTCTATGTGGACAAGTATATCATAGGTTACAATAACCTAGGAATCGGAAGAATCATATATCAATTACCATTACCTCTTTGCCAAATGTTCATAAAAGAAATATTCCATGGAAAATCACCTGATGATTTTGATAAGGAAACTATTACTACAATAAATAAATTCTTTGAAAATAGTTTGAATGTATCAGAAACATCAAGACAGTTATATATCCATAGGAATACTCTTGTGTATAGATTAGATAAACTACAAAAGAATACAGGTCTTGACTTACGTATTTTTGAAGATGCCATCACATTCAAAATAGCATTGATGGTTGTTAAGTATATGAAGTTTATTAGTGAATCAGAGTATTAAACATAAATGTATACGTGTAAAAGACAATAAAGCAATTGTAGTTATCTACAATTGCCTAAGTTTTTTATCTTTTCTAGTATAGTTTATTTACATATTGAGTCGGAGTAAAATAATAATTTGTTTTTTGTAGTTAGGAGGATATTAGTTGATACGTCTTGAAAACATTACAAAGATATATTCCAATGGAGTATGTGCTTTGAATAATGTATCATTAGGAATAGAAAAAGGAGAATTCGTTTTTATAGTTGGGAATAGTGGTTCTGGAAAAACTACATTAATTAAATTATTAATGAAGGAACTAGATTCTACTGAAGGAAAAATATTTGTTGATGACAAGGATATTACAAGATTAAAAAGACGTTATGTTTCAACATTAAGAAGAAATATTGGAGTTGTATTCCAAGATTTCAGATTACTAGATAAAATGACTGTATATGATAATGTTGCTTTTGCGCTTAAGGTAACAGAGGCATCAAATAAAAAGATAAGAAGAAGTGTGCCTATGGTATTATCAATGGTAGGGCTTTCCAAGAAGGCAAAAATGTACCCAACAGAGATTTCAGGTGGAGAAAAACAAAGAACAGCGTTAGCTAGAGCAATTGTTAATAATCCCCCGATTCTAGTAGCAGATGAACCTACAGGAAATCTTGATCCTAATAATTCATGGGAAATAATGAAATTACTAACAGAAATTAATATGAGGGGTACCACAGTAGTTGTTGTAACTCACGATAAAGAGATGGTTAATGCAATGAAAAAACGAGTTGTTACCCTTAATAATGGCTGTATTGTAAGAGATGTGCAAAGGGGAGACTACGGGGATGAAGCTTAGAACAGTTGATTATTGTTTTAAACAAGGAGTAATCAATCTATTTAAAAATAGATTAATGTCCATTGCTTCTATTGGTACAATAGCGGCTTGTTTGTTCATTGTAGGTATTTTTTATATAACTGCTGCCAATATTGAATATACGTTAAAAGAAGCGGAAAGCAACTTGGGAATAGCAGTTTTTCTGAAAGAAAATATAACAGAAACAGATAGAGAAGCTATTGAAACAATGATAAGCCAAAGAGAAGAAGTAAAATCAGTTGAATACATATCACCAGAACAAGCTTGGGAAGACTTTAAAAAAACTATGTACGAAAATAATGAAGACCTACTGGTTGGATTTGATGGAGAAAATAACCCATTAAAGAACTCTGATAGTTTTCAGGTATTAATTAAAGATATTGATAATCAGGAATCATTAATAAAGTACATACAGACTCTAGAAGGTGTTAGAGAAATAAACCAGGAAAAAAATCTTACAGAGATAATAAAAGGATTCAATAATTTTATTAATTATATGAGTATAGTACTTATTGTAATACTTATCTTTATATCTGTCTTCCTGATTTCTAATACAGTTCGAATAGCTATATCGGTTAGAAAGAACGAAATCGGCATTATGAAATATTTGGGAGCAAAAGACTTTTTTATAAAATTCCCATTTATCATAGAAGGTATGCTTATAGGAGCAATAGGTGCAATAGTACCATTAACAGTGATATACTTTTCATATGACTATGTAATAAATAAAATAAATGATAAATTTATAGTAATAAATCAATTTTTATCATTTTTGAACGTAGGACAGATATATAGGATTCTAATACCATTATCGTTAATTATTGGAATAGGTATAGGTATCGTAGGAAGTAGAATTACTATAAGAAAGCACTTGAGAGTATAATACTTAAAGAATATATTAATTAATAATAAGGAGGGCTATATGAAAAGAGTAATTAAGAATTGTTTGGTTATATTACTTTTGTTTATGGTTCCAACTACAATATTTGCTTCTTCTTATAAGCAGCAGTTAGATGATTTGGAGCAGAAACAGAAAAATAGCCAAAGTTCAATAAAAGTAAATGAACAACAAATCAAAGAATTAGACTCAGATATTAAAGATTTGGTAGGACGAATTGTACAGTTAGATAAGCAAATTGACGAATTTGATATTAAAATCAAAGATCTAGAGCAACAATTAAGTGATAAGGAAAAAGAGATTGAAGTTACTAAACAAGACTTAGCAAAAGCTAAGGAAAAAGAAGAAAAATATTTTAAGCAAACTAGTGAACGTATGAAAGTAATGTATGAACAAGGAGATTCTGCGTATATTGATGTAGTATTAGAATCAAAGAATTTGAGTGATCTGCTTAATAGAGTAGAGTACATAAATGCATTGTTAGAATACGATACAAATATGATAAAAGAATTAGAAACTATAAGAGATGACATAGCTGCAAAAGAAAGTAAACTAGAAGAAGATAAGAAAAAAATTGTAGAGTTGAAAGAAGAATGTAATCTACAAAAAGATGCTTTAGAAGATGTTCAAGCTACAAAAGAAAAAGAAATGGCTGTTTTAGAAAAGGATAAAAAAATTAATCAAGCAGAAATAGATGCTAAGAAAAAAGAAATGGAAGATATAGCAAAAGCCATTGATAATATTAAGAGTAAGTTAGTTTATGCAGGTGGTAAGATGGCTTGGCCTACAAAATCACATCGTATAACATGTTATTTTGGTCCTAGAAGACATCCTATTACAAAGAACCCTTCAAATCACAAAGGTATTGATATTGGTATACCATCGGGGACATCTGTGAAAGCAGTTAGTAATGGAGAAGTATCATTTGCTGGTTATAGTAATGTATGGGGTAATTATGTTTTAATAGATCATGGAAGTGGATACGTAACTATTTATGCACATAACTCTAAACTACTAGTTAAAAAAGGACAAAAAGTAAAAATTGGACAAACTATTGCAAAATCAGGTAATACTGGATGGTCAACAGGTCCTCATTTACATTTTGGTATTAGAAAAAATGGTGAATGGATTAATCCATTGAATATGCTTAATTAATAAAAAAACATTTAATTGCAAAAAACTGCTAATGCAGTTTTTTTGCTATAATGGAATAATACTAACTTAAATACAATACAATATTATTAGTATAGTAAGGAGAATGTTAAATGGCTGAAAGAAAAAAATTTATTTATGGATTAGTTGTTGGGATGGCTATTATTCTTGTAATAAATGTTATATATTTCGGAACATCTAGTTTGATGCACCAAGTGGAGGATAATAAAGGTGTTCAGGTTGTAAAGGAAGGATATAATACCCCAGAAGAAAAAATCAAGGATATACTTAAGCTTGTTGAAGACAGATACTATCTAGAAAATTATAAAGAAGAAGAGCTATATCATAGTGCTTATGATGGATTATATAGTGGATTGTTGGATGGTTTGGAAGATCCATATACTGAATATTATACAAAAAAAGAATATGAATCCTTCATGGAAAGTACATCTGGGAGTTATGAAGGTATCGGTGCTGTTGTTACCTATAATGAGGAGACAAAAGAATTGATGATCGTATCACCATTTATAGGTTCTCCTGCTGAAAAAGCTGGATTGCTTCCTGGAGATATAGTAAGAAAAGTTGATGATAAGAATATAAAAGGTCTTACTATGGAAGATGTAGTCGCCAACATGATTAGAGGTAAAAAAGGTACTAAGGTAACTCTAAGTATTTATAGAGAATCTGATAACTCAAATATGGATTTAGAAATAAAAAGAGATGTAATCACAATGCCTACTGTATCTCATGAAATGTTAGATGACAAAATAGGGTATATTCGTATTACTGGATTTGAAGAAGTAACTTATGATCAATTTAAAGAAGCACTTTATGATCTAGAAGCACAAGAACAAAAAGGATTGATTATTGATGTTAGAAATAATCCAGGAGGACTTTTGAATATAGTTATTGATATGGCTGACGAACTATTGCCAGAAGGATTGATTGTTTATACAGAAGATAAAAATGGTTATAGAGAACAAGCATCATCTGATGAAGAACATAAATTCACCAAACCTTTAGTTGTATTGGCAAATGAAAATAGTGCTAGTGCATCTGAGATTTTGACAGGTGCCATAAAAGATAGTGGTATTGGTACAGTGGTAGGAACAACAACTTTTGGTAAAGGATTGGTTCAGAGAATATTCCCATTAGAAGATGGTTCAGCAGTAAAAGTTACTATTTCAAAGTATTATACTCCTAGTGGCAACTATATACATGGAAAAGGAATTGAACCTGATGTAAAGATTGAATTGCCAGAAGAACTAAAGAAAGAATTGGTTATTAAAAGAGAAGAAGATACACAATTCGCAAAAGCTGTTGAAGTAATGAAAGATAAAATTGCTAAAGAAGATATGGCTAATAGTAAGTAAATAAAATAATATAAGAAACTGGTAAAATGGTTGATAATGTTAAAATAGGGGAGCATATATGAATCCATTGTTAGAAATAATCCATATTACACTATTGTCTATTTCAAGAGCACTGTTCAATTTTTCATTTATATTTGTAATATGGATTCTATATCTTTTAATTAAAAAATATAAAAGTGTTAATATATATAACTTTGATAATTCAAAGACAGTTATAAGTGCCCTTGTAGAGTCCATTCTGCAAGGGATAATCATTGGTATAATTGGCAGTCTGATAATAGCTATTATTGGGCTTCCAATTAATTTAACGTATTATTTAATATTTTTACTTCCCCTAGCTCTTATGTTATCCCTTATAAATATTAGATATTTGTGTTTTTCATATGCGGCTTCTGTCATGGGCGTCTTATCATTAGTGTTTAGAGGTCAAACCATATTTGGAGTTAATTTACCTGATATTAATATTAATATCAGTGGATTGTTGGCATTGGTAGGTATATTACATCTAATGGAAGCTATATTGATATATTTTGTAGGAGCAGATGACCCTATACCCATTGTGGCAAAAAAAGATGGAAAAATTGTTGTAGGACATTTAATGCAAAAGTATTGGCCATTACCTATTGCAATGCTTGTATTATCAAGTGGAGGAGTGTCTAATTCAGAAATTGTTCAAATGCCAGAATGGTGGCCGTTGTTAAAAGATATACCTAGTAATATTAGTACATATTTTTATGGATTAATGCCTTTTGTGGGAGCTTTAGGATATAGTAGTATAACATATTGTGAAGAACCAAAAAAAAGAAGTAGAAAAACAGCGTTACGATTGATGGTTTATAGTGTGTTATTGATTATTTTATCTATTTATTCAGTAGGTAATATTTTTCTACAGATATTAGGTACAATTCTAATGGCTGGCATTCATGAAGGTATGATTCTGTATGAGCAATATATTGAAAGTAAAAGAGAGCCTATTTATACAGTACCTAAAAAAGGTGTAAGAGTCATGGGGGTTAATAGGGGTGGTGCTGGAGATCAAATGGGTATCAGGGTTGGAGATATAATAGCTAAAATTAATGGAATAAATGTTTTGAATACACGGCAGTATAGGGCGATATTAAAGAATGGTTTTACTTTTTTATGGGTGGATGTTATACATCTTGATGGGAGTTTAGATACTTATGAGTTTAAGGCTTATCCTGATGGTATTACTGATTTGAAGGTGAGATTGATTCCGGAGAATCCAAGGATTATTTATAGGCATCAGAGTGTACAGAAGATAGGGTTGTTTCATATTATTAGAAATAGGTTTGGGAGATAAAAAGAGTTATTTAAAGGATTGTATGATAATGATAGTAGGTAAAGAAAGATATATTTAGGTGATAACGGTAGTATGTAAGAAAGATATAGTTAGATGACAACGGTAGTATGTTAGAACCATATATAATGATAATCACTTATGTTACATTTGTTGCTATTATCTGATTGGAAGGTAGCAACAACCTGAAAAGGCGTTCTTATCATTATATATGGTTCTTTATATGTTGTGCCACTATGGAGAAAGTGAAAAGTATTTGGTGGTGGCTAAGAGGAATTATATGGTATTTATTAGTAATGCTGGAAATTATTCATTGTTAATCATGTTGATAAAGTATTGGTGTATTCTTAGGTCGTTTGTTAGTTCAGGGTGGAAGGATGTAACTAGTATGTTATTTTGTTTGGCGCATACTATTTTTTCGTTGACTATGGAAAGTATTTCAACGTTGTTTTGTGTGGTTTTTATATAGGGAGCTCTAATGAATACCATGGGATAGAAACCGTTTTGAAGTCCCTTTATTTTTTGGTTTGTAGTGAAGCTGGATAGTTGTCTTCCGTAAGCGTTTTTAACAACTTCTATATCCATTAAGGGAATATAAGTTTTATTGGAATCTTGTATTTTTTTTGCTAGTATAATCATGCCAGCGCAGGTTCCCCATACGGGGAGTCCGTTCTTGATGACTTCATAGATTTTAGCCTTGATATTAGATTCATTTAATAATTTTCCTATTGAGGTACTTTCGCCTCCGGGGATAATTATACCGTCAATGTCATTTAAATCCCTGCTGTATCTAATTTCTTTTGTTTCAATATCTAATTTTTCTAATTTATTTATATGTTCAATGTAAGCACCTTGCAGTGCTAATACTCCAATTTTCATATTACCAGCCTCTGCTTGCGAGCTTTTCTTTTTCTTCTAGGGATTCAACTGAAATTCCGCTCATTGGTTTACCTAAGTTTTCTGATAGTTTGGCCAGCATAACTGGGTCATTATAGTAAGTTACTGCTTTGACAATGGCATCTGCTCTTTTTTCAGGATTATCTGATTTAAATATTCCAGAGCCGACGAATACGCCGTCACATCCTAATTGCATCATTAGTGCGGCATCGGCAGGTGTTGCGATACCTCCTGCTGCAAAGTTGACTACTGGAAGGTGACTATTTTCATGGATGTATTTTATTAAGTCATAAGGAGCGCCCATTTCTTTGGCTGCATTCATTAGTTCTTCAGGATTCATTGAAGCTATTTTACTTATTTCGGACATCATTGTACGCATATGTTTTACTGCTTCTATAACATCCCCCGTACCTGCTTCTCCTTTGGTTCTTATCATTGAAGCTCCTTCGCCAATTCGTCTTAAGGCTTCACCAAGGTTTCTTGCACCACAAACAAAAGGTACTTTGAATTTTTGTTTATCTATATGATAGAGATTATCTGCTGGTGTTAGAACTTCACTTTCATCAATATAATCTATTTCTAATGCTTCAAGGATTTGAGCCTCAACAAAATGACCTATTCTTACTTTAGCCATAACAGGTATGGATACTGCTTTTTGTATACCTTTAATCATTTTTGGGTCAGACATTCTAGCTATACCACCATCACGTCGTATATCTGCTGGTACTCTTTCTAAAGCCATAACGGCACAGGCTCCTGCTTTTTCAGCTATAACTGCCTGTTCTGGAGTAGTTACATCCATTATAACTCCACCTTTTAGCATTTGAGCAAGATTTTTATTTAATTCATATCTTTCATTCATATCATATATCCTCCAATTAATTTTTATTTGACATCACTAAATACAACTGCTTTTATACTAGCATTTTTTAAGTAGTATTTGAGTAGTTTAAACTTTGTTCCCGATTCTATTGAGTTATTCATAACATTGCAATGAATTATGTATAATAACAATATAGTATAATACTGTATGTTTTGAAAGGAACAGTTTTGTGTTTTTTCAAGTGGTCAGTTTAATATTTAGCAATATAGTTGTTATTACTTTGTAGTAATTATTAATTTGAAAATAAATACCGTATTCAAAATTCGACAAACAAATCGTTTGGGGTGTGATATAATTTTGAAAAATACATATTATATCAAATTATTATATCAATTAAGATAAAACTACAAATAATTATGGGAATCAAGAAAATATAAGATATAATTAACCATGTAAAAGTAGCTGATATTTTAGAGAGTGACGACTTTCTAATAAAAATATATATAAATATCAGAAATGAACGTTCAAAAAAATATAAGGGTGTGATTAATTACAGATCAGAATTAACTTAATCTAATTTTAGATATCTTTTATACCAACATATAATTTACATATTATTTAAAAACTTAATAAAAAAATTGAAAAATAATTTAAAATCTTAGGAGGATAGAATTATGAAAAAAGCAAAGAAATCTGTATTATTGTTGATACTAGTTATGGTAATGTTGATGAGTGTATGTGTTTATGCAAAAGAAAACACAGAAACAGTACAAGCTGATGGATATGGTACTCTAACTGGTACTGTTAGTTCATATGGTTGGTATGAAACTACTGTTTCATATAATAATGATAATGCTGTAATTGGAGCAAAGGGAGTAATAAAAGATAAAAATGGTAATGATGTATCATATACTGCTGAGTTTTTCAGCGAAAAAGGAGAAACTAGGTATTCATGGAGTTGGCAGTTTTTACCAGATGGTTCATATTCCTTATATGGAACACATGAAGTACGTAATGGTTCTAAGTATGGAGCAAAAGCAGTTTATACATATACTAGAATCTAAATACTTAATTGAAAAGTAATTACCATTATAAGATAAAAAAATATAATGCAAAATAATATAAAAGGAGTTGTATTTAACACTCCTTTTGTATTCTTTTTTGTTTAAATTATATTAATTACTATAGGTATTTTTTATGTTTTTATAGAACAGAAATAATAATTGTAGTTTATTTATTTAAGTAAAAAATACATATATTTTGTAATCTAAAAAGGAAAGAAGTGATAAAAATGAAGAATTTATTTACAGTAGTAACAATTTTAGTATTAATAACATTATTTATATCAGGATGTAATAAGAATAATAGTAATAAACAAATTGCCGCAGTTGATAACTCTAATAGCTCTTCTGAAGTATCCGAAACAGATAACCCATTTGAAAATGAAAAGGATACTGTGGTTCTAGGGTCTATAGGTCATAGAGTTCCACATCCTAGTTTAGATAAGGATGGTGAACCACTACCATTAGAATATGATGGTGGTGAAGTTAATCTTGAATATGAAGTAACAGCTGAAGGTGAAGCAAAAAATGTAGGATTTTTGCTTTTTTTAGATGGAGTACCTCAACCTTATAAAATCAATGATACAAATGGATCTTATGAGTATATGCATAATCTAAAATTAACAAAAGATAATGAGCCTGTCAACTATAATTTTATTTTTACACCTATCACGGGAAAAAAAGGTGATACTGTTAATTTAACAGTTACAAGTATTTATTTTCCAGAGTTTATACCAAATATGAAGGATACATCTAGTTATGGATTGTATCATTCTATTTTGCCTGTAGAAATACCTATGAAATTTAATAAGGATACAAATGAATTAGATAGTTCTCTGTATTCTCAAAGAAGCTATCTTTCAGATACACAGATATCGACATATCCAATAACTAATGAGTTTATTAAGAATGAGTTAAGTTCAATGTATAAGGTGATTACCGAAGAAGACCTTAAATCAGATATATTAACTAAAATTTATTACAATGGTAATCAAGTGATGAGTAATTTGAAAGTTGAAGAAAACGAAAAAATGCATGTAACATACAAGATTTGTGGTGTACCTGGAGCAAAATACAAAACTACATTTTATATTAATCATCATCCAATAGCTAATGATGAATTAATGTCATTTAATACAACTATAGAAAAAGGAAAAGTATGTGTTATTGATGCAGAAATTGATATTAACCAGTTAAATGATTTAAATACATTTTATGCTATTTCAGTACCAACAAACTCTAAAGATTATTATAATGAAAATGTTTATTTGGAAAAGACTTCGTCAATTTTATTATATAAGGATATAGTATCGCCTGATAATGAATCAAAGGATAATAAAGATTATACTCCAAGTAGCTTTGATTTAACAGGAATAATTGATATATCAAATATAGAAGGAAAGATTAAGAATATAAGTTATGGAAATAACGGAAATATTTTAATTTCGTCAGATAAAATATATTCATATAATTTACAAAATAGAAGTATTATTTCTGAGACGAAAAATAGCTTTTTATGTGGGAATCTAAAAAAAATAGATAATGGATACGCTGCCATTGGAATTTTGAAAGATGATGGTAACACAGGAAATGGAGATTTTTTGATAGATAATACTAATCATAGATGTATATTCTATGATGAGAATTTAAAACAAACAAAAGTGATTAATATTAGTGAGGTAACTGGTGATAATAGATGGATTTCCACTGAAAATATTGCAATATCAAATGATGGTAAAAAATTAGCTTATTCAACAAATAAAGGTTTATTTCTATATGATATAAATAAAAAAAATAAAACTACATTAATCGATTTTACTGATGAAAATAATGCTGAACGATTAGGTATTGTAGGTATGCGAAGAATTTCATTTGCTAATAATGGGAGTAAAATTGCATTTACTGCAGAGAGTTTTGACATTCCTCCTATAGAGGGTAAAGTTTCTTTTACCACCTATGGAGTACTAAACATAGATGGTACAGGACTTATTAACAAAAGAAAACCAGAATATAATACATCCAGTTCAGTAATATATGATTCATTTATAGTCTTGATGGAAGATTCAAGAACTCCGACAGGTAGACTAATGACAATGAATTTATCAACTGAAAAAGAAAGAATATATAAACTTTCTTCACAAAAGGAAAGTAGTAGTATTCATTGTTCTGAATTAGGTAGATATTTTGCAACGTCTATTATTGATACGAGTAATAAGAGATTAGTTGTAAGAATTTATAATATGGAGAGTGGTAAACTAATAAAAGAGGAGATTATAGAAGATGAGAATTCTATATATTTTAACAGAGAACCCCTAATTCGTATTATAGATGACTCAAAGATTTGCATTGTAATGCTTGGAAATTCTCAACGAGATAGTATCGAAACAAAAATTAGTACATTTAATTTTTAGGGGGCTTCATGATGAATATTATGTTTGATAATATCTCAAAAAAATATAAAAAAAAGTATGTATTAGATAATTTTAGTGCAGAATTAAATCAAGGTATTTATGGAATTCTAGGAGCAAATGGAGCAGGTAAAACTACACTTTTAAACATATTTGTAGGTATTTTAAAAAGTGATACAGGTAATATTTTTATTGATGAAATAAATATTAAAAAACTTGGTTCTGAATTCTTGTCGTATATAGGATATCTTCCGCAGTATCCTATGTTTTATAAAAATTTTGAGGTATTGGATTTTCTTAAATATATGTGTGCAATAAAAAATATTCCCAAAAATGAAGGTATCAAGAGAGCTAAAGAACTATTAGAGATTGTCAATTTAAGAGATGTATATTATAAGAAAATAGGAGCTTTATCAGGCGGTATGCGACAACGAGTAGGAATTGTACAAGCAATGTTGGGAGATCCTAAAATTTTAATTTTAGATGAACCTACAGCAGGGCTTGATCCTAGAGAAAGAATTAGATTTAGGAATCTCATTTCAAAGTTTTCGGAGAATCGTATTGTATTGCTTGCTACTCATATAGTATCTGATGTAGAATTTATAGCTAATCAGGTAATAATTTTAAAAGAGGGGCATCTTATAAAACAGGATACTCCTACTGTTCTTATTGATGAGATTGAAGGTAAAGTATGGACGGTTACAACAACAAATAGTAAAATTGATGACAGATATGAAAAATATAAAATAAGTAATATATTAAGAGATAACAACGATATTTTATTACGAATAATTTCTAATGAAAAGCCAGATGTAAAAGCTAAAAATGTAAAACCAAATTTGGAGGACGTATTTCTATATTATTGTGGGGAGGATAATGTATGTTAAAACTAATCCATTATGAATATAGAAAACTTTTTTTCAGAAGATCCATTTTAATTACGATTATAATTTTTAGTATTATTGATATTTTTAAAATTAATAATGTTTATCAGCAGGATTCTCTACTAGCGGATAAAAGCACTGAGACATCTACAAAATGGGAGAATATATATTGGGAACTTTATAATGAATTTAGTGGTGTTATAACAAAAGATAAAATTGATAAATTATTAAAAATTTATAGACCATTAGAAAATGAAATAGCTGATATAACTGCGAGTACGAGAATAGATAATCCAAATACTTATACAGGAAATGTATATAGCGATTATTATTTATTGAAATGGCTTTATGTACAACCAATGGAATATGCATATATGTACAAAAGTAGGGCTAATAATATTGTTAATAATGCAAGAAATAATATGAAGTTTTTTAAAAAACTGGGTAATGAATACGAATATAAAAAAAATGTTATTACTGCTAATTTATTCGCAAATAGAGTAATTTCAAATTTTGCATACTTAGAAATGTATCAAAGCTATTTACACTATGATTTTTCAATATTACTAATTTTATTTTTGTGTTTATATGGTATAGTAAATGTTTTTGTAAATGAGAAAGAATCCCAAATGAATATTTTGCTATTAACTAGTATTTATGGTGGAAAAAGAACTACAACTGCTAAAATTATAGCTACTTCTACTTTTATAGTAGGTATAACTTTATGGTTTTTAATACTAGATTTTATTTGTTTTTCCATCGCTTTTAACTCTTTTGTTACAATAAACTTACCTATCTACACAATACAAAATTTTTTAGCTTCTTCTATCAATATAACTATAGGACAATACATAGTAATATCAGGGATATTTAAAATGATTGGGATGCTTGTAATAGGTATGATGTTTCTATTTATTTCAGAGTTTTTTAAGAATGCGTTAGTACCTTTTATTATAAATTTGAGTATAATTCTTGTTATTATTTTTTTATGTGAAAAATATAGAGGATCAGGTTATATAATTAATAAAGTAATAAATCCCTTTATACTTCTTATTAATAGAGAGTTATTTGGGAAAATAGAATTTGTAAATATCTTTGGTGTACCTATGTTAAGTTATATTGTTGCAATAGTATTTGCTGGGTGCCTCCTTATTATAAGTATTATTTTAATATACAAAGTTTCAAAAAAAAATGTTGTTAACATTAAAAAAGGGGGGATATCATGAGAATAATTTTTTATGAAGCAAAAAAATTGTTGATATATCAAAAGGGCTTATTTTTTATTGGGTTATTCTTTTTGATTAACATAGCTTATTTAGTTATTGCTGATAAGCCTTATAATACAGAAATGGAATTATTTAAGAATGAATATACTTACTATATGGATAAGATTGATGGTAAATGCACTCCTAAAAAAATTGATTTCATAGAAAATGAAGCTGAAAAAATAATGAACGCTAATATATCATCAGATAAATTATATAATGACTATTATGATGGAAGTATCACTGAAAATGTTTTTAATAAACAATGTGTAAACTTTGAAACCATTTTAGAGAATGAAAAGGGATTTGATGAAATTTATAATCAATATATCTATGTTAGAGAAAATGAAAATAATAGATTTTTTTTATATACAAATGGTTGGAATGCATTACTTACAGATGATAATCTAGACTTATTTTTAACCATTTTAATTTTAATTTTAGTTACTCCTGTATTTTGTTATGAGTATGACAACAAAATGGATACTTTAGTATTGACATCAATAAAGGGCAAAAAAAATTATTCGGTGCATAAAATAATTTTTGTTTTTTGTATTGTTGCTTTTTTGTGTATTACAACCTTTATACTGAAATTTATTTTTTATAATCAGAAGTATAGTCTTTTGAATGGTAATTATCCTCTTCAAAGCCTTTCGTATTTTGGCACAGGGAGAAAAAGTATATCCCTTATACAAACTTTTTTTGCTATAAGCGGATTAAAGTTGTTTGGTTTTCTTTTTTTTGCAATACTTATTATGTTTATATCTGTGATTGTAAAAAAATATTCACTAACAGTATTTATATGTGCTGCTTTTATATTAATCCCCTATTTTGGCTTTGATTTGGGACTAATATATTCTTTTCCTTTACCACTTTCTTTTATGTTAGGAGTACGTTTTTTTAAAGGATATGAGTATCAAATAGATTTTTTTACACAAGAAAAAGTTGCTATTTTTAAAGAAATAAGTAATATGACATTATTAATTTTTTTAGTTAGTGCAATTTGTTTGTGTATTATTATGTTAAAAGTAATAAACAAAAATAACAAAAATATTTGGAACAAAATACATATAAAAAAAATAAAACGAGTAACAGTAATACTAATATCTTGTATTTTAATATTGAACTTAAGTGGTTGCTCAAAGACAAACATTAATGAATCGTGTGTATTTAATACAAATACAAGAAGATCTTATGAAAGTGAAAAATATCGGTACTATGTAGATGAATCAGATTTGGAAAATATAAGACTTGTGTTTGAAGATAAAGCAACAGGTGAGAAAAATGACCTAGTCAGAAATCCTATAAAGGAACTTATTAAAGAAGAAATGATGATTTTTGGAAAAGATTCTTTTGTTTATTATATAAAATACAATATTGATAAATCTAAGAATCCACATCTTGGTGGTGTAACTAGTAAAGTAACAGTTGTAGAACTTGATACTAAAACATTTAATGAGAAAATAATTTTTGAAAAGAATAATTTTTTTATACGTAATGATAGTTTTATTGGATTAGGTGATTCGCAAAATAAACAGTGGCAATTCTTAAAAGGGGTGTCAGCATTTTTTCTTGATAGAGAGTATTTGTATTTTGTAATGAGTAATACAGTGAAACGAGTAAATAGAAAAACGGAGAAGATAAGTAGTATAGATATTCCCACTAATAAAAATATAGCTTATGACGGAAGATTTATTTATTATATAGGTGATAAACTAATATTATCAAAATACGATACGGTTACAGAAACACATGTAAAAATGTCAGATATAGTTACAACATATTTTTTATTAACAGATACAAAGATTTTGTTTATTAATCGTTTGGATAATAGTAATATCTATTCTGCTGATTTGCATGGAAATATTATTGGGGAAATATCTAGTGAACCAGCACTTTGGTTTTCTTGTGATGAGGACTATATTACTTATAAAAATAAAATAGATTTAAAAGAATATCATGTTAAATATTAGTTCAGGCATAAAAAAATATCTTCATATGCAAGAGTTATTGTCGTTTTCAACTTTGGAACGGTTCAATAACTTTTTTATTTATATTTTATCAAGTAGTCAGTTAATTATTTAGATAAAAATGAAAAATGTATTGGTATAAATTAAATCATGGCGTATACTTAATAAACCAAAAGTATAGATAGAATGTTATGAACTTGAAGGAACTAGTCAGTATATGTATCATATAAGTATGGACTATAACTTCATTTTGTTTGCCCTTAACAATGATTTAATATATCTCCAGTTTAAGATATAAAAAGACCTTCATCTATTAGTTTAAAATCTAATGGATTGAGGTCTTATTGATTTAAGTTCGTTACTTAAACTTTTTAATATGTTCATAAACGACTATAGTACCTTATAACTAAACTCAATTTAGAGTATTTTTGGATATTATAGTCAGATAAACATCGCCCATCTTCTAAATATTTTCCTGCATAATAAAGTTTTTGGTAATCTTTAGAAATCCCTTCTCTACATTGAATCATATATTTTACATACTCAATTGTAAAAGTTGGATCATATGGTAATACAATATACTTGCCTGATAAAGTCAATACATAAAACTCAGGGTCAGTTAGTTGTGCTTGAGATGATACATTCGATAAATTTAATAAGAGTAAAAATGCCATTGTTAATGTAATAATACGTTTTTTCATTTGATTTCATCCTTTCATTTTCATATATATATTGTATTTATAAGTAAATACAATATATTGGGAATTAAATATCATTAATAATAAAAATATAACATAATATTTAAAAGTTGTAAATAAATATGAAAAGATAATTTGCAATAATACTATAATTTCATCTAAAACTATATTTTATAATTTAATTGAAGCTTCTTGACTGGTCCAATCTAATAATATAATGAGCTAATAAAATATTGGCGTTGATTGAAAAACTCATTATCCCTTTTGTGACTAATTTCATTAGTGCAAGTGTAATCTACCCCTAAAATACTATAAAATTAACTATTTTATAGTATAATAGATATAAAGCAGTCCGTTTTATTGAAATTGAAACATAGCAAACAAGCAACTGGACATAGTTGTGCAAAACTTATTGTCCACTTACCATTAACAGTTTATGGAATGCTGTCTGCCTGCACATCTATGTATTATTTTCTCAATAATTCTGGCTTCAATA